>Ga0310345_10000022_pt1 | contig 435985 bp, 409 predicted proteins | sample HC15DNA20500_MG_FD_204667 | JGI IMG/M metagenome (GOLD analysis project Ga0310345, IMG submission 204667) | Marine microbial communities from station ALOHA, North Pacific Subtropical Gyre - HC15-DNA-20-500_MG | ecosystem: Environmental > Aquatic > Marine > Oceanic | place: Pacific Ocean...
CACCACCTGGGTAGATTACGATCCACAGCGCCTTAGCTTGCAGTTCTTTGGTGACAGGCTGTAATAATTTTCAAGCCTAACAGCCCCGCCAGCCGGGGCTTTTTCTGCCTGGAAGAAAATCATGACCCTCTCTGAAATACGGGAGCGAGCCATAGCGCCCGCTCTCGCGCTGCTGCCTGCGCGCATGTCGAGCCGAGAGGCCGAGATCATGCTGCTGGCTATCACGCAGCAGGAAGATCCGGAACAGCGGCGCCGCCAGTGGCCGACCGGCCCGGCCCGCGGGCTCTATCAGTTCGAACAAGGCGGCGGCGTGCGCGGCGTGTTGAGTCACCCGTCAAGCCGTGACCATGCCCGGCGCGTATGTGCTGCGCGTGGCGTGGCGCCGGAGCCAGCTGCTGTATGGGCTGTGCTTGAGCGTGACGACGTGCTGGCCTCGGCATTCGCGCGCCTACTGCTCTGGACCGATCCGAAGCCGCTGCCAAGCGAGCATGACACGGCTGGCGGGTGGGATCTGTACCTGCGGTGCTGGAGACCAGGAAAACCGCACCCCGAGCGCTGGCCGGCCCGATTCGCCGCAGCCGTGCGTGAGGTGATGCGATGACCGCCTGGCTGAAGTTCGTGCCCGGGTGGGTCTGGTGGGTGCTGGCTCTGGCTGTTGTGACAGGCGGGCAGCAACTACGGGTCCTATCGGCGCAGTCTGACGCCGTGCAGGCGCAGGCTGATCTTGCCTCCTACCGCACCGAAGTCAGCGAGCGCGACCGCCGCGCTGCGCTGTTCGTCATTCAGGAAAACCAGCGGCGCCAGGCCGCGACGGAGAAAGCAGATGCAGAGGCACAGGAACAACTGGCTGCAGCGCGTACTGATGCTGAGCGCGCTGGTAGTGCTCTTGAGCGGCTCAAGTTGCGCCTCGCCGCAGCTGAGCAGCGCAGTCGTGACGCCGGCAATGCCATCACTGCCCAGCTCAGCCAGGCAGCCGAAGGCGCCGCCCGAGTGCGAGCCGACGTGCTCGGCAGGGTTGGAGAGGCTGCTCAACTCTATGCTGGAGTCGCCGACGAGCGAGGAATAGCTGGGTCTGCGTGCGAGAAAGCTTATGACGTGGTGAAGGGGAATTAGAGTTGCCCGGACGGGCTGAGAATGGCAGAGGAATCTCATACCACTTTTTGTACCAATCGAAACGGAAAGCGGGTGTTTTCGGGTGGATTCGGAAGGAGTGATGAAAATGCCGGCCCAGCAAGAATCACTCCTTCACACCCTTCGACACCCTGCATTACTATACCGCGCAGTATAAGTATTCCAATCCGCTTCGCGACAGAGAGACCTTCATCGTGTTCCGACATGTCCTGTCCTTCGCCTCCGTGCTTGGTTTAGCGCTCACTCTGGCCGCCTGTGGCAATGGCGAGCCGCCAGAGCAGCTACCGCGGCCGGTCATGGTCGTGCATCCGCAACCGGCCAGCGAGGCGCGCGAAAGCTATCCCGGCGAAGTGCACGCGCGCTACGAGCCGGAGCTGGCGTTCCGTATCGGCGGCAAGGTCGTCGAGCGGCTGGTGGAGGCCGGCGATCGGGTGCGCAAGGACCAACCGCTGGCGCGCCTCGACCCGCAGGACGTGCGCCTGCAGCTGGACGGCATGCGCGCCCAGGTCGCCGCCGCGGAAGCCAACCTGCGGGTGGCCAAGGCGGAGTACGATCGCTATCAGGCGCTGCTCGGCCGCCAGCTGGTCAGCCAGTCGCAATTCGACAATGCGGACAACGCCTACCGCGCCGCGGCGGCCCGTCTGCAACAGGCTCGGGCCGAGTTCGATGTGGCCAGCAACCAGGTCGATTACGCGGTGCTGCGTGCCACCCGCGATGGCCTGATCGCCCAGCGTCGCATCGAAGTCGGGCAGGTGGTGGCGGCCGGTCAGACCGCTTTCGTGCTGGCGGCCGATGGTGAGCGCGAGGTCGCCATCGATCTGCCGGAACAGTCGCTGGAGCGCTACCGGATCGGCCAGGAAGTGGAGGTCGAGCTCTGGTCGCAGCCGGGCCGGCAATACCGCGGCCAGATTCGCGAGCTTTCGCCGGCGGCCGACGCGCAGTCACGGACCTATTCCGCGCGCGTCGCCTTCACCGAGCAGGATGTGCCGGCCGAGCTGGGCCAGAGCGCGTTGGTGAGCATCCGCCGCGACGATGATGTCGCGCTGGCCGTACCGCTCTCCGCGCTCAGCGCCGAACAGGGCAGGGCACACGTCTGGCGACTAAAGCCCGACTCCACCGTGGAGCGTGTCGAGGTACGCACCGGCCCATTCGGAGAGCGGCTGGTGCCGGTGCTCGACGGCCTCGCTGCCGATGACTGGATCGTGCTGGCCGGGGTACAGATGCTCAGCGACAACCAGCCGGTGCGGCCGGTGGATCGCCACAACCGCCCCGTCGAGCTGGCCGCCCAGGAGTAACGCGATGCGCTTCAATCTTTCCGCTTGGGCGCTGCAGAACCGGCAGATCGTCGTCTACCTGATGCTGCTGCTGGCCCTCGTCGGTGCGCTGTCCTACAGCAAGCTCGGGCAGAGCGAGGACCCGCCGTTCACCTTCAAGGCCATGGTCATCCAGACCCAGTGGCCTGGCGCCACCGCCGAAGAGGTTTCACGCCAGGTCACCGAACGCATCGAGAAGAAGCTGATGGAGACCGGCGAGTACGAGCGCATCGTCTCCTTCTCACGGCCGGGCGAGTCCAACGTCACCTTCATGGCACGAGACTCGATGCGCTCGAAGGACATCCCCGACCTCTGGTACCAGATCCGCAAGAAGATCGGCGACATTCGCCACACGCTGCCCCCGGGCGTACAGGGGCCGTTCTTCAACGACGAGTTCGGCACCACCTTCGGCAACATCTACGCGCTGACCGGTGAAGGTTTCGACTACGCGATCCTCAAGGACTACGCCGACCGCATTCAGCTGCAACTGCAGCGGGTGAAGAACGTCGGCAAGGTCGAGCTGATCGGCCTGCAGGACGAGAAGATCTGGATCGAGCTGTCCAACGTCAAGCTGGCCACCCTCGGTGTTCCGCTGGAAGCGGTGCGCCAGGCGCTGGAGGCGCAGAACGCGGTGACTGCCGCCGGTTTCGTCGAGACGATCAGCGACCGGGTGCAATTGCGCGTGACCGGTAGCTTCGAGACGGTCAAGGAGATTCGCGATTTTCCCATCCGCGTCGCCGGGCGCACGTTCCGCATCGGTGATGTGGCCGAAGTGCACCGCGGTTTCAACGACCCGCCTGCACCGCGGATGCGCTTCATGGGCGAGCCTGCTCTTGGCCTCGCCGTGTCGATGAAGAGCGGCGGCGACATCCTGGTGCTGGGCGAGGCACTGGAGCAGGAGTTCGCTCGCCTGCAGCAGGAACTGCCGGCCGGCATGCAGCTGCGCAAGGTCTCGGATCAGCCTGCGGCGGTGAAGACCAGCGTCGGTGAGTTCGTCAAGGTGCTGATCGAGGCGCTGGTGATCGTGCTGCTGGTGAGCTTCTTCTCCCTCGGGGTGCGCACCGGCCTGGTGGTAGCGCTGTCGATTCCGCTGGTGCTGGCGATGACCTTTGCTGCCATGAACTACCTGGACATCGGCCTGCACAAGATTTCCCTCGGCGCGCTGGTGCTGGCGCTGGGGTTGATGGTGGACGACGCGATCATCGCGGTCGAGATGATGGCGATCAAGATGGAACAGGGCTATGACCGGCTGCGCGCCGCCAGCTTCGCCTGGACCAGCACGGCTTTTCCGATGCTGACCGGCACGCTGATCACCGCGGCGGGATTCCTGCCCATCGCCACGGCCAACTCCAGCACCGGTGAGTACACCCGCTCGATCTTCCAGGTCGTGGCGATCTCGCTGATTGCCTCCTGGATCGCCGCGGTAATGTTCGTGCCGCTGATCGGCGAGAAGCTGCTGCCGGACATGGCCAAGAAAACTGCGCACAAGCACGGCGGAATGGGCGAGGGTCACGATCCCTACGCCACACCGTTCTACCAGCGCGTACGGCGCGTGGTGACCTTCTGCGTGCGCCGGCGCAAGACCGTCATCCTGCTCACCCTGGCGATCTTCGCCGCCGCGGTGGTGCTGTTCCGCCTGGTGCCGCAACAGTTCTTCCCGGCCTCAGGCCGGCTGGAGCTGATGGTCGACCTCAAGCTGGCCGAAGGCGCCTCGCTGAAGGCGACCGAAGCGGAGGTGGCGCGGCTGGAACAGCTGCTCAAGGAACGGGCCGGTATCGACAACTACGTGGCCTATGTCGGCACCGGCTCGCCGCGTTTCTACCTGCCGCTGGATCAGCAGCTGCCGGCAACCAGCTTCGCCCAGTTCGTCGTGCTGGCCGACAGCATCGAGTCTCGCGAGGCCCTGCGCAGCTGGCTGATCGAGCGCATGCGTGAGGACTTCCCGACTCTGCGCGGTCGCATCACACGGCTGGAGAACGGCCCGCCGGTGGGCTATCCGGTGCAGTTCCGTGTTACTGGGGAGCACATCGACGTGGTACGCGGGTTGGCGCGGCAGGTCGCTGCCAAGGTCGGCGAGAACGCGCATGTGGCCAACGTCCATCTGGATTGGCAGGAGCCGAGCAAGATGGTGCGCCTGAACGTCGATCAGGATCGCGCTCGTGCGCTAGGGGTGAGTACCGCGGAGCTGTCCGGCTTTCTGCGGCGGACATTCATCGGCAACAGGGTCAGCCAGTTCCGCGAAGACAACGAGCTGATCGAGATCCTCCTGCGCGGGACCGAGCGTGAGCGGCTGGAACTGTCCATGCTGCCGAGCCTGGCGATTCCCACCGAGAGCGGGCGCAGCGTACCGTTGTCGCAGGTGGCGACGCTGGAGTACGGCTTCGAGGAAGGCGTGATCTGGCACCGCAACCGCCTGCCGACGGTCACCGTGCGCGCCGATGTCTACGGCGACGAGCAGCCGGCCGCACTGGTGCGGCAGATCGAGCCGACCCTGGCCGATATCCGCGCGCAGTTGCCCAGTGGCTACCTGCTGGAAGTTGGCGGCACGGTGGAGGATTCCGAACGTGGCCAGCGTTCTGTGAATGCCGGCCTGCCGCTATTCGTCATCGTCGTGATGACCCTGCTGATGGCGCAGCTCAAGAGCTTCTCGCGTTCGGCCATGGTGTTCCTCACCGCGCCGCTGGGCATCATCGGGGTGGCGCTGTTCCTGCTGCTGTTCGGCCAGCCGTTCGGCTTCGTGGCGATGCTCGGTACCATCGCGCTGTCGGGAATGATCATGCGCAACTCGGTGATCCTGGTGGATCAGATCGAGCAGGATATCGGTGCCGGGCAGGCGCGCTTCAGCGCCATCGTCGAGGCTACGGTGCGGCGCTTCCGACCCATCGTGCTGACGGCGCTGGCCTCGGTGCTGGCGATGATTCCGCTATCGCGCAGCATCTTCTTCGGGCCGATGGCGGTGGCGATCATGGGCGGGCTGATCGTCGCCACGGCGCTGACGCTGCTGTTCCTGCCGGCGCTGTACGCGGCCTGGTTCCGGGTTCGCGAAGACGAGGCGAGCGCCGGCTGAGGGCGCTTAGCGGGCGGCGCGCTCAGATGCCTGCGGCGTTCAGCAGGCATTCGGCGGCGGCCTTGGCGTCCAGCGCCTGCTCGCCTGGGCCCTCGATGTGCGCCATGCTCAGCGCCCCTTCGAGCAGGTACTGCAGCTGCCGCGCCAGCCGCAGCGGCTCGGGCGCATCCAACCGCTCCAGCAGTTCGCGCAGATGGCTCTGCAGCTCCGCCTTGTAGGCCGCCGAGCGCCGATGGATGGGGTGCTCACGGTCCTGATATTCGGCCGCAGCGTTGATGAACAGGCAACCGCAGAAGGCGCCGTTGCCATGGATCATCCCGTGCAGCCCATCGAAAACGCCCAGTAGCGCCTCGCGCGGCGGCAGCTTGCCGGCGCGCTCGCGCAGGCGCGCCAGCATCAGCTCGTGACGGGCGTCCAGCACGGCGAGGATCAGCTCGTCCTTGGACTTGAAGTGCTTGTACAGGGTCATCTTGGCCACACCGGACTCGGCCAGGATGCGGTCGATGCCGGTGGCGTGATAACCCTCGCGATAGAACAGATTCTCTGCGGTGTTGAGCAGCTGGTCGCGCTTGTTCGATGCCATGGATACCTCCTGCGGTTCGACCATTATGCGGGAGCGCTCGTCGCTCGCTCCAGCTGGCAGTTCCTTCGTGGGTGCTTGCAGTGTACAGACAGGTCTGTCTATTATCCAGTCGTGCCCAACGACCAAGCACACCAATGAAGAGGACAACACCATGAAGCTCCATGACCTGTCGCTGTCCGGCAATTGCCACAAGGTTCGCCTGTTCCTCAGCCTGATCGGCAAGCCGGTCGAGTCTCTGCCGGTGAATCTGCTGGCGGGCGAGCACAAGCAGCCGGCGTTCCGTGCGATCAACCCGCGCGGGCAGATTCCGGTGCTCGAGGATGGCGAATTCCGTCTCGAGGACTCCCAGGCAATCCTGGTCTATCTGGCCCAGCGTTATGCCCCTGAGTGGTACCCGCAGGACGCCGAGACCCAGGGCCGCATCGCCAGCTGGCTGAGCTTCGCTGCCAACGAGGTGCAGCACGGGCCGGCTACCCTGCGTCTGGGCAAGCTGTTCGGCCGGCCGATCGACGAATCGCTGGCCCAGGCGCGCGCCGACAGCGCCTTGCGCACGCTCGAGCGGCACCTCGCGCAGCATGCCTGGCTGGCGCAGACGGGGGCGCCGACTATCGCCGACGTCGCCGTCTACCCGAATGTCGCGCTCGGTGGCGACGGCGGGCTCGATCTGCAGGCATATCCGTCGCTGCAGGCCTGGTTCGGGCGCATCCGCGCGCTGCCCGGCTATGTCGGCATGCCCGGGTTGTAGCCGTCATGAACATGCGCAAAGTGTGGACGCTCGTCGAGCGCATCCAGCAGCGGGCCGGGCGAATCGTCGCAATGTTGCTGGTTGCGCTGCTGGGTGCGGTGGCTTCGGCCAATGCCGTAGCGGAAGGGTTGCGTTTCAGCCTGGTGAAGACGGCGCAGAGCGAAAGTGGAGACTTCCTGCTGCGCCGTGGCGGTTGGCAGCCGCTGCCCACGATCCAGCACATCGCCATTCTGATCGAGCATCGCGGCACCCGTCTGCTGTTCGGTACCGGGTTGGGGCGGCAGATCGATGCGCAGCTGGACGCCGAGCTGCCGTGGCGGATCAAGCGCTACGGCGAGGTGCAACCGGCACGCGACCAGCTGGAGCGGGACGGGCTGGACATCGACCGTATAGTGCTGGGCTGCGTGCGCTGGGAGCATGCTTCGGGGCTGGCCGACTTCCCAGGTGTGCCGGTGCTGGCCAGCCTGGACAGCCTCGACTACCTGCAGACGGCGACACCTCCGGCGGTACTGCCGAGCCAGTTCCGCCATCCGATCGACTGGCAGCCCCTGCAATTCGAGCCGCGGCCTTATCTCGGGCACGGGCAAAGTCTCGATCTGTTCGGCGACGGGCAGCTGGTACTGGTGCCGCTGACCGAGCACGGTGCGGTCGGCCTGTACCTGGCCCTGGCCGACGGCCGTCGATTCTTCTTCCGCGGTGACCGCGAGCAGGGCAGTGCGCCACAGGGTGTGGCGGCGTTGCGCGATGCCGACATTCAGGCCGCGCTCGGCTTCTATCCGCGTTGGGTGCAATGAGATGCGAGCAGGAAGAAAAAAACAGCGCGGCCGTCACCGATTTAGGCGATGCTAAAAGCATGGCACGGGCGATCACGCGGTTGCGAAAGCGTCGATCGTCCGGCCTGCGCCCAATGGCCGAAGTAGGTCTGCCGCTGTGAAGACGGATAGCTGCGAGCCCCTGGCAAGTGTCGTCGATTTGTTACTGGATGCGATCTGCGTTGTCGATGCGCAGGGCAACTTCGTTTACGCCAGCGCCGCCTGCGAGCGCATCTTCGGCTATACGCCGCAGGAGATGCTCGGCAAGCGCATGATCGAGATGGTCTATCCCGAAGACCGCGCCCGTACCCTGGCGGCCGCCAAGGAGGTCATGGCCGATCAGCCGCTGCTGCACTTCGAGAACCGCTACGTGCGCAAGGACGGCGGTGTCGTGCACATCATGTGGTCGGCCTGCTGGTCGACCGATAACAAGCTGCGCATCGGCGTGGCGCGCGACATCACCCAGCGCAAGCAGTCCGAAGCGATGCAGGCCGCGCTCTATTCGATCTCCGAGGCGGCGCACGGGGCCAAGGATCTCGCGGCGCTGTATCAGCAGATCCATCTGACCATCGCCCAGCTGCTGCCGGTGGACGATTTCATCGTCGCCATCCGCAATGCCGCCAGCGGCGAGCTGACTTATCCCTACCAGGCGCTGGCGCTCGATTCGACCGGTCTGCCAGCGGAACCCGCGGCGTCCCTGTGCTTTTCCGTTCTGCATGGCGCGCAGCCGTTGCGCTTCAATGCGGATTCGATGCGTGCCCTGGCGCTTCCGCTCGCAGACGGGGATCTCCATGCCTGGTGGCTGGGCGTGCCGCTCAGTTCGAGCGAGGGCGTGATCGGTGCGCTGTTGCTCAAGAGCACGGCGGCGCCCTACACCGAGAAGGATCAGGAGCTGCTGCAGTTCGTCTCGATGCAGGTGGTCACGGCAATCGAGCGCAAGCAGCTCTATGCGCGCCTGCACCGAATGGCACAGTACGACGAACTCACCGGCCTGCCGAACCGCGCCTGTTTTCGCGATCGTCTGGACACGGCCCTGGCGCGGGTGCGGCGCAATGGCGGACGCGTCGCCTTGCTCTATGTGGATCTGGATCGCTTCAAGCAGGTCAACGATACCTACGGCCACAGCGGCGGCGACCAGCTGCTGCGCGCAGTGGCCGATCGCCTCACGCACTGCGTGCGCGATACCGATACCGTCGCGCGGCTGGGTGGCGACGAGTTCGTGGTGCTGCTGGAAAGCATCGCCGAGGCAGAGGATGCCCGCCGCGTCGTCGAGAAGATCCGCGTGGCCTTCGAGCAGCCGATGCAGATCGCCGCGCACAGTCTCGATATCGGATTGAGCATCGGTACTGCGCTGTATCCCGAAGATGGTGATGCGGAGGCCCAGCTGCTCAAGCGGGCCGATGAGCGCATGTACCTGATGAAGAGCGGCCGCGGGCAGCAGCCGGTGGATTGCGACTGACCTCAAAACGATTTCAGCATCCTGCCCAGCAATTCCATCGCCTGCTCGCTGCGGGCCTCCCATGGATGGCCATGGTTCAGCCGCGCGCAGTTGCGAAAGCGCTGGGTCGCCGAGAAGATCGGCCCCGGTGCCAGGCTGATGCCCTGGGCCAGCGCCAGTTGCAGCAGCTGCAGTGAGTCCACCTGTTCGGGAAATTCGAACCAGAGAAAGTAGCCGCCACTGGGCCGCGTAACCCGCGTGCTCGCTGGGAAGTGGCGCGCGGCGGAGGCGAGCATCGCGCCCTGCTGCATCTCCAGTGCGTGGCGCAGCTTGCGCAGGTGACGGTCATAGCCACCATGCTGCAGGTAGTCGGCGATGGCGGCCTGCGCCGGCACGGAAGGGGAGATGGTGGTCATCAGCTTGAGCCGGGTGATCTGCTCGGCGTAGCGGCCGCCGGCGACCCAGCCGACCCGGTAGCCGGGCGCCAGGCTCTTGGAAAACGAACCGCAATGCATCACCAGGCCTTCGCGATCATGGCTCTTCACCGGCTTGGGCGGCTCGCGGGTGAAGTACAGCTCGGCGTAGACATCGTCCTCGATCAGCGGCACCTGATGGCGCTGCAGCAGATCGTAGAGCTGCTGCTTCTTCGCCTCGCCCATGCTCGCGCCCAGGGGGTTCTGCAGGCTGCTCATGAACCAGCAGGCCTTGATCGGCAGGTGCGCCAGGCGATCGGCGAGAATCTCCAGATCGATGCCTTCGCGCGGGTGGACGGGAATCTCCACCGCTTTGAGCTTGAGCCGTTCCAGTACCTGCAGCGTGGCGTAGAACGCCGGCGCCTCGATGGCTACCAGATCGCCCGGGTCGGTCACCACCTGCAGGCAGAGGTTCAGAGCCTCCATCGCACCGGTGGTGATCACCAGCTCGTCCATCGGCAGCATCACGCCGCTGACCATGTAGCGCAGGGCGATCTGCCGGCGCAGGTCCGGGTTGCCCGCGGTCATCTCGGCGATCACTTCGCGTGCCGGCATGTCGCGCACGCTTTGCGCCATCGAGCGCGCCAGGCGTTGCAGGGGAAACAGCTCGGGACTGGGAAAGGCCGAACCGAAGGGTACGGTGGCCGGGTCGCGCAGCGAGGCGAGCACCGAGAACACCAGCTCGCTGACACCGACATCGGTGGTTTCCGCCGGACGGCTGCTGATGTCCGGCTCGTGCAGCGGGCGCTTGGCATGTTCGCGGACGAAATAGCCCGAACGCGCCCGCGCCTGGATCAGCCCGCGGTCTTCCAGCAGGTAGTAGGCCTGGAATACGGTGGACGGGCTGACGCCGTAGGTGCGGCTGGCGTGGCGCACCGAGGGCACCTTTTCTCCCGGCGCGAGCACGCCACTGCGGATCAGTTCGGCAATCTCGTCGGCGAATTTCTCGTAGCGCTTCATCGTGTCCGGGCCGTGGCGGTTGGGCATGGCCAGTCTACTGGCGTAGCGCCGCGATGGGGGCGACGAAGGTGCTCGGTGTGCTCACCCGACTGTCCGGCTCGGCCAGGTCGCTGACCCGGAAACGCAGCTCATGGCTGGAGCCATCGGTGTTGGCTAGCAGTGCCACGCTGACCGGTAGATCGGCGATCTCGCCTGGTGCCAGGGCGATCTCGCGCGGGCCCTGCAGTTCGAAGGGACCGCCTTCCAATGCCAGCGCGTAGCGGCGCGGCTGCTGCGTCTTGTTGATCAGCTTGAGGCGATACATGTTCTCGATCTGCCCCTGCATGTTCTCGCGGTACAGGGTGCGGTCGCGGGTGACGTCCAGCTGCAGCTGTGGCCGCGTGTCCAGTGCCCAGATGAAGGCGGCGATCATCGCCGTCATCGCCACCGCATAACCGATCAGGCGCGGGCGCAAGAGGCGGGTGGCGCCGCCCTTGAGCGCACGTTCGGAGGTGTAGCGCAGCAGGCCGCGGTCGTAACCCATGCGGTCCATGACGCTGTCGCAGACGTCGATGCAGGCGCCGCAGCTGATGCAGTCCAGCTGCAGGCCGTCGCGGATGTCGATGCCGGTGGGGCAGACCTGTACGCACAGCGTGCAGTCGACGCAATCGCCGAGGCCTTGCGAGCGCGGGTCGCTGCCCTTGCGCCGGGCGCCGCGGTTCTCGCCACGGGCCGTGTCGTAGGAGACGAGAAGGGTGTCGGCGTCGAACATCACGCTCTGGAAGCGCGAGTAGGGGCACATGTGCAGGCACACCTGTTCTCGCAGCCAGCCGGCATTGATGTAGGTCGCGGCGGTGAAGAACAGCAGCCAGAAGGCGGTGGTGGCACCGACCTCGAAGCGGGCAAGGTCGGTCACCAGTTCGCGTACCGGGGTGAAATAGCCGACGAAGGCCAGCGCGGTGGCCAGGCTGATCGCCAGCCATAGCACATGCTTGGCGGCACGGCGCAGCAGCTTGGTGGCGGACCAGGGCGCAGCATCGAGCTTGATGCGCTGCAGACGATCGCCTTCGGTGATCTTTTCCACCCACATGAACATCCAGGTCCAGGTGCTCTGCGGGCAGGCGTAGCCGCACCAGATGCGCCCGGCCAGCACGGTGATGAAGAACAGACCGAACGCGGCGATGATCAGGATCGCCGAGAGCAGGATGAAATCCTGCGGCCAGAAGGTGGCGCCGAAGATGTGGAACTGCTGCCGGTCCAGGTCCCACAGCACCGCCTGGCGCCCGTTCCAGTTCAGCCAGACGGTGCCGAAGTAGAGCAGCATCAGCAGGGCGCCGCCCAACAGGCGCAGGTTGCGGAAACGTCCGCTGAAACTGCGCGTATGAATGGGCCCGCCGCTCTGGGCGGGCGTCAGGCGGATCGGCTGGCTGGGATCAACGGTTTCGATGATCCGCGCGGATATGCGGTCGGTCATTGGCTTTCGCCCCATAGGCAGTTCAGGCGAGGCGGATGATCCCCGTCGAGGTCCATGCATAACAGACTCAGATGTGACGGCTAAATACGGATCAGATGAATCGCGGCAGCGCTGTCGGAACGCAGGCATCGCTAGGCGTTGACCTGCATCAGCGGAAGCTATCGGGATCGACTGATCCGCTTTTTTCGTGTGCATCTGATGCTGTTCTGTCGCCGCTAGGCCGGCCATAGTCGAGGCCTTTTGCCGAATGAAGAGGAGCGAACGCATGACTCATCCAATGCTGCCGAGGGAGCACCGCCGATGATTCTCCAAGGCCTGACCTGGCTCGTGCTGCTGCAGCTGCTCGGCAATCTGATCAACCTGGTGCTGTTGCCGGCACTGCCGGGGCCGATCATCGGCATGTTGTTGCTGTTCGGCCTGTTGCTATTGCGCCGCAGCATTCCGGAGTCGCTGGAGAAGACCGCGGCCTTGCTGCTGCAGTATCTGCCGCTGCTGCTGATCGTGCCGGCCGCCGGCATCATGACCAGCGCTGGCGCACTGCTGGATGATCTGCCAGCGATCGCCGCCGGCCTGGTGTTGTCGCTGCTGATCACGGTGCCGTTCTGCGGCTGGCTGATGCAGCGGCTGATCAGCCGACTCGACCGCCAGCGGGAGGATCAGGCATGACGGTACTCGATTGGCGCACCGCCTGGGCGGCGGTCGTGGTCCATCCTTTGTTCGCCGTGGCACTTACGCTGATCGCCTTTCAGCTGGCGCTGATGCTTTATCGCCGCAGCGGCTGGCTGGTGCTGCAACCGGTGATGGTGGGCATGCTACTGGTGGTTGGCACGCTGACCCTGGTGGACCTGGACTACGCGCGCTACCGCGACGGCGCTGCGCTGGTCGCCATGCTGCTGGGGCCTGCCACCGTGGCGCTGGCGGTGCCGCTGCATCGACATCTCAAGCGTATCCAGCAGCTGTTCTGGCCGATCGTCATTACCTTGGCGGTCGGCGGCGTGCTCAGCGTGGTACTGACGCTGGCGATCGCCTGGGCGCTGGGCGCAGAGCTGCCGGTGCTGATGAGCCTGGCGCCGAAGTCCGCGACCATGCCCATCGCCATGCTGGTGGCCGAGCAGCTCGGTGGCCTGGCCTCGCTGGCGGCGATATTCGTCATGCTCACCGGGGTCATCGGCACCGCGCTGGGACCGCTGCTGCTGCGCTGGGCAGGCGTCGAGCATCCCGCCGCGCGAGGCCTGAGCTATGGCCTCAACGCCCATGCCATCGGTACCGCCAGGGCGCTGGAGGAGGGTGACGAATGTGGCGCTTTCGCTGCGCTGGGCATGAGCCTGCTGGGCATTCTGATCGCGCTATTGCTGCCCTTTGCCCTGGGCTGATGTGCGGCGCCGTCGCAAGTAGATGAAACGGACGGATTCCGGGCCCTTCAGCCTTCACACGCCACTGGCTAGCACCCCGTCAGACCCGTTAGAGTAGGCGGCGGTCGCTTGACCGTGCACAGGGTGCAAACCATGAAATTGCGGATGTTCCAGGTCGATGCTTTCACCGCTGAACGTTTCCGGGGCAATCCCGCGGCGGTGATCCCTTTGCAGGCCTGGCTGGCGGACGAGCTGATGCAAGCCATCGCTGCCGAGAACAACCTTTCCGAGACGGCCTTCTTCGTTCGCGAGGCGGACGGGGCCTTTCATATCCGCTGGTTCTCGCCGCTCACCGAAATCGATTTCTGCGGCCATGCCACGCTGGCCAGCGCCTTCGTGCTGCTGGAGCAGGGGCTGGCCCAGGCGCCGCTGACCTTTCGCGCCGCTGCCGTGGGCGATCTGACCGTGCAGCGGCGGGCCGACGGTCTGCTGGAAATGAGCTTTCCCAATCGTGCGCCGGAACCCGTTGCCGAACCGCCGGCGGCATTGTTGCAGGGGCTTGGATGCGAGCCGGAAGCGGTGCTGCGCAATCGTCAGGCGTGGTTCGCCGTCTATCGCGACGAGCACCAGGTGCGCGCTCTGGCGCCCGATCTGCAGGCACTGCGCACGCTGGCGCCTCTGGATGTGGTAGTGACCGCGCCGGGGCGCGAGCAGGATTTCGCCTCGCGCTATTTCTGGCCAGCCAATGGCGGCGCCGAGGACCCGGTCACCGGTTCCATCCATGCCGGGCTCGCTCCCTACTGGGCCGAGCGGCTGGGGCGCAACGAACTGGTGGCGCTGCAAGCGTCGGCGCGCACAGGCATCCTGCACTGCCGGGTCGAGGCGGATCGTGTGATGGTGGCCGGGCAGGCCGTGCTTTATCTCGACGGCACCATCGAACTTTAAAAAAACGCTCTAACCCATTGCGATCGGTCTTCACGGCCGGCGCGATGGGTGTGCCTGTGTGTGGCTGATCGGTTGATAGGGGAATAGGGTTGTGATGATGAAAAGGCTGTTGCCGTTTGTCCTGCTTGCCAGCGCAATGGGCTCCTTCGCCAGCGTGGCACAGCCCGCGCTGCCGCTGGATGACCGGCAGGCATTGATCGAGACCCTGCTCGAGCGCATGACCCTGGCGGAGAAGATTGGCCAGCTGCGGCTGATCAGCATTGGTGGCGACATGCCGCGCGAGCGCATCGTCGAGGAGATCGCGGCCGGCCGCATCGGTGCCACCTTCAATTCGGTGACCCGCGCCGACAACCGCCCCATGCAGGACGCGGCCTTGCGCAGCCGCCTGGGCATTCCGATCTTCTTCGCCTATGACGTGGTTCATGGCCATCGCACCATCTTCCCGATCAGCCTGGCGCTGGCGTCGAGCTGGGATCTGGAGGCCATCGCCCTGAGCGGTCGGGTGTCGGCCAGCGAGGCCAGTGCCGACGGCCTCGATCTGACCTTCGCGCCCATGGTCGACATCACCCGCGACCCGCGCTGGGGCCGGACCTCCGAAGGCTTCGGCGAGGATCCGTACCTGGTATCGCAGATCGCCGGCACGCTGGTGCGTGCCTATCAGGGCGAGCGCCTGAGCGCTGCGGACAGCGTGATGGCCAGCGTCAAGCACTTCGCCCTGTATGGTGCGGTGGAGGGCGGGCGTGACTACAACGTGGTCGACATGAGCCCGCAGCGCATGTACCAGGACTACCTGCCGCCCTACCGTGCGGCGGTGGACGCCGGCGCCGGTGGCGTGATGGTGGCGCTGAACACAGTCAACGGCGTGCCGGCCAGTGCCAACCGCTGGCTGCTGCGTGATCTGTTGCGCGACGACTGGGGCTTTCGCGGGCTGACCATCAGCGATCACGGTGCTATCGACGAATTGCTGCGCCATGGCGTGGCCCGTGATGGCCGCGAGGCCGCGCGCCTGGCGATCGAGGCGGGCATCGACCTGAGCATGCACGACTCACTCTATCTGCAGGAGCTGCCCGGCCTGGTCGAGCGCGGCGAGGTATCGATCGAGCTGATTGATCAGGCGGTCGCTCGCGTCCTCGGCGCCAAGTACGACCTCGGCCTGTTCCATGATCCCTATCGCCGCATCGGCCGGGCGGCGGACGACCCTGCCGAGGTCAATGCCGAAAGTCGCCTGCATCGCGAGGCGGCCCGCCAGGTCGCGCGCGAGTCGCTGGTGCTGCTGGAGAACCGTGAGCAGACCCTGCCGCTGCGCAAGGATGCCCGCATCGCCCTGATCGGCCCGCTGGCCGATTCCCATGTCGACATGCTCGGCAGCTGGTCGGCCGCCGGTGTGGCCGCGCAGACGGTGACGCTGCGCCAGGGCCTGGAGGCAGCGATTGGCGAGTCCGGCCGGGTCATCCACGCCCGTGGCTCGAACGTGACCGACGATGCCGGCATGATCGAGTACCTGAATTTCCTCAACTGGGACCGTCCGGAAGTGGTCCAGGATTCACGGTCGCCGCAGGCGATGATCGACGAAGCGCTGGATGCAGCCCGCGACGCCGATGTGATCGTCGCCGCCCTGGGCGAGGCCCGGGGCATGTCCCACGAATCGTCCAGCCGGACCAGTCTGACCTTGCCGGCCAGCCAGCAGGCGCTGCTCGAAGCCCTGGTTGCCACCGGCAAACCGCTGGTGGTGGTGCTGATGAATGGTCGCCCGCTGCAGCTGGGCTGGGTCAGGGAGCATGCCGATGCGCTGCTGGAAACCTGGTTTGCCGGTACCGAGGGCGGCAATGCCATTGCCGACGTGCTGTTCGGCGCACACAACCCCTCCGGCAAGCTGCCGATCTCCTTTCCGCGTTCGGTGGGGCAGATTCCCACCTACTACAACCATCCACGCTTGGGCCGTCCCTATGTCGAGGGTCGCCCGGGCAATTACACCTCGCAGTATTTCGAGGAGCCCAACGGGGCGCTGTACCCGTTCGGCTATGGCCTGAGCTATACCGATTTCGAACTGTCCAAACCGCAACTTTCCCAGCGCAAATTGAAACGCGGGCAGCGCCTGGAGGTCAGCGTAACGGTAAAGAACCGCGGCGCGCGCGCCGGTGCGACCGTCGTGCAGCTCTATTTGCAGGATCTGGTCGGCTCCACAGTGCGTCCGGTCAAGGAGCTCAAACGCTTCGAAAAGCTCAGCCTCGAGGCGGGCGAGACGCGGGTGGTGCGCTTCAGTCTGGGCGAGGAGGACCTCAGGTTCCATGACGCCCGGCTCGACTACGTGGCCGAACCCGGTGAATTCGAAGTGCAGCTGGGGCTCGATTCCCGGGCCGTGCAAAGCGCGCGTTTCGAGCTGTTGTAAGAAGTTTTCTGTATGGCGAACCGCATGCAGTCCGGCATCGCCGTCGCGCTCGCCGCGCGCGGCGCAACGGCTGGAGTCAGGCGATTCACCACGGCGAAGCAGAGCGAACTCTGCACAAACGTGTAATTCGGAGGCGGTGTGTTACGCATTTTTCAACGCAATACGGGTGCCCGTCCGGCGCGCATGCTGGCGGGGCTGGCAGGTGGGTTGTGCATGCTGATGGCCGGCAGTGCGCTGGCGTTCAGTCTGGATGATGTGGCCAAGCGGGCGCAGGAGCTGGCAGCCAGCCGTTACGAGGAGCCGGTCAGCAACCTGCCCGACGACTTCCGCAAGATGGCATTCGCCGACTACCAGCGCCTGCGCTTCAACCCGGAACATGCCTACTGGAAGGACGTCGAGACGCCGTTCCATCTGCACTTCTATCACCAGGGCATGCACTTCGACACGCCGGTGCGCATCAATGAAATCACCGCGACGAAAGTACGCGAGATTCGCTACGACCCCTCGATGTTCGAGTTCGGCGGCGTCGACATCGACCCGGCTTCGCTGGACGGGCTGGGCTTCGCCGGCTTCAAGGTGCTCTATCCGCTGAACAAGAAGGACAAGCAGGACGAGGTGATGACCCTGCTCGGCGCCAGCTATTTCCGCGTCATCGGCAAGGGGCAGTGGTACGGACTTTCTGCGCGCGGGCTGGCGATCGACACGGCGCTGCCGGTCGGCGAGGAGTTTCCGCGTTTCCGCGAATTCTGGGTCGAGCGGCCGCAGCCTGATCGGCGCAATCTGGTGATTTACGCGCTGCTCGATTCGCCGCGCGCCACCGGCGCCTATCGCATGGTGCTGACGCCGGGCAAGGACAGCACGCTGGACGTGCAGGCCAAGGTGTTCCTGCGCGAGCAGGTCGGCAAGCTGGGCATTGCGCCGCTGACCAGCATGTTCCTGTTCGGCGCCAACCAGCCGAGCAGCGTCACCAACTTCCGTCCACAGCTGCATGACTCCGAGGGTCTGGCGATCCATGCCGGCAATGGCGAATGGATCTGGCGCCCGCTGAACAATCCGAAGCGGCTGGCCGTCAGTGCGTTCAGCGTGGAGAACCCACGGGGCTTCGGGCTGATGCAGCGCACCCGTGATTTCAACCGCTACGAAGACCTGGACGACCGCTACGAGCTGCGCCCGAGCGGCTGGGTCGAGACCCGCGGCGACTGGGGCAAGGGCCACGTCGAGCTGATCGAGATCCCGACGCCTGACGAGACCAACGACAACATCGTCGCCTTCTGGTCGCCGGAAAAGCAGCCGGAGCCCGGCCAGTCGCTGGATCTGGAATACCGCCTGCACTTCTCCATGGACGAGCCGAGCCTGCACGATCCTGAGCTGGCGTGGGTGCAGCAGACCCGTATCTCCACCGGCGACGTCAAGCAGGCCAACCTGATCCGCCAGCCTGACGGTAGCACCGCATTGATCGTCGATTTCGTCGGGCCGGTGCTGGAGAAGCTCGCCGAGGATGCGCCGGTGAGCACGCGTGTCAGCGTCGATGACAACGCCGAGCTGGTGGAAAACAGCCTGCGCTACAACACCGTCACCAAGGGCTGGCGCCTGACGCTGCGCCTGAAGGTGCGCGACCCGGCGCGCCCGGTCGAGATGCGTGCGGCGCTGGTCGATGGTGACAAGACCCTTTCCGAAACCTGGACCTACCAGATTCCTCCCCATGAATGAGCAGCATGCAGTGAATGGCCTGACGCAAAGCTATTGCGATGGCCTGGCGTTGAACGAAGCCGAGGACCCGGCCAGATACCGGCAGGCGGCGGAGCAGGGCGGCCTGTTCGCGCTGCATGACGAACTGTCTGCCGAGACCGCCACGCCGCGCAGCCCGTCGCGCCGTCTGCTCGACTCGGTGGTCGCGCGACTGCGGTTGGGCTGGGGCGATCTGTTCGACCGCGCCAGCGTGATCGCCGAGGATCACCAGGGGCGCGCCTATGTGCAGTCGACCCCGCCGATCGTGCGCACACGCATGGTCCCGGAGCCCTGGCATACCAACATCCTGCGCCGCGGCTGGCGCCGGCTGCTGGGTCGGGCGATCCCGCGGCGCAAGGTCGAACCCAGCCCGCAGCCGCTCGACGAGGCACGTTGGCGCCGCGTTGCCGCCCTGCGCCGTGCGGCGCTGCTGGTGCTGATGCTGGGCCAGACCGCCTTCGCCACCTGGCAGATGAAGGCGGTGCTGCCTTACCAGGGCTGGTTCCTGGTCGACATGCAGGAAGTGTTCGTCCAGCCGCTGTCCGAGTCGGCTCGGCAGATCCTTCCCTATGTGGTGCAGACCAGCATCCTGCTGCTCTTCGCACTGCTGTTCTGCTGGGTCTCGGTGGGCTTCTGGACCGCACTGATGGGCTTCTTCCAGTTGCTGCGCGGCAAGGACCGCTACAGCATCTCGGCCAGCAGTCCCGGTACCGAACCGATACCGGCCGAGGCGCGCACGGCGCTGGTGATGCCGATTGCCAATGAGGATGTGCCGCGTGTGTTCGCCGGCCTGCGTGCGACCTACGAGTCGCTCAAGGCAACCGGTGAGCTCGAGCATTTCGACATCTTCGTGCTCAGCGACAGCAACGACCCGGACACCTGCGTTGCCGAGCAAAAGGCCTGGGTCGAGCTGTGCCGTGCGGTGGATGGCTTCGGCCACATCTTCTACCGTCGCCGTCGGCGCCGGGTGAAGCGCAAGAGCGGCAACATCGACGACTTCTGTCGTCGCTGGGGCAGCAGCTACCGCTACATGGTGGTGCTGGATGCCGACAGCGTGATGAGCGGCGAATGCCTGACCAGCCTGGTGCGACTGATGGAGGCCAACCCCAACGCCGGCATCATCCAGACTGCGCCCAAGGCGTCGGGCATGGACACCCTCTATGCGCGGCTGCAGCAGTTCGCCACGCGGGTCTACGGCCCGCTGTTCACCGCCGGGCTCAACTTCTGGCAGCTGGGTGAATCGCATTACTGGGGCCACAACGCGATCATTCGCGTGAAGCCGTTCATCGAGCACTGCGCGTTGGCGCCGTTGCCCGGCACCGGTTCGTTCGCCGGGGCGATCCTTTCCCACGACTTCGTCGAAGCCGCGCTGATGCGCCGTGCCGGCTGGGGCGTGTGGATCGCCTACGACCTGCCAGGCAGCTACGAAGAGCTGCCGCCGAACCTGCTCGACGAACTCAAGCGCGATCGCCGCTGGTGCCACGGCAACCTGATGAACTTCCGCCTGTTCATGGTGCGCGGTGTACATACGGTGCATCGCCTGGTGTTCCTCACCGGGGTGATGTCCTACCTGTCGGCGCCGCTGTGGTTCCTCTTCCTGCTGCTGTCCACCGGCCTGCTGGCGATCCATACGCTGATGGAGCCGGAGTACTTCCTGCAGCCGAACCAGCTCTACCCGCTGTGGCCGCGCTGGCATCCGCAGGAAGCGATCGCGCTGTTCTCCGCGACCATGACGCTGTTATTCCTGCCCAAGCTGCTCAGTGTGCTGCTGGTCTGCATCCAGGGCGCCCAGGCTTATGGCGGACGGCTGCGGGTGGTGCTGTCGATGCTGATCGAAACGCTGTTCTCGGTGCTGCTGGCGCCGGTGCGCATGCTCTTTCACAGCGTGTTCGTCACCGCCGCGTTCCTCGGCTGGTCGGTGCAGTGGAAGTCGCCGCAGCGCGGCGACGACGCCACCCCCTGGGGCGAAGCGCTGCGCCGGCACGGCTCGCAGATTGTCATCGGTGTGCTGTGGACGGCCCTGGTCGCCTGGCTGGATGCAGCCTTTCTCTGGTGGCTGGCGCCGATCGTGGTGTCGCTGATCCTGTCGGCGCCGGTCTCGGTGATCACCAGTCGTACCGGCCTTGGTCTGGCCGCGCGGCGCAGCAAGCTGTTCCTGATCCCGGAGGAATACGCACCGCCCACCGAGCTGGCCAATACCGACCTGTACCAGCAGCAAAACCAGGCCAACGCGCTGCGCGAAGGCTTCCTCGTCGCGGTGGTCGATCCGCTGTACAACGCGCTGGTCTGCGCCATGGCCCGTGCGCGTCACGCCAAGGTCGTGCCGTCGGCGGAACATCTACGCGAGCAGCGCCTGGGCAAGGTGCTGGCCGCCGGGCCCGATGGCGCGGATGCCGAGGCGGCGCGCTGGCGCCTGCTGAACGATCCGGACGGCATGGCGCTGCTGCACCGTCACGCCTGGGAAGATCCGGCCGGGGCCGTCTGGCTGGCGCGCTATCGGGAGCAGTATCCCCGAGGCGTGGCGCGCCCGGACCTCGCGGGCGAGGCCTGATACCTGCGACTTTCTGGCGGCCCGCAGGGGGCGCCAGAAAGGCTGATCAGTCGTCGCGCGTCAGCACTTCCAGCAGCTCGATCTCGAAATGCAGATCCGAATTGGGCGGAATATGTGCGCCGACCTGGCGCTCGCCATAACCCAGATGAGCTGGCACGAACAGTCTGCGCTTGCCGCCGACCCGCATGCCCATCAGCCCGATGTCCCAACCCTTGATGACCCGACCGGTGCCGATCACGCACTGGAAGGGTTTGCCACGCGTGTAGGAGCTGTCGAACTCCGTGCCGTCGCTCAGCGTGCCGCGGTACTGGGTAGTGATCAGCGCGCCCTTGACCACCGCTTTGCCGTCGCCGAGCTGAATGTCTTCGACCAGCAATTCATCGTTCATTCGTGCGCTTCCTGAAAGCTGAAAGAGGGAGCGCTTTGTGGCAGGTAAACGCGCTTCGGGCAAGAGGCCGGCTGTCGTGCCGGTTTACCGATGCCAGTTGCCCGGCTTAACTATCGGCAGAATCGATAGTTATTGGCTGAAAATTGCAAACATTATCGATCTGATTGAATGGATCATCTCCTTCATTGGCCGGGGTCGTCCCGGTGACCCGAATTGCGGAGAGCGAGATGATCGAACTACGTCCATATGCCCGGCTTGGTCATGCGCAGCACGGCTGGCTGAACGCGCGCCACCACTTTTCCTTTGCTGGTTATCACGACGTCGAGCGCATGCGCTGGGGCCGTCTTCGCGTCTGGAACGATGACAGCATCGCGCCGCAGTCCGGCTTCGAGCCGCACTCGCACCGGGACATGGAAATCATCACCTACGTCCGCCAGGGCGCCATTACCCATCAAGACAGCCTCGGCAACCGCGGCCGTACCGTCGCCGGCGATGTGCAGGTGATGAGTGCCGGCACCGGAATCGTGCACAGCGAGTACAACCTGGAGGACGTGGAGACACGCATTTTCCAGATATGGATTCACCCGCAGCAGACCGGACTGCCGCCGGCCTGGGGTACTCGCCAGTTCCCCAGCGGCGAGCGCGCCGGCGCCTTTGTCACGCTCGCCAGTGGTCTGCCCGGCGATGACGACGCGCTGCCGATTCGTGCTGAAGCCAGGCTGGCAGCGGCTACGCTTGCAGCAGGGCAGAGCGCCGACTACGTCATTGCCGCAGGACACAGGGCGTACCTGGTGCCGGCCAGCGGCCAGATCGAGGTCAATGGACTCGCGGTTGCCGCCGGCGATGGCGTGGCCGTGCGCGACGAAACACGGCTGAGCATCAGGGCCGTGGAAGACAGCGAAGTCATCCTGGTCGAGTCGCTCTGACGGCCACCGTCGGAACGACCCGCCTGGCGCGTTATCCCATCCACAACGTTATTCAGACTCACCCACCGAAAGAGGAAAGCAAGATGGCGAAGATTCTCGTGCTCTATCACTCCATGTACGGCCACATCGAAACGATGGCCAATGCCGTCGCCGAGGGCGCACGCCGCGTTCCCGGCGTCGAGGTGACGATCAAGCGCGTGCCGGAAACCATGCCGGAAGACGCCTTCCGCAACGCCGGCGGCAAGGTCGATCAGCCCGCCGACATCGCCGATCCGAATGAGCTGCCGGACTACGACGGCATCATCTTCGGCACCCCGACCCGCTTCGGCAACATGTCCGGGCAGATGCGCAACTTCCTCGACCGCACCGGCGGCCTGTGGGCCAAGGGCGCGCTGCATGGCAAGGTCGCCAGCGTGTTCGCCTCGACCGGCACCGGCGGTGGGCAGGAGATGACCATTACCTCGACCTGGACCACCCTGGCGCACCACGGCATGGTCATCGTGCCGACCGGTTATGGCATCAGCGAGTTCTTCGACATCTCCGAAACCAACGGTGGCACGCCCTATGGCGCCACGACCATCGCCGGTGGCGACGGCTCGCGTCAGCCTTCGGAGAAGGAACTGGCCATCGCACGCTACCAGGGTGAGCACGTGGCGAAGATCACCAGCAAGCTCAAGGGCTGACGAACGACGCAGTACCTATGCTGGGGCCCGCCCGGGTCCCAGCAACAGGCCATACATCAGTTCGTCGACGAAGCCGTCGTCGCTGCTGCGCTTGTAGGCAGCGCGCTGCGTGCCTTCGTGGACGAAGCCGAAGCGCTCGTAGAAGGCGATCGCCCGCGGGTTGTCCGCTTCCACCGTCAATTCCACACGACGAATGCCGCTGGCGGCCAGCTTGTCGAGGGCTTCCTGCATCATCCGTCGCGCCAGGCCGCTGCCTCTCACCTCGGGCGCGACGGCCAGGGTGCCGAGGTAGGCGACATGGGCGGCGCGGCCCAGATGGCGTTGCACCTTGTAGAAGCGTTGCACCACGCCATCGTCTTCGAAGACATAGAAGCCGGCGCTTTCGAACAGCGGCTCGAAGACCTTGCCGAAGTGCTCGCGAGGCATGGGGTCGAAGCCCAGGTACCGCTCCACGTCCGGGTGCATGTAGATGTCGTAGACCCGCTGCTGATCGGCGGGCGTGGCAAGGCGGCGCATTGTTATCTCCAGTTGGGGCGGGCCCAGCATAGCCGGAGCGCGGAAGATACTGCGCTGTATCAGTCAGCGCGCGGCGATTGAGGTGATAATGGCCGCCGCACATCTTTTGCCTCAGCCAAGGACATCGCCCCGTGGTGCTATTCGAGATCGTTCCGCTCAGCCCCGAAACCTATCGCCAGCAGACCCGGCGCAGCACCCTGATCGTCGCCGTGACCTTTGCCGTCCTCGCCATGGGCTTGTCGACCCTGGCCGTGGCGCTGTTCGGTGAGCCCGGTGGCGACAACCTGCGGCTGAACATCGGCGGCGTGGTAGCCGGACTGGCGCTGACGATCGGAATCGTTAGGTGGCTGTACTGGCAGCAGCCGTGGATGGCGGCGGCGGTGTACGGCTGGCAGCTCAAGCGCAGCCTGATGCGCGTGACCAACATGATGCACCAGGTCAAGGCAGGCGTAAGTGCGGACGATCCGGATGCGATGAAACTGCTGCGCTTCTATCACCTGGGGCTGACGCAGATGCACCAGCTCGACGGCAACCTCACCGGGCTCAGCGATTCGGTCGCCGAGATCGACCGTCACCGCGAGGCAATGGAGGCGCGGAACATGGATATCGACCAGCCACGCCTGGAGTCCGTGTGGCTGGAGCGCGTCGGACAGATCGAGGCGAAGCGCTGAGGCGAATTGCCTGAGGGACGATTGCGCCGGCCATGGCGCAGCCCATCAATGCACGTGGCGGCTGCCATCCGGGTGGTGATGTACCTCGGCTTCCGGTACTGCTTCCGAATGCGTCGGTGCCTGCTCGTCGTGTGCGCCCTGATGATGGGCTTTGCCTGCAGGCTGCCGATCGGCGGCAGGAGTCGGATGCTGGCTGCTGTGATCGTGCATGTCCGTTTCACCGCCACCGTGCTGGTGGCCGTCACTGGCGTCCACTAGCGTCTGGTATTCCATTGGGGTGAGTGACGGCAGCTGTTCGACGAAGGCGACCAGCGACCAGATGTAGCGGTCTTCCATGAACTTGCCCCACGCCGGCATACCGGTGGACTTGAGCCCATGCTTGATGATCCAGAAGGTCGCGGCCGGGTCGTTGTCGCGGGAGCTTTCGGCAAGCGACGGGGGGGCGGGATAGAGGCCCTGGCTCAGTTCGGTCGGCTCGATCCCCGGCGCCAGGTGGCAACCGACGCACATGGCCGCGTAGTTGCCCGCGCCCGAGCGCATCTGCTCCGCCGATCCCAGCGGAGGTACCTCGATGTCACCGGCGCGTACAGCCACGGCGCGTTCCCGGGTGGTCTCCAGCAGGGTGTGCAGCGGCGCGCTGTGCGGGGCGTCCGCGCCGACGTCGATGATGCCGGAATACGCCACCAGCGCGCCGCCGATTGCGATCAACAGGGTGCTCAGTGCCAGTGTCGCCAGGACAGTCTTCATAGGTCGGGTCTCAGAACCAGAAACGAATACCCGCCACCAGCTTCGCCTCGCTGACGTCTTCGTCATCGGCACGCAGCAGGTCAGCGGTATTGCCGTAGGCTCGGCCCCAGCTGACGCCGACATAAGGCGCGAACTGACGGCTGATCTCGTAACGCAGGCGCAGTCCGACACTGGCGTCGCTGAGACCGGAGCCGACGCCGCGCGCCTCGTCGTTGCGCCCGTGCAGGTTCAACTCCGCGGTGGGTTGCAGTACCCAGCGCTGGCTCAGCAGGATGTCGTATTCGGCCTCCAGGCGCAGCGCAGTCTGGCCACCCTCGCCGAGAAACGCGGTGGCTTCGGTTTCCAGACCGAACAGCGGCATGCCCTGCACGCCAAAGGCTGCCCAGGTTTGTGGCGAACCGGGCTTGAAGTCCTGACGCACGCCGGTGACGGTCTCCCACCAGGGGCCGATGGCGTGGCTCCAGAGCAGCTGCAGCTCGGCCTCCTCGGTGTGGCCATTGGTGCGCTCACCCTCGGAACGGAAGGCGAGGCGGTCGATATCGCCGCCATACCAGCCGGAAATGTCCCAGGCCAGCGTGCTGCCTTCGTCGGCGTCCTGCCATTCCAGCTGATCGGCGAGGAACAGAAAATTGCTGCCGCCCTGGTGCATAGAATGAGGCGGCAGGTCGGGAAATGCCGCGGCGCGGTCAGCATCGCTGATCGTAGGAATTGGCGTGCGCGGCTCCTGTCCGGTGCCAACGCCGGTGACCGGCGGGTGAGCCATTGAACTGTGATCCATGCTGCTGTGATCGCGATGATCCATGCCGCCATGGTTCATGGGCTCATGGTTCATCTGCCTGTGATCCATCTGCCCAGGATCCATCTGGCTGTGGTCCGCTGGCGCAGCGTGCTCGGCGTGTCCGGATGATCCATGGCCTGCTGCGCCTGGCTCGCCGTCGCAGCCAGTGCGAGGGCGATGGCGATCGGCAGTGTCTTAATGATCATGCGGCTTGCCTTGTTCGGCGCCCTTTGGCAGGTCCTTCTGCATCTTTCCGTTGCCCATGCTGCCGTGGTCCATGTGGTCGGAACCCATGTGCTGGTCGTGCATGTCCTGCATCTTGTCGTGGTCCATGCCCTGCATCATGCCGCCCTGTTGTTGTCCGGGCTTGGGTTGACTGGCCTGCGGCGCGGCCTGTTCGGCTGGCGCGTTGGCGGGATGATGACCATCGTGCTCACTCTGAGCGTAGACAGTGGTGAGGCCGAACGTCGCAGCCAGGCCGAAGGCGAGCAGGGCGGTGCGCTTGATTGTCTTCATGGTTTTCTCCGTCATTCTTCTACGCGGACTTCGCGGAACATCCCGAGGTCCATGTGCATCAGCATGTGGCAGTGATAGGCCCAGCGCCCGAGGGCGTCGGCGGTTACGCGATAGCTGCGTTTCGAACCCGGTGGCATGTCGATGGTGTGCTTGCGCACCTGGGAATTGCCGTGTTCGTCCTCCAGATCGCTCCACAGCCCGTGCAGGTGGATGGGGTGGTGCATCATGGTGTCGTTGACCAGGACGAAGCGCACCCGCTCGCCGTACTTGAGGCGGATTGGCCCGGCGTCGGCGAAGGGAATGCCGTCGAATGACCAGGCGAAGCGTTCCATATGGCCGGTCAGGTGCAGTTCGATGGTGCGCGTCGGCTCACGGCCGTCCGGATCGGCGAAGGTGCTGTGCAGGTCGGCATAGGTCAGCACGCGCCGGCCGTTATCGCGCAGGCCGATGCCGGGATCGTCCAGCTTGGGCACCGGCATCATGGTCTGCATGTCCACCAGCGGGTTGTCGGTTTCGCTGGCCGGATGCGTCTGCATGCCGCCGCCGGACGAGCCGTGGCCCATGGTCGCGTGGTCCATCTGGCCATTCATCTCATTCTGATTCATCGCGCCGTGATTCATGTCGCCATGCCCGGCGTGAGGATCGTCGCTCGGCGCAGGCGCAGCAGCCTGGCCGTGGGCGGCATGATCACCGTGGCCCATATCCTCCATGCTCAGTTCTGGGCGCGGGTCCGGCTTGGGCACCGGCGCCTGCAGGCCATCGCGCACGGCCAGGGTGCCGCGGGCATAGCCGCTGCTGTCCATGGCTTGGGCGAACAGGGTGTAGGCGTCCTGGCTGCCGTCCGGCTCGACGATCACGTCGAGGGTTTCCGCCACGGCCAGGCGCACTTCGTCCACCTGCACCGGTTCGACGTTCTGCCCGTCGGCGGCGACCACGGTGAGCTTGAGACCGGGGATGCGGAAGTCGAAATAACTCATCGCCGAGCCGTTGATCAGGCGCAGGCGGATGCGCTCGCCTGGCTGAAACAGGCCGGTCCAGTTGCCGTCCGGCGCCTGGCCGTTGAGCAGGTAGGTGTAGGTGGCACCGCTGATATCGGCCAGATCGGTCGGCGACATGTTCATCTTCGCCCAGGCCCAGCGCTCGCTGACGGTGTCACTCCAGCCGTTGTCGGCGACGTCATTGATGAAATCGCCAAGCGTGCGGCGGCCCCGGTTGTAGTAGTCCGAGCGCTTCTTCAGCTTGGCCAGCACCCGTGCCGGGCTTTCGTCGGTCCAGTCGGAAAGGAACACCACATAGTCGCGATCGTAGCTGAAAGGCTCCGGCTCCTTGGGATCGATGATCAGCGCGCCATAGACGCCCAGCTGTTCCTGAAAACCGGAGTGGCTGTGGTACCAGTAGGTGCCGCTCTGGACGACCTTGAAGCGGTATTCGTACATGCCATCCGGCGCGATGCCGGCGAAGCTGAAGCCGGTAAGCCGTCCATGTTGGCCGGCAGCAGGATGCCGTGCCAATGGATGGAAGTGTCGTGGGGTAGCCGGTTGCGCACGCGCAGGGTCACGGTGTCGCCCTCGCGCCAGCGCAACAATGGGCCGGGGATGCTGCCGTTGATGGCCATGGCAGTGCGGCGCTTGCCGGTGAAGTCCACGCTCATGGAATCAATGGTGAGGTCGAACTCGGTGCCGCTGAGCACCGTCGGCTGACCTGGGCTGGTCAGCGCCCAGACGGGCTGTTGCCACAGCCCGAGGCCAGCGACGGCGCCGCCGGCAGCCAGGCTTTTGACGAAGGTGCGCCGAGAACTGGCCAATTGCATGCGGGTCCTGTTCGGTCGATCGAATTGTTGGTTTGCCGCCGCGCAGGCGCGACGTTGCAACGCTTGTGACAAGCACCATAGCGCGGTGCATCTGTCAGCGACCTGAAGCGAAAATTACGATTTTGTCAGCTGGCAGCGTGGCCAGCCCCAATCGGGCTGGCCCTGCCGGAGATGCCGAACGGCATCGCCTGTCCTGATGGCAGCGCGGCTTAGCGAACCGGTTGCGCGCCGAGGTAGTCGCCGAGCACCAGATCGCGGCCCTTGGTGGTCAGGCCGATCACCTGGTACTGCTGGTGCGGCTGGCCATAATCCATGCCCGGCGAGCCCGCCGGCATGCCCGGTACGGCAACACCGGCGAGATCGTCGCGCTTCTTCAGCTCATGAATCGCCGCAACCGGAACGTGGCCTTCGACGAACTTGCCGTCAATCACACCGGTGTGGCATGAGCCCAGGCGAGGCGCGACACCCAGCTTCTGCTTGACCGCCGACATGTTGCTTTCGACGTGATCGCGCACCTCGAAACCGTTGGCCTCCAGGTACTTGATCCAGTCCTTGCAGCAGCCGCAGTTGGCATCGCGATGCACATCGATGACGTCCGCGGCGTGGGCTATGCCGGACATCAGCAGAGCGGCGAGTGCGGTGAGGTAGAGTTTCATGGGCTTCTCCAGAGCGATGTTCAGTTGCAGCCGCAACCGCATCCGGTTTTGCGGGGCGTCGGGGCAGGCGAGTCGGTGGTGACCTCGGCAGGGTAACCGGCTTCGTCGAGTGCGGCGATCAGCTCCGCGCTATCGGCCGTGCCGTCTATCCGGGCGAGCCCGGCGGCCAGATCGACCTCGATGCGCTCGACACCCGCCAAGGGCTGTAGTGCCGCGGTTACATGCCGGACGCACGCGCCGCAGGTCATGCCGGATACCTTGATTTGAATGCTGGTCATGGGATGGTCCTCGGTTAGCCAGTCTGGTAGCACTGGCTTGATGCTCAACCTTGACGTGATGGTAAGGTCAAGCCTCATTTTTCTTAGTGCCACGCTAACCCCAGCGGCCTGACAAGAGGCTGATCGGAAGATTACTTTTTTGTCAGCTTCGTGGCGTCCCAGCTGCGGGCACTGCCACACTTGCGGCGTCGCCACCGAAGGAACTCGCCGCCATGAAATTGCTGGTCGCTGAAGACGAACCGAAAACCGGCATGTACCTGCAACAGGGACTGAGCGAGGCCGGCTTTACGGTCGACCGTGTCACCAGCGGCACCGACGCGTTGCAGCATGCGCTGAGTACGCCCTATGACCTGCTGATTCTCGACGTGATGATGCCGGGCCTGGATGGCTGGGATGTGTTGCGCCTGGTGCGGGCGTCGGGCAACGAGGTGCCGGTGCTGTTTCTGACCGCGCGCGATCGCGTCGAGGATCGCGTCAAGGGGCTGGAGCTGGGCGCCGACGATTATCTGGTCAAGCCGTTCGCTTTCTCCGAACTACTGGCCCGTGTGCGCACCCTGCTACGACGCGGCAACGCGGCGGCATTGCAGACCCAGCTGAAGGTTGCCGATCTGGAGGTCGACCTGCTCAAGCGCCGCGCCACGCGGGCTGGCCAGCGCATCGACCTGACCGCCAAGGAATTTGCCCTGCTGGAATTGCTCCTGCGCCGGCGCGGCGAGGTGCTGCCCAAGTCGCTGATCGCCTCGCAGGTGTGGGACATGAATTTCGACAGCGACACCAACGTCATCGAGGTGGCGATCCGCCGCTTGCGGGTGAAGATCGACGACGGCTTCGAGCCCAAACTGATCCATACCGCGCGCGGCATGGGTTACATGCTCGACGAGCCGGACCCGTCATGACGCGGCTGTCGCTCACGGCGCGGCTGAGCCTGATGTTCATGCTCGCGGTGACCGGCGTGCTGGCGGCCGCGGGGTACTTCTTTCACCAGCTCAGCGAACGCCACTTCAACGAGCTGGACCAGCACACCCTGCACGAGAAGCTTCGCGCCGGCGAGGCGCTGCTCGGCGAGCTGCAGGCCGATGATGACTTCGAGCGGCTGCGTCCACGGCTGCAGGCCCTGCTCGGTGGGCACAGCGAGATAAGGGGGTTCGTCTTCGATGCAGCGGGGCGCCAGCTATTTCCCGAGCCGCTGCCAGGCGGGGCCGACCCGGCCCTGGTCGCGCTGGCCGCTGAGCGCGATGGCGAGCTGTCGCTGGATGGGCGCCTCTGGCGCGCGGAGGTGACGCAGGTGCCGGTCGGTCAGACGGCGCTGACGCTGCTGATCCTGCTCGATGTCACCGTGCACAAGGCGTTCTTCCATACCTTCAGCGGCTGGCTGTGGGGCGCGCTGATACTCTGCGCGGTGCTCAGCGGCCTGCTCGGCTGGCTGCTGGTGCGTAGCGGGCTGCGACCGCTGCGCGACGTCACCCAGGTGGCCGCCTCCGTCTCGGCCAAGTCGCTGCGCGAGCGCATCCCTGACGAGTCGACACCGGCCGAGCTGCAGCAGCTGGTGCAGGCCTTCAACGCCATGCTGGCGCGGCTGGAAGACGCCTTCGTGCGGTTGTCGAACTTCTCCGCAGACATCGCCCACGAGCTGCGCACGCCGCTGAGCAACCTGATGACTCACACCGAGGTGGCGCTGACCCGCGCGCGCACGCTGGATCAGTACCAGGACAACCTGCATTCGAATCTGGAGGAGTTGTAGCGCATGTCGCGGATGATCGACGACATGCTGTTCCTCGCCAAGGCAGATAACGGGCTGATCGTGCCGGACGCCAAGCCCATCGCGCTGGATGCGTTGTGCGCGCAGCTGCTGGACTATTACCAGCTCTCGGCGGACGAGCGCGGGGTGCGTTTCGAGCTTGTCGGTGCCGGCACCATTCAGGGCGATCTGTTGATGCTGCGCCGGGCGCTGTCGAACCTGATGTCCAATGCGCTGCGCTACACCCCCGACGGGGAGCGCATTCGCGTGGCCATCGAGCGCGGCGCTGATCAGGTGACGCTTGAGGTGAGCAATCCCGGCGCGAGCATCGCGCCCGAGCATCTGGAGCGACTGTTCGACCGCTTCTATCGGGGCGACCCGGCGCGGCGCGAAGGCAGCCCGAGCAATGCCGGGCTGGGCCTGGCGATCACCCGTTCGATCGTTCAGGCCCATCGCGGTCGTATCCAGTGCAGTTCCGCGCAGGGGCTGACGTCTTTCGTGCTGGAATTCCCGAACTGATCAGCGCTGCAACGGCACCGTCAGCGAAACGCGCAGGCCGTCGGCGTGGCTGTCGAAGGTGAGGGTGCAGTCGCAGCGTTGCGCGATCGCCTGGACGATGGCCAGGCCCAGGCCGCTGCCACTGCTGGCGGCGTGTCGCCAGAAGCGCCGGGTCAGGTGCTCGAGATGCTCGGCGGCGATGCCCGGGCCCTGATCGCGTACTTCGAAGCGTACTCGCCCCGCTTCAGGCAGCAGGGTCAGCCTGACGGCGCTGCCCGGCGCGGTGTGGCGCTGGGCATTTTCCAGCAGGTTGCGCAGCGCGGCGATGGCCAGCACCGGCGGCATGGCCAGCGGCGTGTCGGGCAATTCCGCCGGGACCTGCAACAGGATTGGCGCGCCGTCACCGCCACTGGCGTCCTGAATCGCCAGTCGCGCGACCTCGGCGGCCGTGCACTGCAGGCCATCGTCGAAATCCAGACTGCCTTCTACCCGGGCCAGCAACAGCAACTGCTCGAGCGTGCGCTGCAGGCGGTCGGCGCCGGCCTCGGCGTTCGCCAGCGCCTGTTCGGCGGCGGCGCCTTCGGTCATGCGTGCTACCTGCAGGTGGGTCTTGATCGCCGTCAGCGGGCTGCGCAGTTCGTGGGCGGCGTCGCCGGTCAGCCGGCGTTCGCGTTCGATGGCCTGGGCGATGCGCTGGAACAGCTGGTTCTGCGTCTGCACCAGCGGCAGCAGCTCCGGCGGCAGGCCTTCGACCGGCAAGGGTTCGAGGGAGTCGGCGCTGCGTCGGGTCAGTGCCTCGCGAATCCGCCGCACGGGCGCCAGCCCTCGGCCCAGGCCAAGCCAGAGCAGACCCAGGCTGCCGAGCAAGGCGACCGCCACCGGCAGCGCCGCCGCCAGCAACACCGAGCGTTTCAGCGCGGCACGCTCGTCCAGACGGTCGGCCGTGGTGATGCGCAGCTCGCCTTGCACCAGGGTGAAGCTGCGCCAGGGCACGCCGTCGATCAACTGGTCGCGAAAGCCGTTCTGCTCGGCGTCCAGCTGCTGGTCGGGCGCACTGTGGCTACGCGCCAGCACCTCGCCACGCAGCGAGCTGACCTGGCAGGCCAGGCCGTTGGGTATGCCCAGTTGCTCGGCGCTCAGACGCTGCGGCGGGCCGTCGCCGGGCACCGGCTGCGGCAACTGCACCAGCAGACCGGCGACCATGCGCGCCGAGGCCGCCAGGCGCTGGTCGAGCGAGAGCATCATCTGGCTGCGCAGATCGACCAGCATCCAGGTCGCAGCCAATGCCCAGAGCAGCACGAAGGCCGAGCCGAGCATCAGGGTCAGGCGCAGGCGCAGGCTCATGGCGCGTCCTCGTCGCCTGCGAGGCCGAGGCGGTAGCCGAGGCCTCGGACGGTTTCGACGATGCCGCTGCCGAGCTTGCGGCGCAGATGGTGGATATGCACGTTCAGCGCGTTGCTCTCGACGTCGTCGGCAAAACCGTAGACCGCGTCCTTGAGCTGCTCGCTGCTGAGCACCCGGCCCTGGTTGTTGAGCAGTGCCTGCAGCAGTGCCTGTTCGCGGCGCGACAGGTCGACCAGGCGGCCGTCCAGGCGTGCTTCGCAGCGGCTCGGGTCGTAGCTCAGCCGGCCATGCTCGATGAGGTTGACGCTGCGGCCGGACATGCGCCGCATCAGCGTGTGCAGGCGCGCGGCCAGCTCGCGCAGGTCGAAGGGCTTGAGCAGGTAATCGTCGGCCCCCGCCTGCAGGCCGGTGACCCGGTCGCTGACCGCATCGCGCGCGGTGAGCACCAGCACCGGCAGCTCCAGGCCCTGCTGGCGCAGGCGTCGCAACAGGGCGAGGCCGTCTTCGTCGGGCAGGCCGAGGTCGAGGATCAGCACATCGAAGTGCGCCGCACGCAGCAGGGCTTCGGCAGCCGCCGCGGTCGCGGCGTGGTCGACGATCAGGCCCTGGGCGTTGAGCCCGGCGACGATACCGCTGGCGATCAGCGCGTCGTCTTCGGCAAGCAGCACGTGCATGGGGAGGGTCCGCAGAAAATGCTCAAGGGTGGACCTTAGCGATTAAGGCAGCGTTATGCAGCCCGTGCCATGGCGTTAATGGCGCGTTAATCCCGCCCCGGCATGCTGCGCGGCAGTCATTTCTCGGCCAGGACTCGCATGCGCATATTGGTTCTTCTGTTGTTTCTGCTGACGCCCGGCTTGGCGCTGTCGGCCGGTGGTCTGTTTGGCGGCGGCTCGCAGGATGATTTTCTGCCGGTGGAAGAGGCGTTCGCGCTGACGGTCAGCCCGCAGGAGAACGGCGCGACGCTGCTGCACTGGCGGATCGCACCGGGCTATTACCTCTATCAGCAGCGCCTGCAGTTCGACGGCCTGCCGCCGGAGCGCCAGCCGCCGCTGCCCGAGGGGGAGCCCTACAGCGACGAGTTCTTCGGCGACTCGCAGATCTACCGCGACAGCCTCGAACTGCTGATCCCGCCGGGCGCAGAGAACAGTGTGCGTCTCGGCTGGCAGGGCTGCGCCGATGCCGGGCTCTGCTATCCACCGCAGACCCGTGAGGTGTCGCTGAGCGGTGACGGCATCGCCTCGGCAGCCTCCGGGCAGGCCGAAGATCAGGCGCTGGCCAGCGGCCTCGAAAATCAGGCACTGGCCTGGAGCCTGCTGGTGTTCTTCGGCCTCGGCCTGTTGCTGGCCTTCACACCCTGTTCGCTGCCGATGCTGCCGATCCTGGCGGGCATCGTGGTCGGCAGCGGTGCCACCTTGCGCCGTGGTTTTGCCCTGGCGGCGACCTACGTGGTCAGCATGGCGCTGGTCTACGCCGGGCTCGGTGTGCTGGCGGCGCTGCTCGGCGCCAACCTGCAGGCGGCGCTGCAGCAGCCCTGGTTGCTGACGGGTTTCGCCGTGTTGTTCGTGCTGCTGGCGCTGCCAATGTTCGGTTTGTTCGAGCTGCAGTTGCCGGCAGCATTGCGTGACCGTCTGGAGCGTGCCGGACGCCAGCAGCGCGTTGGCAGTCTGGCCGGGGCTGGCGCGCTGGGCGTGCTCTCCGGCCTGCTGGTCGGCCCCTGCATGACCGCTCCACTGGCCGCCGCGCTGCTGTTCATCGCACAGAGCGGCAGTGCGCTGCAGGGTGGCCTGGTGCTGTTCGCGCTGGGCCTGGGCATCGGCACGCCGCTGCTGTTGCTGGTCACGGTCGGCCAGCGCTTTCTGCCCAAGCCGGGCGCCTGGATGGATCGCGTGAAAGTGGTGTTTGGCTTTCTCTTCCTCGCGGCAGCGCTGTTCGTTGCACGTCCGTTGCTGGCCGACTGGCTGTGGCTGGGCCTTTGGGGCGCGCTGCTGGTGGTGCTCGCCACCGCCTTGCTGCATGTGGCGCAGGCAGTGCAACGCCAGCGCGTGCTCTGTCAGGCCAGCGGCGTTCTGCTGGGGCTGTGGGGCGCGGCGATGCTGCTGGGTGCCGCCGGCGGAGCGGATGATCCGCGTCGGCCGCTGGCGATCTATGCCGGCGGCGTGGCGACGGCCACGGCTGTCGAGTCCCACGCGCTCGGTTTCAGCGATCCAGCGGTGTTGGATCGCGAGCTGGCGGCAGCCAAGGCGCAGGGCCAATGGGTGCTGATCGATTACTACGCCGACTGGTGCGTCTCCTGTAAGGTCATGGAGAAGGAGGTCTTTGGCAATGCCGAGGTGCAGGCGAGCCTGGACGGTGTGCGCGTGCTGCGCCCCGACGTGACCCGCAGCGACGCCGCCAGCCGCGAGTTGCTGGGCCGTTACCAGGTGCTCGGCCCGCCGACGCTGCTATGGATCGGCCCGGACGGCGTCGAGCGTCGCGATCGCCGCATCACCGGCGAGGTCGGTGCCAAGGACTTTCTGCAGAACTGGAACCAGACCCGGGAGCGAGGTTGATGCTGACTGTGAATATCGGGCCGCTGGCCCTGGCGGTGCCCCATGTATTGCTGCTGGGCAGCCTGCTGCTGGCGACCTTGACCGGCTGGTGGGTCGGCCGGCGCAGCGAGCGCAACCCGGAGCGGCAGCTGTTTCGCCTGCTGCTGGTGGCGCTGCTGGTGGCACGCCTGGCCTTCGTCGCGATGTACTGGGCGTACTACCGGGATGACTGGCTGAGCGTCATCGATATCCGCGATGGTGGCTTCATTGCCTGGCCTGGGCTGGTCGCCGCGCTGGCGTTGGGCATCTGGTGGGGCTGGCGCGACCGCGAACTGCGCAAGCCGCTGGGTATCGCGCTGACGGTGGGAATCCTCAGCTGGGGCTTCAGTAATCTGGCCTGGCATTCCTTCGAGCAAGGCACGCGGTTGCCGGAAATGGCCCTGCGCGACAATCAGGGCCGTCCGGTGGCGCTGGAGGATTACTCCGGCCAGCCGCTGGTGATCAATCTCTGGGCGACCTGGTGCCCGCCGTGCCGCCGCGAGATGCCGGTGCTGGCTGACGCCCAAGCCCGGGAAAGCGACACCCTGTTTCTGTTCGTCAATCAGGGCGAGGGAGAAGGGGAGATCAACCGCTTCCTGGAAACTGCGGGGCTGAGTCTCGATAACGTCCTGCTCGACAGTGGCGGGCGCCTCGGCCAGCACGTGGGCTCCACGGCGCTGCCGACCACGCTGTTCTACAACGCCGATGGCCGCCAGGTCAGCAGCCATCTTGGCGAACTCTCGCACGCCAGCCTGGCGCGCGCGCTGGAAAAACTGAAAGAGGAAGCTGCGCAGTGATTCGATTCAAGCCGTTACCCTACCTGCTGGCCGGCGTGAGCCTGCTGGCCCTGCCCATGGCCCAGGCCGAGGAATTGCCGGAGGCGATCAAGGCCGTCGAGGCGCGTGGCGCCGAGGTCGTCGGCAGTTTCGCGGCACCCGGCGGGCTCAAGGGCTATGCCGCGCGTTACAACGGGCAGGGCATGGCGCTGTATCTCACCCCGGATGGCGAGCACGTGCTGATCGGTAGCCTGCTCGATGCAAAAGGCGAGGACCTGACCCGCGCGCACCTGGAGAAGCTGGTCTACGAACCGCTGGGCAAGGAAATGTGGACGCGCATGGAGAACAGCACCTGGATCGCCGACGGCAAGGCCGACGCACCGCGCATCATCTACATGTTCAGCGACCCTAACTGTCCGTACTGCAACATGTTCTGGAAGCAGGCCCGGCCCTGGGTCGAGTCCGGCAAGGTGCAGTTGCGGCACATCATGGTCGGCATGCTGCGCGCCGACAGCGCCGGCAAATCCGCCGCGCTGCTCAGCGCCAAGGATCCTCAGGCAGCGCTCAACGAGCACGAGGCGGCCGGCAAGGCGAGCAAGCTCAAGGCGCTGGATAAGATCCCGGCAGAACTGGAAGAACAGCTCACCAACAACCTGATGCTGATGAGCGAACTGGGTGCCCAGGCGACTCCGGCGATCTTCTATCTCGACGACAACGACCGTCTGCAGCAGCACCAGGGTGCGCCGCGGCCGGATGCGCTGGAAACGATCATGGGGCCGCGCTGAGGCAGCGCTAGGGGAGGCGTGGAACAGCGCTGTGCGCGTTTTCCACCCTACGGCGGGGTGATGAAGGTAGGGTGGATGGCCGAAGCCATCCACGCGCAAGGCGACTCGGTAGTACGAATCAAAGAACGCCGAATACCTTCTTCGCCAGGCTGGTGGCGGCGGCGGCCGGGTCCTTGCGAATGCTCGCCTCCTGCTCGGCGATCACCGTGAACAGGCCGTCCAGCGCCTGCTCAGTGACGTAGCTTTCGATGTTGGCGTAGCCGCCGGACAGGCCGGTCGGTACTTTCGCCGCCACCGCGTTGTATTGCTGCGCCAGGCCGACTTGGTCGGTGGCCTGCTTGACGATGGGCAGGAACCTGGCGCGGATCTGCTCGCGGCTGGACTTGTTCAGGTACTGGGTAGCCGAATCGTCACCGCCGGCGAGAATCGCCTTGGCGTCCTGCACGGTCATCTTGCGCACGGCATCGAGCAGCAGTTGCTGGGCCTCGGGCACGGCCTTCTCGGCGGCGAGGTTCATGCTGTTCTCCAGCTGCTCGACCTGCGCGCCCATGCCGAGCATTTTCAGCATCCGCGAAGCCTTGCCGATGTTGCCCGGCAGCTCGATGCGCACGTCCGGATCGCTGCTGAAGCCGCCAGGGCGGCCGAGCTGCTGCACGGCGACCTTGGCGCCCTGGCTCAGGGCATCCTTGAGGCCGGCGCTGGCGTCACTCTGGGTCAGGTCGGCGAGAGATAGGGCGAAGGCGCTGACGGACAAGGCCAGTCCGGCGACTAGCGTGGTGATGCGATACATGGTGATTACCTTGCTGGCAGGTGGAGTGTGTCTGGCGTCTTAACGCCGCTGGGTTCTTGCATTGATGCTAGTGGATTACCGGCGGCGCGACATCCCGGCGACGATGCGCTACCGTCCTGCCCTTCGCCGTTTTGGAGAGCCGTACATGATCCGCCCTAACCGCCCCGATGATCTGGAAACGCTGCTGGGCATCTGGCTCGAGGCATCCAGCCGTGCCCATGATTTTGTCGAGCGCGGCTTCTGGGAGGCGCGGCTGGATGACATGCGCAACCTCTATCTGCCCGCTGCGCAGACCTGGGTCTACGAGCGGGATGGCACGGTGGTCGGCTTCGTGTCGCTGCTCGATGACGTCCTGGCCGCTATCTTCGTGGCGCCAACGGAGCAGGGCCATGGCATCGGCTCGGCGCTGCTCGAGCACGCCAAGGGCCTGCGCGAGCGGCTGAGCCTGACCGTTTATGCCGCCAACGGCGCCAGTATCGCCTTCTACCGTCGCCACGGTTTCCAGATCGCAGGCGAGCAGCTGGACGCGCACACCGGCCACCCGGAGCGGGTGATGACCTGGCAGCGTCAGGCGTCGGTTGCAGGCGGCGGTGAATCGCTTTCGTCGTGATGACGCTCCAGCGCGACCTGACGGATCGACAGGCGAATCTCCGCCGGTAGCACGCGCTTGGCCGCGCCCTCGGCCAGTTCCGCGAGCTTTTCGTGATAGCCGAGTCGGCCGTTTTCGTCGGGGCTGACCACGCCTTGTTCCTGCATGCTCTGGATGAAATGGCGGAACAGCGCCTTGTCGAAGAACTCCGGCGCGTTGAGCCCGTGGAGAATCGACAGGCGTTGGGCCATGACCGTGCAGAGGTTCTCCAGTTCCTCGGCGCTCAGGCTGCGCTGGCCGCTGTTGAGCAGCAGCGAGGTGGCCATGTAGAAACGCTGCAGGGTCTGCACTACCACCCGCGCCAGCAGCGTGAGCAGCACGAACTGCCGCGAACTCGGCGCCGGGCGCACGTAGTGGTTGCCGTCCACCTTGAGCAGGCCGCGCTCGACGAATGCCGCCAGCCACTGGTCGACCACGGCTTCCAGTTCCTCGACCTCCCAGCGCATGAACAGCTCGGCACGCAGATAGGGGTACAGCGCCTCGGTGAAGCGCTGGATCTGCTCGCGGCTGATGCGTGAGCTGCTCTGGAAGAAGCTCGCCAGCAGTGCGGGCAGGGCGAAGATATGCATCACGTTGTTGCGGTAGTAGGTCATCAGGACGGCGTTCTGCTCGTCCAGATAGAGGATGTTGCCCAGTGCGTCCTTCTGCTCGGCGAGCAGGTCGAGGCTCTTCACGTAGGCGATCAGCGCGTTGCCGTCTCCCTCCGGCAGCGTGGTGTGCGGCGAATAGGGCACTGCGCGCAACAGCGCCTGGTAGAGATCGAGGATGCGTGCCAGGGATTGCTGGTCTAGCGCCTGACGGTTGGTGGAGAGCATCGCCAGCGCCACCAGGTTGACCGGGTTGACCGCCGCCGCCTCGTTGAGGCGCTGGGCAATGCGCTCGGCCAGGCGATTGGTGGTGTCGTTCAGCCATTCGGGACGGTAATCCGGCGCGTAGCTCTGCTGACGCCAGCCGGGTTGTTCCTGCTCGAGGAATTCGTTGAGCTTGAGCGGCTCGCCGAAGTTGACCCAGACCTGACCGAAGCGCTGCTTGAGCGCGCCGATGACCTTGAAGATGTCGAAGATCGACTCCTTCTTCTTCGCCGCGCCGCGCAGCTCGCCGAGGTAGGTGCGGCCCTCCAGCACCCGCTCGTAGCCGATGTAGACCGGCACGAAGAGGATCGGCAGGCGCGACGAGCGCAGGTAGCTGCGCAGGGTCAGGGCCAGCATGCCTGTCTTGGGTTGCAGCATGCGGCCGGTACGCGAACGCCCGCCTTCCACGAAGTACTCGACGGGGAAGCCGCGGGTGAACAGGTTGTGCAGGTATTCGTTGAACACCGAGGTGTACAGCGGGTTGCCCTTGAACGAGCGGCGCATGAAGAAGGCGCCGCCGCGACGCAGCAGGCTGCCGATCACCGGCATGTTGAGGTTAATGCCAGCGGCGATGTGCGGCGGCGTCAGGCCGTTGCGGAACAGCAGGTAAGAGAGCAGCAGGTAATCGATATGGCTGCGGTGGCAGGGCACGTAAATCACTTCGTAGCCGCGCACGGCGTCCTGCAGCGGCTCGATATGGTTGACGCGGATGCCGTCGTAGATCTTGTTCCAGAACCAGGAAAGCACCACCTCGAGAAAGCGCACCGCCGTGTAGGCGTAGTCCGAAGCGATCTCGTTGCCATAGCGCAGCGCCTTGGCCTCGGCCTTCTCGATGGTGATCTTCTTGCGTTCGGCTTCCTCGCGAATCGCCTGGCGGACCTGCGGTGCGTGCACCAGACCCTTCACCAGATTGCGCCGGTGCGACAGGTCCGGCCCGATCACCGCAGTCTTCTGGTTGCGGAAGTGCACCCGCAGCATGCGATGGACCATGCGCAGCGTGCGCTCGTGCCCCTTGTTCTGCGCCACCAGCTCGTTGAGCTGGATCGGCGCGGAGAACTGCACGCGGGTCTTGCGCCCCAGCACCAGGATGCTGAGCAGCTTGCGCAGGCGCCCGGTGACCGCCCAGCTGTCGGCGAACAGCAACTTCCAGGCGCTGGTCTCGCGATTCGGCGACTGTCCCCAGAACACGCTGACCGGAACGATCTGCGCGTTCTCCACCGCGTTGTGTTCCAGCGCGCCGACCAGCCGCACCAGCGCCTGTGGCGCGACCAGTCGGGTGCGTCGGCCGAACCAGCTGGGTGCCGGATTGAGGAAGAAGAAAGCGGCCGGTTCCACCAGTTCGCCCACCGCCACGTCGGCCACCGGGCGCGGCAGCCCGGCCTTGCTGCACTCGGCATCGAGCACGGCGAGATCACTCAGCGAGGGTTGCTGCAGCACATAGAACACCGGTTTGCTGCGATCCAGCTTGAGGGTAAAGGCGGACTGGTTGATGGTCTCCGAGCGCACCCAGGTGTACAGCACACGGCGCAGCAGGGAGAAGATCAGACGGCGAACGGGGGAGCGGGTCATACGGCGGATTCGACTGTGGAAGGGGCGGGCCCTCGAAGGCGGCAAGTGTGCCCCAAGCGAGGTGGGCGGGCAAAACCTGCGCTGCTCGGTTGGGGCCCGATCGGACCGGCAACTGCCCGGCTCGTGACCTGCGATGGCTCGCTAGGCAGCCGTTTCGAAGCGCGTCAACGGCTACGAAGACGCGCGCCGGCATAGGCCCCGGCGAGAAACAGCAGCGACCAGAGCAGCAGAAACGCGAGGCCCACGGCGAGCAACGGACTGAGGGGCAGGAACAGGAGCAGGTACAGCACCTGACCGACGACGCCCCCCAGGTACTGTGCCCAGAGCGGTCGCGGCACGATAAAACCGGACAGCACGCCGGCGGTAAACAGCGCACCACTGTAGTACAGGCCGTCGCCGTCCCAGGGTTCGGCCTGACCACTGGCCCAGGGCGACAATGCCCAGATGAAAGCGCCGGCGAGAGAGGCGATCAGCAGCGCCTGCACGACCGGCCGGGCGCTAGGGCGCATCGGCTCGCCGCGCGTATCACGCATGGATCAGCCCGGCCTGGTAGAACGGCACGGGGCAGGCAAAGCCGCCGGCCTCGATGATGGACGCGACCTGCTCCGGGGGCAGTATCGCCACGTCACGGTCATAGGCGGCACGCATCTGCTCTAGGCCTGCCGCGGGAATGCCGGCGAGGGTCATCATGTTCAGCCAGGTTTCCAGCAGCGCCGCATACGCTGGCGTGGTGACGTCCGCTGCCAGGTCAGAGCTGGCCAATAGCGCTCCCGGGCCGAGTCGGGCGGCTATGTCACGAAAGAAGCCGATGCGTACGTCGCGCTCGAGAATGAACTGGGATACCAGCAGGGAGGTTGCCGCGTCGAAGGGGGCCTGCTCAGGCAGTGTCTCCAGGTAGCCCTCATGGAACTGGCAGCGCTGTTCGATTCCGGCTCGGATTGCCTTGTCGCGAAGGACGTGCAGCATCGCGCCCGATGGCTCCACCGCGGTGAAGGTCCAACCGGGTCGGCACTGGGCCAGGTGCAGAATTTCCTCGCCGGTGCCGGCGCCGATGCACAGTACCCGCGCCTCGGCCGGCAGCGGTGCGAACACCGCCTCCAGAAGAAAATGCAGGGCATTGCGAATGGGCGCGGTTCTGGCCCAGCGCTCGTCATAGCTGGAGGCCTGTTGATCGAATACCGCTTTGATCTCGTCGCTGCGCATGGCGGCTCCATGTGGGGTGGTGCAGATCGTGGCTTCGCCGGCTACCGCGGAACTCGCCGGAGGATTCATTCGGCAGGCAGGATGCCCTTGGCCCGCAGCGCATCCAGCGCGATCCGCTGGCGCAGGGGCAGATCGGTCGCATCGCGGGTGTCCAGATTCAGCGCGAACAGCCAAGTGCCGGCGCCGGCTTCAACATAGCCGATGTACCAGCCGATGCCAGGATTGTCGCGAGCCGCCCAACCGGTCTTGGCATACAGGCTATAAGCCGGCGTGCTGTCGACGCGCATGATGGTCCTGAGGGTGTCGTAGCTCTTCGCCCGGTACGGCAGGCTGCGCGCGACCACCTGGCGCAGCAGGCCCACCTGTTGTTCGGCGCTGACCCGCAGCGAGCCATCGAGCCAGAACTCGGTGACGATGACAGGTTCGTGCAGCTGCCCGTAATGCGCCTGGCGGATGTGGCGCAGATAGGCCGCCGTGCCCACCCGCCGGGCCAGCCTCTGGTAGCACCAGACGCAGCTGACCCTGAATGCGCTCTTCAAGGTCTGGTCGCGGTTCCAGTCCTCGATCTCGTAACGGGTGCCGTCCCAGGGGATGATCTCGTCCGCCCCGGCGATGGCACCTTCCTCCAGTGCGATCAGGGTGTTCAGCACCTTGAACGTGGACGCTGCGGGAAAAGCCGTGCCGGCGCGTTCATCGTTGTGGACGAAGCGCTGGCCCGTGGCGACGGACTCGATCACCAGTGTCCCCTCGACCCCCGCGCGTTCGAACAGACGGGCAATTGCCCCGTCCTCCGCATGGGCGAAGCCGGGAGCAGCGAGCAGCAACAGGGAGAGCAACAGGACGGGCATGACCAGGACCAGGTTGTAGGTGGGAGCGTGTTCGGACGGGGCTCAGTCACCTGCAATCCGCTGCGCCCGATAGTCCACCTGCGAAAGACGGTACAGGCAGTGTGCGCGAAGTGGATGACCGATGGGTATGCTCGGATGCTCGAAGCGGCTCGCCTCGCGCATGCCGATTCGTTGCATGACCGCGCGCGAACGCTGATTGCCGACCGTGGTGAAAGAGACGATTTCCGCCAAATCCAGCCTGTCGAAGGCCACCGCGAGCGCACCGCGCGCGGCCTCCGTTGCCAAACCTCTGTGCCAGTGCTGGAAGGCCAGGCGCCAGCCGATCTCCACGCAGGGCGAAAAGGGCAGCTCGGCGATCGGTACATGCAGGCCGAGGAAGCCGATGAACTCGGCGGATGCCTTCAGCTCCACGGCCCAGAAACCCCATCCTCGCTGCTCGATCAGCGCCTGGCAGCGATCGGCCAGCGCATCGCTCTCGTCGCGCTCGAGCGGAGCAGGGAAATACTCCATGACCCGCGGGTCTGCGTTCAGTTCGGCAAAGGGCGCCCGGTCGCTCGGGCGCCATTGCCGCATGAACAGGCGTTCGGTTTCGAATTCGATCGGGTTCGGCATTGCAGTGTTCTCGGATCAAAGGAGGAGGCTGTTGCTCGCAGCTCCGTTTGCAGCAAGGGCGGCGACTTGGCCGCGGCTAACCGGAATCACCTGAATAGCTGAGCGTGAGGCGCAGCATGTCCATGTGGCGGATCCCGTCCTCGATGATCGGCTCGGGGTAATGCTCGACGAAGAAGTCCCGTTCTATTCGCGTTACGCGAAAGCCCTGGCGTTGATAGAACGCCAGTTGATAGCCGAACGACCCCGTGCCCACTTCGAGCCGGCCGGCGCCCAGCCTGCGGTAGTGCTCGATGATCCATTCCAGCAGTGCCGTGCCGTAGCCCGCTTTCTGCCGGGTGGGTCGTACCGCGATATTCATCAGCTCATGCGCGCCTTCGCCGATCGGCCGCACGACACCGATGCCGACGACCGTCCCGTCGAGCGATGCGGCGAAGCATGTCGAGTCCGCCAGATACGAGCGCACCTTGCTCGGCGAGGGATCGGCGAGCCGCAACAGCTCCATTGGCGCCAGCGAGGCAGGAATTTCTCCGAAGCGTAGGGACATGTGTCGGTAACCACCTTGAGAGGCGGCGTGATCAGGCAGATCGATCGCCGCTTTCCATGGATTCGAGAACGTACTCCAAGCGCTGTGCGGGGTCCATTGCATCGCTTGGAGGCTTGGCGGCAACGTCCGGCAAACGTTGCCGCCAAGCCGCGTGGTTGCATTCGTCCAGTAGCTGTTCTTATAGTTCCGCCGGCATTTTTGCAGGGCCTGGCTCGGGTCGCGCGGCGGCACGCCAGGCCTTGTGCGCACTGGTGAGAGCCCATGATCGAAATAAGCAACCTGACCAAGCGTTTTGCCCAGCACACCGCGGTCGACGACCTGTCGTTCCAGGTCCAGCGCGGAGAGGTGCTGGGGTTCCTCGGCCCCAATGGGGCCGGCAAGTCCACCACGATGAAGATGCTGACCGGCTTTCTCGCGCCGACATCCGGCACTGCCCGCATCCTCGGTCACGACATCCGCACCCAGACCCTCCAGGCCCAGCGGCTGATCGGCTATCTGCCCGAAGGCGCACCTTGCTATGGCGACATGACGGTGCGTGGCTTTCTCGAGTTCATCGCCGAAGTGCGCGGTTTTAGAGGTGCGGACAAGCGTCAGCGGGTCGATGCAGCTGTCGCCCAGGTGGAATTGCAAAAGGTGCTGGGGCAGAGCATCGAGACGCTGTCCAAGGGCTTCAAGCGGCGTGTCGGTCTGGCCCAGGCGATCCTGCACGACCCTGACGTGCTGATCCTCGACGAGCCCACCGACGGGCTCGATCCGAACCAGAAGCATCAGGTGCGCCAGCTGATCCAGGGGCTGGCGCAGGACAAGATCGTCATCATTTCCACCCATATTCTCGAAGAGGTGAGTGCGGTCTGCACCCGCGCGGTGGTGATCGCTAATGGCCGGCTGGTGGCCGATGGCACGCCGCTGGAGCTGGAAAGCCGCTCGAAGCATCACCAGGCGGTCACGCTGGTCAGTGATGCGCCGCTGGACGAAGTCGCCCTGGCGGCCTTGCCGGGTGTCGCCGGCGTCGAGCGCAACGAGCGCGAGCACAGCCTGACCGTACTGGCGCAGCCCGGGCACGTGATCTTCCCGCAGGTCAACGCGCTGATCGCCCAGCAGGGCTGGGCCGTCACCGAGCTGGACGTGGAGCGCGGCCGGCTGGATGAGGTGTTCCGTAACCTGACGCGAGGGGAAGCGCTATGAGCCAGTTGCCGGTCATCTTCAAGCGCGAGCTGGGCAGCTATTTCGCCACGCCGCTCGCCTATGTGTTCATCGTGATCTTCCTGGTGCTGTCCGGGGTATTCACCTTCTTCCTGGGCGGTTTCTACGAGCGCGGCCAGGCGGACCTGACGCCCTTCTTCAGCTTTCATACCTGGCTCTACCTGTTCCTGGTACCCGCTATCGCCATGCGCCTGTGGGCCGAGGAGCGCAAGTCCGGTTCCATCGAGCTGCTGATGACGCTGCCGATCACCCGCTTCGAGGCGGTCGCCGGCAAGTTCCTCGCCGCCTGGGTTTTTGCCGGGATCGCGCTGCTGCTGACGTTCCCGATGGTCATCACCGTCAATTACCTGGGTGAGCCGGACAATGGCGTGATCGTCGCCGGCTATCTCGGCAGCTGGCTGCTGGCCGGCGCCTTCCTGGCCATTGGCTCGTGCATGTCGGCGCTGGCGAAAAACCAGGTGATCGCCTTCATCCTCTCGGTGGCGGTGTGCTTCCTGTTCATCGTCAGCGGTCTGCCGATGGTGCTCGACGCCCTCGCCTGGGCGCCGCAGTGGCTGATCGACGCGGTGGCTTCGCTGAGCTTCCTGATCCGTTTCGACTCCATCAGCAAGGGCGTGATCGACCTGCGTGACCTGCTGTATTTCGTCACGCTGATCGTCGCCTGGCTGGCGGCCACCGCCGTGGTCGTCGACCTGAAGAAAGCCGCCTGAGGAGTCACCATGAAACGAGTCATCTATTCCGGTGCCGGGCTGCTGCTGATCGCGCTGGCATTCCTGCTGTTCAATGGGCTGAGCGGCACGTTGCTGACCAATGCCCGGCTGGACCTGACCGAGCAGAAGCTCTACACCATTTCCGAGGGTACCGAGCGCATCCTCGAGGGGCTGCAGTCACCCATCGAGCTGCATTTCTTCTATTCGGACGAGACCGCCAAGGACCTGGTCGCGCTGCGCAACTACGCGCGTCGGGTCGAGGAGATGCTGCGTGCCTATCAGCGCGCCTCTGGCGGCAAGCTCAAGCTGCACGTGATCGATCCGCAGCCGTTCTCCGAGGAAGAAGACCGCGCCGCCGAGTTCGGCCTGCAGGCGGTACCGCTCAACCAGGGCGGTGACAAGGTCTACTTCGGGCTGGCCGGCACCAATGCCGAGGGCAATACGCAGATCATCCCGTTCTTCCCGCTGGATCAGGAGGAGTTTCTCGAGTACGAGGTCAGCCGCCTGGTTCAGAGCCTGGCGACTGCCGAGCTGCCGGTAGTGGGTGTGCTTTCCGGCCTGCAGCTGACCGGCGGCTTCGACATGCGCACGCAGCAGGCGACGCCGCCGTGGATGGTGCTGGAGGAAGTTCGCCAGCTGTTCCATATCGAGAGCCTGCAACGCGATGTCGATTTGATTCCCACCAATGTATCGGTACTGCTGCTGATCCATCCGAAGGATCTGCCCGAGCAGACGCTGTTCGCCATCGACCAGTTCGTCCTGCGCGGCGGTAAGCTCCTGGTGTTCCTCGATCCGCACAGCGAGATCGATCCGGGCATGGGCATCGGCCCGGGCGAGTTCGGCGAGGAGCGTGTCTCTGACTTGGAACCGCTGTTCAAGGCCTGGGGCGTGCGCATGCTGCCGAAGAAGGCGCTGGCCGATGCCGCTTACGGCATGTCGGTGGGCATGGGCGCCGAGCGCCGGCCGGTTCGGCATGCCGGCTGGCTGAGCCTGCCGCGCGCCGCGCTGGACCAGGATGACGTGAGCATCGCCGCGCTGGAGAACATCACGCTTGGCAGTGCCGGCATTCTCGAACCGCTGGAAGGGGCGACCACGCGCTTCACCCCGCTGATGCGCAGCTCCGAATACGCCATGCCGGTGGATGCCGAACGCTTCGCCACACTGGATAACCCGGAGACCCTGCTACTCGGCTTCGAGCCCACCGGCGAGCGCTATACCCTGGCAGCGCGTATTCAGGGCCCGGCCAAGACGGCATTCCCCAATGGTATCGAAGGGCGCGAGAAGGGCATCCAGGAGAGCCAGAACATCAACGTCATCGCGGTGGCTGATACCGACATGCTGGCCGACCGCATGTGGGTGCAGGTGCAGGACTTTTTCGGTCAGCGCGTGCCCCAGCCCTGGGCCGACAACGGCGCCTTCGTGATCAATGCGCTGGACAACCTCTCCGGCACCGATGCGCTGATCAGCGTGCGCTCGCGCGGGCGCTTCACCCGGCCGTTCGTGGTGGTCGAAGCGCTGCAGCGACAGGCCGAGAACCGCTTCCGCGAGAAGGAGGAGGTGCTGCAACAGCGCCTGGCCGATACCGAGCAGAAGCTGGCCGAGCTGCAGAGCCCGGACCCCGAGCAGGCATTGGAGCTCTCCGGCGAGCAGGAGCAGGCGTTGCGCCAGTTCCTGCAGGAAAAGGTGCGCATCCGCAAAGAGCTGCGCGAGGTACGCTACCAGCTCAACGCCGATATCGAGGCGCTGGGGCGCACACTGAAATTCGTCAATATCGCCCTGGTACCGCTGGTACTGACGCTGGGCGTGCTCGCGCTGTGGCTGTGGCGTCGCCGCCGTAGTGCCTGACGCTGGTCTGCACGGCGGCTACGGCCGTCGTGCAGACGGTCAATGCGAGACGGATAAGGGGCTGACAGCAGAAATCCTTGGCTTATACTCCGGCGACGGCTGCTTTCGAGTCGCATTCGCAAGCTGACGAATGCACGAGGGTCAGGCTGTGGAAACCCTCTTCCGAGGAATAACAAAAAGCGAGTTGGAGAAGTGGTAATGGCTGAGCGCGAAACCGGGACCGTCAAGTGGTTCAACGATGCAAAAGGCTATGGATTCATTCAGCGGGGTAATGGCGCCGACGTGTTCGTGCATTACCGCGCCATTCGTGGCGACGGCCATCGCTCGCTGGCCGAGGGGCAGCAGGTGGAATTCTCGGTGATCCAGGGCCAGAAAGGCCTGCAGGCCGAGGACGTCGCCGGCCTCTGACTCCGGTCGCAGAAGAACGAAGCCCGTCCTGATGACGGGCTTTGTTTTTTGAGCTGGCGGCGTAGCGGGTTCCACCGGTCAGCCCGTGCGCCAGACGATCTCCTCTTCACCATCGCCACTGACGCGTATCCAGCGGTCGGCCTCTTCCTCGGCTTCCTCTTCCTGCCAGCCACCCGGTGCGCAACGGATTTCCACGCCCAGCGCCTGATGCGCCGCGCGTGCACAGGCCAGGTCATCGGCCCAGGGCGTGGCATCGCTTTCCAAGAGCAGGCAGTGCCATTTGCCGACCGCCTTGGGCAGCCAGGTCACGGGAATCCCGGCGGCGTTGCACTTGAAGGTCTGGCCTTTCTGCTGCCAGGCGGAGCAGGGGCCGATGGCCTCGGCCAGCCACTCGCCGACGGCTTCCTGGCTGGCATCCCTGAGGTAGATCTCGATATCGGGTTGACGCATGGGCGACTGCCTTCTGTGTTGTGCCTTGGCCTGCCTCGCATGCTATCGAGGCGTTTGCCTTAGGAAATTCGTTCGATCCAGTCGTAGCGTATCGCAACCCGCACCGCCAGCGGCGTGTCGATGACGGCGGCGCGCCGCTCGGCGCTGGCGCGCCAGCCGTGCGGGGTCATCGCCAGGAGGTCGGCGCGGGCCTGGGCGTCGTCCAGCTGCAGTTCATAGCTGAGGGTTTCGCTGTGGGTCAGGCGCATGCCGTCCGGAATGAGCGACAGGTGTTTTTCGTCGTCGTAGTCGCGTACCTCGTCGTAGAGCCGCGCGCGCAGCTCCCAGAGGTGCTCGCGGGTCGGCCCCATGCGCAGCAGTCCGCCGCCGGGCGGGAGCAGGCGTCGCGCTTCCTGCCAGTCCAGCGGGCTGAACACGCTGGCCAGCAGGTCGCAGCTGGCATCGGCCAGCGGCACGCGGGCCATGCTCGCCACCAGCCACTCGAGTTGCGGGGCGCGTTTGCAGGCGCGCTTGATCGCCTCGCGGGAGATGTCCAGTGCGTAGCCTTCTGCATCCGGCAGCGCGGCGGCCAGTTGGGCTGTGTAGTAGCCCTCGCCACAGCCGATGTCCAGCCAGCGTTGCGGCGTGCGCTCGGCGGCCAGCTCGGCGAGGCGCCGGGCCAGCGGCGCATAGTGACCGCCATCGAGAAAGCGCCGGCGCGCCTCGACCATGGCCTGGTTGTCGCCCGGATCGCGGCTGTTCTTGTGCTGCACGGGCAGCAGGTTCAGGTAGCCCTGGCGCGCGCGGTCGAAACGGTGGTTGGCCGGGCAGGCCACGCCGTTGTCCACCGCGCTGAGCGGCGCCTGGCAGATCGGGCAGATCAGCATGCCAGCAGGTTCACCAGGGTCTGGTAGTAGATGTCGGTCAGCACATCGAGATCGCTGGCCAGGATGTGCTCGTCGACCTGGTGGATGGTGGCATTGACCGGGCCGAGCTCGACCACCTGGGTACCCAGGGTGGCGATAAAGCGTCCGTCCGAGGTGCCGCCGCTGGTGGACGGCGTGGTTTCGCGGCCGGTGACGCCGCGGATCGCCTTGGCCACGCCATCGAGCAGGTCACCCGGCTCGGTGAGGAACGGCAGGCCGGACAGCGCCCAGTCGACGCTCCAGTCCAGACCGTGCTTGTCGAGGATCGCCGCGGTGCGTTGCTGCAAGCCTTCGACGGTCGACTCGGTGGAAAAGCGGAAGTTGAATACCGCTTCCAGCGTGCCGGGGATGACGTTGGTGGCGCCGGTGCCAGCGTTCAGGTTGGAGATCTGGAAGCTGGTCGGCGGGAAGAACGCATTGCCATCGTCCCAGTGTTCGGCAGCCAGCTCGGCCAGTGCCGGCGCGGCCAGGTGGATCGGGTTCTTCGCCAGATGAGGGTAGGCCACATGGCCCTGCTGACCGCGAACGGTGAGCGTGCCGCCCAGCGAGCCGCGGCGACCATTCTTCACCACGTCGCCCACCAGACTGGTGCTCGAGGGTTCGCCGACGATGCACCAGTCCAGGCGCTGGCCACGCTCGCGCAGGCGCTCGACGACGGCCTTGGTGCCGTGGTGCGCAGGGCCTTCTTCATCACTGGTGATGAGAAAGGCGATCTGCCCCTTGTGCTTCGGGTGATCGGCGGTGAAGCGCTCCACTGCCACGACCATCGCCGCCAGGCTGCCTTTCATATCTGCCGCGCCGCGGCCGTGGAGCATGCCCTGCTCGTCGATGCGCGCACTGAACGGCGGGTTCTGCCAAGCCTGCAGCGGGCCGGTGGGGACCACGTCGGTATGGCCGGCGAAGCACAGCACCGGGCCTTCGTTGCCGCGAATGGCCCAGAAGTTCTCCACGTCCTCGATGTGCATCGGCTCGATGGCGAAGCCGCAAGCCGCCAGGCGCTGGCTCATCAGCTGCTGGCAGCCTTCGTCCAGCGGCGTCACGGAGGGGCGGTTGATTAGCTCGCAGGCCAGTGCGAGGGTCGGGGAGAGGGCGGGGGCGGTCATCACGGCTCCGGTACGGCGGGGGAAAGGGCGCCATATTAAAGCAAAGCCGGGGTGGCGGTGACGGCCGGATGCAGTGGTCGGCACGCGGTGAGGTCTTATAATCGCCAGGTTTTTCTCCGGGGAGTCGGCATGTCTATCGATGATCAGCGTTTCGGCGGTATTGCCCGCCTGTATGGCCGCGTCGGCCTCGAGCGGCTGACGGCTGCGCATGTGGCGGTGGTCGGCATCGGTGGCGTCGGCTCGTGGGCGGCCGAGGCGCTGGCGCGCAGCGGGGTAGGCGAGATCAGCCTGTTCGACCTGGACGATGTGTGCATCACCAATACCAACCGGCAGATTCACGCCCTCGATGGCGCAGTGGGCAAAGCCAAGGTCGACGAGATGGCCGCACGTATTCGCGCCATCAACCCGGCCTGCCAGGTTCATGCAGTGGCGGATTTCGTCACCCGCGAAACCATGGCCGAGTACATCACCGAAGACATGGACTGCGTCATCGACTGCATCGACAGCGTGCCGGCCAAGGCGGCGCTGATCGCCTGGTGCAAGCGCCGCAAGATCCAGATCATCACCACCGGCGGCGCCGGCGGGCAGGTCGATCCGACACAGATCCAGGTCACTGATCTGAACAAGACCTTCAACGATCCGCTGGCGGCAAAGGTGCGTTCGCTGCTGCGTCGCGAATACAACTTCTCGCGCACGCCGGGGCGCACCTACAGCGTGCCCTGCGTGTTCTCCACCGAACAGCTGCGCTACCCGAAGCCTGATGGCGGCGTGTGCCAGAGCAAGAGCTTCGTCGGCGAGGGCGTCAAGCTCGACTGCGCCGGTGGCTTCGGCGCGGTGACCATGGTCACCGCCACCTTCGGCATGGTCGCCGCCGCGAAGGCGGTCGACAAACTGGTCGCCGGAGCCCGGCGGCCTAGCGAGCGCAACGCCCGCAGCTGATGAAAACGTGCCGCAGCCGCTCTGCGATGCGGCTCCCCGGAAAGTTCCGCTGTCACAAAAGCTTTACATATCAGTCATTTGGCTGACATACGCCGTCGCCAAGATTGCCCCCAACACAAAGAGCCCATCTCGTGTGTTTCCGACGCTAAACATAAAGGGGAATTTTGATGATCCGTAAGCACTTCGCCGGTTTCGCTGCCAGCGCCCTGGCTCTGGCCGTTTCCGCCCAGGCTTTCGCCGGTACCGTCACCACCGACGGCGCCGATCTCGTTATCAAGACCAAGGGCGGCCTGGAGGTCGGAACCACCGACAAGGAGTTCTCGTTCAAGATCAATGGCCGCCTGCAGGCTGATGCCGACAGCTTCGATGGTTTCTACACCCAGAACGGCGAGCGCGCAGACGAGACCTATTTCCGTCGTGCGCGTCTGGAGATTTCCGGTGTTGCCTTCACCGATTGGGGCTACACCTTCTACCGGAACTTCACCAACGATTCCAGCAACTGGAACGAACTGGCCATCCACTACAACGGCTGGAAGCCGGTCCAGGTTTCGATTGGCCGTATCAAACCGACCTTTGGCCTGGAAGAAGCGGTCAGCTCCAAGTGGATCACCGCCATCGAGCGCTCGGCGATCTATGACCTGGCGCCCTGGCTGAACGACCACGAAGACGGCGAAGGCATCCGCGTGCGTACCACTGTCGGCATGTTCCACGGCGAGGCCGGTGCCTATCGTCAGGATGGTGGCGACGGCGTCGACATGCTCGAGGACGAAGATGGCGCCAACAACACCAGCTTCGTGCTGCGTGGCGTGATCGCCCCGATCGTCGAGAAGGACCAGGTGCTGCACTTGGGCGCGAGCTTCGGTCAGCGTGACGTGGAAGAAGGTTACCTGGAACGCATCCGTCCGCGCCTGTCCGTGCGTGGCACCACCGAAGACAGTGCCAACGGCAACCGCGCCACCTTCGGCGGCACTCGCACCGACGGCAGCGATCAGGCCTGGGGTCTGGAAGCGGCTTACATGATCGGCCCGTTCTCGGTTCAGGGCGAATACCTGACCCGCACCGTCGACGCCATGGAAGGTTTCGAAGACCTCGAAGCCACCGGCTACAACGTCCAGCTGGCCTACACCCTGACCGGCGAGTCGCGTTCCTACAAGCTCGATGGCGGCAAGTTCGACAAGATCAAGCCGGAGAACAAGCAGATCGGTGCCTGGGAAGTGTTCTACCGCTTCGACGACATCACCGTCGATGAAACCGGTGTTGCACCGAGCGGTTATGTCGGGGCGCTGGACAGCGCAGAAGCTGGTGCGAAGACCCACACCATCGGTCTCAACTGGTACGCCAACGAGTCGGTGAAGCTCTCGGCCAACTACCTGAAGACCAGCGTGGACGACGTGGTAAACGCCAATGGCGACGACGACGGCGACGCCATCAGCCTGCGCGCCCAGTACGTGTTCTAAAACATCACCTCATCCGTGATGCTCCATTGAGCCCCGCCCTGGCGGGGCTTTTTTTCGCCTGCGGGACAGGCCAGACTGCGCGCATGCCTATCCAGACCCTGTACCGCCTCGCCGAACTGCCTCCCGCCGAATGGGATGCCTTGCTGGCCGATTCGCAACCCTTTCTGCGTCACGCTTTCCTTTCATCGCTGGAGGACAGCGGCAGTGTCGGAGGGCGCAGTGGCTGGCAGCCTGCCCATCGCCTGCTGCGCGACCCGCAGGGCGCGTTGCAGGCAGCCTTGCCGCTGTATCGCAAGTTTCATTCGTACGGCGAGTACGTGTTCGATTGGGCGTGGGCGGATGCCTGCCAGCGGGCCGGCATCCGCTATTACCCCAAGCTGCTGTGCGCCGTACCCTTCACACCGGTCGCAGGCCAGCGTCTGCTCGGCGATGTCGAGGCGGCGGCAGCGCTGCTCGATGGGCTCACCGAGCAGCTGGATGCCCAGGAAATGTCCGGAGTCCATGTGAACTTCACCGAGCCACAGGCCGATCAGCTGCTGGCTGGCCGGGAGGGTTGGCTGGAGCGCATCGGTTGTCAGTTTCACTGGCATAACTGGGGCTATCGGGACTTTCAGGACTTTCTCGATGCGCTGACCTCACGCAAGCGCAAGCAGCTGCGCAAGGAACGCGAGCAGGTGGCGGGGCAGGGCATCGTCTTCGACTGGCGCGAAGGCCATCAGCTCAGCGAGGCGGAATGGGATTTCGTCTACGCGTGCTATGCCAATACCTATCAGGTGCGCGGGCAGGCACCGTACCTCTCCCGCGCCTTCTTCAGCCTGCTGGCCGAACGCATGCCGCAGGCGATTCGGGTGGTGTTGGCCCAGCAGGGTGCGCGCCCGGTGGCGATGGCTTTCAGCCTGCGTGACGACAGCGGGCTATACGGCCGTTACTGGGGCTGCCTGGCGGAGTTTGACCGTCTGCACTTCGAGACCTGTTTTTACCAGGGCATCGACCAGGCCATCGCGGACGGCCTGCAGCGCTTCGATGCCGGCGCGCAGGGCGAGCACAAGCTCATTCGTGGCTTCGAACCGGTGATCACGCGCTCCTGGCATTACCTGCAGCACCCCGGTTTGCGAGCCGCGGTGACGGATTTTCTGCAGCAGGAGCGCGTCGGTGTGCTGGCCTATGCCGAGGCGGCGCGGCAGGCGCTGCCGTACCGGCAGGCCGGCAGCTAGCCACTTGCGTCAGGCGTGGGACGCGGCGCTGTTTTCCTCGTGGATATCCAGCATGCGCTGCAATTCGCTGCGCAGCAGGGGGTCCTGGCAACCCGGCAGGTACTCGCGCAGCTTGCGGATCACCCATTGCTGCCCCTTGTCGACGAACGGCAGACGGTCGTCCAGCGACTCGATGGCCATCGCCTTGCCGTAGAAGGCGCCGGTGTCCTTGTTGGGCTCCACGCCCAGATGCTGCAGACAGTTGAGCAACAGTTTGCAGCTCTCGATCTCGCCCTGGCGGATCTGCTCCAGTAGCTGCCGCTGTTCCGGGTCCGTGGCCTGTTGCAGCGATTCGCCGGCAACCTTGGCGCCCGCGCGTTCGGCGCTGAGCAGGTCCTGCAGCAGCTGGGCTTCGCCTTCCGGTGTGTTCAGCGGGCTTTGCGGGGTAGTCATATCGCGATCTCCTGTCGGTTGAGGGTTTCGCACGTTGGCGGCAGCGGGGTACGCGCCGCCGTAAATGCGAAGGGCCGGTGAACCGGCCCTTCGGGGATCAGAGTTTCTTCGCGGTGATGATCTTCACCGGAGTCAGCGGCACGTTCTGCATCATGGCGCGGTTGCCGGTGGGGACCTGGGCGATCTGGTCGACGACCTCCATGCCGCGCACCACCTTGCCGAACACCGCGTAACCGAAATCGCGGCTGCCGTGGTCGAGGAAGTCGTTGTCTCGGTGGTTGATGAAGAACTGGCTGGTCGCTGAGTTCACGTTCTGGGTCCGGGCCATTGCGACGGTGCCGCGCACGTTGTGCAGCCCATTGTCCGCCTCGTTCTTGATCGGGGCCTTGGTGGGCTTCTGGTTCAGCCCTTCGCCGAAGCCGCCACCCTGGATCATGAAGCCAGGGATGACGCGGTGGAACACGGTACCGTCGTAGAAGCCGCTATCGACGTAGCCGAGGAAGTTCTCGACGCTGACCGGCGCCTTTTCCGCCTCGAGCTCCAGTTCGATCTCACCCAGGCTGGTGGTCAGCAGCACGCGAGGGTTTTCGGCAGCGAGCAGGTTGCCGGCCAGCAGTACGGAACAGGCGGCGAGGGCGATGCGTTTCAACATGATGGTTTCCTGATGTTGGGGAAAGCTGTCAGCCGGCCAGCGAGTTGGCCTGTCCGGCATCGTACGTCTTGATCAGCTCGATGAGAATCCGGGTGGCCGGGCCGAGCGGTTTGTCGTGGTTAGTGTAGAGATAGAACAGCGGCCGGCGAATGCTGCCTTGGACCAGTGGCAGCGGTTTGAGCAGACCTTCGGCCAGTTCGCGGCCGATCAGGTGACGCGGCAGCCAGGCGAAGCCCAACCCGCTGCTGACGAAGGCCACTGAGGTAGCCAGACTGCCCACCGTCCAGCGCTGTTCGGCGCCCAGCCAGCCGGCGTCGCGAGGCTGGCGCAGGCCCGTATCACGCACCACGATCTGCATCTGGCTCTGCAGGTCCTGCACGCTGAGCTTTCGTCCCAGTTGATGCAGGGCGTGGTCGGCATGGGCGACGGCGACGAACTCGACGGTGCTGAGTTCGCTGCCCAGATAGCCAGTGATGTCCAGACCGCTGATGGCCAGATCCGCGGTGCCGTCCTTGAGCACCTCTTCCACGCCGGATAGCACCTCCTCGCGCAGCCGAACCCGGCAGCCGCGGCTCTTGGGCATGAAGTCGCTGAGGGCGCGGATCAGCTTGGCGCTGGGGTAGGCCGCATCGACCACCAGCCGCACCTCGGCTTCCCAGCCCTGCTCCATGTGGTGCGCCAGCTCTTCCAACTGGCTGGCTTGGGTGACCAGTTGGCGTGAGCGACGCAGCAGCACCTCACCCGCTTCGGTCAGCACCGCCTTGCGGCCGTCGATGCGCAGCAGCGGTACGCCGAGCTGCTCCTGCATGCGCGCCACGGTATAGCTGACCGAAGACTGCGAGCGATGCAGGGCTTCGGCCGCCTGGGCGAAGCCGCCGTGATCGATGACCGCCTGCAGGGTGCGCCACTGATCGAGGGTCACACGGGGCACTTTCATTCCTTCGGTTCCTTTAGCAAGGTCTGTTACGCTGGCCCTTCTGTCGAGGAGCTCAGTCAAATGAAAACAATCGGTTACCTGCTCTTTGCCCTGCTGCCTTTTGCGGCCAGCGCCGCCTCCTATCCCGTGGACATCGACCAGCAGCTCAACGGCGCCGAAGTCACCGTGACGCCGCAGGTCATCGATCGCGATCTCGCCGGCCTTCTGCTGCACAACTACGGGGAGATGGCAGCCGTTTGCACTGCCGTGTTCCGGAACGGTCCGGAGGCACCGCGTACCCGGCGCACGGAGCTGCAACCCGGTGAGCGCAAGGCGCTGACGTCGAAGTTCAAGCGCGACGTCATCCGGTTGCGCATCAAACTGACCTGCGAACCGAAGTAGCTCGGCCGCCACGGCGCCAGCCGTACGGGATCAATCCAGTACGTTCTCCAGGATTTCGTAAACGATGCCCGTGGCGATGGCCACCAGGATCACGTCACGCCCCAGCTGCTTCCATTCATAGCCTTCGTAGCGTGGCAGATGGCCGAGCAGGCGATTGTCCAGGTTCTTGGCGATGCCCGGCGGTAGTGGTTTGCCGCGCGCCAGGTTCTTCTGGATGCCAGGGGGCAGGGACGATGGCGGCATGAGCAGCTCGCGGTGGTTGCGCAGCGTGATGCGAACCGCGCCGATATCCACGGACGGCCCCTGGTGATGATATTGCTGCGCCGGCGCCTGCCCCTGGCCGCGCTGAGCCTTGTACTTACTGTTGCCGGGGTGATCGTTGTTCGGCTGCGCCGCCGTCACCGTGGAGAGTGCCAGTGAAAGCGCGCCGGCCAGCAGCGCGATCCGCTTCATCGAGTTCATGCGAACCTCCTGGGCATTAAGCCGCTTCGCTTTGTCAGCTTAGCCTGTGTTTGCCAGAGAAAACATGCCGGCTGTTACAGAACGCGCCTTTGCCGGGCAGACCGGGTAACCTATGCCATCGTTCTTTTCGACCTCCGAGGTAGCTCCCTTGTTTGACCAATTCGCCCTGCACGAACGCCTGCTCAAGGCCGTCGCCGAACTCAAATTCGTCGAGCCGACCCCGGTGCAGGTGGCGGCGATTCCGCCGGCGCTGGAAGGGCGCGATCTGCGTGTAACGGCCCAGACCGGCAGTGGCAAGACGGCTGCGTTCGTGCTGCCGATGCTCAACCGTCTGATCGGCGATGCCCAGCCGCGGGTCGACGTGCGCGCGCTGATCCTGTTGCCGACCCGCGAACTGGCCCAGCAGACCCTCAAGGAAGTCGAGCGCTTCTCGCAGTTCACATTCATCAAGTCCGGTCTGATTACCGGTGGTGAGGACTTCAAGGTCCAGGCCGCGATGCTGCGCAAGGTGCCGGACGTGCTGATCGGCACGCCGGGCCGGCTGATCGAGCATCTGAACGCGGGCAACCTGATCCTCAAGGATGTCGAGGTTCTGGTGATCGACGAGGCTGATCGCATGCTCGACATGGGTTTTGCCGAAGACATGCAGCGTCTGGTAGGCGAATGCGAAAAGCGTCAGCAGACGCTGCTGTTCTCTGCCACCAGTGGGGGCGCCGGGCTGCGCGAGATGGTCGCCAAGGTGCTGAGTGATCCGCTGCACCTTCAGCTCAACCGCGTCAGCGAGCTGAACGAGTCGACCCGGCAGCAGATCATCACCGCCGACGATCCGGCGCATAAGGAAAAGCTGGTGCATTGGCTGCTGGCCAACGAGACCTATCAGAAGGCGGTCATCTTCACCAACACCCGCGCCCAGGCCGATCGTCTGTACGGTCATCTGGTGGCAGGCGACATCAAGGTCTTCGTGCTGCACGGGGACAAGGACCAGAAGGAGCGCAAGCTCGCCATCGAGCGCCTCAAGCAGGGCGGTGTGAAGGTGCTGGTAGCCACCGATGTGGCTGCGCGCGGCCTGGATATCGAGGGCATGGACCTGGTGATCAACTTCGACATGCCGCGTTCGGGTGACGAGTACGTGCACCGCATCGGCCGTACCGGACGTGCCGGCGCCGAGGGCCTGGCGATCTCGCTGATCTGCCATAACGACTGGAACCTGATGTCGAGCATCGAACGCTACCTCAAGCAGCGCTTCGAGAAGCGGGTGATCAAGGGGCTGAAAGGCACCTATCAGGGGCCGAAGAACCTCAAGGCTTCGGGCAAGGCCGCTGGCAGCAAGAAGAAAAAGATCGACAAGAAAAAGGGCGTAGAGAAGAAGTCCAAGCCTGCCGGCAAGCGCCCGAACGGCGCCAAGCGGGAGACGCCGTCGCCTGTAGTCAGCCAGGACGGCATGGCACCGCTCAAGCGCAAGAAGCCGACGGCCGAGTGACACTCGGCTGATTCGCCCTAGCGTTGCGCGTCGGCCGGCGGAATGTCGGCCTCGCGCTCCGCTTGCTCGATCTGCTGCAGGCGTTTGTCATAGGCTTCGCACTCGTTGCCAAGCTGATCGGCGCTGCGCTTGGCGTCCATCTGTCGAATCTCCTCGTTGATCTCTTCTGCCCGGGCCGGGTTGCTCTTGGTGAGCTGATTGACCCGTTCGGCCAGCTGTTCCGCCTTGGCATTGACCTCGTCCGGCGTGCAGGCCGCATGGGCGGTCGGTGCGGCCAGCAGGGCGGCGGTCAACGTAATCGTCAGCAGTTTCATGGCTGTGTCCTCGCTCAGTCGTTCCTAAAGGTGGATTGCCGCCCAGCCGCTTTAGTTCAGCGCGAACCGGCGGCCAGCGAAAGCGGTCGGTATGTACAGGCGCCCTGTCTACGGGGCGGAATACCTGCTACGGGAGAATGGCCATGAGCTACAAATGGGACCTGATCCAGCGCTTGCTGCATGAAGTGCAGGACAGCGCGAACGATACATTCAAACCACGTCGCTATGCCGAGGAGCATGCCGCGCAGCTGGAGAGCGAAGGCAAGTCCATGCCCAATCTGGACAGCCTGCGTGCCGAGGCGGCCGACTACGAGAGCCTGTTGTTCGAGGGAGGGTTCATCGCCAGTCGCCCCGAAGAGCAGGGCGGGAACGGTGAGAATTTCGTTCTCACCGAGCGTGGCTCGCGCCTGCTGGCGATTCTCGACTCGCCTGCTGAGCAGGACCGGCGCCAACGCCTGGCGGAAAAGGGCGAGGCTGCTCTGGTACCGGAGGTGTTCGACCAGCTGGCCGCCGGCGTTTAAGTCGTCGCAACTACAGCCGGAAACCGTCGACGATATAGCCGGCCAGGGTCTCGCTGACCGGTGAATGCCGTTGCGGATTGCGTAACAGGACGATGCTGGTTTGCGGCAAGCCGGGCAGCCCGTCCGCCTCGCCAAGGATATTCAGCTCAGCCGGGATCAGACTCTGCAGCTGCGCTGTCAGTGCCAGCCCGGCGCCGACGATGGCCATGATCGCGGCGAGACTGGGGCTGCTGTAGGCGATCCGGTAGTCGATTTCGCGGGCATCCAGCGCATTGCAGACCCAGGCCCGGCAAAAGCACTCGGAGTTGAAAGTCGCAAGCGGCAGTGGACTGTGGTCTTCGAGATTGAAGCCTGGTGCGGCCGCCCAGACCACGTGCTCCTGACGCAACAGTTGGCCGATTTCGGTGCCTGGCTCGCGGGTAACGATGCTCAGGTCCAGGTCGCGGCGCTGCAGCAGCTGGCTGGACGGCTCGCAGTGCACCTCCACCTGGACCAGGGGAAAGGCCTGGGCAAAGCGCGCCAGGATGCCCGGCAGGAAGCGCATGACGTAGTCGTCCGGCGTGCCGATGCGAACGGCACCGACCATGTGCGGCTGGCGCAGCGTGGTCATCACCTCGCCATGCAGCTTGAGGATGCGCCGGGCGTAGCCCAGCAGTATCTGACCCTCGGCTGTGAGCCTGACCTGACGGCCGCTGCGTTCGAACAGCGGACGCTCCAGGACGTCCTCCTCCAGACGCTTCATCTGCATGCTGACCGCCGACTGAGTGCGGTTGACCGCTGCGGCGGCGCGAGTGAAACCGCCGTGATCGGCGATGGCGACGAAGCTGCGCAGCAGTTCGGTGTCGATGTTCGGGTAGCTCGCCATTCATCAATCCCCAAGATGCAAGGCATCAGAAACATTCGTTGGATTGATCATAATCGCCGCGCGAGACTGGCGCCAATCCAAACCGGAGGGCGTCGTGATGAACATGCAGAAGATCGTTTCGTACAGGCTTCAGCTGCCAGAGACTTCTCTGACCACGGTTCTCGCGCGGGCCTGGTCGAAGGCACGCCGTTGGTACGAGCTGGCACGGCAGCGGCGGCAGCTGGCCAGTCTGAGCGACGAGATGCTCAAGGACATCGGCCGCAGCCGTGCCGACATCGAATGGGAAGCGAGCCGTCCGTTCTGGGATGACGCCGAGCGTCAGTGACCCAGCACCAGCTTTTGAATCCCCAGGGAGAGGCTGACGAGTACCAACATGAGGGCGAACAGGCGTTGCAGCAGGCTGCTGTTGAAGTATTGCGCCAGGCGGTTGCCGAACAGCACGCCGCAGGCACCACCGAGTGCCAGGCCGCCAAGCAGTGCCAGCGGAGGTTCGGCGTCGGTGAGATAGAGCAGGAAGCCGCCACCGCTGACCAGTGCGATCACCGCCATCGACGTGGCCATGGCGCTGAGCAGTGACAACGAGGTAAACCAGAGCAATGCCGGGACGATGAGGAAGCCTCCACCGACACCCATCAGCCCCGACAACAGGCCAACCCCAAGGCCGATGCCGAGCAGCGCCGGATAGCGATTCTCGACGTTTTCCTTGGCCGGCAGGCTGGCGCCGCGCCACATCCGCCAGGCCGACCAGAGCACCAAGAGGCAGAAGCCGATGATCAGGGCACGTTCGGGAATGAACTGCCCCAGCCACTGGCCGGCGGCATTGCCAGGCAAGCCGCAGGTCGCCAGCAACACCACCGGGCGCCAGGCGACCTGACCGAGCCGGGCCCGGGGGATCGCGCCAATGAGCGCCGACATGGCCACGGCACCGAGGCTCACGCCGATGGCATCGCGTAGCGGCAGGTGCAGATTGAGCAGCAGTGGCAGGGCAACGAGCGATCCGCCGGCTCCGGTAAGGCCGAGCAGCAGTCCGAGTACCAGGCCGATGCCCAGCGCTTCGAGCAGCAGTACGTCCATCAGGCGCAAGTGCTCGGGGGCGGGGACATGTGGGGGGCCGTATCTGGCTGCATGAATACTCCATCGTGAGCGCTCGTCTCCATCGTTGGTACGTCCGTTTTGATGAGCGTTCCCAACGAGGATGACGGGCCGTGGCGGTGCGCGAACGTCCGAGGAGTGTAAAGCCTATCAGGGCGCCAGGGCACGGCTCAGGGTGAATGCGCCTCGCAGGTCGCCTTCGCGGAAGCCGCGCGCCTGGTCCTGCGGGTAGTGCTTATCGAGCAGCTGCAGCAGTTCCGGTTTGATGTTCTCGCCATGGCAACCCAGGCAGGCCTCGGCGGTGCCGATTGCCTGCATGTAGCGATATTCGCCGGCAACCACTTCGCCATGGCTGAGCTGTTGAACAGCCTCGCCGGCAGCGGCGCGCTGGGCGAACTGCTCCAGCACGCGGCGCTCCCAGGCATCCGGCGCGTTGTCCGGATTGCGCAACTTGAGGGCGGTGCGGCCGACGGTCCACGGCGCCTGACTGTGCTGGGCGGCAATGCTTGGCGCCAGGGACTGACAGGCTTCGACCGCCTGCGCCGGACCGCCATCGGCCATCGCCTGTTTGACGGTGCCGAGCAGCTGTTGCTGGAACGGGGCGATCAGGCCGACGGCTTCGACGCGCAGTTGCTCCGGATCGACCGCAGGGGCCGCTTGGGTGCTGAGGGAAAACAAGCCGAGAGCGAGCAGAGACAGGTTTTTCATGGGACCTACGCCGGTTGCTTTGTATAGTGGGGGGAGTATCTGTCGGTGCGCGCTTCGATGCAAGTCGTCACCCGCTCGGATGACGGCTTGCGCTGCCAGGTGAGGTCAGGTGCCGCGAATCAGCTTGCGCAACAGGAAGCGGTTGGGATGGCAGGCTTCCGTCACAGCCCGTGGTAACGGCAGCGGCTCGTCATCCAGCCAGGCGGCCAGCAATTCGCCAGAGAGTGGCGCGCTGATCATTCCTCGCGAGCCGTGGGCGGTATTGACATAGAGACCGTCCAGCCAGGGGCAGGGCGCGTGCTGATTCGCCCGTGCATTTCTGGCCAGTCCTGCATAGACTTCGGCAAAGGCTTGCGAGTCGGCCATTGGACCGATGATCGGCAGATAATCGGGGCTGGTGCAACGGAACCCGACGCGCCCCTGCAGCGATTCGGTGCGTTGTGGATCGGCCTCCAGGCGTGTGTAGAGGTCGGCCGAGATCTGTTCGAGCATTTCCAGGTTCGCCTGGTGTTCGGCAACACTGGGCGCAGCGTCGGTCTCCTGGAAGTTGAAGCTGGCGCCCAGGGTGTGCATGCCGTCACGTGGCGGTGCGACGTAGCCCTTGGCGCAGAGCACGGTGCGTAGCGCCTCGCTCTGTGAGGTCGCCGCTAGGCAGGATATCTGGCCGCGTATGCGCTTGAGCGGCAACCAGGCGCTCTGCCCGAAGCGCGCAACCTCGGCCGCACCTGCGAGCACCATTACCGGCGCCTCGGCAAGCAACGTTTCCCCACTCCAGGCCTGCCACGATCGACCAACGCGCCGCAGATCCAGAACTTCTTGGTGGCGCAGCAACTCGATGCCGGGCCGTTGCAGCAACCAGTGACACAGCGCAGGCGGATTGGCCCAGCCCGCCTGCGGATAGAACAGTCCCCCTTCGGGCAGCTCGACACCGGCCAGCGCCTCGGCTTCGGCCTTTGACAGTGCGCGGACCAGATCGGCCGGAAAGGCCTGCGTCAGTTCGGCCTGGCGCTCACGTTCCTTTTCGTCGTAGACCAGCTGCAGCACGCCGCAAGGCTGCCAGTCGTGGCCTCCGTGCAGGTTCTCCAGCAACCGACGGGTATAGCCGAAACCGCTGACCACCAGCCGCGACAGGGCCGTGCCATGGGCGGACAGCTTGAGGTACAGGACGCCCTGTGGATTGCCGGAGCCTTCCTGCGCAGCATCGGCATGGCGTTCGACCACTCTGACCTGCCAGCCGCGCGCGGCCAGCGATGCGGCCGTGGCGCAGCCGGCCAGCCCGGCCCCGACGACCACCGCCCGGCGCTCGCTCGAGGCGAATCCGGGCCGGGCGAACCAGGGCTTGTCGGTTGCCGGCGTGTTGGTGGCGAGGAAGCGCCCGCGCAAGATCTCGCGCTTGTGCCCATGGCCGGGCACGCGCTGCATGTCGAAGCCGGCCTCCATCAGCCCGCGGCGAACGAAACCGGCGCTGGTGAAGGTACCCAGGGTCGCCCCGGGTGCCGATAGCCTGGCCAGCTCGGCAAACAAGGCTGGCTGCCACATCTGCGGGTTCTTCGCCGGTGCGAAACCATCAAGGAACCAGGCATCCACTCGGGCATCGAGGTTCGGCAGGCAGTCGGCGACATCGCCGATGAGCAGGGTCAGTATGACCCGGCCGCCGGCCAGGACCAGGCGCTGATACCCGGGGTGCAACGCGACGTACTGCGACAGCAGCTGTTCGGTCTGTGCCCGCAGCTCCGGCCAGAGCGACAGGGCGCGCTGCATGTCATCACAGGTTAGCGGGTGTTTTTCGACACTGACGAAGTACAGGCGCGCCTGTGGATCGGCGGTGCGTTCGAACAACTGCCAGGCGCAAAGGAAATTGAGGCCGGTACCGAAGCCTGTCTCGCCGACCACCAGACGCTCGCCGGCCTGCAACGCGGCGAAGCGTCGTGCTAGATCGTTCTGTACAAGAAACACGTGTTCGGTTTCGGCAAGCCCGCTGGCTCGCGAGAAATACACATCGCCGTACAGGCGTGACTGCGGCAGGCCATTTTCGTCCCAGTCGAGTTCGGCGTGGGTGAAAACATCGGGGACGGGACGGTCGGTCATTGAGATTCCTGATAAGCAGGGGCGGGGCAGCGGCCCGGCCCGTTCGGGTCAACTGGCGGCTTCTGCTTCCTGCTCGAGTCGAGCGATGGCCGCGTCCAGTTCATCCAGCGCGGCTTCGCTGTCCGGATGGTTCTGCTTGAGCAGCGTTTCGCTCTGCTGGCAGGCGTTGCGCAGTTGCGGTACGCCACAATAGCGAGTCGCTCCATGCAGGCGGTGCACCCGCTCGATCAGCGCCTGGCGATCACCGGCCTGGCGCGCTTCACGGATGGTGCGCCGATCGGACTCCAGCGACTGCAGCAGCATGCCGAGCATGTCCGCGGCGAGGTCGGCCTTGCCGGCGGCCAGGCGCAGGCCTTCTTCTTCGTCGAGAACCTTGAGGGCCGGCTGCGGCTCCGGCAGCGGTTCCGGCTGTGGCTGCGTCGACGTTTCAGCCTGGCGCTGCGGCTGGCTGCGCAGCGCCAGGCCGGTCCACTTGAGCACCACCTGCGCGAGCTGGCGGTCGCTGATGGGCTTGGTCAGGTAGTCATCGAGGCCACTCTGCAACAGGGAACGTTTTTCGTTCGCCAGGGCGTGAGCGGTGAGGGCGATGATCGGCAACGGCGTGTTGCCACTGGTGTGCTCCCAGTGGCGTATGGCCTCGGTGGTCTGGCGGCCATCCATGCCCGGCATCTGAACGTCCATCAGCACCAGATCGAAGGCGCTTTGCTTGACCGACTCCAGAGCGGCGAGGCCGTTGTCCACGGCGACCACGTCTGCCCCCATGTCGCCGAGCAGGGTTTTCACCAGCAGCAGGTTGGCGGGATTGTCGTCCACGCACAGCACACGTGCCGGGCGGCCGACCGCCGGGGCGCTGGGTTCGGCATATGCCTGGTGCGGACGTACCAGCTCGACGAGCACGCGCTGCAATTTACGCGTGCAGGTCGGCTTGCCCTGCAGCTGGGTGTAGCTGTGAGCTTCGGGCAGGGCGTCGTGGAACACGGACTGCTCGGTGGTCGGGCACAGCACTACGCATTTGCAACCGAGCGTCTCGATCTCTGCCAGTCGGCGACCGAGGACCTCGGGCCGGATTTCCCGAGCGGTGACGCCCAGCACCGCCAGATCGATCAGCTGACTACCCTGACGCTGAGCGGCGATGGCTTCCTGCATCTGGTCCAGCGTATCGAAGGCATGCACCTCCAGGCCGAGGCTTTCCAGCTGGTGCTGCAATGCCTGGCGGGCCAGCAGGTGTTGCTCCAGCAGCGCGACCCGGCGCCCCTGCAGGGCAGGATGAGGCAGGTCTTCGACATCGTCGCGCGCCTTCGGCAGGCTGAGGCTTATCCAGAACTCGGAGCCTTCGTCGGGGATGCTGTCGACGCCGATCTCGCCGCCCATCTGTTCGATCAGGCGTTTGGAGATCACCAGACCCAGGCCGGTACCGCCGGGCTGGCGAGAAATGGAATTGTCCGCCTGGCTGAACGCCTGGAACAGCGCGCGCAGATCCTGGTCGGTCAGGCCGATGCCGGTGTCCTGCACGCTGATACGCAGCTGCGCCCGCTCGGCATTGTCATCCTCGACCATGGCGCGCACGGCGATGGTGCCGTCGTTGGTGAACTTGATCGCATTGCTGATCAGGTTGGTCAGCACCTGCTTGAGGCGCAGCGGATCGCCGATCAGCGACAGTGGGGTGTCCCGGTAAACCAGGCTGACCAGCTCGAGCTGTTTGGTGTGCGCAGACGGGGCGAGGATGGTCAGGGTGTCCTCGATCAGGTCGCGCAGGTTGAAGGGGATGCTGTCGAGCACCAGTTTGCCGGCCTCGATCTTCGAGAAGTCGAGGATCTCGTTGATGATCCCGAGCAGGCTGTCGGCGGACTTCTCGATGGTGCCCAGGTAGTCCTGCTGGCGCGGCGTCAGGTCGCTCTTCTGCAACAGCTGGGTGAAGCCGAGGATGCCGTTGAGCGGGGTGCGGATCTCGTGGCTCATATTGGCGAGGAATTCGGACTTGATACGGCTGGCCTCCAACGCCTCCTTGCGCGCCAGGTCCAGCTCGATGTTCTGGATCTCGATCGTCTCCAGGTTCTGCTGCACGTCTTCGGTGGCCTGGTCGATGCTCTGCTGCAGTTCTTCACGAGCGCTGAGCAGGGCCTCGGCCATGCGGTTGATGCCGGACGCCAGCTCGTCCATTTCATGGCTGCCCAGGGGTGGCAGACGCGTCTCCAGGTGGCCGTCCTTGAGCTGGGCGACGGCGGCCTTGACCCGTTGCAACGGCAGGCTGATGGCGCGACTCATGCGCAATGCCAGCAGTGCGGTGATGATCAGCCCGGCGCCGACCAGAAACAGGCTGGTCAGCAGGCTACGATAGCCACGCAGCAGGGTGTTGTGGTGCGACAGTTCCAGCTCGAGCCAGCCGATGAGTTTCTCGTCCGGGCCGCGGGCTTCGTCGGCAAGGTTCAGGTGGCGGCTGAGGATCGGCATAAGGATGCGTGTGTGATCCATGCTGCTGACGCGCGTGAGGCCTTCCGGGTCGCCTGGGGGAGGGGGGGTCAGCATTCGCGGCCCGGCATGCACGCGCTGGGTACGCTCCGGATCGAGAATGGTAACGGCGCGGACATCGGCCTGGTCCAACACCTGGGTCAGGATGCGCTGCAGGCGTTTGTCATAACCAAGGTTCATGGCCGGTGCGGCCAGGGGGGCCAGTTGCTCGGCGATCAGCTGGCCGCGCTCATCGAGCTGGTGGCGCATCTCCGACAGTTGCATCCAGGTGAAGTAGGCGCCGAGCACCACCGCCAGCAGGGTGCTGGGCAGCAGCGTCAGCATCAGTACGCGGCCACGAATTCCAAGGTCTTTCAGCACAGTCCGTTCACCGATCCCGGTTTGCCAGCGCGCTAGTGTAGCGGCTCGGACCGGTGGAATCTGCACGCGACATCAAGCCCTGATGTCGCGTGGCAGCGGGTGGTCAGTCCAGGCCGCGAATTTCCTTGCCATTGAAGTCCGGCAGCTTCCAGTGGAAGGTCATCGCCAGCACACGGAACAGGAAGCCGCTGCCCAGCGCCGCCAGGGTGGCCAGGGTGGTGTTGATCTCCAGCCAGAGCATTCCGACATAGAAGACGCCGGTGAACAGTGCCACGGTGGCGTAAAGCTCGCGCTGCAGGACCATCGGCACCTGGTTGCACAGCACGTCGCGCATCAGCCCGCCGAAGATGCCGGTGATGACGCCAGCCAGCACGACGATGGATGGGTGTGCGCCCATGCCCATTGCCACGTCGCAGCCGATCACGGTGAATGCCACCAGCCCCAGGCCGTCCACCAGCAGGAAGACCATGCGCAGGTGATGCAGGTGACGGGCGATGAAGCCGGTAACGATCGCTGCACCGATGGTGAAGGTGAGGTACTCGGGGTGGGCGATCCAGCCAACCGGGTAATGGCCGAGCAGCACGTCGCGCGCCGTGCCGCCCCCGAGCGCGGTCACGGTGCCGAGCAGGCAGATGCCGAACAGGTCCATACCGCGGCGCATGCCCATGATGGCCCCGGACATGGCTTCGGCGGTGATCGCGATCAGATAGATGGTGTGCAGCAGTTCCACGGCATACTCCGGACAGACTCGCTGCACCGCCAACGCGCGCTGCAGCTCGAGGTGCGCGATTATGGGGCAAAGCGTCGCTTTAATTTTATGTGCTAAGTATTTTTAGGCCATGCAAACATTTTCTTTATCGGTGCCGTCATGAATCTCGATCCGAAGCAGACCGAAGCCTTCCGTGCCGTCATTCGCACCGGCAGCTTCGAGCAGGCTGCGCAGCGCCTGCATCTGACGCCACCGGCCATTTCGCAGCGCGTGCGTGCGCTGGAGAGTGCGCTGGGCAGCGCCCTGGTGGTACGCAGTCGGCCCTGCCGTCCCACTGAAACCGGACAGCGCCTGCTGCAATACCTCAAGCGCGCCACGCTGCTCGAGGCGGATCTGCTGGCCGATCTGGCCGAGCGCAGCGATGCACCGCTGGTGGTGGTCGCGGCGCTCAATGCCGACAGCCTGGGTACCTGGTTCTTTCCGGCGCTGGCCGAGGTGCTGATCCGCGAGCGGGTGCTGCTCGATCTCACTGTCGAGGACCAGGACCATACCTACAGCCTGCTGGAGACTGGCCTGGCGATCGGCTGCATCAGTACCGAGCCCAAGCCCATGCGTGGCTGCACGGCCAGCGCGCTGGGCCGCATGCGCTACCGACTGGTGGCGTCGAGCGAGTTCCGGCAGAAGCACTTCGCCAACGGACTCAACCGCAACGCCGCACGCAAGGCGCCGGTGGTCGCCTACACGCGCAAGGACACCCTGCAGTCTTCCTTTCTGCTGCGCCGCTTCGGCCTCCCCGAGGGCGCCTATCCCTGCCATTACGTACCTGGCGCGGAGCCGCATTTCAGCGCGATTCGCTACGGCCTGGGCTACGGCATGGTGCCCGAACTGTTGCTGCATGATGCGTTGCAATCCGGCGAGGTGGTCGATCTGGCGGCCGACGAGCCGTTGGAAATCGCCCTGTACTGGCATACCTGGAAGGTGCAATCGCCGCGAATGGAGCATCTTTCGCGACAGATCGTCGAGGCGGCGCCGAAGATTCTCGCTCGCCCCTAGCCGCGTTCCGCGGCCTTCCGCAATTTGTCGCAGACAATCACGGCTGCCCGTCGTCGAACGATGCCGGTATCATGTCGACCTTCTCAGATGCCGTGCGACGCCATGACTACACACTATCCGACCATTGCCGATTGCATCGGCAACACCCCGCTGGTTCGTCTGCAGCGGATGCCGGGTAAGACCAGCAACACCATCCTGGTCAAGCTCGAGGGCAACAACCCGGCCGGTTCGGTCAAGGATCGTCCGGCGCTGTCGATGATCAATCGGGCCGAGCTACGCGGTGACATCAGGCCCGGCGACACGCTGATCGAAGCCACCTCCGGCAACACCGGGATCGCCCTGGCCATGGCAGCCGCGATCAAGGGCTACCGGATGATCCTGATCATGCCGGATAACTCCAGTGCCGAGCGCAAGGCGGCGATGACCGCCTACGGTGCCGAGCTGATCCTGGTGTCCAAGGAGCAGGGCATGGAAGGTGCTCGCGACCTGGCGCTGCAAATGCAGGCCGAAGGCCATGGCAAGGTGCTCGACCAGTTCGCCAATGGCGACAATCCCGAGGCCCACTACACCAGCACCGGCCCCGAAATCTGGCAGCAGACCCAGGGCAGCATCACGCACTTCGTCAGCTCCATGGGCACCACAGGCACCATCATGGGCGTGTCGCGCTACCTCAAGGAACAGAATCCGGCAGTGCAGATCGTCGGCCTGCAGCCGATGGAGGGCGCAGCCATCCCCGGTATCCGCCGCTGGCCGCAGGAGTATCTGCCGAAGATCTATCAGGCCGAACGGGTCGACCGCGTCATCGACATGTCCCAGGCCGAGGCCGAGCAGGTCATGCGCCGCCTGGCCCGCGAAGAGGGCATCTTTTGTGGCGTATCGTCCGGCGGTTCCGTAGCGGCAGCGCTGAGGCTTTCGCAGGAACTGGAGAACGCGGTGATCGTGGCGATCGTCTGTGACCGCGGCGACCGCTATCTGTCGACCGGCGTATATGACGCACCGAATTGATCGGCTGGCCGGCCGGCCTTCCCGTAGTGCAGGTTCCAACTGATGGCCAAACGTAGCGGCGCTCTGCGCTTTCAACCCAGTGGCGGCGAGCGCAGGCCTCAGGTACCGGTCGGCAAGAAGCAACGGCTGAGTATCGAGCGGCTGGCCAATGACGGACGCGGTATCGCCTTCATCGAGGGACGCACCTGGTTCGTCGAGGGCGCGTTGCCCGGCGAAGAGGTCGAGGCGCGCGTGTTGGCTGCGCGCAGTCAGATCGTCGAGGCGCGCTGCGAGCGTGTGCTTCAGGCCAGTGCGCAGCGTCAGGTCGAGCCCTGTCCACATGCCCGTCTGTGTGGCGGTTGCAACCTGCAGCATTCGCCCTTTACCGATCAGCTTGCCCTGAAGCAGCGCATGCTTGCCGAGCAGCTCACGCGGGTGGCCGACTTGCAGCCGGAGGCATGGGCCGAGCCGCTGGTGGGCCCAGCCTTCGGGTATCGCCGCCGGGCGCGACTGGCGGTGCGTTGGAACGTAAAGAGCAAGCACCTCGATATCGGTTTCCGCGCCAGCGCCAGCCAGGACGTCATCTCCATCCGTGAATGCCCGGTTCTGGTACAGCCCTTGCAGTCGCTGCTGCCGGCATTGCTGGCAGCGCTACGTGATCTGGGTAAGCCGCAGGCGATCGGTCATGTCGAACTCTTCAGTGGTACGGCCGAGGCGGTGCTGATTCGTCACACCGCCGCCCTGCCCGAAGCAGACGTGGCACGTCTGCGCAGCTTCGCTAGTGCCAATGCAGCGCAGCTCTGGTGGCAGGGCGAAGGTGAGCCGGAGCCGGATGATCCCGCGGCGAAGCTGGGTTACCGGCTGGATGCCTGGGATCTGGAACTGGCCTGGCGGCCGGGGGATTTCGTCCAGGTCAACGCGTCGGTCAACGATGCGATGGTGGCTCAGGCGCTGGAATGGCTGGGCGCTGGCAAGGACGACGCAGTGCTGGATCTGTTCTGTGGGCTGGGCAACTTCAGCTTGCCGCTGGCGCGCATCGGCGCTCGGGTGGTGGGCGTCGAAGGTGTCGAGGCGATGGTTGCGCGTGCGCGGGAAAACGCCCGGCACAACGGCATCGAGACGGCGCACTTTTATCGTGCCGACTTGTCGAAGCCGCTTGCCGATGCCCCCTGGGCGGACGGCGGTTTCGCCGCGGTGCTGCTCGATCCACCGCGCGATGGCGCGCTGGAAATCGTTCGACAAATGTCGATGCTGAGGGCGCAGCGGGTGGTCTATGTTTCATGCAATCCTGCCACCCTGGCGCGCGACGCACGTGAGCTGGCCAGCCAGGGCTACCGACTCAAGCGTGCAGGTGTGCTGGACATGTTCCCGCAGACGGCCCACGTCGAGGCCATGGCACTGTTCGAGGGGCCCGACGCACCGCGGTGATGCATTCTTGGCAGGCAACAGGCCTGTGGTTCAATCGACCGGCACGCAGAATGCCGGCGTTCATGGCGCAGTAGGTGCGCAGAAGGGAAGGTTTAGATGGTACAGGTCAGAGCGCTTCAGCCGATCAATACGGACGGTAGTATCAACCTGGATGGCTGGCTCGATCATGTGCTGGGCATGGACCCGGCACTCGACCGCGCGGCCCTGAAGGAAGCCTGCGAGTTCGCTCGCGAGGCGGAACAACAGGCCAACGCGGCGCAGAATCTCTGGAGCGAGGGGACCTCCAGTTACCAGATCGGCCTCGAGATCGCCGAGATTCTCGCCGATCTGAAGCTCGACCAGGACAGCCTGGTGGCCGCGGTGATCTATCGTGGCGTGCGCGAAGGCAAGATCAAGCTGGCCGACGTGCATCAGCGCTTCGGCCCGGTGGTGGCCAAGCTCATCGAAGGCGTGCTGCGCATGGCAGCGATCAGCGCCAGTCTCAATCCCCGCGAATCGCTGGTGCTGGGCTCCCAGGCGCAGGTGGAGAACCTGCGCAAGATGCTGGTGGCCATGGTCGACGACGTTCGCGTCGCGCTGATCAAGCTGGCCGAACGCACCTGCGCCATCCGCGCGGTCAAGCTGGCCGACGACGAGAAACGCCAGCGCGTCGCCCGGGAAGTCTTCGACATCTACGCGCCGCTGGCCCATCGCCTGGGCATCGGCCACATCAAGTGGGAGCTGGAGGACCTGTCCTTCCGCTACCTCGAGCCCGAGCAGTACAAGCAGATCGCCCAGCTGCTGCACGAGCGTCGGCTCGATCGCGAGCAGTACATCACCAACGTCGTCCAGCAGCTCAAGGACGAACTGACCGCGGCCGGCATCCAGCCGGAAATCGACGGGCGCGCCAAGCACATCTATTCCATCTGGCGAAAAATGCAGAAGAAGGGCCTGCAGTTCAGCCAGATTTACGACGTTCGCGCCGTTCGCGTGCTGGTTCCGGAAGTGCGCGACTGCTACACCGCGCTGGGTATCGTGCACACCCTGTGGCGACACATTCCGAAGGAATTCGACGACTACATCGCCAACCCGAAGGAGAACGGCTACCGCTCGCTGCATACCGCGGTGATCGGCCCCGAGGGCAAGGTGCTGGAGGTGCAGATTCGCACCCACGCCATGCACGAGGAGGCCGAGCTGGGGGTTTGCGCGCACTGGCGCTACAAGGGCACAGACGTCAATTCCGGTTCGGACCACTACGAGGAGAAGATCGCCTGGCTGCGTCAGGTGCTCGAATGGCACGAAGAACTGGGCGACATCGGCGGCCTGGCCGACCAGTTGCGCGTCGACATCGAGCCTGATCGCGTCTATGTGTTCACTCCGGATGGCCATGCCATCGACCTGCCCAAGGGCGCCACGCCACTGGACTTCGCCTACCGCGTGCACACCGAGATCGGCCACAACTGCCGCGGGGCGAAGGTCAACGGGCGCATCGTGCCGCTCAACTACAGTCTGCAGACCGGCGAGCAGGTGGAAATCATCACCAGCAAGCACGGCTCGCCGAGCCGCGACTGGCTGAACCCCAACCTGGGCTACATCACCACCTCGCGCTCGCGGGCGAAGATCGTTCACTGGTTCAAGCTGCAGGCACGCGACCAGAACGTCGCGGCCGGCAAGGCGCTGCTGGAGCGTGAACTGGGACGGCTGGATCTGCCCCCGGTGGATTTCGACAAGCTGGCCGAGAAGGCCAACCTGAAGAACGCCGAGGACATGTTCGCCGCGCTGGGCGCCGGCGACCTGCGCCTGGCCCATCTGATCAACATGGCGCAGCAACTGGTCGAGCCGGAGCGCGGTTACGACCAGCTGGAACTGATCCCGCGGCGTTCCGCACCGCACAAGCCAGGCAAGCGCGGCGATGTGCAGATCCAGGGCGTCGGCAACCTGCTGACGCAGATGGCCGGCTGCTGCCAGCCGCTGCCGGGCGACCCGATTGTCGGTTACATCACCCAGGGTCGCGGCGTCAGCATCCACCGCCAGGACTGCCCATCGGTGCTGCAACTGGCCGGGCGTGAGCCGGAACGGATCATTCAGGTCAGCTGGGGGCCGGTGCCGGAGAAGACCTATCCGGTAGAGATCATGATCCGCGCCTACGACCGCGCCGGGCTGTTGCGCGACATCTCGCAGATGCTGCTCAACGAGCGCATCAACGTGCTGTCGATGAACACCCGTTCGAACAAGGAAGACAGCACCGCGCAGATGACGCTGACCATCGAGATTCCGGGGCTGAACGCCCTGGGTCGCCTGCTCAGCCGCATTTCGCAGCTGCCGAACATCATCGAGGCCAAGCGCCAAAGAGCGACGTAAGGCGCAGCACAGCGGCGGCGCCTACCGCGCCGTGGCGTATGGATGAAGCGTCAGCTACGCGCCCCGATCCACCCTACAATCGGCCTGACATCCGTAGGGTGGATGTCGCTTTTTACATCCACCGGAACGCCGCTGCGATAGCCCGGCTTGAGGAATCCCATGTACCAACTCCCCGATCTCCTGCACCTGATGGCCCGGCTGCGCGATCCGCAGCATGGCTGCCCCTGGGATCTGCAGCAGAACTACGCGAGCATCGTCCCGCACACGCTGGAAGAGGCTTACGAGGTTGCCGACGCCATCGAGAGTGGCGACTTCGACCATCTGCCGGGCGAGTTGGGTGATCTGCTGTTTCAGGTCGTCTACTACAGCCAGCTGGCACGGGAGGAGGGGCGCTTCGACTTCGCCACGGTGGTCGATGCCATCACCCGCAAGCTGGTGCGCCGTCATCCGCACGTCTTCCCCGATGGTGACCTGTATGGCTCGCCGGAGCTGCCGCGGCTCGATGAGGCGGCGATCAAGCAGCGCTGGGAGGAGATCAAGGCCGAGGAGCGTGCCGAGAAAGCTGCCGCTCCTGAACAGCTTTCGTTGCTTGACGATGTCCCGAGCGCGCTGCCGGCGCTCAGCCGGGCCGCAAAGCTGCAGAAACGCGCCGCTCAGGTCGGTTTCGACTGGCCCGAGGCGCTGCCGGTGGTGGACAAGGTGCGCGAGGAACTCGGCGAAGTGCTGGAGGCGATGAGCGAGAACGACCCGCAGGCCATCGCCGAGGAGCTGGGCGATTTGCTGTTCGTGGTGGTCAACCTGGCCCGCCATCTCAAGGTCGATCCGGAGAACGCCCTGCGCGCGGCCAACGGCAAGTTCGAGCGGCGCTTCCGCTTCATCGAACAGGCCTTGCGCGAAGCGGGACGGCCCATCGAGAGCTGCGATCTCGAAGAGCTCGATGGGCTCTGGGGTGAAGCGAAGAAGGCCGAACGATCGCCGTCCTGCGGCTAACCGCACTTTCCAGGCTGGATGTGGATTTTCACATCCACCACAATGCCGCTCGGTGGACGGCTGACGCGTCCACCTGCGTCCCACTTGAATTCACGACGAGACGAGCCGAAACATGAGTCTTTCCCTCCGTGATCAGCTGCTCAAAGCCGGGCTGGTCAACGAAAAGCAGGCCAAGCAGGCCGTCAAGCAGAAGCAGAAGCAGCAGCGCCTGGAGAAAAAGGGCCAGGTCGAGAAGGACGATTCGCAGCGCGAAGCGGCGCTGAAGGCCCAGGCCGAGAAGCTCGCCCGCGATCAGGAGCTCAACCGCCAGCAGCAGCAGAAGGCCGAGCAGAAGGCCCGTGCAGCGCAGATCAAGCAGTTGATCGAGACCAGCCGCCTGCCGAAGCTGACCACCGAGGATTACTACAACTTCGTCGACGACAAGAAGGTCAAGCGCCTGTCGGTCAACAAGCTGATGCGTGACAAGCTGGCCAGCGGCTCGCTGGCCATCGTGCGCCACGGCGGCGGCTACGAGGTCATTCCGCGCGAGGCTGCGCTGAAGATTCAGGAGCGCGACCCGCAGCGCGTGGTGCAGCTCAACACCCGCACCGAAGAGCCGGATGCCGACGATCCGTACGCCGCCTATCAGGTCCCGGACGACCTGATGTGGTGATCCACAGGGGCAGCGTCGCCCGACGGAAGGTCGGATAGAAAGCGCCTGCCCCGACCTCTACTACAGACCTGCCCGCCGTCGCGGGTGCATGCAGTGGAGGACATCATGCCCGCTCAATCGCTTCACCATATCCCCAACCCAGACAGCCAGTACTGGCTTGCCGCCGGCGTGCCGGGCGACCCGGAGGAGCCGGGTGTGCCGACACAGCCATCGGAGCCCGGTGAACCCACCGTGCCGGATCAGCCGCCGCCAGCGCCGGTGGCGTAAGCCGGCTGTCGGTCTCTTCTTGCGTGACCGCGTCGCAGCGCTCCAGCGCCGCGACGCATGCTTCATTCGCCGAACGGGTAGGTATCCGGCACGACGCTCGCGTCGATGTCCTGCGGGCCAATCGGCGTTACCGCCTGCGTCTGTTCAAGCCAGATCAACGCATCGAACTGCTCAGCGAGAATGGCTCGGAAGTAGTGGCTCTGGCGCTCGGTCAGCGGCCGGTAGATGACACCGATCGCGCGCTCCAGCCGCGGGTGGCTGAGCGCTTCGCGCAGTTCGTCGCGATCATCGCGCCAGTCGGTCAGTGAGGCCGGCACGCCGGCGCGCAGAAAGAGCTGCTCCCAGCTGTCCGGCCGCGACGGGATGACCTGCTTGATCTGCATCGGCTCGTCCCAGTTGTCCGCAGCGGCCACCTCGCCGCGATCGGTCGCCATACCGATCAGCACGGCATCGCGCCCGAAGGCGGTGCGGCAAAGCTCGCCGATGTTGAACTCGCCACCCCAGCCCATCGACGTCGCCGCTGCATTGCCGATATGCGAGTTGTGCGCCCAGATGACCGCTTTCGCGTTTGCCCCGCGATGGTCGAGCAGGGCCCGCAGCGTGTCGAACATATGCCGGTCGCGCAGGTTCCAGGATTCCGTCGAGCCGCGGTACATGGCCCGGTAGTAGCTCTCCGCGGCCAGTACCACCCGTGCGTTGCGCTCGGCATTGAAGAACCGTTCGCCATCCTGGCCGATGTACTCGAGGCGTCGGGCGAGCAGGGCCTGCAACTGCTCGATCACCGCGTTTTCGCAGGTTGGCTGACCGAGCATGACGTTGCGGCCATAGATGGCCGGGTCTTCCTGCCAGGGGCTCAGGCAGCCATAGCGCTGGCGTGCATCTGCCGCAGCTTCAGGGTCGGTATGGTCGAGGTAACGCAGTACCTCGCGGATCGAGCTGCCGAGGCTGTAGACATCCAGGCCGCGAAACTCGACGCGCCGTGACGCATCCAGCGCCGCATTGTGCTCGCGCAGCCAGTGGACAAAAGCCTCGACTTCGCGGTTGCGCCACATCCAGGTCGGGAAGCGTTTGAAGGCATCCTCTGTCCAGGCGACCGATTCACGCTGACGACAGTAGCAGTCGATTCGCGCGGCATCGGGCCAATCCGCCTCGACCGCGACGATGGAAAAACCATGGCGCTCAATCAGGCGCTGGGTGATCGCAGCCCGGGCGCGGTAGAACTCGGAGGTGCCATGGCTGGCTTCACCGATCAGCACCACCCGAGCGTCGGCGAAGCGTTCGAAGCTATCGGCGAAGCGTGGATCGTCCAGGGTGGGCAGCGGCTCGGCATGCTGGCGCAGTAAGCTCACCAAACGCTCTTCGGACGGTTCGGTAACGCGCAGAGGCGAGGCGTTCATGTTCCCGACTCCTTGGTGTTTGAATACGGATGACCGGGGCGTCCGTATGGTTGTTCCTGGCAATTCAATTAAAGCTGCTAACTTTGAAGTGAGGGACCGAACTGCCGACGCCGGATGGGTCTAAAAACTTACAAAAACCAAAATGGGCGTTATTACGTTCACACGGGTTTCTTTAAGGCGAGGGGCATTTCCATGACGACCTGGATCATTGCGTATAACAAAGACGGCAACACTTCGATGCTGAAGATCGACTCCGAACACCAGCCGGACATCGACGACGCGGTCGAACTGGTGACGCGCAAGGCGGAAGAGCTCTATCCGGATCAGGAGATCGAGCATGAACACGATCCCGATTTGGAGGACACTCCCGCCACACGCCTGGCCGAACGCTACGGCATCACCATCACCGGTATCTCCCAGGCCTGACCGGGACCTGGCGCGCCACCGGCCATACCTCCCCATCTCCCACCACATAGATTCGCCAGTTGTCTTCGGTTGCCACCGTCATCGTACCGGTGAAGCTGCCGAAGGCTGGCAGCAGGCTGAGCCGTTCGCCGATGCAGAAGCAGGGCAGGCGCAGGCGCTGGCGCCCGCGACCCTGTAGCGCGAATGCAGGGTGAACGTGGCCGGCCAGCACGTGGTGGCTGGGGTGCGGCTGCGGTTCGTGCTGCAGCGCGTACGGGCCGAGCAGCAGCGGCTCGTTCACCACCTCGATGCCGAGCTGCGCCGGCGGGTCCCCCGCACGACGGTCGTGGTTGCCGCGCACCAGGGTGATGGCCAGCTGGGGATGGCGCGAGCGCCATTCGGCCAGGCGCGCAAGCGTGGCCGGCGCGTGGGATTCGGGGGCGTGCAGGAAGTCGCCGAGAAAGATCAGCTGGTGGCAGCAGTATTGGGCCAGCAGGCCGTCCAGCTGGCGCAGGTTGGCATCGGTGGTGCCGTGGGGCACAGGCTGGCCGAGGCGACGATAAGCTGCGGCCTTGCCGAAATGGATGTCGGCCACCAACAGGGCCTGCTGTGCGGGCCAGTAGATCGCCTTTTCCGCCAGCAGCCAGAGTGTGGCGCCGGCCAGTTCGATGGGCTGGTAGGCGTTCATGATCCGTCGGTTCGTCCAGTGCTTCGGTTCATCAGGCGGGTTTGGCCTTCCTCGTGCGCGGCGTGCCGTCCTTGCGTGCGCGCGGCTTGCGTGGTCGCGGGGCGTCGCGCTCGACGGTGATCGTCGACTTTGGCTCGGGCTGGTAGCCGCCGGGACCGGCAGCCTTGTCCAGCTCCGCCACCATGCGGCGGATGCGGTCGGCGAGCTTCTCCGAGGTCATGCTTTCGCGAAAGCGCTCGACCATCAGCGGAAAGGCCAGCGGGGTCGCGCGCCTGACCTGATGGACGTCCAGACGGCGCTGTTGCAGGCGTTGCAACGTCTGCTGCAAGCGCTCGACTTCCAGCTCCTGGCGCAGCACCTCTTCCTCGGCCTGGGTCAGCAGCAGATTGCCCGGATCGTATTGGCGGAACACATCGAAGAACAGGCCGCTGGACGCCTGCAGCTGACGCGCGCTCTTCTGCGCACCCGGGTAGCCGGAGAACACCAGCCCGGCGATGCGCGCGATCTCGCGAAAACGGCGGCGCGCCAGCTCACTGGCATTGAGGCTGGCGAGCACGTCGTGCAGCAGGTCGTTTTCGCTGAAAAGCGCCGGCGTCAGCCAGTGCAGCCAGTCCACCTCAGTGGCCGAAAGCAGTTCGAAGCCATAGTCGTTGACCGCGATGGAGAAGGTCAGCGGTTGACGCTGGCCCATGCGCCAGGCCAGCAGACTGGCCAGACCCAGGTGCACATGGCGCCCGGCGAAGGGGTAGAGGAACAGGTGCCAGCCTTCGCGGGACTTCATCACCTCGGCCAGCAAGGTGGTCTTGGTGGGCAGCGCCGACCAGTCCATCTGGACGCGAAGCAGCGGTTCGACCAGGCGCATTTCGGGCGTCGTGAACTGCTCGCGCGAGGCAGCACCGAGCTGCTCGACCACGGCATCGGCCAGCTCGCTGGATAGCGGCATGCGCCCGCCGTTCCAGCGCGGCACGGCAGCCTTCTTGCCCGTCGCGCGGCCGACGTAGGCGGTCATGTTCTCGACCCGCACCAGCTCCAGCAGGCGGCCGCCGAAGAGGAAGTTGTCGCCGGGGCGCAGGCGTGCGATGAAACCTTCCTCGATGCTGCCCAGTGAACGCCCGCTGCCGCCCTTGGCCCAGAACTTCACCGTCAGGCTGGCGTCGCTGACGATGGTGCCGATACTCATGCGATGGCGCAGCGCCACGCGGCGACTGGGCACTTTCCAGAGACCGGTTTCATCCGGCTCGACCCGCTGATAGTCGGGGTAGGCCGTCAGCGAATGCCCGCCATGGCGCACGAAGGCCAGCGCCCATTGCCAGTGCTCGTCGGTCAGCTCCCGATAGGACCAGGCCTGGCGCACCTCGGCATAAAGTTCATCCGGGCGGAAGCCGCCGCCCAGGGCCATGCTCACCAGGTGCTGCACCAGCACGTCGAGCGGGCGATGCGGTGCGCTGCGGGCCTCGATGCGACGCTCGGCGATGGCCACCTGGGCGGCGGCGGCTTCCACTACCTCTACGCTGTGGGTGGGCACCAGGGTGACCCGCGAGGTTCGCCCCGGCGCGTGTCCGGAGCGGCCGGCGCGCTGCATCAGCCGCGCCACGCCTTTGGGCGAGCCGATCTGCAAAACTCGCTCGACCGGCAGGAAGTCCACGCCCAGATCCAGGCTGGAGGTGCAGACCACGGCCTTGAGCGCGCCCTGCTTGAGGCCCAGTTCGACCCAGTCGCGCACCTCGCGTGCGAGTGAGCCGTGGTGCAGGGCGATCAACCCGGCCCAGTCCGGCCGCGCATCCAGCAGCGCCTGATACCAGATTTCCGACTGCGAACGGGTATTGGTGAACACGAGGGTGGTCGCGGCGGAGTCGATCTCTTCGACCACCTGCGGCAGCATGCGCAGGCCGAGATGACCGGCCCAGGGGAAGCGCTCGATGCTCGGCGGCAGCAGGGTGTCGACGCGCAGGTCCTTGTCCACCTTGCCCTGCACCAGCCTGCCGCTGCCGGGGTGCAGCAGCACGTCCAGCGCGTGGGGCTGGTTGCCGAGGGTGGCGGAAAGGCCCCAGACGATCAGCTCCGGCATCCACTGGCGCAGGCGCGCCAGCGCCAGTTGCAGTTGCACGCCGCGCTTGTTGCCCAAGAGCTCGTGCCATTCGTCCACCACCAGCATGCGCAAACCGGCGAAGGCCTGGCGCGCATCGGCGCGGGTCAGCAGCAGGGTCAGGCTTTCCGGCGTGGTGACCAGCGCGCTGGGCAGACGCCGTCCCTGCCGCGCACGCTCGGCACCGCTGGTATCGCCGGTGCGCAGGCCGATGCTCCAGCCGATGCCGAGGTCGTCCAGCGGCGCCTGCAGGGCGCGGGCGGTGTCGGCGGCCAGGGCGCGCATCGGGGTGATCCAGAGCACCGTCAAAGGCGCCGGCTTGTCCGTCGCGGTGGGAGAGGGTGCCTTGGTCGCAAAGCGATTCAGGGCGCCGAGCCAGACGGCGTAGGTTTTGCCTGAGCCGGTGGTGGCATGCAGCAGCCCGGACTCGCCTCGGTCGATGGCGTGCCAGACCTCTTGTTGAAAAGGGAAGGGTTGCCAGTCCCGACGGGCGAACCACTGCTCGCTCAACAGGCCCATTGCATCAGGCATGGAGTAGCCCGCCGGAATCCGTTCGTGCGAAGGCGGCGCTGACCACGAAGATGCCGATAGGCGGGGTAGGGTGACAGGCCTGGCCAATCATCCAAGCAGCTCCTTGAGCGTCTCCAGCGTATCGGCTTCGTCAACCGGCTTGTCGAGGCGCCAGCGCAGCATGCGTGGGAAGCGCACGGCGATGCCGCTCTTGTGGCGGCTGCTGGCGGCGATGCCTTCGAAGCCGAGTTCGAACACCAGGGTCGGCGTGACGCTGCGCACCGGGCCGAACTTCTCCACGGTGGTCTTGCGCACGATGGCGTCCACCTTGCGCATTTCCTCGTCGGTGAGGCCGGAATAGGCCTTGGCGAAGGGCACGAGCTTGCGCTCAGGGTCGCCCGGCTCGCCATCCCAGACGGCAAAGGTGTAGTCGGTGTAGAGGCTGGCGCGGCGGCCATGACCGCGCTGGGCATAGATCAGCACGGCATCGACGGAGTAGGGGTCGATCTTCCATTTCCACCAGACGCCGACGTCCTTGGTCCGGCCGACGCCGTACTGCGCGGCCCGCGCCTTGATCATCATGCCTTCCACGCCCAGCTGGCGGGAGGCTTCGCGCTGGCGGGCCAGGTCCTGCCAATCCGCTCCGCTCACCAGTGGTGACAGCATCAGCTGCGGGCTGGGGCATTGGCTCACGACCGCCTCGAGCTGCTGACGACGTTCGCGGTGCTCGCGCTGCCGCCAGTCGTCGCCCTGCCATTCCAGCAGGTCGTAGGCGAGCACTGCGACCGGGGCGTCCTGCAGGACCCTCGCCGTCAGGTTCTTGCGGCCGATGCGCTGTTGCAGCAGGGCGAAGGGCTGCACGCCGAAGCCATCGGCGCTGGGCTCGCCGGTGATGGCGGCGTCGAACAGCTCGCCGGCCGGGGTCTCCGGGGCATGCTTCCAGACCAGGATCTCGCCATCGATCACAGTGCCGTCGGGCAGGCAGCGGGCCAGCTCGCACAGCTCGGGAAAGCGCTCGCTGACCAGCTCCTCACCGCGCGACCAGACCCAGATCTGCCCGTCGCGCTTGACCAGCTGGGCGCGGATGCCATCCCACTTCCATTCGATGAACCAGTTGCCCGGCGCGCCAAGCAGGGTGTCGAACTCTTCGGCCGGCGCCTGCAACGGATGGGCGAGAAAGAACGGATAGGGCTGGCCCCCACGCTGGGCATGCTCATGCTCGGATTCTTCGGCGATCAGCGCGCGATAGCCCTCGGCGCTGGGCCGATGGGACAGGTCGGTGTAGCCGACCAGGCGCTGCGCGACGCGCTTGGGGTCGAGGTCGACCAGCGAGGCCAGCGCGCGGGTGACCAGAAGCTTCGAGACGCCAACGCGAAAGGCGCCGGTGATCAGCTTGATGCAGACCATCAGGCTGAGCCGGTCCAGCTGTGCCCAGAGTGCGGGCAATCGCTCAGCCAATTCTTCCGGCGGCAGACCGCGCAAGGGCAACAGTTTGTCCTGCATCCACACGGCGAGCCCGTCCTCGGAGCTGTGTTCGGCCTCGGGCATCAGCAGCGAGATGGTCTCGGCCATGTCGCCGACCGCCTGGTAGCTTTCCTCGAACAGCCATTCGGGCAAGCCAGATGCCTGCATGGCGGTTTCGCGCAGGACGCGGGTCGGGACCAGCTGGCGCGGGCGGCCGCCGGCGAGGAAGTAGACCGCCCAGGCAGCGTCGGCCGGATCGGCCTCGCGAAAGTAGTCGCGCATGGCCGCGAGCTTGGCGTTGCTCGACGTGGTGGCGTCCAGGCGGCTGTAGAGCGTGGCGAAGGCTTTCATGCGGCGCCTCCGCTTCGGCGGTCGCCGCGGCGCGGGCGGGCGGCGTGGCCTTCGATCATGCGGCGCCCTCCGTCGCGGTATCGTCCTCTTCGCCGTATTCGGTGGCGAAGGCCTGGGCATCGAGGCCGCGCATTTCGCGCAGGTAGCGCACCAGCACCGCAACGGAGCCGTGGGTGACCATTACCCGTTCGGCGCCGGTCTGCTCGATGGCCCAGAGCAGGCCTGGCCAGTCGGCATGGTCGGAAAGCACGAAGCCGCGGTCGACGCCGCGGCGACGGCGGGTGCCGCGCAGCATCATCCAGCCGCTGGCGAAGGCGTCGGCATAGTCACCGAAGCGGCGCATCCATGTGCTGCCGCCAGCCGAGGGCGGGGCGAGGATGATGGCCTGCTTCAGGCGCGGATCACCCTTCTTCAGGTCACCGGCATAGACGGTCGGCGGCAGGTGGATGCCGCCCTTGCGATAGACCTTGTTCAGTGGCTCTACCGCGCCATGCACGACGATGGTACCGATGCTTTCATCCAGGCCGTGCAGGATGCGCTGCGCCTTGCCGAAGGCATAGCAGAACAGCACCGAGGCCCGTCCGGCCGCGGCGTTGGCGCGCCACCAATCGTTGATCTCGCGGAATACTTCGGCCTGCGCCGGCCACTTGTAGATCGGCAGGCCGAAGGTCGACTCGGTGATGAAGGTGTGGCAGCGCACCGGCTCGAACGGCGCGCAGGTGCCGTCCGGCTCGACCTTGTAGTCGCCCGAGGCGACCCAGACTTCGCCCTTGTATTCCAGGCGCACCTGGGCCGAGCCGAGTACATGACCAGCGGGGTGGAAGCTGAGCTTTACGCCGTGATGCTCGATGGATTCGCCATAGGCCAGCGTCTGCAGCGGCATGTCGGCGGCGATGCGCGAACGCAGGATGCCTTCGCTGTCGCTGGAAGCCAGGTAATGGCCCATCCCCCAGCGCGCGTGGTCGCCATGGGCGTGGGTTATGACGGCGCGATCGACCGGCCGCCAGGGGTCGATATAGAAATCACCGGGCGGGCAATACAGCCCTTCGGGGCGGGCAACGACAAGGTCCATGAGTACAGGCGCTTTGCGGGCTTGTAGGTTTGGAGCGCGGTGTGGCGCTGCGAGTTCGCCCGGTACGACGGCGGGCAGAAGCTCGCCGGCTGTTGCGTCGTCAGTCCGCCAGCTTGAGGTGCGATATGTCCGGCTTGGGCCCGTCGACGGCGCGCGGCATCTCGCCCATGTCGCTGCCCACCGGAGCCAGGCTGAATTGCGAAAGGTCCACGCGCGGGGCCTCGGGTTCGGGATGGGCGTCCTGCAGGTCGACGCCAACCGGTGCGATACCGAAGTCCGGCGCCTCGACGTCGCTGAAGGCGGCCATGTATTCATCCCGCGGCGTCACCTTCAGTGCGCCAGGTGTCTCGCCGGGCCGAGCCGTTGCAGGTGCGGTGCTCGCAGGGGGAGCGGAAGGCGTGGCGGCTGGCGGCGGCGCCAGTTCGATCTCCTCGACATCCACCGGCATCGGTTTGACCTCGACCTGGGCACCGGCGCGCTCCATGGCCTGGCGGTATTTTTCCACCGCAGCGAAGTCCAGGTTCTGCTTGATCACTATGCGGCGCCCGGAGAACAGCAGCGCGATGCGCTGGGCATCGGCCTGGAACAGCCTGGTCAGGTTGGCTTCGACCTGTTCGAGCTTCGCGCCGGGGAGCAGCTGGCCGGAAAAGGCAATCTCGTAGAGGCTCATGGGTTGCTCCTTGTAGCGCTGGCGGGTGGGGACGGCCATGCCGTCGTCTGGTGAGAAGTTAAACGAGGTGGCGATGATCTGGCAAAGCGCGAAATGCTGCGCTTGTCGGCGTCACAACTTCGCCAGGCATGGCTCAAGGCAGCGGCGCGAAGAGCGCTTCGATGTCCTGCTCGGCCAGCTGCCAGCCGCCTTCACTGCTGCCCTCGAGCACGCCGGCGGCCAGCTCGGCCTTGCGCGCCTGCAGCTCGCGGATACGCTCCTCGACGGTGCCGCGGGTGATCAGACGATAGACGAACACCGGCTTGTCCTGCCCGATGCGATAGGCGCGGTCGGTAGCCTGGTTCTCGGCAGCGGGGTTCCACCAGGGGTCGTAATGGATCACCGTGTCGGCGGCCGTCAGGTTCAGTCCGGTGCCGCCGGCCTTCAGGCTGATGAGAAACAGCGGCACTTCGCCGGCCTGGAAGCGTTCGACCGGCGTGCGTCGATCGTCGGTCTCGCCGGTCAGCTTGACGTAGCTGATGCCGCGCTTGAGCAGCGCCTGTTCGATCAGCGCCAGCATCGAGGTGAACTGGGAAAACAGCAGCACGCGGCGTCCTTCGCTCATCAGCTCGTCGAGCATGTCCAGCAGGCTGTCCAGCTTGCCCGAGCTGCTGCCGCGAGACGTCGCAACGGCATCGCCCTTGAGCAGGCGCAGATCGCAGCAGACCTGACGCAGCTTGAGCAGCGCCTCGAGGATGACCATCTGGCTGCGTGCCAGGCCCTTGCGCTCGATTTCATCGCGGACCTTGCGGTCCATGGCCAGGCGTAGCGTCTCGTAGCGTTCGCGCTGGGCGGGCGACAGCTCGACCCAGTGGACGAACTCGTTCTTGGCCGGCAGCTCGGTGGCCATCTGTTCCTTGGTGCGGCGCAGCAGGAACGGCCGCAGGCGCGCGCGCAGATGTGCCAGACGGACCTCGTCGCCATGCTTCTCGATGGGGTTGCGGTAATCCTGGGTGAAGCGCCGCGCATCGCCGAGCCAGCCGGGCATGAGGAAGTGGAACAGCGACCAGAGCTCGCCGAGGTGGTTTTCCAGCGGCGTGCCGGTCAGGCACAGGCGCTGTCGCGTCTGCAGCGCCCGCGCGGCCTGGGCCGCTTTGCTGGAGGGATTCTTGATGTGCTGGGCCTCGTCGAGGATCAGCAGATGCAGCGGTTGCTCGCGCAGCACGGCGATGTCGCGTGTGAGCAGGGCGTAGCTGGTCAGCAACAGGTCGTGATCGGCGAGTTCGGCGAAGTGCTTCTGTCGGCCGCTACCGGCAAGCGTCAGCAGACGCAGCCCAGGCGCGAAACGGGCCGCTTCATCTTGCCAGTTGGGGATCAGGCTGGTAGGCATCACCACCAGCGCAGGGCGATCCAGACGTCCGGCCTGCTTTTCGGCGAGGATGTGCGCCAGGCTCTGCAGTGTCTTGCCGAGACCCATGTCATCGCCGAGGATGCCGCCGGCGCCCAGTTCGCGCAGGGTCTGCATCCAGGCCAGGCCCTGCAGCTGGTAGGGCCGCAGGGTGGCGTTCAGCGCGCTCGGCGGTTGGCCAGGCTGAGTGCCTGGGCTGTGCAGACGTCGGGCAAAGGCACGCAACCGCTCGCCTCCGCGCCAGTGTGCTGCCACGCTTTCTAGACCGGCCAGGCGTGCGCCGTCGGCCTTGCTAAGACGCAGCGCGGGGCCATCCATCGGCTCGCGCATATAGAGTTCGCCAAGGGTCGCCAGGATCGGCTTGATGCGGGCGAAGGGCAGGGCGACCTGCAGCGGTTGTCCGTCGCTTCCGCCCGGTCGTTCGAGCTGCACGCGCAGTTGCTCGTCATCGCCCCGCTGGGCCAGTGCTCGCGGCGTGAGCAGCTGAGGGCTCTGGCGGATCAGGCGCAGGAGCACCGGCAGGATGCCGACGCGCTGGCCATCGACGACGATACCGAGGTCGAGGTCGAACCAGTCGTCCGCCGCGGATTCGTCGATCTCGGCGTACCAGCTGTCGATGGCGGTCAGGTCGTAGGCGAAGCCCGGGTGAATGTCGATCTGCCAGCCCTGACGACGCAGCTCCGGCAGCTGCTGCTGGACGAACCTGATCCAGGCCTCTTCGCCGGGCAGCTGGAACATCTCCGCCGACTCCTTCGGCAAGGCCAGGCTCTGGCGCAACGCGGGACGGAAGCCCAGCTGCTCCAGTCGCTTGCGCAATGCCTGCTCGGCCTGCGGCTGGCGGGCGATGAGCTGCAGCTCGTCGTCCGCCGGACGGCGAATGCGCTCGCCGTCGCGCTTGCCATGCACGCGCGCTGAGCCATAGAGAAACGCCAGGCCCGCCCGGTGCTGGTATTCGCTGACCATGCGCCGGTTGCCGGGCTGGTAGTTGGTCGCCAGATGGCTGCCCAGGCTGAGCAGCGGCACCGGCGCGAGATCGTCGATCCGCCGCTCCGGACGCGAAGGCAGTGCTGGGACCAAGGCTCAGGCCCCCGCTGCAGGGATGTGATGCAGCCGCCGGGGGCGCAAAGGCGACAGGCTCATAGCCGTCTGAGCTCGATCAGCAGCCCGAGGCTGTCGTGATCGATGTAGGTCAGCCGGCCGGGTACCAGGCGGACCCGCTGCGTCAGGCGTTCGCTGGCGAGCAGCTGGCCGTACTCGCCGAAGCGGTTGACCCAGAACGTCACGTCCGTCTGCATGTAGCGGCCCGGTCGCAGCTTCAGCGTGCCCTGGATCGGATAGTGCTCGAAGTGGCGCTGGCCCTGGTGAATGGCGATGGCTGGGCCGTCGTCGCTGACCGGCTGCTGCCAGGCGCGGTGCAGCAGCACCTGATAACCCTGCTCTGGGGTCAGCCGGGCGGCGATGTGCTCCAGCGCCGGCTGCCGCTCGGCGCGGCGCTCCAGCGGCCGGGCTTGCCGTGCCCAGTCGTAAGGCGCGTGCTGGCTGGCCTCCAGCGGCGTGGCGTGGCGGAACAGGATCAGCTCGACGCGATACAGCGCCTCGGCGTGCACATGCGGCGCCAGCCACAATAACAACAGGGCCAGATAGCGACGCGGCATCTAGGAACCTTGCTCGTTGGGCGCCAGCCGCTCAAGCAGCGCTTCCAGGGTGTTGAAGCGCTCCTCGGGACGCTCCATGGGCACTTGGAATTTGAACAGCGTGGCGCCTTCGAACTTGTAGCGGTTCGGCTGGCTCTGGATCAGCTTGATCAGCACCATCGGGTCAACCGAAGTGTCGGCCGAGAACTCGATGCGTCCGCCCTGCGGGCCGGCGTCGATCTTGGTGATGCCCAGCTTTTCGGCCTGCAGCTTGAGCAGGGTCAGGCGCACCAGGTTCTTGGTCGGTTCGGGCAACAGGCCGAAGCGGTCGATCATCTCTACCTGCAGTTCCTTCAGGCCATCCTCGTCGGCGGCGTTGGCGATGCGCTTGTAGAGAATCAGGCGCGCATGCACGTCCGGCAGATAGTCCTCGGGGATCAATGCCGGCAGGCGCAGGTTGATTTCCGGACCGCCGCCGAGCGGCTGCTCCAGATTCGGCTGTTCGCCCTTGCGGATGGCCTTGACCGCGCGCTCGAGCATCTCCATGTACAGGGTGAAGCCGACGGCCTGGATCTGCCCGCTCTGGCCTTCGCCGAGCAGCTCGCCGGCACCGCGGATCTCCAGGTCGTGGGTGGCCAGGACGAAGCCGGCACCGAGGTCCTGGGCGTTGGCGATGGCTTCCAGACGCTTCTGCGCATCATCGGTCATGGCCTTGCGCGGTGGGGTGAGCAGATAGGCATAGGCCTGGTGATGGCTACGGCCGACGCGGCCGCGCAGCTGGTGCAGCTGGGCCAGGCCGAACTTGTCGGCGCGCTCGATGATGATGGTGTTGGCGCTGGGCACGTCGATGCCGGTTTCGATGATGGTCGAGGCCACCAGCACGTTGAAGCGCTTGTGGTAGAAATCGCTCATCACCTGCTCGAGGTCGCGTTCGCGCATCTGTCCGTGGCCGATGGCGATGCGTGCCTCGGGTACCAGTGCCTGCAGGTCGGCGGCGCACTTCTCGATGGTCTTGACGTCGTTGTGCAGGTAATAGACCTGGCCGCCACGCAGCAGCTCGCGCAGCAGCGCTTCCTTGATAGTCGGGTTGTTGGCCTCCATGACGAAGGTGCGCACCGACAGCCGGCGCGCCGGTGGCGTGGCGATGATCGACAGGTCGCGCATGCCGGCGATGGACATGTTCAGCGTGCGCGGAATCGGCGTGGCGGTCAGGGTGAGGATGTCCACCTCGCTGCGCAGCGCCTTGAGCTGCTCCTTCTGGCGCACACCGAAGCGATGTTCCTCGTCGATGATGACCAGGCCCAGGTTGCTGAACTTGACGTCGTCCTGCAGCAGCTTGTGGGTGCCGATGAGGATGTCGATCTTGCCTTCGGCCAGCTCGGTAATGGCGTTCTGCACTTCCTTGGCGGACTTGAAACGGCTCATCACCTCGACCCGCACCGGCCAGTCGGCGAAGCGGTCGCGGAAACTGTTGTAGTGCTGCTGGGCGAGCAGGGTGGTCGGTACCAGTACGCCGACCTGTTTGCCGCCATGCACGGCGATAAAGGCGGCGCGCATGGCGACTTCGGTCTTGCCGAAGCCGACGTCGCCGCAGACCAGACGGTCCATCGGCTTGGCCGAGAGCAGGTCCTCGCGCACCGCGTCGATGGCGGCCTGCTGGTCTGGCGTTTCCTCGAAGGGGAAGCCGGCGGCGAAGGTCTCGTAGTCGACCTGCGGGTCCTTGAAGGCATAGCCCTGGCGTGCGGCGCGGCGGGCGTAGATGTCGAGCAGTTCTGCAGCCACGTCGCGCACCTGCTCGGCGGCCTTGCGCTTGGCTTTCTGCCAGGTTTCCGAGCCGAGCTTGTGCAGCGGCGCCAGGGCGTCGTCGCTGCCGGTATAGCGGGCGATCAGGTGCAGACTGGCGACCGGCACGTAGAGCTTGGCCTCGTCGGCGTACTGCAGCAGGAGGAATTCCTGTGCCTGGCCTTCGATTTCCAGGGTGACCAGCCCTTGATAGCGGCCGACCCCGTGATCGATATGCACCACCGGTGCGCCTTCGCGCAGCTCGGTAAGGTTCTTGATGACGTTGTCGCCGCCGTCGCGACTCTTCTCGCGCCGCCGGCGTTGCATGACGCGCTGGCCGAACAGCGGGCTTTCCGCGACCAGGGCGACTTCGTCCAACAGCAAGCCTTCGTCGAGCGGGGCGATGGCGATCGCCAGGCGCTCCTCGCTGGCGAGGAATCCGTCCCAGCCTTCGACTTCCTGCGGGCGCAGCTTCAGGCGCGCCAGCAGCTCCAGCAGCACTTCGCGGCGCCCGGCGGACTCGGCGGTGAACAGCACGCGCCCCGGAAAACCGTCGAGGAACTGGCGCAGCTTGCTCAGTGGCTCGCTGGCCTTGGATTCGATCGCCAGTTCCGGCAGGGCCTGTGCAGGGAAGCGCTCGCGGCCGATGCCCGGTTCCACGTCCTGCTGGCTGGCGACCACGCGCGGCCACAGCTTGAGCCGGGCGAAGCAGTCTTCCACCGGCATGAACAGCTCGGCCGGCGGCAGCAGCGGCCGCTCGGGATCGACGCGGCGCTCCTCGTAACGATTGCGCACGTCGTTCCAGAACTGCTCGGCGGCCTGCTCGATGCCGGGCAGGGAGAAAACCTGGCTGTCTTCGGGCAGATAGTCGAAGAGGGTTGCCGTCTCCTCATAGAAGAGCGGCAGGTAGTACTCGATACCGGCGGGCGTGATGCCGGTGGACAGGTCCTGGTAGATCGGGCAGCGGCGGAAATCGACGTCGAAACGCTCGCGGAAACGTGCGCGGAAGCCGGTGACCGCTTCCTTCTTCAGCGGAAACTCCCGGGCCGGCAGCAGGCGGATCGACTCCACCTTGTCGATGGAACGCTGGTTCTCTGGATCGAAGGTGCGCAGGGTTTCGATCTCGTCATCGAACAGGTCGATGCGGTAGGGCAGGGCGCTACCCATGGGGAACAGATCGATCAACGCGCCGCGCACGGCAAACTCGCCATGTTCGTAGACCGTGTCCACGCAGCGATAGCCGGCCGCTTCCAGACGCAGGCGCATCTGCTCGACATCCAGCTTCTGACCCACATCCAGTACCAGGCTCGAACCGAGCAGAAAGCGCTTAGGCGCCAGCCTGTGTAGGGCTGTGGTGATCGGCACTACCAGTACGCCATGGCTCAGCTCTGGCAGCTGGTAGAGCGTGGCGATGCGCTGGGAAACGATGTCCTGGTGCGGCGAGAACAGGTCGTAGGGCAGCGTTTCCCAATCCGGAAAATGCAGAACCGGCAGCTCCGGGGCGAAGAAGGCGAGCTCTTCCTGCAGGCGCTCGGCGCTCTGGCTGTCGGCGGTGAGGAGGAGCGTGAAGCGTTCGGCGTTGTTGGCTGCTTCGGCAATCGCCAGGCTCAGCGCGGCTCCTGGAAGATTGCCCCAGTGTTGCTTGCCGCTGGCGGCAGGCAGAGGGGGAAGGCGCAAGACGGACACGAGTGGGCGTGGCTCCGATCAAAAAATAGGCCGCCGGGATTGTAACTATCGAGGTGCTCGGCTGTCAGTGTTTCGTCCGCTGCAGATTGCCGGCGCTAGGGTGCGCCGTCATAATGTAGCCCCTTTTCTCAGCCCCTACATGTTGGAAGGAACTGCCCGTGACTCAGAAGCCCGACCAGTGTCTTGGTGAATGGATTGACCGCGAAGCCCTCGCCGAAGCGATGATTCCGCTGATTGGTCAGCTGTATCGCAACAACAACGTGGTGACTTCGATCTACGGTCGTGGCCTGATCAACCGTTCGGTGATCGCCATCCTCAAGGCGCACCGTTTCGCCCGTCACCGCATCGCCGACGAAACCGAGCTGTCGGTGCATGACACCTTCCAGATCCTCAAGACCATGAGCGAGATGAACCTCGGCGCCGCCTCGGTCGATCTCGGCAAGCTGGTCGCCAAGTACAAGGATGCCGGCAACGGCCGCAGCCTCGAGCAGTTCGTGCGCGAAGAGCTGGCCGAGGTCGCCGACAAGCGTCACGCGGCTACCGGGCACAAGGGCACTGACGTCGTGTTGTACGGCTTCGGCCGCATCGGCCGGCTGCTGGCGCGCATCCTGATCGAGAAGACCGGTGGTGGCGACGGCCTGCGCCTGCGCGCCATCGTCGTGCGCAAGGGCGCCGACAACGATTTGGTCAAGCGCGCCAGCCTGCTGCGTCGCGACTCGGTGCATGGTCCTTTCGATGGCACCATCACCATCGATGAAGAAAACAACACCATCACTGCCAACGGCAATCTGATCCAGGTGATCTACTCCAACGATCCGGCCTCGGTCGACTACACCCAGTACGGCATCGAGAATGCACTGCTGGTGGACAACACCGGCAAGTGGCGCGACGCCGAAGGTCTGGGTCAGCATCTCAAGTGCCCGGGTGTCGCTCGCGTCGTATTGACCGCACCAGGCAAGGGCGAGCTGAAGAACATCGTGCATGGCATCAACCATGGCGACATCACCGCCGATGACAAGATCATCTCTGCCGCGTCCTGCACCACCAACGCCATCGTGCCGGTGCTCAAGGCGGTGAACGATCAGTACGGTATCGTCAACGGTCACGTCGAGACCGTGCATTCCTACACCAACGACCAGAACCTGATCGACAACTTCCACAAGGGCAGTCGTCGTGGTCGTAGCGCCGCGCTGAACATGGTCATCACCGAGACCGGTGCCGCCACTGCAGCCGCCAAGGCGTTGCCGGTGCTCAAGGGCAAGCTGACCGGCAACGCGATCCGCGTGCCGACGCCGAACGTGTCCATGGCTATCCTCAACCTGAACCTCGAGAAAGCCACGAGCCGTGACGAGATCAACGAGTACCTGCGCCAGATGGCCATGCACTCTGACCTGCAGAAGCAGATCGACTTCGTCAACTCGCAGGAAGTTGTATCCACTGATTTCGTCGGTTCGCGTCATGCCGGCGTAGTGGACGCTGAGGCGACCATCTGCAACGACAACCGCGTCGTGCTGTACGTCTGGTACGACAATGAGTTCGGTTACAGCTGCCAGGTCGTGCGCGTGATGGAGGACATGGCCGGGGTCAACCCGCCAGCCTTCCCGCGTTAAGCGCTGCGGGAAGTGACAAATAACGGGAGCCTCGGCTCCCGTTTTTCATTTTCTGGACGGCTGGTCTCGTGTTGCGACCGGGCTAGCCTGAGCCGTCGCCCGCCCGACCCGCCACAGTGCTTCGGTATTTTTGCTTCTCTTGTTTCGAGTCAAAAATCCGCAATGCTTGGGTGGTCAGTCAAGGTGCGCGACCTCTATAATCGGGCGGATTTTTTACCTGGGTCCGCGACATGGTGTCGCGCCAATAATCTATTGGCGCGCGCGGCGCAATCCTACTTTGCGCCATGCCGCTGGATCTGCAAAAAAAGCTTTCTAAAATCAGTGGTTAGGCAAACCGATGATCAATATAAAACGAGGGCTCGATCTGCCCATAGCCGGTGCCCCGGCGCAGCGTGTCGAGGCCGGCAGGCCCGTGCGCAGCGTCGCGGTCATTGGCTTCGACTATCCGACGATGAAGCCGACCATGGCCGTTCAGGTCGGTGATCGGGTCAAGCTGGGGCAGCTCCTTTTTTCCGACAAGAAGTCGCCGGGCGTAAACTACACCGCGCCCGGTGCCGGCGTCGTCAGTGCGGTGCACCGCGGCGAAAAGCGTGTGCTGCAATCGGTGGTCATCGACCTCGATGGCGATGAGGAAGTCACCTTCGCGAGCTATTCTGCAGCCCAGTTGGATGGTCTGAGCAGCGAGCAGGTGCGTGAAAACCTGCAGCAGTCCGGCCTGTGGACCGCGCTGCGCACGCGTCCGTTCAGCAAGGTCCCGGCGATCGATGCCACGCCTGCCTCGATTTTCGTCACCGCCATCGATACGCATCCGCTGGCCGCTGATCCTGCGGTGATCATCGCCGAGCAGGCGGAAGCCTTCGAGGCAGGCCTGAAGGTACTCGGCAACCTTGCCAAAGTGTTCCTGTGCAAGGCGCCGAATGCCTCGTTGCCTGGCGAGTCCCTGGCCAAGGTTCAGGTCGAAAGCTTCAACGGTCCGCATCCTGCCGGGCTGGCTGGCACGCACATCCACTTCCTCGATCCGGTCAGCGCCAGCAAGAGCGTCTGGACCATCGGTTATCAGGACGTGATCGCGGTCGGCAAGCTGTTCACCAGCGGCCGTCTGTCGGTCGAGCGCGTCGTTTCCCTGGCTGGCCCGGTGGTCGAGCAGCCACGTCTGGTTCGTGCCCGTCTCGGTGCCAATCTCGACGAGCTGACCGCCGGTGAGCTGCAGCCCGGCGCCAACCGCGTCGTATCAGGCTCGGTGCTCGGCGGTCGTACCGCTCACGGCGCGTTCGCCTACCTTGGTCGCTATCACCAACAGGTGTCGTGCCTGCGCGAAGGTAAAGAGCGCGAGATGCTGCACTACCTGCGTGCCGGTGTGGAGAAGCACTCGATCCTCAACATCTATATCTCCAAGCTGATTGGTGGCAAGAAGTTCGCCTTCTCCACATCCACCAACGGCAGTCCGCGCGCCATGGTGCCGGTGGGCAACTACGAGGAGGTCATGCCTCTGGACGTGCTGCCGACCCAGCTGTTGCGCGCCCTGATCGTGGGCGACACCGAGGTGGCGCAGAAGCTCGGCTGCCTGGAACTGGATGAAGAAGATCTGGCGCTGTGCACCTACGTCTGTGCCGGCAAGTACGAATACGGCCCGATCCTGCGGGACAATCTGACCCGCATCGAGAAGGAGGGTTAAGGCATGGGCATTCGCGCATTCCTCGACAAGATCGAGCATCACTTCGAAAAAGGCGGCAAGTACGAAAAGTGGTACGCACTGTACGAAGCGGCCGACACCTTCCTCTATCGTCCCGGTAGCGTCACCAAGACCACCGCTCACGTGCGCGACGGCATCGACCTCAAGCGCATGATGATCACTGTCTGGTTGTGCACCTTCCCGGCGATGTTTTTCGGTATGTGGAACACCGGCTATCAGGCCAACCTGATCTACGCGCAGAGCCCCGATCTGCTGGCTGCCCAGGAAGGCTGGCGCTTCGCGCTGATCGGTGCACTGGCCGGCTTCGATCCCAACAGCCTGTGGGACAACTTCATCCAGGGCGCGGCCTACTTCCTGCCCATCTACGCGGTGACCTTCATCGTCGGTGGTTTCTGGGAAGTGCTGTTCGCCTCGATCCGCAAGCATGAGGTAAACGAAGGCTTCTTCGTCACCTCCGTGCTGTTCGCCCTGATTCTGCCGCCGACCATTCCGCTGTGGCAGGTCGCGCTAGGCATCAGCTTCGGCGTGGTGATCGGCAAGGAAATCTTCGGCGGTACCGGCAAGAACTTCCTGAACCCGGCGCTGACCGCGCGCGCGTTCCTGTTCTTCGCTTATCCGGCGCAGATGTCCGGTGATGCTGTGTGGACCGCGGTCGATGGTTATGCCGGTGCAACCGCGCTGAGCCTGGGCTTCGCCGGTGGTATCGAGAACGTCGTCCAGAGCGGCATCACCTGGATGGACGCCTTCGTCGGCACCATTCATGGCTCGATCGGTGAAACCAGCACCCTGGCGATCTTCATCGGTGGCGTCGTTCTGATCGGCAGCAAGATCGCCTCCTGGCGCATCGTCTCCGGCGTCATGCTGGGCATGATCGGGCTGAGCACGCTGTTCAACCTGATCGGCTCGGACACCAACCCGTTGTTCGGCATGCCCTGGTACTGGCATATGGTCGTCGGCGGTTTCGCCTTCGGCATGATCTTCATGGCGACCGACCCGGTGTCGGCTTCCATGACCAACACCGGCAAGTGGGTGTTCGGTGCCCTGATCGGCGTGATGGTCGTGCTGATCCGCGTGGTCAACCCCGCCTTCCCCGAAGGCATGATGCTGGCGATCCTGTTCGCCAACCTGTGTGCGCCGCTGATTGACCATTTCGTCATTCAGGCCAATATCAAGCGGAGGCTGGCACGTAATGTCTAGTCAGAAAGAATCCACCGTTCGCACGCTGACGGTAGCCCTGTTGGTCTGCCTGGTGTGCTCCATCTTCGTCGCCGGTGCCGCCGTGGCACTGCGTCCGACCCAGCAGGAAAACCGCCTGCTGGACAAGCAGCGCAGCATCCTGGCGATCGCCGGCCTCGGCGAGCCGGGCATGTCCGGTAATCAGGTCAAGCAGCTGTTCAACGAGCGCATCGTTGCCCGTCTGGTCAATCTGGAAACCGGCAAGTTCAGCGACGAATTCGATGCCAAGACCTTCGATCCGCTCGCAGCGGCCAAAGATCCTGCACTGTCCAAAGCGCTGCCGAGCGAACAGGACATCGCTTCGATCAAGCGTCGTGAGCGTTACAGCACCGTCTATATCGTCGAAGCTCAGGGCGAAGGCGAGATCGATACGCTGATTCTGCCGGTTCGCGGTTACGGTCTGTGGTCCACCCTCTATGGCTTCATGGCTGTCAAGGGTGATCTGAATACCGTTGCCGGCTTCGGCTTCTATCAGCACGGCGAAACTCCGGGCCTCGGTGGCGAGGTCGACAATCCGAAGTGGCGTGGCATGTGGCCTGGCAAGGAACTGTACGACGACAACGGCGACCTGGCCGTGCAGATCGTCAAGGGCGGTGTCGACCCGCAGAGCCCGAAAGCCGACCATCAGGTCGATGCCCTGGCCGGTGCGACCCTGACCAGCAATGGTGTCAACGCGCTGTTGCACTTCTGGTTGGGCGAGAACGGCTTCGGTCCATTTATCGCTAATCTGCGCGCTGGGGAGGCTTGATCATGTCGCAACCCACTGTCAAAGAAGTTCTGCTCAATCCGATCTTCAACAACAACCCCATCGGCCTGCAGATTCTCGGAATCTGCTCGGCACTGGCGGTCACCTCCAACCTGAACACGGCGCTGGTGATGTCTGTCGCGCTGACGTTGGTGGTGGCGTTCTCCAACTTGTTCATTTCGATGATCCGCAGCCAGATCCCCAACTCGATCCGCATGATCGTGCAGATGGTGATCATTGCGTCGCTGGTGATTCTGGTTGATCAGGTGCTCAAGGCCTACGCCTTCTCGCTGTCCAAGCAGCTGTCGGTGTTCGTCGGTCTGATCATCACCAACTGCATCGTGATGGGCCGTGCGGAAGCCTTTGCCATGCAGAACCCGCCGCTGCTGTCGTTCTTCGACGGTATCGGCAACGGCCTGGGCTACAGCGCCATGCTGATCGCGCTCGGCATCGTTCGCGAACTGTTCGGAGCTGGCAAGCTGATGGGTTACACCATTATTCCAGTTGTGAACGACGGTGGTTGGTATCAGCCCAACGGCTTGCTGCTGCTGCCACCTTCGGCGTTCTTCCTGATCGGTCTGTTCATCTGGGGCATTCGCACCTGGAAGAAGGAACAGGTCGAGAAGCCTGCCTTCAAGATGGCGCCGCAAGTCTCGAACAAGGAGGCTTACTAATGGAGCACTACATCAGCTTGTTCGTCCGTGCGGTGTTCATCGAGAACATGGCGCTGGCGTTCTTCCTCGGCATGTGTACCTTCATCGCGATTTCCAAAAAGGTGGAAACCGCAATCGGCCTGGGTATCGCGGTCATCGTGGTGCAGGCCATTACCGTGCCTGCCAACAACCTGATCTACACCTACCTGCTGAAAGCCGGTGCGTTGTCTTGGGCAGGATTGCCAGATGTGGACCTGAGCTTTCTCGGTCTGCTCAGCTATATCGGCGTGATCGCGGCCATTGTGCAAATCTTGGAAATGCTGCTGGATAAGTACGTACCTAGCCTCTACAACGCACTGGGCGTATTCCTGCCGCTGATCACCGTGAACTGCGCCATCATGGGCGGCACTTTGTTCATGGTCGAGCGTGACTACAACCTGGGCGAGAGTGTCGTCTACGGGTTCGGCTCCGGCGCATCCTGGGCGCTGGCCATTGCTTTGCTGGCCGGTATTCGCGAGAAACTGAAATACAGCGATGTTCCGGATGGGTTGCAGGGGTTGGGTATCACCTTCATCACCATCGGACTGATGTCGCTGGGCTTCATGTCTTTCTCTGGCGTACAGCTGTAAGGACGGAACGAACTGATGAGTTACGAAATTTTCCTCGCCATCGGTATGTTCACCGCCATCGTGCTTGCGCTGGTGGTGATCATCCTGGCTGCACGCGCCAAGCTGGTATCCAGCGGTGACGTGTCAATCGAAATCAACGGTGAGCGTACGATTACCGTGCCCGCCGGTGGCAAGTTGCTGCAGACCCTGGCCGCCAACAACATCTTCCTCTCGTCAGCCTGTGGTGGCGGCGGTACCTGCGCGCAGTGCAAGTGCATCGTCGCGAGCGGTGGTGGCGAGATGCTGCCTACCGAGGAGTCGCACTTCACCCGTCGTGAGGCGGGCGAGGGCTGGCGCCTGTCCTGCCAGACTCCGGTCAAGGCGGACATGAAGATCGAAGTGCCGGAAGAAGTCTTCGGCGTGAAGAAGTGGGAATGCACCGTCGAGTCCAATCCCAACGTCGCGACCTTCATCAAGGAGCTGACGCTCAAGCTGCCGGAAGGCGAGAACGTCGACTTCCGCGCGGGTGGTTATGTGCAGCTCGAGTGCCCGCCACACGAAGTGCGTTACCGCGATTTCGACATTCAGGAAGAGTACCGCGGCGACTGGGACAAGTTCGATCAGTGGAAGTACGTGTCGAAGTGCGACGAGACCGTGATTCGTGCGTACTCCATGGCTAACTATCCGGAAGAGCGTGGCCTGGTGAAGTTCAACATCCGTATCGCTTCGCCGCCGCCGGGTCGTGACGATATTCCGCCGGGCAAGATGTCGTCCTATGTGTTCAGCCTCAAGCCGGGCGACAAGATCACTGTCTATGGTCCGTTCGGTGAATTCTTCGCCAAGGACACCGACGCGGAGATGGTTTTCATCGGCGGTGGTGCGGGTATGGCACCGATGCGCTCGCACATTTTCGACCAGCTCAAGCGTCTGAAGTCCAAGCGCAAGATGAGCTTTTGGTACGGTGCGCGCTCCATGCGCGAAGCGTTCTACGTCGAGGAGTACGACCAGCTTCAGGCCGAGAATCCCAACTTCGAATGGCATCTGGCCCTGTCCGACCCGCTGCCTGAAGATAACTGGGATGGTCCGACCGGCTTTATCCACAACGTGCTGTATGAGAACTATCTGAAGGACCACCCGGCACCCGAGGACTGCGAGTTCTACATGTGCGGCCCGCCCATGATGAATGCCTCGGTCATCAAGATGCTCACCGACCTGGGTGTGGAGCCGGAGAACATCCTGCTCGACGACTTCGGCGGCTAGCATGATCCGAGCTTCACTCTGGTCCACTGCTGTCGCGTCTCTCCAGCCCGTCATCGCTGTCGCTTTCGCGACAGCCCTGACGGGCTGTCTGTTTCAGGACAAGGTCGAAGCCTTCACCGGGCCGACCATGGGCAGTACCTATACGGTCAAGTACGTGCGCAGCAGCGATGTTCCGGCCAAGGACGTGCTGCAGGGTGAGGTCGAGGCCATCCTCGCCGACCTCGACAAGCAGCTATCCACCTATCGCAGCGATTCCGACGTCGAGCGCTTCAATGCCCTGCCGGGCGGTAGCTGTGAGCCGATGCCGGATATGGTGCGCGAATTAGTCGCAGCGGGCGATCAGCTATCGGCCGACAGCGATGGCGCATTCGATCTTACACTCGAGCCTCTGCTCAACCTGTGGGGCTTTGGTCCGCAAGGTCGCGCCACACAGGTTCCGTCGGCGGAAGAAATTGAGGCCGCACGGGCGTTGACCGGTCATCGGCATCTGCGCATCAATGGCGATCAGTTGTGCAAGGCGGTGGCGGTACAGCTGGACTTCAACAGCATCGCTGCTGGCTATGCGGTGGATCGCGTTGTCGATCGTTTGAAGGCGCTGGGCGTCCAGAGTTACCTGGTGGAAATCACCGGGGAGCTCAAGGCTGAGGGCCGCAAGCCTGATGGTGCACCGTGGCGCATAGCCATTGAAGCGCCCAGGGATGACCAGCGGGTTGCGCAAAAGATCGTCGAACTCGATGGTCTGGGCGTATCCACCTCCGGCGACTATCGGAACTACTTCGAGCAGGACGGTCGGCGTTATTCACATACCCTGGACCCGCAAAGCGGCAGACCGATCGAGCATCACCTGGCGGCGGTGACGGTCATCGATAAATCGACTTTGCGCGCTGACGGGTTGTCTACCGCGGTGATGGTGCTGGGCCCCGAGCGGGGGCTGGCACTGGCTGAGCGTAATGCGATTGCTGCGTTCTTCGTCGTGCGCGAGGGACAAGGCTTCGCAACAACGAGCACCAAGGCTTTCGACGAGCTGTTTGGTGCAGGAGTAGAGCAATGACTTGGTTACTGGTTTTTCTGGTGATGCTGCTTGTGGTACTCGGCATGGCCATCGGCGTGATCATGGGGCGCAAGCCCATCGCGGGTTCCTGCGGGGGCATCGCCAATCTGGGCATCGAGAAGGAGTGCTCCATCTGTGGCGGTAGCCGCGAGAAATGCGAAGAAGTGAACGAGGCGAAGAACGCGGGCAATACCGATCTCGCCTACGACGCGACAAAGCGTTGATGTAACCCTTCGCGCGCCCAGGCAGCCGTGAGCGGAGATGCCTGGTCGGTCCCGCTGAGAAGGCGTGCGGGCAATGCTGGTTTGCGTCCTTGGACATCGGCGAATTCGTTGACAGCGGCGGCGTCTTCCGCTGCGTTTTCAGGAGTGTATATGGCGGTCTATAACTACGATTTGGTTGTACTGGGTTCCGGTCCCGCCGGGGAGGGCGCGGCCATCAACGCCGTGAAGGCGGGGCGCAAGGTCGCCGTGGTTGACAATCGTCCGCTCGTAGGAGGTAACTGCACGCATCTGGGGACCATCCCGTCCAAGGCGCTGCGCCATTCGGTGCGGCAGATCATGCAGTACAACACCAATCCGCTGTTCCGCCAGATCGGTGAGCCGCGCTGGTTCTCCTTTCCCGACGTGCTGAAAAGCGCCGAGAAGGTCATCAGCAAGCAGGTCACCTCCCGTACCAGCTATTACGCCCGCAACCGCATCGACACCTTTTTCGGTACCGCCAGCTTCTCCGACGAGCAGAGCGTTGAAGTGGTCTGCCTTAACGGCATGGTGGAAAAGCTGGTTGCCAGCCAGTTCGTCATCGCCACCGGCTCCCGTCCTTATCGGCCGGCCGATATCGACTTCAACCACCCGCGCATTTACGACAGCGATACCATCTTAACCCTGAGCCACACGCCGCGTCGGATGATCATCTACGGAGCCGGCGTCATCGGCTGCGAGTACGCTTCGATCTTCAGCGGGTTGGGCGTGTTGGTCGACCTGATCGACAACCGCGAGCAACTGCTCAGCTTCCTCGACGACGAGATTTCCGATGCGCTCAGCTATCACCTGCGCAACAACAACGTGCTGATTCGCCACAACGAAGAGTACGAGCGGGTCGAGGGGCTGGAGAACGGAGTGATCCTGCATCTAAAGTCCGGCAAGAAGATCAAGGCCGACGCATTCCTCTGGAGCAACGGGCGTACCGGCAATACCGACAAGCTCGGCTTGGAGAACATCGGCCTCAAGGCCAACAGCCGTGGTCAGGTGCAGGTCGATGAGCACTACCGCACCGAGATCGGCAACATCTACGCAGCCGGCGACGTGATCGGCTGGCCATCGCTGGCTAGCGCCGCCTATGACCAGGGTCGCTCGGCCGCGGGCAGCATTGTCGAGAACGATTCATGGCGTTTCGTCGATGACGTGCCGACGGGCATCTACACCATTCCGGAGATCAGCTCGATCGGCAAGAACGAGCGCGAACTGACCCAGGCGAAGATTCCCTATGAAGTGGGCAAGGCGTTCTTCAAGAGCATGGCGCGGGCGCAGATCTCCTTCGAGCCGGTGGGCATGCTGAAGATCCTGTTCCATCGCGAAACCCTGGAGGTGCTCGGTGTGCACTGCTTCGGTTATCAGGCCTCCGAGATCGTCCACATTGGCCAGGCGATCATGAACCAGAAGGGGCCGGCGAACAGCATCAAGTACTTCGTCAACACCACCTTCAACTACCCGACCATGGCGGAAGCCTATCGGGTGGCAGCGTTCGACGGGCTCAACCGGCTTTTTTGAGCGGCTCCGGCCGGCGGCCTGAGCCGGCTGGAGAGGGTTGGGACTCCCGGGATTGGCACTGGCCGAACCGGGAGAGCTTCTGATCAGGTGAGACGGTTCGGCAGCGCCAGCACTGTCGAATCGTCGCATGGGTGCAAGGCCTGTAGGTCAGCCCTGAGCCAGTGTACTGACGGCGATGCCCGGATAATCGGTGATCAGGCTGTCCACGCCGAAGTCCGCCAGGCGCCGCATCAGCGCCGGTTCGTTCACGGTCCACACCGAAACATGCAGCCCCTGTTTTTTTGCCTTCTCCAGGCGCTCCGGGGTGCACAGCGTCCACTTCAACGCCAGCAGATCGCAACCGTACTGACGGGCCACCTTGAGCGGGTCGAGCCAGTTGTATTCGGCTACCAGGCCACGCGAGATTTCCGGCGCCAGCCGATTCAGAGCCCGCAGAACCTCCCGTGAGCTGGAGGTGACGGTGATTCGTTCCTTGAGCTGATAACGCTCGGCCAGCGCCTTGATTGCCAGCACCGTGCGCGCTGCACGATCGCGCGAAGCACTCTTGACTTCCAGTTGCCAGTGCTCGAAGTCGCACTTCTCGAACAGTTCACTGAGGCGCGGGATGGGGCAGGGTGTCTTCCAGCCTGGGCCACCCTGGCGGGCGTCGTACTTCACCAGCTCTTCGGCATCGTGCTGGGCAACCTTGCCTCGGCGCCCGGTGGTGCGCTTGAGCGTCGGATCATGGATGACCATCAACTCGCCATCGCGGGATAGGTGCAGGTCCAGCTCGCAGCGGCGTACGCCATGCTGCAGGCATTGCTCGAAGCTTGCCAGGGTGTTCTCCGGAGCCTCGCCTTTGGCGCCGCGGTGGCCGTAGATGAGTGTCACGGTTGTTGATCTTCCTTCACGGGTGGTTGGGCGCGCTGGTGGTGGCGGACGCTGTTGATGACTCGGTCGCGTTCGAAATATACGGAGAATTCTCGATAATCCCAGCGGGTGATCGGCGGCTGGCCAACGGCGGGATGCTCTTCGTCGGCCAGGCCGAAACGGTCCAGGACCTTGATCTTCGAATCGCCGCGGGCGGGCAAGGCGATCTCGGACTGGCCTTGCTGACCGACGGGTATGCGAATCTCGTCGGCGAACAGTGACGGGCTGAATGTCAGCGTGAACAGCAGGGTCGCCAGGCGGCGCATCGGTCACTCTCCTTGCAGGTTTTCCAGGGCCAGGCGCCTTTCCAACGCCTGTTTCTGCAGGATATGCCGTGCAAGCAGTTGTCGCTGTGCATCAGTCAACGCTTCGAACTCGGTGCCGATGTCGTAGCGTCCGTCCTCCATTGCGGTGCAGTAGATGACCCGCGCCGGTAACAACAGGCCAAGCCCTTGCGGCAGCAGGACCAGCTTCAGCGTGACGAGCTCGCCTTCGGTCAACGGCTGTTCGCTCGCAAAGCTGATGCCACCTTCGGAAAGCACCACCGGTTGCGGCGCGCTCTGATCCTTCAGCAGATCCTGCGCCAATGCCTGTCCCAGCAGTTCGATTCGCTTGTTCTGCACCTTGAGATAGTTGGCCAGCGTGCGGTTGCTCTCGGCAATCTGGCGTAACAAATGCTGCGCTTCGAAGTCCAGCTGATGAAGCTCGCCAAGCAGGTTGAACAGCGCGGGCAGAGGCTCGCTGGCAGCGGGGTGGTCCTGGCTCGCCGGGATGATTTCCAGTGCCACGCGATCCTCGATACGGTAGTATTCGCGGCGTTCTTCAGTGTCTTGTGTCGGCATGGCGATACCCGGGTAGCGTTGATGGCCAGAGTGTATCAGGCCCCGCGGTGGCGTCAGCTGCATGTTGTTTTCCCCCGCCAGCGAACCCGTCGATCTATGTTCAGACCGCTGTCCGTGTACATCGGGGCGCGCTACACACGCGCCAGACGTCGCAGTCTCTTCGTCTCCTTCATCTCCCTGACTTCCATGATTGGGCTCGCTCTCGGCGTGCTGGTGATGATCGTCGTGCTGTCGGTGATGAATGGCTTCGATCATGAAATGCGCACCCGCGTGCTGGGCATGGTGCCCCACGCGACCATCGAAAGCCCGACGCCGATCAACGATTGGCAGGCGCTGGGCTCGCGCGTCGAGCAGCACGCGCAGGTGTTGGCCTCTGCGCCGTTCATCCAGAGCCAGGGGCTGCTGACCCATCAGGGCCAGGTGACCAAGATCCTGATCAATGCGGTGGAGCCTCAGGCGGAGCGCCAGGTTTCGATCATCGATCAGTTCTTCCGCGAGGGCTCGCTGGATGATCTCAAGGCCGGCGAGTTCGGCATCGTCATCGGTGACAAGGCAGCTGCCAAGCTCGGTGTCGGCGTCGGCGACAAGATTACCTTCGTGGCGCCCGAGGTCACTGTGACTCCAGCGGGGATGTTCCCGCGCATGAAGCGTTTCACCGTGACCGGAATCTTTCATGTCGGAGCTGGTGAGATCGACGGTTACGTCGCGCTGGCCAACATTGCCGACATGGCTCGTTTGCAGCGCTGGCAGCCGGATCAGGTGCAGGGACTGCGCCTGCGCTTCGCCGATCTGTTCCAGGCGCCGCGTATCGCCTGGGAGCTGGCTGGTCAGCTGGGCGACGACTTCTATTCCCGCGACTGGACCCGCACCCACGGCAACCTCTACCAGGCGATCCGCATGGAGAAGGCCATGATCGGTCTGCTGTTGCTGCTGATCGTCGCGGTCGCCGCGTTCAACATTATCTCCACGCTGGTGATGGTGGTGACCGACAAGCGCGGCGACATCGCCATCCTGCGCACGCTGGGTGCTACGCCGAAGCAGATCATGGCGATTTTCATGGTCCAGGGCACCGTGATCGGCGTGGTCGGCACTTTGGTCGGCGCATTGCTCGGTATGTTTGCCGCCGTCAATGTCAGCAGCTGGATCGCCGCGCTGGAGCGGCTGATCGGACACAAGTTCCTGAGTGCCGACGTGTATTTCATCGACTACCTGCCGTCCCAGCTGATGGCAGCCGATGTGATCCAGGTCTGCGTCGCCGCGTTGATCCTGAGTTTCCTCGCGACCCTGTATCCGGCTTGGCGTGCCGCACGCACCCAGCCGGCAGAGGCGCTACGTTATGAGTGAGCGGGTAATGAACGAGCAAAAGCAGGCGGTGCTGAGTTGCCGCAACCTGGGCAAGCGCTACGAGCAGGGCCCCGAATCGGTGGAGGTCCTGTCCGGGCTCCAGCTGGAATTGTTCCCCGGTCAGCGCGTGGCCATCGTCGGCAGCTCCGGCTCGGGCAAGAGCACGCTGCTGAACCTGCTCGGTGGGCTCGATACGCCGAGCGAAGGCAGCGTCTGGCTGGCCGGTGAGGAGTTGTCGGCGCTCAACGAGAAGGACCGTGGGCTGCTGCGCAACCGGGCTCTGGGCTTCGTCTATCAGTTCCATCACCTGCTTGCCGAGTTCACCGCGCTGGAAAACGTCTGCATGCCGCTGCTGATCGGGCGCACGCCGATCCCGGAAGCGCGTCAGCGAGCTTCCGCTCTGCTGCAGCGGGTCGGCCTTGGCCATCGCCTGGAGCACAAGCCTGCGGAGCTGTCCGGCGGTGAGCGTCAGCGCGTGGCCATCGCTCGGGCACTGGTCAACGAGCCTGCGCTGGTACTGCTCGATGAGCCAACCGGCAACCTCGATCATCACACCGCGCAGGGCATTCAGGATCTGATGCTCGAACTCAGCACCTCGCTGCATACCGCCTTCCTGGTAGTCACTCACGACCGCCAGCTCGCCGCCCAGATGGATCAGGTGCTGCGGCTGGAAGATGGGCGCCTGGTGGTCGAATGATGTTCAGGCCCGTCAGCGTTTTCATTGGCAGCCGCTACACCCGTGCCAAGCGGCGCAACCATTTCATCTCGTTCATTTCCCTGACATCGCTGATCGGCCTGGCGCTGGGCGTGCTGGCGATGATCATGGTCCTTTCGGTGATGAACGGCTTCCAGCGTGAAATGAGCGCGCGGATTCTAGGGATGGTGCCGCATGCGACAGTCATCGGTGAGCAGCCGCTGGATGACTGGCAGGCGGTTGCCGCGCGTCTGTCAACACACCCGCAGATTGTCGGCATGGCGCCGGTGACACAGCTCGAAGGCATGCTGTCGTTCAAGGGCAGCATGCAACCGATCCAGATCAGCGGCATCGATCCAGAGGCCGAGGCGCAGGTTTCCATCGTCGGCGAGCGCCTGGTCGGCGGTAGCCTGGATGCGCTCAAACCTGGGGAGTTTGGCGTGATTGTCGGCCTGATGACCGCGCGGCGATTCGGGCTGAAGCTGGGCGACAAGCTGACGTTGATCGTCCCAGAGGTCAGTTCGTCCCCCGGTGGCGTCACGCCGCGCATGCAGCGGCTGAATGTGGTCGGGGTGTTCAAGGTGGGTGCCGACCTGGACGGCAGCCTGGGGATGATCCATCGCGCCGACGCCGCGCAGATCCATCGCTGGACGCCGCAACAGGTCCAGGGCGTACGACTCAAGCTGGATGACCTCTACCGTGCGCCGGAGGTGGCCGCACAGGTCCAGGCCACGCTGGGCGAAGGCTACCGCGTGGAAGACTGGTCCTACACCCAGGGCAGTCTGTTCAGCGCGATGAAGATGGAAAAGACCATGATTGGCCTGCTCCTGATGCTGATCGTCGCGGTAGCGGCGTTCAATATCATCGCCACCCTCATCATGGTGGTCGCCGACAAGCGTGCCGACATCGCCATCCTGCGGACCCTGGGGGCGACGCCGCGGCAGGTCATGGCGATCTTCATGGTTCAGGGCAGCATCATTGGCTTCAGCGGCACCGTGATCGGCGTGATCCTCGGCGTGCTCGGCGCGCTGAACGTCAGCGAGCTGGTAGCCTGGCTGGAAAGGGTCTCCGGCCAGCACATCTTCAGCTCCGACGTCTATTTCATCAGCACACTGCCTTCGGAGCTGCGTCTGGATGACGTGGTGCTGGTGTCGGTCGCGGCACTTACCCTGAGTTTCCTCGCCACGATCTACCCGGCCTGGCGCGCCGCGCAGACCCAGCCTGCCGAGGCCCTACGCTACGAATGACCGGCTCGGCCGTCAACGACGGCCGTTCTGCCGCCGCCGCCAGCTGCGGCCGACCCACCAGCGCCAGTAGGCCTGAGTCAATACATAACCGAGCACGGCCAGCACCAGCCCGCTGACCAGGGAACCCAGGTACAGCGGTTGCCAGTTGTGCTGCAGCATGTAGCGCACCCAGGCCAGGCTCAGTTCGGCCGGCATGCTGGAGGCCGGAGTGTCCAGCAGCCAGGTGCCGATCTTGTAGTTGCAATAGAAGACCGGCGGCATGGTCAGCGGATTGGTCAGCCAGACCAGCCCCACTGCGATCGGCAGATTGGCCCTGGAGGGCAGGGCGCAGACGGCCGCTGCAAGCATCTGCATCGGCATCGGGATCATGGCCCAGAACACGCCGATCGCCATCGCGCGGGATACCGAGTGTCGATTGAGATGCCAGAGATTGGGATCGTGAATCAGCGCGCCGAGAAAACGCAGAGACTTGTTAGTCTTGATGCGATCGGGGTGCGGCATGTAGCGTTTGAAAAAACGACGCGGCATGAAGGTTCTCTGAAGGCAGCAGCCCGGCGATTATGCCTTGAATCGCGGTGCGACGCTGACAGTAGTTTTGTGACATTACATCTGCGCCTGCGACAGATTGCCCCGCTTCGATAACGGTCCGGAAAGGATTTCTGGAGTCTGAAAAAATGCGCACATGGATGCTTGCGCTCGCCGCGGGCCTGGTCCTGCCACGCTTCCTTCCAGCCTTGCCCGCGCAATGGTTCTGGGCGGCGCTGACGGCTGTCGGACTGTTGCTGCTGCTGCGCGTCCGCTGGGTGGCGCCAGGCCTGTTTCTGCTGGGCTTGAGCTGGGCCTGCTACCAGAGCCAGAGCGCCATCGACGACCGGTTGCCAGCGCCCATGGACGGTCGCACGTTCTGGATTGAGGGGCGGGTAGTGGGGTTGCCCAGCCGTATCGGCAATGTGGTGCGCTTCGAGCTCGACGACATCCAATCGCGCCATGCCGGGTTGCCATCGAAGGTGCGGCTGTCCTGGTATGACGGTCCGCTGCTACAAGCCGGCGAGCGCTGGCGGCTGGCGGCGCGACTGAAACGGCCACATGGCATGGTCAACCCGCATTCCTTCGATTACGAAGCCTGGTTGCTGGCGCGACGTATCGGCGCCACCGGCACGATCAAGGCGGGTGAGCGCCTGACGGCGTCGAGGGCAAGCGACGGATGGCGCGATCAGCTTCGGGCGCGGCTCATGACCGTTCCGGCATCCGATCGGCAGGGCGCCATCGCGGCACTGGTGGTGGGTGACGATTCCGGTTTGAGCCGCGACGACTGGCAGGTGCTGCAGGACACCGGCACCGTCCACCTGATGGTCATCTCCGGGCAGCACATCGGCATGTTGGCGGGGCTGCTCTATGGTCTGGTCGCATTGCTGGCTCGCCTGGGTGCTTGGCCGCGGCGGTTGCCCTGGTTGCCCTGGGCGTGCGGGCTGGCGTTAAGCGGTGCGCTGGCCTATGGCTGGCTGGCCGGTTTCGAGGTGCCGGTTCGTCGTGCCTGCCTGATGGTGACGGTGGTGCTTGTCTGGCGGTTGCGCTTTCGCCATCTGGGCGTCTGGTTGCCGCTGCTGCTGGCGCTCGATGGCGTCCTGCTGATCGATCCCCTGGTGACATTGCAGCCCGGGTTCTGGCTGTCGTTTGGAGCGGTGGCGGTTCTGGCATTGGCGTTCTCGGGGCGGCTCGGTTCATGGCGCTGGTGGAAGGCTCTGACCCGGGCGCAGTGGGCGGCCACCCTCGGCCTGCTTCCGCTGTTGCTCGCCCTGGGGCTGCCGATAAGCGCGAGCGGGCCGCTGGCCAATCTGCTTGCCGTGCCTTGGGTGAGTCTCACCGTGCCCTTTGCGTTGCTTGGTACGCTGCTGCTGCCGCTGGGCGGGGCTGGCGAAGCGTTGCTGTCGATGGTGGGCTTTTCGCTGGCACTGCTGTTCGACGTGCTGGCAGCGATAGCCAATTGGCAACCCGCCTGGATTGCGGTCGGCCTGCCCGTCTGGGCTCTGGCGTTAATCGGGCTGGGCGTCCTGTTGCTGTTGCTGCCAGCCGGTATTCCGCTGCGTTCGCTGGGCTTTGTGCTGCTGTCGCCGCTGGCATTCCCGCCTCGTGTCGAGGTCCCGGAGGGCCGAGCGCAGGTCTGGGTGCTGGATGTGGGCCAGGGCCTGGCGGTGCTGGTGCGCACCCGCGAGCATGCACTGCTTTACGATGCCGGGCCGAAGCAGGGCGAGTTCGACACAGGCGAGCGGGTGGTGGTCCCATCGCTCCGCACCCTTGGCGCGAGCCGGTTGGACCTGCTGTTGCTTAGCCATGCCGATAATGATCATTCGGGCGGTGCGGAGGCGGTCCAGCGGCTGCTCCGGGTCGAGCGGGTGGTCAGTGGCGAGCCGTCTCGCCACGCGCCGGATCTGGGCGCCGAACGTTGCGAAAGCGGTAGCACTTGGCAATGGAACGATGTGCGCTTCAGTCTGTGGCAATGGCAGGCGGCGCAGGACAGCAACCAGCAGTCCTGCGTGCTGCAGATCGAGGCCAACGGTGAGCGAATCCTGCTCACCGGTGACATTGACCAGTCCGCCGAGCAGGCTTGGCTGGCAAGTGAGCAGCAGATGTCATCGCACTGGCTGCTGCTGCCCCATCACGGCAGCCGCAGCTCCTCGTCGGAGCCGTTTCTGCGTGGCGTGGCCGCGCAAGCCGCGCTGATCTCGCGAAGTCTGCACAATCCGTTCGGCCACCCGCACCCGAGCGTGACCGCGCGGCTCGAGGCGTTCGATATCAAGGCCTACGACACCGCGTTGCATGGCGCCATCCGGATCGATCTGGGCGGTTTTTCGCCGCCAGAGCTGCAACGCTCGCAGCGACGATTCTGGCGGGAAAAATGAGAACGGCGGCCGTCGGCGACCCGGCGACCCTATGCTAGAGTGGCGCCACTTTTTCGAGGGGGATTCATCTCGTGTGGGAGCTGGTCAAAGCAGGCGGCTGGATTATGCTGCCAATCATCCTGTGTTCCATCGCAGCCGCCGGCATCATCGCCGAGCGCCTATGGACGCTGCGTCCGAGCCGTGTCACACCTCCGCACCTGCTGGGCCAGGTCTGGAAGTGGATCAAGGACAAGAAGCTCAGCAACCAGAAACTCAAGGAGCTGCGCGCCGACTCCCCGCTGGGTGAGATCCTCGCCGCCGGCCTGAGCAATTCCAAGCGTGGTCGCGAGATCATGAAGGAGTGCATCGAGGAGGCCGCCGCCCGCGTCGTTCACGATCTGGAGCGCTATCTCAACGCCCTGGGCACCATCGCCGGCATTGCACCCTTGCTCGGTCTGCTGGGGACCGTGCTGGGCATGATCGAGATCTTCAGCGCCTTCATGGGCTCGGGCATGGCCAACGCACCGCTTCTCGCAGGAGGCATCGCCAAGGCGCTGATCACCACCGCTGCGGGCTTGATGGTCGGTATCCCCGCGCTGTTCTTCCATCGTTTCCTGCAGCGTCGCGTCGACGAACTCGTCGTCGGCATGGAGCAGGAGGCGATCAAGCTGGTGGAAGTGGTGCAGGGCGACCGCGATGTCGATCTCGGTGAGGAGAAGGCGTGAAATTCCGTCGCAAACCCCGGGAGAACGTGGAGATCGGACTCGCACCGCTGATCGACGTGGTGTTCATCCTGCTCCTGTTCTTCGTGGTCACCACCACCTTCACCCGTGAAACGCAGCTCAAGGTCGACCTGCCAGAAGCGGCCAGCGGCACACCGCCCCAGGATGCCGAGGTTCGCCAGCTGGAAGTGCTGATCGATGTGGCTGGCAATTATTCGCTCAATGGCAAGGCGCTGCTCAAGAGCGATCTGAATTCGCTGATGGCCGCGCTGAGCAAGGAGTCCGGTGGCGATAACCGGTTGCCGATGGTCATCAGCGCCGACGGCAAGACGCCGCACCAGGCGGTCATCACGGCGATGGATGCTGCAGGCAAGCTCGGCTTCGCCCAGCTGCGGATCACCACGGTCGAGGCGCAGGCGTCGCCCTGATGTCCGTCGCCGAGCGCCTGCAACGTGCCTGGTATCAGGGGCATCCGGCTTTGTGTCTGCTGGCGCCCCTGGAGCTGCTGTACCGGCGAGTGGTCGAAGCCAGGCGCCGGCGTTTCCTCGAAGATCCGAACACCTCCTATCGTGCTCCTGTTCCGGTTGTCGTCGTCGGCAACATCACCGTCGGTGGCACGGGCAAGACGCCGCTGATCCTCTGGTTGATCGAGCACTGTCAACGTCGCGGGCTGCGTGTCGGGGTCGTCAGCCGTGGCTATGCTGCCGAGCCCCCGACGCTGCCGTGGCGGGTTCGCGCCGAGCACCCGGCACAGCACTGCGGCGATGAGCCTCTGCTGATCGTTCAGCGTACGGGGGTTCCGTTGATGATCGATCCTGATCGCGCGCGCGCCGTTCGTGCTCTGCTCGAGCAGGAGCCGCTCGATCTGATCCTCTCCGACGACGGCTTGCAGCACTACCGGCTGGCGCGAGATATCGAACTGGTGCTGATCGATGCCGCGCGTGGGCTGGGTAACGGGCGCTGCCTACCGGCCGGTCCCCTGCGCGAGCCGCCTGTGCGGTTGAACGAGGTGGATGCCGTACTGTTCAACGGCGCCACGGCTGATTCCGATGATGGATATGCATTCAACCTTCGCCCGGTGGCGCTGGTGGAGTTGAGCTCCGGCGAGTGTTGGCCGCTCAGTTGTTACCCGGCCGGCCAGCAGCTGCATGCGGTGGCCGGTATCGGCAACCCGCAGCGTTTCTTCGCCACGCTCGAGGCGCTACACTGGCGACCGATTCCGCACGCCTTCGCCGACCACGCCGCTTACAGTCCGGAGCAGCTGAAGTTCAGCCCCGAGCTACCGCTGGTGATGACCGAGAAGGACGCGGTGAAATGCCGGGCGTTCGCACCCCCGGGTTGGTCGTATCTACAGGTGCAGGCCGTGCCCTCCGCGGCGTTCGTTACCTGGTTCGACGATCAGCTGGCGCGTTTGCTGCCCGATCTCTCTTAAGCCGTTCGACCTGCCGCCGCGGTCGATCGCTTCCAAGGACTGCGCATGGATACCAAACTGCTCGACATTCTGGCCTGCCCACTATGCAAGGGGCCGTTGAAGCTCGCCGAGGACAAGTCGGAACTGATCTGCAAGGCCGATGGCCTGGCCTTTCCCGTGCGTGACGGCATTCCGGTAATGCTCGAGAGCGAAGCGCGTACTCTGGATGTGGACGAGCGTCTGGACAAATGAGCACTACCTACACTGTCGTGATTCCGGCCCGCTACGCATCGACCCGGCTGCCTGGCAAGCCGTTGCAGGACATCGCCGGCAAGCCGATGATCCGGCACGTCTGGGAGCAGGCGCGCAAGAGTGCGGCCCAGCGTGTAGTGATTGCCACCGATGATCAGCGCATCGTCGATGCCTGCACAGCGTTTGGCGCAGAGGTCGTGCTGACCCGCGCCGAGCATAACTCCGGCACCGATCGTTTGGCCGAGGTGGCTGAGCAGCTCGGGCTGCCTGGCGATGCCATCGTGGTCAACGTGCAGGGCGACGAGCCGATGATTCCGCCAGCGGTGATCGACCAGGTCGCCGCCAACCTTGCAGAGCATCCGGAGGCGGCCATCGCTACGCTGGCCGAACCGCTGGCAGATGCGCAGGCGCTGTTCAATCCCAACGTGGTCAAGGTGCTCTCGGATATCTACGGCCTGGCGCTGACCTTCAGCCGCGCGCCGCTGCCCTGGGCGCGTGACAGCTTTGCCGTGGACCGCAGCCAGCTACCGCCCGGAGTCCCTTACCGGCGGCACATCGGCATTTATGCCTACCGTGCTGGCTTCCTGGCCGACTTCGTGTCCTGGGGCCCGTGCTGGCTGGAGGATACGGAGTGTCTGGAGCAGTTGCGTGCACTCTGGCATGGGCGGCGCATCCATGTCGCCGATGCCGTCGAAGCTCCTCCCGCCGGGGTCGACACGGCTGAGGACCTGGATCGGGTTCGCCGTTTGCTGGGTGGCTGACATGAAGGTGCTGTTCGTCTGCATGGGCAATATCTGCCGTTCGCCCACGGCCGAGGGTGTGTTCCGCCAGCGGATCGAGCAGGCCGGCCTTGGCGCGCGAGTCGAGATCGATTCGGCCGGAACCGGCGACTGGCATGTCGGCAAGGCGCCAGACCAGCGGGCGTGCGAGGCGGCGAGACGGCGTGGTTACACGCTCGACGCCTTGCGCGCCCGGCAGGTTTCCATTGCGGACTTCCAGCGCTTCGATCTCATCCTGGCTATGGATCACGACAATCTGGCACGGCTGCAGGCTCTGCGCCCGAAGCATGCAGCCAAGGCGGAAGTCGACCTGCTGCTGCGTCGCTACGGGCTTGGCTGCGATGTAGTGCCCGACCCTTACTATGGCGAAGCAGACGGTTTCGACAACGTGCTGAGTCTCATCGAAGAAGCCGGTGATGCGCTGCTCGCCGAGATAAAGGGGCGACTGTGAGCCTCACCATAGAAGCAAACCGCTCCCTCAAGCCATTCAACACCTTTGCCGTCGACCAGCGTGCCCGGTACTTCGCCGAGGCCCACAGTGATGCCGATGTGCATGAGGCGATCGCCCATGCACGCCAGCTCGAGGTGCCGCTTCTGCCGCTCGGTGGCGGAAGCAACCTGCTACTGACTCGCGATGTGTCGGCCCTGGTGCTGCACATGGCCAGTCGAGGCAAGCGGATCATCGACGAGTCGGCCGGTCAGGTGATCGTCGAGGTGGAAGCCGGGGAGCCCTGGCATCCCTTTGTGCTTTGGAGTCTGGAGCAGGGCCTGATCGGGCTGGAGAACCTGAGCCTGATCCCCGGGACCGTGGGCGCTTCACCGATTCAGAACATCGGCGCCTATGGGGTCGAGATCAAGGATGTATTCTCCGGTCTCACGGCACTGGATATCGAAACCGGGGCGCTTCGGGACTTCGCGCTAGCCGACTGCGCATTCGCCTATCGCGACAGCGTTTTCAAGCAGCGGCCGGGGCGCTATCTGATCCTGCGGGTGCGTTTCGCTCTGCGCCGCCAGGCCTCCTTGCATCTCGAGTACGGCCCGATCCGCCAGCGGCTGGCGGAGCAGGGGATCGTCGAGCCCACGGCAATGGATGTGAGTCGTGCGGTCTGCGCCATTCGCAGTGAAAAGCTGCCGGACCCACGAGAGCTGGGCAATGCCGGAAGCTTCTTCAAGAATCCGCTGGTGTCCGCCGAGACGGCGCAGGCACTTCGCGAGGCGTATCCCGATCTGGTGGCTTATCCACAGGATGACGGCCTGGTGAAGCTGGCGGCCGGCTGGCTGATCGAAAGGGCGGGCTGGAAGGGGTTTCGTGATGGCGACGCCGGTGTGCATCGGCTGCAGGCGCTGGTGCTGGTGAACTATGGACAGGCCACCGGCGAGCAGCTGCTGCAGCTGGCGCGACGAATTCAGGCCGACCTGCTCGAGCGCTTCGGTGTCTCCCTGGAGATCGAGCCGAACGTGCTCTGATGGTCTTTCGATGGCCTGGGCGGCAGCCTGCATAGGTTCCAATGACATCCCGTACCTGACGCCCGATGCGATGCATTGGGCGTTTTCGTATGTGCTGTTCCGTTCGCCCGCTCCGCTGTGCTCGAGCGAGGTGTAGACCTTCTTCAGGACGGACAACAGAAATAAAAAAGGGATGCCGAAGCATCCCTTTTTCACAGCAGTGACGTTTAGCCTTGCGGCTTCTCACGACTGTCCGGCTCGGTTCCTTGAGCAGGCTGCTCCGATTCATCGGTAGCAGGCTGAGGCGTCTCGTCGGTCAGCGATGCCAGCGGATCACGCTCGCTTGCATCGGCGGCTGGAGCCTGCTCGGTGGTCGGTTCGATCGGCTTTTCTTCAGCCGCCGGCTGTTCCTCGGCAAGCACCGGCTCTACTGTCTGCTCGGGCTGGACGTCGGCTACCTGCTCAGCGGCTGGCTGTTCCGGCTGGGCTTCGACGACAGGTTCACTGGCGACGATCTCCGGGCTAGCGAGCGGTTGTTCCGCAGCGGCCTTGGCTTCGGCTTCAGCTGCTTCCTTGGCCAGACGCTCGGCTTCACGCTGACGACGACGGACCTCACGCGGATCGTTGGGCGCGCGACCACTCGGCGTCAACGCCGGGGTGGCAACCGGTGCCGCTTCGGTCTTCTCGACCACCGGCTCGGGCGCAGGCTGCGGAGCCGCTGCCTGCTGAGCGGGCTGCGCTACCTCTTTCGGCGCTTCTTCAGCCGGTTGTACCGGAGCCTCGACCGTGGCCTCGGGCGCGGTCGGCTCCTCGAGAACCTTGCGCTCGTCCATTTCCTGGGTAACAGGGGGCTCGGTGGCCGGTGCGTGCTCGACGATCGTCGCGACGCCTTCGCTGCTGGTCTGGATCACTGCGTCTTCGGCCAGCGTAGCCTGCGGCGCAGCCTCGGTATCGGCGGTGTTGGCGGCCAGAGCGGCAGCAGTTGCAGCGATGGCGATTTCTTCGGTTTTCACCGGGGCATTGCGTTCATCGACTTCCTCGATCTCATTGCCGTTGGCATCGCGCTGGCGCTCACGGCGGTTGCTGCGACGGCGCTGACCACGGGAGCGACGACGTGGGCGCTCGCTCTCGTTGCCTTCGGCGCCTTCATTGGCTTCCTGAGCGTCTTCGGTTTCGCCCGCTTCGACGGCCTGCTGCAGCAGCTCATCCGCAGCGGCAGCCGGCTGTTCGGCACGCGGTTTGCGCTCTTCACGCGGGGGGCGAGGCTGGCGCTCGGCCTGCTCTTCCTGCGCTACTGTCGGTGCCTCGTCGATCGGTGCACGCAGCTCACGCTTGCGCTCTTCACGGGGCTTGCGCTCCTCACGCGGAGCACGTTCGCGACGTGGCTGGGCTTCTCCAGCCTCTGCCTGCTCACGGGGCTTGCGCTCCTCGCGAGGTGGGCGCGGCTGGCGCTCTTGCCGCTCTTCACGAGGCTGGCGTTCCTCGCGGGATTGGCGCTCTTCGCGCGGCTGGCGCTCTTCACGCGATTTGCGCTCGTCATCACGTCCGCCACGCGAGTCGCGCCGGCGGTTCTGCTGGCGACCGCTACGGCGCTCGTCGTTACGCTGCGGACGGGCGGATGCCGGCTTCTTCTCCACTTGCGCAGCGGCCTGTGGCTCCTCGGCCTTGCCTGCGAACAGGCCGACCAGCGATTTGATCAGGCCCTTGAACAGGCTCGGTTCTTGTGCAGGCGTGGCCACGGGTGCTTCGGCAGGTGCCTGAGCGGCACTGGCGGGTGCACTGCGCTGCGGTGCGGTCTTGACCGCGGCTTCCTGGCGAACCAGGGTGCGAGTCGAGCTGACCGGCTGGACTTCTTCGGCTTCGCTCTGGCTCATCTCGTAGCTGGCCTGACCGGCAACGATCTCGGGACTGTCGTCACGCAGGCGCTGCACTTCGAAATGCGGCGTCTCCAGATGGTCGTCCGGCAGGATGAAAATACGTGCGCGGGTGCGCAGTTCGATCTTGGTGATCGCGTTGCGCTTTTCATTGAGCAGGAATGCTGCGACCTGGAAAGGCACGCGGGCGCGAACCTCGGCGGTGCGATCCTTGAGGGCTTCTTCTTCGATCAGGCGCAGGATTGCCAGTGACAGCGATTCGACGTCGCGGATGATGCCCTGGCCGTTGCAACGCGGGCAGACAATGCCGCTGGTCTCGCCCAGAGAGGGACGCAGACGCTGGCGGGACATTTCCAGCAAGCCGAAGCGCGAGATGCGGCCGACCTGGATACGTGCACGGTCAGCTTCCAGGGCTTCGCGCATCTTTTCCTCGACGGCGCGCTGGTTCTTGGCCGGCGTCATGTCGATGAAGTCGATCACGATCAGGCCGCCGATGTCGCGCAGGCGCAGCTGGCGTGCGATTTCCTCGGCCGCTTCCAGATTGGTCTGCAGCGCGGTTTCTTCGATGTCGCCACCCTTGGTGGCTCGCGCCGAGTTGATGTCGATGGACACCAGGGCTTCGGTCGGGTCGATAACGATGGAGCCGCCGGAAGGCAGCTTCACTTCACGCTGGAAGGCTGTTTCGATCTGGCTTTCGATCTGGAAACGGTTGAACAGTGGGACTGAGTCTTCGTAGAGCTTGATCTTGCTGGCGTACTGCGGCATCACCTGTTGGATGAAGCTCAGCGCTTCGTCCTGTGCCTCGACGCTGTCGATCAGCACTTCGCCGATATCCTGGCGCAGATAGTCGCGGATGGCGCGAATGATGACATTGGATTCCTGATAGATCAGGAACGGGGCAGCACGGTCTTGGGACGCCTCCTTGACCGCGGTCCAGAGTTGCAGCAGGTAGTCCAGATCCGATTGCAGCTCTTCGCTGGAACGACCCAGGCCGGCGGTGCGTACGATGAGGCCCATATCGGCAGGGACATTGAGGCCATTCAGCGCTTCGCGCAGCTCGTTGCGCTCTTCGCCCTCGATGCGGCGCGAAATGCCGCCCGCACGGGGGTTGTTCGGCATCAGCACCAGGTAGCGGCCGGCAAGGCTGATGAAGGTGGTAAGGGCGGCGCCCTTGTTGCCGCGTTCCTCTTTCTCGACCTGGACAATGACCTCCTGGCCTTCGCGCAGGACGTCCTTGATGTTCACACGGCCTTCAGGTGCCTTGCTGAAGTACTCGCGGGAGATTTCCTTGAGAGGAAGAAAGCCGTGGCGTTCTGCACCAAAGTCCACGAAAGCGGCTTCGAGGCTGGGTTCGACGCGGGTGATCTTGCCCTTGTAGATGTTGGCTTTTTTCTGTTCGCGGGCACCGGATTCGATGTCCAGATCGAACAGGCGTTGGCCGTCGACCAGTGCGACACGCAACTCTTCAGGCTGAGTTGCGTTAATTAGCATTCTTTTCATGTAGTACCGTCGGTTTCCGTGGCATCCGGAAACGGCGTTCGGCACACACGACTCTCGCGGTCGGTGTCAGGTGAGTCAGGAATGGTTGTAAGGCACTCCAGTGTCCAGCGATGTGCGGCCAAATGGGCCGGCGTCGCGACGACGTCTCCTGCTTGCTGTCGGAACAGAAGCAATGGTTCGGGAGGAGGAATCAGGCATCGGTAGCGGACGGAATGAAACGTCTGTGAAAGCCTTTGCTACGCAATCCGATGCTGTGCATCTCCACCCAACACGCATACTTTGAAAATCGGGTGCCGCTCGCAGAATCCGGGGAGCGGGTTGTCGATTATCGCGATTCCCCTAAGGGGCACGCATCATGTCTTCAAGGCTTGTTTCGCAACTTCACCGCTACTTGAGGGAAGCTCCGTCGGACGGCCTCACGTCCTCGAACATTGTTTGCCGGTCACGGATGGCGATATCGCTGGCATCCTGTGACCTGACCGCTTTTGGCGGCGTTCGCGACTATAACAGCAATGTTTAAGTGCTTCAATTCCATGAAAATTGGTATCATGCCGCGATGACCAATACCCCCTCCCAGACCTCTGGTGTGCAAATACTCGAGGTCGCGCCGGAACTTGCCGGCCAGCGCATCGACAACTTCCTTCGAACCCAGCTCAGAGGCGTCCCCAAAACGCTGATCTACCGCATTCTGCGTAAAGGCGAGGTGCGGGTGAATAAGGGGCGGATCAAGCCCGAGTACAAGCTCCAGGCGGGCGATCTCGTGCGCGTTCCGCCGTTGCGGCTGGCGGAGCGCGATGAGCCGGAGCCGCTCGCGCAGGGACTGCTGGAGCGGCTGGAAAACGCCATTGTCTATGAGGACAAGTCGCTTATCGTGCTGAACAAGCCCGCCGGTATCGCCGTGCATGGCGGCAGTGGGCTGAGCTATGGAGTGATCGAGGCCTTGCGTCAGCTCCGTCCTGACGCCAAGGAGCTCGAACTGGTCCATCGTCTGGATCGGGATACGTCCGGCCTGCTTATGGTGGCCAAGAAACGCAGCATGCTTCGCCATCTGCACCAGGCCCTGCGAGGGGATGGTGTCGACAAGCGCTACATGGCGCTGGTGCGCGGGCGTTGGGAGACATCGAAGAAGCAGGTCAGTGCGCCGCTGTTGAAGAACACCCTGCGCTCCGGCGAGCGGATGGTCGAAGTGACCGACGACGGCAAGGAGGCGCTGACGCTGTTTCGCGTACTTCGTCGCTTTGGCGAATTTGCCACTCTGGTCGAGGCCAAGCCGGTGACGGGGCGTACCCATCAGATACGAGTCCATGCTCGTCATGCAGGCCACAGTATCGCCGGTGACAGCAAGTACGGCGATAAAGAGTTCACTCGTGAGATTCGCGATCTGGGCGGCAAGCGGCTGTTTCTGCACGCCTATGCCTTGAAGGTGCCGCTCCCTGATGGTGGCGAGCTGTCGCTGGAGGCCCCGGTGGATGAAATGTGGGCGAGGACGCTGGAGCGACTTGGTGAGTAACTACCAGCTGCTGATATTCGACTGGGATGGCACGCTGGTCGACTCGATCGGGCGTATCGTCGAATCGATCCATGTTGCTGCTCGGGTCTGTGGTCTGCCGCAGGTCGACGATGCGGCGGTCAAGGGCATCATTGGGCTGGCGCTCCCTGAAGCTATCGAGATGCTGTACCCGAATCAGGTCGATGCGGCGCTGGTCGAGGCGTTTCGTCAGCACTACGCCGACCATTACTTGGGATTGGAAGCTCAGCCTTCGATGCCGTACCCCGGTGTCACCGAGGCGCTTTCGGAGTTTCGCGAGGCTGGCTATTTGCTCGCGGTTGCGACCGGCAAGGGACGCCGTGGGCTTGATCGTGTGCTGGCGGGGCGGGGGTGGGAGGATCTGTTCGACATCACGCGTTGCGCGGATGAAACGGCTAGCAAACCTGATCCACTGATGATTCAAGAGATCCTCGCGCACTGCGGTGTTCGGCCGGAGCGCGCGCTGATGATCGGGGATTCAGTGTTCGATTTGCAGATGGCTCATCGCGCTGGGGTGGACAGTGTTGCGGTTGGCTACGGCGCGCAGCCGCTGCATGTCCTGCAGCAGTTCGAGCCGCGCCTGGTGATCGATTGTTTTTCGGGGCTCGGCAGTTGGCTGCGCTCCATGGCTGGTTCCGAGGTGAATACGTATGTCGGGTGAATGGAAAGCTCCGGTGGATGAGTCCAAGGACGATCGCAACAGTTGGAAGTTGCTGGAGAAGACCCTGCTTGCGGGTGTTCAGGAGCAGCGGCGTGCTCGGCGTTGGGGCATATTCTTCAAGCTGTTGACCTTTATCTATTTGTTCGGGGCGCTGGCGCTGTTTTCGCCTGCACTGCAGTTCGGAAAAGACAAGGCTGTGCGGGAGAGTCACACCGCGGTCATCAATGTGCGAGGCATGATTGCCGACGAGGAGTCGGCTAGTGCCGACAACGTCGTCGGGGCCTTGCAGGCAGCGTTTGAAGATGCGAATACAAAAGGCGTGATCCTGCGCATCAACAGCCCCGGCGGCAGTCCGGTGCAGTCGGGTTACATCTATGACGAAATTCGCCGTTTGCGCGGCGAGTACCCGGCCATCAAGGTCTATGCCGTCATCACCGATCTGGGTGCCTCGGGTGCCTATTACATCGCGAGTGCTGCAGATGAGATCTATGCCGACAAGTCCAGTCTGGTGGGGTCGATCGGCGTTACGGCAGCCACTTTCGGCTTTGTCGATACCATGCAGAAGCTGGGTGTCGAGCGTCGGGTCTACACGGCAGGCGAGCACAAGGCATTCCTGGATCCGTTTCAGCCGGAAAATCCCGAGGAGACCGAGTTCTGGCGTGAGGTGCTGGCCACTACTCACCAGCAGTTCATTGATAGCGTCAAGCGCGGTCGGGGTGAGCGGCTTCAGGATGCCGAGCACCCCGAGCTGTTCTCAGGGCTCATCTGGTCGGGCGAGCAGGCTCTCGAGCTGGGGCTTGTTGATGGCCTGGGAAGTACCGCTCACGTCGCGCGCGAAGTGATCGGTGAGCCGGAAATGGTCGACTATACGGTCAAGGAATCGCCGCTCGATCGGTTCACCAAGAAGCTCGGGGCGGGCGTCGCCGAGCGTCTGGCAATGCTGGTCGGTGTGCAGGGGCCAATGCTGAGGTAGTGTCAGGGGATTTCGATCCCCTCGTTCAGCAGCATGTCCGTCAGGCGAATCAGTGGTAGTCCAATCAGGCTGGTCGGGTCTGTTCCTTCTGTTGCCCTAAACAGCCTGATGCCCAGCCCTTCTGCTTTGAAGCTGCCGGCGCAGTCGAAGGGTTGGTCAATGCTGATATAGCGTTCGATCAGTGCCTCGTCCAGCGTTCGAAAGTGCACGGTGAATGGTACGCAGTCCACCTGGATCCGGCCGGTCGCGCTATCGAGCACGGCCAGGCCGGTCAGGAATCGCTGGCAGCCTGCAATTGCTCCTTTGCGCGCTCTGTCGACCCGGGCTTGCCGAGAATCTTTTGATCCAGCACGGCCACTTGGTCGGATCCGATGATCAGGTGGTTCGGGTGGCTGGTTGCCAGGGCTCGGGCTTTATGTTCGGCCAGTCGACGCACCAGTTGCTCCGCACCTTCTCCTGGCATGGGGGTTTCGTCGATATCGGGAGAGCAGCTGTCGAATGGAACCTGCAGGCGCGAAAGCAATTGCTGGCGGTAGCGGGAGCTGGAGGCAAGCAGCAGATGGCGCATGAGTCCTTCCTTTATATGCATGGGTCGGCAATTGTAAGTGGGCGGCGCGTATGGGCGGAATTCCTTTGACAGCCGAAAGGCTCCTCCCTAGAATGCCGCGCTTATGTTGAAAGGACCGATACCTCCGCACGTTGATCCGCGCAAGCTCGCTGACCGAGCGGCCACTCTTGAGGGTGAGCTGCAGCTGTCGCAGCTCAAGCGGCTCGCCGATCCTCTCGAAGATGATCAGGGTGTGGTGCGCGCCAGTTTTGCCTTTGGGCGCGACGAGCAGCGTACTGTGGTGATCCACAGTCAGCTCGACGTTGAGGTCAAGATGATCTGCCAGCGCTGTCTGGAGCCGGTTGTTCTGCCAATTCATAGCGAGTGCGATTATGCCGTTGTGAATGAAGGGGCGAGCAGTCAGCACCTGCCCAAGGGCTACGACGTGCTGGAAGTGGGAGAGGATCCTCTGGATCTGCTGGCGCTGGTCGAAGACGAGTTGTTGCTCGCTCTGCCCATTGTTCCACTCCATGACCCTGAAATTTGCCAGCCGCCGGTTGGGCCAGATGAGCCTGAGCCGAGTGAGGACGAGGTAACGCGGTCCAACCCGTTCAGCGTACTGGCGCAGTTAAAGCGTGACCCAAACGTTTAGGAGTTGATCCAAATGGCTGTTCAGCAGAACAAAAAATCCCGTTCCGCCCGTGACATGCGTCGTTCTCACGACGCGCTCGAGCCGAACGCTCTGTCCGTGGAAAAGAGCACCGGTGAAGTTCACCTGCGTCACCACGTTTCCCCGGACGGTTTCTACCGTGGTCGCAAGGTGATCGACAAGGGCGCTGACGAGTAATCCTTGTCCGCTCCGGTCATCGCGATCGATGCAATGGGTGGGGACTTCGGTCCCCACTGCATTGTTCCGGCCAGTCTTTCTTGTCTGGCTGAAAACTCCTCGCTGCATCTGGTCCTCGTCGGCCAATCCTCGCTTCTTGAACAGCTGGTTGCCAAGCATTCCGGCGTCGATCACTCGCGCCTGAAAATCGTCGATGCGCCTGAGATGGTCGCGATGGACGAGCGTCCTGCTCAAGCGTTACGCGGCAAGCCTCGTTCGTCGATGCGTTTGGCGCTCGAGCAGGTGCGTGACGGTAATGCGCAAGCCTGTGTGAGCGCCGGTAATACCGGTGCGCTGATGGCGCTGGCGCGTCAGGTGCTGAAAACCCTTCCCGGTATCGATCGGCCGGCTATGGTAACCGCGCTTCCGACGCAAGGCGCGCCTTGCCTGCTACTGGATCTCGGCGCCAACGTCGATTGCCCGGCCGCGCAGCTCTACCAGTTCGCGATAATGGGTGCTGTGGCCGCGGAGTCCCTCGGGACAAAGCAGCCGCGCGTTGCGCTGTTGAACGTCGGCACGGAAGAGATAAAGGGCAATCAGCAGGTCAAGCTGGCCGCTGCGCTGCTGCAGCAGGCTTCGGGTCTCAATTACCGTGGCTTCATCGAGGGTGATGGGTTATATCGCGGCGAAGCGGATGTCGTGGTGTGCGATGGCTTCGTAGGTAACGTGTTGCTCAAATCCAGTGAGGGACTGGCCGGGATGCTGGTCGCCAAGGTTGAGGCGCTGTTCCGCCGCTCGGTCGCGGCGCGCATCGTCGGCGCAGCTGCGCTGCCGCTGTTGCGTAGATTGCGTGCGGAGCTCAACCCGGCGCAATACAACGGTGCTAGTTTTCTTGGGTTGCAGGGAATTGTGGTCAAGAGTCACGGTAGCGCCGGTGCGGATGGATTCAAGGCGGCCATTCGTCGTGCGACGCAGGATGTCGAGCATGATCTTCCGGAGCAGCTGCGCAGTCGTCTGGGGCAATTTCTCTCTGGCGACAGGCTATCCAGTGGGGCGGATGATGTGACCGCTGGAGATGGCTGGCCATCCAACTGAAATTCGGTACGCCTGCACGGGCGTGTTCTTCAGACGAACAGAACCTATAAGAGAGTCGTTTTCATGTCTGCATCACTCGCTTTCGTCTTTCCTGGCCAAGGATCGCAATCGCTCGGCATGCTGGCCGAGCTTGGTGCTCAGCAGAGCGTGATCATCGATACCTTTGCCGAGGCTTCCGCTGCGTTGGGTTACGACCTGTGGGCACTGACTCAGCAGGGCCCGGAAGAGCAATTGAATCAGACCGACAAGACCCAGCCGGCCATTCTCGCTGCTTCTGTTGCGCTCTGGCGCCTGTGGCAAGCGGAGGGTGGTGCGCGGCCTGCTTTCGTTGCCGGACATAGCCTCGGCGAGTATTCCGCACTCGTTGCCGCTGGTAGCCTGCCGTTCGCCGATGCAGTCAAGCTGGTCGAGCTGCGTGGTCAGCTGATGCAACAGGCGGTGCCGGCCGGCCAGGGTGGCATGGCGGCTATCCTCGGTCTCGACGATGCCGATGTGTTGGCTGCCTGCACCGAGGCCGCTCAGGGTGAGGTGGTCAGTGCGGTCAATTTCAATGCGCCGGGTCAGGTAGTCATCGCCGGTAGTGCTGCGGCCGTGGAGCGCACCATCGAGGCCTGCAAGGCCAAAGGTGCGAAGCGCGCGATGGCGCTGCCGGTCAGCGTGCCATCGCACTGTGATCTGATGCGCCCCGCAGCCGAGCGCTTCGCCGCATCGGTCGAGGCGATCGCCTGGCAGGCGCCGCAGATCCCGCTGGTGCAGAACGTCAGTGCCGCGGTGGTGGCCGATCTGGATACGCTCAAGCGCGATCTGCTGGCTCAGCTGTACAGTCCGGTGCGCTGGGTCGAATCCATGGTGGTCTTGGGTGATCGCGGCGTGACTTCGCTGGTCGAGTGCGGGCCCGGCAAGGTGCTATCCGGTCTCAACAAGCGCTGCGTCAAGGGCGTCAGCACCTACAATCTCGACACCCCCGAAGCCTTTGCCGCGACCCGTGGTGCATTGGCATGAACAAGGAGAACGCTATGAATCTGCAAGGTAAGGTGGCACTGGTAACCGGCGCGAGCCGCGGCATCGGCCAGGCCATTGCCCTTGAGCTGGGCCGTCAGGGTGCCATCGTGATCGGGACGGCGACCACGTCTTCAGGCGCCGAGCGCATCGCCGAAACGCTGAAGGAAAACGGTATCGAAGGTGCAGGTCTGGTGCTCGATGTCGGTAATGACGAATCGGTCAGCAGCACGCTGGAGCACATTCAGCAGCACCTCGGGCAGCCGGCGATTCTGGTCAACAACGCCGGGATCACCCGCGATAACCTGATGCTGCGCATGAAGGATGACGAGTGGTATGACGTCATCAATACCAATCTGAACAGCCTGTATCGCCTGTCCAAGGCGGTGCTGCGCGGCATGACCAAAGCGCGCTGTGGGCGGATCATCAATATCGGTTCGGTGGTTGGTGCCATGGGTAACGCCGGGCAGGTAAACTACGCCGCAGCCAAGGCCGGACTGGAGGGTTTCAGCCGTGCATTGGCGCGGGAAGTCGGTTCGCGTGGCATTACGGTGAACTCCGTGGCGCCTGGTTTCATCGACACCGACATGACTCGCGAGTTGCCGGAAGCCCAGCGTGATGCGCTCTTGGGGCAGATTCCCCTGGGGCGTCTCGGTCAGGCCGAAGAGATTGCCAAGGTCGTTGCTTTCCTTGCTTCTGACGGCGCTGCCTATGTTACCGGTGCCACGGTGCCGGTGAATGGCGGCATGTACATGAGCTGAGTGTGACGCCAAACGCATGGGGACAGTCATAACGGCTGTCTTTAAATTAGCTATAAAACTGCAGCTGATTTATAGATAGATGGTTGAAGGCGGCGTCATGCTTGCCTGCTTCCAGCTTGAAATGCGGAAAACGCTTTCTATACACTACCGCGCAAACCAGCTGCCTGATTTTTCCATAGGAGTGAAAACAAGGTATGAGCACCATCGAAGAACGCGTCAAGAAAATCGTTGCCGAGCAACTTGGCGTTAAAGAAGAGGAAGTAACCAACAGCGCTTCCTTCGTCGAAGACCTGGGTGCCGACTCTCTTGACACCGTTGAGCTGGTGATGGCTCTGGAAGAGGAATTCGAGACCGAGATCCCGGACGAGCAGGCTGAGAAGATCACCACCGTTCAGGAAGCCATCGATTACATCAACGCGCACGCGCAGTAAGTTGTAATCCGCTCGGAATCAAGAAAGCCGCACTGCCTTGATCGGGTAGTGCGGCTTTTCTTTGAGAGGGGTTTTATCGAGACTGCGGGCGCTTGCCTTGCGCTCGAACCGTTCCTGTCGCGGCAGGAGTGAGCCAAGTACGTTTAGGTATAGGAGTAATCGCTGTGTCGCGTAGACGCGTCGTAGTCACCGGGATGGGCATGCTTTCGCCTCTGGGTAACGATGTGCCAAGCAGCTGGCAGGGTATTCTTGCTGGTCGCAGTGGTATCGGCCTGATCGAGCACATGGATCTTTCGGCCTACTCCACTCGTTTTGGCGGGTCGATCAAAGGCTTCGATGTCGAGCAGTACCTGCCAGCGAAAGAAGCTCGCAAGCTCGACCTTTTCATTCAGTATGGCCTCGCTGCGAGTTTTCAGGCTGTGCGTGACTCGGGTCTGGAGATCACCGATGCCAATCGCGAGCGAATCGGCGTGGCAATGGGCTCGGGTATCGGTGGCCTGACCAACATCGAGAACAGCTGCAAGGCACTGATGGAGCAGGGGCCGCGGCGTATTTCGCCGTTCTTCGTGCCTGGCTCGATCATCAACATGGTCTCCGGTTTCCTGTCGATTCACCTTGGCCTGCAAGGCCCCAACTATGCAATCGCCACAGCGTGCACCACAGGCACCCATTGCATCGGCATGGCCGCGCGCAACATTGCCTACGGCGAAGCCGACGTGATGGTTGCCGGCGGTTCCGAGATGGCGGCCTGCGGGCTCGGCATTGGCGGCTTCGCCGCGGCGCGCGCGCTTTCCACGCGCAACGATGACCCGGCAGGGGCGAGCCGGCCGTGGGACAAGGGGCGCGATGGCTTCGTGCTCTCCGACGGAGCCGGGGCGCTGGTGCTCGAAGAGCTCGAACATGCCAAGGCACGCGGTGCGCATATCTATGCCGAGCTGATCGGCTTCGGCATGAGCGCAGACGCCTTCCACATGACCTCGCCGCCCGATGACGGAGCCGGTGCGGCGCGCTGCATCCGCAATGCGCTGAACGACGCCCAGCTGAACGTCGAGCAGGTGCAGTACATCAACGCTCACGGAACCTCGACGCCGGCTGGCGACAAGGCCGAGGCTGCCGCCATTCGCAGCGTATTCGGTGGCCACGCCTACGAGCTGTCGGTGAGTTCGACCAAGTCCATGGTCGGTCACCTGCTCGGTGCGGCCGGTGCCGTGGAGGCGATCTTCAGCGTTCTGGCCATCCGGGATCAGGTGGCGCCGCCGACGATCAACCTGGAGGAGCCGGACGAGGGCTGTGACCTCGACTTCGTGCCGAATCAGGCCAAGCCGCGGCCGATCGACGTCGTCGTGTCCAACTCTTTCGGGTTCGGTGGTACCAACGGCTCGCTGGTGTTCCGCCGGTTCGCCGAGTGACGTTGAGCTGGCTGAACGGGCGGCCCGCAGAAGGGTTGCCCGTTCACGATCGCGGACTGGCCTACGGCGATGGGTTGTTCGAAACGATCCGCGTGACGGGCGGCCGGGCGCATCTGCTGGACCGGCATCTCCAGCGTCTGGGTGAAGGCACGCGGCGCCTCGCCATTCCCGCCGATATAGACGAGTTGCGCAATGAGCTACTGCAGTTCTGCCAGGCGCTCGGCCAGGGTGTCGCCAAGCTGATCGTCACGCGCGGCACCGGTCAGCGCGGCTATGCACTTCCACAGCCCTGTCAACCGCGGCGCCTGCTGCTGGGATCGCCGCTTCCCGCGTACCCAGCGCAGCATGCCGAAGACGGTGTTCGGCTCTTTCCTTGTGACACGCGCCTGGCGGAGCAGCCGAGGCTCGCGGGGATCAAGCATCTGAATCGACTCGAACAGGTGCTGGCGCGTGCCGAGTGGCAGGATCCGGCTTTTGCTGAAGGGCTGATGCGGGATCTGTCCGGCCGGGTGATCGAGGGCGTGTTCAGCAATCTCTTCCTGGTTGCCGATGGCCAGCTGCGGACACCTTCGCTTGCCCGGTGTGGCGTTGCCGGCGTGATGCGCGCTGAAATCATGGCTCGCGCCGCCGGACTGGCGCTGCCGCTCAGCGAGTGCGACGTCAGCTATGTCGAACTGATGCAGGCCGACGAGGTTTTTCTCTGCAACAGCCTCTACGGGATCTGGCCGGTCACAGGTTTGGCCGAGTGCGTCTGGCCGGTCGGTCCGCTGACCCGTAAACTGCAGACCGTTGTTGCTGACCTGTTGAGTGATTCGTGATCCGTAAACTTCTTGTCTTGCTGCTGACGGTGTCCCTGTTGGCAGCAATTGCGCTCGGGCTGTTCGCCTGGAAGCAACATGCTGCGCTGGAGCAGCCCTTGGCTGTGACTGACGAGCCTTTGCTGCTCGATGTGCGGCCAGGCGATACGCCCAGCGGCGTATTTCAACGGCTGGAGGCCGACGGCGTGCTGGAAGATGCGTTCTGGCTGCGTCTGTACTGGCGCCTGAACCTGTCCGGGCAGAGCCTGCACAGCGGTGAGTATCGCCTCGCGCCAGGCATGACTGCGCGGGAGATGATCGGACTCTGGCAGCGGGGCGAGGTTGTGCAGTACAGCCTGACCCTGGTGGAGGGCTGGAATTTCCGTCAACTGCGTACTGCGTTGCAGAACCAGCCAAAGCTGGAGCAGACCCTGGATGGCCTATCCGATGCGGACATCATGGCGAAACTTGACGCGCCGGATCTGCATCCGGAAGGGCGTTTCTTCCCGGATACCTACCGTTTCACTCGCGGAACGTCCGACCTGGACCTGTTGCGCCGTGCCTTCACGCGCCTCGAACAGGTGCTTGAGGAGGAATGGCAGCAGCGTGCGCAGGGGTTGCCATACAAGGATGCCTATCAGGCATTGATCATGGCCTCGATCATTGAAAAGGAAACCGGTGTGCCGGAAGAGCGGGGCGAGATATCCGGCGTCTTCGTGCGCCGACTGGCGCGCGGCATGCTTCTGCAGACAGACCCGACGGTGATCTACGGCATGGGCGAAGCCTACCGGGGGCGCATCACTCGCAACGATCTGCGGACGCCGACGCCATACAACACCTACACCAACGCTGGCCTGCCGCCGACGCCGATCGCCATGGTCGGACGTGAGGCTATCCGGGCCGCACTGCATCCGGTCGACGGCTCCAGTCTTTATTTCGTCGCCCGTGGCGATGGTAGCCACGTTTTCAGCGACACCCTTGAGCAGCACAACCGTGCGGTGCGTGAGTATCAGCTCAAGCGTCGCGCCGATTACCGTTCCAGTCCGCCGCCCCGGCAGGCGCCGGCCAATAGCGAGAACGCTCGATGAAAGGACTCTTCGTCACCCTCGAAGGCCCCGAAGGCGCGGGCAAGAGTACCAATCGAGAGTACCTGGCAGATCGCCTTCGAGCCCGGGGGCTGGATGTCGTATTGACCCGCGAGCCCGGTGGTACGCCACTGGCCGAGCGCATTCGTGACCTGTTGCTGACACCTGCGGACGAACCGATGGCGGTCGATACCGAGCTGTTGCTAGTGTTCGCCGCGCGCGCGCAACACTTGGCGCAGGTTATCCGTCCTGCGCTGGCGCGAGGGGCGGTGGTGTTATGTGATCGCTTCACCGATGCCACCTACGCCTACCAGGGGGGCGGCCGTGGCCTGCCCCTTGAACGGATCGCGCAGCTGGAGACCTTTGTGCAGGGCGATTTGCGCCCTGACCTGACGCTAATCTTCGATCTGCCAGTGGAAGTGGGGCTGGCACGAGCGGCCGCACGGGGACGCCTCGATCGTTTCGAGCAGGAGGGCATACGCTTCTTCGAAGCGGTGCGCAGTGCCTATCTGCAGCGCGCGGAAGCAGCGCCTTCGCGCTATCGCGTCCTCGACGCCGGACAACCGCTCAGCGCGGTCCAACGTGATGTCGAGGCGCTGATTCCCGAGTTGCTGGTGCGCTTCGATGGCTGACGTGCTTCCCTGGCAGCTTGATCTTTGGCGGCAGCTGGCGGGGCGTGCTCAGCATGCGCACGCCTATCTGCTGCATGGCCCGGCAGGTATCGGCAAACGCCTGCTGGCCGAGCAGCTGATGGCGCTGTTGCTCTGCCAACGGCCGGTCGATGTCCGCGCATGTGGTGAATGCAAGTCCTGCCAGTTGCTTGCCGCGCAGACCCACCCGGATCATTACATCCTCGAGCCCGAGGAGGTCGACAAGGCTATCCGGGTCGATCAGGTCCGTGATCTGGTCGGCTTCGTCACCCAGACGGCGCAGCTGGGTGGGCGCAAGGTGATCCTGCTGGAACCCGCCGAGGCCATGAACCTGAATGCTGCCAATGCGCTGCTCAAGAGCCTCGAGGAGCCATCGGGCGATACGGTGCTACTGCTGATCAGCCATCAGCCCAGCCGCCTGTTGCCGACGATCAAGAGCCGCTGCGTGCAGCAGGCCTGCCCATTGCCGGGGCGACAGCAGTGCCTCGACTGGCTCGCCGCGCAGCTACCTGAGCTTGCTCCCGAGCTTCGTGAGCAGTTGCTGACCCTTGCCGCCGGGTCGCCGCTGGCGGCACTCAAACTGCACGAGCAGAAGGTTCTGGAGCTGCGTGCGCAGGTGGTCGACGGTGTGAAGAAGCTGCTCAAGGAACAGCAATCGGCCAGCCAACTCGCCGAAGGTTGGAACGCGCTGCCACTGATCCTGCTTTTCGACTGGTTCTGCGAATGGGCGCATCTGATCCTGCGTTACCAGATGGCCGGCGATGAAGCGGAGCTCGGCGCGGCCGATATGCAGAAGGTGCTGCAGTATCTTGCACAGAAATCCTCGCAGCAAAAAGTGATCGCGCTGCAGGACTGGTTGCTCGAGCATCGACAAAAAGTGCTGGGCAAAGCCAACCTCAACCGTGTGTTGCTTCTCGAAGCGCTGCTGGTGCAGTGGGCAACGCTGCCAGGCGCGGGCTAGAATCGACCGACTTTTCGTTAGGAACACCGCATGAGCCTGCCAGCAAACCTTGGTCCGCGTAACGGCATCCTGTCTCTGACCATCAAGGACAAATCGGTGCTCTATGCCGCGTTCATGCCATTCATCAAGCATGGCGGGCTGTTCATCCCGACCAACAAGAGCTACAAACTCGGCGACGAAGTGTTCATGCTGCTGAACCTGATGGACGAGCCGGAGAAGATTCCGGTGGCTGGCAAGGTGGTCTGGATCACCCCCAAGGGTGCCCAGGGCAGTCGTGCCGCAGGCATCGGCGTGCAGTTCAACGAGGGTGACAACACCGCGCGCAACAAGATCGAAACCTATCTGGCCGGCGCGCTGAAATCCGATCGGCCGACCCATACCATGTGATCGGCGGCGTCCCGGTGCCGTACGTCAGGCGCCATTGTGCCGCCTGCCTTTTCTGCTTCCCCGCCATTTGCTCTACAATCGCCTCTTTTCCGCGATAGCAAGTTGCGCCCTCCATGCTGGTAGATTCCCACTGTCACCTTGACCGACTCGACCTGACCGCCCATGACGGCTCGCTCGATGCAGCGCTCGATGCAGCCCGCGCGCGCGGAGTCGGGCACTTCCTGTGCATCGGGGTCAGCGCCGACAACGCGTCGGCGGTCAAATCGCTGGCCGAGCGTTATGCCGATGTCGACTGTTCGATTGGCGTTCATCCGCTCGACCTGGAGCCGACCAGTCAGCCGGCATTGGACTGGCTGCTGAGTGAGCTGCAGCATCCGCATGCCGTTGCCATCGGCGAGACGGGGCTGGACTATCACTACGAGCCCGAAGCGGCCGAGCTACAGCAACAGTCGTTCCGCCTGCATCTGGAAGCTGCTCGGGTCACCGGCAAGCCGGTCATCGTGCACACCCGCGCCGCGCGCGCAGACACCTTGGCCCTTTTGCGCGAAGCTCAGCTACCCCAGGCCGGTGTGCTGCATTGCTTCACCGAGGATTGGGAGATGGCCAAGGCCGCGCTGGACCTCGGTTTCTACATCTCGCTTTCGGGCATCGTCACCTTCCGTAATGCCGATGCCTTGCGCGAGGTCGCTAGGCAAGTCCCTGCCGATCGGCTGCTGGTGGAGACCGACGCCCCATATCTCGCGCCGATTCCGTACCGTGGCAAGGCCAACCTGCCGCAGTACGTGCGCGAGGTGGCGGAGTTCCTTGCGCAGTTGCGTGGTGTTTCCTTCGAACATCTCGCGGAGCAGACCACCGCCAACTTCAGATCCCTGTTTCCGCTGGCACGGGTTCGCGGCTGACGACGACCGCTATTTCCGTGCTATGCACCCTGCCTGATCTGCTGCGCGCACCGCGCACTCCGTACTTTATCCGCAAGGTGGCGTAATGACCGCTGAGACGCTGCACACCGGCCCGTTGCAACGTGGCCTGAAAAACCGCCATATCCAGCTGATTGCCCTGGGCGGGGCGATCGGCACCGGCTTGTTCCTGGGCTCCGCCGGGGTGCTGAAGAGCGCCGGTCCGTCCATGATTCTGGGCTACGCCATCGGCGGTTTCATCGCCTTTCTGATCATGCGTCAGCTGGGGGAAATGATCGTCGAAGAACCGGTAGCCGGTTCCTTCAGTCATTTCGCGCACAAGTACTGGGGAGGCTATGCGGGCTTTCTGTCCGGCTGGAACTACTGGGTGCTATACGTGCTGGTGGGCATGGCCGAACTGACGGCAGTGGGCAAGTACGTGCAGTTCTGGTGGCCGGAGGTGCCGACCTGGGCAACCGCCGCCGCCTTCTTCGTGCTGATCAATTTGATCAACCTGAGCAACGTGAAGGCCTTTGGTGAAACCGAGTTCTGGTTCGCCATCATCAAGGTCGCCGCCATCATCGGCATGATCCTGCTCGGATTGTTCCTGTTGGTGAGCGGGCAGGGCGGCGAGCAGGCGAGCATCAGCAATCTCTGGAGCCATGGCGGCTTCTTCCCCAATGGTTTCAGCGGCATGGTGCTGGCGCTGGCGATCATCATGTTCTCCTTCGGCGGCCTGGAGCTGGTCGGCATCACAGCGGCAGAGGCGTCCGATCCGAAGACGGTGATTCCCAGGGCGATCAATCAGGTCGTCTACCGCATCCTGATCTTCTATATCGGCGCACTGACCGTGCTGCTTGCGCTCTATCCGTGGGATGGGCTGCTGCAGACATTGGGGGAAGCGGGCGATCCCTACAGTGGTAGCCCCTTCGTGCAGATCTTCTCGCTGATCGGCAGTGAAACCGCAGCTCACCTGCTCAATTTCGTCGTGCTCACCGCCGCTCTGTCGGTCTACAACAGCGGTGTGTACTGCAACAGCCGCATGCTTTACGGCCTGGCCGAACAGGGCGATGCGCCGCGCAGCCTGATGAAGGTCAATGCTCGCGGTGTGCCGGTGCTCGCCATTGCGGTCTCGGCTGTGGTGACACTGCTCTGCGTGCTGGTGAACTATCTGCTGCCACGGGGTGCACTGGAGCTGTTGATGTCACTGGTGGTGGCCGCGCTGGTGATCAACTGGGCGATGATTAGCCTGGCCCACCTGAAGTTTCGGCGGGCAATGCAGCGCCAGGGCGTGGTGCCGAGCTTCAAGGCGTTCTGGTTCCCATTTAGCAATTACCTGTGCCTGGCTTTTGTCAGCGGCATTCTGGTGATCATGTTGTGGATTCCCGGTATTCGCTTGTCGGTATTCGCCATCCCGTTCTGGATCGGCTTCCTCTGGCTGTGTTTCCGATTGCGGGCGCATATACGCGATGCGTCGGCGTGATGAGGTCTTTCAGGGGCGAAAAAAAACCCGGATTCCTGAGAAGCCGGGCCAAGACCATTAGGAGTATGAAATCGCAATCCAGGCGACCTCATCTGGCCAGGCAGTGGGGGGATTGCCTAGCCAGTGACTCAAGTATTAACGCTGCATTAGTTATCTGCTGGCGGATTTCCGCGCTTTTTAAACGCTTTTGGAATACATGTCTCGCTGACTGATCGCCGTCAGTGCCTTGCCAGCTCCTGCAGGAGTGCCACGGTTTCATCGATGACGCGCTGCGGTGTGTAAAAGTGCGGCGAGAAGCGAATGCCGCCGCCGCGTAGGGCGCAGACGACCTGCTCTGCCTTCAGCCGCTCGAATAGCGCCGCGTTGTCCCAGCCTTGCAGGCGGAACGTGAGAATACCGGCCCGGCGGTCGGGCGTTGTCGGCGACAGGATGTCGACGCCGTCCAGTTCTCCCAGCCCCTGACACAACCACTCGATTCGCTCATCGAGCTCGGCTGCGACCCGCTCCATGCCAACCTCCTCCAGCAACGACAGGCTTGCCTCGAGGGCCATCGCGCCGAGCAGATTGGGACTGCCGCATTCGAAGCGCCGCGCACTGCGCGCCGGCTCCCAGTCCGTGCGATCGTAATCGCCTGCATACTCCAGCATGTGCCAACCGTACTCGTGCAGTTTCAGCTGGTCGCGCAGATCGCTGCGGCAATAGAAGACGCCCAGTCCTTCCGGACCGAGCATCCATTTATGGCCGTCGGCCATGGCGAAGGCGCAGCGATTGTGCTGAACGTCGAAGGGCAGGGCGCCGAGCTGCTGGATCGCATCGATGCACAGCAATACGTCACGTTTCTCGCAGCCTTCGCCCAAGCGCGCGAGATCCAGGCGCAGACCACTGGCGTACTGCACGGCGCTGATTGCCATGAGCCGCACCCGTGGTCCGCAGGCCGCCAACAGGTCGCCTTCCGGATCGTCGCCCTTCAGGCTGACCTGGACGACTTCCACACCGAGTGGTCGCAGCGCCTCCCAGACGACACGGTTGGACGGAAACTCCTCATCGCTGATGACGATGCGATCGCCGCGCTTCCAGTCCAGGCCAAAGGCGACGAACGACAGCGCTTCGGAAGTGTTCTTGACCAGTGCTACGTCGCCACTGCTCGGCGCGTTGAGCAGACGCTTCAGGCGCTGACGCAGGCTGCGCTCCACCGTAAGCCATTGCGGATAGTCCCGTGCACCGAGAGTGGCGTTCTGCTCGGCGAAGGCGCTGACGGCTCGGGCCGCTCGACGGGGCCACGGCGCGACGGCAGCATGGTTCAGATATCTCAAATCGACTATTTGTGGAAATTCGTCATTTATGTGAATCATCGCTGGATGCCCCGTGCATTTGATGACCGGTTAGGCATAATGGCTGCCTCGTTTTTCACCTCAAAGCAGCCTTCCTATGCAGAATGAACCTCGTAAGGTCCGCGAATTTCGTCGCCGCGAACAGGAAATCCTCGATACCGCGTTGCAGCTTTTTCTCGATCAGGGAGAGGACAGCGTTACGGTCGAGATGATTGCCGATGCGGTCGGTATCGGCAAAGGCACGATCTACAAGCATTTCAAGTCCAAGGCCGAAATCTACCTGCGCCTGATGCTCGACTACGAGCGCGACCTGAACCAGATCCTCCACTCTCCTGACCTGGACCGCGACAAGGAAGCGCTGTCGCGCGCCTATTTCGAGTTCCGCATGCGCGACCCGCAGCGTTACCGTCTGTTCGACCGCCTCGAGGAGAAAGTGGTCAAGGGCAACCAGGTGCCAGAGATGGTCGAGCAGTTGCACAGCATCCGCGCCTCCAACTTCGAACACCTGACCCAGCTGATCAAGGGCCGCATCGCCGAGGGCAAGCTGGAAGACGTTCCGCCGTACTTCCACTATTGCGCCGCCTGGGCCTTAGTGCACGGAGCCGTGGCGCTGTACCACTCGCCGTTCTGGAGCAATGTGCTGGAAGATCAGGACGGCTTCTTCCAGTTCCTGATGGATATCGGTGTGCGCATGGGCAACAAGCGCAAGCGCGATTGATTGAGCGACGGGCAAGAACCGATGAGCATGCGCGATTTCCCCATCCGCTACATCGAGCCGGTTTTCCGGCCACCCAGCGAGGCGCACTCGCTGATCCTGCCGGTGACCCATGGCTGCTCCTGGAACGCCTGCACGTTCTGCGAGATGTACACCTCGCCGCAGAAGAAATTTCGCGCCCGCGATGAAGCCGAGGTGCTCGAGGAGATCCGCCGCTGCGGTGAACAGCTGATCGTTCAGCGGGTGTTTCTGGCCGACGGCGACGCGCTGGTGTTGCCGACCCGCAGGCTGCTGACGATCCTTGAGCAGATTCGTCAGTGCCTGCCGGAGGTGCAGAGGGTTTCCAGCTACTGCCTGCCGAGAAACCTGCGCAAAAAGTCGGTCGAGGAGTTGCGCGAGCTGGCGGACGCCGGGCTTGGCATGGCCTACGTCGGCGCCGAATCCGGCGACGACGAGGTTCTGGCGCGGGTCAACAAGGGCGAAACCTACGACTCGACCCTGAGTGCGCTGGCCAAGCTCGGCCAGGCGGGAATTGCCCGTTCGGTGATGATTCTCAACGGTCTCGGTGGAAGGGCGCTGAGCCGGCAGCATGCACGCAATTCCGCACGTCTGATGAATGCGGCGCAGCCAGAGTTTCTTTCTACCCTGGTGGTCAGCTTCCCGCAGGGCGATGCGCGCTTTCGCGAGGGATACGAAAACTTCGAGCCGCTGACGTTGACTGGCCTGCTCGTCGAACTGGAGTGGCTACTGGGCGATCTCGAATTGCGCGACACGGTTTTCCGCAGCGATCACGCCTCTAATTACCTGGTGCTCAAGGGCACCCTGGGTGCCGACAAGCGGCGGCTGATGAGCCAGCTACGCGAGGCGATCGACGACCCCCGCAACGCGCCTTTGCGCCAGGAGTGGCAGCGCGGACTATGACCGCAGATGCGCATGGTCGCCGTGAACTGCCGAAGAGGCAATATGGCGTGGATGCTGCATTGCCGGTGCGATTGCCGGTTTTCCGTCGCCGGCCTCCTGGAGGATGAGTCCATGCGTTTCCTGTTAGGCGTGCCAGGTTTGCTGGCGCTGCTTGTCCTGGCTGGCTGCATGAAGGTCAGTGATATGGCCGAGGGTACCCGCTATCACCTTCGTGACGCTGGCGTTCTTGACCACAGCGACACGCGTCGCTCCAGCTCATGGCGTCTGCAACCGGATTCCTTCATCTATATCGCGCAGGGCCATTTCGTCCCGTCGGGTGATGTCTATCCACGGCCGAATGTGGTGGCGGAGGAAGCCTTCAACGGTTTCGTCGAATACTTCCCGCTGGTACGCCGTGCTCGCGAGCCGGCCGGATTGGAGGAAGCCATGGCACAGGCCTCGGCGGTCGGCGCCCATTACCTTCTCTATCTGCGCTATGCGGCCGCAGATGATCGTATCGGTAGCTTCGACGAACTGAATGAGCAGCGTGCGCTGGATCGACTCGGCGTGGACTCCGGCGTGGTGCAACTGATGCTGATCGAGACGGGGACCCGCTATTTGGTCGACACCGCGCGTATTCGCAGCCGCGGAGGACTGCTAGGGATCTATGACGCCCGGCCCGAGCATCTTCTGCGGCCGCCGCTTGATGACTATGCTCGTCGGTTGCTGGGCCTGTCACGCTGAGCGATGTGGCAGTATCGAAGCGGACATAGCTGCGAAGCGAGGAGATCTGGATGAACGATACAGGCAAGGCGGGCGACTTGCTGGCTCAGCTCTCGGCCAACGAGAAGAAGGGGCTGCCGCCGGTGCATTTGTGGAATCCACCGTTCTGCGGCGATCTCGACATGCGTATCGCGCGTGACGGTACCTGGTTTTACCAGGGCACGCCGATCGGGCGGCCGGCGATGGTTCGTCTGTTCTCCACGGTTATTCGACGCGACGGCGACGATTACTTCTTGGTCACGCCGGTGGAAAAGGTCGGCATCCAGGTCGAGGATGCACCCTTCGTCGCGGTGCGGCTGGACGTGAGTGGGGAGGGCGAAGCGCAGCTGCTCCGTTTCGTCACCAACGTCGACGATGTGGTGGAGGCCGGCCAGGAGCACCCGCTGCGCGTCAGCCTCGATCCGCAAACCCAAGAGCCGTCGCCGTACATTCATGTGCGCGCCAATCTCGAGGCGCTGATTCATCGCAACGTCTTCTATCAGTTGGTGGGCCTGGCTGTGCCCGGTGATGTAGAGGGTGAGAGCTGGCTCGGCGTATGGAGCGGCGGCGTGTTCTTTCCCATCGGCCGTGCCGAATAGTGATCGCTGTATTTCGGTGTCAGCACCGATAGAAAAAAGGCTCCCGAGGGAGCCTTTTTCGTTGCTTACATGTTGGGGTAGTTCGGCCCGCCGGTACCTTCCGGCGCGACCCAGGTGATGTTCTGCGCCGGATCCTTGATGTCGCAGGTCTTGCAGTGCACGCAGTTCTGCGCATTGATCTGGAAGCGCTTGCTGCCATCGTCGTTGCTGACCACTTCGTAGACGCCGGCCGGGCAGTAACGCTGTGCCGGCTCGTCGTACAGCGGCAGGTTCTTCTCGATCGGAATGCTCGGGTCGGCCAGCTTCAGGTGAACCGGCTGCTCTTCCTCGTGGTTGGTGTTGGAGAGGAATACCGAGGAGAGCTTGTCGAAGCTCAGCTTGCCGTCCGGCTTGGGATAGTCGATCTTCTTCGACTCTGCGGCCGTCTTGAGGCAGGCGTAGTCCGGCTTGGTGTCGTGCAAGGTGAAGGGGATCTTGCCACCGAAAATGTTCTGATCGATGAAGTTGAACGCGCCACCCTTGATTGCGCCCCACTTGTGAATGGCAGCGCCGAAGTTGCGGCTCTTGTACAGCTCATCGTACAGCCAGCTGGACTTGAAGCCCTCTTCGTACGCGGTCAGTTCGTCGCCACCTTCGCGTCCGGCCAGCAGTGCGTCCGCAGCGGCTTCGGCAGCCAGCATGCCGGACTTCATCGCCGTGTGGCTGCCCTTGATCTTGGCGAAGTTCAGGGTGCCGGCGTCGCAGCCGATCAGTGCACCGCCGTTGAATACCATTTTCGGCAGGCAGTTGATGCCGCCCTTGGCGATCGCACGTGCGCCATAGGAAACGCGCTTGCCGCCTTCCAGGTACTGCTTGATCACCGGATGGTGCTTGTAGCGCTGGAATTCGTCGAACGGCGACAGATACGGGTTGCTGTACGACAGGTCGACGATCAGGCCGACGACCACCTGGTTGTTTTCCAGGTGATAAAGGAAGGAGCCGCCGGTGTTATCGTCGTTCAGCGGCCAGCCCGCGGTGTGCACCACCAGACCCTGCTCGTGTTTGGCGGGGTCGATGTCCCAGAGTTCCTTGATGCCGATGGCGTAGTGCTGCGGGTCGACGTTGGCGTTGAGCTGGAAGCGGTTGATCAGCTGCTTGCCGATATGACCGCGGCAGCCTTCGGCGAACAGCGTGTACTTGGCGCGCAGTTCCATGCCGGGCGTGTACATGCCTTCCTTGGGATTGCCTTCGCGGTCGACGCCCAGGTCACCGGTGACGATACCGCGCACGATGCCGTTCTCGTCGATCAGCGCTTCCTGAGCGGCGAAGCCCGGGTAGATCTCGACACCCAGGTTCTCGGCCTGCTGGGCCAGCCAGCGGCACAGGTTGCCGAGGGAAATGATGTAGTTGCCTTCGTTGTGCATGGTCTTGGGAACCAGTGCATTGGGCAGCTTGCTGGCCGCTTCGGCGGTCTTCAGCAGGTAGATGTCGTCACGCTTGACCGGCGTGTTGAGCGGGGCGCCGAGTTCTTTCCAGTCGGGGAACAGTTCGTTCAGCGCGCGAGGTTCGAAGACCGCGCCGGACAGGATATGGGCACCTACTTCGGAGCCTTTCTCGACGACGCATACACTGATTTCCTGACCAGCGTCGGCGGCTTTTTGCTTCAGGCGGCAGGCTGCGGATAGGCCTGCAGGGCCGGCGCCGACGATGACAACGTCGAATTCCATGTATTCGCGTTCCATTAGGCTTTCTCCTACTCAGGGCTTGGTTGTTATATAAGTGGTGGAGGGCTGTGATCGGCCCCTGACCGAGCCGGGCCGGCGCATTATATATAGACGCTCGAATCGGTCCAATACAAACGTTTGTTTGAATTTTCTGGAAGCCTGTTAGAATCGCCCGAACCGCGTCGTTATGACGGGTCATATGCGTTGTTGACCCCGTCCGCGGCCTGCGGTCAAGATACGGACGGTTTGCACTCGCCGAACAGGGCAGCGGCTATCAAAACCCAAGCCACGAGCAAGGCTCGGTTCGCCTCGGCGGAATTCTATTCACCGGAGAGTAACGAGGAATCCATGAAGGTTCTTGTAGCTGTCAAACGAGTGGTCGATTACAACGTCAAGGTTCGCGTCAAGGCGGACAATTCCGGCGTTGACCTGGCCAACGTCAAGATGTCGATGAACCCCTTCTGCGAAATTGCCGTGGAAGAGGCAGTACGCCTGAAAGAGAAAGGCGTGGCGAGCGAAATCGTTGTCGTCTCCATCGGTCCGACCGCTGCCCAGGAGCAGCTGCGCACCGCGCTGGCGCTGGGCGCCGACCGTGCCGTGCTAGTCGAGTCCAACGACGAACTGAACTCCCTGGCGGTTGCCAAGCTGCTCAAGGCCGTGGTCGACAAGGAGCAGCCGCAGCTGGTCATCCTCGGAAAGCAGGCGATCGACAGCGACAACAACCAGACCGGCCAGATGCTCGGCGCGCTGACCGGCTATGCCCAGGGCACTTTCGCCTCCAAGGTGGAAGTGGCTGGCGACAAGGTCAACGTCACCCGCGAAATTGACGGCGGCCTGCAGACCGTCGCGCTGAACCTGCCGGCGATCGTCACCACCGACCTGCGTCTGAACGAGCCGCGCTACGCGTCGCTGCCGAACATCATGAAGGCCAAGAAGAAGCCGCTGGAAACGCTGACCCCGGATGCACTGGGCGTCACCACCACTTCCACCGTGAAGACCCTGAAAGTCGAAGCGCCGGCAGCCCGCAGCGCCGGTATCAAGGTCAAGTCCGTGGCTGAACTGGTCGAGAAACTGAAGAACGAGGCGAAGGTAATCTAAATGACTATCCTGGTTATCGCTGAACACAATAATGCCGTCCTCGCGGCCGCTACCCTGAATACCGTTGCTGCAGCAAAGGCCATCGGTGGTGACATCCACGTACTGGTCGCCGGCAGCGGCTGCGGTGCCATCGGCGAAGCAGTCGCGCAGATCGAAGGTGTGGCCAAGGTCCTGGTCGCTGACGACGCGGCTTACGCCAATCAGCTGCCGGAAAACGTCGCGCCGCTGATCGCCGACCTGGCCAAGAACTACAGCCACGTGCTGGCCGCTGCCACCACCAACGGCAAGAACTTCCTGCCGCGCGTTGCCGCTCAACTGGATGTCGATCAGATATCCGAGATCATCGCGGTTGAAAGTGCCGATACCTTCAAGCGTCCGATCTATGCCGGTAACGCCATCGCTACCGTGCAGTCCAGCGCTGCCATCAAGGTCATCACTGTGCGTGCGACCGGTTTCGATGCGGTGAATGCCACCGGTGGCTCGGCTGCGGTCGAGCAAGTCTCCGGTACTGGCGATGCCGGCAAGTCCGCTTTCGTTGGCGAAGAGCTGGCCAAGTCGGATCGTCCTGAGCTGACCGCTGCCAAGATCGTCGTTTCCGGCGGTCGCGGCATGCAGAACGGCGAGAACTTCAAGCACCTGTACTCGCTGGCCGACAAGCTCGGCGCCGCAGTCGGTGCCTCGCGTGCCGCGGTCGATGCCGGCTTCGTGCCGAACGACATGCAGGTCGGCCAGACCGGCAAGATCGTTGCGCCGCAGCTGTACATCGCGGTCGGTATCTCCGGTGCCATCCAGCACCTGGCAGGTATGAAGGACTCCAAGGTGATCGTTGCGATCAACAAGGACGAGGAAGCGCCGATCTTCCAGGTTGCCGACTACGGCCTGGTGGGCGATCTGTTCGAGATCGTGCCGGAGCTGGAAAAGCTGGTCTGAAGCTGATCGCTGTTGAAGAAACCCGCTCATGTAGCGGGTTTTTTCATGGGCGATCAGCGGGCTCGTCGGTGTACCATCGGCGTAACCGTTTCGCACCAGCTTTACCGCACTAAGAGGATATTCATGCGTTTCGCCTTTGCGTTGAAATCTGCGTTGATCGCGTTGGCCCTGGCGGCGCCGCTCACGGCAACGGGAGCGGGAAAATGTGATCGCCTGGTGGCAACCGGTGCGGCAGACAACCCGCCGTTTCTCTGGCGCGATCCGCAGAACCCCAAGCGCCTGGTGGGTGCCAACGCCGATCTGCTGGGGCAGATCGCCGAGTCACTCGGCTTGAAGCTGGAGCTGCTCTACACCGGCGATCGCGCCAAGGCGCTCGATGAGGTACGCAGTGGACGCGTGGATGTTCTTGCCGATGCGACGCTGACCATCCAGCGACTGGAAGAACTGGACTTCATACATCCGGCCATCGTCCAGCTGCAAACCGTCGCATGGGTGCGTAATGAACCCGGTTTCTTCTACTCCAGCCGCGAAGACTTGCGAGGTCATCCTGGCGTGGTTGTCGCTGGCAGCCGTTATGGCAGCGAGTTCGACGCCTTCGCCAAGGCAAATCTGCAATTGCAGCAGGCGCCCGGGCTCGAGCAGGGGCTGCGGCAGTTGATCGAGGGTGATCGCCAGTACCTGTTGCATGAGCGTTACGGCACGATTGCCGCGGCTGACGCGCTGGGATTGCTGGACAAGGTGCAACGTTTGGATCCTCCGGTTGTTGGCCGTGACATGCATTTGGCGATTTCCCATGACTCGGCGTGCAACGATCCCTGGTTGCGCGGACAACTGGCGCGGAAAATGACAGAATTGCGCGCCGCCGGCGTGCCAGAGCAGTTGCTGGTGCACAACCTGACGGTGTGGAAGAACCAGCAGACTGGCCGTGGCAGCGCTTCGAAAAAATAGGATTCACCGTGAGACGACTACTTCCCTGTGCCCTTTCGTTGCCGCTGCTGGTTCTGCTGGGGTGTGCAAGTGACCCTGCTCCCGTGGCGCAGTTGCGCCTGACCGAAGAGGCTGTTGCCCAGGCCCGCTCGATCGAAACCGCTCTGGTCTACGAGGAACTGGTGCAGGCCGAGACCAAGTTGGCTGCTGCCCGCTCGGCGCTTGAGGCCGGCGAGAACCGTGAGGCGCGCCTGTTGGCCGAGCAGGCCGAGCTGGACGCCCGTCTGGCGGAGCTGCGCGTGCTCAGCGATCAGCGTGAGGCGCAGGTCGGCGATCTCAATCGGCGCATTCAGCGTCTACGGCAGCAGTTAGGAGACGTACGGTGACAGGGCGATTCGCAATGCTGCTGGCCGGGCTGGCGCTGGTCGGCTGCGCAAGCCAGGAAACCGAGCGGGCGATCGGCGAGGCCTCTGCCGCATTGCAGCGGATTGAGACCGATCCTGCCGTCCATCGCAGTGCGCCAAAGGATTTGCAGCGCGCGGTTGAAACCCTGCAGCGATCCGAGCGCTTCAAAGAGTATTGGGGCGGTGCCGAGGATGCTCGCCATTACGCCTATCTCAGTCGACGCTACAGCGAGATCGCCGGGCTGCAGGGCAAGCTGCTGCAACAGCAGGAGCGGGTGGCGCGGTTGGAAATGGAGCGGGACCGACTGCGGCGGATGTTGCAGGACGCCAGGCTGATGACCGATGAACAGCAGGGGCGCTGGCTCGAAGACCAGCTGATGAGCCTGGCGGCGAGCGAGACCGACCGTGGCCAGGTCATGACGCTCGGTGACGTGCTTTTCAATCCGGACAGTGCGGAGCTGAGCCATACGGCGAACCGAACCCTGCTCAAGCTCGTCCAGTTCCTGCAGCGCAACCCGCAGCGCAAGGTACGTATCGAGGGTTATAGCGACAGCCGTGGCGACCCGCAGGCGAATCTGGAACTGTCGCGCGCGCGGGCGCAGATGGTGGCTGATCTGTTGGTTAGCCTGGGAATCAGCGCCGAGCGTATCGAAGTTCGCGGTTACGGTGAGCAGTTTCCGCTGGCGGAAAACGCTTCGGCACGTGGCCGTGCGCAGAATCGCCGGGTCGAGATCCTGTTTTCCGACGGGGAAGGTAATCTCGCGCCCTATCGCTGAAATCGTGGGCTAGAGACTGGACTGTTTCGCCTACATGCTACGCAACTGTATTGGTCTGCTGGTGTTTCGCTGAGCTACTGTTACGGTTCAGTTGGCGGGAGACCGGCGAGATGACCAATCTGTTGCTCTATCAGCGCATTGCCCAGCAGCTCGCCGAGGATATCCGGCGCGGGGTGTATCGACCCGGCGAACGTGTGCCTTCGGTACGCAAGATGAGCCGGCAGCTGAGCGTCAGCCATGCGACCGTGCTCCAGGCCTACGCCAATCTCGAAGATCAGGGCATGATCAGGGCGCGCCCGCAGTCCGGCTTTTATGTCCACCAGACGCCGGTGCTCACCGCGCCGACACCCGATATCGCGCGGGTCGAGCGGCCCACGCTGGTGACGCGCAGCAGCATCATCAACCAGGTACTCAGCGAGTCCCGTCGTGAAGGGCTGATTCCGCTGGGCGCCGCCGTGCCGCATGTGGATTACCTGCCGGTCAGGGCGCTGCACCAGCAGCTGGCCAAGGTCACGCGCTTCCAGAGCCCGCGGGCGTTCAGCTACATGTTCAGTCCTGGCTATGAGCCGTTGCGCCGTCAGGTGGCGATCCGTATGCGCGACGCCGGTGTGGTGGTCGATCCCGGCGAGATCGTCATCACTCATGGTTGCGTCGATGCGCTGCAGATGTCGCTGCGGGTGCTGACGCGGCCAGGGGATCTGATTGCCGCCGAGTCGCCGAGCTATTACGGTCTGCTGCAATTGGCGGATCTGCTGGGGCTCAAGGTCATCGAAATCCCCAGCGATCCGGATACCGGCATGAGCCTCGAGGCGCTGCAGCTTGCGGCCGGGCAATGGCCGATCAAGGCGTTGGTGCTCACGGCGCGGCTCAGCAATCCGCTGGGCGTGAGCATGCCCGACCATCGACAGAAGCAGCTGCTGAGCCTGGCAGCACGGTTCGACATCCAGATTGTCGAGGACGATATCTACGGTGAGCTGATGTTCGAGCAGGACCAGTACAAAGCGCTCAAGTCCAATGACCGGGATGGGCGGGTCATCTACTGCTCGAGCTTCTCCAAGACGTTGTCGCCGGGCGTGCGTATCGGTTGGGTCATCGCTGGACGCCATCAACCGGAGATCGAGCGTCTGCAGACGTTCAGTACACACTCGGCCTGCAGCGTGACGCAGATGGCCGTGGCGGCGTACCTGGAGAATGGCGGCTATGACCGGCACCTGCGGGCGATCCGCCAGGAGTATCGCAAGAACCTCAGCGCCTTCCAGCTGGCGGTGCAGCGCTATTTCCCGGAAGGCACGCAGATGACGCGGCCCAAGGGCAACTTCATCCTCTGGGTCAGTCTGCCGGTGCGGGTCAACACTCAGGAGCTGCACGTGCGGGCGCTGGCGCAGGGCATCAGCATTGCGCCGGGGCTGATCTTCAGCAATACCGAGCAGTTCAACCACTGCATACGGCTCAACTGCGGTTTGCCCTGGAACCACGAGACCGAGCGCGCCTTGCGTACGCTCGGGCAACTGGCGTCGGAGCTGTGCCGGGACGCACAATAGGCGCTCCTGAGTCCTTCGCTGCGAGGAATGATGCCGATGTCGAGGCCGCTGTTTTTGTTGCTGTTGTTGGCCTTGCTGAGTGGATGCGAGCGCGAGGAGCAAGCTCGGGAAGCCGAGCGAGCAGCGCAAACGCCGCAGCAGTCGATATCGGAGCCCGTTGACGCGACAGAGGCGCCACCTGATCTGGAGATCGAGGTGGCGCCTGTGGATCAGGCGGCGGAAGCTGAGCCGCCGCCTGTACAGATCGGCATTCCTGAGCCTGAAGCTCAGCCTGCCGCCCGACCGCGCCCTGCGCCGCCAAAGCAGCCGGAGAAGCCGGCCGAGGTCGAGCTTGTCGAGCCGGTGCTTGATCTGCGCTTGCCGGAAGAGCTGGCCGAAGAGCTGAAGCCGGCGCCTAGCAGCGAATCCATCCGCCTTCTGCCACCGCTTTTCGATACGGGGGAACCGTCGCGATCGATGCAGATCGGCGGCCGCCTGATATCGGGCGAAGCCGAAGACGAATCGCTGATCGAAGGTGCTGAAATCCAGTTCGAACTCAAGCGCTGAAGCTGCCCGGGCGCCGCGACTAGCGCTGGCGCTCCGCTGTGTACAGCATCCTGTGCAGCTCTTCGGCGGGCAGTGGATGACTCATGTGGAAGCCTTGCACCTCGGTGCAGCCGTCGTCGGTCAGCAGGCGCAGCTGCTCTTCGGTTTCCACGCCCTCGGCTGTCACCCGCATCCGCAGGCCACGTCCCAGCTCTATCAGGGCGCGGACGATGGAATGATCTTCGATGGACTGGCCGATGCCGGCGACGAAGCTGTTGTCGATCTTGATCACGTCGAAGGGGTAGTGACGCAAGGTGGTCAGCGACGAATAGCCGGTGCCGAAGTCGTCCACCGCGAGGCGAACACCCAGCGTCTTGATGCGCTTGAGCAGCTCTAGGGTGTTCTGGGTTTCGCGCAGCAGTGCGCTCTCGGTCACTTCCAGTTCCAGTCGATCGCCGGCAAGGCCATTGTCAGCCAGAGCCTGGGTAATTTCCTCCAGCAGACGATCGTCGTGCAGCTGCAGCGGAGAGAGATTGACCGACACCACCGTATTGCCCGGCCAGCAAGCCGCCTGCTGGCAGGCCTGGCGCAGCACCCAGCGTCCGAGTGGGATGATCAACCCGGTTTCCTCGGCCAGCGGGATGAACTGCTCGGGCAGCAGCATGCCGCGCTGTGGGTGTTCCCAGCGCACCAGTGCCTCGGCGCCGATGATGTGCAGATCGTGGCTCTGGTAGCGCGGCTGATAGTGCACCTCAAGCTGCTGTTCGGCGATCGCTACGCGCAGTTCCTCTTCGCGGCGCAGCCGTTCATGCAGGCGCTGATCCATCTCCTGGCCGTAGGCGCGCCATGTGCCTCTGCCGGCGTCCTTGGCCTGGTAGAGAGCGATGTCGGCACAGCGCAACAGTTCGTTGGCCTGGCTGGCGTCGCTTGGTGCCAGAGCCACGCCAATGCTGGCGCCGATGCTGATCTGCTGATCCTCGTAGGCAAATGGAGCGCTCAGCGCATCGATGATGCGGTTGCACAGCCTATCGATATCGTCGTCCTCGCCCATGCGATGGAGCACGACGACGAACTCGTCGCCACCCAGGCGCGCCACCAGGTCGCCGTCGCGGGTGCGCTCGCGCAGACGTGACGCAACGCCGATCAGCACCTCGTCGCCGGCCGCATGGCCCAGGGTGTCGTTCACCGGTTTGAAGCGGTCGAGGTCGATATACAGCAGCGTCAGGGTCGAGCCGTTACGCAGCGAGGCCAGGTTTTGTTCGAGGTAGTCGCGCAGGCGGCTGCGGTTGGGCAGCCCGGTCAGTGCGTCATGCTGCGACAGGTATTGAACCCGCGCCTGTGCTCGCGTCTCCTCGGTGACGTCGCTGGCGGTCCCGCGGTAGCCGAGCAGCTTGCCATCGTGCCGGATGGTCCGCGCAGCCAGCCGGCAATAGCGCTCGCAGCCATCGGCGGCGCGGTAGCTGCTGCGCAGCGGTGCGCTGTGGGGCGCCTCGAGCCAGCTCTGCAGCGCGGCGCTGTCGGTGATCAGTAGCTCCAGCAGGGGTCGGCCCAGCCACTGCTTCGGTTGGTAGCCGGTGATCTGCTGGAAGCGGTTTGAGAGAAAGGTTAGACGGGCCTGTTCGTCGGTTTCCCAGATCCAGTCGGAGGCCGCTTCCGCCACATCGCGGAAGCGTTCCTCGCTCTCGGCCAGCGCACTGCGGCTGGAGGCGAGCCGTGCATAGCTGACGTCGAGCAGGTGCACGACACGCAGCGCATGGCGTACCAGCAGCCAGGCGAGCAGCCCAAGACCGAGCGCCACGGCGGTGAGAACGGGCAGGGTGACCAGAAGCACCAGGCGCCCCGGCTTTGCCGCCGTCCAGGTGAGGTGAACGGGCGTTCCATCCTCCAGCGCCTGGCTGATAATCGGTCCAGCCTGGGCCGATGGGTCGGCAAGCAGCTGCAGTTTGTGCACGGCGTACTGCTCGCCGATTGCCTCCAGTCGTGCGGCGTCGAGCAGATCGACGAAGACCAGAGTGGAAGGCGGTCCTTCGTGTTCTTCGATATTCGTGCCGCCAGTGGTCAGCGTGGCAGCGGCAACTAGAGCAGGCTGCCCTTCAGCCCAGAGCAGGGTCGAGGCGCCTGCGTCGTCTTCGGCTGCCTCACGGGCCCGTGCCAGCAGTTCGGGCAAGCCGTGTTGCAGATACTGGAAAGCATCCACCGGCTGCAGCTTGCCCCGGATCACCGCATACGAGGTAGTGCCCGCCGGGGTGATCACCAGCACTGCGTCGTAGCCGAAGTCCTTGTACAGCGAGGGGCCGAGATTGGCCTGTGCATAGGCCCAATCAACATCGACCTGCTTGCTCAGGTGTACGTAGGCATCGCCCCAGAAGGCGTAGTCGACGATGGAGCGGTTCATCCAGTCGTGCTGTGCCTGTAGCGCCTTGCCAGTCAGGAAACGACTCTGCTGCAGGGCATCCTGGTCGATCTCGCGGGCGATATGGATAACGGCATAGGCCGCCGCGACGATCGCTGCCACCAATAGCGCGACCATGCCGGGGAGAATGCGCCGGGCAAAGATCGCCTTAGCCTTCGGTTTGGTCGGGCCGTCAACGGAGAGGGGGGATTGCATGAGGGGAGTCCTGCCAGAACTGCATGATCGCGGCGAACGGGCATAGTGCCACTATTGAGGGCGGCGGGCATCTGCAAACGTCAGTCGGTAGCCAACCGGCAGCTGCGTTCAGCATCGGTCAGCGATCGCGCGACTCCTGGGCATCGGCTTCGGCATTGCGCTGGGCAATACGCTTCTTCTGCTCGTCGGTCAGCGGAATTTTCCGGGCAGTGGAGCGCAGCATCAACAGACTGCCGACGATCGAGCCTAGTGCGACGACCAGAATCAGCCAGAAATACCAGGGCATGAGTTCCCTCCAGGTGGGAGTTCGATAACTTGTAGGCAAGGGGCCTGCACTTTACGTCGGAGCGCCGAGACCTGAAAGCCGACATCTACTTGGACCGTAAGGCTTGGCTTTCGTCGCGCAATGCGTTTTCTGCCACAATGCGCGCCGACTTTTCCGAGGACGTGTCATGACCTGCCAGACTCCGATTATCGTAGCGCTCGATTTCCCATCCCGCGATGCCGCATTGGCACTGGCCAGGCAGCTCGACCCGCGACTGTGCCGAGTCAAGGTCGGCAAGGAGCTGTTCACTCGTTGCGGGCCTGCGATCGTCGAGGCGTTGCAGACGATGGGTTTCGAAGTGTTCCTCGATCTCAAGTTCCACGACATCCCCAACACCACGGCCATGGCGGTAAAAGCGGCCGCCGAGCTCGGCGTATGGATGGTCAACGTGCATTGTTCCGGTGGCCTGCGGATGATGGCAGCCTGTCGCGAAACCCTGGCTGGCATGGCCGAGCCCGCGCCGCTGCTGATCGGCGTCACGGTGCTGACCAGCATGGAACAGGCCGATCTCGCCGGCATCGGTCTGGATATCGCCCCGCAGGAGCAGGTGCTGCGCCTGGCCGGTCTGGCCTCGCAGGCAGGCCTGGATGGGTTGGTCTGTTCGGCGCAGGAGGCTGTGTCGCTGAAAGCACAGTTCCCGGAGCTGCAACTGGTCACCCCGGGCATCCGGCCGGCCGGCAGTGCCCAGGACGATCAGCGCCGCATCCTGACTCCGGCTCAGGCCATGGCGGCGGGCTCCGATTATCTGGTGATCGGTCGCCCGATCAGCCAGGCCACGGACCCGGCGAGCGCGCTGGCCAATGTGGTCGCCGAGCTGGGTTAAGCGCAAACGAAAAAGGCTGAGCCCGATGCAGGCTCAGCCTTTTTAACCTCCGGGGTCTATGCTTAGCTGACCTTGAGTACAAGTTTGCCGAAGTTGCCGCCGGTGAACAGCTTCATCAGCGTTTCCGGGAAAGTCTGCAGCCCCTCGATCACGTCCTCCTTGCTCTTCAGTTGGCCGCTGGCGAGCCACTCGGCCATATCGCGCATCGCTTCCGGGTAGCGCGACACATAATCGGTCACCACCATGCCTTCCATCCGTGCGCGATTGACCAGCAGCGACAGGTAGTTGGACGGGCCCTTGACCGCCTCCTTGTTGTTGTACTGGCTGATGGCGCCGCAGATCACCACCCGTGCGCCGACGCTGATGCGTTGCAGCACCGTGTCGAGGATGTCGCCGCCGACGTTGTCGAAATACACGTCCACGCCTTTCGGGCATTCGCGCTTCAAGCCCGCCGCCAGGTCTTCGTTCTTGTAATCGATGGCGCCATCGAAGCCGAGCTTTTCCGTGAGGAAGCGGCACTTGTCCGCACCGCCGGCGATGCCGACCACGCGGCAGCCTTTGATCTTCGCGATCTGCCCGGCAATGCTGCCGACCGCGCCCGCAGCCCCGGAGATCACCACGGTCTCGCCGGCTTTGGGCTGGCCGACCGAGAGCAGCGCGAAGTAGGCGGTCATGCCGGTCATGCCCAGCGCTGACAGATAGCGCGGCAGCGGTGCCTGCTGCGGGTCGACCTTGTAGAAGCCCTTCGGCTCGCCGAGGTAGTACGCCTGCACGCCTAGGGCGCCGTTGACGTAATCGCCCTCCCTGTAATCCGGGTGCTGCGAGGCGATCACCTTGCCGACGCCCAGCGCGCGCATCACTTCGCCGATGCCCACCGGCGGAATGTAGGACTTGGCGTCGTTCATCCAGCCACGCATGGCCGGGTCGATGGAGAGGTACTCTACCTTGACCAGAATCTGATTCGGCCCGGGTTCGCCCACCGGTTTCTCGACGAACTCGAAGGTATCCCGGGTCGGTGCGCCGACGGGCCGCTGAGCGAGCAGAAATTGCTGGTTGAGCAGGGTCATGAACGTTTGCCTCGTGTATGCGAAAGGTTTGGTGTAGCTCGCCCGGCGCACAGCTGCAAGGAACGTCGGAGCGCTGGAATGCACTGGCATCCAGTTCGGTGATATGACAGCGGCGGCGATGAAATACGCGAGCGCATGAGGGTATAAGTCTGACCGGGACGCCTTCAGTGGTCATTTCAAAGGCACGAGGCGAGTCGAAATCTTCGGGAAGAACAATCATGAGCATGACATTCTCCGGTCAGGTCGCGCTGGTGACGGGCGCGGCGGCCGGTATCGGTCGCGCCACGGCACTGGCTTTCGCCCAGCAGGGCCTCAAGGTGGTGCTGGCGGACATCGACGAAGCGGGTATCCGCGACGGTGCCGAAATCATCCGCGCCGCCGGTGGCGAGGCGATCGCCGTTCGTTGTGATGTGACCCGCGATGAGCAGGTCAAGGCGCTGATCGAGCAGACGCTGGCTCAGTTCGGCCGGCTCGATTACGCGTTCAACAACGCCGGCATCGAGATCGAGCAGGGCCGTCTGGCCGAAGGCAGCGAGGCGGAGTTCGACGCGATCATGGGCGTCAACGTCAAGGGCGTCTGGCTGTGCATGAAGCATCAGCTGCCGGTGATGCTGGCCCAGGGCGGCGGCGCGATCGTCAATACCGCATCGGTCGCCGGGCTCGGCGCTGCGCCGAAGATGAGCATCTACGCCGCGTCCAAGCATGCGGTGATCGGCCTGACCAAGTCGGCGGCAATCGAGTATGCCAAGAAGCAGATCCGCGTGAACGCCGTCTGCCCGGCCGTGATCGATACCGATATGTTCCGCCGCGCCTACGAGGCGGACCCGCGCAAGGCCGAGTTCGCGGCCGCCATGCACCCGGTCGGGCGCATCGGCAAGGTCGACGAAATCGCCGCGGCCGTGCTCTACCTATGCAGTGACGGCGCCGCGTTCACTACCGGCCACGCGTTGGCGGTGGATGGCGGGGCGACGGCGATCTGAGGGCGCGCCCGGTGTCTCGCCGGGCACCCCTTTCTTCTGCGCCGCTCAGCTGCGGCGGCGCAGAATCAGCAGGGTGATTACCCCTGCAATCAACCCCCACAACGCTGCCCCGATGCCAAACAGCGTCAGTCCCGAAGCCGTCAACATGAAGGTGATCAGTGCCGCTTCCCGCTCGTCGGGCTGCTGCATCGCCTGGGTCAGCCCGGAGCCGATCGAGCCGAGCAGGGCAAGCGCCGCGATGGACAACACCAGCGCCGCCGGAAATGCCGCGAACAATGCCGCCAGCGTCGCGCCGAAGATGCCGGCAATGCCGTAGAACACGCCGCACCAGGCCGCGGCGGTGTAGCGTTTTTGTGGATCGGGATGTGCTTCGGGGCCGGCACAGATGGCCATGGTGATTGCTGCCAGGTGGATGCCATGGGAGCCGAACGGGGCCAGTAATACCGAGGCGATGCCGGTCGTGGAGATCAGCGGGGAGGCCGGCACCTGATAGCCTTCGGCGCGCAGCACGGCCAGCCCCGGCATGTTCTGCGAGGCCATGGCGATGACGAACAGCGGAATGCCGATGCTGAAGATGGCGGCGAAGGAAAACGCCGGCGTGGTCCACACCGGCACGGCTACCTGCAGGCTGAAGCGCTGGAAATCCAGCAGACCAGAGACGCCGGCGATTAGGCAGCCGACTACCAGGGCGGCCAGTACGGCGAAGCGCGGCTGCATCCGCTTGGCCAGCAGGTAAGTGAAGAACATCCCGAGCACGAGCACCGGTTGAACGCCAACGGCGCGGAATATTTCGCTGCCGATATTGAACAGCACCCCAGCCAGCAGAGCGGCGGCCAGGGAAGCCGGCACTCGACGCATCAGGCGATCGAAGCTGCCAGTCAGGCCGCTCAATGCGATCAGCACCGAGGCGAAAATGAACGCGCCAATGGCTTCGGCATAGGGAACCCCAGGCAGGCTGGTAATCAGCAGCGCCGCGCCCGGCGTCGACCAGGCGACCACCACCGGCGTTCGATAGCGCAGCGACAGGCCGATGCTGCAGATGGCCATGCCGATCGACAGTGCCCAGATCCATGACGAGATCTGCGCCTCGCTCAGTCCGGCCGCCTGGCCTGCCTGGAACATCAGCACCAGCGAGCTGGTATAGCCGGTGAGCATGGCGACGAAGCCGGCAACGATGGTGGAGGGCGAGCTGTCGCTCAGAGGGCGCAGGGCGATGCGGCTGGTTTCATTCATTCTTGCTCTTCTATTTATCGAGATTGCGAAGGGGTGCTGCCATCCGGCTCGTCGCTAGCCTATTGGGCTGTGCTGGCGGGCGTCCCGATACAGCCACGGGCGCATTGGGCGTAACAGTCATCGCCCGTGTCCATGCAACCCATCGCCACGCGGAATGGCGCATGGGGTTCTGGCACCCTTGTTGCTATCTAGTCAGTGCTCGCCGCGATGCGTCAAAAAAACCGCGGCTGTTGGAGGATTAGATGAGTCAGGGTGTCCAATTCAATCGCTTGATGCTGGAAATGCGGGCCATGCAGACCGATGCCATGGCGCGCACCAAGCCGGAGGTGCAGACCCAGGAGGTCGGCGCGCCGAGCTTTTCCGACATGCTCGGCCAGGCGGTGAACAAGGTACACGAAACCCAGCAGGCTTCGAGCCAGCTCGCGTCAGCCTTCGAGATGGGGCAGGGCGGCGTTGACCTGACCGAAGTGATGATCGCCTCGCAAAAGGCCAGCGTTTCCTTTCAGGCCATGACCCAGGTACGTAACAAACTGGTTCAGGCCTACCAAGACATCATGCAGATGCCGGTGTGAGGGGGATTGAATCATGGCTGAAGCGGTGAGCAACGTTCCGGTACCAGCTACTCCCGAAGCTGGCAAGAAGCCTTTGCTGGGACTGTCGTTCCTGGAGAATCTCTCGGAAATGTCCATGCTGCGGCAGGTCGGCCTGTTGGTCGGACTGGCGGCCAGCGTGGCCATCGGTTTTGCCGTGGTGCTCTGGTCGCAGCAGCCCGATTACCGCCCACTGCTCGGCAGCCTGGCCGGGATGGACGCGAATCAGGTGATGGAGACGCTTGCCGCGGCGGACATCGCTTATACCGTCGAACCCAATTCCGGCGCATTGCTGGTCAAGGCCAATGACCTGGCGCGCGCGCGCCTGAAACTTGCAGGCGCCGGCATCGCCCCGGCCGATAGCAACATCGGCTTCGAAATGCTCGACAAGGACCAGGGACTGGGTACCAGCCAGTTCATGGAGGCGACCCGCTACCGGCGCGGCCTCGAGGGCGAACTGGGGCGCACCATTTCCAGCCTGAACAACGTCAAGGGTGCCCGCGTGCACCTGGCCATCCCGAAGAGCTCGGTATTCGTGCGCGACGAGCGCAAGCCCAGCGCCTCGGTACTGGTGGAACTCTATCCGGGGCGCGCGCTGGAGCCGAGCCAGGTGATGGCGATCATCAACCTGGTCGCCACCAGCGTGCCGGAACTCAGCAAATCGCAGATCACTGTGGTCGACCAGAAGGGCAACCTGCTCTCCGACCAGCAGGAGCTGTCCGAGCTGACCATGGCGGGCAAGCAGTTCGACTATAGCCGCCGCATGGAGAGTCTCTATACCCAGCGCGTGCACAACATTCTGCAGCCGGTGCTCGGTAGCGGTCGCTACAAGGCCGAGGTTTCGGCGGACGTGGATTTCAGTGCGGTCGAGTCCACATCGGAAACCTTCAACCCGGACCAGCCGGCGCTGCGCAGCGAGCAAAGCGTCAACGAACAACGCCAGAGCAGCCTGCCGCCACAGGGCGTACCCGGTGCCCTGAGCAACCAGCCACCGGGTCCGGCGACAGCACCGGAGCAGGCCAACCAGGCCGCTGCCGCCGCTGGTGCCGTCGCCCCTGGCCAGCCGCTGCTCGACGCCAATGGCCAACAGATCATGGATCCGGTAACCGGACAGCCGATGCTGGCGCCGTTCCCGGCCGACAAACGCGAGCAGGCCACCCGCAACTACGAGCTCGATCGCTCCATCAGCTACACCAAGCAGCAGCAGGGCCGCCTGCGCCGGCTGTCGGTTGCCGTCGTGGTCGATGACCAGATGACGCTCAATGCGGCCGGCGAGATGGTTCGCGTGCCTTGGAACGCCGATGATCTGGCGCGCTTCACCCGTCTGGTGCAGGACGCGGTGGGCTTCGATGCCAGCCGCGGCGACAGCGTCAGTGTGATCAACACCGCGTTCGTCGCCGACAGCGCCGGAGAGACCTTCGAAGAGATACCGTTCTACTCGCAGCCCTGGTTCTGGGATGTGGTCAAACAGGTGCTCGGCGTGCTGTTCATCCTGGTGTTGGTGTTCGGCGTGCTGCGCCCGGTGCTCAAGAGCCTGACCAACCCCTCGGCTGGCAAGGAACTGCAGGTCGCCAGCGGTCCGGGCGAACTGGGTGACGATGATGGACTGGATTCCGGCCTGGCCAGCGACCGGGTCAGCCTGAGCGGCCCGCAGAACATTCTGCTGCCGAGCCCCAGCGAGGGATATGAAGCCCAGCTGAACGCGATCAAGAACCTTGTGGCCGATGACCCGGGACGGGTAGCCCAGGTGGTGAAAGAATGGATCAACGCCGATGAATGACAATCGAGTTCAAGCCAAGCTCAACAAGGTCGACAAGGCCGCCATCCTTCTGCTCTCGCTGGGTGAGACCGACGCGGCCCAGGTGCTGCGCCACCTCGGTCCGAAAGAAGTGCAGCGCGTCGGTACGGCCATGGCGCAGATGCGCAACGTGCAGAAGGCGCAGATCGAACAGGTGATGAGCGAGTTCGTCGAAATCGTCGGCGACCAGACCAGTCTCGGCGTCGGCTCCGATGGCTATATCCGCAAGATGCTCACTCAGGCGTTGGGCGAGGACAAGGCCGGCGGGCTGATCGACCGCATCCTTCTGGGCGGCAATACCAGTGGTCTGGACAGCCTGAAGTGGATGGAGCCGCGCGCCGTGGCCGATGTGATCCGCTACGAGCATCCGCAGATCCAGGCCATCGTGGTGGCCTATCTCGACCCGGACCAGGCCGGCGAGGTGCTCTCGCACTTCGATCACAAGGTGCGGCTGGACATCGTCCTGCGCGTGTCGTCGCTCAATACCGTTCAGCCCGCGGCATTGAAAGAGCTGAACCTGATCCTGGAGAAGCAGTTCTCCGGCAACACCAACACCAGCCGCGCCAGCCTGGGCGGCGTGAAGCGTGCGGCCGATATCATGAACTACCTGGACAGCTCCATCGAAGGCCAGCTGATGGATGCGATTCGCGATGTGGACGAGGACCTGTCCAGCCAGATCGAGGACCTGATGTTCGTCTTCGACAACCTGGCCGACGTCGACGACCGTGGCATCCAGGTGCTGCTGCGTGAGGTATCCTCCGACGTGCTGGTGATGGCGCTCAAGGGCGCCGACGACGGCATCAAGGAAAAGGTCTTCAAGAACATGTCCAAGCGCGCTGGTGAACTGCTGCGCGACGATCTCGAAGCCAAGGGGCCGGTGCGCGTCAGCGACGTGGAAAACGCCCAGAAGGAAATTCTCACCATTGCTCGTCGCATGGCCGAAGCCGGGGAGATCGTTCTCGGCTCCAAGGGCGGCGAAGAGATGATCTGACAGGACAACACTGCATAGATGGCGAAGGACAACCCCAGCGACCTCATTCGCGCAAAAGACGTCAGTCTGTTCGATCGCTGGTCATTGCCCAGCTTCGACCCGCAGGGCGAAGAGGAATCGCCTGCGGAGCCGAACGTCGACGAGCCAGTCGAAGAGTTGGCGCACAGTGAGGATGTGCCGGTCGAGGAAGTCAAACCGCTGACGCTCGACGAACTCGAGGCGATTCGCCAGCAGGCTTATAACGAAGGCTTTGCCACCGGTGAAAAGGATGGTTTCCACGCGGGCCAGCTCAAGGCTCGTCAGGAAGCCGAAGCCGCTTTGGCGCCACGCCTGGAAAGCCTTGAGCGGTTGATGACGCAGCTGCTCGATCCGATCGCCGATCAGGATCGCAATCTCGAGCACGCCATGGCGACCCTGGTCAGCCACATGGCCCGTGAAGTGATCCAGCGTGATCTGCTGATCGATTCCAGCCAGATTCGTCAGGTGCTGCGCGAGGCGCTGAAGTTGCTGCCCATGGGTGCCAGCAACGTGCGTATCCATGTCAACCCGCAGGACTTTGAACTGATCAAGGCGTTGCGCGAACGCCATGAGGAAAGCTGGCGGATTCTCGAGGACAGCAGCCTGTTGCCGGGCGGCTGCCACATCGAAACCGAGCACAGCCGCATCGATGCCAGCATCGAAACGCGTCTGACCCAGGCCATCAAGCAGCTCTTCGAACAGCAGCGGGAGAATGCGACCCATCCGCCAGCAGCCGACCTGACTATCGACCTGGATGTGTCCGATGCGCCTTGAGCGAACCAGTTTCGCCAAACGTTTCGAAGCCTACGGTGACGCGATCAAGCTGGCCAGCCAGCCGCTGCTAGAGGGCCGCCTGCTGCGCATGGTCGGCCTGACCCTGGAGGCCGAGGGGCTGCGTGCAGCGGTCGGCAGCCGCTGCCTGGTGATCAACGACGACAGCTATCACCCTACCGAGGTCGAGGCGGAGGTGATGGGCTTTTCCAGTGGCAAGCTGTATCTGATGCCGGTCGGCAGCCTGGCAGGTATCGCCCCTGGCGCGCGTGTGGTGCCGCTGGTCAACACCGGACGTCTGCCCATGGGCATGTCGATGCTCGGCCGGGTGCTGGACGGTGCAGGGCGTGCCCTGGACGGCAAGGGCGGCATGAAAGCCGAGGACTGGGTACCGATGGACGGCCCGGTGATCAATCCGCTCAAGCGTCACCCGATCAGCGAGCCGCTGGATGTCGGCATCCGCAGTATCAACGGGCTGCTCACGGTGGGGCGCGGCCAGCGTCTCGGTCTGTTCGCCGGTACCGGTGTCGGCAAGTCGGTATTGCTGGGCATGATGACCCGCTTCACCGAAGCCGACATCATCGTGGTCGGGCTGATCGGCGAACGCGGTCGCGAGGTCAAGGAGTTCATCGAGAACATCCTAGGTGAAGAGAGCATCAAACGTTCGGTAGTGGTCGCGTCGCCGGCCGACGAAGCGCCGCTGATGCGCCTGCGTGCCGCGCAGTACTGCACGCGTATCGCCGAGTATTTCCGCGACAAGGGCAAGAACGTACTGCTGCTGATGGATTCGCTGACCCGCTATGCCCAGGCCCAGCGTGAAATCGCCCTCGCCATTGGCGAGCCGCCGGCTACCAAGGGCTACCCGCCATCGGTGTTCGCCAAGCTGCCCAGCCTGGTTGAGCGCGCCGGCAATGCCGAGCAGGGTGGCGGCTCGATCACGGCGTTCTACACGGTGCTGTCCGAAGGCGATGACCAACAGGATCCGATCGCTGATGCTGCTCGCGGGGTGCTCGATGGGCACATCGTGTTGTCGCGCCGCCTGGCCGAGGAAGGTCACTATCCGGCTATCGACATCGAGGCTTCCATCAGCCGCGTAATGCCGCAGGTGGTGGGCGCCGAGCACGTTCGCGCCTCGCAACGCTTCAAGCAGCTCTGGTCTCGTTATCAGCAGAGTCGCGACCTGATCAGTGTCGGCGCCTATGTGCCGGGCGGCGATCCGGAAACGGATATGGCTATCGCGCGGCAGGCCGAGATGGTCAGCTACCTGCGCCAGGGACTTGACGAGAGCGAGGACCTGGCGCGCAGCTCGGCACATCTTGCAGCGGTCTTCGCCGCGCGGCAAGGCGGCTAATCGATGGCGGCCAGCCGAGCGGCACGCCTGGCGCCAGTGATCGAGATGGCCGAGAAGGCCGAGCAGGATGCCGCGCGCCTGCTCGGGCAGGGCCAGACGCAACTGAATCAGGCCGAAGCCAAGTTGGGAGAGCTGGAGCAGTACTTCAGGGACTACCAGGAGCAATGGATGCAGCAGGGCAGCCAGGGCGTTTCCGGCCAGTGGCTGATGAACTACCAGCGCTTTCTGTCCCAGCTCGAGTCGGCCATCGCTCAGCAACAGCGTAGCGTCAACTGGTACCGCGACAATCTGCGCAAACTGCGTGAGCAGTGGCAGCAGCGCCATGCGCGCGTCGAGGGGCTGAGCAAGCTGGTCGAGAGCTATCAGCGCGAGGCCCGTATCGCTGCCGACAAGCGTGAACAGAAGTTGCTCGACGAGTTTGCCCAGCGGCTGGCCGGAAGAGGGCGTGAGCATTGACCCGAACCGGCCGGATTCACGCTTGCCGTACCGCGGCGTGAATGTTAAATCTTGGCGGTGTTTCAGCGCGGCGACCCCGGTCGGGCCTGCGGCCTTGCCAGGCGAGGTCCTGATGGCGGTTCGTCGTTTTCAGCCGGTACACGGCTGTTTCATTTCGCCTTAGCGGCAACCGCTCGCAAGCGAGCTTCACGACGTACCGGATCAGGAGTGCCACATGACCATCACTTCGCAGCCTTCGGCGGATGGCCAGGAGCTGACCATTTCCATCAGTGGACGCTTCGACTTCAACGCGCATCAGGCCTTCCGCGATGCTTATCAGCGTCAGGACGTCCATCCGCAGCGCTACGTGGTGAACCTACAGGGCACGACCTACATGGACAGTTCGGCGCTGGGCATGCTGCTGCTGCTGCGTGACCATGCCGGGGGCGACGAAGCGGACATTCGCCTGCTCAACTGCAGCCCCGACGTGCGCAAGATCCTCTCGGTATCCAACTTCGAACAGCTGTTCGTGATCGCCTGACATGCCCGTGGGGCTGACGATCCTGATCGCCGAGGACAGCCCGGTCGATCGGATGCTGCTCTCGACCATCGTCGCCAAGCAGGGGCATCGCGTGCTCACCGCCGCCGATGGACTTGAAGCGGTACAGCTGTTCGAGCGGGAGAAACCGCAGCTGGTGCTCATGGACGCGCTGATGCCGGTGATGGATGGCTTCGAGGCGGCCCGGCGCATCAAGCAGTTGGCCGGCGACGAGCTGGTGCCGATCATCTTCCTGACGTCGCTGACCGAGCATCAGGCGCTGGTCAGTTGCCTCGAGGCAGGGGGTGACGACTTCATCGCCAAGCCCTACAACCCGATCATTCTCGAAGCCAAGATCCAGGCCATGCATCGCCTGCGCCGTCTGCAGGCGACCGTGCTCGAGCAGCGCGATCTGATCGTCCGGCGCAACCAGCAGCTGCTCGACGAGCATCGCGCGGCCAAGGCGATCTTCGACAAGGTTGCCCATGCTGGCTGTCTCAGCGCGCCTAACATCCGTTACCGGCAATCACCCCAGGCGCTGTTCAACGGCGATCTGCTGCTGGCCGCGCAGGCGCCGGCAGGGCAGATGTTCGTTCTGCTCGGTGATTTCACCGGCCATGGACTGCCAGCGGCGATCGGCGCCATGCCGCTGGCGGAAACCTTCTATGGCATGACCGCCAAGGGCCATTCGAGCAACGACATCCTTCGCGAGATGAATGCCAAGCTTAAGCAGATCCTGCCGGTGGAGATGTTCTGCTGCGCAACGCTGCTGGACATCGACCCCAAGCAGGGGCGTTTACGCGTGTGGAACGGCGGTCTTCCTGATGGCTACCTGATTTCGGCGGACGGTCGGCAGACCCCGCTGGTGTCCCGGCATCTACCGCTGGGCGTCGTCTCGGCTGCGAAGCTGGATGACAAGTTCGAACACTATCCTGTGGCGCCGGGCGATCGGCTTCTGCTGCTTTCAGATGGGGTCGTGGAGAGCCGCAATGCCGACGACGAGCTGTTCGGCGAGCAGCGTCTGCTGGCCGCCCTGGCTGCCAACCGCGATCCGTCGCGGTTGTTCGACGAGATCGAGCAGGCGCTGCTCGACTTTCATGGCCAGCCCCACGACGATTTGAGCCTGGTCGAGGTTGTGGTCAGCGACGAGGCGGTGCCGATGCCGCTGGCGGCGCCGGTTTCGGCGAGTCGTGTACGTCCGATGGACTGGTCGTTTCGGATCGAACTGCGCGCCGACAGCCTGCGCGGCGGCAATCCGCTGCCCTCCGTGCTGCAGGTTCTCTTGCAGGTCAATCAGCTGCGTCCGCGAGCCGGACAGATCTATACAGTGCTCGGCGAACTCTATTCCAATGCGCTGGAGCACGGCGTGCTCGGGCTCGACTCGACCCTCAAGTGCGATGGCGACGGCTTCAAGCGCTACTACGAGTTGCGTCAGCAGCGTTTGCAGACGCTTACCGAGGGCCATGTGCACCTCGAGCTGAGCATCAAGACCGGCCCGCAGGGCGGGCGATTGCGGGTCGCTATCAGCGACAGCGGCAGCGGGTTCGATGTGGCCCGGGCATTGGGGCTCGGGCTCGGCCGAGACCAGTTCAGCGGGCGCGGCTTGCACCTGGTACGTGAGCTGAGCGATGGGTTCGAGTGGCGGCCGGACGGGCGAGGTCTGAGCGTAGAGTTCAGCTGGCCGCCTGAGGCATAATCCGGCCCTTTGAAGCAGGAGTGTCCCGGTGACCAACACTCATCTCGATAGTGCCGTGCTCGCCACGCTGCAGGACGTGATGGAGGGTGAGTACCCGGCGCTGCTGGATACCTTCCTGACAGATTCCGAGGAGCGCGTCCGGCTGCTTCGCCAGGCGCTGCATTCGGATCAGAGCGAGTCACTGCGGCGTGCCGCGCATAGCTTCAAGGGTAGCTGCAGCAACATGGGCGCGACGTTGCTCGCCGAGCTTTGCCAGCAATTGGAGAGTGCCGCCCGCAATGAGCGGCTGGAGGATGCGCCGGCGCTGCTAGCGTCCATCGAGCGCGAGTTCGCCATCATCGGCATCCTGTTCCGCGCTGAGCGACAGCGTTACGGCTGAGCAGACGACTTTCTGGCGCTGTTCGGTCAAGCGACGGTCGGAAAACTCTCATTCCGTGCGGTAGCGTAAGTCGCGCTGCCGGTGGACCCTGTCGCGATCTGGGCGCCTCCTTCACGTTCTGGCCCAGAAATTGCTCTGTCACGCTCACGATCATTCGTGGCGGACTCATTCCATGGCTGTTACCCCCGACCTGCTGCTCAAGACCCCTACCGTCGATGTGCGTCCCAAGGCTTCGGCAAAAGCGCCGGACACGCCGCGCGAGAGCCGCGACGGCGGCGCAGCGAGCTTTTCCGACGTCTACGCACGGGAGCGCCAGACCCGGCCGACCGAGCGCGCCGAACGTGGCGATTCGTCTCGCGACAAACCTGTCGATGAAAAAGGCGAGGCAAAAGCGGCAGAGGCGAGCGGTGACGAAAAGCCGGCGGTTGCCGAAAGCGGCAATGCCTTGCCTGCCGCAAGCGAGTCGGACGAGGTGCCGAAGGCCGAACTGGATCCGCTTCTGATGCTGGGCCTTGGCGGCCAGTCCGTCGCGCCGAGCGAGATTCAGCCAATCGGCGAAGTCCAGCCAGAGACCCTGCTCTCCGGGTTGCCGGCCGTGCAGGGGCTGGTCAGTGATGACGGCGAGATCGCCGAGCCGTCCATGACCAGCACGGGCTTGGTGAGCGATGAGCCGGTGGGGATGCAGAAAGCGGCCGCGCAACTGCACGATCCGCTGGCCCAGGCACAGCTCAAGGCCGACAACGATGATGGCTTCGCCAATGCGTTGCTGGCTGGCAGCGAGTCGCTCGAAGATGCGGAGACAGAGCTGAAGCTGACAGCCGAGGAGCTGCTGGAAACGGTTGATGCGCCCAAGGAGAGTCGTGCCTCGAGCTTTGGCGAGTCTGCCGCCGCCCGGGTCAATCCGTTGAGCCAGGCGATCGCGCAGCAGATTCAGCAGGCCCAGCGACCGGCGCTGGTGCCGGGACAGCCGGTCCAGGTGCAGCAATCCGGCTGGAGCGAGGCCGTGGTGGATCGGGTGATGTGGATGTCCAGCCAGAACCTGAAATCGGCTGAGATTCAGCTCGACCCCGCCGAGCTTGGACGCATGGAAGTGCGCATCGAAATGACCAAGGACCAGGCGCAGGTCACCTTCCTCAGTCCTCACGCTGGCGTACGTGACGCGCTTGAAGGACAGATGCAGCGTTTGCGCGAAATGTTCAACCAGCAGGGTATGAGCCTGATGGACGTCAATGTCTCCGATCAGTCGCTGGCGCGCGGCTGGCAGGGCGGGGCGGACGGCGGTTCGTCGAGGGGCGGCTCCTCCGGTGCGTCCGATATGGCTATCGAGGACGATCAGCAGAGCGGTATCAGCGAGATTTCGAGTACCCGCACCGGTGGCGATCGCGGCCTGGTCGACTACTACGCCTGAGTCTTGTTGCCTCCACTCCGGCGCGTCCAGCATCGGGGTGCGCCGGTTTTCCGCCGTCTGTCTGGATAGCCGTCGCGGCCCGTTGCGGTCGCCGTGACTGCAGCCTTTTCCTGATACCTTTTCGCTAATGGCGAACGACATACCCTAGCGCGCTGGCGTCGGCACGTTGGCACAGCTGTTGCTCCTAACTTCGCACAATCGGGTCGAAACGCTGTTGATGACGGATATTTGGCATGGCTAAGAAACAGGCTCCACCGGTAGTGCCGCCAACCGGGCCGGAAGCGCCTCAGGCAAGCAAAGGGAAGTTGAAACTCATTCTGGTGATCGTGGTCGCCATGTTGGTGGCTGTGGGGCTTTCGATCGGCGGTACGCTTTACTTCATGAGCAAGGGTGATGGCCTGGACAGTGACAAGGCGGAAGAAGCCCCAGCCACCGCTTCGGGTAAGCAGCCGGCGATCTATGAGGTGCTGATGCCGGCCTTCGTGGTCAACTACAGCCACAAGGGGCGGCAGCGGTATATGCAGGTGAGCATCGCGCTGATGTCGCGGGACCAGGCCGCTCTGGATGCGCTGAAGGTGCATATGCCGTTGCTGCGTAACCGGCTGGTGATGCTGTTCTCCAGTCAGGATTTCGAGGCGCTGAAAACGCCGGTAGGCAAGGAAATGCTGCGTCAGCAGGCCACTGCCAGCGTGCAGGAACTGGCGCAGAAGGAAATCGGCAAACTTGCCGTCGAGCAAGTGCTGTTCACCAACTTCGTATTGCAATAGAAGGCTGCCGCAGATGGCTGTTCAAGACCTGCTCTCGCAAGACGAGATCGATGCGCTCCTGCATGGGGTCGACGACGGTCTGGTGGATACCGAAAGCGATTCCGAGCCGGGGTCCATCAAGAGCTACGACCTGACCAGTCAGGATCGCATCGTGCGCGGGCGCATGCCCACGCTGGAAATGATCAACGAACGTTTCGCCCGTTATACCCGCATCAGCATGTTCAACCTGCTGCGGCGTTCGGCCGATGTCTCGGTCGGTGGCGTCCAGGTGATGAAGTTCGGCGAGTACGTGCACTCGCTGTACGTGCCGACCAGCCTCAACCTGGTGAAGATGAAGCCGTTGCGTGGCACGGCGCTGTTCATTCTCGACGCCAAGCTGGTGTTCAAGCTGGTGGACAACTTCTTCGGTGGCGACGGCCGCCACGCCAAGATCGAGGGTCGCGAATTTACCCCGACCGAGCTGCGCGTGGTGCGCATGGTGCTGGATCAGGCCTTCGCCGACCTGAAAGAAGCCTGGCACGCGGTGCTGGACGTCAACTTCGAGTACGTCAACTCGGAAGTGAACCCGGCGCTGGCCAACATCGTCAGCCCCAGCGAGGTGGTGGTGGTTTCCACCTTCCATATCGAGCTGGACAGTGGCGGCGGCGATCTGCACGTGACCATGCCTTATTCGATGATCGAGCCTATTCGCGAGATGCTCGACGCCGGCTTCCAGTCGGATGTCAGCGACCAGGACGAGCGCTGGGTCAAGGCGCTGCGCGAGGACATTCTCGACGTCAACGTGCCGCTGGGGGCCACCGTCGTGCGCCGTCAGCTCAAATTGCGCGACATCCTCAACATGCAGCCAGGGGACGTCATTCCCGTGGAAATGCCGGAAGACATGATCATGCGTGCCAATGGCATGCCGGCCTTCAAGGTCAAGCTGGGCGCCCACAAGGGCAACCTGGCGCTGCAGGTGCTGGAGCCCGTGGTTCGCCCACGCTGATTCCGCCCTTTACTCAATTCGAGCCGTTCGAGGACTAGCGATGGCAGACGAACACGACAATACATCCCCCGAGGAGCAGGCGCTGGCCGACGAGTGGGCCGCGGCCCTGGCCGAAGCCGGCGACGCCAGCCAGGACGATATCGATGCGCTGCTGAACCAGGGGCCGGCAGCGGCGGCGCCTGCCGCACCGACTGCGCCGCGCGCACCGCTGGAGGATTTCGCCAGTGCGCCGAAGTCCTCCGGAGGTGTTCAGCTGGGGCTTGAGGGGCCGAACCTGGATGTCATTCTGGATATTCCGGTTTCCATTTCGATGGAAGTGGGCAGCACGGAAATCAGCATCCGCAACCTGCTGCAGCTCAATCAGGGCTCGGTGGTCGAGCTCGACCGCCTGGCCGGCGAGCCGCTGGATGTGCTGGTCAACGGTACGCTCATCGCTCATGGCGAGGTGGTAGTGGTCAACGAGAAGTTCGGCATCCGGTTGACCGATGTGATCAGCCCCACCGAACGCATCAAGAAGTTGCGCTGACATGCGTGGCCTGGCAATTCTGGCCGCGCTCGTGGCGTTTCCGGTGTGGGCGGCGGAGCCGACTGCGAGCATGAACAGCAGCGCCATGGGCGCACAGCTGAGCAAGCTGCTGCTCGGCCTGTTGCTGGTGATCGGGTTGATCTTCCTGCTCGCCTGGCTGCTGCGTCGCGTGCAGCAGCTGAACCCACGTGGCACCCAGGTGATCAAGCTGATCTCCAGCCAGGCGCTGGGTCCGCGCGAGCGGCTGGTGCTGGTGCAGGTCGGCGGCGAACAGATCCTCATCGGTCTGAGCGGCGGCCGCATCACGCCGCTGCACGTGATGAAGGAGCCCGTGCACCTGCCGGATGCCGAGCCGGCCAATCCCGAATTCGCCCAGCGTCTGATGGAGCTGCTCGGCAAGGACCACAAGGACAAGCCTTGATGTTGCGCATTCTGCTGCTGGCCGCGCTTATGCTGGTCGGCCCTCTCGCTGTCGCGCAGGAGTCGTCCGGCATCCTGGCGCAGGGCGACAATCCGCTGTCGATCCCCGCGATCACCCTGACTACCGATGCCGAGGGGCAGCAGGAGTATTCGGTCAGCCTGCAGATCCTGCTGATCATGACGGCGCTGAGCTTCATCCCGGCGTTCGTCATGCTGATGACCAGCTTCACCCGAATCATCATCGTGTTTTCCATCCTGCGTCAGGCCCTGGGCCTGCAGCAGACGCCGTCGAATCAGATCCTCGTCGGCCTGACGCTGTTTCTCACGCTGTTCATCATGGCCCCGGTGTTCGACCGGATTAACCAGGAGGCGCTGCAGCCTTACCTGAGCGAGCAGATTCCGGCACAGGAAGCGATCAGCCGCGCCGAGGTGCCGCTGAAGAACTTCATGCTGGCGCAGACCCGCGAGAGCGATCTGGAGCTGTTCGTGCGCTTGTCACGGCGCACCGACATCACCTCGCCCGAGGCGGCACCGATGACCATCCTGGTGCCGGCGTTCGTCACCTCCGAGCTGAAAACGGCGTTTCAGATCGGCTTCATGATCTTCATCCCGTTTCTGATCATCGACATGGTGGTGGCCAGCGTGCTGATGGCGATGGGCATGATGATGCTCTCGCCGCTAATCATCTCGCTGCCGTTCAAGATCATGCTGTTCGTGCTGGTCGATGGCTGGGGGCTGATCATCGGCACCCTGGCCGGCAGCTTCGGCACCCTGTAGGAGGGACGCGAATGACACCGGAAGTGGCGGTGGACCTGTTTCGCGAAGGGCTGTGGATGACCGCGATGATCGTCGGCGTGCTGGTGGTGCCGAGCCTGCTGGTCGGTCTGGTGGTGGCGATGTTTCAGGCCGCAACGCAGATCAACGAGCAGACCCTGAGCTTCCTGCCGCGTCTGCTGGTGATGCTGCTGACGCTGATCTGGGCCGGCCCCTGGCTGGTGCGCGAGCTGATGGAGTACACGCAGAACCTCGTGCAGAACATCCCGTTGCTGATCGGTTAGCCCGATGCTGGAGCTGAGCAATGCACAGATCGGCGGCTGGGTGGCGCAGTTTCTGCTGCCGCTGTTTCGCATAGCTGCATTGCTCATGAGCATGCCGCTCATCGGTACCCAGCTGGTGCCGATGCGAGTACGCCTGTATCTGGCTCTGGCGATCGCACTGGTCCTGGTGCCGACGCTGCCGCCGATGCCTGCGGTCGATTCGCTCAGCCTGCGGTCTTTGCTGCTGATTGCCGAGCAACTGGTGATTGGTGTAATGCTCGGCTTCGTCCTGCAGCTGTTCTTTCATGTTTTCATCGTCTCGGGCCAGCTGCTGGCGATGCAGATGGGCCTCGGTTTCGCCTCGATGGTCGACCCGGCCAATGGCATCTCGGTGCCCGTGCTCGGCCAGTTCTTCAACATGCTGGTGATCCTGCTGTTCCTCTCGGTCAACGGCCATCTGGTGGTGCTAGAAATCCTCGCCGAGAGCTTCGTCACCCTGCCGGTAGGGGCTGGCCTGTCGACCAATCACTTCTGGGAAGTGGCCGGCAAGTTGGGCTGGGTACTGGGTGCCGGCTTGTTGCTGGTGCTGCCGGCGATCACCGCGCTGCTGGTGGTCAACCTCGCGTTCGGCCTGATGACCCGTGCGGCGCCGCAGTTGAACATCTTCTCCATTGGCTTTCCGCTGACCCTGGTGCTCGGCCTGTTCATCGTCTGGATCGGTATGGCCGATATCTTCGCCCAATACCAGATATTCGTCAGCGAGGCACTGATGATGCTGCGCGAGCTGGCGGGGGCACGCTGATGAACCGGGCCCTGTACCTGACGGAGGTCGCGCATGGCTGAGAGCGAAAGCGGCGCCGACAAAAGCGAGGAACCCACAGAGAAACGCCTGCGCGAATCACGCGAGAAAGGGCAGCTGGCACGTTCCCGCGAACTCAGCACGGTGGCGGTAACGCTGGGTGGTATCGGCGGGTTGCTGGCGTCCGGTGGGGGCCTGGCGCAAGCCCTGATGGCCATGATGCAGGGCACGTTCGAGCTCAGCCGCGAAACGCTGCTGGACGAGGGCTCCATGGCGAGTCTGTTGATGGGCAGCGGTCTGATGGCGCTGGAGGCGATCATGCCCCTGCTGATCGCATTGTTGATCGCATCGATTGTCGGCCCGGTGGCACTGGGCGGCTGGCTGTTCTCGGCCAAGGCGATGGCGCCCAAGGTCAGCAGGATGAATCCAGCGGCCGGCCTTAAACGCATGTTTTCCACTCAAGCGTTGGTCGAGCTGCTGAAGGCGCTGGGCAAGTTCCTCGTCGTGCTCAGCGTTGCGCTGCTGGTGTTGTCGGCGTATCAGGACGACCTGCTGTCCATCGCCAAGCAGCCGCTGGACCTCGCCATCATGCACAGCGTCGAGATCGTCGGCTGGTGCGCCCTGTGGATGGCCTGCGGGCTGATCATCATCGCGGCGGTGGACGTGCCGTTCCAGCTTTGGGACAACAAGCAGAAGCTGATGATGACCAAGCAGGAGGTCAAGGACGAATACAAGGATTCCGAGGGCAAGCCGGAGGTCAAGTCGCGCATCCGCCAGCTGCAGCGTGAGGCTGCGCAGCGGCGCATGATGCAGGCGGTGCCCGAGGCCGACGTGGTGATCACCAACCCGACGCACTTCGCCGTCGCGCTGAAATACGACGGCGACAAGGGCGGTGCACCGCGGCTAGTGGCCAAGGGTGGCGACTTCGTGGCGCTGAAGATTCGTGAAATCGCCCAGGAGCACAAGGTGACGGTGCTGGAATCGCCGGCGCTGGCGCGGGCGGTGTACTACTCCACCGAGCTGGATCATGAGATCCCGGCTGGCCTTTATCTGGCCGTGGCACAGGTGCTGGCCTACGTCTATCAGTTGCGTCAGTACCGCGCGGGCAAGGGGCGCCGACCCGAGCCGTTGAACAATCTGCCGATTCCGCCGGACCTGCGGCGCGACGAGTGATCCGGCCGGGTGACGGGTTGCGTCGCCCGGCCGCAGCGCTTATTCGATTACGCCGCAGGCGACACGTGCGCCGCCACCGCCCAGTGGCTGCGGATGGTCGGAATGGTTGTCGCCACCCTGATGGACCATCAGCGCCAGGCCCTTGATGTCGCCCAGGCTCTTCAGGCGTGGTGCCAGTACCGGCTGGTTGGCCTTGCCTTCGCTGTCGACGTAGAGCGCGGGCAGGTCGCCCATATGCCCGTCGCCCCAGGGTTCGCCGTGCTTGCCGCTGTTCTTCGGGTCCCAGTGTCCGGTCGCAGCCGCCGCCGCGGTTGGCTTGCCATCGACTTCGGCCGGCTCGCAGCTGCCTTTGGCATGAATATGAAAGCCATGGATGCCGGGCTGCAGGTCGGCAAGCTCGGGACGGAACACCAGGCCGTACTCATTGCTTTCGATCTTCACGCTGCCCACGGATTCTCCGATGCCCTGGGCGGTGACGGCGTTGATCTCGACGTTCAGCGTTTCCGCCTGGGCGGTGAAGGCGGTGCAGCCGGCTAGGGCGGCGATGATCCACTGTTTCATCTGAAAGCTCCTTTTGCGCAGACGGCGACGGAGTGCCGCCGGTAGCAACTGTGACTGCCGACGCTGCACGGCGTTCGCACCGCCCCGCGGTATAGAGGGCGCTGGCAGCCGATGCGGCAAAGAGTTGGACCCCTTCTTGCTATAGCCCCGGCAGGGCGCATTTCGCGTCAAGAATTCGTTCTGTATTTCCGGGGTTTCTGTGGATCGCACGCAACTCGTCAATATTCGCAACGGCCTGGCAGGCGCGGGGCGCGGCAATCTCGGCGTACCGCTGCTGTTGCTCGTGATGATGGGCATGATGATGCTGTCGGTGCCGCCGCTCCTCCTGGATCTGCTGTTCACCTTCAACATCGCGCTATCGATTGTCGTCCTGCTGGTCAGCGTCTATGCGCTGCGGCCGCTGGACTTCGCTGTTTTCCCGACCATCCTGCTGGTCGCGACCCTGATGCGCCTGGCACTTAACGTTGCCTCGACCCGGGTGGTGCTGATCAACGGCCATGAAGGCGGCTCGGCCGCAGGCCATGTGATCGAGGCCTTCGGCAACGTGGTGATCGGCGGCAATTACGTCGTGGGTATCGTCGTCTTCGCGATTCTGATGATCATCAACTTCGTCGTGGTCACCAAGGGCGCCGGGCGCATCTCGGAAGTCAGCGCACGCTTCACCCTCGACGCCATGCCCGGCAAGCAGATGGCGATCGACGCCGACCTCAACGCCGGCCTGATCGACCAGGAAGAAGCCAAGAAGCGCCGCAGCGAGGTTTCCTCGGAGGCCGACTTCTACGGTTCTATGGACGGTGCTTCGAAATTCGTGCGCGGTGATGCCATTGCCGGCCTGCTGATTCTGTTCATCAACCTGATCGGCGGCGTTGGCATCGGCATGGCGCAGCACGGCATGAGCTTCAGTGAGGCAGGCCAGATCTATGCGTTGCTGACCATTGGTGACGGTCTAGTTGCACAGATTCCTTCCCTTCTGCTGTCCACCGCAGCAGCCATCATGGTGACCCGCGTCACCAGTTCGGAGGACATGGGGCAGCAGGTGCAGCGGCAGATGTTCGCCTCGCCCAAGGCGCTGGCGGTGTCGGCAGCGATCATGATTGCCATGGGGCTGGTCCCGGGCATGCCGCATATGTCCTTCCTCGGCCTTGGTGCCGCGGCTGCAGCAGGTGCCTATTGGATCTGGCACCGCCAGAAGCAGTCCGTCAAGAAGACCGAGCAGGAGGTGCAGAAGCAGCAGGAGATGCTGCCCGCGCAACGAGCCGCCGAAACCAAGGAGCTGGGCTGGGACGACGTGACTCCGGTCGATATGGTCGGCCTGGAGGTCGGTTATCGTCTGATCCCGCTGGTCGATCGTAATCAGGGGGGGCAGCTGCTGGCGCGAATCAAGGGTGTGCGCAAGAAGCTCTCGCAGGACCTGGGTTTTCTCATGCCTTCGGTCCATATCCGCGACAACCTCGACCTGTTACCCAACGCCTATCGCTTGACGCTGATGGGCGTGAGCCTGGCCGAGGCGGAGGTCTATCCGGATCGCGAGCTGGCGATCAATCCGGGCCAGGTGTTCGGCCCACTCAACGGCATTGCCGCCAAGGATCCGGCATTCGGGCTGGAGGCGGTGTGGATCGAGACCAGCCAGCGCGATCAGGCACAGTCGCTGGGTTATACGGTGGTGGATGCCAGCACTGTCGTCGCCACGCACCTCAACCAGGTGCTGTACAAGCATGCGCACGAGCTGCTGGGGCACGAGGAAGTGCAGCAGCTACTGCAGCTGCTGGCCAAGAGCTCGCCCAAGCTCGCCGAGGAGCTGGTGCCTGGCATGGTGTCGCTCTCCACGCTGCTCAAGGTCTTGCAGGCGCTGTTACAGGAGCAGGTTCCCGTGCGCGACATCCGCACCATCGCCGAGGCTATCGCCAACGTGGCCGCCAAGAGTCAAGATCCCGCCGCGATGGTGGCTGCGGTGCGCGTTGCGCTATCCCGCGCAATCGTGCAAAACGTTGTGGGACTAGAGCCGGAGCTGCCTGTGATCACCCTTGAGCCCCGATTGGAACAGATCTTGCTCAATAGCCTGCAGAAGGCTGGGCAGGGCTCCGATGACGGCATCCTGCTGGAGCCGGGAATGGCCGAAAAGTTGCAACGGTCTCTGGTAGAAGCGGCACAGCGTCAAGAAATGCTCGGCAAACCGGCGGTTCTGCTGGTCGCCGGCCCGGTCAGGGCGATGCTGTCGCGGTTCGCAAGGCTGGCAGTGCCGAACATCCATGTTCTGGCCTACCAGGAAATACCGGACAACAAGCAGGTCACCATCGTCTCGACGGTGGGTCAGAATTAACCGAGGGTACAGGCCATGCAGGTCAAACGTTTCTTCGCCGCCGATATGCGCATCGCCATGAAGATGGTGCGTGACGAGCTGGGCGCCGATGCCGTGATCATCGGCAATCGCCGGGTGGCCGGTGGCGTCGAGCTGACGGCCGTACTCGACTACCCGATGCAGTCCGCGCCGGCAGCGACCAAGCCCAATCCTGCGCTGGAAGCTGAGCTGCGCAAGACGCAATCGCGCCTGGCCAGTGCCCATGCCGAACTGAGCGCCACGCCGCAGGCGAAGATGCAGGATCGTCAACTGCTTGACGAGAAGCCGGCCGCCGTGGCGCCGAGCGCTCAGCCCGAGCCGGCTGCCGCGCCATCTGCTGCCGTCGATCCGCGCGCGATCGAGGCGATGTATTCTGAGCTGCACGGTCTGCGTGAGCTAATCGAGGTGCAGCTCGGCTCGATCGCCTGGGGGCAGGAGCAGAGCCGCCGTCCGCAGCAGGCCAGCCTCTGGCGCCGGCTGCAGCGCCTCGGCCTGCCGGCCGAACTGTCGCGCAGCCTGCTGGAAAAGGTCGCGACCATCAACGATCCGCGTCAGGCCTGGCGCATGGTGCTGGCCTATATGGCGCAGGCGATCAAGGTCAGCAAGCAGGAGCCGCTGGAAGAGGGCGGAGTGATCGCGCTGGTCGGCCCGGCCGGTGTTGGCAAGACCACCACCCTGGCCAAGCTCGCGGCCCGTTACGTACTCAAGTACGGCGCACAGAACATCGCCGTGGCGAGCATGGACAACTACCGGATCGGCGCGCAGGAGCAGCTCAAGACGCTTGGGCGTATCCTCGACGTACCGGTGCTGCAGATCGACCCGAGCCAGCCATTGAGCAAGACGCTGGCGCCGCTGGCCCGCAAGCGCGTGATCCTGATCGACACCGCCGGCCTGCCGGCCAGCGATCCGACCTTGCGCAAGCAGCTCGAAGCGCTGTCGGATCGCGGTGTGAAATCCAAGAACTATCTGGTGTTGGCGGCGACCAGCCAGAGTCAGGTCCTCAAGGCGGCATGGCACAACTATCGTCGCTGTGGCCTGGCGGGTTGTATCCTGACCAAGCTGGACGAGGCAGGGAGCCTCGGCGATGTGCTCGGCCTCACGATCAGCCAGCATTTGCCGATAGCCTACCTCGCCGATGGTCCGCGGATTCCGGATGACCTGCATCTGCCCCGTAGCCACCAGCTGGTCAGCCGTGCGGTAAGCCTGCAATCAGGCGAGGAGCCGAGCGAAGAGGCCATGGCCGACATGTTCGCCGGGTTGTACAACGGCTCGTCACGGCGGGCCGGATGATCAAGCGAGTGCGGTACCAGAATGAACCAGATGCGTGCCATGCGGGCGCATCGCCGGCCGTATGGCCCCAGCAAGATATAGGCGTGTGAACATGGGTATGCATCCCGTACAGGTGATTGCGGTGACCGGCGGCAAGGGTGGCGTCGGCAAGACCAACGTGTCGGTCAATCTGGCGCTGGCGCTGGCCGATCTCGGCCGGCGTGTGGTGTTGCTCGACGCCGACCTGGGTCTGGCCAACGTCGACGTCCTGCTTGGCCTGACCAGCAAGCGAACCCTGGCCGATGTGATCGCCGGTGAGTGCGATCTGCGCGATGTGCTGATTCAGGGACCCGGCGGCATCCGTATCGTGCCCGCGGCATCCGGGACGCAGAGCATGGTGCAGCTGTCGTCCCTGCAGCATGCCGGTCTGATCCAGGCATTCAGTGAACTGGGCGATGAACTGGACGTGCTGATCATCGATACCGCGGCCGGTATTGGTGATTCGGTGGTCAGCTTCGTGCGTGCCGCGCAGGAAGTGCTGCTGGTCGTGACAGATGAACCCACGTCCATCACCGATGCCTATGCTCTGATCAAGTTGCTCAACCGTGACTACGGCATCAGTCGTTTCCGGGTGTTGGCCAACATGGCGCATGCGCCCCAGGAAGGTCGCAACCTGTTCGCCAAACTGACCAAGGTCACCGAGCGTTTTCTCGATGTGGCGCTGCAGTATGTCGGCGCCGTGCCCTACGACGAGGCCGTACGCAAAGCGGTACAAAAGCAGCGTGCCGTCTATGAAGCCTATCCGCGCTCCAAATGCGCGCTGGCCTTCAAGGCCATTGCGCAGAAGATCGATACCTGGCCGTTGCCCGCTACCCCGCGCGGCCATCTCGAGTTCTTCGTCGAGCGCCTCATCAGTCCCGCTTCAGAAAGCCACGAATGACAGGTGCCGGATCCGCTATGTATTACAGCAAGGCTCAGGCAAAGGATGCTCAATATCGCCTGATCGATCAGTACGCGCCGTTGGTCAAGCGTATCGCTTACCACCTTCTGGCGCGTCTGCCTGCGAGCGTGCAGGTGGACGACCTGATCCAGGCTGGAATGATCGGACTGCTGGAAGCAGCGAAGAAATACGACGCCGGCAAGGGCGCCAGTTTCGAAACCTACGCCGGCATCCGCATCCGCGGCACCATGCTGGACGAAGTGCGCAAGGGCGACTGGGCGCCACGCTCGGTGCATCGCAACTCGCGCATGGTCAGCGAGGCGATCCGCGCCATCGAAGCGAAAACCGGTCGTGACGCTAAAGATCATGAAGTTGCGGCCGAACTTAAGCTTAGTCTCGATGAGTATTACAGCATCCTCGGCGATACGCTCGGCAGCCGACTGTTCAGCTTCGACGACCTGCTGCAGGAAGGCGAGCATGGCGAGCTGCAGGAGGATGCCGGCAGTACGCACCCCGAGCCTTTCCGCGATCTGGAGGACGAACGCTTCCAGTTGGCGCTGGCAGAAGCCATCGCCAACCTGCCGGAGCGCGAGAAGCTGGTGCTGTCGTTGTATTACGACGAAGAGCTGAACTTGAAGGAAATCGGTCAGGTGCTGGGAGTCAGCGAGTCGCGTGTGAGCCAGTTGCATAGCCAGTGTGCGGCGCGCTTGCGTGCGCGCCTCGGTGAATGGCGCGCCAATTGACGATTGTTTGCGGTATGACGTGCTCGGTTTGCTGAGGCATTTTGGGACTTACGGAGGTCGACTTGGACAAGAACATGAAAATCCTCATCGTCGATGACTTCTCGACGATGAGACGAATCATCAAGAACCTCTTGCGTGACCTGGGGTTCACCAACACCGCCGAAGCGGACGATGGCACCACCGCGCTGCCGATGCTGAAAAGCGGCAGCTTCGACTTTCTCGTCACCGACTGGAACATGCCGGGCATGAGCGGTATCGATCTGCTGCGTACCGTGCGTGCCGACGAGCGCCTCAAGCACCTGCCGGTGCTGATGGTCACTGCCGAAGCCAAGCGCGACCAGATCATCGAGGCGGCACAGGCCGGCGTAAACGGCTATGTGGTCAAGCCTTTCACTGCCCAGGTGCTCAAGGAGAAGATCGAGAAGATCTTCGAGCGCGTCAACGGCTGAAGCAGCAACGCCGCGAGGGCACTATGACGCAAGCAGATCAGAGCCTGGCAGAGTTCGAAGCGACTCTGAAGGCCAACGCCCCTAAGTTGATTGAAAGCCTGCAGCAAGGCCGCTTCGATGAAGCGACGCAGATGTTCAATGAGCTCAGCCAGGCGCGTAATCACAGTCTCTATCAGGAAGTCGGCAAGCTCACCCGCGAGCTGCACAACGCCATCGTCAAACTCGAGATGGATACCTGTGCCACCGGCGGCGATCCGTCACCGATCACCGACGCGACCGATCGCCTGTCCTATGTGGTGGAGATGACCGAGAAGGCCGCCAACCGCACCATGGATCTGGTGGAGGAATCGGCGCCGCTGGTCAACTACGTTAGCTACGAGGCCCAGAGCCTGACGGCCGACTGGCAGCGATTCATGCGCCGCGAAATGGATGCTGAACAGTTCCGTGGGCTGGTCAAGCGCATCGACCAGTACCTCAAGCGCAGCATGAACGATGGCAGCCAGCTGTCGCAGAATCTCAGTGAAATCATGCTGGCCCAAGATTTCCAGGACCTGACCGGTCAGGTCATCAAGCGTGTCACCCGACTGATCACCGAGCTTGAAAGCAATCTGCTCAATCTCGTCCTGATGGCGGGGCAGGTCGACCGCGTGGCTGGCATCCAGCACGACCGCGATGCCATGCGCGCCGAGCAAGAGAAGAAAAAACAAGAAAAATCGCCTTCCAATGGTGAAGGTCCGCAGATGCATGCCGATATGCGTGAAGACGTCGTTTCCGGCCAGGACGATGTCGATGATCTGCTTTCAAGCCTGGGCTTTTAGGGGAAGTGAATATGAGCTTCGACGCCGATGAAGAAATTCTCCAGGACTTCCTGGTAGAGGCCGGCGAGATTCTCGAATTATTGTCCGAGCAACTCGTGGAGCTGGAAAGCAGCCCCGATGACATGGCGTTGCTCAATGCGATTTTTCGCGGGTTCCATACGGTCAAGGGCGGTGCGGGCTTTCTTCAGCTTCATGAGCTGGTGGAATGCTGCCACATTGCCGAAAACGTCTTCGACATCCTGCGCAAGGGTGAGCGTCGAGTCGATTCCGAACTGATGGACGTCGTTCTGCAGGCGCTCGACGCCGTGAACGCGATGTTCAGCCAGGTCCGTGAACGCGTCGAACCTACTCCTGCCTCGCCGGAACTGCTGGCCGCATTGGCCCGTCTGGCCGAACCTGCATCCGACGACGAAGCGCCTGCCGCCGCAGCGCCCCAGGCCATCGCAGAGCCTGTGAGCGAAGGCGCCGACAGCGATTTCGAGCAGCTGCTGGATGCGATCGAGCCGTCCGCTGTCGAGCCGCAATCCGCCGATACAGGCACCGTGGCTGACGAAATCACCGATGATGAGTTCGAGTCGCTGCTCGATCAGCTGCATGGCAAGGGCAAGTTCGAGCCGGGAACCACCGCAGCGACCACGCCGGCGGCTGCCGAGCCTGCGATTGCCAGTAGCGGGGCAGGCGCAAGCGACGAGATCACCGATGACGAGTTCGAAGCACTGCTCGATCAGCTGCACGGCAAGGGCAAGTTCGAGCCGGCAACCACCGCAGCGCCCACGCCGGCGGCTGCCGAACCTGCAACGGCCAGTAGTGGGGCAGGTGCAAGCGACGAGATCACCGATGACGAGTTCGAAGCGTTGCTCGATCAGCTGCATGGCAAAGGCAAGTTCGAACCCCCAGTGGTCGGCGCCAGCCCGGTCGGCGTCAGCGAATCCGCCGCGGCTGCATCGGTAGAAAAGGCACCGACCAAACCGACTCCCGCCAAGGCTGAGCCGGCTCGTCCGGCTGCTGCCAAGCCGGTGGCTGCCGCAGCGAGCAAGCCCGCCGCGCCAGCCGCGGCCGAGAAGGCTCCGGCCGAGGCCGAGACCACGGTGCGCGTCGATACCGCGCGGCTGGACGAGATCATGAACATGGTCGGCGAGCTGGTGCTGGTGCGTAACCGTCTGGTGCGCCTGGGCTCCAATAGCGGCGACGAGGCAATGGCCAAGGCCGTTTCCAACCTCGACGTGGTCACCGCCGACCTGCAGAGCGCGGTGATGAAGACCCGCATGCAGCCGATCAAGAAGGTGTTCGGCCGTTTCCCGCGGCTGGTACGCGATCTGGCGCGCAGCCTGAAGAAAGAGATCAACCTGGAACTGGTGGGCGAAGAAACCGACCTCGACAAGAACCTCGTCGAAGCGCTGGCCGACCCGCTGGTGCACCTGGTGCGCAATGCCGTCGACCATGGCATCGAGATGCCCGAGGAGCGCGAGGCGGCCGGCAAACCGCGTACCGGCCGTGTGGTGCTGTCGGCCGAGCAGGAGGGCGACCACATCCTGCTGATCATCAGCGATGACGGCAAGGGCATGGACGCCAACGTCCTGCGCGCCAAGGCCGTCGAGAAAGGCATGCTGGAGAAGGATGCCGCCGATCGCCTGAGCGATCTGGAGTGCTACAACCTGATCTTCGCGCCGGGCTTCTCGACCAAGACCGAGATTTCCGACGTGTCAGGCCGTGGCGTCGGTATGGATGTGGTCAAGACCAAGATTTCCCAGCTCAACGGTACGGTGAACGTGTTCTCCACCAAGGGCCAGGGCTCGAAGGTGGTGATCAAGGTGCCGCTGACCCTGGCGATCATGCCGACCCTGATGGTCATGCTCGGCAGCCAGGCCTTCGCCTTCCCGCTGGTCAACGTCAACGAAATCTTCCACCTGGACCTGTCGCGGACCAATGTCGTCGATGGCCAGGAAGTCGTGATCGTGCGCGACAAAGCGCTACCGCTGTTCTACCTCAAGCGTTGGCTGGTTCACGATGCTGCTCAGGAAGAGCAGCGCGAAGGTCATGTGGTGATTCTCAGCGTCGGCAACCAGAGCATCGGCTTCGTTGTCGATCAGCTGGTTGGGCAGGAGGAGGTGGTCATCAAGCCGTTGGGCAAGATGCTGCAGGGTACGCCCGGCATGTCCGGCGCGACCATCACCGGCGATGGCCGCATCGCTCTGATTCTCGACGTTCCCAGCATGCTCAAGCGCTACGCACGCAGGATTTGATTCGGTCAGGCAGCGCCGTTCCGGGAGGGGCGCGCTGCCGCTAGGAGTGATGTATGGCAGTCAAGGTCCTGGTCGTCGACGATTCCGGTTTCTTTCGCCGGCGTGTCTCGGAAATCCTTTCCTCTGATCCCAATATTCAAGTCGTCGGCACCGCTACCAACGGGCGCGAGGCGATCGACCAGGTGCTGGCGCTGAAACCGGACGTCATCACCATGGATTACGAGATGCCGATGATGGACGGCATCACTGCTGTGCGGCAGATCATGCAGCGCTGTCCGACGCCGGTGTTGATGTTCTCCTCGCTGACACACGAAGGCGCGCGGGTCACCCTCGATGCGCTGGATGCCGGCGCGGTGGACTATCTGCCGAAGAACTTCGAGGACATCTCGCGCAACCCGGACAAGGTCAAGCAGCTGCTGTGCGAGAAGGTGCACACCGTTTCGCGCAGCAACCGACGCTACAGCACCTTCTGCAGTTCCAGCGTCAGTGCCCCGGCACCCTCTGTCCGCGGTACACCCGCCGCATTGGCCACTGCCCGTAGCACCGGTGCTGGCGCGACCCCGGCAACACCCGCGCGTGCGCCGGCACCCAAGCGCAAGGCCTACAAGCTGGTGGCCATCGGTACTTCGACCGGCGGCCCGGTGGCGCTGCAGCGGGTGCTGACTCAACTGCCTGCCAATTTCCCGGCACCCATCGTGCTTATTCAGCACATGCCTGCGGCGTTCACCAAGGCATTCGCCGATCGCCTGGACAAGCTCTGTCGCATTCGCGTCAAGGAGGCGGAGGATGGTGATGTGCTGCGACCCGGCCTGGCGCTGCTCGCGCCTGGCGGCAAGCAGATGATGATCGACGGGCGCGGCGCGGTGCGCATCCTGCCCGGCGACGATCGCCTCAACTACAAGCCTTGCGTCGATGTCACCTTCGGTTCGGCGGCCAAGTCGTTTCACGACAAGGTGCTTGCAGTGGTGCTCACCGGTATGGGTGCCGATGGCCGCGAGGGCGCGCGGCTGCTCAAGCAGAGCGGCAGTCAGGTGTGGGCTCAGGACGAGGCCAGTTGCGTGATCTACGGAATGCCGATGGCGGTGGTCAAGGCCAATCTGAGTGACGCCGTTTACGGGTTGGACGACATCGGCCGCAATCTGGCCGAGGCCTGCATCTGATGAAGGCTGGCCGCTGATGGATGTTCTCAGCCTCATCGGGTTGTTGCTGGCGTTCGTCGCCATCGTCGGCGGCAACTTTCTCGAGGGTGGCCACATATCGGCGCTGCTCAACGGACCTGCCGCGTTGATCGTGCTGGGCGGCACGCTCGGCGCGGTACTGCTGCAAACACCCATCGCGGTGTTCATGCGTGCGATGAGCATCGGTCGCTGGATCTTCTTTCCGCCGCGCATCGATCTGGCTCGCGGTATCGCCATGGTCACCGCCTGGAGCAATACGGCGCGCAAGGAAGGCCTGCTCGGCCTCGAGCCGGTTGCCGAGACTGAACCCGATCCCTACGCACGCAAAGGGCTGCAGCTGCTGGTCGATGGCGCCGAGCCGGAAGTCATTCGCAGCATTCTCGAAGTTGACCTCTACACCCAGGAAGGCCGCGATCTTCGGGCCGCCAAGGTCTACGAGAGCATGGGTGGCTATTCTCCGACCATCGGCATCATCGGTGCGGTGATGGGCCTGATTCACGTCATGGGCAATCTGGCCGATCCCAGCCAGCTCGGCAGCGGCATCGCCGTGGCCTTCGTCGCGACGATCTATGGGGTCGCCTTCGCCAACCTGCTGGTGCTGCCAGTGGGCAACAAGCTGAAGAGTGTCGTTCAGCGCCAGACGGCCTATCGCGAGATGCTGCTCGAAGGTGTGCTCTCCATTGCCGAAGGCGAAAACCCGCGCTCCATCGAGATGAAGCTGCAAGGCTTCATGGATTGATCGCATGGCCAGACGCAGAGCGCCGGAAGAGCACGAGAATCACGAGCGTTGGCTGGTTTCGTACGCCGATTTCATTACGCTGCTGTTCGCCTTCTTCGTGGTGATGTACTCGATTTCCTCGATTAACGAGGGCAAGTACAAGATTCTCTCCGACTCGCTGGTCGGCGTGTTCAACCAGGTCGATCGGGCTGTGAAACCAATCCCGATTGGTGACGAGCGGCCGCGGACCACCGAGTCGGATGTTTCGCAGGTGCAAGACCTTTCCGGCCCGTCGTCGACATCCGGGGCGCCGACGTTCGATCCGCTGGAGCGTATCGCGCAAAGCATGCGCGAGACCTTCGGCGAACTGATCGCCAACGAGCAGCTGACCATTCGCGGGAATGAGCTGTGGATCGAGATCGAGCTCAACTCCAGTCTGCTGTTTCCCAGCGGTGACGCGCTGCCCAATGATCAGGCGTTCCAGTTGATCGACAAGGTCGCGGCCATCCTGGCGCCATACGACAACCCCATCCATGTCGAAGGCTTTACCGACAATCTGCCCATCAGCACGAGCCAGTTCCCGACCAACTGGGAGCTGTCCGCAGCGCGAGCCGGCAGCGTCGTACGCATGCTCGCCGCGCAAGGAGTCGCCCCGTCCCGGCTTGCGGCCGTAGGCTACGGTGAGTTCCAGCCGGTGGCTGACAATTCGACGGCCGAGGGACGCGCGCGTAACCGACGGGTGATCCTCGTGGTATCGCGCAATCTCGATGTACGCCGCAGCGTTTCCGGCGTCGGTAGCGCAAATGCCAGGCCCAACGAGGCACTGCGTCGGGCTGGCACACAATCTGCACCGGCTGCAGCCATGTGAGCGCCTGAGGGTGCAATCGTCAAAACACCGTCGCCCCGCCGTTTCAGGTGGGAACTGCCGGTCAGCTTCGCCGGGTGGGGAACCATGAGAGTCTGGGCTGTTGCCAATCAAAAGGGTGGGGTGGGCAAGACCACCACGTCGATCGCGCTGGCGGGCTTGCTGGCCGACTCCGGTAAGCGTGTCGTGGTGCTGGACCTGGATCCGCACGGGTCAATGACCAGCTATTTTGGTCACGATCCGGACAACCTGGAGCACAGCGTCTTCGACCTGTTCCAGCACCAGGGGACCGTGCCAGAAGGTCTGCCCTGGCAGCTTCTACTCTCCACCAGTCATGAGCGAATCTCCCTGATGCCGTCGAGCACGGTGCTCGCGACGCTGGAGCGTCAGTCGCCAGGGCAGAACGGTCTGGGGCTGGTGATCGCCAAGAGTCTGTCGCAGCTCTGGCAGGACTTCGATTACGCGGTCATCGACAGCCCGCCGCTGCTCGGCGTGCTGATGGTCAATGCGCTTGCTGCCAGCCAGCAACTGGTGATCCCGGTACAAACCGAGTTCCTCGCGATGAAGGGCCTCGAGCGCATGGTCAGCACGCTGTCGATGATCAACCGCTCGCGCAAGCAGGCGCTGCCGTACACCATCGTGCCGACGCTGTTCGACCGTCGTACCCAGGCCTCGATGAACACGCTCAAAGTCTTGCGTGCCGGCTACGCCGACCATCTCTGGCCGGCTTTCATTCCAATCGACACGCGGCTGCGCGACGCCAGTCGTGCCGGTCTGACACCATCGCAATTCGATCCCGCCAGCCGCGCCGTTCTTGCCTATCGCGCCTTGCTGAAGCACCTGCTGGCGCTGCAACCGTCGCCGCAGGTGGCTTGACGAAAGGGACAACCGCTCGGCGCTCGGCGCCTCAAGTTTGTTGTGTCGGCAGCCGATAGCCTGTTCAGCTTCTCCTTACGAGTCTTTCCATGAGTCGCACCGTCCTTACCGAAACCCGATCCCAGCAAGCGCTGCAGTCCTATCTCGACGGGCTGCTGCAGGATGCGGCCATCGAACTGGCGGACTCGGTCAGTCAGGACGAATTCCAGGCTGCCGTGCTCGAGGAACAGCTGCGCGATGCGCGAATCAGCCAGCCGCCGCGCCTGGAGATCGTGGCCACGCCGCCCGCGCCGCCTGTGGTCGTCGCGCCTGAAGCCCCTGAAATACCTGCGCCCGCGCCAGTGCATGCCGCAGCGCCAATCATTGCCTTGGCTGCCGCTGCGCAGCCGGTCGATGAACCGACAGCTATCGTTGCTGATCGGCATCCGGGCTGGGGCGACGAGCCCTTCGAGTGTTTGCTGTTCGATGTCGCCGGGCTGACGCTGGCGGTGCCACTGGTCTGCCTGGGGTCCATCTATCCGCTGGCGGGACAGGAGCTTACGCCACTGTTCGGCCAGCCCGACTGGTTTCTTGGCATACTGCCGAGCCAGGCGGGCAATCTGAAGGTGCTGGACACGGCGCGCTGGGTGATGCCTGATCGCTATCGCGACGATTTTCGCCAAGGCCTGCAGTACGTGATTTCGGTGCAGGGTTATGAATGGGGGCTGGCGGTACATCAGGTCAGCCGGTCGATCCGTCTCGACCCCAGTGAAGTGAAGTGGCGTACGCAGCGCAGCCAGCGCCCTTGGTTGGCCGGTACGGTTATCGAACACATGTGTGCGCTGGTCGATGTCACGGCACTGGCCGAGTTGATCGCCAGTGGTGCGGTCAAGCAGATGCAGGACGCGGCAAAGCCGCACAAGCGCTGAAGAATGAATGACGGTCGCACGCGGTGTGCGGCCTGGCGATAGAATCGACCGCCGCGAGCGGTAATTGAAGAAGGTGGGATTATGAAGATGACGTCTGCGCAGGGCTCCGAAGATCCTGTTCTGCAATGGGTAACCTTCCGTCTGGATAACGAGACGTACGGCATCAACGTGATGCAGGTTCAGGAAGTGTTGCGCTACACCGAGATTGCGCCGGTACCCGGGGCGCCGAGCTACGTGCTGGGCATCATCAATCTGCGAGGCAACGTGGTCACGGTAATCGATACGCGCCAGCGTTTCGGTCTGGCCCCGGCCCCGGTTTCGGACAACACCCGTATCGTGATCATCGAAGCGGATCGGCAGGTGATCGGCATCATGGTCGACAGCGTCGCCGAGGTGGTTTACCTGCGTCAGTCGGAAATCGAAACCGCCCCCAACGTCGGCAACGATGAATCGGCCAAGTTCATTCAGGGCGTGTGCAACAAGAACGGCGAGCTGCTGATCCTGGTCGAACTCGACAAGATGATGAGCGAAGAAGAGTGGGCCGAGCTTGAGAGCATCTGATACATGCTGATCGCGTCGCTGGTCGCATCGCTGATCGCGCTGGCATTCTGCTGTCTGGGCCTGCTGGGGTTCTGCCTTTGGCTGCTCAAGCGACAGCGGTTGCTGGCTGAGCAGCAGCGCCAGCGTGACGCGGCGCGGGACAAGCGCATCAAGGAGCTGAGCAATCGTCTGGATGCCTATCTCGAAGGCAACATGCGCATTGGCGACGAGCTGCGTGAGCTGGCGCGCGTCGTTGCGCCGTTGCCGGACAAGCTCAACCAGCTGGAACTGCGTGATCCCAACAATTTTTCCTTCTCTCAGGCCGCCAAGCTGGTCGGCATGGGGGCAAGCATCGATGATCTCACCCAATCCTGCGGTCTCTCCCAGTCCGAGGCCGAGCTGATGAGCAAGCTGCATCAGGCGCGTCAAAAACCCTGAGCTGGCGCACATCGCCCATCGGTTCCTCCCAGGTGATCGGAACCTCCTCCAGCCACTGCATTCCAACTCGTATCGGCCTGGTCCGACCAGGCAGGGTACGGTTCCGTTTTTCGGAACGAGGAGGGCGGTGATGCGCTGCGTGCTCGTTTTTCTATTGTTGATGGCCTCCCTGGGTACGGTTCACGCCGTTGAAGCACCGGACGAGGTGGATGGCGCCATGACCATCAATGTCTTCCAGGCCAAGCGCTTGCACGAACTGGGTGCGGTGTTCATCGACGTGCGCTCGGATCGCGAGTGGCTATGGGGCCATGTGGAGGGGGCGGTGCACTTCGATCTGGCCAGCGATTTCGTTAGCCTGGCAGGCACAGAATGGCCGCGGGAGCTGCCACTGGTCATCTACTGCGACAGTGAGATATGCCCCCGCAGTGCGGAAGCCGCACGCATGGCCGTCGCCTGGGGCTATCAGCGTGTGTTCTATTTTCGAGCCGGCTACTTTGCCTGGCAGCTGCACGACCTGCCTCAGGTGACCGTCGAGGACCGAGCAGCCGTTGTGCTCAACGCCCAGGCCCACTGAGCAGTGGCGGCGTCTGGGTCGTGTCATTGACCGGTTCGCGGAAACCAGGTGGGCACTTGCCCTTCAGGTACCAGGCGAAGGCGATGATCTCGGCGATGGTGCGATAGAGCGCCTCGGGGATTTCGTCGCCCAGTTCCAGTTTCGCAAGCAGGCGCACCAGATCGGCGTTTTCGTAGATCGGTACCTCGTGCTCGCGCGCGATGGCCAGAATGGCCTCGGCCAGTTCATCGTCGCCCTTGGCCGTAAGGCTCGGGGCGTTGATGCCATCGTAGCTGAGCGCTATGGCCTGGCGCGCCGGTTGCTTGTCGGTCATGCGGTTTCATCCACGAAGCGTTGTTCGAGTGTGGTGCTTGGCCCTTGCGGCGGCACGCCCTGACGGCAGGTCAGCTCGCCCACGCTCAATCCCGCGGCTTGCAAGCGTTCACGCAAGTGCGTGAGTTCGGTAGCGATCAGCTGTGCGGTGGCGCTGCGTTCGGCCCAGAGCTGGCTCGCCAGGGTGCCGCGCATCAGCTGTGCCTGGACCTGCAGCGGGCCCAGCGGCGCGATATCGAATGCGAGTTCGATCTTCCAAACTGCCTCGCCGCGTTCTTTCTCCTGCCGTCTTGGCGGGTCTTCACGCTGCAGCTTGATTTGCAACGGCACGAAGTCCCGACCGTCCCGCATCGGCAGTTCCAGTTGCCACGTCGTGAGCAGGGCACCGTCTGGTCCGACCTGTGTTTGCGCCAGGCTGGAAAGCTGGTGCGTTTGCAGTCTCGAGACTGCTGCCGCGGCAAGCTTGAGCAGCAGCTCCAGGTCGGCTTCCTCTTCCATGCCCGGTGGAAGCTTGCTGGGTAGGGGGAAGCCGACCGCGAGCTGGCGGGTGCTGCCTTGGGTCAATGCGCCCAGGGCCTGGCGTGCGAACGCCGGCAGCACTTGTCCCATGGCGGCGCCGGCTTGGGCTCCAGTCAGCGGTGTGCTGCCAGGGAGGCTCGGCATTTGCGCAAGCAGACGCAGTAGGGCCGCTTTGAGATCTCCCTGCAGGCCCTCGGTTTGTCCCGCCAGCAGTCGCGCCTCGAGAAAGACGCCACTCTTGGCCAGTGCCGCAGCCAGTGCCTTGGCATCGGTCAGCTGCTGCATGTCGGGGATCTGGCCAAGCAAGGCTTCGGCCGCGCCCTTCAGGCCGCCGGGCAGCGTGCCCGAGGCGCCTTGCAGCGCCTTGAACAAACCTTCGAGCGAAGCCTGGCGCTGCTGCTGCGCGCTGAGCTGCTCGCCTAGATGCAGCTGATCGAGCCGGCCACTCAACGGCAAAAAGCTCAACGCCTGACTCGCCTTTACCTGGGCTGTCAGAAGGCTGCCTAGCGCCAGCGGGGTGCTCGATTCGATGTTCAGCTTCTGGCCGCTGAGTGGTGAGTTGAGCAGGCTGATCACCACCTTGAACAGCTTCTGTCCGTCGTCCAGCCGATGTTCGCTGCTGGCGACGACGCGGCCCTGGATCACACTGCCGACCGGCAACTGCTCGAGATCGAGCGCGGAGGCGGGTTGGCGTCCGGCTGCCTGTTGCGACGCCAGCAGGCGGGTGTCGGAGAGCGCGGTGATGACATAGGCCGCGCCGAGGGCTGGCGCCTTGTTGCTACTGACCTCGACAGTGGCCTGGCGTCCCCCGGTCATGGTCAGACGCAGCACCAGGCGAAAGGCCTGCGCTGCCTCCCTGATGCCGACCACCTCGGCCTCGGCCTGCTCGCCGGCTGCCAGCAGACCTTGCATCGGTTGCAGAAGCTTCAGTGCAAGCTCGCTGGAGGCTGCGCTCTGGCGTGGCATGCCGGCCTGGGGCAGAGCGGTGGTACTCTTGATCTCGGTCATCTTTCCTCAAATGCTCTTACAACCTTTCGTGTTTGCGGCCTTCGGCACTCAAGGTTGCCATGTATAATTCCGCCCGCCTGGCCTACCCGCCTGAGTATAGCGGCCAGGCCTTTTTCATCTTGAGGTGTCGCCAGCGTGTCAACTCCCTTCCTCGAAGCTGTGGCGCTCGCCTGCGAGCGGGACTGGCGGCTGTTGTTCGACAAGCTCGATCTGCGCCTCGAGAACGGCGAGATGCTGCAGATTTCCGGCCCCAACGGTAGCGGCAAGACCAGCCTGCTGCGCCTGCTGTCCGGCCTCATGCAGCCCACCGCCGGCGAGGTCAGACTCAAGGGGCTGCCACTCGACGCGCAACGTGGCGAGCTGGCCCGCAACCTGTTGTGGATCGGGCACGCTGCAGGTATCAAGGGCCTGCTTACCGCAGAAGAAAACCTGACCTGGCTGTGCGCGCTGCATCAACCGGCAAGTCGCGAAGCGATCTGGCAGGCGCTTGCTGCCGTAGGACTGCGCGGTTTCGAAGACGTGCCCTGCCACACCCTTTCGGCCGGACAGCAGCGTCGTGTCGGGCTTGCGCGACTCTACCTTTCTCCGCCGCCGCTGTGGATTCTCGACGAGCCGTTCACGGCGCTCGACAAGCATGGTGTTGCGCAACTGGAGCGACACCTGGCGGCCCATTGCGAGCAGGGCGGACTGGTCGTGCTGACCACTCACCACAGTCTCACCGAGATGCCTGCTGGCTACCGTGAACTGGATCTGGGGCAGCGAGCCGCATGAGCAGCGTCTTCACGCTTCTGCTGGCTCGCGAGGCGCGCCTGCTGTTTCGTCGTCCGGCCGAACTGGCCAATCCTCTGGTGTTCTTCGCAATTGTCATCGCGCTGTTTCCGCTGGCGGTCGGGCCCGAGACGCAACTGTTGCAAACGATTTCTCCGGGGCTGGTCTGGGTCGCCGCGCTTCTGGCCGTGCTGCTCTCGCTGGACGGCCTTTTTCGCAGTGACTTCGAGGATGGCTCGCTCGAGCAGTGGGTCGTTTCGCCGCACCCGCTTGCGCTTCTGGTGCTCGCCAAGGTGCTGGCACACTGGGCGTTTTCCGGTCTGGCGCTGGTCCTGCTGGCACCCTTGCTGGGGCTGATGCTGGGATTGCCGCTCGACACCATGCCGGTACTGTTGATCTCGCTGCTGCTGGGGACGCCCATTCTCAGCCTGCTCGGCGCGGTCGGTGCGGCCCTGACGGTGGGGCTCAAAAGAGGCGGGTTGCTGCTTGCTCTGCTCATTCTGCCGCTCTATATCCCTGTGCTGATTCTGGGCAGCGGTGCGCTGCAGGCCGCTTTGCAGGGGCTTCCGGCGGTCGGGCACCTGCTGTGGCTGGCCAGTCTGACCGCGTTGGCGGTTACTCTTACACCCTTTGCGATAGCCGCCGGGCTGAAGATCAGCGTTGGCGAGTAGCGGTACACCTGATGGCCGGCGCCTGTGCCCGGTCGACATAGCGAATGTCGAGGCCTGAGTTCAGGCACTCGCGCAACGACGAGTCATCCGATGAACTGGACATGGTTTCACAAGCTGGGTTCACCCAAGTGGTTCTACGAGATCAGCGGGCGCTGGCTGCCCTGGCTGGGGTGGGCTGCGGTATTGCTGATCGGCGTCGGCACGGTCTGGGGGCTGGCGTTCGCACCGGAGGATTATCAGCAGGGCAATAGCTTCAGGATCATCTACATTCATGTCCCCGCAGCATTTCTGGCCCAGTCCATCTACGTGATGCTCGCCGTCGCCGGCGTGGTCGGGCTGGTCTGGAAGATGAAGCTCGCCGACGTTGCGCTGCAGCAGGCGGCCCCCATTGGCGCCTGGATGACCTTTATCGCACTGCTGACCGGTGCGGTCTGGGGCAAGCCGACCTGGGGCGCCTGGTGGGTCTGGGATGCACGACTCACCTCGATGCTGATTCTGCTGTTCCTGTATTTCGGTGTCATCGCGCTGGGCCAGGCGATCAGCAACCGCGACAGTGCTGCCAAGGCCTGCGCCGTGCTGGCGATCGTCGGCGTGGTGAACATCCCGATCATCAAGTACTCGGTCGAGTGGTGGAACACGCTTCATCAGCCGGCCACCTTCAAGGTCACCGAGAAGCCTGCGATGCCGGTAGAGATGTGGCTGCCGTTGCTGATCATGGTGATCGGCTTCTACTGCTTCTTTACCGCGGTGTTGCTCATGCGCATGCGCCTGGAAGTGCTTCGCCGTGAATCGCGTGCCAGCTGGGTGAAGACCGAGGTCAAGGCTCTGGTGGGAAACAACTCGTGAACTTTTCGTCCTTCGCCGAATTCATCGCCATGGGCAATCATGGCGTGTATGTCTGGACCTCCTACGGCATAAGCCTGGCGGTCCTGATTCTCAATGTCGTGCTGCCGGCCCTCTCGCGCCGGCGCTATCTGCAAGATGAGGCGCGTCGTTTGCGCCGGGAGGAGTCGAAGTGAATCCGGTGCGCAAGAAGCGTCTTTTCATCGTCCTGGCCATTCTCGCCGGTGTCGGTATTGCCGTGGCGCTGGCGTTGTCCGCTCTGCAGCAGAACATCAACCTGTTCTACACACCGACCCAGATCGCGGCGGGAGAGGCGCCGGAAGGCACGCGTATTCGCGCCGGCGGGCTGGTCGAGGAAGGCTCGGTACAGCGCACCAACGATTCACTCAGCGTATCGTTCCGAGTGACCGACGGAGTGGAGACGGTGACCATCAGCTATCAGGGCATCCTCCCCGATCTGTTCCGCGAAGGGCAGGGCATCGTCGCATTGGGCCGGGTTAATGCCGATGGTGTCCTGGTCGCCGATGAGGTGCTGGCCAAGCACGACGAAAATTACATGCCGCCCGAAGTGACCCAGGCGCTGGAGCAGAGCGGCATGATGAAACACTACGAAGGCGGCAAGAAGGAGTACGCGAAATGATTCCCGAGCTCGGCCACCTGGCGATGATTCTTGCGCTGTGCCTGGCGGTCGTGCAGGCGACGCTGCCACTGATCGGTGCCTGGCGGGGTGACCGGCAGTGGATGGGGCTGGCGCAGCCGGCGGCCTGGGGGCAGTTCGCGTTTCTCGCATTCGCCTTCATCTGCCTGACCTATGCCTTCATGGTCGATGATTTTTCGGTCGCCTATGTCGCACAGAATTCGAATAGTGCGCTGCCCTGGTACTACAAGTTCAGCGCGGTCTGGGGCGCCCACGAAGGCTCGCTGCTGCTCTGGGCATTCATCCTGGCCGGCTGGACCTTCGCCGTGTCGATCTTCTCCCGCCAACTGCCGGAAGACATGCTCGCCCGGGTGCTTGGTGTAATGGGGCTGATCAGCATCGGCTTTCTGCTGTTCCTGATCGTCACGTCCAACCCGTTCGAGCGGCTGCTGCCGCAATCGCCGATGGACGGTCGGGATCTCAACCCGCTGCTGCAGGACTTCGGTCTGATCGTCCATCCGCCGATGCTGTACATGGGCTATGTCGGCTTTTCCGTGGCATTCGCGTTCGCCATCGCCGCGCTGCTGGGCGGGCGGCTCGACGCAGCCTGGGCGCGCTGGTCGCGTCCCTGGACCCTGGTGGCCTGGGCCTTCCTCGGGCTGGGTATCGCGCTGGGGTCCTGGTGGGCGTACTACGAGCTGGGCTGGGGTGGCTGGTGGTTTTGGGATCCGGTGGAAAACGCCTCCTTCATGCCGTGGCTGGTCGGCACCGCGCTGATCCACTCGCTGGCAGTCACCGAGAAGCGCGGTGTATTCAAGAGCTGGACGGTGCTGCTGGCCATTGCTGCGTTCTCCCTGAGTCTGCTCGGCACCTTCCTGGTCCGCTCCGGCGTGCTGACATCGGTACACGCATTCGCTACCGATCCGGAGCGCGGCGTATTCATTCTGGTTTTCCTGCTGATGGTGGTGGGGGGCTCCCTGACCCTGTTCGCCCTGCGCGCCCCGGTGGTCAAGAGTCAGGTCGGTTTCGGCCTTTGGTCCCGTGAAACGCTGCTGCTGGTGAACAACCTGCTGCTGGTCGTTGCGACCGCCATGATTCTCCTGGGCACGCTGTATCCGCTGCTGCTCGACGCGCTGTCCGGCGCCAAGCTTTCGGTCGGCCCGCCGTATTTCAACGCGATGTTCGTTCCGTTGGTGGCGGCGCTGATGTTGGCCCTGGCCGTTGGCATCCTCGTCCGTTGGAAAGACACCCCATTCAAGTGGCTGCTCGGCATGCTCACGCCGGTGTTGATCGCCAGCGTGGTCCTCGGCGGCCTGGGTTCGCTGTTGTTCGGCGACTTCAACTGGGCGGTACTGGCGGTGTGTCTGCTTGGCGCCTGGGTGGTGCTGGCCAGTGCTCGCGATCTGCTCGACAAGACCCGTCACAAGGGGCTGGTCAAGGGCATGCGCAGTCTGTCGCCGAGCTATTGGGGCATGCAACTGGCGCATATTGGCCTGGTCGTCTGTGCCATCGGTGTTGTGTTGACCAGCCACCAGAGCGCTGAGCGGGATCTGCGGCTGGCGCCCGGCGAATCCCTGGAGCTGGGTGGCTATCGGTTCGTCTTCGAAGGCGCCGTGCACCATGAGGGGCCGAATTTCACTTCGGACAAGGCGACTATCCGCGTGCTCGATGGCGACAAGCAGGTTGCCACGCTGCATCCCGAGAAACGCCTCTATACCGTGCAGCAGATGCCGATGACCGAGGCGGGCATCGATGCCGGCTTTACCCGTGACCTCTATGTGGCGCTGGGTGAACCATTGGATGGCGGCGCTTGGGCGGTACGGGTGCATATCAAGCCGTTCGTGCGCTGGATCTGGCTCGGTGGTCTGATGATGGCGTTCGGCGGTGTGCTGGCGGCCAGTGACCGCCGCTATCGTGTGAAGGTCAAGACCCGGGTGCGCGAAGCCCTCGGCATGGCGGCACAAGGAGCCTGATGTGAAACGACTGTTGATGCTGCTGCCACTGGTGGTCTTTCTGATCATCGCGGTGTTTCTCTATCGCGGCTTGTTCCTCGATCCGTCGGAGCTGCCCTCGGCGTTGATCGGCAAGCCGGTACCGTCGTTCTCGCTTCCTTCGGTGGAGGATGAGCAGCGTCTGATCAGCCAGGACGACCTCAAGGGCAAGCCGGCGTTGCTCAACGTGTGGGCGACCTGGTGCGTCGCATGCAAGGTCGAGCACCCTGTGCTCAACCGTCTCGCAGCGCAGGGTGTGGTGATCCATGGCGTCAACTACAAGGACGACAACGCGGCGGCGCAGAAGTGGCTGAACGAGTTCCACGACCCCTATCAACTGAACATTCGCGACGAGCAGGGCAGCCTGGGGCTGGACCTGGGCGTCTACGGCGCGCCGGAGACTTTCCTGATCGACAAGCAGGGTGTCATTCGCCACAAGTTCGTAGGGGTGATAGACGATCAGGTCTGGCGTGAGCAGCTGGCGGCGCTCTATCAGGAGCTGGTGGACGAATGAAACGACTGATCCACGCCGTACTTCTCGGGCTTGCGCTGGTGACCAGCGCGCAGGGCGCAATCGATACCTATGAGTTTCGTGACGAGGCCGAGCGTGAGCGTTATCGCACCCTGACCGAAGAGCTGCGCTGCCCGAAGTGCCAGAACCAGAACATCGCTGACTCGAACGCACCGATTGCCATGGACCTGCGCCAAGAAATCTTCCGCATGCTCGAAGAGGGGCAGAGCAACGAGCAGATCGTGGATTACCTGGTCGAGCGCTATGGCGATTTCGTTCGGTACAAGCCGCCGATGAATGCCAAGACCATGCTGCTCTGGTATGGGCCCGTCGCGCTGCTGGTGCTGGGTTTTGGCGTACTGGCGGTCATTCTGGTTCGTCGTCGCCGGTTCGAGAAAGCCCCCGCATCGCACACTCTCTCCGAGACAGAACGCGAACGTCTCGCCAAGCTGTTGGATAAAAAAGAACCATGATCGATTTCTGGATTGCCGCCGCCGGCTTGCTGCTGGTGGCGCTGGCCTTTCTCCTGCTCCCGATTCTGCGCGGCCGCCGTGCCCAGGCAGAAGAAGACCGCACCGCGCTCAATGTGGCGTTGTATGAGGAGCGCATGGCAGAGCTCACCGCCCAGCACGAGGCCGGCACGTTGAGTGCCGAGCAGCTTGAGGCGGGGCGAGCGGATGCCGCTCGTGAGTTGCTTGAGGATACCGAAGAGAGCGGTGCACCGCGCACGGCCAGGCTTGGTCGCAGCGTCCCGCTGGTCGCGGCGCTTCTGGTGCCGCTGATGGGCTATGGCCTATACCTGCATTGGGGCGCCAGCGACAAGGTGCAGCTGGCGCGACAGTTCAGCGGGCAGCCGCGCACCGTCGAGGAAATGACCGCACGCCTCGAACAGGCAGTGAAGGCGCAGCCGGACTCGGCCGAGGCCTGGTACTTCCTTGGCCGCACCTACATGAACCAGGAGCGTCCAGCGGATGCGGCGAAGGCTTTCGCCCAGGTTGTCGAGCTTGCAGGGCGTCAGCCGGAGCTGCTCGGTCAGTGGGCGCAGGCGTTGTACTTCGCGCGGAATCGGCAATGGACTCCTGACCTGCAGGCGCTGACCGACGAAGCGCTGCGGGGAGATCCTCAGGAGGTAACCAGCCTTGGGCTGCTCGGAATTGCGGCGTTCGAAGAGGCGCGTTATGCCGATGCGGTACGCTTCTGGGAGCAGCTGGTCGCTGCGCTTCCGGAGAACGATCCGTCGCGGGAGGCGATTCGGGGAGGAATCAACCGCGCTCGTGAGCAGCTCGGTGAGCCTGCCGAAACGGCGTCACAGCCTGAGGTAGCGGGCATCACGCTGCAGGTCGAGGTCCAGCTCGATCCTGAGGTGGCCAAGGCTGTTTCGCCGCAGGACAGCGTATTCGTTTTCGCACGTGCCGTCGCCGGACCGCCTGCTCCGCTCGCGGCCAAGCGCCTGACGGTCGCCGATCTACCGGCGTCGATCAGCCTGAGCGATGCCGATGCGATGATCCCGTCCCTGAAGATATCCAGTGTCGAGCAGGTAGTGCTGATGGCCAGGATTTCCAGCACAGGTGATGCAACCAAAGGCGAGTGGATGGGTCGAAGCGAGGCGCTCGACACCAAGGGTGAAGAGCGGACCGTACGACTCGTCATCGATCGTGCCGAAACTCCCTGACGCCCAAGAGAGACAAATGACTGCGAAGCCAACCCTTGGACGCCGCGCGTTCCGGACTACCTGGCAACACGCCGTGCTGGTAGGGTTGAGCGTGTTGCTCGGCGCTTGCGCGGGAACTCCCTACGAGTCGAGCCCTCAGCCGCCCGCGGCGAAGCCGGTACCGCGCGCCCCCGAACCGAGTGCTCCGGTCATTTCGCCGCCACCGATCAAGGCGCCGCCTGCACCGCGCGCGCCTGCGACCCAGAAAAGCCATCCTCGTTATGCGCCGCCGCCGCATGTTGCGGCGCACTGGGATAACCGGCTCGGGGTGTACGTCGTCGAAGGACGCGAGCTGTACTATCGGGAGCGTCTTTACTATCGCTGGGATGGGGATTGGTTCTGTGCCGGCCAGCCTGATGGACCCTGGGAGCCAGTGGCGCCGCCAAGTGTCCCGCCGGGCTTGCGCAACCGCCACTGAATCTCTCGGTCGCGGTAGCGTCGGTATAGTTTTTGGCGACCCGGTCTAAAGGCCGTCGAGGGGTGGCCGATATAGCTGGAGCACCGTTGGTGAATACCTCTCAGCTGGTTCGGCATAAGCCGTCGTATCGGGCACAGCCCCCGGAGTCGAGCATGAACGCTTCCGTCAAACGCCTTGAAGAAACTGGTTCTGCTTTGCGCGACGCGCTTAGCCAGCAGGATTGGGCGGCGATCAGTATGCTCGACCGTGAATGCCGCAATGCCGTCGACGACGTGATGAAGGACTCGGAGCGCGACAACGTTGTGCTTCGCCAGCGCCTCCAGGAGCTACTTGAGCTCTACCGCGAAATGGTCAGCACCTGTCAGGTCGAGCAGCGGCGGATTGCCAGCGAGCTGCGGCAGCTGAACCAATCGCAGCAAGGGGCGAAGGTGTATCAGCTGTTCGGCTGAGTCGCGGCATAAGTCTTTGCTGGGGCGCATGCCTGCTGGCGACGCGTCCAGGTGTCTGTGATGCCAATAGCGGCCTCATCAAAGCATTACAAAGTGTGTGGCATTATGTCGCCACGCCTTTTCCGCATAGCTCAGTTCTGTCGGCTACTGTCGCGTAGTTGACGTCTAATCACGCTAACGTGTGTCTAACATTCCCTCCCTGCTGTAACTCGTCGCACAAAGCGCTGATTTTCCGCTTGTTCTTTGGTCGTTATTTCACGCCATAAATTTGACTCAGTTCATTTTTTCATTAATCTAGCTTCCATCTGCCATAAATGTGATCGCCTTTATTTCCATGGATGCGAGCGCAGGCTTTCTTTTCAGCCTCTTAGAGCCCTATAAACAAGATGTGGCGTGAAACCAAAATTTTGTTGATAGACGATGATCGAGACCGCCGCCGAGACCTGGCGGTCATCCTGAACTTCCTCAGCGAAGATCATCTGGCTTGTTCCAGTAGCGAGTGGCAGGACGCGGTTGCTGGCCTAGAGTCCAGTCGTGCTGTCATCGGTGTCTTGCTCGGCGATGTCAGTGCTCGTGGGGGGGCGGTCGAGCTGATCAAACAGATGGGCAAGTGGGACGAGAATGTTCCCTTGATGCTCATTGGCGAGCCAGCACCGGCTGACTGGCCGGAAGAGATACGCCGTCGGGTGCTGACCAGCCTGGAAATGCCACCCAGCTATAACAAGCTGCTCGATTCCCTGCACCGCGCGCAGATCTATCGGGAGATGTACGATCAGGCCAAATCCCGAGGCCGGCAGCGTGAGCCGAATCTGTTTCGTAGCCTGGTGGGCACCAGTCGTGCGGTACAGCATGTCCGGCAAATGATGCAGCAGGTCGCCGACACCGAGGCAAGCGTGCTCATCCTCGGTGAGTCCGGAACCGGCAAGGAAGTCGTCGCGCGCAATCTGCATTACCACTCCAAGCGCCGGCAGGGCCCGTTCGTCCCCGTCAACTGTGGTGCGATTCCCGCAGAGCTTCTCGAGAGCGAACTGTTCGGTCACGAAAAAGGCGCCTTTACCGGAGCCATTACGGCTCGTTCAGGGCGTTTCGAACTGGCCGAGGGCGGAACGCTGTTCCTCGATGAGATTGGTGACATGCCGCTGCCGATGCAGGTCAAGCTGCTGCGCGTTCTGCAGGAGCGCACCTTCGAGCGGGTGGGCAGCAACCGTACTCAGAGCGCGGATGTGCGCATCATTGCAGCCACCCACAAGAACCTGGAAAAAATGATCGAGGAGGGGACCTTTCGCGAGGATCTCTACTATCGACTTAACGTTTTCCCGATCGAGATGGCGCCTCTGCGCGAGCGTGTCGAAGATATCCCCCTGTTGATGAACGAGCTGATCTCGCGCATGGAGCATGAGAAGCGCGGTTCCATCCGCTTCAATTCGGCTGCGATCATGTCGTTGTGTCGACATGACTGGCCGGGCAATGTTCGTGAGCTGGCCAACCTCGTCGAGCGCATGGCAATCATGCATCCCTATGGTGTTATCGGCGTGATGGAACTGCCGAAGAAATTTCGCCATGTCGACGATGATGACGAGCAATACGCCACCAGCCTCAACGAGGAAATGGAGGAGCGCGCGGCCATCAGCGCACCTATGGTCGTCCCGGAAGCCCAGGCGATGCTGCCGGTGGAGGGACTGGATCTCAAGGAATACCTCGGCAATCTCGAGCAGGGTTTGATCCATCAGGCGTTGGAAGACGCCGGCGGCGTTGTGGCGCGTGCTGCCGAGCGCCTGCGTATTCGGCGAACCACGCTTGTGGAAAAGATGCGCAAGTACGGCATGAATCGTCGGGATGACGAGGCGGAATAGCACCTGCCAAGCCAGTCAAGGCCGCCTGATCGGGCGGCCTTTTTCATTGCAGCGTTAGCTGTCCGCTGACCTCTGATGGGCACGAAGATTGCTCGCCTCCACTCACCGACCATCTTTTGACAGGCGTGAGTGAACCTTGAAAGCTGTCACCGAGCCTTCCATCGGGCCGTGCGAGCGCAACGACGAGCGTACCCTGGCGCAGTCTTTGAGGCTGTTCGATCGGATCTCTGGCCAACTGAGCGAATCCGAGGGCCTGTTGTATACGCGGGTCGCCGAGCTTCAGGGGCGGCTGGCCGAAGCTGGCGAGCTGCGACGCCAGGAATTCGAAGAGAAGGAACGACTGGCGCAGCGGCTACGGAACGTGCTCGACCTGCTGCCGGGCGGTGTAGTCGTGATCGACGGCCAAGGCGTGGTATGTGATGCCAATCCGGTGGCGTTGGAGTTGCTTGGGGAGCCGCTAACGGGTGCTTTGTGGCGTGAGGTGATCGCGCGCAGTTTCGCACCGCGTCGCGACGACGGCCATGAGATATCCTTGCGCAGCGGGCGCCGGCTATCCATCGCCACGCGCTCGCTTAGTGGCGAGCCGGGACAGCTGGTGCTGCTGACCGATCTCACTGAAACTCGTCGCCTGCAGGATCAGCTGGCTCGCCATGAGCGGTTGTCTGCGCTAGGGCGGATGGTAGCGTCGCTTGCGCATCAGGTGCGAACGCCGCTGTCCAGTGCCCTGCTGTATGCCAGTCACCTGGAGCAGGGCGGACTCAGCGAGGAGTTGCAGCAGCGCTTCGCCGGAAATATCAAGGCGCGGTTGCACGAGCTTGAGCATCAGGTCCGCGACATGCTGGTGTTCGCGCGAGGGGACCTTCCGCTGAATGATCGGCTGAGCCCGTTCGCGTTGATGGCTGCCCTGCGCTCGGCGGCCGATAGCCAGGTTCAGGGTGCTACGGTGCGTTGGCAGTGCGAAGTACGTGACGGTGAGCTGCTCTGCAATCGTGACACGCTGGTTGGCGCGCTGCTGAATCTGATCGAGAACGCGCGACAGGCCAGCAACGGCGACCTTCGCCTGAAAGTCCACTTCTATCGCCGCGCCTCGACGTTGCGCATCTGTATCAGCGACAACGGCTGCGGAATAGCCGCCGATGTCCTGGCGCGCCTCGGCGAACCCTTTTTCACTACTCGCGCGACCGGAACCGGCCTGGGGCTGGCGGTGGCACAGGCGGTTGCCCGAGCGCATCGGGGTGGGCTGCAGCTCCGATCACGCCCGGGGCGGGGCACCTGTGCCTTGCTGACGCTGCCCTTGCTCCCACGAGTCGGAACGGAGTGATCATGACTGCCAAGATTCTGCTGGTCGAGGATGATCACGCGCTGCGCGAAGCGTTGGGCGATACGCTTCAGCTGGCTGGCCACCCATATCGCGCGGTCGATTGTGCCGAGGCTGCGTTAGCTGCCCTGCAGCAGGAACCATTCGGCCTGGTGATGAGTGACGTGAATATGCCGGGTATGGATGGCCACGAGTTGCTGGCCTTGATCCGGCAGTATCACCCGCAGGTTCCGGTGCTGTTGATGACCGCCTTCGGGGCTGTTGCGCGGGCCGTCGATGCCATGCGGCAGGGTGCGGCGGACTATCTGGTCAAGCCGTTCGAGCCGCAGATTCTGCTTGAGTTGGTCGATCGGCACGTCGCCGGTGTGTGCGGGTCCGGGCAGGCTGACGGGCCGGTGGCATGCGAGCCAGCCAGCCAGCAGTTGCTGGGCCTTGCTTCGCGGGTTGCGCAGAGCGATTCGACGGTACTGATCTCCGGTGAATCAGGGACCGGCAAGGAGGTGCTGGCGCGCTACATCCACCAGCATTCGCCACGTGCCGGCAAACCTTTTGTCGCGATCAACTGTGCGGCGATCCCTGACAACATGCTGGAGGCGACCTTGTTCGGGCATGAGAAAGGCGCATTCACCGGGGCCATCGCCAGCCAGCCGGGGAAGTTCGAGCAGGCCGATGGCGGCACGCTGCTGCTTGACGAGATTTCCGAGATGCCCCTGGCGCTGCAGGCCAAGCTGCTGCGTGTGTTGCAGGAGCGCGAGGTTGAACGGGTCGGTGCACGCAAGGCCGTCGCCCTGGATATCCGCGTACTGGCGACTACCAACCGCGACCTGGCCGGCGAGGTGGCAGCAGGTCGCTTCCGTGAAGATCTGTTCTATCGACTGTCGGTGTTCCCGCTGGCCTGGCCGCCGCTGCGTCAGCGGCCGGCGGACATCCTGCCGCTGGCGGAGCGCTTGCTGGCCAATCATGCGCGCAAGATGCGCCAGCCGCCGGCGGGGCTGTCCGCGGCGGCCCAGCGTTGCCTGATCGAGTACGCCTGGCCGGGCAATGTGCGTGAGCTGGACAACGCCGTCCAGCGCGCGCTGATACTTCAGCAGGGTGGCCTGATCCAGCCTCAGGACCTGTGTCTGACGGCGCCGGGTATGTTGTCCGGCGTCGTCGCGCCTCCCGCAGCCTCACAGCCGGCATGCGCGGAGTCCGCCCCGCCGACCGCCGAAGTCCCCTCGGCTCTGGGCGATGACCTGCGCCGCCGGGAGTTTCAGCTGATCATCGATACCTTGCGTGCCGAACGTGGGCGCCGCAAGGAAACCGCCGATCGGCTAGGCATCAGCGCGCGCACCCTGCGCTACAAGCTCGCGCAGATGCGCGATGCGGGGGTCGACGTCGAGGCAGAGCTCTACACCGGCTGAGCCTCCGGCATTGCTCTGGTAAGCTGCCGCCATCACGCAATGGAGAATGGCTGGTGCACGAACAATTCTGGCAGGAGCGTTGGGCTCGCAACGAGATCGGTTTCCACCTCGACGATGTGCATCCAGGTCTGCGGCGCCACTGGCCTGCGCTCGCGCTTCCGGCAGGGGCGGCAGTCCTGGTGCCGCTGTGCGGCAAGAGTCTCGACCTCGCCTGGCTGGCCGGTCAGGGGCATCGGGTTCTGGGCGTGGAGCTGAGCGAGAAGGCTGTCCAGGCATTCTTCAGCGAGCAGCGGTTGGAGCCCAGCGTATCCTGCGAGGGAGTCTTCAAGGTCTATCGCTGCGGCGCACTCGAGATCCGCTGCGGAGACTTTTTCGCGCTTGCGTCTGGCGACGTCGCGGCATGTCGAGGTGTCTATGATCGCGCCGCACTGATTGCGCTGCCGCCTCCCATGCGACAGCGCTATGCCGAGCAGTTGACCGCTATCCTGCCGGCAGGCTGCCAACAACTGCTGGTCACGTTGGATTATGAACAATCCGAGATGGATGGCCCGCCGTTCGCGGTCAATCATCGTGAAGTGAATGCGCTCTATGCTTCGGCCTGGGAGGTCGAGCAACTGGAAGCCAAGGAAGTGCTGCAGAACAATCCGCGCATGCGTGAGCGGGGTCTGCAGCGCCTCGAAGAGCAGTTCTATCGGTTGCAGCGGCGCAAGTGAGCCGCCCGCCGCAGGCCGATCAGCCTTCGGCCTGCAGGCGGCGGATGAAGCTGTCGGCTTCGTCGATCGCGCGCTGCATGTCATTCATGAGCTGATCGACATTGCCCTGCAGCGTTCGGTACTCGCCGTGCAATGAGCTGATGGCGCGCGCGTTGAGGTTGTGCTTGAGAAACAGCACCTGATCGCGCAATACGCTCAAGACCGGCTCGATACGCTGCTCGGCTGCCTTCATGCGCTGTATCAGGCTGCGGTACTCGGCTCGGGTCCGGCTGAGCTCCTTGGCACTGGCAGCCTTCAGGCTGGCATTGCTGTACTGCTTGAGCTCGCTTTCCCATTCCTTGAACAGCGCTTCGGCGACGTCCTCGATGTCTTCGATGCGAGTGCGCACATCTTGGGCGCTTGCCACGCTAGCCTCGTACTCGCGATTCAGCGCGTCGTAACGTTTCTCCAGGTCGCCGCCTTTGACCTCGACAACACTGCGGTAGCGCTCCAGCGCGTCCTTGAATTGCTCCTTGGCCTGTTGTTGCGAGTCTCTTGCATCCTCGACCCGGTCGACGAGGATGTCGCGCTTGTGGATGCCCGCCTTTTCCATTGCCGAGTAGTAGGCGCTCTGGCAGCCGGCAAGCGCGAGCAGGGCACAACAGATGAACATCAGACGGCGCATGGCGATTCCTTGTATGCGGTGACGGTCTGCATGGGACCAATGAAAAGGGCGACTTACGTCGCCCTTGGTATGTCGATGTGCTGTCAGCCGCGCTGACGCAAGGCCTCGATACGGTCTTCCAGCGGCGGGTGCGTCATGAACAGACCGGCCAGACCATGCTTTAGCGAACCGTTGATGCCGAACGCTTTGAGTGTATCGGGCATATGCACCGGCAGGCCCTGCTCGGCGCGCAGGCGCTGCAGGGCGCCTATCATCGCAGTCGTGCCGGCCAGCTGAGCCCCTGCCTCATCGGCGCGATACTCGCGTTTGCGCGAGAACCACATGACGATGATGCTGGCGAGCAGGCCGAGTACCAGTTCGGCGAAAATCGTCGCGACGAAGTAGCCGATGCCATGGCCGTCTTCGTTCTTCAGGATCGCCTTGTCGACGAAGTTGCCGAAGATGCGTGCGAAGAACATCACGAAGGTGTTTACCACGCCCTGGATCAGCGCCAGGGTGACCATGTCGCCATTGGCAACGTGGCCGATTTCATGGGCCAGCACCGCCTTAACTTCGTCAGGGGAGAACCGCTCGAGCAGGCCCTGACTCACGGCGACCAGCGCATCGTTTCGGTTCCAGCCGGTGGCGAACGCGTTGGCCTCATAGGCTGGGAAGATACCGACCTCGGGCATCTTGATGCCGGCATCGCGGGAAAGCTGCTCGACAGTCTGCAGTAGCCACTGCTCATGACGGGTGCGCGGCTGGCTGATGATCTCGGTGCCGGTGCTCATCTTGGCCATCCACTTCGAGATGAACAGCGATATGAGCGATCCGGCGAAGCCGAACACTGCACAGAAAACCAGCAGGCTGCCGTAGTTCTGCCCCGTATAGCGATCGACCCCGAGCAACTTCAGGGTGATGCTGGCAATGACCAGGACCGCAAGGTTGGTGGCCAGGAACAAGAAAATGCGCATCATGTTGCGGCAGACTCCAGGGTAGGAATGGAAGAACGATAGGCTATATAAGGCGCGCCCTTGAGCTATTCAACCGAACGACTATTTCAAGCTATGTCGCTTACGTGCCAAGGCTGGAGTGCAGCAGCGAGCCGGGATCGTTCTCGAACAACAAGCGGGCTAGATGGGCGATGCGTTCGCTGTGCCCGCTTTTCAGCGCGTCGCGAAGCTGGTGGGCGAGGCTGGCCTGGATGCGCAGCACGCTGGGAGGCAGCGTGCGGTCGTCCGGTGACTGCCTGGGAACTGCGCGCGTGAGCCGGATGAAGCCCTTCTCGGTAAGCACGGCCTGGTCCAGAGCCTGGAACTGGATGGTACTTTCGAAGCGCAGATAACCTTCGTCGGCGAGCCAGAGCAGGGCGCCCAGACAGCTCTGATGGCGTTTGGAGGGAAGGCCGAATTCATCCGGCTCCTCCCGCCCGATCAGGTCTTCCACGTAGAGCGCGACCTTGCGCGGAAACGCCTGGTACAACGCGAGCAGGCCGCCTGCGGCGTCCCTGTAGAAGTCGTCGATCTGCAGATCCATCGGTTACTGCTGGTACGTCTTGAGGAAGTTGCCGATGCGCCCGATGGCCTGCTCCAGATCATCGACTCGGGGCAGGGTGACCACGCGGAAGTGGTCAGGCCACGGCCAGTTGAACGCCGTTCCCTGAACAATCAGCAGCTTCTCGGCGAGCAACAGGTCGAGCACGAACTTCTCGTCGTTATGGATCGGACAGATCTTCGGGTCGATACGCGGGAATGCGTACAGCGCGCCCATGGGCTTGACGCAGCTGATGCCGGGAATGTCGTTGAGCAGCTCCCAGGTACGGTTGCGCTGTTCGAGCAGGCGACCCGGCGGCAGTACCAGATCATTGATGCTCTGATAGCCGCCGAGTGCGGTCTGGATGGCGTGCTGCGACGGCACATTGGCGCACAGGCGCATGTTGGCGAGGATGTCCAGGCCTTCGATATAGCTCTGGGCCTTGTGTTTGGGGCCGGAAATCGCCACCCAGCCCGAACGGAAGCCGGCAACGCGATAGGATTTGGACAGGCCGTTGAAGGTCAGGCAGAGCACGTCCGGCGCGAGCGAGGCGGTGGAAATATGCACCGCGTCGTCGTAGAGAATCTTGTCGTAGATCTCGTCGGAGAACAGCACCAGCTTGTGCTGGCGTGCCAGTTCCACCATGCCTTCCAGCACTTCCTTCGGATAGACCGCGCCGGTCGGGTTGTTCGGGTTGATCAGCACCAGGGCCTTGGTGTTCGGCGTGATCTTGGCCTTGATATCGGCCAGGTCTGGCCACCAGTTGGCCTGCTCGTCGCAGAGGTAGTGCACCGGCTTGCCGCCGGCCAGGCTCACGGCTGCAGTCCACAGAGGATAGTCCGGTGCCGGGATCAGCACTTCGTCGCCGTTGTTGAGCAGCGCCTGCATGGACATCACGATCAGCTCGGACACGCCGTTGCCGAGGTAAATGTCCTCGATGCCGACACCTTCCACCTGCTTCTGCTGGTAGTACTGCATGATCGCCTTGCGGGCGCTGAACAGGCCTTTCGAGTCGCTGTAGCCTTGGGCCGTGGGCAGGTTGCGGATCACGTCCTGGAGGATTTCCTCCGGTGCTTCGAAACCGAACGGCGCCGGGTTGCCGATGTTCAGCTTGAGGATGCGATGGCCTTCCTCTTCCAGGCGTTTTGCGTGCTTGAGCACTGGCCCACGGATGTCGTAACAGACATTGGCGAGCTTGTTCGATTTGCTGACCTGCATGATCCTGAGTGTCCCGAAGTGAAAACGTGCCAGTTCCGGAAATGGCTGGTCACGTTTGGCATGAACCCGGGCGCCTTGGCAGTCGGAAACCCCGCTGCCAGACTAGGCGTCGAAGAGGGAGGCATGATACGTGCGGCCCGACCACCGGAAAAGGTACAGATCGGCCTTTTTTATATAGCGTGCTGTTGCGCTTCGTGTGCGTTCCTAACAACCGGTGCGCCAGGTCGTGGCCATGGGACGAAACGCGAGCAGACCCCGAGGAGGCTACCGATGGACAAGCTGGAAAAACCGCTCGACGCCTGGCGTGAGGAGCTGTCCGATGCGCAGTTCCAGATCTGCCGGCTCGGCGCCACCGAGCGCCCCTTCACCGGCAAGTACAACGATACCCGGACGCCGGGCGTCTACCATTGCGTCTGCTGTGATGCGCCACTGTTCGATGCCGATGCCAAGTTCGACTCCGGCTGTGGCTGGCCCAGCTATTTCCAGCCGGTAAGCGATACGGCCATTGCCAGCCTGGATGACTTCAGTCATGGCATGCATCGGATCGAGGTCAGGTGCGCTCGCTGCGACGCCCACCTGGGGCATGTGTTCCCCGATGGCCCTAAACCGACCGGTCTGCGCTATTGCATCAATTCGGCCTCGCTCGACTTGAAGCCCCGCGAAGCCTGAGCCGCAAGGAACCAGCATGCGCGATCCTCTGTTAGATATTCCCTGCGTCACCATCGACGGCGAGCACAAGACGCTCGCCGATTTCGATGCCAAGGTGCTGCTCGTGGTGAACACCGCCAGCCAATGTGGTTTCACGCCCCAGTACAAGGGATTGGAGGAACTCTGGCAGCGCTACGGCGAGCGCGGCCTGGTCGTGCTCGGTTTTCCGTGCAACCAGTTCGGCGGACAGGAGCCGGATAGCGAGGCGCAGATCGCCACCTTCTGCGAGCGCCGGTTCGGCGTGTCCTTCCCCTTGTTCGCCAAGGTCGAGGTCAATGGCGGCGACGCCCATCCGCTGTTCATCGAGCTGAAGAAGCGCGCGCCCGGCCTGCTGGGCAGCAAGGCGATCAAGTGGAATTTCACTAAGTTCCTCATCGCCGATCAGGGCCGCACGGTGCGGCGCTATTCCTCGCGTACCGCGCCGCAGGCGCTGGCGGCGGATATCGAGGCGCTGCTCTGAAACACGAGCGGCGCGGGATCGATAGCTTTTGCAGGCGTTGATGTCTGGTCCGGCTTCGGCCGGACTTTTTCTGTTTGGAGTCAATCATGGATGTCGAGTTGAAAGCCTTCCTGCAGCGTGCCGAAGGCCTGTTGGCGCGTATCGAGCCGTTGCTGCCCGCGCAGCCGCCCGTTATCGATTGGGAGCATACGCTGGCGGCGCGCTGGCAGCGTGACGGCCGAAGCGGCTATCTGGCGCCGCTCGAGGTCAATCTCGATCTGCGTCTGAACGACCTGATCGGCATCGACCGGCAGCGTGATCTGCTGGCTGCCAATACCCAGCAGTTCGTCGATGGCCTGCCCGCCAATCACGTCTTGCTCTGGGGCGCCCGTGGTACTGGAAAATCGTCGCTGATTCGCGCTCTGTTGGCCGAGTATGCCGGCCGTGGGCTGCGCCTGATCGAGATCGAGCGCGACCACCTGGCGGATCTGCCGCGCGTGGTGGAGCTGCTTTCAGGGCAGCGCCAGGCCTTCGTGCTGTTCTGCGACGACCTGTCCTTCGAGGCGGGCGAGGGTGACTACCGGGTGCTCAAGAGCGTGCTCGACGGTTCCCTGGAGCGTGCGCCGGAGAATGTGCTGCTGTATGCCACGTCGAACCGCCGTCACCTGGTGCCGGAGCGCCAGAGCGACAACGAGAACTGGCAGATGGTGGACGGCGAGCTGCACCCGAACGAGGCGGTGGAGGACAAGATTGCCTTGTCCGATCGTTTCGGCCTCTGGTTGTCGTTTTATCCCTTCAGCCAGCAGCACTACCTCAGTGTGGTGCGCCACTGGATCGATTCGCTGGCGGGCAGGGCGTGCTTGCAGTGGGATTGGGACGAAGCGCTGGAAAAGGACGCGATTCGCTGGGCCACCGGGCGCGGCAATCGCAACGGGCGCTGCGCCTATCAGTATGCTCGGCAATGGGTCGGCAGCAAGCTGCTGGAAAGGCGGGACTGAACAGGCGATTGTCTGAACGCTCTGCGGTGCCTGCCGCGTCCGCTGCAGGCACCGGTCGTGGCGTGGCGACTCAGGTCGCAGCGGCCTTGCCCATCTCCTTGAGCTTGTTGTTCATGCGCTGCTCGTCCGGCAACAGGCTACTGACCGACTGCCGCTCGAGCATGCGTGCATGGTGTGCGGCCAGGCCCGGCCAGCGTTGGCCATCAAGGCTCTCGCCGCCATGGGCCATGTTGATCAACTGGCAGGTTATGGCGATATCCGCCATCGATAGCTCGTCGCCAACGAAGAAATCCCGCTGACCCAGCTGCCGCTCGAGATAGTCGAAATGCGGCGGCAATTTTTGCTGCAATGCCGCCTGCACCGCTTCTTCATTACAGGCTTGGCCTGACATCGGTTTAAGGATGCGGTTACGGAACACGGTGAACGTGGTCAGTGGAGCCAGTTCGTAGTCCGCGTATTTCTCGAGCCAGCGTATCTGACCACGTTGCTGGGCCTCACCGCCATACAGGGACGGCGTATCGGAATAGGCCTCCTCCAGGTACTGGCAGATGACGCTGGAGTCGGCAAGTGTGCAGTCGTCGCCGTCCTTGAGTGCTGGAATACGGCCCAGGGGATTGAGTTCGTAGTACCACTGGGGCGGCGTGAAAGGCATCACCGTTTCGAGCCGGTAATCGAGGCCTTTCTCGTTCAGGCAAACGCGCACTTTGCGAACGAATGGGGAGAGGGGGGCGCCAAACACGGTCAAGGACATCATTGCACTCCGCTGTGGTTGTTTGCGTGCGATCTGGCGAGCTGGGCTGCACAGCCGCAATCAGTAGACATTGTTCTTCTTCCACAGGTCTTCGTCGTCGAAGGCTTTCATGCCTTCGGCCAGCTCACTGGGTTCGTCTGCTTTGGGTACTTCGTTCTTCAGCACCAGCGCATTGGCGTGCTCGAGCAGCGCCTCCAACTGTTTCAGTTGGGCCTGATAGGGAGCCGGTACTGCCTGACGGCGGATATGCTGAATCCCTCGTTCGAATGCCAGGCGTGCACGTTGGGGCTGATTCTGTTGCAGCGCCAGCTTGCCCAGTCCGGTGAAGAACTCGATGTGCAGAATGGCCAACATGCGCTGGATATCCTGCACCCAGCGCTTGGCCTCTGCCTGCTCAAGCAGCCCTTCCTTGGTCGCGTGAACGATCTGGGCATGCAGATCCTCAAGCATGAAGCGGCTTTCCTTGGCCTGCGCTTCGGTGAGGATCTGTCTTGGCGGGTTGCGGACCTCGAGCGCATCACCCTTGGCCACGTCGGCGCGCAGGGCCTGGATACGCGCAGCCAGTTTGTCGTTGCCCTTGTCCAGCGGTAGCAGGCGCTCGCTAAGGCTCAGCTCCATCCGAGTCAGCAGCAGCTTCAACGCGGGGGTAACCATCTGACCAGGCAGACCTTCGGACAGGTTGGCGCAGCGGCGACAACGGTCAGTGAGGTCTGCGCGTTTCCGGGCTTTTTCCAGATTGTTCTTCTCGACGATCTGGATGGAGTAGACGATGAAGACTAGAACGAGCAGACCGGCCAGGACTAACCCTGTGATCATTAATGGAGACACTTGACTGTACCTCTCGAGCCGCTGGCTTTTTGCCTGAGTGTAGTGGCTTGACGGTGTGGCCGATAGCTCTGGTTGTTGGTCGAGGATGAGATGAAATTTTTTTTGAAAACAATGCTTGACGGCTATTCGAGGCCTCCATAGAATGCGCGCCACTTGCAGCGTGAAGCGCCAAACGCAACACGCTGAAAGCCGGAGTAAAGCAGTAGCTTCCGGGCAGCGTCCCCTTCGTCTAGTGGCCTAGGACACCGCCCTTTCACGGCGGTAACAGGGGTTCGAGTCCCCTAGGGGACGCCACTTTTGCTGCAAGTAATGCGGGAATAGCTCAGTTGGTAGAGCACGACCTTGCCAAGGTCGGGGTCGCGAGTTCGAGTCTCGTTTCCCGCTCCAAATTTGCCATGAGGTTCCATACGGAATTTCTGGTTTGAAAAAAGCGACCCTAGGGTCGCTTTTTTCGTTTCTGCGGCGGCAAAACCAGCCCCGCCGTCGCTGCGGTGACTGGCATGGGGCGCGGAATGCGCGTCCGCTCCGGCCGTTAGTGGCTCGGCGGCGGCTGGCCGCGGCCAGTCAGGTGTACTTGGTGAAAATGCCGCGTACCCGCTCCAGCGTTTCAGACGTATCCTGCGCCTGGTCGTGAAGGGCTTCCTCGATCAGGCAGGTCAGCATCAACCGATACGCCTTGTCCAACGCGCTGCGCGCGGCTGAAAACTGCTGGGCAATCGCCTCGCAATCCTCGCCACGCCGAATCATTGCCTGAATGCCCCGGACCTGGCCTTCGACTCGCGCCAGTCGTTTCAGCATGGCCTGCTGCTGATCCTGCAGGTCTGCCGATACGACGGCAGTCGTCTGGTCGTTCATGAGATACCTCGAAAGTCACAAAAGGGGTAACTGCAGCGGGGCAGCTGAAGCGGAGCGCACCGACTCGCATACGGGTAGGGGCATGCTAGCGGCCCGCAACCACATGGCCAACTTCTTTTCGTACAGTGCTTGCGTAACGATATATAAAAAAATATATTGTTTTTGTCTTAACTAATCGCTCTGGCCATGACTCCCGACCTGGATATAGACAGCCTGAAAGCCAACGCGGCTTCCGCAAGCGCTTTGCTGAAAGCGTTGGCCAACCCGGATCGCCTGTTACTGCTGTGCCAGCTTTCCCAGGGCGAGCGTAGCGTGAGCGAGCTCGAGCAGCTCCTGGGTATCCAGCAGCCAACGCTGTCACAGCAGCTGGGCGTGCTGCGTCGCGAAGGGCTGGTAGCGACAAGACGCGAGGGTAAGTTGATCCATTACCGGATCAGCAGTCCGGAGTCGCTGGCGGTAATCGCCACGCTCTACCAATTATTTTGCGAGAGGGGGCAGCAATGACTGTCGATTGGGCGAACTTCACGCCGTGGACGGCGCTTGCAGGCGGTGTGCTGATTGGTGCCGCTGCCAGCCTGTTCGTATTGCTCAATGGCCGTATCGCCGGTATCAGCGGCCTGCTGGCAAGTCTTCTGGAACCGGGTGCTGAAGGTCGAGGCGAAAAGCTGTTGTTTCTGCTCGGTCTTCTGCTGGCGCCGCTCCTGTGGGTGCTGTTCGGCAGGTTGCCGGTGCTGGAATTCCAATCCGGCTGGTTCGGATTGTTGATTGCCGGCTTGCTGGTAGGCGTAGGAACCCGATACGGCTCAGGCTGCACCAGCGGCCATGGGGTGTGTGGGGTTTCGCGGCTATCGGCACGCTCCATCGTCGCGACTTTGGCGTTCATGGCGGCCGGCTTTGGCACCGTTTATGTCCTGCGTCATCTGCTGGGAGGCTGAATATGCGCAAACTGACTTCGTTTGCCGCTGGTTTGCTGTTCGGGCTGGGGCTGCTGCTTTCCGGGATGGCCAACCCGGCCAAGGTCATTGGCTTTCTCGATGTTGCGGGCGCGTGGGACCCCTCGCTGGCGCTGGTGATGGCTGGTGCCATAGCCACGGCCCTGGTCCCCTTCACCTGGGCGAAGCGGCGAGAGCGCTCCTTGCTCGACGCGCCGATGCGGCTACCGAGCAAGCGCGAGCTCGACGGCCGACTGATTGGCGGCAGCCTGGTGTTCGGAATTGGTTGGGGGGTAGCCGGCATCTGTCCGGGGCCGGCGATCGCCGTACTGCTCAGCGGGCACTGGCAGGTCGTGCTGTTCGTACTCGCCATGCTGGGCGGAATGCTTTTGTTCTCTGCGCTGGAACGCCGGCGCACTTGCTGACCGGGAGGTCATTATGAAAGCCAACGTTGGAACCATTGATCGGACCCTGCGCATCATCGTCGGCCTTGTGCTTATCGGCCTGACCCTGGCAGGCGTAATCGGTGTTTGGGGTTGGATTGGCCTGCTGCCGCTGGCTACGGGCGTTTTCCGTTTCTGCCCAGCGTACACGCTGCTTGGCATCAAAACGTGCAAGAGCTGCAACAAGGCCTGAAATCGCACCAAACGACGCTGCAACGCAAGAAGGCCGACATTGATGTCGGCCTGCGTCTGTCCGGTTCGCTTACTCGAAACTGGGCAGGCTTGGCTTCACGACGGGTTTGTTGGCGGCGGTCCAGGCATCGAAGCCGCCGGCTATCGACCTGACGTTCAGATAGCCCATGTCTTGCAGCGATGCCGCGGCCAGGGCAGCCCGGCCGCTCGTCTTGCAGTACAACACCAGGTTCAGGTCGCGCGGCCCTAGCTCCGGTGTGCCGCTGAGCTTGAATTCCAGCAGCCCGCGGGGAATGTTGAGGGCGCCATTGATATGGCCTTCGTGAAACTCGTCCGCCTCGCGTACGTCGATCAGCACATCCGCGGCCTGGATCGCCGCGTCGGCGTCGGCAATGGACACCTCCTGAATTCGGGTTCTGGCCTGTTCGACGAGGTCGTGTGCGTTCTTCATCCCGCTTTCTCCTTGCTGCATAAATGATCACGCTGCCGTTCAAGCGCGTGGTGAGTGGTCTGCGGATCCAGGGCACGTAGGGCTTCGTACTGGCTGATGAAAACCTGCCCGCCGAAGTGCTCCAGGAAGTCGCTGCGTCGTAGTCGATCCATCACCGGGCCCTTCACTTCCGACAGGTGCAGCTGAATACCCGCCGTATGCAGCCGGGCGCTGATCGCCTCGAGGCTCTCCAGCGCGCTGGCGTCGATCAGGTTCACGCCAGGGCACATCAGCACCAGGTGCTCGGCCTGTGGATAGCGGCCGATCAGCTCGGCAATCCGATCTTCCAGGTAGCGTGCATTGGGAAAGTAAAGGCTCTCGTCGACGCGCACCGAAAGCACCTTGGGGCTCTGTACTACGGCGAAGCGTTCGATGTTGCGAAAGTGCTCGCTGCCCGGCAGCTGGCCGACCACCGCGACATGCGGTTGGCTGGTACGCCAGAGAAACAACAGCAACGAGAGGCCGACGCCCAGCATGATCCCACTTTCCACGCCGACCAGCAGAACGCCGAGCATGGTGGCCGCCATGGCAGCGGCGTCCTGGCGCGAATAGCGCCAGGTCCGCTTGAGTGCAGCCAGATCCACCAGGCTGAGCACGGCGACGATGATGGTCGCGGCCAGCACCGCGTGCGGAAGGTTGTGGAAGAGCGGGGTGAATAGCAGCACGGTAATGCCGATTCCCGCTGCGGTCAGGGCTCCAGCCAATGGGGTCTGGGCACCGGCATCGAAATTGACCACGGAGCGGGCGAAGCCTCCCGTTACCGGAAAACCACCGCTCATGGCGGCAGCGATGTTGGCGCCACCGAGCGCGACCAGTTCCTGATTCGGCTCGATCTGTTCACGGCGCTTGGCCGCCAGGGTTTGCGCCACCGAGACCGATTCGACGAAGCCGACCAGGCTGATGAGCACGGCGGCCGGGAGCAGGGCCATCGCCAGCTCCAGGTCCAGCGTCGGCAGGCTCAGCGACGGCAAGCCACGCGGCACTGCGCCAACGACCCTGACGCCGGCATCGGCCAGCCCGAGCCCGCCGACCGCTGCTATTGCCAAAAGGAGCGCCACGACCGGCCCGATCTTGGTGAGCGTGCCGGCGATATGCACGCTCATGCCCAGTTTCTGCAGCCAGCCGCCGAGTCGGCTGCGCACCAGAAAGAGAAACAGCAGGCTCAGGGTGCCAATGATGAACGTCGGCAGATGAGTGCTTGGCAGGCCCAGGATCAGCCCATGGGCAAGCTCCAGGGCATTCTCGCCGGTTACCGGGATGCCAAGGATGTGCTTGAGCTGCCCCAGGGCGATGAGAATGCCCGAGGCGCTGATGAATCCGGAGATGACCGGGTGGCTCAGGAAATTGGCGAGAAAACCCAGCCGCAGCACCGCCATTGCCAACAGTACGGCACCGGAAAGCATGGCCAGCAGCATTGCAGCCCCAGCGTATTCGGCGCTACCGACGGCGAACAGCGGCCCTAGTGCCGCCGCCGTCATCAGCGATACCACCGCTACCGGCCCCACCGCGAGCGTGCGACTGGTACCGAAAAGCGTATAGGCAATCAGCGGCAGCATGCTGGCGTACAGACCTGTCACCGGCGGCAGCCCCGCCAGCATGGCGTAGGCCAGGCTCTGCGGGATCAGCATCAGCGTCACGATCAGCGCTGCGAGGCCATCCTTGGCTGCCGCCGTCCGGTCGTAGTGCTTAGCCCACGTCAGGAACGGCAGGTAGCTGGCCAGCCGCTGTTTCATCCTTTCTTCTCCTGGCCGAAATCGCAGGCGTTGGGGGCTTCGGCGGGGCGGGGCTCGAAGTCCAGGTGTTTCGGTTCGGCCAGCCACTCATGGCCCTTGAGCATCATGTCGAAATAGATCGACGGCATCCATCTGGTCTTCAGTTTCCAGGCCAGCCGGCGCGGGACCTTCGGATCGAGCGGAAAGGTGGGCAGCAGTTTTCCGCCATAGCCAAACTCGGCAAGGATCACCTTGCCCCGCTCGACGGTCAGCGGACAGGAGCCGTAACCATCGTAGATCGCCCGAGGCCCGGCGCCGCTGAGCACGCTCAGCACGTTCTCGGCCACGACCGGTGCCTGCTTGCGCACCGCTGCGGCCGTCTTGGCGTTCGGCGCGGAGCACACGTCGCCAAGGCTGAAAATGTTGCCGAAGCGTGGATGGCGCAGGGTCTCGTGTTCGGCTTCGAACCAGCCGTCTGCTGTGCTCAGGGCACTCTGGCGGATGAATTCCGGCGCGTGCTGGGGTGGAACCAGGTGCAGCATGTCGAACTCGCGCACGACGCGCCGACTCTGGCCATTGCTGTCGACGACGTCGAACCAGGCCTTGCGAGCCGGGCCATCGACAGCGGTCAGCCGGTTGTTGAAGTTGAGCTCGGCGCCGTAGCGTTCGACATAGGCCATGAGGCCGGGCACGAAATCCGCCACGCCGAACAGCACGGCACCGGCCGAGCAGAAGTCGACCTGGATGTCCTTCAGCACGCCCTGTCTGAGCCAGTGATCGCAGGACAGGTACATGGCCTTCTGCGGTGCGCCGGCACATTTGATCGGCATGGGCGGCTGGGTAAAGAGCGCCCGGCCATGGCGTAACTGCTGCACCAGCTGCCAGGTGTAAGGGGCGAGTTCGAAGGCGTAGTTGGAGGTCACGCCGTATTTGCCGAGACTGTCACGTGCGCCTTCGATGGCGTCCCAGTCGAGCGCCAGACCCGGACACACCACCAGCGCGCGATAGCCGATGCGACTGCCATCCTCCAGCACCACTTGCTGGTGTTCCGGTTCGAAGGCCTCAGCAGCGGCATGAATCCACTGTGCCTTGGACGGAATGCAGCGGCTCATGGCGCGTTCGGTATTGGCCCGGTCGAACACGCCAGCGCCGACCAGCGTCCAGCCGGGCTGGTAGTAGTGCTGCTCGCGCGGCTCGATGACCGCGATGCGCAGGTTCGGGTCGCGCTTGAGCAGGCTTGCGGTCACCGCGCAACCGGCGGCGCCGCCGCCGATGACCAGGACATCGTAGCGGGGCGTTGCCGCGAGCCGTGACGAGGCGTTCAGCGGTTCATCCGCGGTGGATTGCCAGTACTGCTCCAGGCGCGGCAATAGCCCGCTCAGGTCGTAGTCCGCCTGCCGTGCGGTCTGCAGCAGCACCTGGGGATCCAGATGATGCGCTTCGGCCAGCGCCCAGAGCGACGCGGAGCGTGTGCCGGTCCGGCAGAATGCCAGTGCCGGCCCCTTGATCCGCCCGAGCAGCGCGCGAAAGGCGGCGACATCGGCGTCGCCGATCTGCCCGGATATCACCGGCAGATGGTGGTACTCCAGGCCAGAGGCCTCGGAGGCCTGCCGTATCGCTTCGCTGCTAGGCTGGCCTTCGCCCTCGTTGTCCGGACGGTTGTTGATCACGCAGCGAAACCCGCTGCCGGCCAGCAACGCCATGTCCGTCGCTTGCAACTAGGCAGCGACGGAGAGAAAAGGGGTCAGTCGCTTGATGGTTTGCATGTCGACGTCCTCCGCTTGGGGTCACAGCACGTCCAGGGGGATCTTCAGATAGCGTGTGCCGTTGCTTTCGGGCGCCGGCAGCTCGCCGCCACGCATGTTGATCTGCACCGAGGGCAGAATCAGCGTGGGCATCGCCAGGGTCGCGTCGCGCGCGGTGCGCATGTCGACGAACTGCTGCTCGCTGATGCCGCTGTGAACGTGCACGTTGTGCTCACGCTCGGCAGCGATGGTGGTTTCGTAGAGAAACTCGTCGCGCCCGGGGGCCTTGTAGTCGTGACACATGAACACCCGTGTCTCGCCCGGGAGGGCGAACAGCTTCTGGATCGAGCGGTACAGCGTCCGCGCATCGCCACCCGGAAAATCGCACCGGGCCGTACCGTAATCGGGCATGAACAGCGTATCGCCGACGAATGCGGCATCGCCGATGACGTAGGTCATGCAGGCGGGTGTGTGGCCGGGCGTGTGTATGGCGCGAGCTGGCACGTTGCCGACCTGAAAGGTTTCCTCGTCCTGAAACAGGTGGTCGAACTGGCGGCCATCGGTGGCGAACTCGGTACCGGCATTGAACAGCTTGCCGAAGGTGTTCTGTACCACGGTGATCCGGTCACCGATCGCCATACAACCGCCCAGCTGCTGTTTCAGATAGGGCGCGGCGCTGAGGTGATCGGCATGCACATGGGTTTCCAGCAGCCACTGCACCTTGAGGTCCTGTTCCCGAACATAGTCGACCAGGCGCTGAGCCGTCGCATGGGAGGTGCGCCCGGATGCCGGGTCGTAATCCAGTACCGAATCGATCACGGCACACTGCCGGGTCTCGGGGTCACTGACCACGTAGCTGTAGGTGAAAGTGGCGGGATCGAAGAAGGGTTCGACGTGGGCATTCATGGTGCTTCTCCTCTCTGTGCTCGATACCGGTAGGGGTATGTTCTCTGGGCTGATCTTAGTCCTGCATTAAGTTATATGCATAGAATTAAATGTTATTAGAGGGGCGAGCGCCATCCGTGGTGTGTATAGCTGAAGCGGCTCAGGTCGCCTGATCGACAGGCTCAGCTGGTCGCCGGGTTGGCCTGATCGCTGACGATGCGTCCATCGACCAGCTGAATCGTCCGCGCGCAGTCCGCGGCCAGGCGTGGATCATGCGTCACCACCAGCACCGCGCAGCCGAATTGGGCGTTGATGCGATGGAACAGCTCGAACACGCTTTGCGCGGTTCGCGTATCGAGGTTGCCGGTCGGCTCATCGGCCAGCAGCAGCGGCGGGCGTGTCACCAGCGCCCGGGCGATGGCGACCCGCTGCTGCTGGCCGCCGGATATCTGCGTAGGTTTCTTGTCGGCGAACGCTCCCAGCCCAACTTCGTCGAGTAAGGTACGGGCGAGGTCGATGTCCGCGCTCGATGGCTTGCCGTGGCGGATCATCAGAGGCATCAGCACGTTTTCCAGCACGCTGAACGCCGAAATCAGGTGATGGAACTGGAAGACGAAGCCAATCGCCTGGTTGCGCAGGTGGGTGCGGGCCTCGTCGTCGCTATCCCGTGTCGCCTGGCCGAGCAGGTACAGCTCGCCTGAGCTGGGCGCGTCGAGCAGGCCGATCAGGTTCAGCAGCGTGCTCTTGCCCGATCCCGACGGTCCGATCAGGGCGGTCAGCTCACCGCGACACAATCGCAGATCGATGCCATGCAGCACCTCGGTTTCCAGCGCAGTACCCACATTGAATGCCTTGCGTACCTGCTCCAGGCGCAGGACCTCGGCGGCATGGCTCTTCAGCAGTACTTCAGACATAGCGGATCGCCACGGCGGGGTCGTAACGTGCCGCACGCCGGGCCGGCATCGCCGCGGCCAGCACACCGGTGATGGTGGCGACAAGCATGGCCAGCGGCACCAGCGTAGGGTCGACGGGAATCTCGAACAGGCGCGGGCCGGCGATGTTGAATACCTGCACCAGCCCCCAGCCGACTGCCCCGCCACAGGCCGAGCCAAACAGGCCGAGCACGCCGCCCTGAAGCAGGAAGACCCGCAGGATCTGTCCGCGCGGGCTGCCCATCGCCCGTAGGATGCCGATTTCGCGGGTACGCTGGACCACGCTGACCGCCAGCACGCTGGCGATGCCGAATGCCACCGAGATACCGACGAACACGCGGATCATCTCGGTGGTCATGCTCTGCGAGCTGAGCGCATTGAGCAGTTGCCCGTTGGTTTCCATCCAGCTTTCGGCACGCAGCCCGGTGAGACGCGCCAGACGCTCTGCCACCCGATCGGCCTGGAAAATGTCGGCGACCGTCGTATCGATGACCGTGATGCCGCCGGGCAGGTCGAGCAGTGTCTGCGCCTGCTTGAGGTCCAAATAGACGTAGCGCGAATCCAGCTCGCGCACGCCAAGTTCGAAGATGCCAGCGATATCGACAACTGCCTCGCGGCCTTCACCGGCGTCCAGCCGCAGCTTGTCGCCGATACCGAGGCCGAGGTCCTTGGCCAGCTCCTTGCCGATCACCGCATTGCCTGCGCCAACCATTAATCGTCCGGCAATCAGGTCGTCGGCCAGGGGGATGATGCGCTGATAGCGAGGCGGATCGATGCCGAGCAGCGCCACAGAGGCGCGCGCCACGCCGCGCCGGGCGATGGCCGGGCCGCTGATGACCGGTGACACCGCCAGCACCTGCGCGTCCTGGTCGAGCACGTCGCGAATGTCCTGCCAGTTGATGATCGAGCGCAGACGCTGCGCCCGCGGACTTTCCAGTACCAGCGACCAGCTGTCGGGAGTGACCGGCAGGGTCCGGTTGGCCTCGTCCGGCGGGAGGATACGAATATGGGCCTGAGTGCCGAGGGTGCGCTCGATCACATTGGCTTGCAGGCCGGTGATCAGCGCCGTGATGAACACAATCACCGCAGACCCGACGGCGATCCCGAAAACGATCAGCAATGTCTGCATCCGGTTGTCGAGCAGGAAGCGCAGGGCGATCTTCCATTCGATCCATAGCGACTCGCTCAGGCGCACGGTCGTCAGTCCCGGATGCCGCGAGGAATCGGCCGTTCAGTCACCCGCACGCGCTTTCCCTCTTCGGCATCGTCGAGTAGAACCAGGTCGCCGGTGGTGAGCCCCTCGACGACTTCGCTGAGGGCATTACCCAGCAGGCCAAGACGAACGTCGACCCGCTCGACCACACCGTCCCGAACCCGCAGCACCTGCGCGCGCGGGCCGCTGCGGGCGCGCAGGGCATCGTTGGGCAGTACCAGGGCCTGATCGCGGCGACCGGTTTCGATATTGACCGACACGGTCATGCCCTGGCGCAGGAAATCGGCGGGTTCCAACAGGTCGAGATGAACATCGATGGTGCCCCGTGCCGTATCGACCGCCGGGGCGATGAAGCTGACCCGCGCCGGCAGCACACGCTCCGGGTAGGCGTCGGCAATGATGCTCGCGGCCTGGCCGAGCCGCACAGGAGCCAGGTTCTTTTCATCCAGCGGCAGCAGAATCTCGCTGCTGCCCGAGCGGGCGATACTGAGCAGCGTACGTCCAGGCTGGACCAGATCACCCGGTTCCACATCGCGGGTCTGCACGATCCCCGTTACCTGTGCGTGAATGCGTGTCTTGGCAAGTGTCGCGCGCGCGGCCTCAAGGCGTTGCCGGAGCACTTGTTCCTCGCTGCCGCCTTCGGCGAGTGCCGCGGCGGCAAAACGCGCGCGGTCACGAATCACGCGCGCCGTGAGTTCCGCGCGGCGTGCCTGCTCCAGCGGTTCGGAGGCGAGCAGCTTGCGCTCGAATAATGTTTCGCGTCGCTTCAGCTCGCGGCTGGCCTGTTCCAGATTGTGCTGTGCTTCGCGCAGGGTGGCCTGTGCCTGCGGGCGGGTGGAATCGATCAGTTGCTGCAGGGCCGCTTCCGCCTCGCGCAGGCGGGCACGCTGTTCATCGTCGCGCAGCTCCAGCAGCAGATCGCCGGCCTTTACTTCATCGCCTTCGCGCACATGGCGAGCGGCAACCACACCGGTAATCTCGCTCCCCACCTGAGCCAGCGACTGACTGTCCACTTCGCCACTGGCTACCACCCGTTGCACCAGCGGTCGCGTTTCCAGCCGATAGGCCGGCACTTGCGGCCCTTGCAGCTGGCTGCGGATCAACCAGCCGCCAGCCAGCGCAAGCACGACGAGCAGTGGCCAAGCGTGGGGGAAGTTTTTGGCGACAGGCAAGACGGACCTCTCCCTGATACGGCCCGAGACGGCCATCGAAACGCCACAAGCTTACGGCCAAACGACTTGCATGAATACTGCCCGGAGTGTCGCGTTCGTGCTGCCATGCGAGGTCCGGTACGGGCGAAGCCGATGGCCGCGTCTATCGAGGCCATAGCCTCGCTGCGACGATGGACGGCGTACAATGGCGGCCCGCTCCCAGGATCCGCGATATGGCCACTACCGTTCAAAGCCCCGCCGCCACCCTGCGCGCCGCCTGGCTCGCACAGGCCCAGGCCAACCCCTGGATAACCTTTGGCCTCGCCGCGACCGCAGCCGCGGTTCTGCTCCTGCTGGTTGCTGGCGCCGTCAATGCGTTGCAGAGCGGTGAGGCGATCAATGTGCGCTACGCCCTGCTTGGCGGCAGCGCGGGCTTCGTCGCAACGGCGGTCGGTGCGTTTCTGGCGATCGGTCTGCGCGACATCTCGACCCGAACGCAGGACAGCATGCTCGGCTTCGCAGCGGGGATGATGCTTGCCGCCAGTGCGTTCTCGTTGATCCTTCCGGGATTGGAGGCCGGTCGTGAGCTGTTCGGCAGCGGGCCGGCGGCTGCGCTGACCGTGGTGGTGGGCCTCGGGCTCGGCGTGTTGCTGATGCTCGGGCTGGATTACTTCACCCCGCACGAGCACGAGAGCACCGGGCCTTGCGGCCCCGAGTGCGAGCGTCTGAATCGGGTCTGGCTGTTCGTACTCGCCATTGCCCTGCACAACATCCCCGAAGGCATGGCCATCGGCGTGAGTTTCGCCAATGGCGACATGAGCGTCGGTCTGCCGCTGACCACGGCGATATCCATTCAGGACATTCCCGAAGGCCTGGCGGTGGCGCTGGCGCTGCGCACCACCGGCCTGTCGGCACTGGGCTCGGTGCTGGTGGCCGCGGCATCCGGCTTGATGGAGCCGATCGGCGCGCTGGTGGGCATCGGCATGTCCAGCGGCTTTGCGATCGCCTATCCGATCAGCCTCGGCCTTGCCGCAGGGGCGATGATTTTCGTGGTGTCCCATGAGGTGATTCCCGAGACCCACCGCAACGGCCACCAGACGCCCGCCACGCTGGGGCTGATGGTCGGGTTCGCGGTGATGATGTTTCTCGACACCGCCCTGGGCTGACGCGTCAGGGCTTATCCGGCTCGGTCTGCATCACCAGCTCGACACGCCGGTTGCTGGCGCGGCCATGCTCGCTACCGTTGTCGGCAATCGGCCGGGTGTCGGCATAGCCGGTTGCGCTCAGGCGGGTCGCCTCGATGCCCGCCAGCTGCAGATAGCGCACCACGCTGCTGGCACGGCTGGCGGAAAGCTCCCAGTTTGAGGGGAAGCGCTCGGTCTGGATCGGCAGATTGTCGGTGTGGCCCTCGACGACGATCCGGTGCGGGCTCGCGGCCAGCGTCGGAATCAGCCGATCGATGACGTCCAGTCCGGTATTTTCGAGCTCCGCCTGGCCTGAGCCGAACAGAATTTCGCTGCTGATGCGGAAGCTGATGCTGCCGTCGTTGACGATCACTTCAATGTCCTCGCCAAGCGCCAGCGCCTCTGCAGTATCGCCGCTTTGCGCATCGGATACGGGGGCGTCGATCGCCGGCTCCGGCAGCGGAGCAATGGCCGGAATCGGTGCGCTGGTCGGCTGCGCCTCAATGGCCAGCGGCTCGGGTGTCGCCATTGCGGTGGGTGTCGCGATGGCGGCCCGGCTGTCGCCTTCGCCGTCAGCCTTGCCGGCCATGCTCAGCATGATCACCAGCATGACCAGCAACAGCGTCAGCATGTCCAGGTAGGTGATCAGCCAGGCTTCCTGCTCTTCTTCCCGCTGCGGCTCGATATGCCAGCGGGAGAAGCGGCTGCCCTGGGATGCTTGCCCGTTCACCGTCATTCTTCCTGCGGTCTGACGTGCGGCGCCGTAGGCGTACCGTCGCGGATTTCATCGTCGTGATGGGCGATGAACGACTTCAGCGTCTCGCGCATGTACGCCGGGCTGCGGCGGTTGCACATCATCGAGATGCCCTGCATGACCAGATTCATCAGGGCGACCCGCTGCTCGGTGCGCCGCTCGAGCTTGACCGCGACCGGCTTGAGCACCAGGTTGGCCAGCAGCACGCCATAAAAGGTGGTCATCAGTGCCACGGCGAGACTGCGGCCGATCTGTTCCATGTCACCGCTGCCGAGCATGAACATCAGGTTGATCAACCCGACCAAGGTGCCGATCATGCCGAATGCCGGGGCGTAGCTGGACATGGCACGAAACAGCTGTGCTTCCGCGTTCTCGCGTGCGCGCAGGCGGGCGATGCGCCATTGCAGCACCTCCAGGATGTCTTCCTCGGGGGTGTTGTCGATCACCAGCTGCACGCCGGTGCGCAGGAACGGGTTGCTGACCTGTTCTACGGCCTTTTCCACCGCCGGCAGGTCGCCGCTGATCCACAGCCGCGAGATCTGCACCAGTTCCTCGAGGTCCTGGCGGGTGTACAGCCGCTCGTTGCGCATGACCGTCCACAGCAGCCCGAACACCCGTGTCACCTCGCGCAGCGGATAGCTGATGAAGGTGGCGGCCAGCGTGCCGACCAGAACGATGCCGAGACTGGGAAAATCGATGAACAGCGCAGGTTCTTTCGCGGCGAACAGCACAACCACGGCCAGCAGGCCGATGCTCGCGACGATGCCGATCAGAGTGGAGGGATTCATCGGGACTCCGCTGAAGGGGCGTTCAGAAAGCGCGCGATGATAGCAGCTGGCCCGCGCGCTCGGCTGACCTGGATCAGAGCCCGGTCAGCCACTCATGCGGGCAAGGAGGATCAGAGGTTTTCCAGTAGCCTGCGCGCGGCTTCCTGGCCGCTGAGCCAGGCGCCTTCCACCCGACCGGAGAGGCACCAGTCGCCACAGGCGTATAGGCCCAGCCCGGCATCGGCCAGTGCGGCCCATTCGTGTGCCTGTGCCGGGCGGGCGTAGAGCCAGCGATGCGCCACGGTCAATTCCGGCGCCGGGACCACGCAGTCGATCAGCTCGGCGAAGGCGCCGTGCAGGCATTCGATGACCGCCTCCTTGGGCAGGTCCAGATGCTGGCGGCTCCAGTTGCTGGTGGCATGCAGCACCCAGGTATCGAGCGCGCCGTCCCGGCCTGGCTTGCTGCGGTTGCGTGCCACCCAATCCAGCGCATCGTCCTGGACGAAACAGCCTTCCAGCGCGGTATCCAGCGGATTGGCGAAACCCAGGGCCACCGCCCAGGTCGGCTCCATCGCTACACTCGCGGCCACGGCAGCCAGTTTTGGCGCACCGGACAGCAATGCGGCGGCCTGCGGAGCAGGGGCGGCGATGATCACATGACTGAACGGGCCATGGCTGGCGCCCGTAGCGTCGACCAGCGTCCAGAAGCGTTCGCCGCGGAATACTTCGGTGATGCGGCAGCTGAAGGTCACCGGCAGTTCACCCAGCAGGCCTCGGGTAATCGCGCTCATGGTCGGTGTGCCGACCCAGCGCAGCTGCTCGTCGGCCGAAGGCTTCAACTGGCCTTCGCGGGACTGGAACAGGGTAGGGGCCCATTGCTCTACCCAGCCGCTTTCCTGCCACTGGCGCACGATCTCGCTGAAGCGGCGATCACGCGCCGTGAAGTATTGCGCGCCGAGGTCTAGCGAGCCGGCATCGCTGCGTTTGCTCGCCATGCGGCCGCCGCTGCCGCGGCTCTTGTCGAACAGGTGTACGGCTTGCCCGGCTTCGTGAAGCGCGCGAGCGGCCGACAGTCCCGCTATTCCGGTTCCGATGATGGCGATTGGAGCCTTGCTCATGATTACCTCGTGTGCTGGTGCCATCGGCCACGCAGTGGAAGTGCTGCGTAGCATGTTTTCATGACAAGCGTTCGATACCGCTTGAGCCTCCCCATCCTCGGACAGAGATCGTCCTTTGGCTAGAGGGTTTCGACGCAATGCGGCAAACGAGCACGCGCTTTCGTGGCTTGCTGACCGGCGGTACCGGGCTGTCCCGGCCATAGCAAAAGCGCTTGCCGCAGTCTTTGGTTGTAAGTTGCTGATAAGCCGGTACAATGGCGCCGCTCGCCGCCAGGCGGGTTTCGTTATGGTGGGCCCTGCCGGTCCCCTCGCAACGATCAGCCGTGAACCCGGTCAGGCCCGGAAGGGAGCAGCCGCAGCGGTGACATTGTGTGCCGGGGTGTGGCTGGTAGGGTTCACCTCCATAACGCTCTCTTTTTCCCTCTAGATTTTCAGTTCCGAGCGCTCATGCGTCGGGGCTCTTTCGCATGTCTACTCTACTTTCACTCGGCTGCCTCGTAGTCGGCGAGTCCGTTTGGCCGTGGCTGCGGCTCATGTATCCTGCGCGGCTATTTCAGTGGCACGAAAACGCCGTATCGGTTCGAGGAGCATGGGTTTGTCGGTCAAGGCGAGTTGGGACATCTTCTGTGCGGTCGTGGACAACTTCGGCGACATTGGCGTTACCTGGCGCCTGGCGCGACAGCTGGCGGCCGAGCATGGCCAGCGCGTTAGGCTGTGGGTCGACGATCTGGAAACCTTTGCACGGCTCTGTCCGGCCGCCAGCGCCGATGCCGACCAGCAGCTCCATGAGGGCGTGGATGTCAGGCGCTGGTCCAGCCAGTGGCCGGGAGTCGAGCCGGCCGATGTGGTCATCGAGGCGTTCGCCTGCAACCTGCCGCAGCAATATATAAACGCCATGGCCGGCAGCGGGCGACGGATTCTCTGGCTGAATCTGGAGTATCTGAGCGCCGAGGACTGGATCGTCGGCTGTCATGCGCTGCCGTCACTGCAGCCCAACGGTGTGCAAAAGTACTTCTTCTTTCCAGGGTTCGAGGCTGCCACTGGCGGCCTGATTCGCGAAGCCGATCTGATGCAGCGTCGGGCCAGCTTCCAGCGGGATCGGCAGCAGCAGGCCGGCTTTCTCGCCACGCTTGGCGTGGTGCGGCAAGCGGATGCGCGTTTGCTGTCGTTGTTCGCCTACGAAAACCCAGCAGTTGCGGGCTGGCTGGACGCGCTGGCGGCTGACGTGCGGACCAATCAGCTGCTGGTGCCGGAAGGGCGGGTGCTGGGTGATGTCGCGGCCTGGCTCGGCGTGCCCGGGCTGAAAGCGGGGGAGCGTCATCAGCGCGGCAGCCTGCAGATCTGCATCGTGCCGTTCATGACGCAGGACGAGTACGACCTGCTGTTGTGGAGCTGTGATTTCAATGCCGTGCGTGGCGAGGAGTCCTTCATTCGTGCGCAGTGGGCCGGGCGCCCGCTGGTGTGGCACATCTACCCGCAGGAAGACGACGCGCACTGGGACAAGCTCAACGCGTTTCTCGACCTCTATGCGAACGGCCTTGCGCCGGCGGCTGGCACGGCGTTGCGCGCGTTCTGGCACGCCTGGAACGCCGGGGAGGGCGCCGCGCAAGCCTGGTCTGATCTGCTGCGGGAGTACCCGGCGCTGCTCGAGCATGCCGAGGCCTGGACGCACGCGCAGGTCGCCAACGGCGATCTGGCCGGCAAGCTGATGTTCTTCTTTACCGACTGGCTGGAGGCTGTTCACGGTTGACGCAGGGCCGCGCGCCGTCACGCGGCTTGCGACGATATGGGAACAGACCCTATGATACGCGACCTGTTTTTTGTCTCTAATTCCTTCGGATATTTCTATGAAAACCGCACAAGAGTTCCGTGCCGGCCAGGTGGCCATCATCAACGGCGCACCCTGGGTCATCCAGAAAGCCGAGTTCAACAAGTCCGGTCGTAACAGTGCCGTGGTCAAGATGAAGCTGAAGAACCTGCTCAACGGTTCGGCTACCGAGACCGTGTACAAGGCTGACGACAAGCTGGAGCCGGTCATCCTCGAGCGCAAGGAAGTGACCTACTCCTACTTCGCCGACCCGCTGTACGTCTTCATGGACAACGAGTTCAACCAGTACGAAATCGAGAAGGACGACCTCGAAGGCGTGATGACCTTCATCGAAGACGGCATGACCGACGTCTGCGAAGCCGTTTTCTACAACGACAAGGTGATCTCCGTCGAACTGCCGACCACCATCGTTCGTGAAATCGCCTACACCGAGCCGTCCGTACGTGGCGACACGTCCGGCAAGGTCATGAAGACCGCCCGCCTGAAGAACGGTGCCGAGCTGCAGGTTTCCGCCTTCTGCGAAATCGGTGACTCGATCGAGATCGACACCCGTACCGGCGAGTACAAGTCGCGCGTCAAGGCCTGATCCTCGGCCTGCGGTGGACAAAAAAAGCCCAGCTCGATGCTGGGCTTTTTCGTTTCTGTGCGTGTGTCAGCTTGCCCAGATCCAGCCGACCAGGCCGTAGCAGAGCAGGGTGACCAGCATCACGCCGAACAGGTTGATGGCAAAGCCGGCCTTGATCATCGACTGGATGTGCATCTGCCCCGTACCGAACACGATGGCATTGGGTGGCGTGGCTACCGGCATCATGAAGGCGCAACTGGCGGCGATCGCGGCCGGAATTGCCAGCATCTCTGGCGGCAGCCCCTGAGCCACAGCCAGGGCGCCCAGCAGCGGCAGGAAGGCCGCGGCCGTGGCGGTGTTGGAAGTGATCTCGGTGAGAAAGGTGATGACCAGCGCCACCAGGCCGATCATCAGGATCAGCGGCAGGGTGCCGAAGCCGCCGAGGCTTTGCGCGATCCATTGCGCCAGCCCGGACGCACCGATCACTCCGGCCAGCGACAGGCCGCCACCGAACAGCAGCAGCACGCCCCAGGGCGCCTTGTTGGCCTGCTCCCAGTCCATCAGAAATACCCGCTGATGCAGATTCACGGGAATCAGGAACAGCGACAGCGCGGCGGCCATGGCGATGCTGGTGTCGTTCACGCCATCGACGTATTCGGCCAGCAGTGGCTGGAAGATCCAGGCCAGCGCCGCCAGGGTGAACACCACGGCGACCAGCTTCTCGGCCTTGCTCATCGGCCCCAGTGCGGCCATTTCCTGTTCCAGCATCGCGCGGCTGTCGCCACCGGACAGTTTGAAGCCGCCGCGGGTCAGCCACCACCAGATGAACAGCAGCATGCCGACGCTCACTGGCAGCCCCAGCAGCATCCACTGGCCGAAGCCGATGTGTACGTCATAGTTCTCGCGCAGGAAGGCGGCGAGCAAGGCATTGGGCGGCGTGCCGATCAATGTGGCGATGCCGCCGACGCTCGCCGCATAGGCGATGCCAAGCAGCAGGGCGATGGCGAAGCGCTCGCCATCACGCTTGTCGCTGCCGGCAACCAGCAGACCGATCACCGACAGGCCGATCGGCAGCATCATGATGCTGGTGGCCGTGTTGCTGACCCACATGCTGATGAACGCTGTAGCGATCATGAAGCCCGCGATCTGCCGACTCGGCGCGTTGCCGACCGCCAGCAGAGTGGCCAGCGCGATGCGCTTGTGCAGGTTCCAGCGCTGCATCGCCAGACCCAGCAGGAAGCCACCGAGGAACAGGAAGATGGTGGGGTTGGCGTAAGGCGCAGTGGCCTTGGCCAGTGTGTCGATGTCCAGCACCGGAATCAGCAGGATCGGCAGCAGCGAGGTGGCGGGAATCGGGATGGCTTCAGTGGACCACCACACCGCCATCAGCGCCGCCATGCCGACGGTGAGCCAGGCGGTTTCCGAAAGGCCGGCCGGTGGCTCGGTGAGAATGCACAGCAGCAAGAGCAGAGGCCCGAGGAACAGGCCGATGGAGGCCGCGATAACGGCCCCCTTGTTCTGGGATGAATCGGTCATGCAGTTTTCCTTCAATCAGCTGACCCGGCTGCCAGGGCGCCGGCCTGGGTCAAAACGTCGCGGATTCTAACAGCCAATAGTTAGCTGCCGAATAAACGGTGTTGCTAATTATTAGCGTGCTATGAACTGCATGCAGTGGCGGACAACAGCTGCCGAGCCAGTCCGATGGCCGCCCCGCGACGGCCGATGGCTGGTCCTGCTTGGCCTGTCTGTTCGACTACGGCGACAGTGGCCGCCTTGTCGCCGATCGGTTGGGCCTCAGCTTGGGCGCAGTTGCTTCAGCGTCTCGGCGATCATGAAGGCCATTTCCAGCGACTGGTCGGCGTTCAGGCGCGGGTCGCAATGGGTGTGGTAGCGATCGCAGAGGCCGGCCTCGGTGATCGGGCGCGAGCCGCCGATGCATTCGGTGACGTTCTGCCCGGTCATTTCGATATGGATGCCGCCGGGGTAGCTGCCTTCGGCGCGGTGCACGTCGAAGAACTGGCGGACCTCCGCGAGTACGCGCTCGAAGTCGCGCGTCTTGTAGCCGCTGGAGGCCTTCATGGTATTGCCGTGCATCGGGTCGGAACTCCAGAGGACCTGGCGCCCCTCGTTCTGCACCGCGCGCACCAGACGTGGCAGGCCGGCTTCGACCTTGTCGGCGCCCATGCGCACGATCAGGTTCAGGCGGCCGGGGTCGTTCTGCGGATTGAGGATGTCGATCAGCCGGATCAGCTCATCCGTGTCCATGCTGGGGCCGACCTTCACCCCGATGGGGTTGCCGACGCCGCGCAGAAACTCCACGTGCGCGCCGTCCAGCTGACGGGTACGGTCGCCGATCCACAGCATATGTGCGGAACAGTCGTACCAGCCGCCGCTGAGGCTGTCCTGGCGCACGAAGGCCTGCTCGTAGTTGAGCAGCAGCGCCTCGTGGGCAGTGAAGAAGCTGGTCTCGCGCAACTGCGGCGCGCCGTCCAGGCCGCAGGCCCGCATGAATTTCAGTGTTTCATCGATGCGCGCGCCGAGCTGGTGGTATTTCTCGGCCAGCAGCGAGTTGGCGATGAAATCCAGGTTCCACTGATGCACCTGATGCAGGTCGGCGAAACCGCCCTGGGCGAAGGCGCGTAGCAGATTGAGGCTGGCGGTGGACTGATGGTAGGCCTGCAGCAGGCGCTCCGGATCAGGGACGCGGCTCTTGGCGTTGAAGTCGATGCCATTGACGATGTCGCCGCGGTAGGCCGGCAGCGTCACGCCGTCGATGGTTTCGTCGCCTGCCGAGCGCGGCTTGGCGAACTGACCGGCCATGCGTCCGACCTTCACCACCGGGCAACCGGCGGCAAAGGTCATGACGATGGCCATCTGCAGCAGCACCTTGAATGTGTCGCGAATCTTGGTCGCCGAGAATTCGGCGAAGCTTTCGGCACAATCGCCACCCTGCAGCAGGAACGCCCGGCCCTGGGTCACCTCCGCGAACTGCCGACGCAACTCGCGTGCTTCGCCGGCGAAGACCAGCGGCGGCAACCCGGCGAGCGTCGTTTCCACCTGCTTGAGGTGCTCGGCGTCCGGATACACCGGCTGTTGCTGTATCGGCTTGTCTCTCCAGCTCGAAGGGCTCCAGGCTTGGCTCATGATCGTTCCAGTTATCGCAGAAAGTCCGCCGATGTTACCCGAAGCGCTTCGCCGCCGGAGATAGCGATGGCCTATCGGGCTGCGTAATATGCGCCGATTGCCAAGCGGCGGGCCGGACCTTGCGGAGTGCAGCGATGGAAAAAGAGGAGCGTTTGCTCGCAGAGGTGCGCGACGCGTTCGGCCTCATTCGGGTGCTCGAGGTGGGTGATTACCGCTTTCTTGAATTTGGCGCCGCAGTCGAGCAGAGCTGTGTGTTCACTGCCGATCCGGCCTGGCTGGAGTACGACTACACCCGCGCCATGCTGCTCGGGGCGCTCTGTCATCCGCAGCCGGAGACCGCGCTGTTTCTTGGGCTGGGTGCGGGCAATCTCACCCAGGCCTGCCTCAAGTTCCTGCCGCTGGAGGATGTCGAAGTCATCGAGCTGCGCCCGGCGGTACCCGAACTGGCCATGCGTTACCTCGGACTGCAGGACGACCCGCGCTTGTATATCCGCATCGGGGATGCAACCGAGCTGCTGGAAACCGCCGAAACGGCCGATCTGATCTTTGTTGACCTCTATAACGATGCCGGCCCGGATGCCGCGCACCTGGCCTGGACGTTCCTCAAGCGCTGTCAGGAAAAGCTCAATCCGGGAGGCTGGTTGGTGATCAACCAGTGGGGCACCGATGATGATCGTCCGCTCGGTGCGGCGCTGTTTCGCGGGCTGTACCACCGGCATTACTGGGAGTGTCCGGTGAAGGAGGGCAATGTGGTCGTGCTGGTGCCGGCCGACCTCGAGCAAATGCTGGACGTTGCCGATCTGCGCCAGCGCGCCGAGGCACTCGCGCCACGTCTTGGCTATTCGTTGGATTCGCTGATCGAGGCACTGCGCCCAGCCAGCTGAGCAGTGCGACAAAGCGGTGCGCGGCGATGCACCGTGATGGTTTGCGGGACCCGAATTGGTGCGCTTGCAGCGCGCTCGCCCCGGGAGATCAGTCCGCGGCGTTTCGCCACACCCCCTGCGCAGAGCGCTGCGATGTCCCAGGCGTTACTTGCATCGGCTTCCAAGGCGAGCATGAGCGTTCCTGGTGCGCAAGCAGCCTCGCAGGGTGGGCTTCAGCCCACTGGAATAGCCGAGCACCAGTGGTGGGCTAAGCCCCGGGTCTGCGCGACGGTGCCGTCTCGCAGCTACATGCTGGTCTGCTAATTGCAGTTTGCCAGTATGTCTTCTCGGCAATAAGGAACGCCCGGTGCCCCAGCTTCAAAGCCTGCAGATGCAACTTTCCCCTAGCGAACGTCACTGGCTGCCCTGGTTGGGGCGCACTGGCAAGCTGTCGATGCGCTGGTCCTGCTGGTTGAACCGCGGCGTCTACGCGACCATAGAGCAGGTGTTCGAGGGCGTAGCGCAATCGCGGGTGCGCATTCTGCAGAATTGGGTGAACACCCACTGGGAGCATCTGGCTGACCTGGCCGCGAGCCTGGGCGAGGATCTGGCGCATGTCGATGTCCAGGCTCTGGAGAAGAAGCGCGCTCAGTTGCCGGATCTGTCCGAGCTGTTCGTCATCGACCCGCAGGGGCGGGTGCTGACCTCGACCTGTGCCGCGCATGTCGGTCAGCAGGATCTCGATGCCCGTGCCGTGGCGCAGGGGCTGAGCGAGCCGTTCCTGCATGGGCCTTACCGTGATCCGCTGACCGAGCGCCTGGGGGCGACCACCTCGCGTTTTCATGATGCGGTGACGCTGATGTTCTACCAACCAGTGCAGGTGGGAGGTAAACGCCTCGGCTGCCTCTGCGCGCGGGTGCCGAACGATGTGCTGGGGGATCTGATCCAGCGCGAAGCCGGGCACGTCTATCCGGAATCCGGCGACAACTACCTGTTCATGGTCGATTCGCGCTTCGACAGTCGCATCCAGCCCGGCACGGCCTTGTCGCGCTCACGCTTCGAGGACGGCACCTTCAGCCACGGCGAAAACCTCAAGAGCGGGGTGCACACCCGCTGGGGTACGGTACGTGTGCAGCGGCATACCGAGTTGGAGCTGCGCTTTACCGATCCGGCCACCGGCCAGCTTCACCCCGGCGTGCGGGAAACCATCGCCAGGGGCTCCAACCTGTTCGTCACCTATCCCGGCTATTCCGATTACCGCCACATTCCGGTGATCGGCAAGGGCGTGACCTTCCAGCTGCGCGGTTCGCCGGATCGCTGGGGCATGATGTGCGAGGCTGACCTGGAGGAGGTCTATCGCCGGCGCTCGCTGAGCGTCGGGCTGATGAAGACCTATCTGCTCACCGTGACCACCTTGTTCGCTACCGGCAGCCTGTTGCAAGCCTTCAGTGGGCTGTCCGAGGCGGCGCTCTACCTGCTGAACGGCGTGTTGCTCGTGCTCGGCGCCTGGGCATTCGCCACCTTCGGCCCGCGTCGGCTGGCAGCGCGCATGCAGGAGATGACCGAAGTGATCCGCACCCTCGCCGAGGGTGAGGGAAACCTTCGTCAGCGGCTCGACAGCAGCACCATGCAGCGCGACGAGAGCGGCGACATGGCGCGCTGGATCAACAGCTTCATCGACAGCCTGGATGGCGTGGTCGGCCAGGTGATCCAGGTATCGAAGCATGTGCGCCAGGACAATGAACTGATGCTTGCTCGCAGCAGCGAAGCCGGGCAGACCACCAGCGGCGTCGCCGAATCCATACATCAGCTGCTGTTGCTGGTGGAAGAGCAGCTGGGCGAGATCCAGCAGGCCTCGATGACCGCCGAGGAGATGAAGGCGGCGATGGACGAGGTGATGAGTCGTGCACGCGCGCGCTTCGCGACCGTACGTGAGGGCACCGAGTCCATCCGCGACGTGGTGCAGCGCTCGGCGCAGAGCGTGCAGCTACTCGACAGTCGCATGGGCGAGATCGACGAGATCGTCCGCCTGATCAGCGATATCACCAACCAGACCAACCTGCTCGCGCTCAATGCCGCGATCGAAGCCGCTCGCGCCGGTGATCACGGGCGCGGCTTTGCCGTGGTGGCGGGGGAGGTGCGCTCGCTCGCGCTGCGTACGGCCAAGGCAGCGGAGGACATCCGCGAGAAAGTCGAGAGCCTGCAGGGCGAGACGCGCCAGGCGGTGTCGTTCATGCAGGGCGGCGTTCAGGATGTCGACAGCAGCCTGCGACTGACCGAGGAGGCGACATCGGAGAACGTCCATCTGCACGAAACCGTGGAGCGCATGTTCGAGATCATCAAGGGGCTGAATGAGCGCAGCCTGCACTACGGGCAAACCATCCGCGGCGTCGATCAGGCCTCCAACGAGATGGGGCAGACCCTCGGCGTGCTGCAGGACAGCGCCGAGCGCGTCCGCCATACCGCCGGCAAGCTGCACCAGCTGGTCGGCCGCTTCCGTGTCAGTGCCGCCAACAGCGAAGCGGCCTGATCTCCGGCCGCGCCTCCCGGCGGTTTCGCTGGGAGGCGCCTGCGCGGGGAGTCCCAGGCCATGGCGTCATCCGCTGCGGCTTAAAATATCCGCACAGCGTCACGTTAATCCGGTATAGTACGCGCCGGCTGAAACCCAGCCTGCGTTCAGGTACTGCAACACACGAAGCGCCGCTTCGGCTGCTGTCCGCTTCGAGCGGACTATCTTGACGATTCATCATCCATACGTTTTCGCAACCCCGCCGACCAGGCTGCCAGGGTGACCTTCGGGTTTTGCACGGCATGCGCAGCTTCGGAACAATGGGTCTTGCGGAGCATCAGAGACAAGACCCATGACCCAGGAAATCGGCGGCTTTGCCGCACTCGGTATTCACTCCGCTGTTCTGGCTGCCATCAGCGCAGTCGGCTACGAAGAACCATCCCCCATCCAGGCCCAGGCGATCCCGGTGATCCTCGGTGGTCACGACATGATCGGCCAGGCCCAGACCGGTACCGGCAAGACCGCCGCCTTCGCGCTGCCGATCCTGTCCAAGATCGATCCGGCCAAGCGTGAGCCGCAGGCGCTGATCCTCGCGCCGACCCGCGAACTGGCGCTGCAGGTTGCCACCGCGTTCGAGACCTATTCCAAGCAGATGCCGGGCGTCAGCGTCGTCGCCATCTATGGTGGTGCCCCGATGGGCCCGCAGCTCAAGGCCATCCGTCAGGGCGCGCAGATCATCGTCGCTACCCCGGGCCGCCTGGTCGACCACCTGAGCCGCAACAGCGAGCTGCTGTCGACCATCCGCTTCCTGGTCCTCGATGAGGCCGACGAGATGCTCAAGCTCGGCTTCATGGACGATTTGGAAGTGATCTTCGAAGCCATGCCGGAAAGCCGCCAGAGCGTGCTGTTCTCCGCCACGCTGCCGCACTCCATCCGTGCCATCGCCGAGAAGCACCTGCGCGAGCCGCAGCACATCAAGATCGCCGCCAAGACCCAGACCGTCGCGCGCATCGAGCAGGCGCACCTCATGGTCCATGCCGACCAGAAAGTCCAGGCCGTGCTGCGCCTGCTGGAAGTCGAGGATTTCGACGCGCTGATCGCCTTCGTGCGCACCAAGCAGGCCACCCTTGACCTGGCCGCCGCGCTGGAAGCCAAGGGCTACAAGGCCGCTGCGCTGAACGGCGATATCGCCCAGAATCAGCGTGAGCGCGTCATCGAATCGCTCAAGGATGGCCGTCTGGACATCGTCGTCGCCACCGACGTCGCCGCCCGCGGCATCGACGTGCCGCGCATCACCCACGTATTCAACGTGGACATGCCGTACGATCCAGAGTCCTACGTGCACCGCATCGGCCGTACCGGCCGCGCCGGCCGCGAAGGCCGCGCGCTGCTGCTGGTCACTCCGCGCGAGCGTCGCATGCTGCAGGTTATCGAGCGCGTGACCAACCAGAAGGTCGCCGAAGCTCGTCTGCCCAACGCGCAGCAGGTGCTGGACGCGCGCATCAAGAAGCTGACCAACAGCCTCGCGCCGCTGGTCGCCGATGCCGAAGCCACGCATGGGGAGCTGCTCGACAAACTGGTTGCCGACATCGGCTGCAGTCCGCGCGCCCTGGCCGCTGCACTGCTGCGCAAGGCCACCAATGGTCAGGCGTTGACCCTGGCCGAAGTGGAGAAAGAGCAGCCGCTGGTCCCGAGCAGCGGCCCGCGCGAGCGCTCCGATCGTCCTGAGCGTAGCGGTGACCGCGAGCGTCGTGCGCCGATGCCTCTGGCAGAAGGCCGCGCCCGTTGCCGCACCCCGCTGGGCGCGCGTGACGGCATCGCCGCCCGTAACCTGCTCGGCGCTATCCTCAACGAGGGCGGCCTGGCCCGTGAAGCCATCGGCCGTATCCAGGTGCGCGACAGCTTCAGCCTGGTCGAGCTGCCGGAAGATGGCCTCGATCGCCTGCTCGGTAAACTCAAGGACACCCGCGTAGGTGGCAAGCAGCTCAAGCTGCGCCGTTATCGCGAAGACTGATTTGCAGTAGGCAAAACGAAAGGCGGGCTCTAGAGCCCGCCTTTTTTATTCCCTTAGAAAAGATCTGGCAGCAATCCTGCCTTCGACCGGCGCCGCCGATGAGCGGGCAGGCGAGCCAAATTTCCGATCTGTGCCACGGTCTCCTAAACCAAGCACTCATTCGTCGTCAATCCCGTTCGGGCTGTTCAAACTCTGAACAACATGCTACAAACGAACGCAACCCGAATGATCTAGCCGCTTGAAAACGAAGGGAAAACCATGACCAAGTCGGAGTTGATCGAGCGAATCGTCACCCAGCAGGGGCTGCTTTCATCCAAGGATGTCGAGCTGGCCATCAAGACCATGCTCGAGCAAATGGCTCAGGCCCTGGCCACTGGCGAGAGGATCGAGATCCGCGGCTTCGGCAGTTTCTCCCTGCACTACCGCGCCCCGCGCATCGGCCGTAATCCCAAAACCGGCCAGTCCGTCAGCCTCGACGGCAAATTCGTTCCGCATTTCAAGCCGGGGAAGGAATTGCGGGATCGGGTGAATGATGAGGACTGACAAGCGGCTAGGCTTGCCCACCTCTGTAGCAACGAGGCATCAGTCTTAATAGTTGTTAAAAGCCATCATTCGGCTGAACTTTTTGCGGTTCGTACGTACAAAATCCGGTTCGCTTGCTCCGCAGTGAAGAGCACACATAACAAGGACTTCGGATGATCGTGCAGCAACCCACTTCATCTAACGATGAAATTGACTTGGTCGAACTGTTCCGTGCGCTTTGGCGACAGAAGATTCTGATCGCTAGCATCACTCTTCTCGTTACGCTGCTGGCGGCCCTGTACGCCTTCCTGGCGACGCCTTACTTTCAAGCTCGAACCTACCTTCGTCCAGTGCCGCAGAGCAATCTGGACCAGCTCAATGAAACGGGCATCTACAAGCTCACTCCAGAAGAGGCCATCAACCGTGTGGCAGGCGGTCTGTCGTCTTATGACAACCGCCTGGAGTTCTTCATGAACAATCAGGAGCTGTTTCCGAATCTCACCGAGCGGGGCGAGCAATTGGAGCAGGCGTTCGCTGAGTTCAACGAAGAGGCTTTTGAGATGCTGTTCCCTGACCCGAAGCGTACGGAGAACCGCAGCGCGTTCGTGGGGTTGAGGCTTACTTACCCCGAGGGTGTCGCCGGTGCTTCGGTAGTCAATGGCTTTGTTGCTTATGTGTTGGAGCTTGAGCGCCGCGAAATTGCGGAGGATGTAGAAAGCCTCGTCAAAAACCGTCTGGCTAGTCTGGAGATGAACATCGAGGCGCAGCGGGCAAACTATGAAGCGTCCAAGGAGGCGAAGATCGCGTCCCTGCTCGAAGAAAGCGCGCTGAAGCGGGCCCAGCTTCAGGACGAACTCGCCGCTTTGCGCGCTGAACTCAAGACGCGACGTACCAATCGGATCCAACAATTGACGGAGGCGATATCGATAGCCGAATCGCTGGGTATTCGTAAGCCAACAAGCCCGTCCGCCATGTCCGACTTAGCCAGAGGCGGCGCGCAAGTCATTCGGACGGAGGTTAATAGTCGGGAAACCCCGCTGTATTTCATGGGAACAGAAGCGCTGTCCGCAGAGCGTGATGCCCTCGCCAGTCGCAAATCGGATGACTTCATAGAACCTCGAATCGCCGAGATCCAATCCGAGCTCGCAATGCTAGAAAACAATCGTGAGGTGGAAATTCTCCGAGAGCGAGAGGGAGAAGACCTCTACCTGGCCAATCTCGCAGAGTTGCGCGAAGAGGCCGCACGCTTGAAGGGAATCAAGCTCGATACCGATCGGTTGCGGCTTGTTCGCCTGGATCAGCCTGCGCTGGATTCGTCCAAGCCAATCAAACCCAAGAAAGCGCTGATTCTCGCGCTGGGCTTTGTGCTTGGTGGCATGCTTGGCGTATTCGCCGCCTTGGTACGCAGCCTTGCAAGTCGCGGCCGCGAGCTGCGCGCCCCGTCGGCGTCATAAATTCCCGCATTCCTTTGTTCTGCGAAGAGCCAGGTAAGGCATAAAACGCCTTGTCTGGCTGCGCAACTGAAGTCGGTGGACATCTAGCGCAGCGCTTTAGGCGCTCACAATCGCGAATTAAAGTTGAGGCGTGTCACTTGTTTTTTGTGAACTGGCTGGCAGAATGGCGGCCCTAAGCGCGGCGGAACTTTTCCGTGCGCTAGTGGTATAGCCTTCGGCGCACGCTCTGCGTCGCCGCATTCAGCGAGACGGATCTCAAGTGAACGCAGTAACTCCTCCGCAAGTCCTTGCCTCGGCAACGTCTGATGAAATTGACCTCATCCAACTCCTCCGCGCGTTATGGAAGCAAAAGTTCCTGATTGGCGGCATAGCTGGGGTGTGCGCGCTTGTCGGGCTGCTCTACGCCATGCTGGCGCCTCGTTATTACACAGTTCAAAGCGTGCTACGACCGGCCGCCATCAAAGATCTCGACGAGTTGAATCATCTTGGTATCTACAAGCTGTCGCCGAAACAGGCCTTGGCGCAGGTTGGCGCAACGCTTGAGTCGTACGAGAATCGGTTGGCCTTCTTCCGTGAACACCCGCAGCTGTTCGCTGATCTAGTACAGCCTGGGCGAACGCTTGAACAGACTTTTGAAGCCTTCAACGATGAGGCCTTCAAGTTGCTGCAACCAGATCCAAAGAAGCCTGAGGGGACGACCCCGTATATTGGCCTCCAGCTCACCTATCCTGAAGCGCTGGATGGGGTTGAGATCGTCAACAGTTTTGTGGATTTCTCCCTGGCTAATGTCCGCAAGGAGATAGCGGCTGATCTGGAAACCCTAATCGGCAACCGGCTCAGTCAGCTTGACAAGAAGATTGCCGCTGCTCGTGCCAGCTATGAAGCCAGCAAGGAAATCAAGATCGCCAAGCTGACCGAGGCGGATGCGCTCAAGCGTGCAGAGTTGAATGATGAATTGGCAGCCCTGCGCCAGCAGCTCCGGACGCGTCGCGATAACCGCATCAATCAGCTTAACGAAGCGATTCGAATCGCGGCTTCGTTGGGTATAAGCAAGCCCACCACGCCTTCCTCCCTTGGGGCGCCTGAAATCACGAGCCAGGGCAGCGTGATCCGTACCGAGGTCAACAACCAGCAGATACCTTTGTATTTCATGGGTAGCGAAGCGTTGGAAGCCGAACGCAAGGCGCTCCTGGCTCGTCGCTCAGACGACTTCACCGAGCCGCGGATTGCACAAATTGCCCGGGAGCTGAAGCTGCTTGAACACAACCGCCAGATTGAGGTCTTAAAAAGCCGAGAGAACGAGGACCTGTTCCTAAAAGACCTGGCTGGTTGGCGCGAAGAAGCAGCGAGGCTGCGCTCCCTGCAGTTTGATGCTGGTTCGCTCAAGTTGGTTTCCATCGATCAGCGAGCGGTTGAGCCTCGTCAGCCGATCAAACCCAAGAAGGCACTAATCGTGGCCCTCGCGCTGGTATTGGGTGGCATGCTGGGATTGTTCGTCGCGCTGGTGCGTAACCTTCGCCGTCCTGTCGCCGCAATCTGACCATCCATCCGTCGGCGTGCCGTTGAGAGCTCAACGGCCACGAAAGACGGTAGTATTCCCGCCTATTTTTTAAGTGGCTCGTGCCTAGCATGTCGCGAGTGCGTTGGTTGACATCGTTAAAGGAATAACCGTGCGCTATCCAGATATCGAACACCACGGCGCTAAGGATGGCGTAACCGGTTCCTGTCATCAGCTACACATGGATGCGAGCCATAGCTTGCTGGTCGATTGCGGCCTGTTTCAAGGCAACGAAGCCTCTGCGAGCGGGCGCGCCGGGGCAGGGCAACCGGCTATCGACTTCTCCGTCGCCACCGTCCAGGCGCTCGTCGTTACCCACGTGCATATCGACCATGTGGGACGGATTCCCTATCTCCTCGCTGCCGGCTTCAAGGGCCCGATTTACTGCAGCGAGCCTTCGGCCAAATTGCTGCCTATCGTCCTTGAAGATGCTTTCAAGCTGGGCTTCAGCCGTGACCAGAACGATATTGAACGTTACCTCAGGCTGGTCGAACAGCGCTTGCGTCCTTTGCCTTACCAGCAATGGCTCACATTGCAAGAGACCAGCCAGCTCGTGGCGCGTATACGGTTACAGCGCGCTGGTCATGTACTTGGGTCCGCTTACGTAGAAATTGACCTTGCCTATCCAGCGACCGGCGAGAACAAACGCATCGTTTTCTCCGGTGACCTCGGCGCGCCACATGCGCCACTGCTCATGCCGCCCAAGTCGCCCGAACGGGCAGACATCCTGGTGCTGGAAAGCACCTATGGTGACCGGCTGCACGAAGGCCGCGTCACCCGCCGGCAACGCCTCGAAGCCGTTATTGAACACGCTCTCAAGGATCAGGGCACCGTTTTGATCCCAGCGTTCAGCATCGGCCGCACCCAGGACCTGCTCTACGAACTGGAAGAAATCATTCATCACCATGGGGAGCTTTCTACGGTAAAGCCCTCGGCAGCTAACAGAGATAGCGCTGGCGGCACGCTAGAACCTACCGACTGGCCCAAGCTGCCAATCATCCTGGATTCGCCCCTGGCGACCCGCTTCACTGAGGCTTACCGCAGCCTGAAGCCCTTCTGGAATCACGAGGCCCGCGAACGCGTCGAGGCCGGTCGCAATCCATTGGCATTCGATAACCTGATCAAGATCGACAACCACACCGACCACATAGCCGTGCTCAACCACCTGACCCAAACGGCACGCCCGGCAATCGTTATCGCAGGCAACGGCATGTGCTCGGGTGGACGCATCGTCAATTACCTCAAAGCCATGCTGCACGATCCCAGGCACGATGTTCTATTTGTGGGCTACCAAGCTCAGGGCACGCCTGGCCACGTCATTCAGGTGCACGGCCCCAAAGGAGGCTATGCCTATTTGGACGGCGAGCGTTTCGATATCCGTGCGAAGGTGACAAGCATTGGGGGGTACTCGGCGCATGCTGATCAGAAGGGATTGGTGGAGTTCGTGACGGGGATGCGGGAATGGCCGACCAAGATTAGAGTGGTGCATGGGGAGGAGGAGGCGAAGAAGGCGCTGACGGTTCAGCTACTTAGACGTTACAGGTGCGAGGAACTGTTTGCCGATATCGCGTACGGCGGGGTAGCGGCTAAGCCTGAGCAGGATGGCCTGGATGATATTTGATTATTGTTTTTGGTATTTAGAAAATTATGTTCATTTGATGATTGCCGCGAATGAATGAGCTTATTTCAAGGCTGATAAATGTTTCGCTTCGTGGTGGAACACTTGTTTGTAAGTTCTTGCTAATTTTCTTTCTGGCTAAGTTTCTGTCACCAGAAGAGGTGGGCCTCTTTGGGTTGATTGTTGCGAGCATTGGCTACTCGTTTTTTTTAATTGGTTTCGAGTTTTATACATATTCGAGTCGCGATTTACTTGGTGTCGGTAAGGAAAGTTGGTTGCCTATAATTAGGGATCAGTGGGTGTTTTTCGCGATCAGTTATGCTTTGTTTTTGCCGTTGCTGCTTTTCGCTTTTGGTGCATACTTCTCGTCTTTGAAGTATGTCGGGTGGTTCTTGGTGTTGTTGTTATTTGAGCATACGGCGCAAGAGCTAAATCGTTTGCTTGTTGTGATGTCTGAGCAGTTTTTAGCAAGCTTGGTTTTGTTTTTAAGGAGTGGGGTCTGGGCTATTGTTGCTGTTTTGTTGATGGGGTACGTACAGGAGGCGCGTAATCTAGAGTTTGTGTTTCTGGCTTGGTCCATAGGCGCAGGTGCTGCATGCGCATTAGGAGTCGCAAGGGTACTTAAACTAGATAAAAGTACTTGGAATAGAAAATGTGATTGGCGCTGGATTTTACGCGGAGTTAAGATCGCTTTCCCGCTGTTGATAGCAAGCCTTGCAATTCGCGGCTTGTTTACCTTCGATCGTTACTGGATCGAAAATGCTGTTGGGCTAGATGTCCTGGGTGCCTACGTTTTATTTGTTGGGGTTGCGTTTTCTATCGTGTCCTTTCTTGATGCAGGTGTGATTGCTTTCTTGTACCCTAAAGTTGTTGCTGCCGCGAAAGAGAACGATGAGAAGAAATTCAAAAAGAATATGAAAGAACTTGCTGTCACGTTGGTTTTGGCTACAGTTACGATGGCTGCTTTTGCGCTGTTTTTTAGTCCTTTTGTACTTGGTTGGATTGGAAAGGAGATTTATTTAGATAATCTCTATCTGCTGCAATGGCTGCTTTTGGCTGTTATTATTTATGCAGCTAGCATGGCTCCTCATGTTGGCTTGTATGCAAAACACCACGATAAGGCTATTTTATATAGCCAAGTTCTTGGTTTTCTAGTTTTTCTTATCGGATGTTTTATAGGTATTCCTATGTTCGGTGCGATTGCTGTGGTATGGGCAATGTGCGTGTCGTTTTTAGTGATACTTGTTTGGAAAGTTGCCGTATATCAGAAAGTATGCGGATTTTCTAGTGTTTCAGAATAGGGGGATGGTTGATGAGTAAAGTGCTGGTTACTGGGGCTGATGGTTTTATTGGTTCGCATCTTACAGAGTTGCTTGTGCGCGAAGGGTATCAAGTAAAGGCTCTATCTCAATATAATTCATTTAACTATTGGGGTTGGCTTGAAGATATTGACTGTCTCGCCGATGTCGAGGTTGTGAGTGGTGATGTGCGAGATCCGCATTATTGTAAGCACATCACGAAAGGTGTTGATGCTGTATTTCACTTGGCTGCGCTGATTGCTATACCTTATTCATATGTGGCGCCTGATAGCTATGTTGATACTAACGTAAAAGGAACTTTGAATATCTGTCAGGCGGCTTTGGAAAACGGCGTGCAGCGCGTTATTCATACTTCTACCAGCGAAGTTTATGGTACGGCTCAGTACGTTCCTATTGATGAGAAGCATCCGTTACAAGCTCAATCGCCCTATAGTGCCTCTAAGATTGGTGCTGATTCTATGGCGATGAGCTTCTTTAATGCGTTTGATTTGCCGTTGACTATCGTGCGGCCTTTTAATACTTATGGCCCGCGGCAATCGGCAAGGGCAGTGATACCGACTATAATCACTCAGATTGCTAGCGGCAAAAAAGAGATTAAGTTGGGTGATGTGTCTCCTACTCGCGATTTCAATTACGTTGCTGACACCTGTCGTGGCTTTTTGGAGTTGGCTCGCTGCGATAAGGCCATCGGAGAAACTTTTAACATTGGCTCCAACTATGAGATATCGGTAGGGGATACTCTTAATCTGATTCGTGAGCTCATGGGCAGTGATGTTGAGTTTTTGACCGATAATCAGCGCATTCGCCCGGAAAAGTCGGAGGTTTTCCGCCTCTGGTGCGATAATACTAAGATAAACGGGCTTACAGGCTTCACACCGAATTATTCTATAAAGCAGGGGCTGCAGGAAACGATTGATTGGTTGTCCCGGCCAGAGAATTTGGCTAAATATAAAGCCGACATCTACAACGTCTGAGATCAAGCCATGTTCGACTCCCTTATTAGGTTTGTGCGGGATCAATACCAAACAAATGATTTCATCCCACTTCATGCCCCTGTGTTCTCCGGGCACGAGCGTGATTATGTGGTGGAAACCATTGAGTCGACTTTTGTTTCGAGCGTGGGCGCTTTCGTCGATCGCTTTGAGCGGGATATGGCTGCGTACACCAGTAGCCCAAAAGCGGTCGCGACGGTCAACGGTACTGCCGCCTTGCATGCCGCTCTGATGCTTGCTGGAGTTCAGCCTGGCGATCTAGTTTTAACCCAGCCGTTGACCTTTGTGGCAACGTGCAATGCCATTGCATATTGCGGCGCTGCTCCGGTCTTTATCGATGTTGACCGGCATACCCTCGGACTCTCTCCTGCAGCGCTTGAGAAGTGGCTGGATGAATACGCATATATAGACTCGGACGGTATATGCAGGCTTAAACTAGATGAGAGAGTGCTGAGGGCTTGCTTGCCCATGCATACCTTCGGACATCCAGTCGAAATAGAATATCTCGTTGCTGTATGTGAGCGCTGGAACCTGGTTCTTATCGAAGATGCCGCCGAGTCGCTAGGGAGTATTTACAAAGGCCGGCACACAGGCACGTTTGGTCGTTTAGGTATCTTGAGCTTTAATGGCAATAAGATTATCACCACCGGTGGTGGAGGGATGATCTTGGCTGATGAAGAGTTGGGCGCGCGCGCTAAGCATCTAACAACTACAGCCAAGAAGCCACACCCATATGAATATGTCCATGATGAAGTTGGATATAATTATCGTCTACCTAATATAAATGCGGCGCTCGGGTGTGCGCAGCTGGAGCAATTGGAGGACTTCATCGCTTGCAAGCGAGAGCTGGCAAACCGCTATGCAGAGGTACTAGAAGGGAGCGAACTGCAGTTCTTTAAAGAGCCCGAAGGCTGTCGCTCCAATTACTGGCTCAACGCTGTTATTTGCGAAAGCCCTGCACGACGCGACGTGCTATTAAAGTCTACCAATGACAGCGGTGTGATGACGCGGCCGATCTGGAAGTTGATGAACCGTCTGCCTCTATACGTTAACTGCCTGCGAGGCGACTTGACGAATGCTGAATGGCTGGAGGCTCGGGTTGTCAACGTACCAAGCAGCGTCCTGCCGGGGTGGAAGGCGTGAAAAGCAAGGTCGCAGTCTTCACCGGTACGAGAGCCGAGTACGGCTTGCTCTATTGGTTGATGAAGGATATCCAGGCTAGTGCTCAGCTGGACTTGCAGGTCATCGTAAGTGGCATGCACCTTTCGCCTGAATTTGGTGAAACCTGGAGACAGATTGAGCAGGACGGTTTCAGCGTCGATTCCAAGGTAGAAATGCTCGTGTCTTCAGATACGTCGGTTGGAGTCGTCAAGTCCATAGGACTGGGAACTTTAGGATTCGCGGATGCCCTAGATCGCTTACGGCCGGATATGTTGGTAGTGCTTGGTGACCGCTTCGAGGCTTTGGCGATTGCTCAGGCCGCTCTGATCATGCGGATTCCTATCGTGCATTTGCACGGTGGTGAAATTACTGAAGGGGCTTATGACGACGCAATCCGGCATGCCATCACCAAAATGGCTCACTTGCATTTTGTCGCAGCGGAACCATATCGGCGTCGTGTCATCCAGATGGGCGAGTCGCCTGAACGAGTTTTCAACGTCGGTGCGGTTGGCCTCGACCATTTGCGTCGCAGCCCGAAAATGACCATCGAAGAACTCGGTAAAAGCCTTGGCTTTGCGCTGCGTTCGCCTTACCTGTTGGTGACCTATCATCCGGTCACTCTATCGGACGAGAACCCGGAGCAAAGCTTCACTGCGCTTTTGCAGGCGCTGGATAAGTTTCCAGATCATCAAATCATTCTCACTTATCCAAACGCAGACAACGGCGGCAGAGCCATCATTCCACTACTAGAATCTTACGCGCAGAGCCAGCCTGAGCGGGTGCTGGCGATTCCTGCGCTCGGGTTCAAGCGCTATCTGAGTGCCGTCGCTATGTCGGCTGCTGTCGTGGGGAATTCCTCCAGCGGAATCATTGAGGTTCCTGCTTTCGGTATCCCTACCGTAAACATCGGTGCGCGCCAGAAAGGTCGTTTGGCCGCAGATTCTGTGCTGCATTGTGAACCGAGTACGAAGGCCGTTGAGGTTGCACTTCAGCGAGCGCTTTCCCACGAATTCGCTGAAGCTAGCAAAGAAACTGTCAATCCTTACGGCCAAGGCAATGCAGCCAAGGCCATCGTGGATGTCCTTGAGCGTTTCGACGGGACATTTAATAAGTCATTCCACAATCTGAGTTGACCCATGAAGCAGTCCGACAAAGATGCGGTTTACATCATCGCCGAAGCAGGTGTAAACCATAATGGTGAGCGTGAGCTGGCGTTCGCTCTAGTGGACGCCGCAGCGGCGGCTGGTGTCGATGCAGTCAAGTTTCAAACCTTCAATGCGGCACGTCTGGCCTCGAAGACCGCCCCTAAGGCTGCTTACCAGAAACAGAGCACGGATGAGTCTGAAAGCCAGCTGGTAATGCTCAAGAAGTTGGAATTACCCCAGGCCTGGCATGTTGATCTACAGCGCTATGCTCGGCAGAAGGGCATTGAGTTTCTTTCTACTGCATTTGATCCGGATAGCTTAATCTTTCTATCCGAACTGGGCATGCCGTTATTCAAGGTCCCTTCTGGCGAGCTGACCAACGGCCCGCTTCTATGGCAGTTCGCACGTACTGGTAAGAGGCTGATCCTTTCCACGGGTATGGCGACGCTCGCTGAGGTTGAGCAGGGTCTTGCCATAATCGCGCATGCGCTGGCCTCAAGCCGCGAGCCGGCGGACATGAATGAAGTCTGGCGCATCTGGAGCTGCCGCGAGGCGCGGCAACGGTTGCAGGGTCACGTGACGTTGCTTCACTGTACGTCTCAATACCCCACCCCTTGGGGCGAAGTTAATCTCAGGGCCATGGATACGTTGGCCCATGCATTTGGCCTTGATGTTGGCTATTCAGATCACACAGAAGGCTGCTTGATTCCGGTCGCCGCGGTGGCTCGCGGGGCTACAGTCATCGAAAAACACTTCACGCTTGACCGCTCGCTGCCGGGGCCTGATCACAAAGCTTCGTTGGAGCCGGATGAGCTCAAACGAATGGTTTCCGATATTCGTTCCCTCGAACTGGCGCTTGGCGACACTTGCAAGGCCCCACAGGCTAGCGAATGGGATACTCGCCAGGCGGCATATCAGCAAGTGGTTGCCGCTCGGGAGATAGCCGCAGGTAAAGTGTTTTCCCGGGAGGACCTAACCACTGCGCGCAGCGGGCACGGCTTGCCGCCGACTGCTCTGTGGGGGTTGGTAGGGCGACGTTCGGCCCGTACTTATCAGGTCGGCGAGATTATCGAGCCATGAAAGCGATAGCCAATAGGAGCTTGCCTTTGATAATGCTCGGTGCTGGGGGCCATGCGAAGGTACTGCTTTCATTGGCCCAAGCGTCCGGACTGAATGTGCTCGGAGTTTGTGATCCAGAACTAGCCCAGCAAGGCATCGGTCAGTGGCGGGGCGTTAGAGTCTTGGGTGGCGATGAGGCGCTTGACGCAATGGATCCCGCGTCTGTTGGGCTGATCAATGGCATCGGGCAATTGGTCGGAAGCACAGGTCGTCGCAAAATTTTTGAGCGGTTTAAAGCTAAAGGCTTTCGCTTTCCTGCGCTGGTGCATCCTGCCGCCTGGGTTGACGCCAGTGCCTCGCTGGACGAAGGCGTGCAAGTTATGGCGGGCGCCGTGATCCAAGCCGACGCGAAAATTGGCTCTAATTCGATCATCAATACGGGAGCCAGCCTGGATCATGACTGTTGTTTGGGTGAACACGTACATGTCGCTCCAGGTGCCACTCTTTGTGGGAACGTCCAGGTCAAAGATCGCGCCTTTATTGCTAGCGGCGCCACTGTGGTTCAGGGGCTTACGGTTGGAGAGGAATCCGTCGTTGGGGCCGGGGCCGTGTTGGTCCGCGACCTCGCCGCTCGGCTGACATTAATAGGCCCAGCGGCGCGAAACAAAGCAGCGCTCGGTGAGTAGATAACGAAGGTTTATTAAATGAAGCAATGGGAATCCACACTCATCGGTCCGGAAGCCACTCTGGAAGAGGCTATCGCGACGCTTGACCGCGAAGCATTGCGTATCGTTATGGTGGTCAGTGCTGAGCGCCGCCTGCTCGGCACCCTAACTGATGGTGACGTTCGCCGTGCCTTGTTGAAGCACATGACCCTTAATGTTCCAGTTGCCGAAGTCATGTGTATCACTCCTCGTACGGCCGCCAGGGATTGGAGTAAGGAGCGCATCCTAGCGGACATGGAGAAGTACCAGTTGCTCCAGTTGCCTGTTGTTGACCAGACAGGCCGTGTCATTGGCTTGGAAACGTTGCACGATCTTCTGAACAAGCGACACCGCGACAATCCAGTGTTTCTAATGGCCGGTGGGTTCGGAACGCGCTTACAACCTTTGACTCATAATTGCCCAAAACCACTACTTAAAGTCGGTGATAAACCTATTCTTGAGCTTATTCTTGAGAATTTTATCAATGCTGGATTTCACCGTTTCTTCATATCTACGCATTACATGCCGGAAATGATCCGAGAGCATTTTGGTGATGGTAGCCAATGGGGGGTCAGCATCCGTTATGTGCATGAAGAGGAGCCACTGGGCACCGGTGGTGCGCTGGGCCTGTTGCCTCACAATGAAATAGATCAGCCCCTGTTCATGATGAACGGCGACCTGTTGACCACCCTAAATTTTCAGAACCTGCTGGAGTTTCACCAAGACCATAGCGGCGTAGCGACCATGTGCGTCCGTGAGTATGAGCATTGTGTGCCATACGGGGTTATTCAAAGCGAAGGCCATCGGATCTGCTCGATGGTAGAAAAACCCGTGCATCGTTTCTTTATCAATGCGGGCATTTATCTTCTTTCACCCGACTTGGTTAAAAGCGTCGCGCCAGGTGTCCGGATTGATATGCCAACCCTGCTAGAGCGGGAAATTGCCAACGGCAATGATGTGAACATGTTTCCGGTCCATGAATACTGGCTGGATATCGGACGGATGGAAGATTTTAAGCGGGCACAAAGTGAAATTAATGGAATCCTTAAAGACTGATAAGCCACGTATTCTTATGGTAATACCAGCCCGAGGGGGTAGTAAACGTCTCCCCCGGAAAAATGTGTTGCCTTTGCGAGGGAGGCCGCTGATTGAGTGGACTATTGAGGCTGCCATCGATTCAGGTCTGGCGGATCGAATAGTTATTTCCAGTGACGATGAAGAAATACTGTCTGTATCGGCTGGTTATGACGTAGTACAGATGAGGAGAGACGCAGCGTTAGCTTCGGATACGGCATCTACGACCGACGTGCTCTTGGATGTTATTCAACGTTTAGAGGCTGAAGGTGAATTATATGATGTCGTAGTTTTGCTTCAGGCGACCTCACCGCTTAGGGAGGCGGATGATATATCGGGGGCTATTGAAGTATATCTCGCAGGTCAGGGGGCATGCGTAGTCTCTGTTTGTGAGAGTGATCATCCAATTGAGTGGTGTGGCCATGTAACCGGAGACGGACGGCTAGAAGGGTTTGATGCTGTTTCTGGCATCAGAAGCCAAGATTTTAATCCAAGCTATAGGCTAAATGGAGCGATATACATATCTGGTGTTGAATCTTTTAAAAAACATAAAAGCTTTTACGTTGGTGATGTTCTGGCTTATATAATGGATAGGGAAAATTCGATTGATGTTGATACTGAGATTGATCTTTTGATTTGTAAGGTTCTTGTAGATAAATTTCGGGGTGGCTAATTCTTCGGTGGGTATTTTAATGGATAAGGGGTCGCTGTTGTGTAGTGAGTTTTGTTACCTGATGGTCTATATATGATTCGTAATGGGCGTTTGCTATGTTGGTATGATGTTTTCTATAAGCCTTTATCTATTGTTCTTCTGTTTGTGTTTTTGTATTGTGGTGCTGCGCTTTTATTTCCATATACCGGTTCGGTTGGCGTAGTATATGGCGTAGTACTTTTGCTTTTGTTTGTTCTGTTTTTCTTGTTTTTCTCTTTGTGTATGTTTGGCGTAGGGGCTCCATTAATCAGTGGGCGGCGTTTCCGTTTTGCAGAAAGTGGGTCGAGTGTCCTTCCATTTGTTTTTTCTATTGTTGGCATTGCGTTTTTGGTTGTAGATAAGGTCTACTTTCGCGGCATCGATTTTTTTAATATGAGTCCGGCAGAAATTAGAAATAAAATTTCCTCCGAGAGCGGTGGCGGAGTGTCCTCTATTTTTAGCCTGATAGGTAATGTTCTTCAGTGTTTTGTCGTGGTTGCAGCGTTTAATTCTGTTTTCAAAGACTCTGGGTTTCGTTTTTTTATCATGCAGGCTTTGTTTTTGACAATAGTGTTTGCTTCGTCCTATCTTTTGGGTGGGAGAACGCCGCTATTGACATATCTCGTGATAATCTTTTCAGTTTATATATTGTCTGGTCGGGCTGCTTCGACTTTTGCTGCGGCGAAGTTTATGCTTCCGGCTATCTTTGTTGCGCTTGCTTTTGCTTTGACAATCTTCTCATTGCGGGCTCGCGCTATTGGAATTGAATCTTCTGAGTATCTTTCGGCTATGCTTTTGCATTTGGGTGCGGCAAACGTGGAGAGCTCTTTGGCTGAGGAGGGCGGGGCGTTCAGGGATGGCTTGAATTATTTTTATGTGGTAGTGGCTTATCTGATTCATCCGTTTTGGGTGTCAAGCGAAATAGCGCTCGGTTCGGGTGGCGGCGGGAGTGTTAGTTTTTATACATTGCAGTTCTTATTGTCAAAGTTTATTTATATAGATCTGAGTTCGGCTAAGCACGCATATTATCAGCTTTTCTCCTCTCTTCCTGGGGGGCTTTATTATGATTACGGCTTCGTTGGGGTTTTGCTGTATTCGTTTTTTTTGGCGGTGGTTGGTTATGTTGGGGTTGTTGTTTTGGTTCTGTCGCGAGGGCGGGCTGTAGTGGGGCGTATGTTAATTGTGTTCTGTTTGGCGACGTTATTGCTGTCGCCGCTTTTGCATTCATTAAACTTCGTGTTTTTTTTATTTTATATGTCTGTCCTATTTGGTTACGCTTTTTATAAAGACTTGTTATGTTTGTTGTTTTTTTTGCTCTCTGGGGAGGCGGTCCGGAAATGAAAGTTGGGTTCTTGAACGTTTACCCCTATCGCCCTCATGGGCATCACGCGAGATATTTGGGGCGAATATCGAAATCTATAGGTTGGGAAACGTATGCTCTGGTATGCGATGGCAATGCTGAGCATTGCTATCTTCGAGAGCTTAAGGGGACTGGCCGTTCAGAATGTGCTAAATGCATAGTCGGTGGACTACGTTCTTTTGATTTCGATCAAATAGATAGTGCCTGGCGTTATTGGAGTAAAAATGCTGTACGGCCGGAGTATGAGACTTTCGTCGAATCTAGCGCGTACACGCTGACTCGCATTGAGTCTTGGGATCAACGTCAATCCGAGGTTGTTGCGGACAAGAAAAAAATCTTGCTGCCAGATTCAGTGAATTTTTACTATGCGACATTGAGATGGATTGAGCACAGAAAGCTGGATGTGGTCATTGCATTCAATGGGCGGATGGACCTGACCCGTGCAGCCATCGAAGCCTGTCGGACAGCTGGTATCCCGTTTGTCACTCATGAGCGGCCTCTATTTGGGCATGGCTTGATCTTGAATAGGAATGCCAACTGCTCGTCATTAGAAAAGATCCATAGGATCAACCAGCAGTATTCGGCGAAGTCGCTGTCAGCGGAACAGTGTGCGATCGCGGCGAAACTGGCTGCAGAGCGCTTAACTGGCGGAAATCTTCTTGAATGGAAAAGATACAACGCCAACGCGGATAAGACAGATGCTTGGCCTGTACGGTCAGCGGGGCCTCGAGTTTTGGTCTGTCCGAGCAGCAAGAATGAATTATTGGGACACCCTGACTGGGCCACCGAGTGGGCGGATAATACGGATGCGATCGATATCGCGGTAGCCAATGGCTGGTTTGGTTATGCCGATATCCTTGTGAGATTTCATCCATCTTGGAGCGTTAAATTCGGTCAGGTCTCGGCAAAGTTATGTGAGGAGCATTATCAACAATGGTGTGAATCTCGCGGTGTTACCTTCATCGAAAGCTCCAGCAAAATCAGCACTCAAGACCTGATTCGCATGGCAGATGTAGTAGTGCTGAACGGCAGTAATACCGTATTCGAAGCGGGGATCCTAGGCAAACCGGTGGTTTGTTTAGGGCCTTCGCCATATAGCTATTCTGGCGCTGCAACTGACATTTTGACTATAGATGATTTAGAAAGTACCGATTTCGATAAGGTGCTCAAGGTCGATCCCGCAAGGTTAATAAGCAGAACCCTTCGTTATTTTTACTCAAAGGCAGCCCGTGAGCCTGTGTTTGTGAACTTTGTGCGTTCAAAGACAGTTACCGAGTGTTCTTTTTACGAGGGTGCGGATCCACAGATGCTTGCCGAGCTGGTCACTAATGGTGCGGAGTTGGTGGATGATATTAAATTTTCGGATAGCTCGGAGCATGAAGATGTCTACGTTCGAGCATTCCTAAATGGTGAGCGTGAATCTCTGGTGCGTATGGCATCGTCAGTTTGGCTTCGTGCCGATACGGCTGAAATTAAGCTATCTAGGAAATCTCCGTATGGCTTGGTTGATCGGGTGAGGGGGCTTTCTCCGAAAGGCGTGTAATTAATAAGGGCACGTATTGGAATGAATAGTTATGGGTTGGTGAGCATCATCACGCCGTCCTACAATGCAGAGAACTTGATCGGTCGCACGATCGAGTCGGTTCTAACGCAGTCTTATCAAAATTGGGAGTTGATCGTTATTGACGACTGCTCAAAGGATGGCACGCGTGATGTCGTAGGGGCTTATGTCGAGCAGGACACGCGTATCCGTTTGGTGCCGCTGCATAAAAACAACGGAGCGCCTGCTGCGCCGCGCAATATTGGGATTAGGCAAGCAAAAGGTAAGTGGATTGCTTTTTTGGACGCGGATGATATCTGGCATCCGCGCAAACTAGAGCTACAGCTTAAAGTGATGCATCAGGCGAATGCTGGTTTCAGCTGCACACAAATGCATGATTTTACTAACGAGGCTGTGCTTACTTTTCCAGAGCCCGGCGAATTCGAGTGCGAGCGGATTACTTTCATTAAACAACAGTTTAAAGGTCGTATACCTACCTCAAGCGTCATGGCGCGCAAAGAAATTATGTTGACTTTTCCGTTTAACGAAGATGCTCGCTATAAAGCAGTTGAAGACTATCATTGTTGGCTAAGGGTTCATGAGGCACTTGGCGAAAGCATTAAGTTGAAATATCCGCTACTTTGTTACCGAAGAGTGCAAGGGCAAATTTCTGGGTCTAAGAAATACATGCTTGAGCGCATATATATGGTTCACAAGGAATACCCAGGGGTAACAAGTGTTCGAGCAGCGTTTTTTACCGTTACCCATGCGTTGGGCGGATTTTATTATCGTATCTTAAGGAAGGGGCTATGAAACGGATTATGGTGACAGGCGGGGCTGGCTTTCTCGGTTCCCACCTATGCGAGCGTTTGTTAAGAGAAGGTAACGAAGTCCTATGTGTCGACAATTTTTTTACAGGAAGCAAGCGTAATATTGCGCACCTGCTGGCGAGTCCCTATTTCGAACTAATTCGCCATGATGTAACGTTTCCTTTATATGTCGAGGCGGATGAGATCTATAATCTCGCTTGCCCCGCGTCTCCCGTTCACTACCAGTTCGATCCGGTGCAGACGCTGAAGACTAGCGTGCATGGCGCCATCAATATGCTTGGATTAGCCAAGCGTACTAAGGCGAAAATTTTCCAAGCTTCTACGAGTGAAGTTTATGGCGATCCCGAGGTCCACCCACAACCTGAAAGTTATTGGGGAAAGGTAAATCCTATAGGTGTTCGCTCCTGCTATGACGAGGGCAAGCGTTGTGCCGAAACGCTGTTTACTGATTATCACAGACAGCACGGCGTTCAAATCAAGATTGCTCGTATCTTCAATACCTATGGTCCACGGATGCATCCCAATGACGGGCGCGTCGTGAGCAACTTTATCGTTCAGGCGTTACGCGGCGAAGACATCACTATCTACGGTGAAGGTCAACAAACCCGCAGTTTCTGCTATGTCGATGACCTGATCGAAGGTTTCGTAAGACTCATGGGGTCGCCTGACGAGGTGAAAGGGCCGATCAATCTTGGCAATCCTGGCGAGTTCACGATGTTGCAACTGGCAGAACGTGTATTGGCTCTTACTGGTTCTTCATCCAAATTGGTGTTCCGCCCCCTTCCTCAAGACGATCCCCAGCAGCGGCAACCCGATATTTCTCAAGCGAAAGCCGTTCTGAATTGGCAGCCCACTGTTGCGCTTGATCAGGGCCTGGAGAAAACAATCCGCTATTTCGATGCCTTGCTCAAAGAGGAGCCGCAGGCTTGAGTTCAGTCATGAAAATTACGGTTTTTGGCAGTGGGTATGTGGGATTGGTGACCGGTGCTTGCTTGGCGGATGTAGGCCATTCTGTCATGTGCATTGATGTCGACCGGCGCAAGATCGATGGTTTGAACCGGGGCGTGATTCCGATTTACGAACCGGGCCTAGAAGAGCTGATTCTCAAGAATTGCAAAGCTGGACGTCTGAGCTTTTCGACAGATGCTGCGGCCGGGGTTGAGCACGGCTATCTGCAATTCATCGCTGTCGGTACGCCGCCCGATGAAGACGGCAAGGCCGATCTCAGATACGTGCTGGAGGTGGCGGCCACTATCGGCCGTTATATGGCCGATAACAAAGTGGTTATCGATAAGTCAACCGTACCTGTCGGAACGGCAGATAAGGTGCGCGAGCGCATCGAGTCGATATTAGCTGAGCGCGATATTACGGTCGACTTTGAGGTGTGTTCGAATCCGGAGTTCTTGAAAGAGGGGGCGGCCATCGAGGACTTTACTAAGGGAGCACGCATTGTCGTTGGGACGGGTTCGGCTGAGGTACGTGATGCCATGCGTCACTGCTATGCACCGTATAACCGTAATCACGACAAATTGATGTTCATGGACATACGTTCGGCGGAGTTGACTAAGTACGCAGCCAACGCAATGTTGGCGACGAAGATCAGCTTCATGAACGAGATGGCGGCATTGGCGGAGCGTTTGGGCGCCGACATCGAGCAGGTACGCTTAGGCATAGGTTCAGACCCTCGTATTGGCTATCACTTTATCTATCCCGGTTGTGGCTATGGCGGCTCATGTTTTCCTAAAGACGTTCAGGCATTAGCGCGTACAGCGTTTGAGGTCGGCGTCGAGCCGGACCTGTTGATGGCTGTGGAGCGCGTCAATCAGCGTCAGAAGTTGGTGCTGTTCGACAAGTTGAGCGGCGTTTTCGGTGGCCAACTGGCTGGCAAAACCGTGGCGCTCTGGGGGCTGGCATTCAAGCCAAACACCGACGACATGCGGGATGCACCGAGCCGAGTACTGATGGAGGCTCTCTGGGACGCCGGCGCTCACGTTCAGGCATTCGACCCAGAGGCGATGCGAGAGTGTGACCGTATTTACGGTCAACGTTCTGACTTGGCGCTCTGTGCTTCTCGTGAAGAGGCTTTGCAGGGAGCTGATGCGCTGGTGATCTGCACAGAATGGAAGGCGTTTCGTACGGTCGACCCATCGTTGCTCAAAGCGCACCTCCGTTATCCCGTCGTAGTAGATGGCCGCAATCTGTTTGATCCAGCTGAAATGGCGGCTGCAGGTTTGCTGTATCACGCTATTGGCCGCGGGGTTGTTCGCTGATGCCAGCCATTCTGTTGACGGGCGCTTCAGGGTTCGTCGGTGGTGCTTTGGCCGAAAAGTTACTGCAGCAAGGGCGAACTGTGCGCGCTATAGGCCGCAGGGCTCCTAAAGAGCCAATACCGTTCTTCGAAGGCGCGATTGATGATCCAGTTGTATTACAAGAAGCGCTCGAAGCGGTCGACTGCGTTGTACATCTTGCCGGGCGTGCTCATCAGTTGCGTGACACGAGCCGTGATCCATTACGGAGTTTCATGGTGGCCAACTGTGACGTGTCTGCATCCTTGGCTCGCCAGGCGGCGGCAGCGGGTGTGCGACGTTTCATCTTCATTAGTTCGATTGGAGTCAATGGCGCGGTCACTTGTGGTACGCCTTTCACTGAGGGTAGCGTTCCAGCGCCTCATTCAGACTATGCTCGTTCTAAGTATGAGGCCGAGATCGCCTTGAGAACGGTAGCCAAGGAAAGTGGACTAGAGCTAGTCATCATTCGTCCACCCTTGGTCTATGGCCCTGATGCTCCAGGCAACTTCGGCACTCTGCTACGTTGGATTGATAAGGGTATCCCGCTTCCACTTGGCGCTATTCATAACAAGCGCTCTCTCGTTGGCATTGATAATTTAGTCGATCTGATTGCCTGTTGTATCGACCATCCTGCCGCTACTAACCAAGTATTTCTCGCGGGTGATGGCGAAGATTTGTCCACTACTGAACTGCTGCGTGGCGTCGCCAAGGCGATGGGCAAGCGTGCCAAGTTAATCGCGGTTCCCGCTGGGGTGCTTCGGGTTGGCGCTACTTTGGTGGGCAAGAAGGACATGGCTCAGCGGTTGCTAGGCTCGCTTCAAGTAGACATCAGCAAGACGTGCGAAGTGTTGGATTGGAAGCCGCCCTACACAGTAGAAGAGGGTCTGCGTCGTTGCGTCGAGCCCTCCAATTGACCTTCAACAGGTGACCTCGTGATTCGTGTTTTCGATTTTGTTTTTTCGTTTCTGGGTTTGCTTTTTGGCTTTCCCTTATTGGTAGTGTTGGCAATCATTGGGCTGTTCGATACGGGCTCACCGATCTTTCGCCAGGTGCGGGTCGGGCGTAATCAGAAGCCTTTTACGTTGGTCAAATTTCGGACGATGAAGGTTGATACCGCATCCGTTGCCACTCATCTGGCCAGCAGTGCGTCTGTTACGCAGTTCGGTAGTTTTCTTCGTAGGACCAAGCTCGATGAACTACCTCAGCTCTGGAATGTGCTCAAGGGCGAGATGAGCTTGGTGGGGCCGCGCCCAGGGTTGTTCAATCAGGAGGAGCTGACGGCGGAACGGGCGAAGCGTGGTGTCTACGATGTGCGACCTGGTATCACAGGATTGGCGCAAGTTAGTGAGATAGATATGTCGACGCCGACGCTGTTGGCGGAAACGGATCAGCAAATGATCCAAAGCCTCACACTAAAGAATTATTTCAAGTACATCTTTATGACTGTGACGGGAAAGGGTTCTGGAGATCGGGTCGTTCGATAGAGGTGCCACTGCGTTTCTCGGAAAGGATGTACCACAGGTCGGATTTCCGAGTCGGTCGATCCATATCGTTTGAGCTTTTGCTTTGCTTTATCGCCGTTGCTCTAACCTGGCTTTCACCTGGTGAGATTCTTTTGTGGTTTGTGCTAAGGAAGGGGCTTGATGTGTTGAGGTTAGCTGAAAGATTGAGGTCGATGCTGGTTCGTTTGCCTCGGCAGCAAAAACGCCTGATTCAGGTTGCCGCAGACGTATTGCTGGTCTGGCTGGCGCTGTGGTTGTCCTTTTACATCCGGCTTGGCAATGCAAGCTTCGTGGACCCGCTGGGTGGCCACGCCTGGCTATTCGCAATTGCCCCAGTAATAGCTATTCCGTTCTTCATCCGCCTCGGCATGTATCGCGCCGTGATGCGCTACTTTGGCAACGATGCGCTTATGGCCATTGCCAAGGCGGTTACGCTTTCGGCCCTGTTGCTTTCATTGGCCGTGTATTGGTACACCGATGCACCCAAGCTGATCCCGCGCTCGATGGTATTCAACTATTGGTGGTTAAGCCTGGTGCTGATTGGGGGCTTACGCCTGGTGATGCGGCACTACTTCATGGGTGATTGGTTTTCGCCGGATTCGCTGACCAAGTTTAAGGGTAAGGAGGCGGGGCTGCCCAAGGTTGCCGTGTACGGCGCAGGCGCTGCTGGTAATCAGCTGGTCGCTGCATTGCGCATGGGGCGTGCCATGCGGCCTGTGGCGTTTATCGACGACGATCCGAACCTGCAGAACCGGGTCATTGCCGGGCTACGTGTGTATTCGGCCAAGCATATTGCGCAGCTGGTCGAGGATACGGGGGCGGGTGAGATCCTGCTGGCCATTCCCTCCGCTTCACGCGGCCGTCGGCGCGAAATTCTGGAAATGCTCGAGCGCTTTCCGCTGCACGTACGCAGTGTGCCTGGCTTTATGGATTTAGCGAGCGGCAAGGTGCAGGTCGAAGATATCCAGGAAGTGGACATCGCCGACCTGTTAGGGCGTGATGCAGTGCCGCCACAGCAGGCGCTGTTCGAGAAGTGCATCCGCGGCAAGGTGGTGATGGTTACAGGCGCCGGGGGCTCCATCGGTTCGGAGTTGTGCCGGCAGATACTGTCGAGCAAGCCCAAGGCGCTTCTGCTGTTCGAGCACAGTGAATTCAATCTGTACAGCATCCACCTTGAGCTTGAGCGATTGATCGAACGGTCATCCCTGTCGACGAGGCTTGTGCCCATTCTGGGATCGATCCGTAACGAAGACCGTTTGCTGGATGTAATGCGGACTTGGGAAGTAGAAACCATCTACCACGCTGCGGCTTACAAGCATGTGCCGATGGTTGAGCACAACGTGGCCGAAGGCGTGCTGAACAATGTGATTGGCACGCTGAACACGGCGCAGGCTGCGGTGCAGGCCGGCGTCGACAGCTTCGTACTTATCTCTACCGATAAGGCAGTTCGCCCGACCAATGTGATGGGCAGTACCAAGCGTGTGGCTGAGCTGATTCTGCAGGCGCTCAGCCGTGAACCTGCGCCGGGCTTGTTTGGCACCGCGGGCGGTGTTCATCACGTCAACAAGACCCGCTTCACCATGGTGCGATTCGGCAATGTGCTCGGCTCGTCAGGCTCTGTGATTCCGCGCTTCTATGCGCAGATTCGTGCGGGCGGGCCGGTGACGGTGACGCATCCGAAGATAACCCGTTACTTCATGACCATTCCCGAAGCGGCTCAGCTGGTGATTCAGGCGGGCTCGATGGGGCAGGGCGGTGACGTGTTCGTGCTGGATATGGGCCAGCCGGTGAAGATCGCTGAGTTGGCAGAGAAGTTGATTCATCTATCTGGTCTCAGCGTGCGTTCCGAGAAGTGTCCGCACGGGGACATCGCCATCGAGTACACCGGCCTGCGACCCGGTGAAAAGCTTTACGAGGAGCTGCTGATTGGTGACAACGTCAGTGCCACCGAGCACCCGATGATCATGCGCGCCAATGAGGAGCATCTCGATTGGGATGTACTCAAGGACCGGCTGGCAAAGCTGCTGAAAGCGGTGGATAACGACGATTATCCGCAGGTGCGGCAGCTGCTTCGCGAAGTGGTGAGTGGTTATGTGCCGGAGGGTGAGATCGTCGACTTGATCTATCAGCAGCGGCGAGTGGAGCTGGAATAACGCGCCTGCCGCCGGATAGCGCTCTGCTGGTCGTCCAGCCTGGTAACTCCGTAGAGGGCCAACGCCTGATCGAAGTGTTTTTTCTTGCAGTGTCTGGCCCGCCATCGAGACCTTAGGCGGGCTTGGGTTCACTGTTTCCGGAAACGTCGACGCTCGGTTTGCTGAGCGCTTATAGATTTACCGCCAACGTCCGACTCGTCAGTGCCGCGCGCCCTCGTCCGGCATGCTGAGCAGCTGCTTTTCCAGATTCCAGTCGAAGGGCTCGTCGTTCTGCTCGGCTTCATAGCGGCGTTCTTCGAGTTGCTGGAAGACGGCGATTTCGTCGTCGGGCATGAAGTGCAGGCAGTCGCCGCCGAAGAACCAGAGCAGGTCGCGCGGAACCAGGTGGGCGATCTGTGGGTAGCGGTGGAAGACCTGGCAGATCAGGTCCTGACCCATGTGGCGCTCTTCCGGTACGTTCTGCAGGTTCATGATCAGCTCGTCGAAGCGCTCGAGGAACAGCGCGTGGCTTTCCTCCGAGACCTGTTCGGCTTCGCCCATGGCAAGCAGGATGCCGCGCAGATGGGCCAGCAGAGCCAGGTTGTGATCGTGGTATGGATTGGCCATGGTGCACCTGTGTCGATTTCTGAGGGCGCGATTATAGGCGTGCGCGCCGGTGAATTGGGGCTGTCTGGTTGACCCGCTGTGGCGCCGAGGGTTCGGTCGCAGGCGCTGGCACGAGCCCCTACCAGGGCCGGCCGGCGCTCGCCAGGTATGTGGCAAGGACAATCAGCCGGCCGGGCGCCCTGCCGGGATGGCGATCAGGCTGAGCAGGTAGTCATCGAAGATCGCGAACTGGCCGTCGAGTTCTGCGCCGTTGCGCCAGCCTTCCGATAGATCAATTAACAGGCGCAGGCGAGCGATACCGTCTGCGTTAACGTCCAGCACTTCGGCATCCTGAAAGTAGAAGCGTTGTTTGACTAGCGGGTACAGCGCTTTAAACAGGCTCTCCTTGAGCGAGAAGGTGCGGGTGACCAGTCGTGCGCGCTCGTTGTCGTTCAGGCACGCGTAGAGCTCCAGCTCGCCGCTGGTGAGAATTTCACCGGCCAGGCGGTCGGCCCGTTCGCATGTGAGCAGGCGCTCGACATCCAGGCCCAAGCCGCACCATTGTTCCTGGCGCGCCACCACTACGCCGGCCCAGCCTGCACCGTGGGTGATGGAGCCGACGGTACCGGCCGGCCATTGCGGCGCCCGGTCCTCTCCGACCGTGGGCACGTACGCCGAGCCAGTCAGGCGATGCAGTGCTTCGCGGGCGCACAGGCGGCCGGCGAGAAACTCGGTCTGCCGTTTGCTCACGCCTTTGGGTTCGGGAATGTTCCAGCGCAGGAAATCGTCGCGTTCGAGCAACGTCGGGTCGAAACGCGTACTCAGTAGCTGTAAGCCGGGCAACGGCCGGGGCAGCGGCCAGTGGCCGAGTGGTGGCGTGCAGCAGCGCGGGATCGGGGGGAGGTCGTTCATGGTCGCCATTGTGCCGTAATCCCTTGTGAAAACGCTCGTGGGCGTGAGGCGACGAGCGACCTGGATCAACGGAGATCGATCTAGCTCTGCTTCTGGCTCGCTCTCTTCGCGGTCTGCCTGCTAGGGTTGAGTGCATCACCCGGGACGGAGCCAGTAATGTTCGAATTAGCCGAAATCGGTCACGCCATCGACAAGGAAACCTACGATGCCGCAGTACCGGAACTGCGCGAGGCGCTCCTGCAGGCGCAGTATCGGCTCAAGGCGCAGGCGCGTTTTCCGGTGCTCATCCTGATCAACGGCATCGAGGGGGCGGGCAAGGGCGAGACCATCAAGCTGCTGAACGAATGGATGGACCCGCGGCTGATTCGGGTCGACAGTTTCGATGTGCCGAGCGACGAAGAACTGGCCCGTCCGCTGGCCTGGCGTTTCTGGCGGCGGCTGCCGCCGAAGGGGCATACCGGGATTTTCTTCGGCAACTGGTACAGCAAGATGCTCGAGGACAGGGTGCATGGCCGTATCGACAGCGCCGAGCTCAAACTCGCCGTGGCACGGGCGCAACGTCTGGAGCGGATGCTGTGCGACGAAGGCACGCTGATCTTCAAGTTCTGGCTGCACCTGTCCAAGGATCGGATGAATGCCAGACTCGATTCGCTGAAGAACGATCCCTTGCATAGCTGGCGCATCAGCCCGCTGGACTGGCAGCAGTCCAAGACCTACGACAAGTTCGTGCGCCACGGGGAGAAGATCCTGCGTTTGAGCAGCCGGGATTTCGCCCCCTGGTACGTGGTCGAGGGAGCCGATGAACGTTATCGCAGCCTGACCGTTGGGCGGGTGATTCTTGAGGGTTTGCAGGCGGCACTGGAGGTCGCGGAGCAACCCACCGCGCCGATGTCCCAGCCGCATTTGGCGCCGCTGCAGGTCGATCTGGATCATCTGAGCCTGCTCGACAGCCTCGACCTGTCACAGAAGCTGAGCAAGGACGATTACCAGCAGCAACTGGTGACGGAGCAGGCGCGCCTGTCGCAACTGCTGCGCGACCGCCGCTTGCGCAAACGCGGGGTGCTCGCTCTGTTCGAAGGGCACGATGCGGCGGGCAAGGGTAGTGCGATCCGGCGCGTCACCGGGGCGCTGGATCCACGGCTCTACCGCACCGTGCAAATCGCCGCGCCCACCGACGAGGAACTGGCACAGCCCTGGCTCTGGCGCTTCTGGCGCAACGTGCCGGAGCGCGGCAAGTTCACCATTTTCGACCGTTCCTGGTACGGGCGTGTGCTGGTCGAGCGGGTCGAAGGCTTCTGCACGCCGGACGAGTGGTTGCGTGCCTATTCGGAAATCAATGATTTCGAGGAGCAGCTGGTGGATGGGGATGTGGTGCTGGTGAAGTTCTGGTTGAGCATCGACAAGAAGACCCAGCTCAAGCGCTTCAAGGAGCGGGAAGAGACCGCCTTCAAGCGCTTCAAGATCACCGATGAAGACTGGCGCAACCGCGAGCGTTGGGATGAGTACGGCCACGCTGTGGCGGACATGGTCGACCGTACCAGTAGCGAGATCGCGCCCTGGACGCTGGTGGAGGCGAACGACAAGCGCTTCGCCAGGGTGAAGGTACTGCGGACGTTGAACGAGGCGCTGGAGGCGGCGATCGAGAAGGGGCGTTGACCGCAACCCTGTGACCGCCGAGGTGCCGGTGGCTTGTGCGCGGTCAGAATCGCTCCCACGCCGGGCCTGTTCCTTTCGTTCGTGTCGTTTCTGTGGGCAAGGGTAATTCCGCTGCCCTATTAAGCGTTAGGAACGATCCCTGATCCGGCGCACCACGCCTCTGTGGGAGCGGACTTGCCCGCGAATCAGCGAGGCTGCTGGTCAGGCGCTATGCGCTCACCTTCGGGATTGCCGGCAAGCCTGCGCAAAAGGGGGCCGGCCGGCGAGGCGATGGCCGTGCATATGCTTGCTGAATGGTCGTCGCCATGCTCGCGACGCCGGAACTATGCTCGGATCACCGTCCACCCAGCGGTCGTGGAACAATCCGTGCGCCCGGCGCCGTCATAACATCCCCGCGACCGCCTCGATAACTGAGGTATCCCATGCGTGAAGTAGTGATCGTCGATAGCGTGCGGACCGGCCTGGCCAAGTCCTTCCGCGGCAAGTTCAACATGACCCGTCCCGACGACATGGCGGCGCATTGCGTCGATGCGCTCCTGTCGCGCAACGACCTCGATCCGGCGCTGGTCGAGGATTGCATCGTCGGTGCCGGCTCTAATGAAGGTGCGCAGGGCTACAACATCGGCCGCAATGTCGCCGTGCTGTCGCGCCTGGGTATCGCCTGTTCGGGGATGACGCTGAACCGTTACTGCTCGTCGGGCCTGCAGGCCATCGCGGTCGCGGCCAACCAGATCGCCTCGGGCTGCAGCGACATCATCGTCGCCGGCGGGGTCGAGTCCATCACCCTGACGCTGAAGAGCCGCAACACCGATCACCTGTTCAACCCGATCATCCAGGAGCGCGTGCCAGGCATCTACCACACCATGGGGCAGACGGCCGAGCTGGTGGCACGGCGCTACAACGTCACCCGCGAGCAGCAGGACCTCTATGCCCTGCAGAGCCAGCAGCGCACCGCGCGCGCTCAGGCCGATGGGCTGTTCGGCGACGAGATCGTGCCGATGAACGTGCAGTACTTCACCGAGGACAAGAACACCGGCGAACGTACGCTGCACCAGAGCGTGGTCGACCGTGACGACTGCAACCGTCCGGACACCACGCTGGAAAGCCTGGCCGGGCTCAAGCCGGCCTTCGCGGAGGATGGCTCGGTCACCGCCGGTAACGCGTCGCAACTCTCGGACGGCGCCTCGATGACGCTGGTGATGAGCCTGGACAAGGCCATCGAGCTTGGCCTCAAACCGCGTGCGTTCTTCCGTGGCTTCACCGTGGCCGGTTGCGAACCGGAAGAGATGGGCATAGGCCCTGTGTACGCCGTGCCGCGTCTGCTCAAGGCCAAGGGGCTGCAGATCGCCGATATCGACCTGTGGGAGCTCAACGAGGCCTTTGCCTCGCAGTGCCTGTACTGCCGCGACGCGCTGGGCATCGACAACGAGAAATACAACGTCAACGGCGGCTCGATCTCCATCGGTCATCCGTTCGGCATGACCGGCTCGCGTACGGCGGGACACATCGTGCGCGAACTGCAGCGGCGCAATCTGCGTTACGGCGTAGTGACCATGTGTGTGGGCGGTGGCATGGGTGCTGCCGGGTTGTTCGAGGCGGTGCGTTAACGCCATCGAAACCGTTTAGCGAAACGGGCCTGCTACCGAGTTGTAGCAGGCCCGTTTTTCGTTCGGGGTGAGTCCCGTGTGCTTGCTCAGCCGCTGCGGACTGGCGGGGCGGTGGGGCGAGTGCCGCCGCCGATGGCGGCTTTGCATCCGGTTGCCATTGGATGCATTGCCTTGCAGGCAGCTTGTTGCAATGGCTACCGCTGACATACGAAAAAGCCGCAGAGCATCGGCGATGACTCTGCGGCTTCTTTATTGCCTGATCGTCAGGCGATCAAGCGATGCTGCTTAACGGTTCAGGTTGTAGTCCGCTGCGGCACCGATGCCGATGACGTTGGCCGACGGCAGCAGCTGGCTGATGAAGCGGTTCCAGCGGGTGATGTTGGCCGGCCCGACGAACACGACGTCCTGCGGCTGTAGCGGGAAGTGCTTGGCCAGGGCAAAGGCAGTCGGCGACTTGGCGTTCAGCTGAAAGACCTTGGCCGGCTCGGTCATCATGTCTTCCGCGCCACGAATCACGTACAGCGCCTCACCATCGGCGGTCTCCTGACGAATGCCGCCAGCGGTGCCCACTGCATCCATCAGGTTCATGCTGGTGGCCTTGAAGGACAGAGCCTGCGGCAGGTTTACCTCGCCCAACACGTAGATCTTGCGCTGGTCGTTGTACGGCAGGTGCAGTTGGTCGCCGTCCTTCAGGTAAACCTGATGCAGCCAGGAGTCCGGGCGGTTCAGCGAGTCGACGTCGAGCATGTACTCGCGGCCGTCACGCTTGAGGGTCAGGCCAGTGAGGTCGGCCGTTTCGGTGTCCACGCCGGCCTGGCCGATGGCCTGGGTGATGGTCATCGGCGCGGTGGTGATCGGTACTTCACCGGCGGTATCGAACGCACCGGAGACCACCACGCGCTGGCTGCCGAAGCGCAGGATCGAGACGTCGACCTGCGGGCTGTCGATGTAGTTGGTCAGGCGACGGGCGATGGTGGAGCGCAGCTCTTCGATGGTCTTGCCAGCGGCTTCGACGTTGCCGATGTACGGATAGAAGAGGGTGCCGTCAGGGCGCACCAGACGACCGTTGGCGTCCAGCTGCTGCTGCGGGCCGGAGGGTGCAGTCAGTTCCGGGTGATCCCATACGGTGATGTAGAGCAGGTCATTGGCGCCGATGCGATAGGCGCTGGGCTTGTAGTTGAGCAGTTCCTGCTTGCTGGAGGTACCCATGTCGGAGGCCAGGTCGCCCTTGAGCATCTCCGGCGTGATGCGGATCAGCTGGACCGTGCCGTGCTCGGCTTCGGCGCCGTCCTTGAACTCATCGGGATCGAGATACTGGCCAGGGGCGAAGGCGCAACCCTGCAGCGCCAGTGCGGAAGTAAAAGCAAGAGCAATAAATGGTTTCATGGGTTGTTCATCCTTGACGGAGTGGTTGTTGTTCAAAGAGTGAGACGGCTGGATTCACTGTTCTGCCTGAGGCATTCGAGTTGTTGTTTCGCCTTTCCAAGAGGATCGGAGTCATTACTCCATACTCCTCAGCGACCAAATCGGATCGGTAGCCAAAGTTTCTCTCCTTCCTGAATGTTCATCTCCTGCAGCTTTTTTATTTCAGCTACGCGGAAGCGTTATTGCTTTTCCTCCTGGCAGTAAGACTGCGGTTTAATTCGACAGGGTTTAATCCTTTATTCGTTGAGAGTAAGCACCGCTGCCTTCTGCCTGGGACGCGCGACGGGCGTGGTTAGTTCGATGTTGAATTGCCATCGCGTCGCACTTTTCACAGTAGGGATAGACCGTCCCGGTCTGGCGGGGTTCATCGTGTTTCAGTGCAATTGCAGCCATTTTTTCGATGAATGACTCAACTGTCCTGCTTGGCCGGTTTGGCCTTGTCCATCCGGTAGCTCTTTTCCCGCATGAATGCCGGAACTATGAACAGCGCATCATGGACGTAACGTTTTACCAATCGCTTGGGCTCGGAAAGCATCCTGTGCAGCCACTCGAGTTTGCAGTTCTGCATCCATACAGGCGCACGCTTAATACTGCCGGTGGCAAACGAGATGGATGCGCCGATACAGAAGCCCATGCCGGTTCGTTCGTGACCTTCGATGGAACTGGCGAGTATTTCCTGACGCGGTGCGCCGACCGCATAGAACACCAGTTCGGATGGGTGTTCGCGAACGAACTGCAGGGCTCGCTGCACTTCTTCCGGTTTATTGATGAAACCCATGGGCGGGTTATGGTGGTACACCGTGATGCCAGGATAGAGCGCGCGCAACTTGCTGCATTCCTGTTCGGTGGCGCCGATCAGTACGATGCGCAGATGCTCGCGATTGGCCCAGTCGAGCAGGTCCATGGTCAGGTCGCTGCCGGGAATGACCTCCTCGATCTGCACGCCGAGCCGCTGCAGCAGCGGCTGCAGGATCCGGCTGTCGCAAAGGCGCAGGCGAGCCTTGGCGTAAGCCTCGCGCAGGGCAGGGTTGCCCTGCAGCTGTGCCAGGTGATCGACGTTGGGTGTCACCACGAACGAGTAGGGCTGCCTGACCCCTTCGCGAATGCAGTCCAGCAGGGCTGCCTTGCTGCCGGTATAGAAGTTCACACCGAACGCGTGGTTAGTCTGGTTAGACACTCATCGTTACTCCCTTGAATGCGCCTTTGATGCCGGACCAGGCGAGGCTGGGGTGGTTGTACTCCTTGATGACGGTGATCGCCGACAGGAAACAGGCCGACGCCAGTGCGAAACCCTGGCCGTAAAAGCGCTTGTTGAAACGGGTCGCCGCGCGGTTGCGGTAGTAGTGGTAGAAGGCCGAACGGCCGCCCGAGCTGAGCGAGCCGTAATGGAACAGGCGACTCTCGGGCACGACGCGGATCGACACGCCTTTCTTCTTCGCCTGGAACTGCCAGTCGACTTCCTCGGAGTACATGAAGTACGCCTCGTCCATCATGCCGATGCGGTCGATCAGTTTGGCCGAGAACGCCAGGCTGCAACCCATCAGGTAATCCGGTTGCTCGCTGGTCTGGGCCATGGCTTCGAGGGTCTGGTCCTTGCCCAGCAGCTTCGCCTTGCCCAGCAGCGGGTACAGCTTGCCGCCGCCGTAGCACTCCAGGCGCCCGGTATCGGCGCTGAGGATGACCGAGCCGACGAACTGGCGGTCGTTCTCCGCCAAGGCTGCCAGCAGCGGAGAGAGCGCGTCGCTGTCGACATATGTGTCGTTGTTGACGATCCAGAAATTGGTCACTGGCAGGTTATCCAGCGCCCAGCGCAGGCCGTAGTTGTTGCCACCGGCGTAGCCGTTGTTTTCCGGGTTGGCCAGTACGGTCACGTTGTGTCGTGGCTGAGCCTCCAGCCACTGGTGGAACGCCAGCACGGAGCCGTCCTGGGAATCGTTGTCGATGACCACCACATGATTGAGAGCCGGGCAATGAGCGAGCAGGCTCTCAACGCAACTGATGGTTTCAGTAGCTGCCTTGTAGTTGAGGATAAGCGCGACGTTCATGGATGGATTCCTGGCTGCGGAGGTAACGGGCCCGTAGGGCATGAATGACGAACAACATGGCGATGACCGGCTGGCCGTATTCGAACAGGCCATTGAGCGGCCAGATGACGAAGAGGGCCAGCATCGTCGCGTAAATGAAGCTCATGTCGCTGGCGATGGTCTTGGCAATTCGGTGGTAGACGAACAGCGTCATCGGTACGACCAGGAAGGTCAGGAAGCCGAAGCGAAACAGCGTGCCGATGATGCCGACGTCGGATAGGAAGAAGTGCTCGCCGAAGTACGGGATAAAGCCGTCCTGCCACATCAGCGATAGCGAGCCGCTGGGTAGCCAGTTGACTTGATCCAGATGATTGAAGATCAGAGAAATGGTTACAGAGCGGGCGCCGTCTTCCACGCCTTCCAGCGTGCTGTCGTAGAACTCGGTGTTGAGACCGAGAATTTCCAGCAGGCTCGGGTAGAAATAGAACGGCGACAGCAGAATGGACAATGAGGCGGCCCAGATGATGGCCTTGGCACGCAGGCAGAACAAAGTGAAGGCCAGACACAGGACGATCAGCTGGCGCGTCTGGGTCGCAAATACCAGGGTCAGCAGCAGCAGGGCGGCGATCACCAGATAGAAGGTCTTGTTACGCGCGGCCCCGTTGATCGGCGAGGCGCCCTTCGACCAGATCTGGATGCAGTAGAAGTAGGCGAGGCAGATCAGGAAAGGGCCGATGGAGGAACGGTCAGGGCGGTCATCGGAGCGCACTTCCGGACGCATATCCGGGATCACGCCGAACTTGAAGCACCAGGAGAAGAACGCCGCAATCAATGCAGCATAGAGGAACGCCCGCTCGAACTGCAGTGTGCTGACACGCTTGCCGAGGAAAAGCAGCGGCGCGAAGCCCAGTGCGGCCAATACCCGGCGTTCCTCGATCAGACCGTAAACGATCGGCTGGCCATACGTGTAGTAGGCGAAGATCGCCGGTAGCACCAGAAACACGACGGTGGTGTAGGCGCAGTAGTACATCAGGATGCGAAATTCACGCGGAGCGTTTTCGGACGATGCCAACACCAGCAGAATGGCGAACACGATGCTGACTGCCAGGTACAGCTCGTTCAGCCCCTTGATGCCATAGGGGTTGTGCGGGCTGTCACCGAAAACTGAAAAGTGCAGTATCAGTGCCAGGATCAGCAACGGAAAAAAGAAGAAGCGTGAACTGAAATTCGTCATCAACCTGAGTCCTTAGGTATTGGTTCCCTGAGCGCTACGGCCTTTCATGCCGTCTCCAGCGCTCGCTTCTTGATCTTCTTGCGCCGCACCAGCAGGCCGGTGAACGCCTTGAAGCTCTGGTAGAACCCGATTTCCCTTGCCCCTTTGCCAAGCTCGAAGCCTTTGTACGCCGGGGTCTTGAGCATCAGCAGCTTCATTGCCAGCAACCGCGGCAGGATCGTCGTGCGGCGGTAGTACTGAAACGGCTGGATGGCAAAGATGCTGCCGGTATCGAAAGCCTCGGCTTTGACAACGCCGGCAGCCTCCGCGTTGCGAAAAAGTTCGCGACCTTTTGCAGTGCGTACCAGAATCAGCGAGTTGCCCTCGCGCTCCTCGAACGACGGATAGCCTTTCTCGTCGCCTTCCCAGCCATCGGCGCAGACGATGTCGGCGAACTCACCGATGCCGTCCGGGCAGATCTTGCAGCGGGTCTGCAGGTGCCGGTTGAGCACCTTCCCCCAGGAGTCGTTGTAGGTCATGGTGCGCTCGTCGCCGTTCTTCAGCGTGGCCTTGGTCAACCCCGGCCAGCCGTCGCCGCGGTAACGGAAGGCGGTGACGTCCTCGCGCTCGACTTCCAGTTTGTCCAGCACCTGCTCGGTGCCCTGCAGGCTCGGCGTGCCGGCGCACATGAAGGAGACGATGTAGGGGATGTTTTCCTTCAGCCGCGGGTTGTGTTGCTGCATCTGGCGCACCGCGGCCACGTCGCAGGGCTTGCCGATGAACAGGTATTTCTCGGTGGACATGGCGACCCATTTCAGCGCTTCACCCGGGCTGGCCGGCGCATAGCGCGAGCCGGAGGAGGCGATGACGTTCTGCCGCGAGCGGCTGATGGTCGCGACGTTCTCCAGCGGATCGGTGGTCGAAGCCTGGATCTGGATCACGCCATCGACCAGCTTGTGTTCCAGACAGTACTGCGCCAGGGCAGAGATCACGCCGCCGGAGGAGCCGGCCTGGCGGATCTCGTCATCAGCGGCGTAGCCCTTGAGCGTGTCGAGAATCTCACCCCAGATTGGGTGGTAGTTCGCCGACTTGTACGGGCGAATGTCCAGGTTCAGTGCCGGGCAGGACTTGGCGAACGCCGCGCTGGTCTGTTCGCTGGCCACCGGCTTGTCCTGGTACTGGCTGTTGAGCACCGGACGGTGATAGCCATCACCGGTCAGGCGAATCTTGATGGCATCGTCCTCGGCGACCGAGCTGCACATGCCGCAGCCACTGCACAGGTCGTTGTTCAGCACGCGGTTCAATAGAGCTTTCATAGCTGCCTTCCCTTGAGCGGCCGGTCGGACACATGGCGCGACCGGCAATATTTGACGAGTCCAGTCATGCGGGCTGGCGCCGCTTGCGGTAGATGGCGAGCACCGCATAACCGTAGATAGCTGTCAGGACGACCATGCCCAGAGTGGACACCCAGGGGGCCGCCTGTATTCCGTGCGACGGAATGAAAATCCAGTAACAGAGCACCGTGATCACGCCCGAGGCGATGATCCCGAAGGTGCGCAAGAAGCCCGTGCCCATGGCCATCAGCTGCACTCCCAGGCCGGCGGCGATGAAGCGCGCCGCGGTGAAGCAGGCGAAAGCCAGCCACAAGGTGTTCAGCTCGGCGTACTCGGCGCCGAGGAAGTAGTCGGTGAACAGCGGGCCGATGAAGAAGAACGCCAGCGCGAAGATCAGTCCCATGCCGGCGTATTCGCCAAGGATGCGCAGGCCGTAGCGGGCCAGCCCGGCGGTCTTGTTGTGCAGCTGGTAGGCGAAGCGCGGGATGTGCACGCTGGCCAGCAGCACGCTGAACGGCACCGCGCCTTGAATCAGCCGCGAGCCGGCGAAATAGATGCCCGCGGCTTCGCGCCCGGCGAGGTGGTTGACCAGGATGACGTCGAGCTGGGCGAAGATGTTGGTCGCGCCGCTGTCCACCGCGAAGCTGGTGGAAGACTTGAAGCGCTCGCCCAGCACTTGCCAGGAGTTGCGCAGGATGCCGCCCAGTTCGAGGATCTTCGACAGCGCGCGCAGGGCGAAGGTGGCGTAGATCAGGCGCGAAACCAGGAAAGCGAGGCCGATGGCCAGTACATCGTTGCGCAGCAGGATCGCGGCGCCGATCAGGATGAAGTGCACCAGTGCCGTCGCGGCCACGATCTTCGTTTCGCGATGGAACTGGCCGATGCTGCGAAACACCGTCAGGCCGAGGTCGCCGTAGGACGAGGCCAGGGTGCCGAGCAGGAACAACACCGCAGCAAAGCGCTCGGTGGTGTGCAGGTCGAGGACGAACAGGATGATCGGCAGCAGCACGATGCAGGCCGGCACTACCAGTACGGACTTCGCCGCCAGGCTGGCGGACATGATCTCGCCCGCGCGATGGCGCTCGGCGCCGATGTCGCGCAGCGCGCGCATGCCGAAGCCGTAGTCGGTCACCAGGGCTACGATGGTCGACCAGGTGATCACGATCGAAATGAAGCCGAAATCGCTCGGCCCCAGCGTTCGCGCGAGGATCAGCAGGGTGCCGAGCTGCACGGCGGTGCGGGCCGCCGTGGTAACCCCCATCAGGGCGTGATCGCGCATGATTATCTCTGATACGCGGCCTGGGGCTGGTGCAGGCTGGCGAGGATCTGTTCCAGCGCCACGCTGTAGGCGTCCAGCTTGCGGCGGATGATCGCACCGCTGGCGGCGACTTCAGTCTTGAGCTGTTCGCGGTTGTCCAGGTGCGACAGAACCAGTTCCAGTGCGCTCCCGGTGTCCTCGGTCTTGAGGTCCACCACACGGTGGTAGTCGAGCGACTGATAGAGGCCGGCGAACTTGCGGCTGTAGGCCAGCGGCACGACCGGTACGCCGGCGGAGAACGCGCCGATGGTCGCGTGCATGCGTGCGCCGACGAAGAAGTCCATGCCGCTGATATAGGACTTGGCTTCGATCGGCCCCTTGAAGCGTGGCGCCAGCTTCAGCTCGGGATACTGCTGCTGCAGTTGCTGGGACACGGTGTAGTCGTCCTCGGCCGGGAAGCCGATCGGGATCACGTGGGGTACCAGGTGTATTTCGTGGCCGCGCTCGAGCAGCGTGCGGATCAGCCGGTCGGTCAGCGCCTTATAGTCGGCACGCAGGCCGAACTGGTTGGCCGTGCCTTCATAGCCGCCGTGATGCAGCAGCGCCGAGACGCTGAGGCCGACAGCCAGCTTGCTCGGATCGCGCTGTTCGCTCTGGCGCTCGAAGGGCAGGGCGAAGGCGACGTCGATGACTTCGTCGCGATTGGGGATGTTCAGCTGCTTGAGAACGTCGAACGACTGGTGGTCGCGGGCGAAGACCATGGTGCTCTTCTTCATCGCCCAGGCCGAAGCCTTGGTGCCCCAGTCCGACTTGAACGGGCCGATGGTCTGCGGCGAGAGGATCAGCGGCACGCGACCGCCCAGGGCCATGCCTTTGCTGACCAGCAGCTTGATCAGGCGCTTGGCACCGTAGATGTCGGAGAAGCTGTCGCCTTCGCCGATATCGAACACCGCGTCACAGGAGCTGATTGCCTGGTACAGGCCGTGGGGATTCTTCAGCAGCGCCTTCTCGTTGAACTCGATGAATTCGTACTTGAAACGCTCGGTGGACGGCGGGTAGTCGCAGGGGCCGGACGAACCGATGATCAGGAACTCCGGGGTGATCCCGCATTTACGCGCGGCCTCGTCGATCAGCAGCATGTTGGAAATGCTCAGGGCGCCAACCCCGAGGTTGCCGGAAGAGAACGAGTGCCATAGCAGTCCGAATTTCATGTTCGAGTCACTCCAGAATCAGTCAGCGTTGTGCGCGGGTGTAGGGCCAATGGCGGTGCAATCGTTCGCCAGGTGTTTGCGCATGAGCGGCATCTGAGGACGGTCCTCGCCCTTGCGCGGCTCGATTGCAAGCTTGTAGGTGCCCCAGCCGGGGCCACCGGCCCAGTAGGCGCTGGGTACGCAGTTGTCATTGAGGTAGGCGAGCAGGTTGTCCATGGCGACGGCCGCTTCGGGCAGGTCGTCGGGAATGCCGTATTCGCCGAGGAAGCCTCGCTGGCCGTGTTTCTTCAGCCACTCGATAAACGGGCGAGCGCGCTCGACGCCGATCATCGGGTCGATGTCGCGGCTGGTCTGCGCCATGTATTTGCCGGAGAAGTCCTGGTCGAAATACAGGTGGGCTTCGTAGACGATGCGCTCGGCCGGGTCGTTGATCAGGAAGTTGGCGTTCACCTGTGGCCAGTGATACGCACTCGACCAGCGCTCGCCCTCGACGAAGATCAGCGTCTGATCATCGACTTCGCGAATCGCATCGACCGCCGCCTGCGCCGCGCCTGGCCAGAGCCCGACGGTGCCGTGCGGCTCGTTCATGATGTCGTAGCCGAGCAGGCCGCGATGGCCTTTGAAGCGTTCGGCCAGCTGTCGCCACACCGAGGCATAGGCTTCGTAGGGCACCTTGCTCGAGCCGATCAGCTCGCCGTGGTAACGACCGTAGTTGTGCATATCGAGAATGACCTTCTGGCCATTCATCGCGGCCAGATCCAGGGTCTTCTTCAACAACCGGATCTGGTCGAAGTTCAATCCATCATCCAGGGAATGTTGAACCCGCTCCCAGATGAAGGGGAAACGGATCAGTTTGATCCCCTGATCGGCGTAGTACTTGAAGTGCTTCTTTTCCGGATAGAAGTAATGGGTACCGTTCTTTCCGGGGGTGATATGGGGCGCGAAGCCGGCACCGGACAGATTGACCCCCAATAACGCGAGGCCGTCATCGCCCTTCGGCCAATCGGCGGCGCAGACGCCCATGGCCGACAGCGCGGCCGTCAATGCCAGGGCCAGTCGCGTCGAGCGTCTGGCGGGCCGGTTGGGGTGGCTGGTCATTAGCTAACACCTATCTTCAGGCAAAAAAACGTCTACTGACGCGCTTGGTCAGTTGCAAAGGCAGCAGGAAGAATGTGAACCGGTGGGTTCGGCAAGGCGACGGGATAACCGTCGCCATGCGGCTCACCTGTTATTTGGTGCTGGCGTATTCGTACTGGTAGTAGCCGTACTCGCCATAGGTGGAGGCCTTGCGTACCACGGCGTTGAATATCACGCCCTTGACCAGCAGGCCGTTCTGCTCGAGACGACGCTTGGCCGCTTCGATTTCCTTCAGGCCGTTGAGGCCATAGCGGGTGACCATCAGCGTGGTGCCGGCCTGGCTACCGACCAGAGCGGCGTCGGTGACGGCCAGGATCGGCGGGGTATCGAAGATCACCAGGTCGTACATGTGGCTGATCTCCTTGACGAAGCGCGAGAAGTTCTCGTGCATCAGCAGTTCCGACGGGTTCGGCGGCAGCTGGCCATGGGTGATCACATGCAGGTTGTTGAGCTGGGTCTTCTGGATGGCATCGAACAGGGTGATGCGGCCGGAGAGGATGTCCGACAGGCCCTTGTCGCCATCGCAACGCATGACCTTGTGCAGGTAGCCCTTGCGCATGTCGGCGTCGATCAGCAGCACGCGCTTGCCGGACTGCGCGACCACGGCAGCCAGGTTGGTGGTGACGAACGACTTGCCCACCGCCGGGCTCGGGCCGGTGATCATCAGCACGTTGTTCTTGGCCTCGATCATGGCGAAGTGCAGGCTGGTACGCAGGCTGCGCATCGCTTCGGTGGCCAGGTCGGCGGGCTCGTTGATGGTCAGCAGGTAGGAGGCGGTGCTCTTGTCCCGCTTGAAGTTGGCCAGGCGTTTTTCCAGCGCGGCCTGCTTGTCGGTGAACGGAATCGAGGCATACACCGGGGTGCCGGTACGCTCGATGTCTTCCGGATTCTCCACGCCGCGCTTCAGGGCTTCACGCACGTAGACGAAGGCCGTGGCGAGCAGGGCGCCGAGCAGGGTGAAGACGATCACCACTAGCGGCTTGTTCGGCTTGACCGGGTTCTCCAGGTCAGCTGCGGCATGGTCGATGATGCGCACGTTGCCCACGGTGCCGGCGCGAATGATGTCCAGCTCCTGAGTCTTGTTCAGCAGCATCGAATAGGTTTCCGAGGAGACCTCCACATCACGGTTCAGGCGCAGCAGCTCCTGCTGGGTGGAGGGCAGGGTGCCGATCTGCTTCTCCAGCTCTTCCTTCTGCATCTGCAGCTGGTTGATCTGGTTCATCAGTGCCTGGAAGTTCGGGTGCTGACGGGTGAAGCGGCGCTCCATCTCGGTGCGCTTGAGGTTCTGCTCGGAGATCTGCTTTTCCAGATCGACGATGCGGTCGAGCACCGACTGGGTCTCGGCGGTGATGTCCACCGAGCCGGACCCGGTCTGGTACTTGTTGAGAGCGGTCTGTGCGGCTTCCAGCTTCTTGCGTACCGCTGGCACTTGCTCGTTGAGGAATTCCAGGCTCTGCGTGGCTTCGGCGGCGTTGCGTGCAACGTTCTGCTCGACATAGAGGTTGGCCACTTCCTCCAGCACACGAATGGCATGGGCCGGGTCCTGATCCTCGAGCGTCACGTTGACGATGCCGGACTGCTTGCCGCGCTCGGCGGCCGAGAGACGCTGCTGATAGCTCTCGGTGGTGTTGTAGGTCCGGTTCTTGATCACGGTGAAAGTGGTGCCTGGGCGTGCATTCAGCTCGGCCACGGTAGCCCGATAATCTTCGTTCTCGACCGGCTCGCCAACGATCCCCTGGATGAGCACTTCGCCGTCTTCGTCACGCAGGATGAAACCGTTGTTCTCGGCCGCCTCCAGGGTGAGCTCCTTGCCGTGCATCTTGTCCGGCACTTCCAGCTGAGTGACCTTAAGTGTCTCGCCACCCCAGGCGTAGCCGCCCAGCCCGGCCGGATGCCAGCCCAGCTCGCCTTCCTCGCTCGGCTCGAAACGGCGCGCCATGAAGCCGCCAATGATCGGGAAGTGATGCGGCTTGATGATGATGTCGAGGTTCAGGTTGCTCACCGCGCCACCCACCACCGAGCGCGACTTGAGCAGGGCGATTTCCGTCTGTGCGGGTGAAACCGGCGGGTTGGTGTTGACCACGTCGGTCAGGCTCGGCAACCCGTTCTTGGGCTCGATCTGGATCATCGCGCTGGCCAGGTAAACCGGCGTCGCGAGCAGCGCATAGGCGATCCCGAGCGCGGCGAAGAAGCCGGTGATCCCGAGGATGAGCACGCGGTTATTGATGAAGGTGTCAAAGAGGTGGGCCAGATCGATGTCCTTGTCCTCTTTGGTTTCATAGATTGGGCGGGGCATGGTTGTCATCGAAGTTCCTTCTTCATTTCAGGTAAGGAAGCCAGCTCTCGACGGATTTCGTCAGGAGATCGTGGACGTGTTCAAAAGCGGGTTTGGATTGACGGTAGGGGTCCGGAATCTCCAGATCGTCTTGCCATTTGCCGATGAGAAACGTTTTGCCATGCACCTCGGGTGCGATCTGGCGAAGATGCTGTATATGGCTATGCTCCATTGCCAGGATCAGGTCCGCCTCGTGCAGCATGTGGCTGTCGACCTGGCGCGCGCAGTGGGCCGGAAATTCCAGTCCATGATCCTGCAATACTTCATGAGCGGTTTTGTCCATGGGGTTACCTACTAGTGCACCAATGCCTGCCGAACTGATCGTCAGGCCCTGGTCGCCGAGTCTGTGCAGGAACAACGCCTCGGCCGTGGGGCTTCGGCAGATGTTTCCGACACAGACGATCAAGATGTTCTTGAACATGCTGTTCACCCTCGCGGCCGCGTATTCGCAGCCTCCGGGAAACCCCCCGGGGTGAACGAAAATGAGATTTTTGGGAGCATCATTAGTTCCGTCCTGTCACGCGCCTTGAACGTGACTTGTTCCAGTCTTTTCAGCGCTGCGCGGGTGCGCTCGCCGATCAGTACACGTCCTTGTTGAGCAGCAGGGCTGGCGGGGTGCGCACGAGGATGTAGAGGTCGAACCAGACCGACCAGCGCTCGATATAGTCGAGGTCGAACTCGACCCGCTTCTCGATCTTCTCCAGGGTGTCGGTTTCGCCACGATAGCCGTTGATCTGGGCCCAGCCAGTGATGCCCGGCTTGACCCGGTGGCGTGCCGAGTACTCGGCCACGGCGTCTTCGAACAGCACGCCGGCGGCCTTGGTCGCGGTCGCATGTGGGCGTGGGCCGACCATCGACATGCTGCCGAGGAAGACGTTCAGCAGTTGCGGCAGTTCGTCCAGGCTGGTCTTGCGGATGAAGCGACCGACGCGGGTGATGCGGTCGTCGCCGCGCGTGGTCTGGCGGTCGGCATTGGCATCGGATTTCTCGTGGTACATCGAGCGGAACTTGAAGACCTCGATGAGGCGGTTGTTGTAGCCGTAGCGTTTCTGCTTGAACAGCACCGGGCCGGGCGAATCGAGCTTGATGGCCAGAGCGATCAGCAGCATGACCGGGGCTGCGGCGAGCAGCGCAATGCTGGAGATGACGATGTCTTCCAGACGCTTGAAGAACGGCGACCAGCCACGCAGCGGCAGATCGGAGGCGATCAGCGTCGGCAGGCCGCCGACCTCGGTGATGCGCTTGTCGGCGTGACGGAAGGCGACCATGTCCGGCACCAGCAGGACGTTGACCGGCAGCTTGCGCAGCTCGGCGATCAGCTGGCCGATGCGGCTGTCGGCAAACCAGGGCAGGGCGACCAGCACCTGGGTGACCTTCTCTTCACGAATCATCTGTTCGAGGTCGCGGGTATTGCCCAGCAGCGGCAGGTTAGCGAGCTGGTTCGGCAGGCGCTCCAGGCGATCATCGATGAAACCGAGCACGCCGGTGCGGATGTCGCGGTTGTGCTGCAGGTATTCCGCAACGCGCATGCCGTTCTCCGTACCGCCGAGGATCACCGCGTTCTGCAGGAACATGCCGCGGGCCATCAGCCGGCGGAACAGCGCAAGCATGGCCAGGCGCTCGACGCCGAACAGGACGGCGCTGGTGAAGAACCAGAACGCCAGGTGCTGGGCGTTCAGGTAGCTGAACAGTCCCATGCCCTGGTGCATGAAGATGAGGAAGCTGAAGGCCGCCGCCCAGGCGACGAACATCACGCGGAAGCGCAGCAGGGTGCTGAACACCTCTTCGCTATAGATGCCTACCGTCTGGAAGATGATGATGCTGAGTACCGCGAAGAACCCGAGAAAGGCACTGAACGGACCGCTCGCGGGAAGCTCCAGAAACGCCAGCAGCAACAGGCCGGGCAGGATGGCTGTCAGGCCATGGATCAGGCGGACACTGGCCAGGAAGTAATCGACGAAACTCGGGTGAGCATATTCAAGGGTTCCAACAGACTGTACGCGCATACAAGGCTCCATCCTCAGCTCAAAGCTGGCTCAAATCTCGAATTAATCGCCGCGGTACGCGGGGGTTTGATAGCAGGCCGCCATCGCAACCGTGATCGGGACTCCTGCTCCGACCGTGCCTCTCAGAATGAGTTCAGTACTAGGCAGCCGGCTGCCAGAAAAAGGACGCTTTTCACTCGAGCGGCGCAAACAGTTGTTTAGCAAAGGTTTTATCGAAGGCGGGAGGCGGGCCAGGGCTGGCGTGGCGGTGCTGGGCCGCTGACCGGCGGCACGATTGATCGAACATTTGGATTAATACCGCTGCGCTTGGCACATACAACTTCGGCCCGTGTGCCGTGTCTGAAGCAGCGGTGTATCTGCGAAGGGAACTACTGTCATGAGCGACGCCAAGGCGCTGCTGATATTGCATGGGAAACAGGCGCTCAATGATGAGGTGCGTGAGGCTGTACGGCAGCAGCGTGAGCTCGGCTGGGAGCTGGCGGTACGCGTGACATGGGAGGCGGGCGATGCACAGCGGCTGGTCCGTGAGGCGCTAGCCGCCGGATACCCGATCGTGATCGCGGGAGGCGGTGACGGCACGTTGCGTGAGGTCACCGAGGCGATGCTCGAGGCGAACACCGATGCCAGCCTGGCGCTGATGCCGCTCGGCAGTGCCAACGACTTCGCCAGGGCTGCGGGCATTTCCCTCAATCCGTTCGAGGCGCTGGCATTGCTGGATGAGCCGCCGCAGGCGGTCGATGTTGGCGAGATGGATGGCCAGCCATTCGTCAACATGGCCACCGGCGGCTTCGGTTCGCAGGTCACGGCCACCACGTCCGAGGAGCTCAAGCGCTTCCTTGGCGGCGGCGCCTATCTGCTGACCGGCCTCACCCGCTTTTCGGAAATCCATTCGGCGCGAGGCCGCTTCAGCGGTCCGGGTTTCGACTGGGAAGGCGACTTCCTCGCCCTTGGTATCGGCAACGGTCGGCAGGCTGGCGGCGGTCAGCTGCTCTGTCCGCAGGCGACCATCAATGACGGTCTGCTCGATCTGTGCATCGTGCCTGCGCCGGCGGATACCGTCGGCACCCTGGGGACCCTGCTCAGCGGGGGACTGCTGGGCGTCGATGCGGTGTCGGTCAGTGCGCGCGTCCCTTGGCTGAACGTCGAAGCGCCGAAGGCAATCGACATCAACCTCGACGGCGAACCGTTTTCCGGCGCCACTCTGCGTTTCGGCGTGCGCGCCGGTGCGTTGCGCATGCACCTGCCGGCAGATTCGCCGCTGCTGGTGCGCCCCGATGCCGGCCCGGCATGAGGGCTCCGGTTGGCTGGCTGAATTATTGTGCTCGGCGCTTAAAGCCAGGCCGGATGCGGCCGATATGTGTTTTACGATGTTTTCCCAAGGAGCCTGAATATGGCCGGCATACTCGATTCAGTCGATCAGCGCACCCGACTGGTGGGGCAGAATCGCCTGGAAATTCTCATGTTCCGGCTCGGTGGGCGGCAGAAGTTCGCCATCAATGTGTTCAAGGTGCAGGAAGTAGTCCAGCTACCGAAGATGACTCTCATGCCGCATCGACACGGCTCGGTCTGTGGTGTGGTCAATCTGCGCGGCCAGACGCTGCCGGTCATCGACCTGTCCCGTGCCATCGGTCTGCGACCGCTGGTGCCTGATGAGCGCAGCACCATCATCGTCACCGAATACAATCGCACCGTGCAGGCATTCCTGGTCGGCGGTGTGGACCGTATCGTCAACCTGAACTGGGATGAGGTGATGCCGCCGCCGAGCACCGCCGGCCGCCAGCATTACCTGACCTCCATCACCAAGGTCGACGACGAGCTGGTGGAAGTGATCGATGTGGAGAAGGTGCTGGCCGAAATCGTGCCCTACGACACCAGCATCTCCGCCGAGCGCCTGGCCGACCCTATTCTCGAACGAGCTCGCGGCCGTGAGGTGCTCTGTGTGGACGATTCCACCGTTGCCCTGGCGCAGTTGCGCGAGACCCTGAGCCAGCTCGGCCTGAGGGTTCACACCGCCAGTGACGGTCTGAAAGGCCTGAACATGCTCAAGGCTTGGGCCGACGCCGGTGAGGTGCTGACCGATAAGCTGCTGATGGTCTTCACCGACGCCGAGATGCCGGAGATGGACGGCTACCGGCTGACCACCGAGATCCGCCACGATCCGCGCCTGCGCGATCTCTACGTAGTGCTGCATACCTCGCTGTCCGGCAGCTTCAACCTGGCGATGGTGCAGAAGGTCGGTTGTGACAACTTCCTTTCCAAGTTCCAGCCGGAAAAGCTCGTCGACGTCATTCAGGATCGCTTGCAGCAGGGCAAAGACGCCTGACCGATCGACACCGGCCCGGCGGCTGAAATCCGCCGGGCTGCCCTGTATGCTGCTGTGCTTTGGCCCAGGAGGCGCAGCATGCATCTCTCCTCGCTTTATCGCTTTCCTCTGAAATCTGCCGCTGGCGAATCGTTGCAGCAGTGCCCGAGCGATGCTCTGGGTCTGCTCGGTGATCGCCGCTGGATGGTCGTCGCGGCCGGAACTGGTCGGTTCCTGACGCAGCGCGCGGTGCCGCGCATGGCACTGCTGAGAGCGCACTGGCAGGACGAAATGACCCTGCGTCTGGGCGCGCCGGGGATGCCGAAGTTGCTCGTGCCGGTGCCGGACGATACGACGCTGCGCTGTGTACAGATCTGGAACTCCAACCCGGTGGTCCCCGATGCCGGCGAGGCCGCCGCGGCCTGGCTGTCAGAAGCGCTTGGCCAGGCCTGTCGGCTGGTGCATCTGCCTATCGACGATGGCATTCAGGTCGATCTGGATTACGCCTGGCTGGGCGAGCGCACGGCGTTCAGTGATGGTTTTCCGTTTTTGCTGATCGGACAGGCGTCACTCGACGATCTGAGCCGCCGCGTCGGCCGATCGCTGGAAATGCTGCGTTTTCGGCCGAACCTGGTGGTCAGCGGTGCCGAGCCCTATGCCGAGGACCGCTGGAAGCGCATTCGCATCGGTGCTCTCACGTTTCGCGTGGTCAAGCCCTGCTCGCGATGCGTCATTCCCACCCTCGACCCGCTGACCGCCGAGCGGGCGGCCGATCGGGAACCGCTGACCACGCTGTTGAGCTATCGCAAGGGGCCGGGTGGCGTCTTCTTCGGGCAGAACCTGATCGCCGAGGGCTGTGGCGAGCTGGCGGTCGGCATGCCGCTGGAGGTGCTGGAGTAGCACGCCTGAGCTGCGTTGCAGCGCAGGCCTGCTCGCTCATTGCGACTCGAAGAAGCGTTCGTGCCATTCCACCAGTGGCTGTGGTGAGTTCAGCTTCTGTCCGTAGATCACCGAGTAGGTCAGTACGTTCTGCACGTATTGGCGGGTTTCGTCGAACGGGATGTTTTCCACCCAGACATCGAACGACAGATGTTCGGCGTTACGCAGCCATTGTCGGACACGCCCGGGTCCGGCGTTGTATGCCGCCGAAGCCAGGACGCGGTTGCCGTTGAACTGGCCGTAGATCTGACTCAGGTAGGCGGTGCCCAGCTGGATGTTGGTGTGCGGATTGAGCACCTGCTGCGTTGAGGCCAGCGGGATGCCGAAACGCCTGGCTGTCTCCTTGGCTGTGGCGGGCATCAGTTGCATCAGGCCGGTGGCGCCGACGTGCGAGCGCGCATCGGACATGAATGCGCTTTCCTGGCGGGTGATGGCGAACGCCCAGCTCGGATGAATCTGCCGGGTCCGGGCGGCCTGGACCAGCGCGCTGCGATGAGCCATGGGGAAGCGGATGTCCAGGTCGTCCCAGTACTGGGCCTGGCTGATGGTGCGGATGGCCGGGAAATACCATTCCTTTTCATAGGCAAGCCGCGCCTGGGCCACCAGTTCGTCGCGACTGAACAGTCGGCTGACGTGATACCACTCGCGACGGCCATCGACGATCTGGCCGCGATCGTGAAACTCCAGCGCGCGGCGGATGCCCGCGGTGTTGCGTACCTTCTGCACGACTTTAGCGTCTAGTGCCAGCGGCTGGTGGTTGAGTTTGTAAGGCGCCTGGATGCGATCGGCCGAGAGGAAACCGTAAAAGTCGCGCTCCTGTGCCACCGGCTTGTAGAGCAGTGCAGTCTGCTTGCTCTCCGGCTTGGCGAGTTGCAGGCTACGCGCCTGCCAGTAACGCCAGCGATTGGTGTTGGCCAGTTCGTCGGGGAAGCGTTGAGTCAGCCGGTAGGCTTCGTCCCACTGGCCCAGGCGCAGGAGCAGGCGTGCACGCCATTCGCTGACGGTATTGTCGCGAAGCTCCGGATCGTACTCGGCCATGACCTTCAGGGCGCGACTATCGAAGCGCTTGGCGAGAGTCAGTCCGACCTGCCGGGCGATCGCGACCTTCTCGTCGCTCGAGAAGGCGAAGCGACGCGCATAACTGTCGAGCAGGGTCAGCGCCTGTTCCGGGTCCTGTCGCGCCAGCCGGCGCAGTCCGATCGAGACGACATCGGCCATGGTCGCACTGGTCGAGGCGAAACGTTCCGGCTGGCGAAGCATCTGCGGTTTCTGCGCGACATCAATCATCAGCTGGCCTTGCGCCTGCAACGTCGGCAGCCGCTTGACCAGATAGCTGGCGACGCCGTAGTTGCCACTCTCGACCGCGAGCTTGGTGCGCTTCCAGCGCCGTTCCTCGGTCAGCAATCCCTTGGCCTGCCAGAGCTCGAACACCGGGTCGCAGGAATTGTGCTGGGACTTGCCGACCAGCCAGAGACGCTCCACGGCAGCATCGGCGCCCGGCAGGTCGTTGCGCAGCTGGTATCCGGCGAACAGGCAGTCCAGTTCCGTGAAGTTCATCTTTGGGTCGTAGTGGCGGACGTAGGTCTGCCAGTCGCCGCGGGCGGCCAGCAGCCGCAGCCAGCGCAGCTTCATCCAGCTGATCTGCGGCAGGTCGCCGTGCTCGGCAAGGAATTTCTCGACTTCGTGATTGCTGGCGCTTTTGAGGCGGTTGGTCAGCTCGTCGTAGGCGAGGTACGGCGTCAGGGGATAGTCGCGCAGGGCATTGAGGTGGCGGCGATAGGGTCCACTGTCGCCTTTGGCCAGGGCCTGCTTGGCCTCATCGTAATACTGGCGCTGCTGGCTGAGGGTGGCGGCGGACGCTTCCAGGCCAAGAGTTGCAACGAACAGGCAGAAACACAAACTGGAGAGTCGGCCGCGCATGGTACATCCGTAAAACGGGGGCTTTGGATAACAGGCGGCGTGCTGTGCCGGGGGCTCAGGAACGGCCTGCTGCAGCAACTAGCTTAGCGTGCCGGATCGGCCAGTTAAACGCGGTTTAAGCTCTGGAAACAAACAATGGTGGACTTCCGACGAGCGTAGCGTCCAAACAGCGAAATCGCCGTTTCGCTGAGGGGTGCACACGCGTCGTCGAAGGGGGGAGCAGCCAATGTGATCGGGGCCCAGCGAGCGGCATCTGCTAGAATGCGCGCCCTGTTTTCCGGAGGTAGTCATGACCCTGCTCAAGTTCACCGATGTATCTCTCGCGTACGGCACCACGCCGCTGCTCGATGGCGTGTCCTGGCAGATCGCGCGGGGCGAGCGGGTCTGCATCATCGGCCGCAATGGGACGGGCAAATCCAGCATGCTGCGCCTGGTCAAGGGCGACCGCTCGGCAGATGACGGCGAGATCTGGCGCGCGCCGGGGCTGAAGATCGGCGAGCTACCGCAGGAACTCCCGCGCGCCGACGACCGCACGGTTTTCGACGTGGTCGCCGAGGGGCTGGCGGGCGTGGGTGAGCTGCTCGCCGAGTACCATCATCTGAGCATGAACATTCAGGATCAGGACGACCTGGACAAGCTCATGCATGTGCAGCAGGCACTGGAAGCTAAGGACGGCTGGCGCCTGCAGCAGCTGGTGGAAAGTACGCTGAGCCGCCTGCAGCTGCCGGCCGACCGGACTCTGGCCGAGCTGTCCGGTGGCTGGCGCCGCCGCGTGCTGCTGGCACAGGCGCTGGTGTCCGAGCCCGACCTGTTGCTGCTCGACGAGCCCACCAACCATCTGGACATCGGCGCCATCGCCTGGTTGGAAGAGGCGCTGACCGGCTTCAACGGTGCCGTGCTGTTCATCACCCACGATCGTGCTTTCCTGCAGAACCTCGCCACCCGCATTCTGGAGCTGGACCGCGGCCACCTGATCGACTGGAACGGCGATTACGCCAGCTTCCTGGTGCACAAGGAACAGCAGCTCGCCGCCGAGGAAACCGCCAACGCGCTGTTCGACAAGAAGCTCGCTCAGGAAGAGGTCTGGATTCGCCAGGGCATCAAGGCTCGACGCACCCGCAACGAAGGCCGGGTGCGTGCGCTCAAGGCGCTGCGTGCCGAGCGCGGCGAGCGGCGTGATCGGCAGGGCAAGGCCAGCTTCCAAGTGGAAGTCGCGGAAAAATCGGGCAAGCAGGTGGTTGTCGCCGAGCACATCAGCTTCGCCCATCCAGGTGGCGAGCCGCTGATTCGTGACTTCTCCATCGTTATTCAGCGCGGCGACCGCATCGGGCTGCTCGGTGCCAACGGCACCGGCAAGACCACCCTGCTCAAGCTGCTGCTGGGCGAGCTGCAACCCAGCAGCGGCGTGATCGAGTTCGGCACCAAGCTGGAAGTGGCGTATTTCGACCAATTGCGTCACCAGCTGGAGCTGGAGAAGACCGTGGTGGACAACCTCGCCGAAGGGCGCGAGTTCATCAGCATCGATGGCCAGAATCGCCATGTGCTGAGCTATCTCGGCGACTTCCTGTTCAGCCCGCAACGGGCGCGCACGCCAGTCAAGGCGCTGTCTGGTGGGGAGCGGGCACGGCTCTTGCTCGCCAAGCTGTTCAGTAAGCCGGCCAACCTGCTGGTGTTGGACGAACCGACCAACGATCTCGATGTGGAGACCCTCGAGCTGCTCGAGGAAGTGCTGCTCGGCTTCCAGGGCACGGTGCTGATGGTCAGCCACGATCGTGCCTTCCTCGATAACGTGGTCACCAGCACCCTGGTGTTTCAGGGCGGGGGTGAGGTGCGCGAGTACGTCGGTGGCTATCAGGACTGGTTGCGCCAGGGGGGATCGCCGCGCCTGCTCGGCGTTGCCGAATCCGGCGGCGAGACGAAAGAGGCTAGCAAGCCTCAGCCGGCTCCGGTCGCACCGGTCGCGACCGAGGCCGCGCCAGCGAAGAAGAAGCTCAGCTATAAGCTGCAGCGCGAGCAGGAAGCGCTGCCAGGGCAGATCGATGAGCTGGAAAAGCGGATCGAGGTACTGCAGGCCGAAGTGTCCGAGCCGGCCTTCTACCAGCAGCCGGCTGACGTGACTGCCGCCGCGCTGGCACGTCTCGAAGCGCTGCAACAGGAGCTGGACGGGTTGCTGGAGCGCTGGGCCGAGCTGGAGGAGTAAGGCGGTACGTTCGCAGGCGATTCGAGCGAGCAGTGCAGGCTGCGGTCACGGCTTATGAGATGGATCAATGCCATGCGCGCTGACGCGTAGTTAAGTAGCCGCATTGGATCATGCAGTCATGATGGAGCGTCAATGGCAATCGAATACCGCATCACCCTGGATGATGAACACGATTTCAGTTACCGGATCGAACTGGATCGTGACTATGACCGGGAGGTCGCCGCACAGGCGCCGAAATGGACTCGCCTCGAACATCAACGTTGCTCGAATTGCCCGCTCAGCAAGGATCAGTTCAGCCATTGCCCGGCCGCGGTGGATCTGCATCGGGTGATCGAGGACTTTCAGGGTCTGCCGGCGGTGAAGAAGGCCCTCGTCTGGGTGCGTACGCCGGAACGCGAGTACACCAAGCTGGTGGGACTGGACGAAGGTCTACGCGCGTTGCTCGGGGTGATCATGGCGACCAGTGCCTGTCCGGTGCTCGGCCGGCTCAAGCCCATGGCCCAGCAACATCTGCCGTTCGCCAGCAATCATGAGTTCGTTCTGCGCGCAGTGTCGCTCTACCTGGCGCGGCAGTACTTCAACTTGCGCGAAGGTCGCCATGCCGACTGGGAGCTGCGCGGGCTGGTGCGTTCCTTCCAGCAGCTGCAGCTGGTCAATCAGGCGTTCTGGCAGCGCATCCACGATACCTGTCACGCCGACTCCAACCTCAAGGCCTTCCTGACCTTCTTTTCGATGGCGTCGAGCCTCACTTACTCGCTGGAGACCCAGCTGCAGAAGATCCGGCCGCTGGTCATGTGTGCCGGCGAAGGGGTCGAAGCCGTCTGAGCGACGGCTTGCGCGGCCGGCATCCGCGCAAGCCTGCCGCTGTCCTTACTCGGCTTTCTTGAGGCGTACGGCCAGCACGTCGCACGGGGCACCGTGCAGGATGTCGTTGGCCGTTGAGCCCAGCAACAATGCCAGGCCATGACGGCCGTGGCTGCCGACCACGATGAGATCGCAGTGTTGTTCCTTGGCCAGGCGGTGCACTTCCTGGCGCGGCTGACCGTAGGCGAGGTGGCGCTGTTCGGGCGCTAGGCTCGGGTAGCTGTCGGCGAAACCGTTCATGCGCTCGCGCGCCTGGTCGAACTGTTGCTGCTGCAGCATGGACAGGTCCATCGGAACGTCGCCGCCGAAGGCCATGGCCATGGGTTCGATGATGTGCACCAGGCTGAGCTTGGCGCCGCTGGTGCTGGCCAGTGCCTGGGCACGCGCGACGACCGGGTGGCACTCTTCCGTCAGATCGACGGCGACCAGAATGTGCTGATAGGGCATGGCTTTTTCTCCTTGCGTACCGGTCGGCTGTGGCTGGCTTTCCGGCTTCATATGGGTAAGTACCCTTTTGTTTAACGGGTTTATACGACCTTGCTTCGAGCTGTGCCAGTGGCTTGTTGTCACTAGCGATGACGTCGACAGGGTACGGGCTGTTATGATGGCGGCCCTTGCGCCGCGTCACTGTCCCGGCTCGTCGAGCCGTTGCACGATCATGTGACGCCGGACCTGTCGCCGCGCGGCTTCCGTGAACGGCTTGTGATCGAGAAAACACCATGCTGATGTTCGACTCCGACTATTCGCTCGCCTGGGCCCTGTACGGCATCGCTGCGCTGGGCTGCCTGCTGTTCTGGTTCCGCGTGACACGTTGGATGTGGCGCTGGCTGCGCGAATCGCTGCGTCTGGCTGCCGCTGTGCTGTTGTTCACGCCGACGATCGTCGATCCTGCAAAGGAACTGTTTGCCCCGGCTGTGGCCATTACAGCCATGGATATCCTGTTCCAGGTCGGCAACAACGCCTGGCGGGCGGTAGCCGATCTGGCCCTGTACGGCTTGATCGCCTTTGCGCTCTATCTGGTGCTCGTGGCGATCCGCTGGCCGCTCGAACGGCGTTTTGGCCGCCGTGGCGAGGCGGCGGATGACGTCGAGGATCCGCGCACGCTGCGTGAGCGCCTCGAGCAGGATGACGACGACCACTACGAGCCGGACTATGCGCCAGCGCGCGGGCGTGTCCGTACCGAGCCCCGTATCTAGGGCCTCGACGCTTCAAGTCAATCATCGGGAGATGACGCATGTGCGAGCTGCTTGGCATGAGCGCCAACGTGCCCACCGATATCGTGTTCAGCTTTACCGGGCTCATGCAGCGGGGTGGCAAGACCGGACCGCACAAGGACGGCTGGGGCATTGCCTTCTACGAGGGGCGAGGCCTGCGCCTGTTCCAGGACCCGGTCGCCAGCTGTGAATCCGAAGTGGCGAAGATGGTGCAGCGCTACCTGATCAAGAGCGAGGTGGTGATCGGCCATATCCGCCACGCCAATGTCGGCAAGGTCGCCCTGGTCAATACTCACCCCTTCGTTCGCGAGCTGTGGGGCCAGCACTGGTGCTTTGCGCACAACGGCCAGCTGTCCGATTTCGAGCCACCTAGGGGTATCTATCGCCCGGTTGGTGATACCGACAGCGAGCGCGCATTCTGCGACCTGCTGAATCGTATTCGTCTGGACTTCCCAGATCGTTGCGCCGCCGAGGATCTGTTGCCGGTTCTGTTGGGCGCCTGCCAGGAGTACCGTCGCAAGGGCGTATTCAATTGCTTGCTGAGCAACGGTGAATGGCTGTTCAGCTTCTGCAGCACCAAGCTGGCCGAGATCACCCGGCGCGCCCCGTTCGGTCCTGCCCAGCTCAAGGATGCCGAGTTGATGGTGAACTTCCACGCCGAGACCACGCCGGACGACGTGGTCACCGTTCTGGCGACCGAGCCCTTGACCGACAACGAGCAGTGGACGCTGCACGAACCCGGGCAATGGAGCCTGTGGCGACTGGGCGAGTGTGTGGCGACGGGCAGGATGGCTTGATGCTGAGAAGCTACCTGCGGCTCACGCTGTTCACCTTCGGTCTGCTGGTCGGCATCCAGGTACCGGGCTTCATCGAGGCTTATGCGCAGCATGTCGAGGCCCGGCGGCTGGAGGCGGAGCAGGGCTTGCGGGGCTTTCAGGAGACCGCACGACGCTTCTTCAATGGCGATCTGGATGCGCTCGTGCGGCACTACCGCGATAGCACCGACCCGGTTTTCCAGAGCGATGCGCAGAGCGTCGAACAGCTGGTGAGCCGTGCCCGTATGCTGGAGCGTGAGTGGCAAGCCATGCAGCGGCCCTGGTATGCGCGCGCCGTGCACGTCCTGTTCGGAGCGGAGCGCAGCCTGCGGCAGCAGGTCTGGGACAGCTACCGCTTTCAGGTACTGCTGGCGCCCGAAGCCATCGCCTGGGGGCTGAGCTGCGCGGTTCTGCTGGCCTGGCTGGTGGAAAGCCTGCTGCTGGCGGCGAGCTTTCCCTTTCGTTCCCGCGTACGGCGCCACCGATCGTCTCGCTGAGTACCGCAGCGGTATGGTTTTCGCGGACCTGTCGGCGCGTCCCTGTGCCGGTCCGATCACTTGGCGAGAAACTTCATTCCTTCTTCGAGCCCGCTGAGGGTCAACGGATACATGCGATCCTCCACCAGTTCGCGAACGATGCCGGTGGAGGTGGTATAGCCCCAGGTGTCCTTGGGGTAGGGGTTGATCCAGATGAGCTTCTTGTACTTCTCCATGAAACGCTGCATCCACACGTAGCCCGCTTCCTCGTTCCAGTGCTCGACGCTGCCGCCCGGCTGGGTGATCTCGTAGGGCGCCATCGCGGCATCGCCGACGAACACCACCTTGTAGTCCGCGCCGTACTTGTGCAGCACGTCGAGGATCGAGGTGCGCTCCGAGGTGCGGCGGAAGTTGTTCTTCCACACCGATTCGTAGATGAAGTTGTGGAAGTAGAAGTACTCGAGGTGCTTGAACTCGGTCTTGCAGGCCGAGAACAGCTCCTCGCAGACCTTGACGTGGGCGTCCATCGAGCCGCCGATATCGAACAGGATCAGCAGCTTCACCGCATTGCGCCGCTCCGGCCGCATCTGGATGTTGAGCAGGCCGGCATCCCGCGCGGTATGGTCGATGGTGCCGTCGATATCGAGCTCATCCGCCGCGCCCTGGCGAGCGAACTTGCGCAGGCGACGCAGGGCGATCTTGATGTTGCGCGTACCGAGTTCGACCTGGTCGTCGAGATTCTTGTACTCGCGCTGGTCCCAGACCTTCACTGCCTTGCCCTGACGCTTGCCGGCATCGCCGATGCGGATGCCCTCGGGGTTGTAACCGCCCGAGCCGAAGGGGCTGGTGCCGCCGGTGCCGATCCACTTGTTGCCGCCGGCATGGCGTTCTTTCTGCTCTTCGAGGCGCTTCTTGAATTCCTCGATCAGCTTGTCGAGCCCGCCGAGAGATTGGATCTGTGCGCGCTCCTCATCGGTGAGGCTGCGTTCGAACTCCTTGCGCAGCCAGTCTTCGGGGATCAGAGCCTCGAGATGCTGGTCGAGATTTTCCAGGCCCTTGAAGTAGGCACCGAAGGCCCGGTCGAACTTGTCGAAGTGGCGCTCGTCCTTGACCATCACCGTACGGGCAAGGAAATAGAACTCGTCCATGTCGGCGAACACGACACGATGTTTGAGCGCGTCGATCAGATCCAGCAGTTCGCGCACCGAAACCGGAACCTTGGCGGCGCGCATCTCGTTGAACAGGCCAAGCAGCATGGCAAAACCTCTGGCGCCGGAGTGGCGCGCTGTACGTGGCGCTCAGCGGGGGCTGTCGCCGTTGTGTTGGGGCAGTCCGTCGCGGATCTCGTACCAGTCAGCCTTGGATCCGACGTAGATATGCGATTGCGGTGGCACCGGCAGCGGCGAATCCAGGGTGCCGGCGGCAACGCCGACCTCGTGCTCGCGATTGTCGACGAACAGCAGATTGGCGCCGCAGCGGATGCAGAACGTGCGTGTCACGTGTTCAGAGGAGTGGTAGACGCCGAGCTGATCCTTGCCGGACATGAAGTGGAAGGCATCCAGCGGCACGCTCGCGTAAGTGGCGAATGCGGCGCCGTGAGCCTTGCGGCACATCTTGCAGTGGCAATGGGTCAGCGCATCGATTGGGGCGTCGATGCGATAGCGCACGACGCCGCACAGGCAACTACCGGTATGCGTTTGCATGTTTCGTTCCTCCAGTGAGTGCACGGCCGGCTCCACCGGGAACCCGGTGCCGATCAGCGGCTGTTGGCGCGCCGACTCATGAAGGCTAGACGCTCGAGCAGCATCACGTCCTGCTCGTTCTTCACCAGCGCGCCGGCCAGCGGCGGGATGGCACGAGTCGGGTCGCGCTCGCGCAGCACGGCTTCGCCGATGTTGTCGGCCATCAGCAGCTTCAGCCAGTCGACCAGCTCGGAGGTCGAGGGTTTCTTCTTCAGCCCCGGCACCTTGCGTACGTCGAAGAAGACGTCCAGTGCCTCGCTGACCAGCGACTGCTTGATCCCGGGGTAGTGCACATCGACGATCTTCTGCAGCGTCTCGCGATCAGGGAAGGCGATGTAGTGGAAGAAGCAACGGCGCAGGAAGGCGTCCGGTAGTTCCTTCTCGTTGTTCGAGGTGATGATGATGATCGGGCGCTGGGTCGCCTTGATGGTTTCGTTGGTCTCGTAGACGTAGAACTCCATCTTGTCGAGTTCCTGCAGCAGGTCGTTGGGGAACTCGATGTCGGCCTTGTCGATCTCGTCGATCAGCAGGATGACCCGCTCTTCGCTTTCGAAGGCCTCCCACAGCTTGCCTTTCTTGATGTAGTTCTTCACATCGTGGACCTTGTCCACGCCCAGCTGCGAATCACGCAGGCGGCTCACTGCGTCGTATTCGTAGAGCCCCTGGTGCGCCTTGGTGGTGGACTTGATGTGCCAGGTGATGAGCTTGGCGCCGAAGGATTCGGCCAGCTGCTCGGCCAGCATGGTCTTGCCGGTGCCCGGTTCGCCCTTCACCAGCAGCGGACGCTGCAGGGTGATGGCGGCATTGACCGCGAGTTTCAGGTCGTCGGTGGCGACGTAGGACTGGGTGCCTTCGAATTTCATTGCGGATTCCTTCGGCGGGGCCTGGCACGCAGGCGCTCGTTGTAGTCAGGGGGTCGACTATAAGGGAAGGCCAGGCGGCTGTGAACGCGAGCGCATCATTCAGTCACTGAATGGCTGGCTTGGAGTTTCTGGTGACGCTGCCATTCACTCATCGTCGCCCATGGCGCGCTCGAAGCGGGCCGTGAAGGCCTCGACGAATCCGTTGCGCAATATGGCGATGAACGCCTGGAAAGGGCTGACTTCGGTGTCCTTGGTGGTACCAGACAGCTCGACGCGGGTAGCGAATTGGTCCTTACGCTGATTCTGCAGCACTTCCTGACCGCCGCCGACGACAGCCTCCCACAGTCCGCGCAGGAAGCCCTTGTCATCGTTTTCGACATCCTGTTCGTAATCGAAGACGTCGACGTCGCGTAGCAGCGGCTTGATGTAGCCGTCGAGCTGGCTGTCTTTGGCTTCCACTTCGAGCACCAGGTCGCCGGTGCCGCCGGCGAAATCGAAGTTGCCATAGGCGCGGCTGAAGTCGTTCAGCTGCTTGAGTGGAACGTCCGTCACCCGAAGATCGACCTCGAAATCTTCCCAGTCGGTGAAAGGATCGAAGCGGGCGCTGGCTTCGATCGGAGCCTGATCGAACAGCTTGCCGGTGCCTTCGAAGGTCGCGGTACGGGTGCCATCGGCATCGTCGGTGTTGGTCAGGTTGTACAGCGTCGCCTGGATATCGCTGGCATAGACATGCACTTGCGGGTCGGAGGAAAAGTTGCGGAACGACAGTTGGCCATCGATGACGCGGATTTCGTTCAGCGTGATCGGTACCAGGGCCTCGAGCTGATCGCGCCAATCGACGCCTTCGCCGCTCTGCGAGTTGCCACTGTCGCCACCGTCGACGAAGTTCAGGTGCGGTTGCTCGAAGGCCACTTCGCCGACGATCTCCTGGTGGTCCAGGATGGCATTCCAGCTGATGGCGATATCGATACCCGGTGCCTTGAACAGCGGTGCCTGCACGCGCTCGTCCTTCTTCTCGATCAGCAGCCCCTCGATACGATAGGCCCCGCGCCACCAGGCCAGGTCGACATCTTCGACATGGCCCTGATAATCCCCCATGTCAGCCATCTTGTCGTTCAGGTAGTTGCGTACCAGATGCGGCAGGGCAAGGTGCAGCAAGAGCAGCAGCAGGCCGAGCGCGAGCAGGATCCACAAAGGAAGCAGGCGACGAATCATGGCATTCCGGAGGATGGCTGGATGTTGACGATGGACCTCGCCCGGCACCCTTGAGTTCGGCTGGACTGTCGCCTGGACTGCGCATAGTCTGATCGGTCTGGTACACCTCGGACAGGGCATTCCCATGAGTCGCATATACGCAGACAACGCACGCTCCATCGGCAACACCCCGTTGGTCATGATCAACCGCCTCGGCCCGAAGGGCGTCAGCATCATGGCCAAGATCGAAGGGCGCAATCCGGCGTATTCGGTGAAGTGCCGGATCGGCGCCGGCATGATCTGGGACGCCGAAGACAGCGGCCGGATCAAGCCCGGTATGACGCTGGTCGAGCCCACCTCCGGAAACACTGGGATCGGCCTGGCCTTCGTCGCCGCGGCACGCGGTTACAAGCTGATGCTGACCATGCCGGCCTCGATGAGCCTGGAGCGACGCAAGGTGCTCAAGGCGCTCGGCGCCGAGCTGGTGCTGACCGAGCCTGCCAAGGGCATGAAGGGCGCTATCGAGAAAGCCGCCGAGATCGCCGCCTCGAACCCGGAGCAGTACTACATGCCGCAGCAGTTCGAGAATCCGTCCAACCCGGCAATTCACGAAAAGACCACCGGGCCGGAAATCTGGAATGACACCGATGGCGGCATCGACGTGCTGGTCGCCGGTGTCGGTACCGGTGGAACCATTACCGGGGTGTCGCGCTACATCAAGAACACCAAGGGCAAGCAGATCCTCAGCGTTGCCGTGGAACCGAGCAGTTCCCCGGTGATCAGCCAGACCCTGGCCGGCGACGAGGTCAAGCCAAGTCCGCACAAGATCCAGGGCATCGGCGCCGGCTTTGTGCCGAAGAACCTCGACCTGTCGATGGTCGATCGCGTTGAACTGGTCGATGACGAAGAGGCCAAGCAGATGGCGCTTCGCCTGATGCGCGAGGAGGGCATCCTCTGCGGTATTTCCTGTGGCGCGGCGATGGCCGCGGCGGTGCGACTGGCCGAGCGTCCGGAAATGCAAGGCAAGAACATCGTGGTGATCCTGCCCGACTCGGGCGAACGCTACCTGTCCAGCATGCTGTTCAGTGACATGTTCAGCGAACAGGAGTTGGTGCAGTAAGGCGTTTGCGTCGCGGCTGCCGGATCAGCCGCGGCGCAGATCGGTTCGTGGCTGGAGCGGCGTTCCCGGACGCAGAATCAGCCACAAGGCCAGCGCGATCAGCGCACCGCCCTGGACATAGGCCCAGGACAGCGGCTCATCGAGCAACAGCACGCCCCACAGCACGCCGAATGGCGGGATCAGGAACGTCACGGTCAGGGTTCTCACCGGGCCTATGTCCGCCAGCAGGCGGAAATACAGGATGTAGGCGAAGGCCGTGCAGACCAGCCCGAGCCCCAGCAGGCTGAGCCATACGGTCTGATCGCCCCAGCTGCGCGGCGGTGCCTGCAGCAGCGAGAGGCCGAACAGGGGCAGCAGACACAGCATGGCGCCGGCCTGGCTGGCAAAGGCCACCATCTCGCTGTTCAATCCATCGCCCTGCTGATTGATCCAGCGGCGGGTAAGAAATCCACCCAGGCCATAACAGGCCGTAGCACCCAGGCAGGCCAGGGCGCCGAGCAGCAGATCGGCATCCAGTGGCACCGGACCAATGCGCATCAACAGCGCGACGCCGCCGAGCCCGCTGAGCACTCCGACGATCTTCGCCAGAGTCAGCTCCTCGGCGAAGAACAACGCGCCGATCAGTACCCCCATCATCGGCGTCGTCGCATTGAAGATGGCCGAATAGCCCGCCGGCACCAGTTGCGCCGCTACCGAATACAGGGCGAACGGCAGTCCCGAGTTGATCATGCCAAGCACCAGGCATAGGCCGAACTTACCTCGGAAGTCCCAGCGGGTGCGCATCAACACAAGAATCACCAGCAGGCCGGCGGTGCCCAGCAACACACGGAAAAACGCCGTGGGAAAGGTGCCAAGCACCGGCGCGATGATGCGCAGAAAGAGGAAGCTCGCGCCCCAGATGGCAGCAAGGGCGAGCAGTCGAAGCAGATCGAGCGGGCGCATGACGGGGCTCCATCGATGGAGCGGCAAGTGTTGTCGCCCTTGGCGCAACTGGCAATCCGAAACCGACTTTCAAACCGCGGGCTGCTAAGCTCGGCGGACTTCCAGATCCTGCAGCGAGGGCAGCATGGTGCAGCATGAACTGGCCGTGGATATAGCGCGGCAGATCCTTCTCGGCTTCGACGACTACCGTGAGCAGTTCCGCCTGATTACCGAGGGTGCGCGGGCACGCTTCGAGCAGGCTCAGTGGCAGGAGGCGCAGCGCGCTTCGGCGGCGCGGATCAATCTCTACGAAGAAAAGGTCGGCGAAACCCGGCGCCGCTTGCTGGACAGTTTCGATCATGCCGATTTGCTAGAGGCCGAGGCCTGGCCGCAGATCAAGAGCGCCTACATCGATCTGATCAATCCGCGCTTCGACGATGAGCTGTCGGAGACCTGGTACAACTCGATCTTCTGCGGCTTGTTCAGCCACGACTGCATCAGCGACCGCACCATGTTCATCCAGACCACCCGGCCGGCGGCGCGTGCCCATGAGCGCATGGCACAAACCCGCACCTACCAACCCAATGGTGATCTGGCGGGCATGCTGGAGCAGATCCTGCGCGACTATGCGTTTTCGGTACCTTACTGCGATCTGTCGGGCGATCTGCGGCGGCTGCAGACGCAGTTGCAGGAAACCCTTCCCGACTGGGTGTGCAAGGATCCCGAGTTGATGGTCGAGCTGTTCGTCTCGGTCCTCTATCGCAACAAGGGCGCATACCTGCTCGGACGGATCTTCACGCGCGACGAGCAATGGCCGCTGGTGATACCGCTGCTGCACCGCGAGGACGATGGAATCGTCGCCGACGCCCTGATAACCGACGAGGCGGAGGTGTCGATCATCTTCTCCTTCACTCGCTCCTATTTCATGGTCGAAGTGCCGATTCCTGCCGAGTTCGTTGGTTTTCTCAAACGCATCCTGCCGGGCAAGCACATCGCCGAACTCTATACCTCGATCGGCTTCTACAAGCACGGCAAGTCCGAGTTCTACCGGGCGTTGATCGACCATCTGGCCAACACCGATGACCGCTTCGTCATGGCGCCCGGTGTGCGTGGCATGGTGATGACGGTGTTCACCCTGCCGGGCTTCAACACGGTGTTCAAGCTGATCAAGGATCGCTTCTCACCGGTCAAGAGCGTCAATCGAGCCAACGTCATCGAGAAGTATCGCCTGGTCAAGAGCGTTGATCGGGTAGGGCGCATGGCCGATACCCAGGAGTTCGCCGACTTCCGCTTTCCCACGTCGAAGTTCGAGCCCGAATGCCTGGCCGAACTACTGGAGGTCGCGCCGTCGACGGTCGAGGTGCAGGGCGATACGGTGCTGGTGCGCCACTGCTGGACCGAGCGGCGCATGACGCCCTTGAACATCTATCTGGAGCACGCCAGCGAGCAGCAGGTGCGCGAGGTGCTGGAAGATTACGGCCTGGCCATCAAGCAACTGGCGGCGGCCAATATCTTTCCCGGGGACATGCTGCTGAAGAACTTCGGCGTCACGCGCCATGGCCGGGTGGTGTTCTACGACTACGACGAGATCAGCTTTCTTACCGAGGTGAATTTCCGCCACATCCCGCCGCCGCGTTACCCCGAAGACGAGATGGCGTCCGAGCCTTGGTACTCGGTAGGGCCGAACGATGTCTTCCCGGAGGAGTTTCCGCGCTTCTTGTTCGCCGATCATGGGCAACGCCGGCTCTTCGCCAGCCTGCACGGTGAACTCTACGACGCGGATTACTGGAAAGGTCTGCAGGATGCGATCCGTGATGGGAAGGTCATCGACGTGTTTCCCTATCGGCGCAAGGCGGACCGCAACTGATTGGCCGCGCGGCCATCCCGACCGTCGGCGAATGCTGAACGCCTCCTGCCGGGTTGGGTCGCAGTTGTAAAGCGCCGTAACAAAGCGCTGACGGCTCCGGGGCTGCCGCTGGCGACATGCACGAGCGCTTGTGTGGAAGTTGAATTATGCTGGTGACGAAGCCTGCATGGCTCCGATGTAACCCGTTATCTCGCAGGAGGGTGTGACCATGAAAGCAAGGCTCTATGAAACGTTCTGGAAGTTGGCGGTCACGCTTGGGCTGATCCAGCCGCCGCGCATGCAGCCTATTCCGGTACGCGCCCGTCGCGAGCAGGAGCGTCGCCAGTCTCGTTGAAGCCGGGCTCTAGGCGTTCGGCAGCGCGGGACCTCCGCGCTCCACGGCTCGTTGATAAGCGGGCCGCTGCTTTATGCGATGCAGGAAGTCCATCAGGCGTGGGCGGCTATCGTCCAGGCCGCCTCTGGCGCGAGCGGCCTCGATCGGAAAGCTCATCTGAATATCCGCTGCGCTGAAGCTCTCGCCAGCGAACCAGGCCGAGCGGGCGAGTTCCGACTCCATGTAATCGAGATGAGTTTTCAGCTGCGGCCCGATGAAGGCGCGCTGGGCGCCCTTGGCAATGGCCCGCGCCACCGGCCTGACGAAGAAAGGCATAGGGCCGTCGGCGACCCGGTCGAAAACCAGTTTCAGCAACAGAGGCGGCATCGCCGAACCTTCCGCGTAATGCATCCAGTAGCGAAACCGACGATGGTCCGCAGCATCGTGCGGCCTAAGACGTCCGTTGCCGTAGCGCTCCAGCAGATACTCCAGGATGGCCCCCGACTCGGCCAGCGTTAGGTCGTCGTCGGTAATGACCGGGGATTTTCCAAGCGGATGAATCGCTCTCAGTTCAGCAGGCGCGAGCATCGTCTTCGGGTCACGTGGGTAGCGCTTGAGTTCGTAGAGCAGTTCCAGTTCTTCCAGCAGCCAGAGCACGCGATGCGAGCGTGAGTGGTTCAAGTGATGGACGGTGATCATGCCGGCTCCTCTTGGTGGCTCGGCCCAAGCATAGCCGCTCTGCAGAGCGCTGCCCGGTATGGCAGACTCCGCGGCCGAGGTGAATCATGTCCCGTCCATGTTGTTCGCGCTGTCAGCGCCCGTTAGCCCATTGCCTGTGCGAATTGATCCCAGCATTGGACAGCCGCACCCGGTTGCTCATCCTGCAGCACCCCAGCGAGGCGGGGCATGCGCTGAATACCGCGCGGCTGGCGGCGCTCGGGCTTCGCAATGCGCAATTGAAGATCGCCGAGCGCTTCGAAGAGGATGTCGATACCGATCGGCCGAGTTACCTGCTGTTTCCCGGGGAGGGCGCCTTGCCGGTGAGCAGCCTCGCCGATGCAGGGAGCTCGCTACGGCTGATCGTGCCGGATGGCACCTGGCGAAAGGCGCGCAAGCTGCTGCACGTCAATCCATGGCTCGCGGCGCTGCCGCGGGTTGAGCTACCAGGGGGGCTGACGTCGCGCTATCGCTTGCGCAAAGCGCCGATGCCCGGCGCGTTGTCGACCATCGAGGCGATCGTAGCGGCGCTCGATATTCTCGAAAGCCCGCGACGTTACGACGAGCTGTTACGCCCGTTCGAGGCATTGATCGAAGGTCAGATCAGCGCGATGGGCTCGGAGGTCTTCCAGCGCAACCACGGCAGTCGATAGCGACCTGGTCCTATTCGGCAGGCTGCGGAAGCTGGTGCTATCTGGCTTCAGGTTGCTTGGCGATCGACAGGGTCTTCTGCCGGAGGATGTAGAGGGTCACCAGGGTGGCGCTGAGCAACATGCCCACGCGGGCCCAGAACAACGGGACCAGCCAGCAGGACACGCCAATGCTGAGCCACATGGTCGCTATGGTGTAGACCTTGCCCTTGAGCGGTATGCCGTGTCCTTCCAGATAGTCGCGAAACCATGGGCCCAGGCGCGGGTGACCAACCAGCCAGTCGTAGAAACGTTGCGAGCTGCGCACGAAGCAGGCAGCGGCCAGCAACAGGAACGGGGTGGTGGGAAGCACCGGCAGGAAGATGCCGATGACCCCAAGGGCGACGGCGAGCCAGCCCGCCGCCAGCAGAAGCGAGCGGATAAGGGGGTTACGATGCTGGCGAACGTCGCGGTGGCTCATGCCGGGCTACCTCTCGCCGTTCGCCGGTCCGCTGTGAAGTCTCTGGATATGGCAGCCGTTGCTCGATCGGTTTCTGCCATGCCGCGGCGGGCAATCAGAATGCACGGACATGCTGAACGAGCCTCCTCTGATAAGCCCGCTGCCGCGGGCCGGTGCCGCGCGCGGTGGCACCGCGCCGGCTGAACTCGATCTGCGCTTTGTTGAGGTCGTCGGGGTCAGTGGCGACGCGGCTTGAGCAGGGCCGGTTTTTCCTCAGGCGCATGGCAGATGAGGTACAGCGCCGTCAGCAGTTCCGGAATCTGCGCGACCATTTCGTCGACCAGATCGGGGTTGTCGGCGATATCGGCGAACTCCGGCTGTTCATCGAACAGGCCCGAACCCACCATGATCGGTAGCAGCAGCTCGCTGACTTCTTCCTCGGCGTCTTCGAACCAGACCGCCTCGCGCATGAATACGCCTTCCATGAAGCCGATGCACCAGCCTCGCAAGTCGGATTCGTCGGGCTCCTCACCCAGGTCAAGCTCGCAGGGCAGTTCCATGTCCTCGTCGCTAGCCAGCTGACGAGCGATATGGGCCTTGAGCTGGACAAGCGTGGCCTCGATGGCCTCGCGCTCGGTGTCATCCTTGTACTTGGGGGGCTCGGAGAACAGCGCATCGATCCATTCGCGCTCGGGCACCTGTTCGGAACAGATGCACAGAGCCGTCAGGTAGCCATGGGCGGCGATGTAATCCAGTGCTTCCTCGTGCAGGTCATCTGCATCCAGGAAGACTTGCAGGCGGGCGAGTTGCTCGGCGAATGACATCGGGAACTACCTTGGGGTGGGAAGACAACCCGGATTCTAGACGAGGCGCGGGGCGCAGGCTACTCAAGCCTGCGGAGCGCCGCCTGGGCAGGGGCGACTCGTCCGTTAGCGGGCCGCGGTCCTGAACTCGCGGTCCCGCTGGCGTATACTGCGCGCCTTGTTTCGGAGACCGGCATGCTCGACCAGGCACAGCGCATCCTCAAAGACGTATTCGGCTATGACGCCTTTCGTGGCAACCAGGGCGCGATCATCGAGCGGGTCGGCGGTGGCGGCGATGCGCTGGTGCTGATGCCGACGGGCGGCGGCAAGTCGCTGTGCTATCAGGTCCCGGCGCTGTTGCGCGAAGGCCTGGCAGTGGTGGTGTCGCCATTGATCGCCTTGATGGATGATCAGGTTGCCACGCTTGAGGAATTGGGTGTCGCGGCTGTTGCGCTCAACTCCACGCTTGGCGCCGAGGAGCAGCGCGACATCGCCGAGCGCATCCGGCGCGGCGAGATCAAGATGCTCTACCTGGCGCCCGAGCGGCTGGTCCAGCCGCGCATGCTGGCGTTTCTGCAGCGGCTGGATATTGCGCTGTTCGCCATCGATGAGGCCCACTGCGTCTCGCAGTGGGGGCACGACTTCCGTCCCGAATACATGCAGCTCGGGCAGCTGGCCGAGTTGTTTCCCGAGGTGCCGCGCATCGCCCTGACCGCCACGGCAGACAAGCGTACCCGGGAAGAGATCGTTCAGCGCCTGCACCTGGAGAACGCCGAGCGCTTTCTCTCCAGCTTCGACCGCCCGAACATCTTCTATCGCATCGTGCCGAAGGAGCAGCCACGCAAGCAGCTGCTCGGCTTTCTCGCCGAGCGCCGTGGCGATGCCGGCATCGTCTACTGCATGTCGCGCAAGAAGGTCGATGATCTCGCCGCATTCCTGACCGAGCAGGGCTTTCCGGCGCTGCCTTACCATGCCGGGTTGTCCAGCGATCTGCGCGCCTATCACCAGAAGCGCTTCCTCAATGAGGAAGGCCTGATCATGGTCGCGACCATCGCCTTCGGCATGGGCATCGACAAGCCCAACGTGCGCTTCGTCGCTCATCTCGACCTGCCAAAGTCGCTCGAGGCGTATTACCAGGAGACCGGGCGGGCAGGGCGTGATGGCCTGCCGGCGGATGCCTGGATGGCTTATGGCCTGCAGGACGTGATCTTTCTCAAGCAAATGCTCAACAACTCGGAAGGCGACGAGCGGCACAAGCGCGTCGAGCAGCACAAGCTCGACGCCATGCTGGCGCTATGTGAGGAGACTCGTTGCCGACGTCAGGCGCTGCTGGCCTACTTCGACGAAGAGCTCGCCAACCCATGCGGGCACTGCGACAACTGCGTCGACGGCGTGCAGACCTGGGACGCTACCGAGCCGGCACGCCAGGCGCTTTCAGCGATCTATCGCAGCGGCCAGCGCTACGGCGTTGGCCATTTGGTCGACCTGCTGCTCGGGCGCGACAACGACAAGGTGCGTGGCCTCGGTCATCAGCATCTATCGGTGTTTGGCGTCGGCAAGGCGCTGTCGGAGGGTGAATGGCGATCGCTGTTCCGCCAGCTGGTCGCTAGAGGACTGGCCGATGTCGATCTGGAAGGGTTCGGTGGCCTGCGCCTGAGCGAAAGCTGTCGCCCGTTGCTCCGCGGCGAGGTGACCCTTGAGCTGCGTCGCGACCTTTCCAGCAAGGCGCCGAAACCGGCTGCCAGTGCTGCCAGCCAGTTGGTGCGCGGCGAAGAGCGGGAGACCTGGGAGGCGCTGCGCACACTGCGCCGCAAGCTGGCCGAAGAGCACAGCGTGCCACCGTACGTGATCTTTCCGGACGCCACCCTGCTGGAGATGCTGCGCAGCCAGCCGGCATCGCTGGCGGATATGGCGCGTATCAGTGGTGTCGGTGCTCGCAAGCTGGAGCGCTACGGCGAGGCGTTCCTCGAAGTGCTGCAAGGAACTGCGCAGGCGGCGAGGTCGCCGGCCGACCTGCGGCATGAGTTGATCAGCCTGGCGCGGGCCGGCATGACGCCCATGCAAATCGCGCGTCAGCTGAACTGCAGCGAGAAGAACGTCTACGCCATGCTGGCCGAGGCGATCGGGCAGCAGCAGTTGAGTCTTGAGCAGGCACTCGACCTGCCCGAAGAACTGCTCGGCGAGATTCAGGAAGCCTTCCTTGATGGCGAGGGCGAGCTGCCGCCGGTCAGCGCCGTGGCCGCCCAGTTCGCCGATCGTGTGCCGGAGCAGGTGCTCTACTGCGTGCGCGCCGCACTGCAGGTCGAGTTCGAATTGTAACCGGGTGCATCGTATTCGACGCCGCAAAGCGCAGCGCTGAGGGCATTGCACGGCTACATCTGGGCACGTAGTGCCATCATTTCGACTTCTGTCGGGCTATCAACGGCCAAAGGTCGTCTTGCCTGCATTTCAGAGCTGTGATTAGCTCACTAATAATTAGTTTTTGCAGGAAAAGTCGTACATGTACGCCGAGCAACATCGCTTCGCCATGCAACTGGCACAACTCTCGCGTGGCTGGCGCGCGGAACTGGACCGCCGCCTGGCCGATCTGGGGCTGTCACAGGCACGTTGGCTGGTGCTGCTGCACCTTGCTCGTTTCGATCACGAACCTACTCAGCGCGAGCTGGCGCAGAGTGTGGCGGTGGAAGGCCCCACGCTGGCGCGTCTGCTCGATAGCCTCGAAGCGCAGGGGCTGGTCCACCGCAAGGCTTCGGCGGAAGATCGGCGTGCCAAACGAATATCGCTGGGCGCACCGGCACTGCCGCTGATCGAGAAAATCGAGGCGATTTCCACCCAGGTTCGCCAGGAGGCCTTTGCCGGCATCGACGAGGAGGATCTGCGCAAGTGCCAGCAGGTGCATGCGCGAATTCTCGCCAATCTGGACAAGCGCTAGAAGCTGCGTCCCAGGTTCATGTAAAGCGCCTGCTCGTCCTCGTCATTGACGCCGTAGCCGAAGTTCAACGGGCCCAGCGGCGTGTCGTAGCCAAGGAATACGCTGGCTGCGTTGATGTAGCCACTGTCGAAGTCGTTGCCGTTGTTCCAGGCACGCCCACGCTCCAGTGATGCTCCCAGATACACCGGGAAATCCAGCGGCAGGAAGCTGCGTTGCGTCATGCGGCGGTAGTAAACCACCCGCCCCAGGCTGATGTTCTGCCCGGCCAGCGCGTCCTGACGGAAGCCTGATAACTGCCGCGCTCCGCCGAGGAGAAAACTCGACGTCACGACTTCGGCATCGTCCAGTGTGCGACCGTAGCGCCCGCCGAGCACCCAGGTATTGGCATCCTGGCTAAGCGCCTTGTCCAGCTTGAGCTGCCATTGCCGGTAGCGCTGATCCGAGCTCAGGCTGGGGTCGTACTGGCGAAGGGTCAGGCGAATGTCTTCGCCTTCGCGCGGAAAATCGACATCGTCCAGCGTGTCGAACGAGTACTGCAGCTCGTAGTAGCCTTCGGTGAAGCTGAAGTCCGGCAGGTCGCGCTCACCGATCCGAACGTCTGCCTCGCCCCAGGCCTGGCCGATACCGAAGCGGATCTCGCCATTGTTGGCAATCTGGCGACCCAGATTCATACCGTAGCCGTAGCGCTGCAGGCGATATTCGGCGATCGGATCGTTGTCGAGAATGGCCTCGATGTTCTGCGCTTCGATGAACAGATTCGGCGCGACGAACCAGCGTGAGCCTGCGTCCAACGGCTGGTAGAACTCGCTGTAGAGCTCCTGACGGTCGCCCAGCTGCAAGCGCGTGAGCCATTCGGCACCCAGTTGGTTGATGCCGTTCTTCCGGTAGCTGGCGCCCAGGTTGAATACGCTGTCGCCCTGGAAGTCATCGGACAGGCTGAGTCCCAGGCGCAAGTAATCGGTGCCGCTGCGCTTCTCGCGCGCACTGATGACCAGCGTATTGCCCAGCTTGCCGCGCTGGACGCGGTATTCGACCCGCTCGAAGTAATCCAGTCCGTAGAGCGTGCCCATATCCTTCTGCAGGTCTTCCAGATCGAGCGGCTCGCCCAGCCGCTGGCGGATGTGCCGGCGAATAACTGCGTCGCCCACCTTGGAATCGTTGTCCACCCGGATCGCGGTGATCACGGGTGTGCGCGGGTCGCTTGAGCGTGCCAGGCTGAGCGCGGGGTTGCCGCCGGTTGTAGTACGCAGCTCGGCCAGGCGCCCCTCGAGGGCGAGCGTGGCGCGGTAACCGGCATCGACCAGCTGCTCGGCGCGGTCGAAGTCGGTCGAGCCATAAGCCGCCAGCGGGGGTTGGATCAGCAGGTCCTGAGGCTGCAGCGTCGCCAGCTGTGCCTCGGAGTTGCGCCGCGTCATCATCGTCGTGGTCTGGTTCAGTACATCGACCACGGTCAGCAGTTCCTTGCGCGGCTTGAGCGGCGTACCGATGTCGACCACGATGAGCCGATCGACGCCCATGTCGCGCGCCACGTCCATGGGGATGTTGTCTACCATGCCGCCGTCGACCAGCAGCCGGTCTTCGATTTCCACCGGTGCGAACACTGCCGGGATCGACATGCTGGCGCGAATGACCTGCGGCAGGTGGCCGCTGCGAAAGACCACCTTCTCATCGTTGGCAATGTCGGTAGCCACGGCGCGGAACGGGATCGGCAGCTGGTCGAAGTTGCGGGTATCGCTGGCATGCACCAGCAGGCGCTCGAGCAGCAGGGCGAGATTCTGGCCCTGGATCACGCCCAGCGGCAGGCCGAGGCTACCGTCGTCGCGAAAGCTGAGCTTCTGTTTGATCAGAAAGTCGCGATCATCCTGCTTGCGGCGGTAAGGGATGTCCTGGCGTGGCGGATCGTCGGACAACACCTGTTGCCAGTCGAGGGTCAGGGCCAGGCGCTCCAGCTCGGCCACGCTATAGCCGGCCGCGTACAGCCCACCGACTACAGCGCCCATGCTGGTGCCGGCGATCGCATCGACGCGCACGCCTTGTTCCTCCAGCGCCTTGAGTACGCCGACATGGGCGAGGCCGCGCGCCGCGCCGCCGGACAAGACCAGGCCGACCTTCGGCTGGGCCGGCTCGGCTGCGGCAAGTGGCAAGGCGACGAGCAATAGCAGGGCAGAGAACAGGCGGAACATGGCTTGGGACCGGGGCGAGCTTGGCGGGGCGGCTATTATAGGCCGCCATACACCGATCGGAGACGCCCCCATGACCCATGCCAAGCCCGAGATCGCCATTACCTACTGCACGCAATGCCAGTGGCTGCTGCGCGCGGCCTGGCTGGCCCAGGAGCTGCTTTCGACCTTCGCCGACGATCTCGGTCGCGTGTGCCTGGTCCCGGCTACCGGCGGCACTTTTCACATCACCTGCGACGGCGAGCAGATCTGGGAGCGCAAGCGCGATGGTGGCTTTCCCGAGGCCAAGGAACTGAAGCAGCGGGTACGTGACCGCATCGACCCGCAGCGCTCGTTAGGCCACAACGACCGCTGAGGTCAGCTCGCCAGCTTCGCTACGGCGCCAGGCGGGCTCTTCAGCCGGCTGGTGACGATGCTGGCGACGATGATCATCGCTCCGCCCAGCAGCATGCGCAGAGTCGGCTGCTCGTTGAACAGCCACCAGGCAAAGGCGATACCGTAGACCGGCTCCAGAGCAAAGATCACCGACGTGGTGCGTGCCTTCAGGACGCGCAAGCTGGCGACGAACAGGCTATGGGCCAGTCCCGTGCAGAGTATCCCGAGCAGGGCCAGCCAGAGCCAGTCCGGTGCTGGCACGGCGGGAAGGCCTCGCCAGCTCCACGGCAGCAGGCAGGCGAAGACCGCGAGATTCTGCCAGAGCGCCGAGTGCACCGGATCCAGACCGCGGGTGACCGCTCGGTTGAGCAGCGACAGCAACGCGAACAACAGTCCCGAGAGCACGCCGTAGAGGAGGCCCGCAGTCGGGGCGCTGTCGAGGTCGAACGTAGGTGCTACCAGTAGCAGGCCCGCGCATACAAGGCCGACCATGGTGAATTCGACGGCGCGGGTGCGTTCGCGAAACAGAACGCCTTCGAGCAGCACGGTGAAGGCTGGGAAGCTGGCGAAACCGAGCGTGGCGATGCCGACCCCGGCGATCTTTACCGCGATGAAGAACGTCAGCCAGTGTGCGCCGAGCAGCAGGCCGCCGAGCGCCAGTCTGCCGCGCTGTCGCCAATCCGGCAGCGCACCGCTGGGCTTGAGTAATTGGGCGACGAGCAGCAGGGTCAGTACGGCGAACAGCGCGCGGCCGAAGGTAATGATCAGCGCCGGACTGTCGGCCAGTTTTCCGAGCACGCCGGAGAGGCCGAACATCAGTGCGCCGAGATGGATCGCCAGCAGGGCGTTGCGTGGTGTCATGACCGGCACGAGCGTCCGGGCGCTGCGCACCGGCCAGATTGTGGATGGATTGATCGCGAAATATCCATGGGGTTGCCGTTGCCTGCAATTGCCGTTGAAGGCCCCATGCTAGACCGCGACGGTTTGCCAGTCTGTCGCGTTACTGCCGGGTTTTATCGTGAAACTCGCGTCGCAACGCTCGTGGCGTACAGCCCCGTTCTCGGACCAGCGCGGCGGTGAAGGCGCTTTGCGAGCTATAGCCCACCCGCGCGGCGATCTCGCCGATCGGCAGGTGGGTCTCGTGCAACAGCTTCTCGGCGTGGTGCAGGCGGCGTTGACGTACGTAGTCGATCGGTGTGCGCCCGGTTTCCTCGAGCAGCCGTGCGTGCAGGCGTGCAGCCGAAAGGCCAGCGACCCGTGAAAGGTCAGTGACTTGCAGCGGATGCGCCAGATGTCGGTCGATGAAGGCATCGATCGCCGCCAGCCCGAGCGTTCGGCCACCCCGCGGCTGCACTGGTTCCCCGGCCAGGCTGGCCAGCAAGAGGACGCCACCCTGCTCGGCCACCAGTGGATCGTTGATCGGGCCGTTGGCCAGCCAGGTAATGATGTTGCACTGAGCGGGTGACAGCTGCAGGGTGTTCGGTCGGTCCAGCAGGCGCAGGCTGTGCTCGGTGTGGCGGCCCAGGTGTTCACTCACCCAGCGCTCGGATGGAACGTCCAGCACCAGGCAGAGACTGCCCTTGGTGCTCGAGCAGGCGTGATGCACTGCTGAGGGGATCACCGCCAGGCGCTGTTCGCCGACGCAGCTACCGCGCCCGGCAATCTCGAATTCCAGCAAGCCATCCAGGCCGAACACCAGTTGCGGATGGTCATGGGAATGCGCGATGAGATCATGGCGATAGTTGCGCAGCGAAAGCATGAAGCTGGTTCTCGTGGGGGTAGGCACCGCAGAATGCGGAGCCTGCGGAAAACGGCCAGAAGCTTTGTCTCAGGTAATCAGAGGATGACCTTGTCGCGAAGTTTCTCGGCAGCCTGCTGCAGGGCCTGGATGACTCGCTCCTTGTCGAAGTTCTGCACGCCATTGGTGTCGAGATACATGGAAAAGCCCGGCAGTTCGTGTTCGACGAAACTGCAGGTGGCGCCCAGGTCGCGGCGGAAGTCGACCACCTGATAGATCTGTACCGGGCGGGAGAAGCCCTTGACCGCGATCTGGCCCTTGTCGCGGCACATGATCACGTCCTTGATCAGCGAATAGGTCTCGTGCGAGACCAGTATCTCACTGGCCTCGGCAGCGCTTTCCAGGCGGCTGGCGAGGTTCACTTCGCGGCCAATGATGGTGTAGTCCATGCGCGTATCGGCGCCGAAGTTGCCCACCGTGCAGTAACCGGTATTGATGCCCATGCGGATCTCCAGCGGGCGGGTGATGCCCTGCGCGCGCCATTGCTGACGCAGCACCTTCATGTGCTTGCGCATGGCGATGGCCATGGATACCGCGGCCACTGCATCCTTCTTCGCGCCCTGGCTGGTTGGGTCGCCGAAGAACACCATGACGCAGTCGCCGACGAATTTGTCGATGGTGCCGCCGTACTTGAGGGCGATCTTCGACATCTCGTTGAGGTAGTTGTTGAGCAGGTCGGTGAGGGCTTCGGCTTCCAGCTCTTCGGACAGTTCGGTGAAGCCCTTGATGTCGGAGAAGAACACGGTGAGGCGTTTACGTTGGGTCTCGAGGCGCACGCTGCGCTTGCCGGTAAAGATCGATTCCCATACCTGCGGTGAGAGGTACTTGGCGAGGTTGCGGGCGAGGCGGGCGGCCTTGGCCTGTTCCGTCTCGATCTCCTTGCGTGCCTGGGCCAGGCGTTGGCCCTGTTGATGAACGAAGTAGGCCGTGGCGCAGACGTAAAAGGTGGTGAAGAGGATGCTGACCAGCGAGACCAGTGGCGGTGTGGTGCCCTGGTAGGTCAAGGGCAGCAGCAGGAAACCGGCCCCGAGTCCGATCACGACGCACACCAGTGCCAGCGTCAGGTTGCGCAGGCTGCCGATGACCAGCGCACTGAAACTGAGGGTGAGCAGGAACATCAGACTGGGTACGATCGAGAAACCGAGCAGGTAAATGCCGGCCCCGGCGTTCAGCGCATCCAGGCAAAGCAATGCCTGCGAGGTCCGCTCGGGATGGTCGCGCTTGAAACGATAGCTCAGGTGATAGGCCAGGTGTGGGTAGAGCAGTGCGTACGGCACCATCCACAGCAGGTCTATCGAGAAGTACTGGGTGTAGGTTCCGGCAGCAAGCGTGGCGGCGCAGGCCAGGTAGGCGAGCACACGAGAGTAGTACTCGCGTAACGGGCGAGTAGCGAGGCCGTTGCGGCGCTCAACCGTGCTGGAAGTCATGTGTGCTTACGATCCCTGGTAATGATTCGACGCCTTTTTCTATGCGCCTTGCAGGCCGAGGCAGGGGTCGTCGCACGCACGATCTGCTGTGAGACGGTTGTCGAGCTGCGCTTAGCCTTGCCATTGCGCAGCCCGCTCGGCGGTCAGCGGCTGCGCGATAGCCGGGTGATCATAACCAAGCGGCGCTGCATCGCCAAACCAGAGGTTGAAAAGAATGGTGGCATCGGTCGGATATGCTGCCACCGTCGCACTCAGAAGCGGATTCGGCCGGTCAGCATGTCCCTGAACATGACCCAGTCGCCGAGAAAACTGTACAGCGGGTACTGGAAGGTGGCCGGGCGGTTCTTCTCGAATATGAAGTGGCCGACCCAGGCGAAGCCATAGCCGGCCAGCGGCATCGCCAGCAGCCATGCCCATTGTCCGGTGAATAGGGCGTAGCCGAGGATCGTCAGTACCAGCAGGCTGCCGACGAAGTGCAGCCGGCGGCAGGTCGGGTTGCTGTGCTCGGCCAGGTAGAACGGGTAGAAATCGGCAAAGCGGGTGAAGCGTTCGGCGGTTTGCGTTTTCATGGCGTACCTCCTGTTATTGTCGTCGGCCAGCTTAGCCTTGCCTTGTCCGGCCGGTCAGTGACAATCAGGGCCAGTTTAGTAGCCTTGGGCTTCGTAGCCCGATCATTCGAAGAACAAGAAGCCTCATGAGCGAACGCACCACTTCATCCAGTTGGGCGCAGGGCATCGTCCAGGCGCTGGAGTCGGCAGGCGTAGACTGCCGGCAGCTGTTCACAGAGCTAGGCCTGGACTACGCGGCCCTCAACGATGCCGACGCCCGTTTCGCCCAGGACGACATGACTCGCCTGTGGCAGCGCGCTGTGGAGGTTTCCGGCAACCCGGCGATCGGCCTGGACATGGCCCGCCAGGCCCGCCCGGCTGCGTTGAACGTGGTTGGCTACGCCCTGATGTCCAGCCGCAATCTGCAGGACGGCTTCGCCCGTCTGGTGCGCTATCAGCGAATCATCGCCGAGGGGGCTGATCTGGACTTCCAACCCTGCGCCCAGGGCTACCGACTCAGTCTGACCATCCACGGCGATCGCCTGCCGCCTGCCCGGCAAAGCGCCGAGGGCTCGCTGGCCGGCTGCCTGACGTTCTGCCGCTGGTTGACCGGTACGGCCTTGCGGCCGCTGGAAGTCAGCTTCCAGGGCCCGGCACCGGATGATCTGGAGCCCTATCGGCAGCTGTTCCAGGCCCCGCTTCGTTTCGGCGCAGCACGCTACGCGTTGCTGTTTCGCCGGGCTGATGTCGAAGCCCCGCTGCCGACGGCCAACGAAGCCTTGGCGCAACTGCATGACCGCTTTGCCGGCGAATACCTCTCGCGTTTCGTCGATACGAGGGTGATGCACCAGGCTCGGCAGATGCTGTGCCGGATGCTGCCGCAAGGAGAACCCCGGCGCGAGACAGTGGCGCAGGCGCTGTGCCTGTCCGAGAGGACCCTGCAGCGCCGCTTGCAGGAGGAAGGCAGCAGCTTCCAGAAGTTGCTCGACGATACGCGCCGCGATCTGGCGGTACAGTACCTTTGCCAACCGGATCTGGCGCCTCTGGCGATCGCCTATCTGCTCGGCTTCGCCGATCCGAGCAACTTCTATCGGGCCTTCAAGCGCTGGTTCGGGGTGACGCCTGGGGAATACCGTCAGGCTCTGCGAGGGCATGCCTAGGAACCTGTTCTGGCATACATAGCCTTATCTACGACGGGCCGCTACGGCTGCGAAACATTCAACCGATGGAGACATGCAATTGGCCAGCAGCCTGCTCGCACTGATCGACGATATCGCGACCGTGCTCGACGATGTGTCGGTAATGACCAAGGTCGCGGCGAAAAAAACCGCGGGGGTACTGGGCGATGACCTTGCGCTCAACGCCCAGCAAGTCACTGGCGTCAAGGCCGATCGCGAGTTGCCGGTGGTCTGGGCAGTGGCCAAGGGTTCGTTTCGCAACAAGGCGATTCTGGTGCCTGCGGCGCTACTGATCAGCGCGTTCATACCTTGGGCAATCACGCCACTGTTGATGCTGGGCGGCGCGTTCCTCTGCTATGAGGGCTTCGAGAAGCTCGCGCATCGTTTCCTGCATCACGATGACGCCAGCGAGCATGCCGAAACGGTAAAGGCCCTTGCGGACCCCTCGGTGGATATCGTCGCGTTCGAAAAACGCAAGATCAGTGGCGCTGTGCGTACTGATTTCATCCTCTCGGCCGAGATCATTGCGATCACCCTCGGAACGGTCGCGGCTGCGACTTTCACGCAGCAGGTGCTGGTGCTGGTTGGCATCGCTATCGTCATGACCGTAGGGGTTTACGGCTTAGTGGCCGCGATCGTCAAGCTGGACGATCTCGGACTGGCACTGAGCAGGAAATCCAGCGGCGCGGCCAGCGCGTTCGGGCGCGGCATCCTCGTGGTCGCGCCCTGGTTGATGAAGGCCTTGTCAGTAGTCGGCACGGCCGCGATGTTCATGGTCGGCGGGGGCATTCTCACCCACGGCATCGGCGCTGTTCATCATTTCATCGAAAGCAGCGCCCATGATGCGCTCGGGCTGCCCTATGTCGGCGTGGTGCTCGGCGGACTGCTGCCGACGCTGCTCGATGCGGCGTTCGGCATTCTGGCCGGCGGTGTGGTGCTTGCGCTGGTAAGCCTCGGCGGCCGGCTGTTCAGGCGCAGCTGATCAGTGCCGCCAGAACGCGGGCGTCAGCAGCACCAGGACGGTGATGATTTCCAGCCGTCCGAGCAGCATGCCAATCGACAGTAGCCATTTCGCGGTGTCCGGCAGCGTCGAGAAGTTGCCGGCCGGGCCGATGATCTCGCCCAGGCCCGGACCGACGTTGCAGACGGCGGTTGCTGCGCCGGTCAGCGCCGTGATGGGGTCGAGCCCGAGCAGCGCCAGGCACAGCGCCAGCACGCCAATGGTCATGGTGATGAAAAAGGAGAATGTGAGGATCGAGCGAACGATTTCCTCGTCCAGGTTGTGCCCGTTGTATTGCTGGCGGATGACCGCGCGGGGGTGGATCAGTTGCTTGAAGTTGGCGCGGAGCAGCGAGTAGGCCACCTGGAAGCGAAACATCTTCAAGCCGCCCGAGGTCGAGCCCGAGCAGCCGCCGATGAAGGTCAGATAGAAGAAGGCTATCACTGCGAAACCGCCCCACTGGGTGTAGTCATCCACGGCGAAGCCGGTGGTGGTGACCACCGATACCACGCTGAAGGTGACGATGCGCAGTGCATCCAGTGCCGGCACATCGTTGTTCAGCCAGTACCAGCCGCTGAACAGCAGGCTCGTGATGGCCAGCATGAGCACGAATCCGCGCACCTGTTGGTCCTTGAGCAGCGCAGTGCGATGGCCGCGCAAGGTCATGACGTACAGCGTGAACGGCAGGCTGCCGAGGATCATGAAGAAGACTGCGACCCAGTGGGCGGAGGGGCCGAACTTGCCCATCGAGGCGTCCGAGGTGGAGAAACCGCCGGTAGCGACGGTGGACATCGCATGGTTGATGGCATCGAAGGCGCTCATGCCGGTCAGCAGGAAGGCGATGAAAGCCGCAAGCGTGAAGGCCACGTAGATCATCAGCAGGTACTGGCCAGCAATATGCGAACGCGGCATGACCTTTTCCGACCAGTCGGAGGATTCGGTCTGAAACAGCCTCATGCCACCAACCCGCAGCAACGGCAGGATCGCGATGGCCATACCGATGAAGCCGATGCCGCCCAGCCAGTGCAGCAGCGAGCGCCACATGAGCAGGCCGGGCGAAGCGTTGTCCAGCCCGGAAATTACCGTGGCGCCGGTGGTGGTGATGCCGGACATGGTTTCGAAGAACGCGTCGGAGTAGCTGACATGCTGGATCAGCATCAGCGGTAGCGCGGCGAAGCAGCACACCACTACCCAGCTGATGGTGGTCAGGAAGTACATGTCGCGCGGTCGCAGCTGGGTATTGGCCGGCCTGCCCGGGGCGACGAGCGCGAAACCACAGGAAAAGGTGATCAGGCTACCCCAGATGAACGCCTGCAGATCATCGGTGCGTTCGAATACGAGCAAGGTCAGCATGGGAATGATCATGCTCACGGCCAGCGTGATCAGGAAAATGCCGAGGATGAAACCGATGATGCGCAGGGTCGGCAAAGCCATGTAGGGGTGCTCGGCACGGTGGGGAAGAGGGCGGACATTCTACCCGCGTCGTTGCCGCAGTAAACCGCTCGGCGGTTGCGCGAAAAATGTTTTCGCGGCGCGCTCGAGGGCTCTTCCCAAGCGCATTGGCATGAATAGAATAGCCGCCCGGGCGCCGGCCCATTCCGGTATCTGGGTGTTCACCTCTCATGTCCATCGACAATCCCTGCCTCACGTGCGGCGCCTGCTGCGCGTATTTTCGTGTGTCCTTCTATTTTGGTGAATGCGTGTCGGCGGGCGGCGCGGTGCCCGACCATCTGACCGTCCAGGTATCGCCGTTCCATGCCGCCATGCTCGGCACCGACAGCAAACCCGCGCGCTGCGTCGGCCTGCTCGGTGACGTCGGCTGTGGGGTCCGTTGCAGCATGTACGAGCAGCGTTCGAGCACCTGCCGCGAGTTCGAGGCCTCGTGGGAGAACGGCGAGCACAATCCGCACTGCGATGCCGCCCGTGCTGCCCATGGCCTGCCACCGCTGGTGCCGCCGCTGCAGCCGCATCTGTCGCCGGATCGTGTGGCCTGAATCGGGAGATCGACTGAACTGTCGGCCAACCATCACTCGCGACAAGGCGGCAACTGCCTCTAGAATGTCCGACCGCCTTAGGAGGTAATGGATGGACGCTCTGGACCTGCTGCTCAACCGCGTTTCGGTCACCCGCCTGTGCGAACCGGCTCCCACCGCCGATCAGCTCGACCTGATGTTCCGTGCCGGACTGCGCGCTCCGGACCATGGTCAACTACACCCGTGGCGCTTCCTGATCATCGAAGGTGATGCCCGCCACAAGCTCGGCGAGCTGTTCGCCGAGGCCCTGCGTGTGCGCAATGCCGATGCTGCCGAGGAGGCGTTGCAGAAAGCGCGCAACATGCCGTTGCGGGCACCGATGTTGGTGCTGGTGATCGCCAGCGTGAAGCCGCATCCGAAGGTGCCTGAAGGCGAGCAGGTACTCGCTGCCGGCTGCGCGGCGCATGGTCTGCTGCTCGCCGCGCATGCCCAGGGCATCGGAGCGGTGTGGCGCACCGGGGAGTTTTCCTACGATCCGCGGGTGCTCGAGGGGCTCGGGTTGACCGAGCAGGAGCGCCTGCTGGGCTTCCTCTATCTGGGTACACCGGAAGGGCGCGTGCGCAGCGCGCCGGTTCTCGCACCCGAAGAGTTCGTCCAGCGTTGGACCGGTCAGTGAGACGCCAGATCGTCTGAAGTCCTGCTCGCCACGCCAGTCAGCGGTAGATGCAGGCTGGCGACGAAGCCGCCGTCGGGGTGATTGGCCAGGTGCAGGCGGCCGCCGTGGCGCTCGGCAGCGCGCCTGGCGATGGCCAGTCCAAGGCCATGCCCTGCCGCGGTCTGGCCCGGAGCGCGAAAGAAGGGTTCGCTGAGCTGGGACAGATGCTCGTTGGCGACGCCGGGGCCATGGTCGCGAATGCTGATCACCAGATTCATACCGTCGCGCTGTGCGCAAATCTCTACCGGTTCGCCCTCGGGATTGAAGCGCAGGGCATTGCGCAGCAGATTGTCCAGCGCACGCTCGAGCATATCCGGCCAGCCGGTGTACGAGACGTCGGGCTCGACACGACTGTCGATGCGTTGCGCCGGGGCAATGATTCGGGCGTTGTCCTTCAATTGCTCGAACATTTCGGACAGGTCGATGGCGCTTGCTGCACCTGGCTCGGCATCCAGCCGTGAGAGTTCGAGGATCTCGCTGATCAATGCTTCCAGCCGGTCACATTCCTTGGCCAGACGTGGCCAGATCACCTCGCGTTCGCTCGGGGTGGCGCGTTCGGCCAGGCCCAGGGCAATGCGCAGCCGCGCCAGTGGCGAGCGAAGCTCGTGGGACACGTCGCGCAGCAGCTGGCGCTGGCTGCCGATCAGCGCCTGCAGGCGCGCACCCATGCGGTTGAAATCGCTGGCCAGCACACCGAGTTCGTCACGGCGTTTGGCCAGCCGAGCCAGGGATTGCTGTTGATAGGTCGTCTGGCCAAGGTCGTGTACTGCCCGGCGCAGGCGATCCAGCGGACGGGTAATGGAGAGCGTCAGCAGCAGGCTGAAACCGGTCAGTACCACCAGTGCGATGCCCAGTGCGCTGAGCGGCCAGGCCAGGCTGCCACGATGCCAGGCCTGCAATTCCGGATACGGGATGCGGTAGATGAACAGGTAGGTTTCGCCGCTGGTTGGGCTCGTATAGTCGGCCGTCAGGCGTCGCCAGGGCAGTTGTCGGTCGCGGTTCTGATGACGGGCTTCGAAGGCCGCAGCCCGGGCCGGAAAGGTGCCACGGATGATCGGCTGGCCATTCTCCGCCAACACCTGCACATCGACCCGCGCGCGATGGCGGTGCTGCTCGAGCAGCCGCTGTGCGGCCTGCGGGCCCTGTCGTTCGTAGACTTCGGTCCAGGTCTCGGCCAGGCCCTGCAAGCCCGGGTGGCGGCTCAGAATCCAGGCATCCTGGTTCAACGCGTGGCCGAGCAGCATCGCCAGGCCGGCGACCAGGGCAATGGCCAGCCAGAAGGTTGCGAATATGCGCCAGAACAGTGATCGCACCGGGTCTCTCCACGGCGAAAGCCCGGCAGTTTCCGCCCATCAATTTTGATTGATGGGCAGAAACTGCCGGGCGGGCATCAATGGACCGCGGGATCAGTTCTTCTGATCGCGCTCGGCCTTCCATTTGAGGAACTCGGCGCGTTCGGCGCGCTTGTCTTCCATTTTCTTCAGGCCTTCATCGAAGGCTTTCTGCTGTTCCGGCTTGAGCAGCGCGCGCATGCTCTGGTGGGTCTTTTCGCGGCTGGCGTCCAGATCTTTCTGCATGGCCTGACGCTCGGCTTCCGGCAGCTTGTCGAGGTATCGCTGGGTGATCGCCTGGCGCTGCTTCATCTGTTCGCCCATCAGCTTGCGCATTTCGCGCTGCTGTTCCCTGGTCAGGTCCAGGTCCTGGAACATGTGCGGGGCTCTTTTGCCGCCATGGGGGCCGTCGTGCATACCGCCGGGCATGGCGAAGGCGAGGGCGGGCAGGGCGGTGGCGATGAACAGGGCTACGAGTGACTTGCGCATGATGAAGCTCTCCTATGTATGGAAACCGGTCGTGCCGCAGCGGTATTGAAGAAGCTGGTGGCTGTTCGGTGACCGGATGAGTTCAGTCTACGTAGCGCAAGGTCAAGGGCGGTCAGCCCTGGGTAAAGCCTCGGTAAAGACGATCAGCCGATGCCGATCAGGCCGAGTAAAGATAGCCACGGCTGCGCAGGGCAACGATCCGCGGGCGACCGTCGGTGTGTGGGCCCAGCTTGCGTCGCAGGTTGCTGACATGCATGTCCAGGCTGCGGTCGTAGAGTGTGAGCTTGCGACCCAGTGCATGCTGGGCAAGGGCCTGCTTGTCGATCGGCTCGCCGGGTTGGGCCAGCAGCGCCTCGAGGATGCGGCCTTCGGACAGCGTCAGACTGATGTCATGCCCTCCGATGTTGGCAACGCCGCGGGCCGGGCTGTAGCTGAGGTCGCCAAGCTCGAGCTGACTGGGCTGCGCCGCCGGTTGGCTGCGGCGCAGCACGGCGCGCAGGCGCGCAGTCAGTTCGCGCGGGTCGCAGGGCTTGGCCAGATAGTCGTCGGCGCCGAGCTCGAGTCCGAGGATGCGGTCCAGCGGTTCGCCCCGGCCCGACAGCATCAGCACCGGCAGTTCCGGATGTTCGCTACGCAGCTGCTTGAGCAATTCGAGACCGCTGCCGTCCGGCAGCATCACGTCCAGCACCACCGCGGCGGGCGGGTGCTGCGCCAACGCCTGCTTCGCGCTCTGCCCGTCATGGCAGGCACGGGCGACGAAGCCCTCCTGTGCGAGCCAGCTGATCAGCAGCTCGCACAGTTCCTGGTCGTCATCGATAAGCAGTAATTCGCTCATGTTTGCCTGTACTCAGTTGAGCCACTGGCGCCGACGCCGGCTGCGCGTCACCAGCAGACCCAGAACGAAACTGCTGACACCGACGGCTCCACCTACCGCGAACCATTGCTGCTGCTCGTTCAGCAGCGCCGGAAGAACCTTCGACTGCTCGGCCTGCAGCTGCATGCGCAGTCGGCGGTTTTCCTCGCGCAGGCGTAGCAGCAGTGCTTCGGTGGTATCGCTGGCCAGTCGTGTCGCCTGGGGGGCGGGGTCGGTTTGCTGCGCCTCGGCCGGCGCGGATTCTTCGGGCTCGGTGGTTTCCAAAGCCGGAAGGGCCGGCTCGGTTGGCACTTCTTCAGCCTGCAGCGCTGGCGCCAGCAGGATCAGGGCAAGCAGCAGGGAAAGCGGTCGTTGACGCATCGGAACTCCTATTTCCTTACGAGGCCGTGGAAGCCCAACGGCCGGGCGGATTCGCTATCCCCGCTGTGTCGGCTCAGGGCAGCACTTTCTTGAAGGGCTTGACCACCACATTCACGTAAACGCCGGCGGCCTTGTATGGATCGGCGTCCGCCCACTGCTGCGCGGCTTCCAGCGAATCGAACTCGGCGACCACCAGGCTGCCGCTGAAACCGGCTTCGCCCGGGTCGTTGCTGTCGATCGCAGGGTGCGGGCCGGCGAGCACCAGGCGACCCTCATTCTTCAGCTGTTCCAGGCGCGCCAAGTGGGCCGGGCGGGTGGCGAGGCGGTCCTGCAGGGAGTTCGGTGCGTCGGTGGCGATAACGGCGTACAGCATGGTCGTTCCTCGTTCGCGTGGGTTGCGGCGGTAAAGGGAAATTTGCATCCACGCCGGGCAGCGCGGGCGTCTGCCGAGCCCGGCGTTGACGTCCGCAGGCCGGCAGCGCGGCATCATAGCAAACGGCGCCTGGCGGGAAACTGCCGAGACCGACGACGCATCGCACGCCAAGCGGCATCGGCTGTCGAAGCAGAAGGTTTGCCGCGGCGGGCACCGTTGGCGCGAGCCAAAGCCCCGGCGCGGCGTTAGACTAGCCAGCCGTTCGCCCGCTCTGTCTTGCTCGAGCTGGGTTTTCGGACAGTTTTTTTCGAGGTGCCAGCACCTCACTGGAGTGCGTTACCTGATGATCGTCGATCTGCATTGCCACAGCACCGCCTCCGATGGCGTGCTGGCGCCCGCCAAGCTGGTGGAGCGCGCCCACGGGCGCGGCGTCCAGCTGCTGGCGCTTACCGACCACGACACCGTCGACGGCCTCGCCGAGGCGCGGACTGCCGCGCAGGCGCTGGGTATGCAGCTGGTCAATGGCATCGAGCTCTCGTGCCTGTGGAACGGGGCTACCATTCATGTATTGGGCTATGGGTTTACCACCGATGCACCGGCACTGCAGCAGGCGATCGCGCAGCTGCACGAAGGGCGCTGGCGCCGGGCCGAGCAGATTGCTCAACGGCTCGAAGCGAAGGGCATGCCGGGCGCTTTGGAAGGCGCTCGGGCGATCCAGCAGGAGCTGGGTGACAGCGGCAACGCGCCGGCCCGCCCACATTTTGCGGAGTTTCTGGTGCGTGCCGGCCATGTGCGCGACCGTGCCGAAGCGTTTCGCAAGTGGCTCGGCTCGGGCAAGCTCGGCGACGTCAAGCAGCATTGGCCGAGCCTCGAGCAGACGGTTCGGACCTTGCGCGAGGCGGGCGCCTGGATCAGCCTGGCGCACCCGTGGCAATACGACTTCACCCGCAGCAAGCGGCGTCGGTTGGTGATCGATTTCGCCCAAGCCGGCGGTCATGCGCTGGAGGTGGTCAATGGCATGCAGCCGCTGGAGCAGGTCGGCGGATTGTCGATCCTGGCGCGCGAGTTCGGCCTGATGGCCACCGTGGGTAGCGACTTCCACGCGCCGGGCGACTGGTCCGAGTTGGGGCTGTACCGCAACCTGCCGGAGGATCTGTCACCACTCTGGAGACATTTCGACCATGAGCGCCGCTTACCTGCTGCCAGCTGAACAGGGAGTTCCCATGAGCCAGTTCTTTCAGATCCATCCGGACAACCCGCAGCCACGCCTGATCAAGCAGGCCGTGGACATCATCCGCAAGGGCGGGGTGGTGGTGTATCCCACCGATTCCAGTTATGCCATCGGCTGCTCGATGGGCAACAAGGCCGGCATCGAGCGCATCCGCCGGCTGCGCCAGCTCGACGACAAGCACAACTTCACCCTGGCCTGTCGCGACCTGTCGCAGCTGGGCCTGTTCGCCAAGGTCGATACCGCTGCCTTCCGCCTGCTCAAGGCGCATCTGCCTGGGCCCTACACGATCATCCTGTCGGCCACCCGCGAAGTGCCGCGCATGTTGCTGCATCCCAAGCGCCGCACCATCGGCCTGCGTGTGCCCGCGCAGCCGATCGCCCAGGCGCTGCTGGAGGAACTCGGTGAGCCGCTGATGAGCGTTAGCCTGATCCTGCCGGGCGAAGAGCTGCCAATGAGCGATCCGTACGAGATGCGCGACGCGCTGGAGCATCAGGTAGACCTGATCATCGATGGCGGGTACGGTGGTCTGGAGGCCTCGACCGTAATCAGCCTGGTCGATGACCAGCCCGAGGTGGTGCGGGTCGGCTGCGGCGATCCCGAACCCTTCATGGCCTGAGCCTGAATGGCATGTATGCCGGTACAACATCATCTGGCCTGGGCGGTGAGTGGATTGAGCCAAGTTCGGATGCCAACGTTGACCAACTGAACTTACCAAGCAAGCCAATTAACCAAGGACACCCTTTTGAGCTCCATGGATTCACAGCGGCGCGTGGTTTCCGGCATGCGTCCCACGGGCCGACTTCACCTCGGTCACTACCACGGTGTATTGAAGAACTGGGTCAGGCTGCAGCACGAGTACGAGTGCTTCTTCTGTATCGTTGACTGGCACGCGCTGACCACCGACTACGAATGCTCCGGCGAAATCTCGCAGAACGTGATGGACATGGCGGTGGATTGGTTGGCGGCCGGGGTCAGTCCGAGTTCGGCGACGCTGTTCATCCAGTCCCAGGTTCCCGAGCACGCCGAGCTGCATCTCTTGCTGTCGATGATCTGCCCGCTGGGTTGGCTGGAGCGGGTGCCGTCCTACAAGGAGCTGCAACAGAGCCTGCAGGACAAAAACCTCGACACCTATGGCTTTCTCGGCTACCCGCTGCTGCAGGCGGCCGACATCCTGCTCTACCGTGCCGGGCTGGTGCCGGTGGGAGCGGACCAGCTGCCGCATATCGAGTTCGCCCGCGACGTGGCGCGGCGCTTCAATCACCTCTATGGCCGCGAAGCGGATTTCGAGGACAAGGCCGAAGCGGCAATCCGCAAGCTCGGCAAGAAGACCTCCAAGCTCTACGTCAGCCTGCGCAAGAGCTATCAGGAGCAGGGCGACGTCGAGGCGCTGAACACTGCCCGTGCGCTGATCAAGGAGCAACAGACCATCACCATCGGCGACCAGGAGCGGTTGTTCGGCTACCTGGAAGGCTGCGGCAAGCTGCTGTTGCCGGAGCCGCAGGCACTGCTTGGCGAGTCACCGAAGCTGTCCGGGCTCGACGGCGGCAAGATGGCCAAATCCAACAGCAATGCGATCTATCTGCGCGACACGCCGAACGAGATCGAGGAGAAAATCCGCCGCATGCCCACCGACCCGGCGCGCGTACACCGTAGCGACCCCGGCGAGCCGACGCGCTGCCCGGTGTGGCAGATGCATCAGGCGCATTCCGAGGAGGCGGTGTGCCAGTGGGCCGAGCAGGGCTGTCGCAGCGCCGGCATCGGCTGCCTGGAATGCAAGGCGCCGCTGATCGATTCGATCAAGGCGGACCTGGCGCCGCTGCAGGAACGCGCGTTGGATTACGAGCAGAATCCGGATCTGGTGCGCAGCATCCTCGCCGAGGGGGCGGAGCACGCACGCGACGAAGCCCGCGAGACGCTGATCGAAGTCCGGCAGGCGATGGGCCTGACCTACCGCTGACACGCGCCCGCCGCTTTCGAGGATGATCATGCAGACCGAACCCCAGAGCCCCGAACTGACTCAGCCCGGCGAGCAGCTGCGCCTGGCGCTGGTCTATGGCGAGGCGGTGACCGAGCTGCCGCTGGACCTGTACATACCGCCGGATGCGCTGGAAGTCTTTCTCGAAGCGTTCGAAGGCCCGTTGGACCTGCTGCTCTATCTGATCCGCAAGCAGAACATCGACATCCTCGACATCCCGGTGGCGGAAATCACCCGCCAGTACATGGGCTACGTCGAGCTGATGAAATCGGTGCGTCTGGAACTGGCCGCCGAATACCTGGTGATGGCCGCCATGCTCGCCGAGATCAAGTCGCGCATGTTGTTGCCGCGCTCGGCCGAAGCCGCCGAAGAGGAAGACGACCCGCGCGCCGAGCTGATCCGCCGGCTGCAGGAATACGAGCGCTTCAAGGCCGCCGCCGAGGATCTGGACGAGCTGCCACGGGTCGGCCGCGACCTGCAGGTGCCACGCCTCGACGCCCCGGATGCCCGCGCGCGCAAGCTGCTGCCGGATGTCAGCCTGGAGGAACTGCTGGTATCCATGGCCGAGGTGCTGCGCCGTGCCGACATGTTCGAGAGCCACCAGGTGACCCGCGAGGCGCTGTCGACTCGTGAGCGCATGAGCGAGGTGCTCGAGCGGCTGAAGGGAGGCGGTTTCGTCCCGTTCGTCGCGCTGTTCCATGTGGAGGAAGGGCGCCTCGGTGTGGTGGTGACCTTCATGGCCGTGCTCGAGCTGATCAAGGAATCGCTGGTCGAGCTGGTGCAGAACGAGCCCTTCGCGCCTATCCATGTGCGCAGTCGAACCGAATAGATATTTGCAGGAGTCAACCGTGGACCTGTCCGATCCCAAAGATCTCGCTTCGCTGCTCGAAGCCTTTCTGCTCGCGTCCGGCAAGCCGCTCTCCCTGGAGCGCCTCGGCGAGCTGTTCGAGGAGCATGAACGACCTTCGTCGGCGCAGCTGAAGAAGGCCCTCGAAGTCCTGGACAAGTCCTGCAAGGGGCGCGCCTTCGAACTCAAGGAGGTGGCCAGCGGTTATCGTCTGCAGGTGCGCCAGCGCTTCTCGCCCTGGGTCGGGCGGCTCTGGGAGGAGCGTCCGCAGCGTTATTCCCGGGCGCTGCTGGAAACCCTGGCGCTGATCGCCTACCGCCAGCCCATCACCCGTGGCGAGATCGAGGACATTCGCGGCGTTGCGGTCAACAGCCAGATCGTCAAGACATTGCAGGAGCGCGAGTGGATTCGCGTGGTCGGTCATCGTGACGTGCCGGGGCGCCCGGCGATGTTCGCCACCACCCGACAGTTCCTCGACCATTTCAATCTGAAGAACCTCGACGAACTGCCGCCGCTGGCCGTGCTGCGGGAAATGGAGCCCGAGCTGCGCCCGTTGCTCGACGACGATGCGGCCGTGCCGGTCGCCCTGCAGACCCGCGCCGACGAGACGTTGGACGAGCCGCAGGCGCCCGCGCGCGAGCAGACCAGCTTCCGTAGCCTGCTGGCTGAACTCGATGGCATGGAACAGGGGCTCAAGACCGACTTCGACGACCTGCTCGAAGCGCAAGCCGCGGATATCGACTCCGACGAGGAGCAATCGACCCCCTGAGCCCAGGCATGTCGCCGGGGTGCCGGCGGCCTCGCTGCAGCCGGCCGCTGGGGGCATAGCTCTGCAGCTGCATGTCGTGCGCAACCATTGGCCTTGCGTCCTGTCCGAACGCCAACCGACTCCGGATGGTTTATGGTTGTCGAAGAACAAAATTCCGCAGCAGGAGAGACGCATGCACCCGCGAGTTCTGGAAGTCACCGAGCGCCTGGTCGAGCGCAGCCGCAAGACGCGTGAGCGTTACCTCGCGATGATGGCCGCCGCTGCCAGCGAGGGCCCTCAGCGAGGCGGGCTGCAATGCGCCAACTTCGCCCATGGCGTCGCCGGCTGCAATTCCACTCAGGACAAGCAGAGCCTGCGCCTGATGAACGCGGCGAACGTCGCGATCGTGTCGGCATACAACGATATGCTTTCGGCGCATCAGCCCTACGAGCATTTTCCGGAGATGATCCGCCAGGCGCTGCGCGAAATTGGTTCGGTCGGCCAGTTCGCCGGCGGCGTGCCGGCAATGTGCGACGGCGTGACCCAGGGCGAGGCGGGCATGGAGATGAGCCTGGCCAGTCGCGAAGTGATCGCCATGAGCACCGCGGTGGCGCTGTCGCACAACATGTTCGACGCCGCGCTGATGCTCGGCATCTGCGACAAGATCGTCCCCGGGCTGATGATCGGTGCGCTGCGCTTCGGCCATCTGCCGACGATCTTCGTACCGGGTGGGCCCATGCCATCGGGCATCCCCAACAAGGAAAAGGCCGCGGTGCGCCAGCGCTACGCCGAAGGCAAGGCGACTCGCGAGGAGCTGCTGGAATCGGAAATGAAGTCCTACCACAGCCCGGGCACCTGCACCTTCTACGGCACCGCCAACACCAATCAGGTGGTGATGGAGATCATGGGCCTGCACCTGCCGGGCTCCTCGTTCGTAAATCCCTACACGCCGCTGCGCGATGCGCTGACCCGCGAAGCCGCGCAGCAGGTCACCCGCCTGACCCATCAGGCTGGCAATTACACGCCGCTGTGCCAGGTGGTCGACGAGAAATCCATCGTCAATTCGGTGGTCGCGCTCAATGCCACGGGCGGTTCGACCAACCACACCCTGCATATTCCGGCGTTCGCTCGTGCTGCCGGCATCCAGCTGACCTGGCAGGACATGGCCGATCTTTCCGAGGTGGTGCCGACGCTGGCCAAGGTCTACCCCAACGGCCAGGCCGACGTGAACCATTTCCATGCCTGCGGCGGCGTGCCCTTCATGGTGCGCACGCTGCTCGACGCCGGGCTGCTGCATGAGGATGTGCACACGGTGGTCGGCAAGGGCCTGCGCCGCTATATCCAGGAGCCGTTCCTCGACGGTGACAAGCTGGTATGGCGCGATGGGTCCGCTCAGAGTCTGGACGAAACCATCCTGCGTCCGGCGGAGCGGCCTTTCTCGCCGGAGGGCGGCCTGCGCGTGCTGGAAGGCAACCTGGGGCGCGGCGTGACCAAGATCTCGGCCGTGGCGCCGGAGCATCGTGTGGTCGAGGCGCCGGCACGGGTGTTCATCGACCAGAGCGAGCTGGCAGCCGCTTTCAAGGCCGGCGAGCTGGAGCGCGATTTCATCGCCGTGGTGCGTTTCCAGGGGCCGAAGGCCAATGGCATGCCGGAGTTGCACAAACTCACGCCGTTCCTCGGCGTGCTGCAGGACCGCGGTTACAAGGTGGCGCTGGTCACCGACGGGCGCATGTCCGGCGCCTCCGGCAAGGTGCCGGCGGCGATCCATGTCTGCCCCGAGGCGCTGGATGGTGGCCCGCTGGCGCGAGTCCGCGATGGCGACATCATCCGCGTCGATGGCGAGACCGGCGAGCTGCGGGCGCTGGTCGATCCGGACGAGTGGGCCGCGCGGGAACCGGCGATTCGCCCTGAAGACATGGGCATCGGCTGTGGTCGCGAGTTGTTCGCCTTCATGCGCGCCTCGTTCAGCACGGCGGAGCAGGGCGCCAGCGCGTTCACCGAGAGTCTGGAGGCGCTCAAGTGAAGACAGCGCTGGTTGGCGACATCGGTGGTACCAATGCACGCTTCGCGCTGTGGCGCGATCAGCGGATCGAGCAGATTCGCGTGCTGCCCACGGCAGACCATGCGCGTCCGGAGCTGGCAATCCGCGCCTACCTCGACGAAGTGGGCCAGCCGCTGGATGCGCTGGAAGCGGTATGCCTGGCCTGTGCCGGGCCGGTGAGCGGCGATCACTTCCGCTTCACCAACAACCACTGGCAGCTGAGTCGACAGGCGTTCTGCCGCGAACTGGGCCTGAAGGATCTGCTTCTGATCAACGACTTCACCGCCATGGCCCTCGGTATGACCCGGCTGCGCGATGACGAGCGCGTCACGGTCCGCGAGGGCGAGCCTGAACCGGGCCGGCCGCGTCTGGTCATAGGCCCCGGCACCGGGTTGGGGGTTGCCGGGCTGCTGCCGCTGGTGGGCGGCGGCTGGCGCGCCTTGCCGGGCGAGGGTGGGCATATCTGTCTGCCGATCGGCAGCGAGCGCGAGGCGGCGATCTGGACGCAGCTGCACCGCGCACAGGGCCATGTGAATGCCGAAGCCGTGCTCAGCGGGCCGGGATTGCTGACGCTTTATCGTGCCTGTTGCGCGTTGGATGGCCGAGCGGCCGAACACGACTCTCCGGCCGGGATCACCAAGGCCGCGCTGGCTGGCGAGCCGTACGCCGTGGCCGTGCTGGAGCAATTCTGCCGCTGGCTGGGACGCATCGTCGGTGACAACGTGCTGACGCTCGGTGCACGCGGCGGGGTATATATCGTCGGCGGCGTGGTACCGCGCTTCGCCGAGTTCTTCATGCACAGCGGCTTTTGCGATGCCCTGTGCGAGAAGGGCCAAATGAGTGGCTATTTCGATCGCCTGCCGGTATGGCTGGTGACCGCGCCTTATCCGGGCCTGGAAGGCGCCGGCGTGGCGTTGCAATCGCTGCTGGAGGGCGTCTAGGCGGCTGGCAGGGAAAGGCGACGGGCGATCGGATAACAACAAGAAAAGGGACGTGACGTGAGCCAAGCAGGTAAGAACATCCTTCTGGTCGACGACGATCAGGAAATCCGCGAACTGCTGCAGACCTATCTCAGCCGCTCGGGCTTTCAGGTCCGCGGCGTGCCGGACGGCGCGCAGTTTCGCAGCGCGCTGTGCGCCGAACCGGCCGATCTGGTGATACTCGACGTGATGCTGCCCGACGAGGACGGCTTCAGTCTGTGCCGCTGGATTCGCCAGCACGAGCGGCTGGCCTCGATGCCAATCATCATGCTCACCGCCAGTTCCGACGAGGCCGACCGGGTGGTCGGTCTAGAGCTGGGCGCCGACGATTACCTCGGCAAGCCGTTCAGCCCACGCGAGCTGCTGGCGCGGATCAAGGCCCTGCTGCGACGGGTCAGCTTCGCCCAGGAGCGCGGCAGCGATGTGCTGGCCTTCGATGAATGGCGGCTGGACATGATCAGCCACCGGCTGTTCCACGCCGATGGCGAGGAAGTCTTTCTGTCCGGTGCCGATTTCGCGTTGCTCAAGCTGTTTCTCGATCATCCGCAGCAAATCCTCGACCGCGACACCATTGCCAACGCCACCCGCGGGCGCGAGGTGATGCCGCTGGAGCGCATCGTCGACATGGCGGTCAGTCGCCTGCGCCAGCGCCTGCGCGACACCGGCAAGTCGCCGCGGCTGATCCGCACGGTACGTGGCAGCGGTTACTTGTTGGCTACCCAGGTGACGCCGCACCATGAATCTGCGCACTGAGCGGCGGCGCCTGCGGCTGGTGCCGCGCTCGCTGCTCGGACGCATGCTGTTGCTGACCCTGCTCGCGGTGCTGCTGGCGCAAGGGCTGTCGAGCCTGATCTGGCTATCGCAGCTGCGCGCCAGCCAGATGGAGGGGCTGCTGGCCAGCGCCCGCAGCCTGGCGCAGTCGATGGGGGCGAGCGTCAGCTACTTCCGCTCGCTGCCGCTAGGCTACCGACCACTGGTGCTGGACCAGCTGCGCAGCATGGGCGGCACGCGCTTCTTCGTCTCGCTCAACGACAAGCCGCTGGAGATGAAGATCCTGCCGGAGACGCCACGCAAGCGGGCGGTGCTGCACGAGGTGGAGCAGGTGCTGCGCCAGCGCCTGGGCGGCGCGGTGGACCTGACCATCGAGTTCGTCAGCCCCGACGATCTGCGCATCTTCAACAGCGGCATCAAGCTCGAGGAACTGCCACGCTCCTGGGCCCACTACGCGCTGGGTTTCGAACCGCTGGCGCCGCCGGTGCTGGTGACGCAGATCCAGATCGCGCCGCAGGAGTGGCTCTACCTCGCCTCGCTGATGCCGGCACCCTACGTCAGCCTGGAAGACGAGGGGCTGCCGGTGCAGCAGCTGTGGTTCATCGTGCTGACCAGCGCCTTCCTGCTGCTGTTCATCGGCCTGCTGGTTCGCTGGCAGAGCCGGCCATTGAAGCGCCTGGCCAAGGCGGCGCGGGAGCTGTCAGTGGGAGGCGAAGTGCGGCCGCTGGCCGAGATCGGAGCCAGCGAGATCGTCGAGGTCAGCCGCGCCTTCAACAACATGCGCGAGCGCATAAGTCGCTATCTGACCGAGCGTGGCCAGTTGTTCAGCGCCATCTCCCACGACCTGCGTACGCCCATCACACGGCTGCGGCTGCGGGTCGAACTGCTGGAGGACGAGGCCCAGCAAGTCAAGTTCAACCGCGATCTCGACGAACTGGAGCTGCTGGTCAAGGGCGCCCTGCAGTGCGTGAAGGACACCGATATCCACGAGAACATCGAGGCGGTGGATCTCAATCTGCTGCTCGAACACATCGTCGAGCCCTACCAGGCCTGCGACCAGACCCGCGTGACTCTGGATGGACGCGCGCTGGCGACCTACCCCGGCAAGCCGCTGGCACTCAAGCGCTGCATCGGCAACCTGCTGGACAACGCCCTGAAGTATGGCGAGCGCGCCCACCTGCACGTCGAGGACGGCAAAGAGGCGCTGGTGCTGCACGTCGACGACGAGGGGCCGGGCGTGCCGGAGCAGCGCCTGGAGCAGGTTTTCGAACCCCATGTACGGCTCTCCGGCCAGCAGCAGGGCTACGGCCTGGGGCTGGGTATCGCGCGCAATATCGCCCATGCCCACGGTGGCGAGCTGAGCATGCGCAACCTGCAGCAGGGAGGGCTGAGGGTGACCCTGACGCTGCCGCGCTGATCCGGCTCAGTGCGCCCCGTTACGATCACTGCGGCTTTGTAACGGCTCTGTGACCATCGGCCATCCCTTCGTTACCCAATGTCCATTTTTCCGGGCATAGACTCGGTCCATCGCAAGCGACCCACGACTTGCAGGATAAAAACAAGAAGGTACTCCTCCATGAATGCGATCCATCGTCTCGCTCTTTCCGTTTCCCTTGCCCTGCCATTGCTCGCCCACGCCGGTGAGGTCGAAGTTCTGCACTGGTGGACCTCCGGCGGCGAGAAGCGCGCCGCCGACACCCTGCAAAAGATGGTCGAGCAGAAAGGCCATACCTGGAAGGATTTCGCCGTCGCCGGTGGTGGTGGCGAGGCCGCCATGACCGTACTGAAAACCCGCGCCGTTTCCGGCAATCCGCCATCGGCCGCGCAGATCAAGGGCCCCGACATCCAGGAGTGGGGCGAACTCGGTCTGCTCGCCAACCTCGACGACACCGCCAAGGCCGAGCGCTGGGACGAGCTGCTGCCCAAGCAGGTCAGCAAGATCATGCAGTACGACGGCTCCTATGTGGCCGTGCCGGTCAACGTGCACCGGGTCAACTGGCTGTGGATCAACCCCGAGGTGTTCGAGAAGGCCGGCGCCACGCCGCCGAAGACCCTCGACGAGTTCTTCGCCGCTGCCGAGAAGCTCAAGGCCGCCGGCTTCGTACCGGTCGCCCACGGCGGTCAGCCGTGGCAGGACGGCACCGTGTTCGAGGGCTTCGTGCTCAGCATTCTCGGACCGGAGGATTACCACAAGGCATTCGTCGAGCTGGACGAGGACACCCTGACCGGCGACAAGATGGTCCAGGCGTTCACGGCGTTGAAGAAACTGCGTGACTACATAGACGCCGATGCCGCCGGTCGCGAGTGGAACCGCGCCACCGGCATGCTCATCGACGGCAAGGCCGGCATGCAGATCATGGGCGACTGGGCCAAGAGCGAGTTCACCGCCGCCAACAAGGTCGCCGGCAAGGACTACCAGTGCCTGCCGTTTCCCGGCACCCAGGGCAGCTTCACCTACAACATTGATTCCCTGGCGATGTTCAAGCTGAGCGACGATGACAACCGCAAGGCCCAGGAAGATCTGGCGCGCGCCGTACTGCAACCGGAGTTCCAGACCTTCTTCAACCAGAACAAGGGCTCCATCCCGGTTCGTCAGGACCAGGACATGAGCGAGTTCGACGCCTGCGCCCAGCAGTCGATGAAGGATTTCAAGGCGGCGGCCCAGGGCAGCGGCCTGCAACCCAGCCTGACCCACGGCATGGCCGCGTCGAGCTACGTGCAGGGCGCGGTGTTCGATGTCGTGACCAACTTCTTCAACGACCCCAAGGCCGATCCGCAAAAGGCGGCCAGGCAGCTGGCGGCGGCGATCCAGGCCGTGCAGTGACGCCAAGGGCGGACCGCGCCCGCCCGATTTCCCGAACCGTTGTCCCGGTACAGGCCAAGGCCCGTGCCGCGGGTGACGACATCCCGGATTCTGACGAGGGATCACATCCATGAGCTCCATCGCGCTTCCCGCCAGGCCCGCCAAGGTCTCGCCGCTCGATGCCCTGCAGCGCTGGCTGCCCAAGCTGGTACTGGCGCCGAGCATGCTGATCGTGCTGGTCGGCTTCTATGCCTACATCGGCTGGACCTTCCTGCTCTCGTTCACCAACTCACGCTTCATGCCCAGCTACAAGTGGGCCGGTCTGCAACAGTACGAGCGGCTGTGGGACAACGATCGCTGGTGGGTCGCGAGCCAGAACCTGCTGGTATTCGGCGGCCTGTTCATCGCCATCAGCCTGTTCATTGGCGTCGTACTTGCCGTGCTGCTGGACCAGCGCATCCGCCGCGAGGGGCTGATCCGCACCATCTACCTGTACCCCATGGCGCTGTCGATGATCGTCACCGGCACCGCCTGGCAGTGGCTGCTCAACCCTGGCCTGGGGCTGGACAAGCTGCTGCGCGACTGGGGCTGGGAGGGCTTTCGCTTCGACTGGCTGGTGGACCCGGATCGGGTCATCTATTGCCTGGTGATCGCCGCCGTGTGGCAGGCCTCGGGCTTTGTCATGGCGCTGTTCCTCGCCGGTCTGCGCAGCGTCGATCAGTCGATCATCCGCGCCGCCCAGGTGGACGGCGCCAGCCTGCCCACCATCTACCTGCGCATCGTGCTGCCGAGCCTGCGCCCGGTGTTCTTCAGTGCGCTGATGATTCTTGCCCACATTGCGATCAAGAGCTTCGACCTGGTGGCGGCGATGACCGCTGGCGGCCCCGGCTATTCCAGCGACCTGCCAGCGATGTTCATGTACACGCACACCTTCACCCGTGGCCAGATGGGGCTGGGGGCGGCGAGCGCCATGCTGATGCTCGGCGCGGTGATGGCAATCATCGTGCCGTACCTGTATTCCGAGCTGAGGAACAAGCGCCATGTCTGACTTCGCGCAACCGCGCCTGACCCTCGGGCGCCTGACCATCCACGCCACGCTGCTGCTGGCCTGTGCCGTCTATCTGGTGCCGCTGATCGTGATGCTGCTGACCAGCTTCAAGACGCCGGAAGACATCCGCACCGGCAACCTGCTGAGCTGGCCGGAGGCGTTCACGGCCGTGGGCTGGCTGACCGCCTGGGATGCCGTTGGTGGCTACTTCTGGAATTCGGTGAAGATCGTCATTCCTGCGGTGATGATCTCCACCGCACTCGGTGCCATCAACGGCTACGTGCTGTCGATGTGGCGTTTCCGCGGCTCGCAGCTGTTCTTCGGTCTGCTGCTGTTTGGCTGCTTCCTGCCGTTCCAGGTGATCCTGCTGCCGGCGTCCTTCACCCTCGGCAAGCTCGGCCTGGCCAATACCACCACCGGTCTGGTGCTGGTCCACGTGGTCTACGGGCTGGCCTTCACCACGCTGTTCTTCCGCAACTTCTACGTCAGCGTGCCGGAAGCGCTGGTGCGCGCGGCGCGGCTGGATGGCGCCGGTTTCTTCACCATCTTCGGGCGCATCCTGCTGCCGATGTCGGTACCGATCATCATGGTCTGCCTGATCTGGCAGTTCACCCAGATCTGGAACGACTTCCTCTTCGGCGTGGTGTTCGCCAGCGGCGATACCCAGCCGGTCACCGTGGCGCTGAACAACCTGGTCAATACCAGCACCGGCGCCAAGCAATACAACGTCGACATGGCCGCCGCGATGATTGCCGGCCTGCCCACGCTGGTGGTTTACGTGATCGCCGGCAAGTACTTCCTGCGCGGGCTCACTGCCGGCGCCGTCAAGGGTTGAGGAGAACAACGATGGCTTCCCTGGAACTGCGCAACGTTCAAAAGAATTATGGCAACAGCCAGATCGCAACGCTCAAGGACATCGCGCTGAAGATCGACGCCGGTGAGTTCCTGATTCTCGTCGGCCCCTCCGGCTGCGGTAAATCCACCCTGATGAACTGCATCGCCGGGCTGGAGAATATCACCGGCGGCGAGATCCTCGTCGACGGCGAGGACATCAGTCAGGCCAGCCCGAAGGATCGGGACATTGCCATGGTGTTCCAGTCCTATGCGCTCTATCCGACCATGAGCGTGCGCGACAACATCGCCTTCGGCCTGAAGATGCGCAAGGTGCCGGCGGCGAAGATCGAGGAGGAGGTGGCACGGGTCGCCAAGCTGCTGCAGATCGAACCGCTGCTGGAACGCAAGCCGTCGCAACTGTCCGGCGGTCAGCAGCAGCGCGTGGCCATGGGTCGGGCGCTGGCGCGGCGGCCGAAGATCTATCTGTTCGACGAGCCGTTGTCGAACCTCGACGCCAAGCTGCGGGTGGAGATGCGCACAGAGATCAAGCTGATGCACCAACGGCTGAAAACCACCACGGTGTATGTCACCCATGACCAGATCGAGGCAATGACCCTCGGCGACAAGGTCGCGGTGATGAAGGACGGTGTGATCCAGCAGTTCGGTACCCCCCACGAGATCTACAACAACCCGGCCAACCTGTTCGTCGCGAGCTTCATCGGCTCGCCGCCGATGAACTTCGTGCCGCTGCGCATTCGTCAGCGTGACGGCCGCTGGGTGGGCGTGCTCAACAGCGAGCAGGGCAGTTGCGAGCTGCCGCTGCCGATCACCAGTGACGAAGGTCTGCGTGACCGGGAGCTCATTCTGGGCATTCGCCCCGAACAGATCGGCCTGTCGAATGGCTCTGCGGCGGACCTTTCGCTGCTGGTGGATATCGAAGTGGTGGAGCCGACCGGCCCCGATACGCTGGTCGTCTTCGCGCTCAATCAAGTCAAGGCCTGCTGCCGGCTGGCGCCGGATCAGGCGCCGCGGGTGGGGGAGACGCTCAACCTGCAGTTCGATCCGCGCAAGGTCCTGCTGTTCGACGCCCAGAGCGGCGAACGGCTGGGCCTGGCGCAGCCTGCAGCCACGCGCGAAAGCAAGGTCACCCGGCTGGTTTCCAACGGAGCGGGGCCGGTGCAGTGAGGTACCGGCCTGCCTTGCCAGCAGGCTGGGGATAACGGAGACAGGAACCAACGGAGCCGAACAGGCTCGATCCACCGATCAATAACAACAAAAGCGGAGTGGATATGAAAAAAACACTAACAGCCCTGAGCGTTGCCAGCGCCATTGCGGGTCTGACGCTGCCTGTGGGCGCCCATGCACTGGAGTTCACCGGCTACATGCGCAGCGGGGTCGGCGAATCGGTCAACAGCGATTCGCAGTCCTGCTTCCAGTTGCCCGGCGCGCCGACCAAGTACCGCCTGGGTAACGAGTGCGAGCAGTACGCCGAGCTCGATCTGCGTCAGGACCTCTACACCTTCGCCGACGGCTCGGTACTGAGCCTGGAAGGCATGGCGGCGCTCTACAACCAGTACAACCACACCCCTGAGTTCACCGGCGATCACGGCTGGGCGCGGATGGTGCAGGCCTATGCCGAGTGGAGCAAGGTGCCGGCGTTGTACAACGGCTCGCTGTGGGCCGGGCGGCGCTTCTACAAGCGCAACGACATCCATATCTCCGACTTCTACTACTGGAACCAGAGCGCCACCGGTGCCGGCGTGGAGGACATGGAGATTGGCGGGCTGAAGTACAGCTATGCCTTCTCGCGCAAGGACAGCGTGTTCCAGAAGGACTACGTCACCCGCCACGACTTCAACGTTGGCGGCTTCGACAGCAACCCGGGAGGTGAGCTGGAGTTCGGCCTGAGCTACCTCGACAAGCCCAGCCGTGACGATGCCAACAGCGGTTGGGCCGTGACGGTGCAGCATGTGCAATCCGACTTCCTCGGCGGCAAGAACACCCTGGCGCTGCAGTATGGCGAGGGTCCGGGCACCGGCCTCGGTTATACCGGCGACGTCACCCTGGACAACAGCGCCAAGAGCTGGCGAGTGGTGGAGTATTTCGACTGGCAGCTGACGCCGCGCTTCGGCGGCCAGTTCCAGGGGGTCTACCAGAAAGACAAGCGCGACGACGGCGGCGACCAGGACTGGTGGTCGGTGGGGGCTCGCCCGGTCTATGCGTTCAGCGAGCAGTTCAAGCTCGTCGCCGAGGTCGGCCATGATCAGATCGACGCCACCGACGGTACGCGCAAACTGACGAAGTTCACCATCGCGCCGACCTGGTCACCCGCCGGCCCTGGCTTCTGGGCACGGCCGGAGTTCCGGCTGTACTACACCTATGCCAGCTGGAACGAGGCGGCGCAGCGAGCCGCCAACCTGATGGCCGAGGGCTCGGCGTTGTCCGATACCGGCGCGTTCGGCAGTGCGCAACACGGCTCGAACTTCGGCGTACAGGTGGAGCACTGGTGGTAAAAGTCGCGGATTAGCGCGTCGCCATCCAGATCAGCAGGCCGGCTTGGAACAGCGCCAGCGCGATCAGGCAAACAATGGTGAATCGCAGCGCACCGTCTTCACGGCGGAAGCGGGCGATTCGCTCCTGCAGCTCACGAATCTGGTTCTCCTGTGCCTGCAGGTTGCGGTCGGCCTGTTCCAGCATCGCCGCCGCCTCCTGCAGCTCCACTACCTGCACCTTCTCGCTGTTCCAGTCCGCTCGCAGGGCGCTGACCCGCGGTGCGCCGTAGGTTGGCTTGAGCGGCGTCGCCTGGGGGTAGTCGATATCGAAGCCCTGGGTGCGCAGGCAGTGATCGCGACGCAGGCGCTGGTCTTCGCTCGCCACATCCTTCGGCAATGCGCCGCCCTCGACCAGATAGTGGCTCCAGCGCTTCTGCGCCCATGCCGCACCCTGGGCCAGCAGAAAGCGACCGAGGCCGCGGTTGGCCGGCTCGAGTTGCAACCCGCTATCCGGCCCGAAGCGCAGTTCCTTGCTGCGGTGATCGGCCCACACCTCCAGCACGTTGTTCTTGCGCGCGCGCACCTGGCCGGGGATGTTGATGAACATCCGCAGCAGGCTCTGCTCTGGCGTATGCCGTTCCAGTTGCGCAAGTTCGACGAATCGCAGCGGGCGCGCGCCGCCGTCGCGCTCGGTGGGCAGTGGTGCCAGGCGCAGCAGGCGGAAACGGTCGGGCTTGAGCTCCGTCCACGGATGCTTCGGTGCTGCCGGCTGGTCTTTTTCAGTGCTCTGGGTGGTTTCGCTGTCGGTCATCTGCGCGTTCCTGGGCCTGCGCGGCGGCTCGTTCAGGAGCCAATCGGGCCCTCGTCATGCGGGCTATCGGCAGCGCGGCGCCTAACTGGAGGCTGGCAGGATGCCATTGGCCTGCAGGAAGTGTCGGATACGTTCCTGCAGGCCCCAGGCGAGCGGCAGGTCGGGGTCATCATAGGAGGCCAACTGTTGCGCATTCCCCGGGACGATGCGCAGCACATGGTTCATGCCATCGATCAGCGCCAGTTCGGCGTCGGGCTTGGCACGCTGCAGGGCCTCGGCGTCCTCGATGCCGACCTGGATGTCGTGGCGGCCCTGGACGATCAGCGCGGGTGTCTCGACGGCCGCGAAGGCCTCCGCCGGGTCGTAGGCGAACAGCGAAATCAGGTACGGCTGCACGCTGGGGCGGAACAGCACCTGCAGGGGCGCCGGCACTTCGGCGTGGGTTCGGCCGGCCTTGAGCTCGTCGATCAGAAAATAACTGGTGGCGAGCAGTGCCGGCGGCAGGCGACCCTGCAGTTGCTCGCGCAGCACCTCGTCGATCGGTCGGCCGCTGCCGGCGATGCTGATCAGCGCCGCGGCGCCCGACTTCGGCGCGGCGAGACTGGCGATCAGCGCGCCTTCGCTGTGGCCGATCAGGATCAGTTGGCTGAAACGGGGATCGCCCTTGAGCTTCGCGCTCCAGGCCAGCGCATCGCTGACATAGCCCTCGACGCTCAGCTCGCGCTCGTCCGGTGCGGCCGCCAGGCTGGCGCCGACGCCGCGCTTGTCGTAGCGCAGGCTGGCCACGCCCAGCTTGGCCAGGCCCTGGGCCAGGCGCTTGAGGCTGTCGTTGCGTCCGGCCGGGTTGTTGCCGTTGCGATCGGTCGGGCCGGAGCCTGCGATCAGCAGCGCTACCGGTACTGGCTGGTCGCTCTTGGGCAGCAACAGACTGCCCTGCAGCACGCCGCTGCCGGTATCCAGGTTCAGGGTCTGGTTGAGCAGGGTCTGCGCCTGCAGGAAAGAAGGGGACATGGTCAGTAGCAGCAGTATCAGCAGGGCACGCATGGAAGGATTTCGTTGCTCACGGAGCAGGTTGGACGCGGTAATCGACGCAAAGGTCAGTATGTGCCGGCAACGGGAGCGATGACACCGTAGCGGCCTCAGGTATACTTCCGGCCCCTGTTTTTCGGTCGATCGCGGAGCGTCCTGCATGTCCGGCAATACCTACGGCAAGCTGTTCACCGTCACCACTGCCGGCGAAAGCCATGGTCCTGCGCTGGTGGCCATCGTCGACGGTTGCCCGCCCGGGCTGGAGCTGTCGCTGGAAGACCTGCAGCGCGACCTCGACCGCCGCAAGCCGGGTACCAGCCGGCACACCACGCAGCGCCAGGAGGCCGACGAGGTGGAAATCCTTTCCGGTGTGTTCGAAGGCTGGACCACCGGTTGCCCGATCGGCCTGCTGATCCGCAACACCGACCAGAAGTCCAAGGACTACTCGGCGATCAAGGACCAGTTCCGCCCGGCCCATGCCGATTACACCTATCACCACAAGTACGGCCTGCGCGACTACCGTGGCGGTGGCCGCAGTTCCGCGCGCGAGACGGCCATGCGCGTGGCTGCCGGCGCCATCGCCAAGAAGTACCTGGCGACCCTGGGCATCCAGGTGCGTGGCTACATGAGCCAGCTCGGGCCGATCGAAATCCCGTTCAAGACCTGGGACAGCGTCGAGCAGAACGCCTTCTTCAGCCCCGACCCGGACAAGGTGCCGGAGCTGGAGGCCTACATGGACCAGCTGCGTCGCGATCAGGATTCGGTGGGCGCGAAGATCACCGTGATCGCCGAGGGCGTGCCGCCAGGCCTCGGCGAGCCGATCTTCGACCGCCTGGACGCGGAACTAGCCCACGCGCTGATGAGCATCAACGCGGTCAAGGGCGTGGAAATCGGCGCTGGTTTCGCCTCGGTCGCCCAGCGTGGCACCGAGCATCGCGACGAGCTGACCCCGCAGGGCTTTCTGTCCAACAATGCCGGCGGCATCCTCGGGGGCATTTCCTCGGGTCAGCCGATCGTCGCCCATCTGGCGCTCAAGCCGACGTCCAGCATCACCACGCCTGGTCGCTCCATCGACGTGAACGGCGAGGCGGTGGACGTGATCACCAAGGGTCGCCACGACCCCTGCGTCGGCATCCGCGCCACCCCGATCGCCGAAGCGATGATGGCCATCGTGCTGCTGGATCACCTGCTGCGTCATCGCGGACAGAACGCCGATGTGCAGGTGACGACGCCGGTGCTGGGCCAGCTTTGAGCGGCCATTCGGAGCGCGGCGCGCCGGCGTTGACGCCGCGCGCTGCAACCTGAACGCCTGTTGCCATGACCGCTTCGCTCCCTTACTGGCGCCTCTCCGGCTTCTATTTTTTCTACTTCGCCTTGCTCGGCTCCACGGCGCCGTTTCTCGGCCTGTACTTCGATCATCTGGGTTTTTCTCCGGAGCGCATCGGCGAGCTGATCGCCATTCCGATGCTGATGCGCTGTCTGGCGCCGAACCTCTGGGGCTGGTTGGGCGACGTCAGCGGCCGCCGGCTGGAGATCGTCCGCCTTGGCGCACTGTGCACGCTGCTGTCCTTCGGCCTGATCTTCTTCGACAAGAGCTTCGCCTGGCTGGCGCTGGTGATGGCCCTGCACGCCTTCTTCTGGCATGCCGTGCTGCCGCAATTCGAGGTCATCACCCTGGCGCATCTGCACGAGCAGCCCGAGCGCTACAGCCAGGTACGGTTGTGGGGCAGCATCGGCTTCATCCTGGCGGTGGTGGGGCTTGGGCTGCTGTTCCAGCGGTTGAGCCTCGATCTTTACCCGACCGCGGTGGCCTTCGTGATGGTCGGTATCGTGCTGAGTAGCGCCTGGGTGCCCAACGCTCATCCGCGGCAACGTAGCGAGGCGGCCGGGCAGGGCGGGTTTCTCGCTCAACTGCGCCGACCCGGGGTACTGGCCTTCTACGGCTGCGTGGCGTTGATGCAGCTGGCCCATGGGCCGTACTACACCTTTTTCAGCATCCACCTGGAAGCACTGGGCTACAGCCGCAGCTTTATCGGGCTGATGTGGGCGCTGGGCGTGGTCGCGGAAATCCTGCTGTTCCTGGTCATGGCACGTCTGCTCGAGCGCTTCACGCTGCGTCAGGTGCTGCTGGCCAGCTTCCTGATCGCTGCCTTGCGCTGGGTGTTGCTCGGGCAGTTCGCCGAGCACCTGGCCGTGCTGCTGATCGCGCAGCTGATGCACGCGGCGACCTTCGGCAGTTTCCACGCCGCCGCCATTCACTTCGTCCAGCGCAGTTTCGGCCATCGCCAGCAGGGCCAGGGCCAGGCGCTGTATGCCAGCCTGTCCGGCATCGGTGGAGCACTGGGTGCGCTCTACGCAGGCTACGCCTGGTCCGGCCTGGGGCCGGGCTGGTCGTTCGCCATCGCCAGTCTGGCGGCGCTGGCCGCAGCCGTTATCATTGCTTGGCGTTTGCAGGAGGACCGGGCATGACTGTCGCATTCGAATTTTTCGACTACCAACTGAAAATGCGTGCCCTGCACAGCAGATGAATTCCAGCTGTCCGGGTAACCGGTCAGACGACCCTTTCGGAGAGCCGAACATGAGTGTCCTCAGCGTCTATCACGAGTCCCGCCCCGACCAGCCGCTCAAGGTGCTGACCCACCTCGAAGACATCGCCCCGACACTGGCCCAGGTTGGCGTACAGCTGGAGCGCTGGGAAGCCGGCGCGCCGGTCCCTGCTGGCGCCAGCCAGGAAGAGGTGATCGCCGCCTACCAGCCCCAGATCGACCGACTGATGACCGAACGCGGCTACCTCTCCGTCGATGTCATCAGCGTGACTCGCGACCACCCGCATAAGGACGAACTGCGCGCGAAGTTCCTCGATGAGCATCGTCATGCCGAGGACGAGGTGCGCTTCTTCGTCGCCGGACGCGCACTGTTCAGTCTGCATATCGACGACATGGTCTACGCCGTGCTGTGCGAGAAGAACGACCTGATCACCGTACCCGGCGGCACGCGCCACTGGTTCGACATGGGCGAAGAGCCGCACTTCGTCGCCATTCGCCTGTTCGGCAATCCGGACGGCTGGGTTGCCGAGTTCACTGGCGAATGCATCGCCGACCAGTTCCCTCGACTGGATGACTGATACGTCGACCATGGCCATCGACACCGGTGCAGGCGCAGACATGACCGTCAGCAGCTTTGCCCGGTCGATCCGACGCGCTGCTGAGGCGCTCTGGCACGCTAACTGAACCCTGCCGCCGCGCTGGCATCCTAAATTAGGTACTCACCCAAACAGGAGCGTACCCATGGGAGATGCATTCGGCGGTATTTTCGGCCTGCTCATCCTGATACTGGATATCTGGGCAATCATCAGCATCGTTCGCAGCGACAGCACCACTGGCAAGAAAGTGCTCTGGGTTCTGCTGATCATCATCCTGCCGGTGCTCGGCCTGATCATCTGGGGAATCATGGGCCCGCGCGGCAATCGTCCCGATGCACGCGGACCGTATCGGTAAGCGCTAATGGAAAGCCTGAGCGCTCCGCTGGCCATCGCGGTGCTGGTGCTGGATGTGCTCGCCATCGCGCATGTCTGGCGCAGCCCCATCGAGACTGGCCGCAAGGTCATCTGGTCGCTGGTGATCGTATTGCTGCCGGTGGTCGGCCTGATCATGTGGGCGGTGGCGGCCGGGCCGTTCGGCAAAGCGCGGCTGTGAAGCATGCGTGGCAGTGGCTTGCTGTTCGCTGCGCTGCTGCTCGTCTCTGTCCCGGGAGAGGCGGACGATGACGAAGCCTGGCAGGCATTACGCGAAGGCCGTGCGCTGTTGATACTGCGCCACGCCAATGCGCCAGGGCTGGGCGATCCGCCCGGCTTCAGACTCTCCGACTGCAGCACCCAGCGTAATCTCGATGAGCGCGGCCGAGCCCAGGCCCAACGCTGGGGCGCGCTGTTGCGCGATAGAGGCCTGGCCGCGGTACGGCTTTTGAGCAGCCGCTGGTGCCGCGCCCTGGAGACGGCCGAGCATATGGCGCTCGGCCCGGTCGAGCCGCTGCCTGCGCTGGATTCCTTCTTCGCCTCGCCGGCCAGCGAGGGACGGCAGACCGTTGAGCTGCGCGAAGTCTTGGCCGGGCTGGAGCCCGGTGAGGTGGCGGTATTGGTCAGCCATCAGGTCAACATCACTGCGCTGACCGGCATCTTTCCGCAGTCGGGCGAGGGGCTGATCCTGGCCCGGCCGCTGGCCGTACCTCCGCAGATCCTGGCGCGCGTCCCGCCGCCTTAGACGTACCGTCAGCCGCCCTTGGCGTAGTTGTCCCAGATGTGGATCGCCGCGTAGGCACGCCAAGGACGCCAGGCTTCGGCGCGTGCGGCCAGCGCCTTGGCGGTCAGCCCATCCGCTCCCCAAAGCGGCGCCTTGAGCAAACCGAGATCGGCACTGGGAAAGGCATCCGCCACGCCGAAGCCGCGCAGCGCGATGTATTCGGCGGTCCAGGGGCCAATGCCCGGCAGCTCGCACAGGCGCCGGACCAGCGTGTCGGCGCCATCCCCTACGTGCAGGTGCAACGCGCCCTCGGCCACGGCGGCGGCCAGCCGGCGCAGCGCCTGGGCGCGCTTGGCGGGCATGCCAATGGCTTCCAGCGGGTCGTCGGCGATCGCCTGCGCGGTGGGAAATAGCATCTCCAGTCCGGCTGGCGCCTGTGGCAACGGCTCGCCGAGGCGCTCGACGATACGGCGCGTAATGGTCACGGCCGCCTTGACGGTGACTTGCTGACCGACGATCGCGCGCACGGCCTGCTCGAATGGATCGTAGGCCGCTGGCAGGCGCAGGCCGGGTTGAGCTGCGACCAGTGGGCCGAGCGCCGGGTCGCTGACGAAATGCGTGGTGATCGCCTGCGGGTCGGCGTCCAGGTCGAACATCTTGCGCACCTGGGCTACCAGTGGCTGGGTGGCGTGCAGCAGCGAGTCGCTGAGGGTGAGTTCGAGCACGGGGCGGTCGTCGGCAGCATTGACGCTGAGCCAGCCGCAGGCCTCACCGAGGCGCAGCGTACGGGCATAGCCCCGTGGCTCCAGGCGCTCCACACCTGGCAGAAGACGCAGGGCGAAGTGGCGGTGGAATTGTTGCCAGTCCCAGGGCTCGAGGTAGGGCAGGTGAATGGTTTCGCTCATTTCCAGACCCTAGCGTCTGCGCGTCGCTTTGTCGTCCCTAAGTGTGCTTTCGAACCCCCATGGTTCCTCCTGTCATCTAGGCCACCGTAGAATGCGCATCTTTTCGGTGGGCGATTCATCGTCCGTCCCCAGCCAGCTTGCAGACGTCGCGGCGTTGCGCGATGCCTGCCAAGGGAGACAGCCATGAGCGACTTTCAGGAAACTCTCTACGAGGGATACGGGCAGCGATTCCATATCGACAAGCTGCTGCACGAGGTGCACACCGAGCACCAGCATCTGGTGATCTTCGAGAACCCGCGCATGGGCCGCGTCATGGCTCTCGATGGGGTGATCCAGACCACCGAGGCCGACGAATTCATCTACCACGAGATGCTCGCCCATGTGCCGATCCTGGCCCACGGCCTGGCGCGCCGGGTGCTGATCATCGGTGGTGGCGACGGCGGCATCCTGCGCGAAGTGGCGCGCCATCGCGACATCGAGAGCATCACCCTGGTCGAGGTAGACGGCGCAGTGGTGGAGATATGCAGGGAATTCCTGCCGAACCATTCAGCCGGTACCTTCGATGATCCGCGGCTGAAGCTGGTGATCGATGACGGCATGCACTTCCTGGCGGAAACCGAGGAGAGGTTCGACGTCATCATTTGCGATGCCACCGATCCCGTCGGGCCGGGTGAGGCGCTATTCTCCGAGAACTTCTACCAGGCGTGCCGGCGCTGTCTGAACGAGGGCGGTATCCTGGTCGCCCAGAACGGCACGCCGTTCCTGCAACTGGGCGAGGTGCAGACCACCGCCAGGCGCATGCAGGGTCTGTTCGCCGACTGGCATTTCTATCAGGCTGCGGTGCCGACCTACATTGGTGGTGCGATGACCTTCGCCTGGGGCGCCAGCAGCGCCGAGAGCCGCAAGCTGCCGCTGGAAACCCTGATGCAGCGCTACAGCGGCAGCGGCATCGTGACCCGTTATTACAACCCGCATCTGCACATCGCCGCCTTCGCGCTGCCGCAGTACGTGCTACACGCGATCGCCAAGCCCAGCAACGACTGATCGCGCACGGCGCATCGCCCCTCGAGCGGCCCGCCCGGCAACGGTGCGGGCCGTTTTGTGTTCCGCGGTCCGGTTGAACTGCCACAGGACTCGCAGGTTCTACTGATGGAGCCCGCGACCCTGGCGCGCGGTGGCGTCGCGTCATCGAGCCCGTGCAGTCAGGTCCCTGGCCTGCTAGCTTGTCACTGTGGACATCGTCCACGCGTCTCTTCGACTAGCTGTTGCGACTCCCGTTTGCCCGATGTCTCGACGACGGAGCCGATCTCCCGCTGAGCTCGTGGCAACTTCATCCAGGTATGAGAGGAGGTTGAATCATGAGCACCACCTTCCATGAGGATGTCAGCAGCACCGTTCTGCGCCGGATGAAAGAGGGCGGTTTCGATTTCGCCCGTGTGCATCCCATCGAGTTCTACGCGGTATTCCCCGAGAGGGACCGTGCCCAGATCGCCGCCGAGAACTTCCGCGGTGAAACCATCAACACCCAGGTCTTTCCGCGCGAGGACGGAAGCTGGAATCTGCAGGTCAGCAAGGTGATGTACGCGACGTTCGACGGCATCGGCGACTTCGAGCAGGATCTGGAGGATCTGGTCGAACCCCTCGGTGGGGTGCTCGATGGCTGGGGCGTCACCCAGGAAATCGAAAGCCAGAGCCTCTGACCGTCACTCCCTTTTCAAATCGCTATTGAGCGCCTGGTCCCATGGCGGGACCGGGCCGAAGCGGGATTTGAGAAACTCCAGCAGCAGTCGGGTCCGCGAGTCGGCCTCGCGTGTCAGGCGCAGGGCATAGATGCCGCTGGCTTCCGGTTGCGGCAGTCCGCTTTCGCAGAACAGCGGAAGCAGTTCGCCGCGCAGCAACTGATCGCTGATCAGCCAGGTCGGCAGGTGAGCGATGCCGAGCCCGGCCAGCGCTCCGGCCAGTAGCGCCTCGGCATTGTTCGCCACCATCCGCAGGCGTCCGGGACGCAGCAGGCGCGGCTTGCCGTCGCGCTCGAAGCGCCAGGCATGCGGCGGAGCCAGCGCGTCCCAGTCGAGCCCGTCATGCTCGGGAAGCTCCTCCGGCTGCAATGGCAGGCCACGACGTTCCAGGTAGGCCGGGCTGGCGCAGACGATCCGCACCATCGGTGCCAGCGGCGTGGCGACCAGCCGCGTGTCGGCCAGCGGACCGATGCGCAACACCAGATCCACTTCCCCCAGATGTTCACCTTGCAGATCGACGAAGCTGTCGATCAGCCGCAGCTGGATATCTACACCTGGATAGGCCTGCAGGAACTCAGCCAGCGCCGGCGCCAGGTGCCGACGCCCGAATGGCGCAGGGGCGTCGATGCGGATCCGACCTTCCGGTGCGCTGTCCAACGACGTCGCTTCGGCACGCGCCAGATGCAGTTCCTGCACGATGCGCCGGGCGCGCTCGGCAAAGGCCAGTGCCGCAGGCATCGCCCGCACGGCATGGGTGCTGCGGCTGAACAGCTGACCGCCGAGGGCCTGCTCCAGTGCATCGATACGCCGTGCCACGGCAGAGGGCGTGAGGCCATGCCGGCGCGCAGCAGCGGAGAAGCTGCCGCATTCCAGCACGTCGAGGAAGAGTTCGAGTTGAGCGGAAAGGGCGTCTGGCAGCATTGGCGACTCTGCTTGTGCGTAAAGTGCAAAGCCATTGTGCGCGGCTGTGCGTATCGACGCCAGCCGTAGCGGCGTAGCATTCGCGTTCTCTCTGACAATGGAACGCGCATATGCTGCTGGACATCGGGCTGAACATTCTGCTGGGACTGGCGTTGGGCACGCTTGGCGGACTGTTCGGCATTGGCGGCGGGCTGATCGCGATTCCGGTGCTGGGCGTGCTCTTCGGATTGGACCAGCAACTGGCCCAGGGTACGGCGCTGGTGATGGTGGTGCCCAACGTGCTGCTCGCCATCTGGCGCTACCATCAGCGCAACCGCATCGACTGGCGCCACGCCGCAGCGCTGGCCGGAGCCAGTTTTGTCTTCGCCATTCTCGGCGCGGGCGTAGCGGTCTCGCTGGACGCCGGCCGCATGCGCCTGGCGTTCGTTGGCTTTCTCTTGGCCCTGGCGGCCTACAACCTGCTGCGTGTGTTTCTGCGGCCAGCGCCCGGTAACGGTCAGCTGCGTCATTCCTGGCCATGGCTCAGCGTCCTCGGCGCGGGGGCGGGGGCGGCGGGCGGGCTGTTCGGCGTGGGCGGTGCGGTGATCGCCACACCGATTCTGACCAGCGTATTCGGCACTTCGCAGGTGGTTGCCCAGGGGCTGTCACTGGCACTGGCGGCGCCGAGCACCGGCGTTACCCTGGTGACCTACGCGCTGCATCACCAAGTCAACTGGCTGCTGGGCTTGCCGCTAGCCGTTGGCGGCCTGCTCAGCATCAGCCTGGGCGTGCGCCTCGCCCATGCGCTGCCGGAGCATCTGCTGCGCCTGCTGTTCAGCGTATTTCTGGTGACCAGTGCGGTGCTGCTGGCGCTGGAAAGCTGAGCAGTTTCAGCCCGTCAGGCCGAGTAGGCCGCCGCCGAGCGCACCGGCGATTACCACCAGCCACGGCGGCAGCTTCCAGTAGCTCAGTGCGGCGAAGGCCAGCACGGCCAGGATGAAGTGTTCCGCGGCCTTGATCGCGCTGGTCCAGACCGGGTCGTACAGCGCCGCCAGCAGCAACCCGACCACGGCGGCATTGACACCCGCCAGCGCCGCCTGGCTGCGGCGATTGCCGCGCAGGCGCTCCCAGAACGGCAAGGCGCCGAACACCAGCAGGAAGGAGGGCGCGAACACCGCGAGCAGGCAGATGGTTGCGCCGAGCCAGCCGCTTGGGCCGCTGTTCATCGACGCGCCGAGAAACGCCGCGAAGGTGAACAGCGGACCGGGTACGGCCTGAGCCGCGCCATAACCGGCGAGGAAGGCGTCGTTGTCGACCCAGCCGGACGGCACCACTTCGGCCTGCAGCAGCGGCAGCACCACGTGGCCGCCACCGAAAACCAGCGCACCGGTGCGATAGAACGCATCGATCTGCGCCAGCGCCTGGCTGCCGCTGACGCCGGCCAGCACGGGCAGCAGCACCAGCAGCGCAAAGAACGCAAACAGGGCATACAGCGCGGTGCGCGTCCTGATGCGCACGGGCAAGTTGTGGGGTGCCTCGCCTGGGGTCGGGCGGAACGCCAGCAATCCGATCAGCCCCGCCACGATGATGATCGCCACCTGGCTCCAGACGAAAGGCAGCAGCAACACGGCGCTTGCTGCGCCGAGCATGATCGCAACACGCGGCCCGTCGCTGCACAGCGAGCGTGCCATGCCCCACACGGCCTGGGCGACGACCGCCACCGCCACGATCTTCAGGCCCTGGATGAACCCGCCGGGCAGGGCGTCGCCCCAGCGGGCGATGCCCAGCGCGAACAGCGTCAGCGCGACGGCCGAGGGCAGCGTGAAGCCGGCCCAGGCCGCCAGCGAGCCCCGATAACCGCCGCGCAGCAGGCCGATCGCCAGGCCGACCTGGCTGCTGGCAGGGCCGGGGAGGAACTGGCAGAGCGCAACCAGATCGGCGTAGCCGCGCTCGTCCAACCAGCGGCGGCGCGCGACGAATTCGTCGCGAAAGTAGCCCAGATGCGCCACCGGGCCGCCAAAGGAGGTCAGCCCCAGACGCAGAAAGATCAGAAAGATGGTCCAGGTTTTCAGGGGCTCGGCGGCGGGGCGTTGGGCGTCGAAGGACATGTGGGGATGGGCTGATCTGCAAGGGTTGAGTCGGGCGGAAATTCTAGCCGACGATTGTGTCAGGCCGATGACGCGCGTGTCGCTTCGCCATTGTGTGGCCAGTCGTCCGCCACGAGGAACAGCCGTTCCTGCTCCAGCCAGTCGCCGGATGCGTCAGGTTCCAGACGCACCATCAGCTGCGCCCGCGTTCGGGCCGGATGGCCCGCCAGCCATTCGGCAAGGCGGCTGACGCTCCACAGCTCGCTGTGCGCGATGCGTGCTGCGGCCAGCCAGGCCGCGCGGGGCAGCGGTTGCCAGACGGTGTCGGGCATCGCAGCCTGATAGCCAGGCCAGTCGGACTGACGCAGCCAGCGACCGCGCAAATGTCGAGGATTGGCTCCATGAGGCAGGGCGCAACCCTGTGGCCAGGGCTGGAACAGGTAACCGCTGAGCCAGAAACTGCTCTGCACCTCGCGCCCGGTGAGTTCGGCGAGCACGGCCTGTGTCGCCGGCTGGTTGCACAGGGGCAGCTGGTGCTGGCACAGATGGGCGAGCTTGAGATCCAGGCGGTCATGGTTGCCCGGACCGAGCCAGTGGGCGTGCTGGCTGCCGTCGCCAGGTCCGAAGCCCAGATAGAGCTTTATCGCCAGCTCCAGATGGTGCACGCCCTGATCATCGCAGAACAGCAGGTCCAGCTCGCCGAGGGTGCTGCCGTTCTGGCGGATCGGCAGGTTGGCCGCAAGCAGCTGGATATCGGGTGCCTGGCAAAGCGCGTACTGCCAGAGACGTTCGTAGTACAGACCTAGGCGGCGATTGCTGCGCTGCGACAGCCAGGCCTCGAGCATCGATGGTTCGGCATCCTGGCTCAGCAGCCAGGTGGCCAGCAGCTCGGGTTCGCGATGCCAGCGGCTCGCAGTTAGAGGATGGCGCTGGCGCAGCGGCGCTTCGCTCAGCAATGCTGGCGACAGCAGCGTCCAGGCGAGATCGCGCACCTGTGGATGGCGAAGCAGGCTGGACAGCTCGGCAAGACTGATTGGGTTCATGTCAGCAGCATAGCCGTCGGTTTGCCGCCGGTTCGACGTTTCGCCGATAATCCGCTGCCGCTGAACAGAGGCGCCGCGGCACCGCTCTAACGGCTGTCAGCGAACCTTCGAGCGCATCTGCTGGCACGTCACGCCCAGGCCGGCTGCCTCGCCGGCGCGTCGCATGTTAACTTTCGGGCGTTGCGACGCCCGCAACCATCCGCCCAGCCACACCAGGGAGCGTCAATGGAGCAATTCCGCAATATCGGCATCATCGGCCGCCTGGGTAGCTCCCAGGTGCTGGATACCATCCGCCGGCTGAAGCGATTTCTCGTCGAACGCCATCTGCATGTGATTCTGGAGGAGAACATCGCCGAGGTCCTGCCCGGGCACGGCATGCAGACCTCGTCACGGCAGCGGCTGGGTGAATCCTGTGATCTGGTGATCGTGGTCGGCGGTGACGGCAGCCTGCTCGGCGCTGCGCGGGCAATGGCCAAGCATCGGGTGCCGGTGCTGGGCATCAACCGCGGCAGCCTCGGCTTTCTCACCGACATCCGCCCGGACGAGCTGGAAGAGAAGGTCGCCGAGGTGCTCAACGGCCAGTACACCCTGGAAAACCGCTTTTTGCTGGAAGCCCAGGCGCGCCGCTTCGATGAGCCGATCGGCGAGGGCGACGCGCTCAACGACGTGGTGCTGCATCCGGGAAAATCCACGCGCATGATCGAGTTCGAGCTGTACATCGACGGCCAGTTCGTCTGCAGCCAGAAGGCCGACGGCCTGATCGTGGCGACCCCGACGGGCTCCACCGCCTATTCGCTTTCCGCCGGCGGGCCGATCATGCACCCGCGCCTGGACGCCATCGTCATCGTGCCGATGTACCCGCACACGCTGTCCAGCCGGCCGATCGTGGTCGACGGCAATAGCGAGCTCAAGATCGTGGTGTCGCCGAACATGCAGATCTATCCGCAGGTGTCCTGCGACGGCCAGAACCATTTCACCTGCGCGCCCGGTGACACCGTGACCGTACGCAAGAAGCCGCAGAAGCTGCACCTGATCCATCCGCTGGATCACAACTACTACGAAGTGTGCCGGACCAAGCTGGGCTGGGGCAGTCGCCTCGGCGGAGGCGATTGATGCAGCTTGATCCCGAGCGTGGCTACGACCTGATCGGCGACATCCACGGCTGTGGCCATGCACTGGCGCGGCTGCTGGATCAGCTGGGCTACCGTCAGCAAGGCGGAGTCTGGCGACATTCACGCCGGCAGGTGATCTTCCTCGGCGACATCATCGACCGCGGCCCGCATATTCGCGAGGCGCTGCATCTGGTTCATGGGATGGTCGAGCACGGCCAGGCGCACTGCATCATGGGCAACCACGAGTTCAACGCGCTGGGCTGGTACATGCCCGCGCCGCCGGGAAGTGGCCGGGAATTCGTGCGTGCGCACTCACCGCGTTTCGCACGCCTGCTGCAGGAGACGTTCGAGCAGTTCGAACACTATCCGGACGAGTGGCAGGCCTTCCGCGACTGGTTCTACGAGTTGCCGCTGTTCCTGGAAACCGAACGTTTCCGAGTGGTGCATGCCTGCTGGGACAGCAGCGTGATCGCGCGCCTGCGCCCGCTGCTGGACGACGGCCGGATCAACCCGGCGCTCCTGCGCGAGGCCGGGCTGCCGGGTACCTTCATCTGCCAGGCGCTGGATCGGCTGCTGCGCGGCACCGACATGCCGCTGCCCGAGGGCATGACGCTGACCAGTGAGGAAGGCTTCGTGCGCACCTTCTTCCGCACCAAGTTCTGGGAAGAGAACCCGCAGACCTACGGTGACGTGGTATTCCAGCCCGATGGCCTGCCGGAGCACGCGGCGCGCCTGCCGCTGTCACCGCAACAGAAGGATCGGCTGTTCCTTTACGGGCCGGACGAGCCGCTGCTGTTCGTCGGCCATTACTGGCGCCGCGGCCAGCCGGGGCCGCTGCGCGGCAACCTGGCTTGCCTGGACTACAGTGCGGTGAAGAACGGCAAGCTGGTGGCCTATCGGCTGGACCAGGAAACGCGCCTGGACCCGGCGAAGTTCGCCTGGGTCGAGGTCTGCGCGGTGTTCCGTCCATGAGTGTCGCGGTGAGCGAAGCGCTGCGCCTGCCGCTGTCGGAAGACCTCAGCGGCTTCATCGCGCTGCTGCGCCGCCTGCGCGTGCCTTGCCGCGTTTCGGAAGAGGGCGACCAGCAGGTGCTGCGGGTACCGAGCGAGGTGGTCGAGCAGGTGCGCGACCTGTATGCGCGATACCCGCATGGAGACGACAGCGTAGTGGCCGAGCAGCCCCGGCGGCGCGGCGGTTTCGTCGCCGCCTTGCGCGCCAGCCCGCTTACCGCGGCGGTGCTGCTGATCACCCTCGTGGTTGCCGGGATCACCCTGCTCGGCGAGAACTTCGCCACGATCCGCTGGCTGAACTTCGTCGACTTTCGCATCGACGGCGAGTATGCCTACTTCGCCACGCTGGAGCAGAGCCTCGCGGCCGGCCAGTGGTGGCGACTGATCACACCGATCTTCGTGCACTTCGGCATTCTTCATCTGGCCATGAACAGCATGTGGTACTGGGAGCTGGGGCGGCGTATCGAAGCACGTCAGCGTGCCTGGATGCTGCTGGCACTGACCGTGCTGTTCGGTCTGGTATCCAACTTCGCCCAGTATCTGTTCGGTGGGCCGGGCATCTTCGGTGGTCTGTCCGGTGTGCTCTACGGTCTGCTCGGTCATTGCTGGCTGTATCAGAAGCTCGCACCGAACGAGGCCTACCGGCTGCCGCCCGGCGTCGTGGTGCTGATGTTGGTATGGCTGGTGATCTGCCTGACCGGCGTCATCGAGGTGCTCAGCTTCGGCGCGCTGGCGATCGCCAACGCGGCGCACGTCGGCGGGCTGGTCGCCGGCTGCCTGACCGGTGTGATTGGCGGCACGCTGGCGCGGCGCCGATAGCGGGCTGTCGCGCTTTTCCCTAAAGCGCGACAGCCCGGTAGAATGGCCGCTCGTTTCCCCCGGAGCTGGCCATGTCGACCTTTATCCAAACTGCCGAAAACATCACCCCCGAAATCTACGCGAGCCTCAAGCAGGCCCTCGAACTGGGCAAATGGGCTGACGGCCGCAAGCTGACCCCCGAGCAGAAGGAAACCTGCATGCAGGCGGTGATCGCCTGGGAGATGAAGAATCTTCCCGAGGAAGAGCGCACCGGCTACATGGGTGGCCAGGAATGCGGCTCCAAGAGCAAGAAGGCCGAGGCCTCCATCGACACCAGCCTGTTCGCACCGGCTTCCGGAACCCGCCACTGATGCTGGAGCTCGGACGTGGCGCGCTGGAGAAGATGTCGGTTCAGCTCGAATCGGGCGTGCCTGTGCAGTACGCATTTCGCCTCGGCGAAGGGCTGGTGCCGGTCAACCCGCTGATCGGTCGGCAGGTTCGGCTGGAATACCTGGGTGCCATCCACTGCATCCACTGCGGGCGCAAGACCAACAAGAGCTTCAGCCAGGGCTACTGCTATCCCTGCTTCAAGAAGCTGCCGCAATGCGACGTCTGCATCATGAGCCCGGAAAAATGCCACCACGACTTCGGCACCTGCCGTGATCCGCAATGGGGCATGGACTTCTGCATGACCGACCATGTGGTCTACCTGGCCAACTCGTCGGGCATCAAGGTTGGCATCACCCGCGCCACCCAGCTGCCGACCCGCTGGCTCGACCAGGGTGCGAGCCAGGCGCTGCCGATCATGCGGGTCGCCACCCGTCAGCAATCGGGCATGGTAGAAGACCTGCTGCGCAGCCAGGTCGCCGATCGCACCAACTGGCGCGCGCTGCTCAAGGGCGACGCCGAGCCCATCGACCTGATCGAGATGCGCGAGCGGATCTTCGATGCCTGCGCCGTCGGGCTGCAGGATCTGCAGCAGCGCTACGGCCTGCAGGCGATCCAGTCGGTCGCCGATGCCGAGGTGGTGGAGATCCGTTATCCCGTGAAGGCCTACCCGACCAAGGTCGTCAGTCTCGATCTGGACAAGACGCCGGTGGTCGAGGGCACGCTGCTGGGCATCAAGGGTCAATACCTGATCCTCGATACCGGCGTGATCAACATCCGCAAGTTCACCGCCTATCAGGTCGCCGCCAGCGCCGCTGCGTAGGGTGGACAACGGTGCGGCCTTGTCCACCGCAGGGCAGGACACAGTGAGTGCATACGGTGGATGTAAGAAGCGACATCCACCCTACGGCGCTAAGGGCTGCCGGCCCAAGGATGAGCGGCCGGGGCAATCGCGTGGAAAAGGCTTCGCCGTTTCCACCCTACAAGTCCGCCGCGACAGACGCTAAGCTCGAACTCACTCGCAGCCCGGGTTCCCCGGGCTGGCACCATCGCCATATTCCCGCTTGAAGCGTGCCGCTTGAAGCTCAGTCGACGAGGTTTCCATGCGTACCGAACAACCGAAAGTCATTCATCTGAAGGATTACCAGGCCCCCGAGTACCTGATCGATGAAACCCATCTGACCTTCGAGCTGTACGAGGACCGCACCCTGGTGCACGCCCAGCTGGTGATGCGCCGCAATCCCGAGCGTCCGGCCGGCAAGCTGCCGCCGCTGGAGCTGCACGGCCAGGTGCTCGAGCTGCTGTCCATTGCGCTGAACGACCGCGAGCTTGGCCTGGGTGACTACCAGGTCAGCGAAGATTGCCTGACCCTGCAGCCGGATAGCGACAGCTTCGTCATCGACAGCTCGGTGGTGATTCACCCGGAAACCAACACCGCGCTGGAAGGGCTGTACAAGTCCGGCAGCATGTTCTGCACCCAGTGCGAGGCCGAGGGCTTCCGCAAGATCACCTATTACCTCGACCGCCCGGACGTGATGAGCAAGTTCACTACCACGGTGAGCGCTGAACAGAAGGCCTACCCGGTGCTGCTCTCCAACGGCAACCCGATTGCCAGCGGCAGCGAAGAAAACGGCCGCCACTGGGCAACCTGGGAAGACCCGTTCAAGAAACCGGCCTATCTGTTCGCCCTGGTGGCCGGTGACCTCTGGTGCGTCGAAGACAGCTTCACCACTATGAGCGGGCGCAACGTGGCGCTGCGCATCTACGTCGAGCCGGAAAATATCGACAAGTGCCAGCACGCCATGGACAGCCTGAAGAAGTCGATGAAGTGGGACGAAGAGGCCTATGGTCGCGAGTACGACCTGGACATCTTCATGATCGTCGCGGTCAACGATTTCAACATGGGCGCCATGGAGAACAAGGGCCTCAATATCTTCAACTCCAGCGCCGTGCTGGCCCGCGCCGAAACCGCGACCGATGCCGCACACCAGCGCGTCGAGGCCATCGTCGCCCACGAATACTTCCACAACTGGTCGGGCAATCGCGTGACCTGTCGCGACTGGTTCCAGCTGTCGCTCAAGGAAGGCTTCACCGTCTTCCGCGATTCGCAGTTCTCCGCCGACATGAACTCGGCGACGGTCAAGCGCATCGAGGACGTCGCCTACCTGCGGACTCACCAGTTCGCCGAAGATGCCGGCCCGATGGCACACTCGGTGCGCCCGGAATCCTTTATCGAGATTTCCAACTTCTACACCCTGACCGTCTACGAAAAGGGTGCCGAAGTGGTGCGCATGATCCAGACGCTGCTGGGTGAAGAAGGCTTCCGCAAGGGCAGCGACCTCTATTTCGAACGCCATGACGGCCAGGCGGTGACGGTCGACGATTTTGTCAAAGCCATGGAAGACGCCAACGGTGCGGATCTGACCCAGTTCAAGCGCTGGTACAGCCAGTCCGGCACGCCGCGTCTGGCCGTCAGCGAGCAATACGACGGGGCGGCGGAGTCCTACCGCCTGACCTTCCGCCAAAGTTGTCCGCCGACACCGGGCCAGCCGACCAAGGAGCCGTTCGTGATTCCGGTGGCGCTGGGCCTGCTTGCCGCCGATGGTTCGGACATGCCGCTGCGTCTGGACGGTGAAGCCTCCGCCGTCGGGACCAGCCGCGTGCTGGCGGTGACCGAAGCCGAGCAGACCTTCACCTTCGTCGACGTCGCCGAGCGCCCGCAGCCATCGCTGTTGCGTGGCTTCTCCGCGCCGGTAAAGCTGGATTACCCGTACAACCGCGACCAGCTGATGTTCCTCATGCAGCATGATTCCGATGGCTTCAACCGCTGGGAAGCGGGTCAGCAGTTGTCGGTGCAGGTGCTGCAGGAGCTGATCGGTCAGCATCAGCGCGGTGAAGGGCTGACGATGGATGAGCGCCTGATTTCGGCGCTGCGCACCGTGCTGCAGAACGATGGGCTGGATGCGGCGATGGTCGCCGAGATGCTCTCGCTGCCGGGTGAAGCCTACCTGGCTGAGATCAGCGAAGTGGCGGACGTGGACGCCATCCATGCCGCCCGTGAGTTCGCCCGCAAGCGCATCGCCGACGCGCTGTTCGAGCCGCTGTGGCAGCGCTACCAGGCCAATCGCGAAACCTCGCGCAACACACCCTATGTCGCCTCGGCCGAACATTTCGCCCGTCGCGCCCTGCAGAACATCGCATTGTCGTACTTGATGCTGAGCGAAAAAGCCGAAGTCGTGGAAGCCTGCCTGGAACAGTTCGAGCAGGCCGACAACATGACCGAGCGCCTGACCGCACTGGCCGTGTTGGTCAACTCGCCGTTCGAGGCCGAGCGCGACAAGGCGCTGCAGGCCTTCGCCGAGCACTTCAAGGACAACCCGCTGGTCATGGATCAGTGGTTCAGCGTTCAGGCCGGCAACCCGTTGCCCGGTGGGCTGGAGCGGGTGCAGACGCTGATGCAGCACCCGGCGTTCACCCTGAAGAACCCGAACAAGGTGCGTGCGTTGATCGGCGCCTTCGCCAACCAGAACCTGGTCAATTTCCACCGCGTCGATGGCGCCGGCTACCGCTTCCTCGCCGACCAGGTCATCACCCTCAACGCGCTGAACCCGCAGATCGCCTCGCGCCTGCTGGCACCGCTGACCCGCTGGCGCAAATACGACAGCGCCCGCCAGGCGCTGATGAAGGGCGAGCTGGAGCGCATCCTTGCATCCGGAGAGCTGTCCAGCGATGTCTACGAAGTGGTGAGCAAGAGCCTCGCCTGATTCGATAAGGCCGATCGTGCAATGCGATCGGCCTTTCTTTTGCGAGAGCCTGTTCCCTGGCGCTATCCAGGAGAACAAGCCTTCCTGCGTATCGTGACCATCCACTGGCGCCTCGCGTCGGATCGTCACTGCGCGCGCGAACGAGGCGGCCGGCCATACTGGCCACTGGCCCAATCAGCCTGGCTGATCATGCGTCAATCATTGCGTGAGAGTTAACAATTCATAACGTCCGGCCAATTGTGCCTGCCCGCGGAAGCTGGCTAGGATGGCTGCGCCTGTATCTCAGGCCTTACCTAATAAGAATAAAGGGGGTATGTATGAGTGAGCCCGTTCAGCGGCGCACACTATCCGGCCGCGCCGAGGTTCCAAGCCAGGCGAGGGCGTCGCGTCTTCACTCATCGGTTGCCGGCATGCTTTCACTGTGCGGCGCCGTTTCGCTCCTGTTGCTGGCAGCAACGGCACCAGCCCAGGCCGCTACCGACGGCCAGACCCGCTACTCCATCGAGTCGGCGAAAGCCGTATCCAATCTTCTGCTCGACATCGCCCAGGCTGGTGAACGCCTCGTTGCGGCGGGCGATCGGGGCCACATTCTCTATTCCGATGACGACGGTGCCAGCTGGACGCAGGCCAAGGTGCCGACGCGCCAGCTGCTGACCGCTATCGACTTCGTCGACGACAAGCACGGCTGGGCGGTGGGCCATGACGCGCTGATCCTGGCTACCGCCGACGGCGGTGAGAGCTGGACGGTGCAGTACGAGGATCGCGAACGTGAAGCCCCCTTGCTGGACGTCTGGTTCGAAGACACCCAGCACGGCATCGCGGTAGGCGCCTACGGCGCGCTGCTCGAAACCATCGATGGCGGGCAGAGCTGGGAGGACATCAGCGAGCGCCTCGACAACGAGGACGGTTACCACCTGAACGCCATCGCCCATATCCAGGGCTCGGGCCTGTTCGTGGTTGGCGAACTGGGCGGCATGTTCCGTTCCTCCGATCTCGGCGAAACCTGGGAGCGCGTCGAGTCGCCATATCAGGGTTCGTTCTTCGGGGTGGTCAGTGGTTCGGAGCCGGGGGTTGTGGTTGCCTTCGGTCTGCGCGGCCACCTGTTCCGTTCCGTCGATTTCGGCGACAACTGGGAACGCATCGAGCTCAGCAACGGTAACGGCAATGTGCTGGAGTCCGGGCTGGCCGACGGCAATCTGCTGCGCGACGGGCGCATCGTGGTGGTCGGCCATGGCGGTGCGGTGCTCACCAGCGACGATCAGGGCCGTAGCTTCAAACTGTTCAATCGTCCCGACCGCCGTTCGCTGTCGGGCGTTACCTCCGATTCCCAAGGCAACCTGATCCTGGTAGGGCAGGGTGGTGTTCGCATCGCCTCGCCATCGGGCGCGGATCTGGCCCCAAAACAATAAAGCCGGGAGAGGCTGCATGACCAAGCACCAACAGAAGCCGGCGTCGTTTCTCGAACGCCTGATATTCAATAACCGGCCGGCAGTCGTCGTACTCTGCCTGCTGATCAGCGCGTTCCTGTTTTATCAGGCGGCCCAGGTTCGGCCCCAGACCAGCTTCGAGAAGATGATCCCGCTGGGGCATCCGTACATCCAGAAGATGCTCGAGCACCAGAACGACCTGGCCAACCTCGGCAACACCGTGCGGATTTCGGTGGAAGCGGTGGAGGGCGACATCTTCTCCAAGGAGTACATGGAGACGCTGCGGCAGATCCATGACGAGGTGTTCTACATCCACGGCGTCGACCGCTCGAACATGAAGTCGTTGTGGAGCCCGAGCGTGCGCTGGACCGAGGTTACCGAGGAGGGCTTCGCTGGCGGCGAAGTGATCCCGCAGACTTACGACGGCTCGCCCGAAAGCCTGGATGACCTGCGCGACAACATCCTCAAGTCCGGGCAGATCGGCCGTCTGGTGGCGAACAACTTCAAGTCGAGCATCATCGATGTGCCGCTGCTGGAGTCCTACCCGGACCCGGAAGACCAGAGCCGGCAGATCAAACTGGACTACCAGAAGTTCTCCCACGAGCTGGAAGAGAAGATCCGCGAGAAGTACCAGGCACAGAACCCTAACGTGAAGGTGCACATCATCGGCTTCGCCAAGAAGGTCGGTGACCTGATTGACGGGCTGGTTGGCGTGGCGCTGTTCTTCATCGTCGCCATCGGTATCACCTTCGTGCTGCTGCTGTGGTTCACCCGTTGCCTGAAGAGCACCATCGCGGTGCTGATCACGACGCTGATCGCGGTGGTCTGGCAGCTCGGCCTGCTGCACACCCTCGGCTTCGGGCTAGACCCCTATTCGATGCTGGTGCCGTTCCTGGTATTCGCCATCGGTATTTCCCACGGCGTGCAGAAGATCAACGGGATCGCCATGGCTTCGGGCTATACCGAAGATCCGGTGACGGCAGCACGCATGGCGTTCCGCCAGCTTTTCATTCCGGGCATGGTGGCGCTGCTGTCCGATGCGGTGGGTTTCGTCACCCTCCTGCTGATCGATATCGGTGTGATCCGCGAGCTGGCCATCGGCGCTTCGCTCGGTGTGGCGGTGATCATCCTGACCAACCTGATCCTGCTGCCGGTGGCGATCTCCTACATGGGGATCAGCCAGAAGGCGATCAAGCAGGCCCGCGAAGAGGCCTCGCGCGATCATCCGTTCTGGCGCGCGCTGTCGAATTTCGCCAGCCCGAAAGTGGCGCCGATTTCCATCACCGTTGCGGTGGTCGCCCTGGTTGGAGGTCTCTGGTACGGACAGAACCTGAAGATCGGCGACCTCGATCAGGGCGCGCCGGAGCTGCATCCGGATTCGCGCTACAACCTGGACAACGACTTTGTCATCCGCAACTACTCGACCAGTTCCGACGTGCTGGTGGTGATGGTCAAGACCGCGCCGGAAGGCTGCTCCCACTACGACACGCTCGCCGCCATGGACGAGCTGATGTGGAAGATGCAGAACACCGAGGGCGTGCAGTCGGCGGTGTCGATGGTGTCGGTGGCGCGCCAGGGCATCAAGGGCATGAACGAGGGCAGCCTGAAATGGGAAACGCTGTCGCGTAACCAGCACGTGCTGAACAACTCCATTGCCCGCGCCGAAGGCATGTACAACAGCGACTGCTCGCTGGCGCCGGTACTGGTGTTCCTCAACGACCACAAGGCCGAGACGCTGGAACATGTGGTCGCCGCGGCCAAGGATTTTGCCGAGGAAAACAACCGCGAGGGCCTGGAGTTCGTGCTTGCAGCGGGCAACGCCGGTATCGAGGCGGCTACCAACGAGGTCATCGCCGCGTCGGAAACCACCATGCTGATTGCCGTCTACCTTGCGGTGAGCATCATGTGCCTGCTGACCTTCCGCTCGCTGGCCGCGACGCTCTGCGTGATCCTGCCGCTGGTGCTGACCTCGATCCTCGGCAACGCGCTGATGGCCTTCATGGGCATCGGCGTGAAGGTCGCCACGCTGCCGGTGATCGCGCTGGGCGTGGGTATCGGTGTGGACTACGGCATCTACATCTACAGCCGCCTGGAATCCTTCCTGCGTCAGGGGCTGACCCTGCAGGAGGCCTACTACCAGACCCTGAAGTCCACCGGCAAGGCGGTGATCTTCACCGGCGTCTGCCTGGCGATCGGTGTGGTGACCTGGGTGTTCTCGGCGATCAAGTTCCAGGCCGACATGGGTCTGATGCTGACCTTCATGTTCCTCTGGAACATGGTCGGCGCGATCTGGCTGCTGCCGGCCCTGGCCCGCTTCCTGATCAAACCGGAGAAGCTGCGTCAGAAAGCGTGATGATCACGCAGTAACGAAAACCGCGACCCTGGGGTCGCGGTTTTTTTATGGGTGTTTGGTACGGCGGTCAGCTACGGTCAGGCGCTCTGGCTTACCGCCTGGAATGCAGCCTGCGCGGCCACTTCGCCGATCACCAGGATCGCCGGGCTCTTCAGCTTGAAGGCCAAGGCATCGCGGCACATGCCGCCGAGGCTCGAACGGCATTCGCGTTGCTGCGGCAGTGAAGCGTTCTCGATCATCGCCACTGGTGTACCGGCGGAAAGTCCGCCCTCCAACAGCCCGGCCTGCACCTGTTCCAGCTTGCTCACACCCATGTACACCACCAGCGTGGTGCCGCTTTTGGCCAACGCCTGCCATTCCGGGCTGCTGTCGTCGAGCGTGTGCGCCGTGACCAGGGTGACGCCGCGGGCCACGCCGCGCTGGGTCAGCGAGATGCCGCATTGCGTGGCGCCGGCCAGGCCGGCGGTGATGCCGTTGACCAACTCGACCTCAATGCCGCGTGCCGACAGCCATTCGGCTTCTTCGCCACCGCGGCCGAAGATGCACGGATCGCCACCCTTGAGGCGTACCACGCACTTGCCCTGGCGGGCGTAGCGCAGCATCAGACGGTGGATGAAGGCCTGCGGCGTGGAGCGGCAGCCGCCGCGCTTGCCCACGGGGATGATGCGTGCTTTGGGGCAGTGTTCGAGCACGGCGGGGTTGACCAGGTCATCGATCATCACCACCTGTGCCTCGCCCAACGCGCGCACGGCCTTGAGGGTCAGCAGTTCCGGATCGCCAGGGCCGGCGCCTACCAGCCAGACTTTTGCGCTCATGGGGTAATCCTCGTCTTGGTTGGTATCAGAGAAGTGCGCGTTCCGGCTGGCTGGCCAGCAGGCGCTTGATTTCGGGCACGCAGGAGCCACAGCTGGTGCCGCAACCGAGTTCCTGCTTGAGGCCGGTGAGATCGAGACCGCGCTCGATGCCTGCACGGACCTTGTTCTGGCTGACGTTCATGCAGTTGCACAGGGTGCGGTCGGTGCTGATGGTCGCACCGCCAGGTGGCGCGCTGAGTGGAGCCAGCAGCCAGCGACGCAGTTCGGCGTCGGCGCTGCCGCTTTCCCAGAGTCCGCGCAGCCACTGCCGGGCGGCGGTCTCGCCGGCCAGGCGCAACGCGACGATACGGCCTTCCTCGATGCGTACGCGCTTGCCGACCGCGCGACGCGGGTCGTCATAGGCCAGCACCGGGCCTTCGTCGAGGCCGAGCAGGCTGTCGATGGCGTCCAGCTCGGCAGCCGTTGGCGCCGCATTCCGGGCGGCGCGGATCAGCAACGCCGAGCGTTCGCGCCCGCCGAGGCTGAAACTGGCGTAGTCGAAGGTTTCGAACAATGGCCGCAGCGCCTCGAAGCGTCGCTGCACATCGCCCTCAACCAGCGCGAAGAACTGCCAGGGCAATTCGGTTTGTTCCACTTCAATGCCGGCGTGCTTGAGTTCGGGCTGCTTCGACAAAGGGTCGACACTGGCCAGGGTCAGCACGTTGCAGCCCAGCCCCTTGAGAAAGCGATCACCCCAGTGCATCGGCAGGAACGCCTGGCCGGCACGCAGGCTGTCGTCCTTCTGCACCGGCAGGATCAGGCTGCCGCGCCGGCTCTTCACCTGTACCAGCTGGCCGTCCAGCAGACGTCGGCGACGCATGTCTTCGGCGTTCATGCCGAGTAGTGCTTCCTCGACATGGCCGAACAGCCGCGCCGCGGTGCCGGTGCGGCTCATCCCGTGCCACTGGTCGCGCAGCCGGCCGGTATTGAGCGTCAGCGGGTAGCGCGCCTCGCGCTTTTCCTTCGGCGCCTGGTAGTGCTCGGCGATAAAGCGCGCACGACCAGTGGCAGTGGGAAACACACCGTCACCATACAGCCGCGCGGTGCCCTGTTGGCTGCCTGGCGGAAACGGCCATTGCTGCGGACCGAGGGTGTCGATCAGTGCGTAGCTCAGGCCGCTGTAGTCCAGATCGCGGGCGGCGGTGAGCGGCTTGTACTCCTCGAACAGCGCTTCGGCATTCTCGAACGCGAACAGGCTCGGCGCGCCGGGGCGCAGGTGACGTTCCAGCCGTCGGGCGAAATCGCAGGTGATCGCCCAGTCCGCGCGGGCTTCGCCGGGCGCCGGCACGGCGCGACGTACATGGCTGATGCGGCGCTCGGAGTTGGTCACCGTGCCTTCCTTCTCGCCCCAGCTCGCGGCCGGCAGCAGAAGGTCGGCGTAGCGGCAGGTTTCGGTGGTGAAGAAGGCTTCCTGCACCACGACAAAGGGGCAGGTGGCCAGGGCCTCATGCACTTTCTGCTGGTCCGGCAGCGACTGCGCCGGGTTGGTACAGGCGATCCACAGCGCCTTGATCTTGCCTGCACGCACCGCCTCGAACAGCCCAATGGCGGGCAATCCAGGCTGTTCGGGCAGCTGCTCGACACCCCAGTAGGCCGCCACTTCTGCACGGTGTTCGCCATTGGCCGCGTCGCGGTGGCCGGGCAACAGGTTGGACAGGCTGCCGGTTTCGCGGCCGCCCATGGCATTCGGTTGGCCGGTGAGCGAGAAGGGCCCTGCGCCCGGCTTGCCGATCTGTCCGGTGGCCAGGTGCAGGTTGATCAGCGCGCTGTTCTTGGCGCTGCCGGCGGTTGACTGGTTGAGCCCCATGCACCAAAGCGAGAGGAAGGTAGGCGCACTGCCGATCAGCCGGGCGCAACTCTGCAGGTCGTCGACGCTGATGCCGCAGAGGTCGGCGACCATCGCCGGGGTGTAGTCGCGCACCAGGCTTTTCAGCGCATCGAAGCCCTCGGTATGCGCATCGATGAAGCGGCGGTCGATCCAGCCTTCCCACATGAGGATATGCAGCAGGCCGTGGAACAGCGCGACATCGGTGCCGGGCAGGATCGGCAGGTGCAGATCGGCCAGCTCGCTGGTGTCGGTGCGCCGCGGGTCGACGACGATGATGGTCATCTCCGGTCGCTTCGCCTTGGCTTCTTCCAGACGGCGAAACAACACCGGGTGTGCATAGGCCATGTTGCTGCCGGCGATCAGCAGGCAGTCGGCCAGCTCGATGTCCTCGTACGAGCAGGGTGGGGCGTCGGTGCCCAGGCTGCGCTTGTAGCCGACCACCGCCGAGGACATGCACAGTCGCGAGTTGGAATCCAGGTTGTTGGTGCCGACCAGGGCGCGGGCCAGTTTGTTGAAGGCGTAGTAGTCCTCGGTCAGCAGCTGGCCGGAGACATAGAAGGCGACGCTGTCCGGCCCGTGTTCGCGGATGGTCTCGGCGAACACGTTAGCAGCATGCTCCAGGGCGCTGTCCCAGTCGGTACGGCCGCGGGCCAGGCCCTTGCCCAGACGCAGCTCGGGATAAAGGGCGCGGGCGTCGAGATCGCCGGTCAGGTGCAGGGTCGAGCCCTTGCTGCACAGCTTGCCGAGGTTGGCCGGATGGCTGGGGTCGCCAGCCACGTCGAGGATGCGTTCGCCGTCGTGCTCGATCAGCACGCCACAGCCGACTCCGCAGTAGCAGCAGGTCGAGGCGGTTGTCATACGCATGGCGTCGTCTCCAGGGGAAAAGGTGCTGGTCAACTGCGGTCTGTTCAGGCCGCGCATTCCTTGCGCGGGTTCAGCGAAAGCTGCACGCGCCCGTTCTCGACGCGCGCTTCGTGGCGATGGGCGCAGCCGACGTCCGGCGCCAAGGCCTCGCCGCTGGCCAGATCGATCTGCCAGTTGTGCAGCGGGCAGGCGACCTGCTTGCCGTAGACGATCCCCTGCGACAGCGGCCCGCCCTTGTGCGGGCAACGGTCGTCGAGGGCGAAGACCTGATCGTCGGAGGTGCGGAATATCGCGATATCACCCTTGGGGCCAGCGATGATGCGCGAGCCAAGCGGGTTGATCTCATCCAGTGCACAGATATCGAGCCAGTTCATGCGGTGTTCCTCCAGATCAGGTGCTCAGGCGTTTTCCAGCTGCTTGACGGCGATACGGTCGAATTCCTTCTTCAGCTGCGGCTTGGAAAGCTGTTCCTGCCACGGGTCCTGCTCGAAGGAAAGCGAGAACAGCAGCCGCTGGTGCAGCGCCTTGCGCCGCTCGGCATCGTTCAGCACGGCCTGTTTGATGTGATCCATGCCGACGCGCTGCAGGTAGTGCACGGTGCGCTCGAGGTAGAAGGCTTCCTCGCGGTAGAGCTGGAGGAACGCCAGGCTGTATTCCATGACCTCCTCGGAGCTCTTCACCTTGACGAAGAACTCGCCGGCCTCGGTCTTGATGCCGCCGTTGCCGCCGATGTACAGCTCCCAGCCGGAATCCACGCCGATGATGCCGACGTCCTTGATGCCGGATTCGGCGCAATTGCGCGGGCAGCCGGATACGGCGAGCTTGACCTTGTGCGGCGACCACATGTTGAACAGCGCGTGTTCCAGTTCGATGCCCATCTGCGTCGAGTTCTGCGTACCGAAGCGGCAGAACTCGCTGCCGACGCAGGTCTTCACGGTGCGGATGGATTTGCCGTAGGCGTGACCGGAGGGCATGTCCAGGTCTTTCCAGACGCCCGGCAGGTCTTCCTTGCGGATGCCCAGCAGGTCGATACGCTGGCCGCCGGTGACCTTGACCATCGGCACCTGATACTTGTCCGCCACGTCGGCGATGCGCCGCAGCTCGGCGGCATTGGTGACACCGCCCCACATCCGCGGCACCACGGAGTAGGTGCCGTCCTTCTGGATGTTGGCGTGGGCGCGTTCGTTGATGAAGCGCGACTGAGGGTCGTCCTTGGCCTCGCCCGGCCAGGTGGAGATCAGGTAGTAGTTCAGCGCCGGGCGGCAGGTGGCGCAGCCGTTCGGCGTGCGCCATTCCATGAAGGCCATGGCCGCGGGAATGCTGGTCAGATGGTGTTCGCGAATGGCCTTGCGCACCTGGCCATGGTTGAGGTCGCTGCAGCCGCAGATGGCCTTTTCGCTCTTCGGCTTGACGTCGGCCGCGCCGCCCACGGTGTTGATCAGGATCTGTTCGACCAGCCCGGCGCAGGAGCCACAGGAACTGGCGGCCTTGGTGTGCTTTTTCACCTCGTCCACCGAGAACAGCCCGTGCTCCTGGATCGCCTTGACGATGGTGCCCTTGCACACCCCGTTGCAGCCGCAGACTTCCATGTCGTCCGGCATGGACATGGCCTTGCTCTGGCCCTGATGGCCGGCATCGCCGATGGCGCCCTCGCCAAACATCAGATGGTCGCGGATCTGCGCGACGTTCTGGCCCTCGCGCACCTGGCGGAAATACCAGCCGCCGTCGGCGGTGTCGCCGTAGAGGCAGGCACCGACCAGCACGTCATCCTTGATCACCAGTTTTTTGTATACGCCGCCGATGGGGTCGGAGAGAGTGATGGTCTCTGTGCCTTCGCCGCCGATGAAATCGCCGGCCGAGAACAGATCGATGCCGGTAACCTTGAGCTTGGTCGAAGTCACCGAGCCGAGATAGCGGGAAAAGCCGAGCATGGCCAGGTGGTTGGCGCAGACCTTGGCCTGTTCGAACAGCGGGGCGACCAGGCCATAGGCGGTGCCGCGATGATTGGCACATTCGCCGACGGCGTAGATGCGCGGATCGTAGGTCTGCAGGGTGTCGTTGACCAGGATGCCGCGGTTGCAAGGCAGGCCTGCCTGCTCGGCCAGCTCGCTGTTGGGGCGGATGCCGGCGGCCATCACCACCAGGTCGGCGGGTATCACCTCGCCATCAGCGAAGCGTACGGCTTTGACGCGGCCTTCGTCGTTGCCGATCAGCTCGGCTGTCTGCTTTGGCAGCAGGAACTTCAGGCCGCGGCTCTCCAGGGCGCTCTGCAGCAGGGTGCCGGCGGTCTTGTCCAACTGGCGCTCCATCAGCCAGTCACCGATGTGCACCACGGTCACATCCATGCCACGCAGCTTGAGACCGTTGGCCGCCTCCAGACCGAGCAGGCCGCCGCCGATGACCACCGCGTGCTTGTGGGTCTTGGCGGTTTCCATCATCACCTGGGTGTCGGCAATGTCGCGGTAGCCGATCACCCCCTGCAGGTCCTTGCCGGGAATCGGCAGAATGAACGGATTGGAACCGGTGGCGATGAGCAGGCGGTCGTATTCGGCCTCACTGCCGTCATCGGCGATGACCCGGCGTTTGACGCGATCGATCTTCACCACCTTGCGGTTGAGCATGAGGCGGATGTCGTTCTCGGCGTACCAGTCCAGGTCGTTGAGCACGATCTCTTCGAACTGCTGTTCGCCGGCCAGCACGGGGGAGAGCAGGATGCGGTTGTAGTTGGGATGCGGCTCGGCGCCGAACACCGTGATGTCGTAGAGCTCGTTGGTGAGCTTGAGCAGTTCCTCGAGGGTTCGCACGCCGGCCATGCCGTTGCCGATCATCACCAGTTTGAGTTTCTTCATGCCCGTTCTCCGTGCCAAGCGACGTTTGCCGCCCGGCCTGCTCGAAATTTTTCAACAACAAAAAAGGCGTCCCACCGGTTACCCAGTGAGGACGCCTTTGTCCATGTCCCGCTCAGTCGGGAAACCTGCCGCTCCACGTTGAGGGTCAGGTCGTAATGATTCTTCAGGTTCTGCTTTGCAGAGGCTGTGCCAACTTGCAATTGCGCCGGTTTTCAAGGGCTTGAGCGCCTGCTGTGGAGCGGCGCTGACCGATCAGCTGCACCGATATGCAGCAGCTTGCGCCCTGATGGTGCGAATCCGCCCTGAGATCGACTCTGAAAAACGCCGTTGACAGGCTGCGGCCAGCTTTCTAAAGTTTCGCCCATGCGCCGATTTAGTCAGCTACTTGCGGGGCGCCTGGAGCCGATGGCTTCGAAATACCGCTAAAGCGCTGGTTCCGGTGTCGCCTCCCACCGCTGCCCAGCGGAATCCTCGAGGCGGAAGTTGAATTGATGAACGCAAAGCACGCCCAGTTGCGCCTGGCCCCGATCACCAGCGGCCTGCATCCCAGCAATCCGAAAATCCTGCTGGGTGGTACTCACCAGCCATCCCTGTTGCGCTACCTCGAAGGTTGGCCGCGACGTCATCGCAAATCCCGCGCCCTGCTTATCCAATTCGCCACGGCCGACGAGTCGCTGGCACGTTTCGCCACCGACAGCTTCGATCTGGCGGTGATTCAGGCGCCGACCGCCGAGCGCCTGGAAGAATGCGTGCGCGAGCTGACCCGGGTGGCGCGCCAGGGGCTGATTACCCGGCGCTGAGCGTCACGCGCCTTTCATCAGCAGTACGATCAATAGCAGATTGAGCAGCAGCGACAACAGCGCCATGCCGCGCCAGACCTTGAGCGGCTCGCGTTCGAGCAGTGGGCGTGGCCGAAGACTGGCGCTGCGCTGTTCGCCCTGTTCCAGCTCAAGCAGCCATTGCTCGGCGGTCTCGAAGCGCTGCCGTGGATCGAGCGCCACCGCGCGGCCAAGACTTTCCTCCAGCCAGTTCGGCACGTCCGGGCGATAGCGGCTGGCCGGTGTCGGATTGCCGAAGCGCGGATGCTGGAAGGCTTCGATCTCGCCGTAGGGGTAGTGCCCGGTCAGCAGGTAATAGAGCGTCACGCCGGTCGCATAGAGATCCTGCGCTGCGCTGGGTTCGGCTCCCGTAAATGCCTCAGGGGCAATGAAACTCGGGGTTCCGGGCAGGTGATTGGGCAGGTCGCGGGACAACCCGGGGCAGAACGCCAGGCCGAAATCCAGGATGCGCAGCTCGCCGTCCTCGCCCAGCAGCAAGTTCTCTGGCTTGATGTCGCGGTGCAGGATATTGCGCCGATGCAGCATGCCTACCGCGCGGATCAGCCGGGAGGCGACCTGTAGCAGATCGGCGAGTGGCAGGGGGCCGTCCCGCTCGAAGCGTCGCGCCAGCGTCGTCCCGCTGTACTCGCGCTGCACGTAATAGAGGTGTTGTCGTTCTGGCAGCGGGTGCAGCTCGGCGAAGTTGCGCCCGGCGACCCGCCGCATGAACCACTCTTCCTGCAGCAGCGCCGGTCCGGCATCCGCCTCGTCCTGTCGGCTGGGTGGCAGCGTCTTCAACAGCCACGGTTGGCCCTGGCCATCCAGCACGCGGTAGATCAGCGATTGCCGCGACTCGTGCAGCAGTGCATTCACCTGCCAGCCCTCGAACAGCTGGCCGGCGCGCAGCTTCGGCGGCAACGGCCAATGATCGAGCTGGGCGAGGGCGTCGGCCAGCACCGCTTCGGGCAGGGCTTCGACGCGCAGCAGCAAGGCGCTGGCGTTGTCCTGGCTGCCGCTCTGGTGCGCCAGATTGACCAGCGCCCGAGCCGCGGCGTCGAGGTCAGGTTGATCGTGCAGGATATGTGCGATGTCGCGTTCGGGGACGTAGGACCAGACGCCATCGCTCAGCAGCAGGTAGCTTTCGCCTTCCTGCAGCTCGCCGTCGAGGTAGTCCATCACCAGGTGTTGATCCAGCCCCAGTGCACGCTTGAGCACATGCTGCATGCCCGACTGTTCCCAGACATGGTCTTCGCTGAGTCGCTCGAGCTGAGAGCCATTCCAACGATAGGCGCGGCAATCGCCGACGTGGGCCAGGGTAAAGCGCCGACCCCGCAGCACCAGCGTGGTGAGGGTGGTCAGCAGCGGCTGGCTGCCGCCGTTGGCCTGCAGCCAGCGGTTGTGCGCCACCAGCACGCGATCCAGCGATTGCGCGACGGCCCAGGTTTCCGGTGTCGCGTAGTAGTCGAAGGCCAGCGCCTGCAGTGTCGCGCGGGCCGCCAGCCCGCCATCGGCGCACTGGCTGACGCCATCGGCCAGGGCGAACAGATAGCCCTTGCCGGTCGCCAGCCCGGGCGCCGGGGTGACGATGCGTATCGCGTCCTGGTTTTCCGCGCGCGGGCCGGCGGCGGTGGCCTCGCCATAGCTCAATTGCAGGGGCATGGTCGTTCTCGAATGACTGCGTACTGCAGCAGAGCAATATTCGCGCCCTGCAGGATCTGCTTGGGCATTACACCCGCGCCGCGGTCACAGCTGCCGAACCCCAGGTGGTGCGCCAGCGACGCTTGACGCCATGCAGGCCGAACCAGGCGAGCACACCGAGGCTGGCGAACAGCCAGAGGCCGAGCTGGTAATCGCCGGTGGACTGCTTGACCGCGCCCAACCCGGCGGTGAGCAGGAAGCCACCGATACCGCCGGCCATGCCGACCAACCCGGTCATCACGCCAATTTCCTTGTTGAAACGCTGCGGCACCAGCTGGAACACAGCACCATTGCCGGCACCGAGGCTGAGCATGGCGACCACGAACAGCGCCAGGGCGGCCGTGGAACTGGGCAGGTTGAAGCCAACCGCGGCGATACAGATGGCGGCGACCGTATACATCACCAGCAGCGCGCGAATGCCGCCGATGCGGTCGGCCAGGGCGCCGCCCAGTGGCCGCAGCAGGCTGCCGGCGAACACGCAGGCGGCGGTGTAATAGCCAGCCTTGACCGGGTCGAAGGCGTACTGGTCGTGGAAATAGCCGGGCAGGGTGCTGGCCAGGCCGAGGAAGCCGCCGAAGGTCACACTGTAGAAGAACATGAACCACCAGCTGTCGCGGTCGCCCAGCGCCTTCATGTAGTCGGCCAGCGACTTCGGCGCCGGGCGGTTGGGCGCGTTCTTCGCGACGCTGGCGAAGATGATCAGGGTGAGAACCAGCGGGATCAGCGCCAGGCCGAACACGTTGTTCCAACCGAAGATCGTCGCCAGGACCGGCGCGAACAAGGCCGCCAGCACGGTGCCGGAGTTACCTGCACCGGCGATGCCCATGGCTTTGCCCTGGTGCTCAGCCGGATACCACTGAGAGGCCAGCGGCAGCGCCACGGCGAAGGATGCGCCGGCCATGCCGAGGAACAGGCCGAGCAGCAGCGCCTGCTCATAGCTGTTGATGCCGTGCAACCAGGCCACCAGCAGGGCAACGATGACCACGCTCTGGCCGAGCAGCCCGGCGGTCTTCGGCGAGGTGCGGTCGGCGACGACGCCCAGCACCAGGCGCAACACGGCGCCGGCGAGGATCGGTGTGGCGACCATGAAGGCGCGTTGCTGGGTGGTCAGGCCCAGGTCGGCAGCGATCTGCACGCCGAGCGGGCCGAGCACGTACCAGACCATGAAGCTCAGGTCGAAATAGAGAAAGGAGGCAAACAGGGTCGGCGCGTGGCCGGCTTTCCAGAAACTTGTGCTCATTGGATCGACTCCAGGGCGTACGTGGCGCGGCGTTGGCCGCCAGGGCTGCTCGACCCGCCCCATCGACGAGGCGGAAAACAAAAAGGCGCCGCAGCACGCCTGCCGGAGCAGGAATGTTGCGACGCCTTTGTCGTATGGGCAGACCGCCGTTGGCCTGCGTGTCCAGAACAAAGCATCTAGCGTGCCAGCCATCGCGAAGGCCCGTCTCGCGTGGGCTCCCGACGGTTAAGTCGCAAGTGGCGGTGCGGTAGCTGCACAACGAGCGCGCAGTGGTGGGCCAAATCGGGGCAGGGCGGTGCAGTCTCCGCGGTTGCTGGTAGGCTTGGGCAGCACTTGCCAAGGAGCGAGCGATGCCCCTGATTGCGACCCTGACCCTCAACCCGGCGATGGACCTTTCCGTCAGTACCGCCCGGGTCACCGATACCCAGAAGCTGCGCTGTTCGGCGCCTCGCCACGACCCTGGCGGTGGCGGCATCAACGTGGCCCGGGTGGTGAAGACCCTCGGTGGCAAGGCAGTCGCCGTCTACCCAGCGGGCGGTCCGTTCGGCGATCTGCTGCGGCGCTCGCTCGATGAGCTCGGACTGGTGCATCGCCCGGTGCCCATCGCCGGCGATACGCGGGAGAGCTTTACCGTCGATGAACTGGAGTCAGGCCTGCAGTACCGCTTCGTGCTACCTGGCCCGGTGCTGTCGGCTCAGGAGCTGGAGCGCTGCCTGCAGACGCTGGCGGCGCTGCGCCCGGCGCCCGCATACGTGGTACTGAGCGGCAGCTTTCCGCCCGGCACGGACCTGGCCTTCTTCGATGACCTGCGCGCCCTGAGCCTGCGGCTCGGTGCCCGGCTGGTGGTCGATCTCTCCGGCGACCCGCTGCGTTACGCTGCCCAGCGTGGCGGGGTGTACCTGATGAAGCCCAGCCTCGATGAGCTTGCAAGCCTGATGGGCAGGCCTCTGATCAGCGAGGTCGAGCAGCAGGAGGCGTTGCGCAGCCTGATCGCCCGGGGCTGCGCCGAAATCGTCGTGCTGTCGCTGGGGGCCGAGGGTGCGTTGTATGCCTGTGGCGACAGGCTGGAACGCCTGCGCTCGCCGCAGGTGCCGGTGGTCAGCGCAGTGGGGGCGGGCGACAGCATGTTGGGTGCCATCGTGCAGGCACTGGCCGATGGGCGTTCGGTAGACGCGGCGGTGCGCCAGGGCGTCGCGGCCGGTACCGCGACGGTGATGCGGCCGGGCACCGAGCTGTGCCATCGCGAGGATGTGCAGCGCTTGCTCGAGGCGCTGGAGCGCGCCTAGTCGATCCGGTTGACCCGCGGAAACTTGGCGGCGAATGCCTCGGGCATCGCCACCACACGCGCCTGCCCATAGTCGTAGAACACGAAGCCGGACTTGGCCATGGCGATCAGCCTGCCGTCGGCCGGCCGGGTGATGCGGAAGATGATGTCACCGCCGTACTTGTTGAAATCCATCACGCCGACCTCGAACAGCAGCGCATCGCGGGCGTGGGCCTCGGCCTTGTAGGTGGTGGCGAGGTCGGTGACGATGATGCCGCTGCCGTCCTGGCGCGTTTCCGGCACCCCGTAGGCGAACAGAAAGCGCGCCCGCGCTTCGGAGATCATCGAAATCATCGAATCGTTGGCCAGGTGGTTGGCCGCGTTGATATCGGTGATCCGCACGGTGAGCTGGGTGGAAAAGCAGTACTGATCTTCCGGAAACTGAAGGTTGAGGCGCGCCATGAGGTGCTCGGTCGTCGAATGAAGGCGGGCATTCTAGCGCTGTGTCACTCGCCCTGGGCAGGCGCGGGAGCGGTCTTGTCTGCGAATGGACCAGCACCAAGGCGGTACCTCGCGGGAAGGCCGCTCCACAGGCGACCACCGCTCATGGCCTGGGCCGGTTCCACGGCCACCGCCACGGTCGCCGGATAGCGTGGTCATGATCTCATCACCCCGGCTTATACATGCCGGACAGCGTCTGGAGGCTGTCCTGCTGCAGACCCTGCTGGATCGAGCGCAGGCGCGCGTCAATCAACGGCGTGATCAATGCGAAGCACTGTGGCGGGCTGAGCCTCGGCTGTTGTGCGTGGATCACGCCGCGCTCCAGCTTGCCGATCAGGCGTTTCAGCTCCACGTCCGGGTCGCTGCCGAGGCGTCGGCACAGGGCCATGAGGCGGGCCTGCAGGGCCGGTGTGCAACCGCCCTGGTTCGAGGCAAGCACGCACAGCCCGCGCAGGCGCGCCACATCCTCCAGCGTACGGCAGGCCTGACCCAGCGGCTCGCGCTCGTCGATGGCGGCGATCAGGCTATCGATCAGGCGGCTATGGCCGTCGAAATCGGCCGGCGTGTCGCGCAGTTGCGCCCAGTCACTGGCGACTGCGTGTGGATCGGGCATAGCGCTGCGCTGTTGCAGACGCTGGGTCAGACTGGCGGCCACGGCATGGCGCAGTGCAACGGCGGCGGCCTCGTGCTGCGCGCCGAGGCCGCGGTGTTGTTGCAGCAGGCGCAGAACTTCCAGGTCTTCCAGCAGTGCCCGTACGCGCAGATCGCGCACGCGCTGGGCGTGGCTGGCAGTGGCCATGCGGTTCAGGTAACGGCCGAGCAGCAGCAGGGCGCAGGCGATCGCCACGGTCGCGGTTATGGTCATCTTGAAACTCCCCAGCCTTGGGCGCGAAGCGCGCAACAAAAAAGGCGTCCGACCCGCATGCGCACATGCGGTCGAGGACGCCTTTGTCTGTGCCGACACCTTCGTTGGTTCGGCCTATCCAGCCAAGCAAGCGGCTTGCCAGTTCCGCGCTTGACGCTCGCCGGCCAGTGCGATGCCGCTAGGTTGGGGCGCAGCGGCGTTTCTAGGCAGCGGTGCCGCACGATGATTCGCTGTAACGCCTGCCCTCCGCTGGTGCAATAGCCTGCCTGGCGCACCGTGACCGGGCGCGGTCATTCACCGAGCAACTCGTTCATCGCGATGATCTGCTCGGCGACCTGGATCAGCTTCTGCTGCCGGCTCATCGCCTGGCGGCGCATCAGGGTGTAGGCCTCTTCTTCCTTGCAGTTTCGCATCTTCATCAGCATGCCCTTGGCCAGCTCGATGCGCTTGCGTTCGGCCAGCTGCTGCTCCCGGGCCTGCAGTTGCGCACGTATTGCCTGGTCACTTTCGAAGCGGGCCATTGCCACGTCGAGGATCGGCTTGAGGCGCTGGGCCTGGATGCCTTCGACGATATAGGCACTGACCCCGGCGCGAATGGCCTGACGCATGGCGTCCGGGTCGCTGTCATCGGTGAACATGACGATGGGGCGTGGCTGATCGCGGCTGACCAGCACCACCTGCTCGAGCACATCGCGGCCGGGTGAGTCGGTGTCGATCAGCACCACGTCGGGACGGATCGCCTCAACCCGCTCGGGCAGGTCGATGGTCAGGCCGGATTCGTCGATGACCTCGAAGCCGGCTTCGATCAGCGCGCTCTTTAGGCGGCCAATCTTCCGCGGGGTGTCGTCGATCAGGAGGATACGCAGCATGCCGGAGTCCTTCTCAAAGCGCAGCCATGGCAGGGCTTGCCATGGCATGCAGCGCAAAACTGCGGGCATAGGTGGCCGGATCGCTGCCGTCCCAGTGTTTGCCATCCATCAGCGTGGCGCTGCGCATGGCTGTGTCAGGCAGGGCGATGCCCAGCGCGCCGGCGGCCTGGCGATACAGTTCGATCTGCTGCACCTGGTTGGCCACCTGCAGGTAGTCCGGGTCTTCGCGCAGCAGGCCCCAGCGGCGTAGCTGGGTCATGAACCAGAGGCCGTCGGAGAGATAGGGCAGGTTCGCCGCCCCCTCACCGAAGAAGCGCAGCGGATGCTCGTCCTGCCAGGCATTGCCGAGGCCATCCTGGTAGAGGCCGAGAAAGCGTGACTCGATGGCCGCCAGCGGTGCATCGACGTAGTCGCGCCCGGCGATCAGCTGTGCGGTGCTGCGGCGATTCTCCTGGCTCTGGTCGATGAAGCGGCTCGCCTCCAGCACGGCCATGACCAGTGCTCGGGCGGTGTTGGGGTATTCCTCGACGAACGCGCGGGTGCAGCCGAGCACCTTTTCCGGGTGGTCAGGCCAGATCGACTGGCTGGTCGCCAGGGTGAAGCCGACGCCTTCGGTTATGGCCTGTGCTCCCCAGGGTTCGCCGGCGCAGAAGCCATCGATGCGACCGGCCCGCAGGTGCGCCACCATCTGCGAAGGCGGCAGCACGAGCGTCTTCACGTCCCGCAGCGGATCGATGCCATGGGCGGCCAGCCAGTAATAGAGCCAGAGCGCGTGGGTGCCGGTGGGGAAGGTATGTGCCAGGGTAAGGCGTGCACCGCTATGGCGCACGCTGGCGCGCAGTGCCTCGGCATCGGTCACGCCTGCGGCCTTCAACGGGGCGGACAGGTTGATGCTCTGGCCGTTCTGCGCCAGGCCCATGAGCACGGCCATGTCCACTGCCGGGCTGCCGCCGATGCCCAGATGCACCGCATAGATCAGGCCGTACAGCCCGTGGGCCGCGTCCAGCTCGCCGCCGATCAGCTTGTCGCGCAGGGCCGACCAGGAGTTCTGCCGCTGCAGGTTGAGCGTCAGTCCGAACGGCTGGGCGAAACCCTGGGTGGCGGCGACGATCAGCGAGGCGGCATCGGTGAGCGGCAGAAAGCCGAGGTTGATCGAGCTCTTTTCCGGTGCATCGCTGCCGGCGACCCAGGTGAGTGCATCGTGTCGGGGCGGCGAGAGAGGGTCGGTCATGCTTGATGGCCTTTTTCCGGTGGCGCGGTGCGCAAGATTGGTTATGCCAACCCTGAAGCAAGCCATATGCCAGCGAGAAAATGGTGCATGCCGCGAGCGGTCACTGGGGTTCGCCAGTGCCGCCCAAAGACGGCCATCAGCGTGGATAGAGCGGCGGCAATGCACCCTGTTCCTGGTCGAGATCCGGGCTGCTGGCCGGTGGCAGCGCCTGGATCGCCTGCCACAGCGCATCGCCCTGCCAGCGTTGGCCGGCTTCGCTGTACAGCGCGCCATTCAGGCCATCCAGCGCGTCGGACAGCGGTACGAAACGCGCCGCCATGTCCGCCAGCGTTTCCGGCTGCTGCCGCGCCCAGGCGTCCAGTGCCTGGCGGGTGGCCTGCGAATCGTTGGCCTGGCAGGCGCGGCGCAGATCGTCGAGCAGGCTGCGTGGGGTAGGGCCGGGTTGCAACGCACGCTGCACCGCAGGCTGCCGGCGCGCATGCAGCCACAGCCCGAAGCCGATCAGCGTCGTGAGCGCCAGCAGAGCGGTGCTCAGCTGCCAAGGCCAGACAACGGCCTGCTCCGCCGTCGATGCCGACGGCACCGGCGGCTCGGTCGCTGGCGGGGCGAGATTCGGATTGTCCGCGACATCCAGCGTGCGTGCCTCAAGCGTGGTGCGCTCCAGGCGATCTTCGACCGTGTTCCACCAGACGACTTCGAGCGCGGGCAGCTGCAATGGCCCGCTGCGGGTGGGGATCAGGGCTTCGCGCTGTTCCCGACTGCCGACCAGGCCGGCTGCGCTGACCTCGTTGGCCAGGCTGGGCTGATCGGGATAGCGGCGCAATTCGGCGTTTTGCGGGGAGCCGATCGCCGGCAGCTGCGTGCTGGTCAGCCCCTCGGCCTTGAGCAGCAGGCTGCGGGTCAGCGATTCGCCGACCTGGGCCTGCTGCGGCTCCGGGCTCCAGGCTTCGACCAGCGTCAGGCTGCGAGCCGGTAACCAGGGCGCGCCGGCTGGATAGTCGACCGGTTTGGCCTTGACCGTCAGCGGGATGCTCGGCGAGCGAACCTGGGTGGAACGACCGCCACGCGAGCCGAACACCGAGTTGCTGCCATTGGTGACGGTGGTGGCGCTGAACAGCTGGGCGGGGATGGTCAGTTCACCGGATTTCTGCGGGAACAGCGCATAGCGCACCTCGATGACGCCATGGCGGATACCGTTGATGGTCTTCTCGTACATGCGCGGCTCGCCGAGGCGTTCCACCAGCGCCTCGGGCATCTGCAGCGGGGAGAGGGTGCTGTCGTCGTACAGCGAGACCGAATGGTAGATGCGCAGCGTGAGGATCACCTGCGCCTGTACGTAGACGCTTTCCTGGTCGATGCTGGCGTCGATGAAGATAGGCGCCAGCTGATCGCTTTCGGTGTCCTTCAACGACTCCTGCACCAGCACCGTGATCGGCTCGCTGCGCCAGTCCGCCACCTGCAACGGTGGAATCACCACGTAACCGGTCTGGCGCGGGCGCAGGGTGATCAGCCAGCGGGTGCTCGCCATGGCTTCGCCGTTGCTGCTGGACAGGCGGTTGACCTGGCGCGTATCGAAGATTTCGAACAGCTGCTCCAGAGGCTCCAGATCGGGTTTGCCGAAGGCGGCACCACCCTGGGTCTCCAGCGTCAGTTCGAGGGTTTCATCGATGCTCAGCTGAGTGCGATCCACCCGCGCAAACAACCCAGCGGCGCTGGCCTGAACGGCGAAAAGGCCGAGCAGAAGAATAGCCATCAGGCGCATCATCATCGGTTCACTTCCTGACGCTTGCGTTGTTCGTAAAGGAATTTGCGCCGCAGCAACTCGCCGGGCTCGTCCGGAACCTGGCGTAGCCACTGTTCCATCGCCTGCTCCCTTTCCAGATCGGGCAGGCCATCGTGCTGTGCCTTGGCCTGGAGTGGCTCGGTTTCGCTGGTCTTCTCGTTTGCCGAAGCCTGCGCTGCAGCGCTGGCATCGCTGGCCTGTTGGCCCAGGGCGTCATCCGGTGTCGGAGCACTGGCCGAGCCGGATTCCGGCGGTCGCTGCTGCGGCTGCGATTGTTCCGGCTCTGTCTGCTCCTGTTGCTCAGCCTGCTCGGGCTCAGGTTGTTGCTCGCGGCGGCGCAGCAGTTCCTCGACCAGCGTCTTATTGCGAAGTGCTGCCTGCAGGTCGGGTTGCTGTTCGAGCGCCTGGTCATAGGCTTCGATGGCCGCCTCGAAGGCTTCGCTGCGGGCCAGCGCGTTGCCGCGGTTGAAATGATCGGCGGCACTGTCGCCCTCGGCAAACAGCTCGGCCGCGCCAGCATAGTCGCCGGCACGATAGCGGGCCACGGCCTGCCAGCGGCGGTCGGTAAATCGCTCGGCCGCCTCGGCCGGCTGTTGCGCTTCCAGTAGACGCTGGCCCTGCTGGTCGCGGCGCAGCCACAGGTCCTCGAATTCCATGGCGCTGGCCGGTGGTGCTTGCAGCAGCAATAGCGGTAGGCAGAACAGCCAGCCGCGGCGACCAGCCAGGGCGGTGAGCAGGAGCAGTGGAATCAGCAGCCAGTGACCCTGATCCAGCCAGGCTTCCAGCCGCGTCATCTCGTTCTCCTCATGCAGTGCACCGCTGGCGTCGAGCAGGCCGAGCGCAGTCAGGTCGCTGTCGCCGATGCGTGCCTGCTGGTAGCGACCGCCGAGCGAGCCGGCGAAGCGCTGCAGGCCGGCGCTGTCCAGTCGCGGAATCAGGATGGCGCCTTGTGCGTCCTTGAGGAAGCTGCCGTTCTCAGCGGCGATCGGTGCGCCCTGTTCGGTGCCGATCCCGAGGATCAGCAGCCGCCCGTCCTGGTCGCTCAGCAAGGTGCGGATGGCGTCGCGTTCCTGCTCGTCCAGGCTGCTGCCGATCAGCAACAGGCGGCCGCGACCGAGGCCAGCCTGTTCGATGAGGGCGAGCCCCTTCTCGACGGCAAGGTCGGCACGCTGTCCCGGCTCGGGCATCAATGCCGGGTGGAGAACGTCGAGCAGATTGCGGGTGGTGGCCAGATCATCCGAAAGCGGTACCAGGGTGTGGGCGCTGCCAGCATAGACCACGACGGCCGTCAGTACGTCCTGGCGGCGCTCCAGCAGGTCGAGCAGCTCGCGCTTGGCTTGGGCCAGGCGAGTCGGTGCCGCGTCGCTCGCGAGCATCGAAGGCGTAAGCTCCAGCAAAACCACCAGCGGATCGCTGCGCTTGATGCTGGGCTGCTCGTAGCGCTGCCAACTCGGGCCGAGCAGGGCGCCGACTGCCAGCAGCCAGGCCAGCCCGAGCACGATCCAGGGCAGACGGCTTTGGCGCAACCGCCCACGGGTCAGCAATGCCGCGTGAAAGGTTTCCGGCAGCAGGCGCTGCCAGCGTCCGACCTGCAACTGCCGATGCCACAATCGCCAGAGCAACCAGATCAGCAGCGGCAGAATCAGCAGCCAGTAGGGCCGCAGCAGCTGCGGCAGCCATTCGCTCATCGACGCTGCTCCCGCCGCCACGCCAGGCGCTGCAGCTGTGCACTCCACAGGCTGGCGGCGACCATCATCAGGCTGATCAGCAATGCGGCGCACAGCGGCCAGACATACAGGGCCTCGGCTACGCGTGCCTGGGTCGGCTGCTGGACTGCGGGCTCGAGACGGTCGAGGGCTTCGCCGATGGCTTGCAGCTGTTCGCTGGAGGCCGCGCGAAAATACTCGCCGCCGGTTTGCTCGGCGATGGCGCGCAAGGTGGGTTCGTCCAGATCCAATCCTGGGTTGAAGCCGAAGCGGCTGAGCACGCCCCCTTCCTCTGGTACCCCGCCGATGCCGATGGTGTGAATGCGCACGTTTTCTTCCGCGGCGAGCGTCGCCGCCAGCAAGGGTTCGATCTCACCGCCATTGTTGGCGCCGTCGGTGACGAGCACCAGCACTCGGCTGTTCGCCGGGCGTTCGCGCAGACGCTTGAGCGCGAGACCAATGGCATCGCCAATGGCGGTATTGCTGCCGGCGATGCCCACGCTCGCTTCGTCCAGCCAGACGCGTACGGTCCGCCGATCGAAGGTCAGTGGCGACTGCAGATAGGCCTTGCTGCCGAATAGGATCAGGCCGACGCGGTCGCCGTGGCGCTGCTCGATGAAATCACCGAGCAGCACCTTGACCAGCTCGAGGCGCGTCAGCTCCTCGCCCTGCCATTGCATGTCCGGGTAGTCCATAGAACCGGACACATCCACCGCCAGCAGCAAGTCGCGGCCGCTGGTCGGCAGGGGGAGTGGCTCGCCCAGCCACTGCGGGCGCGCTGCCGCGAACAGCAACAGCAGCCAGATGGTCAGGTAGGGCAGCTGCTGCCGCCACGAGGGCAAGGATACCCGGGCGCGGCGTCCGGAAAGGTGCTGCAGCTCATCGAGAAAGCTGACCTTCAATGCGGCCTCACCACTGTCGGCCGCCGGCAGCAGCACCCGCAACAGCCAGGGCAGCGGGGTCAGCAGGAATATCCACGGCCAGGCCAGTTCAAACATGCTTGCGAATCCAGATTTCCACGGCCTGTTCGAGCCCGTCGATGGCCTTGTCGTCCAGGCGGCACTCGGCGCGATAGGCGCCCTCGACCAGGACCATCCAGCGCGTCAGTCCGGCGGCCGGGCAGCGGTTATCGAGGAACGCCAGCCAGGCGCGCCCGCTGAGGGTATGCGGGTGGTTGGCCGGATAGCGGATCCGGCAGAGTCGCTTGAGCAGTGCGTTGAGCTGTTGCAGCCACTGGCTGGCGGGCTGTCCGCCGTAGGGTTTGTGCAGGCGCGCCAACTCGGCCAGCGCCTCCTGGCGCTGGGGATCCAGCTCCGGCTCGGGCCGTACGCGGGGTTTGCGCCTGGTCAGTCGATGGCGAAGTCGCCAGAACAAGCCAAGGCTAGCCAGCAGCAACAGCCCGAGCAGCCACCAGCCCGGCGCCGGTGGCCACCAGGCGATCGGTTCCGGGGTGATCAGCGGCTCGAGTTGATCGAGGGGATTCATGGTTGGTTGCCCGGTCGCTGGACGCTCAGATGCTCGCGCAGCTGTTCGACCAGGTCGCGCTGGGTATCGAGTGGCATCAACGGTACCCGCAAGCGATCGGCCAGGCGTCGCCAGCGCATGGCGCGGGCCTCGCCGAGCTCACGATAGCGCTGACGCAGCCCGGCGTCGTGGGTGTCCAGTTCCAGGCCCGCATTGCCCTGGCTGAAGCGCAGCAGCCCAGCTGCTGGCAACGCGTGGTCGAGCGGGTCGTGTATCGGCAGCAGCAACAGATCGACATGCCGCGCCAGCAGGCCGAGCTGCTGCTCGGCAGCGTCGGTCAGGGTCCGTTCGTCACAGAGAACCACCGACAGGCTACCGGGCCGCAGCACTTCACGTACACGCCGCAGCGCCAGGCTGAACGCCTCGGGATCGAGCGCGGTGTCCGGTTGCAACTGGCGATTGGCGCGGGTCAGACGGTCGAGCAGCTGCAACAGACTCTGCTTGCTGCGGCGTGGCTTGATCTCCTGTTGCTCGGCTCCGAACACCAGCCCGCCGACCCGGTCGTTGTGGCTAAGTGCGGCCCAGCCAATCAGGCTGGCAGCCTGTGCCGCCAATACCGACTTGAACAGTCGGCCGCTGCCGAAAAACAGGCGCGGGCTCTGCTCGACGACGATGTAGATCGGCCGTTCGCGCTCCTCATGAAAGAGTTTGGTGTGCGGCTCCTGGGTGCGCGCGGTGACGCGCCAGTCGATGGTGCGCACATCGTCTCCGGCCTGGTAGATGCGCACCTGATCGAAATCCACGCCGCGGCCGCGCAGCTTGGAGTGGTGCAGGCCCACCAGCGGGCTGCGCCGGTTGGGCGTTGAGAACAACGGCACTTCGCGCACGCGATGACGGATGTCGATGAGTTCCGCCAGGGTCACGCGTGTGCCGTCGTCCGGCTCGCTCGGCCGTCCGCCCTCGGAAGCCTGCGGTTGCATCAGGCCACCGCCACCACGTCGAGAATGCGTTGGATGACGCGGTCCTGGTCGATGCCGGCGGCTTCTGCTTCGAAGGAGAGAATGATGCGATGGCGCAGCACGTCGAAGAGCATCGCCTGGATGTCCTCGGGGCTGACGAAGTCGCGCCCGGCCAGCCAGGCGTGGGCGCGTGCGCAGCGATCCAGGGCGATCGAGCCGCGGGGGCTGGAGCCGTAGGCGATCCATTCCGCCAGCTCGGTATCGAACTTGCCGGGCGTGCGGGTGGCCATGACCAGCTGCACCAGGTATTCCTCCACCGCATCGGCCATGTACAGGCCGAGAATTTCCTGGCGTGCGGCGAAGATCGCCTGCTGGCTGACCCTGTGCTCGGGTACCGCCTCGCCATTGATAGCCTCGCCTCGGGCCTGCTGCAGGATGCGGCGTTCCACCGAGGCATCGGGAAAGCCGATCTTCACGTGCAGCAGGAAACGATCCAGCTGCGCCTCGGGCAGCGGGTAGGTGCCTTCCTGCTCAATAGGGTTCTGCGTGGCCATGACCAGAAAGAGGGGCGGCAGGTCGTATGTGCTGCGACCGACGCTGACCTGGCGCTCGGCCATGGCTTCGAGCAGCGCCGATTGCACTTTGGCCGGCGCGCGGTTGATCTCGTCCGCCAGCACCAGATTGTGGAAGATCGGTCCTTGCTGGAAGACGAAGCTGCCGGTCTCCGGGCGATAGATCTCTGTGCCGGTAATGTCGGCGGGCAGCAGGTCGGGGGTGAACTGGATACGGTGGAACTCGGCCTCCAGGCCTTCGGCGAGTTCCTTGATCGCGCGCGTCTTGGCCAGCCCCGGCGCGCCTTCGACGAGCATGTGGCCGTCGGCGAGCAGGGCGATCAACAGTCGTTCGATCAAGCGCTCCTGGCCCAGGATCTGGGTGGAAAGGAACTGTCGCAACGCGATTATCGATTCACGGTGATCCATCGTCTCGATTCTTCCAGGTGGGGCAGTTTCGGTCGGCCCGGCTGGCAGGGCCACCGGCTGCAACAGTCTGTCGCAGGAGGCGGCAGGGGCGTGCCACTTTACTGCATTACGCCTCGACTAGACTAACCTTGAACCTTCGACCTGTGGCGTCAGTCACTAGCGACACGTCTTCCCCAGCAAGCCAATCGGAGCCGTACATGGCGTTCTTTTCAGCGGCCAGCAAGGCCGACTTTCAGCAGCAACTGCAGACCGCACTGGCACAACACGTAGATCCCCAAATCCTGCCGCAGCTGAGCGTCTTTGCCGAGCAGTTCTTCGGTATCGTCGCGCTGACCGAGCTCACCGAGCGGCGCATGGGCGACCTGGTCGGTTCGACGCTGGCCAGCTGGCGCCTCCTGGAGCGCTTCGATCCAGCCATGCCGGAAGTGCAGGTGTTCAACCCGGACTACGAGAAACATGGCTGGCAGTCGACCCATAGCGTGGTCGAGGTACTGCATCCGGACATGCCATTCCTGGTCGACTCGATGCGCATGGAGCTCACCCGCCGCGGTTATAGCATTCATACACTGCAGACCAGCGTGCTGCAGGTAAGGCGTTCCGCCGATGGTGCGCTGCTGGAATTGCTGCCCAAGGATCAGCGGGCGCCGGACAGCCATGCCGAGTCGCTGATTTTCGTCGAGATCGACCGCTGCGCCAGTGCTGCCGCGTTGCGTGAGCTGGAGCAGTCGCTGCTAGGCGTGCTGGCCGATGTGCGCCAGGTGGTCGGTGATTTCGCTGCCATGAAAGGCAAGGTCGGCGACCTCCAGGCGCGGCTGGATCAGGTCAACCTGCGCATCGACGCCGACGAGCTGGATGAGATCCGTGATTTCATGCGCTGGCTGGCCGATGATCATTTCACCTTCCTCGGCTACGAGGAATTTTCCGTAGTGGAGCAGGGCGACGGCGGACGCATCGCCTATGACGAAAGCTCGCTGCTGGGTCTATCGCGCAGCATGCGCACCGGGCTGTCGGACGAGGAGCAGTCGCTTACCAGCCAGTCGGTCAGCTACCTGCGCGAGCCGCTTCTTCTCTCGTTCGCCAAGGCAGCGATGCCCAGCCGCGTGCATCGGCCGGCCTACCCGGATTTCGTCTCGTTGCGCGAGTTCGACGAGCAGGGCCGTGTCGTGCGCGAATGCCGTTTTCTCGGGCTGTTCACCTCGTCGGTATACACCCAGAGCGTACGTCGCATCCCGTTCATCCGCCGCAAGGTGGAAACCGTCGTGCAGCGTGCCAACTTCGGCAGCTCGGCGCACCTGGCGAAGGAGCTGGTGCAGGTGCTTGAAGTGCTGCCGCGAGACGAACTGTTTCAGGCGCCGATCGACGAGTTGTTCGAAAACGCCATCGCTATCGTGCAGATTCAGGAGCGCAACCGCTTGCGTCTGTTCCTGCGCTTCGACCCGTACCGGCGCTTCTGCTACTGCCTGGTCTATGTGCCGCGTGACAGTTATTCGACCGAGACGCGGTTGAAGATTCAGCAGGTCCTGCAGGAGCGACTCGAGGCCAGCGATTGCGAATTCTCCACCTACTTCTCCGAATCGGTGCTGACGCGTGTGCAGTTCATCCTGCGCCTCGATCCGAACAAGCCGGTGCAGGTCGACCCGGCGCGCCTCGAGCAGGAAGTGCTGCAGGCCTGTCGCACCTGGCAGGATGACTATCAGGGGCTGGTCGTCGAACGCTTCGGTGAAGCGAAGGGTACGCATCTGCTCAGCGAGTTTCCCAAGGGCTTTCCGGCCGGCTACCGCGAGCGCTTCTCGGCTCAATCGGCCACGGTCGACATGCAGCATCTGCTCGACCTGAATGATGAACGCCCGCTGGTGATGAGCTTCTATCAGCCGATCACGGCGGGCGAGAACCGTCTGCATTGCAAGCTCTACCACATGGACACGCCGCTGCCGCTGTCGGACATTCTGCCGATCATGGAGAACCTCGGTCTGCGGGTGCTCGGCGAATTCCCGTTTCGCCTGCGCGACAGAAACGGCCGTGACTACTGGATCCATGATTTCGCCTTCACCTACGCCGATGGGCTGGAAATCGATCTGCTTGAGATCAACGAAACCCTGCAGGATGCCTTCATACACATCTATGGTGGTCTGGCCGAGAACGACGCGTTCAACCGGCTGGTGTTGACCGCTGGGCTGACCTGGCGCGAGGTCGCGCTGCTGCGCGCGTACGCGCGCTACCTCAAACAGATTCGCATGGGCTTCGACCTGGGTTACATCGCCAGCGCGTTGCTCAACCACACCGACATCGCGCGTGAGCTGGTTCGACTGTTCAAGATGCGCTTCTACCTGGCGCGCAAGCTGGGTGACGAAGACCTGGCCGACAAGCAGCAACGCCTGGAGCAGGCGATCCTCAGCGCCCTGGATGACGTGGCGGTACTCAACGAGGACCGAATTCTGCGGCGCTACCTGGCCCTGATTCAGGCAACGCTGCGTACCAACTTCTATCAGCCGGACGCCAGCGGCAAACCCAAGCCGTATTTCAGCTTCAAGCTCGATCCCCGGGCCATTCCGGAAATGCCGCGGCCGGCACCGATGTACGAGATCTTCGTATATTCGCCGCGGGTGGAGGGCGTACACCTGCGCGGTGGCAAGGTGGCCCGTGGCGGGTTGCGCTGGTCGGATCGCGAGGAGGACTACCGCACCGAGGTACTCGGCCTGGTCAAGGCGCAGCAGGTGAAGAACGCGGTCATCGTCCCGGGTGGGGCCAAGGGCGGCTTCGTGCCGCGGCGGCTGCCGACCACCGGCTCGCGTGACGATATTCAGGCCGAAGCTATCGCCTGCTATCGCATCTTCATCAGCGGGCTGCTGGATATCACCGACAACCTGCGCGAGGGCCAGGTGGTTCCACCCGCCAACGTGCTGCGTTACGACGGCGATGACCCCTATCTGGTGGTGGCGGCCGACAAGGGTACGGCGAGTTTTTCCGACATTGCCAACGGCATTGCCGCCGAGTACGACTTCTGGCTTGGCGATGCCTTCGCCTCGGGCGGCTCGGCGGGTTACGACCACAAGAAGATGGGCATCACGGCCCGTGGTGCCTGGGTATCGGTGCAGCGTCATTTCCGTGAACGCGGCATCAACGTGCAGACCGATGTGATCAGCGTGATCGGCATTGGTGACATGGCCGGCGACGTATTCGGCAATGGCCTGTTGATGTCCGAAACCCTGCAACTGGTGGCAGCCTTCAACCATCTGCATATTTTCATCGACCCGAATCCCGACCCCGCACGCAGCTTTGCCGAGCGCAAACGCCTGTTCGAGTTGCCGCGGTCATCCTGGACCGATTACGACGCTTCGCTGATCTCCGAGGGCGGCGGCATTTTCCCGCGTTCGGCCAAGCGGGTGCAGATCACCGCACAGATGAAGGAGCGTTTCGCCATCGAGGCGGATCAGCTGACGCCGGCCGAACTGATTCACGCCCTGCTCAAGGCGCCGGTGGATCTGCTCTGGAACGGAGGCATCGGTACCTATGTGAAGAGCAGCGGCGAAAGCCACGCCGAGGTCGGCGACAAGGCCAACGATGCGGTGCGAGTCAACGGTGCCGATCTGCGCGCCAAGGTGGTGGGTGAGGGTGGCAACCTCGGCATGACCCAGCTGGGACGCGTCGAGTACGCGCTACATGGTGGCGCGAGCAATACCGACTTCATCGACAACGCTGGCGGGGTCGACTGCTCCGACCATGAGGTCAATATCAAGATTCTGTTGAACGAGGTGGTCAGCGCCGGCGACATGACGGCCAAGCAACGCAACCAGCTGCTGTTCGAGATGACCGACGCGGTGGCCGAACTGGTGCTGCAGAACAATTACAAGCAGACCCAGGCGTTATCCCAGGCACAGCATCGCTCGCGCGAACGAGCCGGTGAGTATGTCCGGCTGATCAGCGCGCTGGAAACAACGGGGCAGCTCGATCGATCGCTGGAGTTCCTGCCGTCAGATGACGCGCTGGCTGAGCGTGCGAATCTCGGCAAGGGGCTGACCCGGCCAGAGCTGTCCGTGCTTATCTCCTACAGCAAGATCGAACTCAAGAAAGCGTTGCTGGATTCACGGGTGCCCGACGACGATTACCTTGCGCGGGAAATGGACAGCGCCTTTCCACAGCAGTTGGCTGAACGTTTTCGCGCCGCGATGCTGCAGCACCGCCTCAAGCGCGAAATCGTCGCGACGCAGATCGCCAACGATCTGGTCAACAACATGGGCATCACCTTCGTCCAGCGGTTGAACGAGGCGACCGGTATGAGTGCGGCGAACGTCGCAGGCGCCTATGTCATCGTGCGCGACATCTTCCATCTGCCGCACTGGTTCCGGCAGATCGAGGCGCTGGATTACAAGGTGCCCGCGGACCTGCAGCTGAAGCTGATGGACGAGTTGATGCGGCTTGGCCGACGTGCGACGCGCTGGTTCCTGCGCAACCGTCGCAGCGAGCTCGATGCCGCGCGGGATGTCGCGCACTTCGGACCTCGGGTCGCAGCCCTCGGTCTGAAGCTGGACGAGCTGCTGCAAGGCTCGACCCGCGACCATTGGCAGGAGCGTTATCGGCGCTACACCGAAGCGGGCGTGCCCGAGCTGCTGGCGCGGATGGTCGCCGGCACCAGTCATCTGTATACCTTGCTGCCGATCCTCGAGGCGGCCGACGAAACAGGACAGGTGCCGGCGCAGGTTGCCGCTGCCTACTTCGCCGTCGGCGGAGCGCTGGAGCTGCCGTGGTACCTGCACCAGTTGACCAATATGCCGGTGGCCAATAACTGGCAAGCGCTGGCCCGCGAAGGCTTCCGCGACGACCTCGACTCGCAGCAGCGCAGTATCACGGTGTCCGTGCTGCAGATGGACAATGGTCCGGAACCGATCAGTGAACGGGTCGATGCGTGGCTGGCACAAAGGCCGGTGCAACTGGAACGCTGGCGTTCGATGTTGGCTGAGCTACGAGGCGCCAGCGGCAATGACTATGCGATATACGCGGTGGCCAGCCGGGAATTGCAGGGGCTAGCCCAGTCGGTTGCGCATGGTTGAAGGCCTGCAGGCCGTTCTGCGGGCGTCAGCCCACAGGCGGCCAGCCAGGCTTGAGCGTATACGGCGCACCGGCCGACCGGGACGGTGCGCCGTATTTTGCGGTTGGTTCGGTATGAGGGTCGCCGGTGCTGCGCGGCGTTCAGTTCTGGGCGGGCAAACCGACCTTGAAGCGGGTGATTTGCGGCAGGTCTCGCAGGTAGCGAATCAGGTCCGGCGCTCCGGCCAGCTTGAGCCCTTCACCGATGGCATTGGCCGTAGGGTCACGCTTCTCCAGCAGAAGCAGTTCCGAATTGCTGGTATCGCGTAGCAGGGTCAGACGCGCATAGGGCACCTGGCTGTCGAGAAGCAGGGCCATGAACTCGCGATCGCTCCAGGCCTGGGCGGGCATGGTCACGGCGTGGTAGTCCGCATCCAGCGCGTGAACGCCTGAGCGGTCCAGGCGATAGTCGGTGACGTCCGCCGGCAGCATCACTTCCAGGCCGCGCAGGCGCGCATAGGCCACGGCGCAGGCGAAGGCTTCCAGGTGGTGCTCGCCAGCCCAGTACAGCCGTTCGCCCAGCCAGCTGGCCTGGCGCACTTCGATTGGGGCACCGGTGTCGAAACCGGGCAGCGCTGCCCCCAGGGTGCGAACGAAGTCCTTGTAGCTGATGATTCGAATCTGTCGGCAGGCAGGTGTAGCGGCGAAGGCTTCGAATGTCGCGAAGCTAGCACCGCCGCTCTGCGGGCCGCCAAAGCCGTCGATCTGACGGAGATCGAGCTGCAGCCGGATACAGTCCTTGCTGATCAGACGGGTCAGTGCCGCATGGGCGCGGGCTTTGTCTTCCTGCACCGGACCGGAGAGCGCGCCGCGCGGCAGTTCCAGCAGACGTTGCAGGCAAGGGCCGTCAGTCCAGAAAATGCTGGGCTCGGGTTCCGGGAGGCGGCTGAACGGCAGCTGCAGGTTGCTGGCGCGCTGCAATACCGAATGCGCAGCCTTGGAGCGCAGCCCGAGGCGTTGCGCAAGTCGTGCAATTTGAGTTGTCAGTGAAGGCATTGGCTCGGGCAGGCTCATCATGATGCTTGAGCTCTCAGGGCTACGGCCGAAGTGTGGCAGACCTGTGCGATTTGCGCACGGGCTTTGCTCGATCCGCGGCGGTGGAGCTGCATACGGACCTGACCAAAGAGGGAAGGGCGTTGTGGCACTATCGCTGAATTGAACATCAAGGAGCCTCCATGCCGAACCTGGTGCTGGATATCGCGCTGTCCGCCGAGCGAATGAAGGCGGTGTATCAGGGCCATGCGAATCGAGTCCTGATTCGAAGCCGCGACGGCACGCGAGTCAGCTTGCCTGCGCATCACCTGCGCCCGTTTCTGACCCATGAAGGCGTATTTGGTTCATTCGAGCTGGAGTTCGCCGAACAAGGGCAGCTGCTCGGCCTGAGGCGTCTGAAATAGCTCGCAGGTCTCGGTTTGCTGCGGCGCATCCGGATGCTATCGGCAGCGGCTGGACGGTCCTCGTGCTGCTATACTCCGCCACCACATTTCCCGAGACCTTAGGCTGCGTATGTATAACCTGGCCCGCCGGCTGTTGTTCAAGTTATCCCCGGAAACGTCCCATGAGCTTTCTCTCGAGCTGATCGGCGCTGGTGGGCGTCTGGGGCTCAACGCAATGCTGAGTAAAGCGCCGGCGAATCTGCCGGTACGAGTCATGGGGCTGGATTTTCCGAATCCTGTGGGGCTGGCGGCCGGACTGGACAAGAACGGCGAAGCGATTCGTGGTTTGTCGCAGTTGGGGTTCGGTTTCATCGAAGTCGGGACCGTGACGCCGCGCCCGCAGCCTGGCAACCCGAAACCGCGGATTTTCCGCTTGCCGGAAGCCGAAGCGATCATCAACCGTATGGGATTCAACAACCACGGGGTCGATGCCTTGCTGGCACGAGTCGAGGCAGCCAGGTTCAAGGGCGTTCTGGGAATCAACATCGGCAAGAATTTCGATACCCCGGTCGAGCGTGCCGAGGACGATTACCTGCTGTGCCTGGAGAAGGTCTATCACCACGCCAGCTACGTCACGGTCAATGTCAGCTCGCCCAATACACCGGGCCTTCGCAGCCTGCAGTTCGGTGATTCGCTCAAGCAGTTGCTCGAAGCGCTGCGTCTGCGCCGCGAAGACCTTGAGCTCATGCATGGCAAGCGCGTACCGCTGGCGATCAAGATCGCCCCTGACATGACCGACGAGGAAATCGCGCTGGTAGGTGAGGCGGTGTTCCAGGCCGGTATGGATGCGATCATCGCAACCAACACAACGCTGGGGCGGGAGGGGGTTGCCGGTTTGGCTCATGCGGACGAGGCCGGTGGGCTGTCCGGTGCGCCGGTGCGTGACAAGAGCACGCATTCCGTTCGGGTGCTGGCGCAGACGCTCGGCGGGCGCTTGCCGATCATCGCCGTGGGTGGCATCACCGAGGGCAGGCATGCGGCGGAGAAGATCGAGGCGGGTGCCAGTCTGGTCCAGCTCTACTCGGGGTTCATCTACAAGGGACCGGCGCTGATCGGCGAGGCGGTGGATGCCATTGCGGCCCTGCGCTCGCAGGCACGTTGATTTGCCGGGAAGGGGCTCCTGTCGGAGCCCCTGGGCTTCTAGCCCGCCGCCCGGGTAGGGCGTGCCGTATCAAGTCGGGTGGATCGGTGAATCAGCCGACCGCGTGAAGTTCGTTGAGTCTATGCAGACCGGCCGTGCCGGTCAGACCATCCCAGTTGTCGCCGCGACCCTCCCGCCAGCCGTTGATCCAGGCTTGGCGAACTTGGGGATGGGAGAAAGGACAGAGGTCGCGAGATTTGCCATGTATGCCATGTTGATAACCGCGCAGAAATGCTCGTTCCATCGGATCACGCTTGAGTCTTCTCATTGGGTATTGCCCTCAGTGGTTGACTGGTGTTCCTGTGGCCTCATGGCGAGACCGGGCAGATAGACTGCCAATTGAAGCGCGCTGCCGGCGTGGCGCGCCTCGCCGGCATCGTTGCGATGTCGGCCTAGGACGAGTTCTAACCCAATGCTTGGTACGCTGGAACGATCGTTTTGTCATAAGTAGGTAACGAATCTGTGGATCTACCCATAAGCCGGCCGACCGTTGTGCGTAACCTGCAGTACTGAGCGCGGTCGCAATACGCACCGGCAATTTTTCGAATCATCTGTAATTCATTCCTGCTGGGCTTGTTCCGACGAAAGGGTCGTGGCGGTCCGAAGCACTTTTTCTGGAACCACCATGACCGATCGCCATGAACTGATACTGACCTGCCCGAAGGGGCTCGAAGGCCTGCTACTTGAGGAAGCCACCCTGCTCGGCCTGGAAGAACCCCACGAGCAGACGGCAGCGGTCCGCGGCTACGGAGCGCTGGACGTGGCGTACCGCCTATGCCTGTGGTCGCGTCTGGCAAACCGTGTGCTGCTGGTACTGAGCCGCTTCTCGACGACGGATGCCGAAACGCTCTACCAGGGGGTGCATGCAGTCGATTGGGCGGAGCACATGTTGCCGTCCGGCAGCCTCGCAGTGGAGTTCAGTGGGCGTGGCTCGGGCATCGACAACACGCATTTCGGTGCGCTGAAGGTCAAGGACGCGATCGTCGATCGGCTGCGTACTGCCTCGGGCGAGCGCCCAAGGATCGATAAGCTCGATCCCGATCTGCGGGTACACCTGCGGCTCGACAAGGGACAGGCGGTCCTGTCGCTGGATCTGTCAGGGCACAGCCTGCATCAGCGTGGCTACAGGTTGCAGCAGGGCGCGGCCCCGCTGAAGGAAAACCTGGCAGCGGCGATCCTCATCCGTGCCGGCTGGCCGCGTATCGCCGCTGCGGGTGGTGCGCTGACCGATCCCATGTGCGGCGTGGGTACCTTTCTCGTCGAAGGCGCGATGATGGCGGCCGATATCGCGCCGAACCTCAAGCGCGAGCGCTGGGGATTCAGCGCCTGGCTTGGCCATGTGCCGGCGCTATGGAACCGCTTGCATGATGAGGCGCGCTCGCGTGCACAATCCGGTCTGGCCAGAACGCCGCTGTGGATTCGTGGCTACGAAGCCGATCCACGCCTGATCCAGCCTGGGCGCAACAATATCGAGCGCGCCGGGCTGTCGAACTGGATCCGCATCTATCAGGGCGACGTCGGGACTTTCGAGCCGCGCCCGGACCAGAACCAGAAGGGGCTTGTTATCTGCAACCCGCCCTACGGCGAGCGGCTGGGTGACGAGGCGAGCCTTCTTTATCTCTATCAGAACCTCGGCGAGCGCCTGCGCCAGGCTTGCCTCGGCTGGGAGGCCGCGGTGTTCACGGCCGCCCCGGACCTTGGCAAGCGCATGGGCATCCGCAGCCACAAGCAGTATGCATTCTGGAACGGCGCGCTGCCGTGCAAGTTGCTGCTGATCAAGGTCGAGCTGGACCAGTTCGTTACCGGTCAACGCGCTGCATCCACCGAGTCACAGCCTCAGCAGGCTCCGGTGGAGCAGGCGCGACTGAGCGAAGGCGGGCAGATGTTTGCCAACCGCTTGCAGAAGAACCTGCGTCAGCTCGGCAAATGGGCGCGCCGCGAGGGCATCGAATGTTATCGGCTGTACGATGCCGATATGCCGGAATACGCTCTCGCGGTCGACCTGTACCGCGATTGGGTGCATGTGCAGGAATATGCACCGCCGCGCTCCATCGATCCGGACAAGGCCCAGGCTCGCCTGCTGGATGCTCTGGCGGCCATTCCGCCGGCGCTGGGCATTGCGCGTGAGAAGGTCGTGGTCAAACGTCGTGAGCGACAGACCGGCACGCGTCAGTACGAGCGCCAGGCCGCTCAGGGTCAATTCCTCGAGGTCAGCGAGGGTGGCGTCAAGCTGCTGGTCAACCTGACCGACTACCTGGATACCGGCCTGTTCCTCGATCATCGCCCGCTGCGCCTGCGCATCCAGCGCGAAGCGGCCGGCAAGCGCTTTCTCAACCTGTTCTGCTACACCGCGACGGCGACCGTGCACGCGGCCAAGGGCGGAGCGCGCAGTACCACCAGTGTCGATTTGTCCAAGACCTACCTGGATTGGGCGCGGCGCAATCTTTCGCTCAACGGCTTCTCGGACCGCCAGCGGCTGGAGCAGGGAGACGTGATGGCCTGGCTGGAAGCGGATCGCGGCGAATATGACCTGATCTTCATCGACCCCCCGACCTTCTCGAACTCCAAACGCATGGAAGGTGTGTTCGACGTGCAGCGTGACCACGTTGCCTTGCTCGACCTGGCCATGGCGCGGCTGGCTACCGGCGGGACGCTGTATTTCTCCAACAACTTCCGCAAGTTCGTGCTGGACGCGAGCCTGATGGATCGTTACGCAGTAGAAGAAATCACCGCTTCAACGCTGGATGAGGACTTCCGCCGTAATCCGCGCATCCACCGTGCTTGGAAACTCCAGGCACGGTGATGATCAGGCCTGCCTGGCGCGATCAGCGCTGAGCGGTGCTTTCGCCGCGCTGGTTGTACAGGCTGACCAGCACCTGATCGAGGATCGATGAGGCACCCCATGGGCGCGGGTGGTTGAGGATCGCCACTACAGCCCAGACATTGCCGTCGCCGTCTCGGCTGTAGCCCGCGATCGCGCGCACCGTGTTCAGTGTGCCCGTCTTCACATGTGCCTTGCCGGCGACCGGCGTGTTGCGCAGGCGCTTGCGCATGGTGCCGTCGACTGCTGCCAGGGGCATCGATGAGATGAACTCGGCCGAGTAGGGGCTGCGCCAGGCGGCCTGCAGCAGGCTCGCCAGCTCGCGCGCGCTGACCCGCTCGGCACGGGAAAGGCCGGAGCCGTTCTCGATCACCAGATGTGGGGAGATCAGTCCCTTCTTTGCCAGCCACTGGCGGATTACTCGCTGGGCCGCCTTCGCATCATCAGCATCCGCTTCGTTGCGGAATGCCGCACCAAGGCTCAGGAACAGCTGTTTGGCCATGGTGTTGTTGCTGTACTTGTTGACGTCACGAATGATCTCGGTGAGGTCCGGCGAGTAGGCTCTGGCTAGCAGGCGGGCGTCGCTTGGTACCTGGGCGACACGGTCAGTGCCGAGGATGCTGCCACCCAGTTCGCCCCAGATGGCGCGTACCGCGCCAGCGGCATAGCGTTCGTGATCCAACAGGGACAGATAGGTCTGCGCGCTGCAGCCAGCGGCGAGTTTGCCGGTGACCACCACGGTGACGCCGTCGCCGTTGGTGACCGGGTTGTACAGCACGTCCGGCCAGCCTGGACACTTGGCCGCCGGCAGCGCCTTAACGCGGTTGTCGACGCGCACGCTGGCGATGGGCGGCTCGACCGCCACGTTCACCTTGCCGCCATCGTTGCGCACGATGAAGCGCAGGGCCTTGAGGTTGACCAGCAATGAATCCGGCCCGACCAGAAACGGCTTGTTCTGGTCACCGCCGTCATCGTCGAATACCGGCAGGTCAGGTTGGACGAAGTGGCTGCGATCCAGCACCAGATCGCCAGTGACTTTGCTCACGCCGTTGGCGCGCAGATCGCGCAGCAGCAGCCAGAGCTTCTCCATGTTCAGCTTTGGGTCGCCGCCACCTTTCAGATAAAGATTGCCGTTAAGCACGCCGTCCACTAGCGGACCATCGGAATAGAACTCGGTTTTCCATTGGTGGTTGGGGCCGAGCAGTTCGAGCGCAGCATAGGTCGTCACCAGCTTCATCGTCGAAGCCGGATTGACCGAGACGTCCGCATTGACGTACGTCGGCGCGGCGTCGCCGGTGAGCGGCAGCATGACCACCGACAGCGCATCGCTGTTGATCTTGTTGGCCTTCAATGCCTGCTCTACACGGGCAGGCAGCGTCTGGTTCACGCCGGCCGCATGAATCGGTAGCGCAATGGGCAAGGCCAGAACGGCCAAGGAGATACCACGAAGGATTCTGTTCATTTGCGAGCGCCTCTGAGCGCACACAGGAGGCTGCTGGTGATTCGATTCGGCATGCGATTTCCCACTGCACCAAGGGAACGATTGCGGGCCATTATGCCCGGCCCGTAGAGGCGCTGTGCCTCTATCCGATAAGCGTAGCTGCGTCACACGGACAACTGCAAAAACAAGATGGCGAGCCGTTGCGAAGCCGGTCCTCGGTCATCGCCTTGGCATCGGGTTGCTGTTAGAGTGCGCGCCGTCATCACGTAGAAAAAAGGATCGATCCAATGGCTACCAATCGTTCGCGTCGCCTGCGCAAGAAACTCTGTGTCGATGAGTTCCAGGAGCTGGGCTTCGAGATCAATCTCACCTATCGCGAAGGTATCGAAAGCAAGGCCGTGGATGACTTCCTGGAAGCGTTCATCAGCGAGGCGATGGAAGCCAACGACCTTGGCTATATCGGTGGTGAAGACTACGGTTTCGTCTGCCTGGCGCGCCGTGGCTCGGTTACCGAGGAGCAGCGCGCCAAGGTGGATGCCTGGCTGAAAGGCCGCAGCGAGCTTGCTGAGTACAGCGTCAGCCCGCTGATGGATGTGTGGTATCCGGAAAACCCGATCAGGACCGAGAAGTAGTCTGCTCGTCGGTTCGTTGCGCTGCTGCCAGCCGGGCTTTCCTTCGTGAGCGCCTGGCCAGCAGCAGATGCAGCAGATGCATAAGCGCTGCAATGAACAATGCTACGCCTACGCCGATGCTGGCATTGACGAGGCGTATCTGCGGCAGATTCCAGTCCTGCGCCAGAGTTTCCGCCAGCAGCAGGAAGAGCAGGGTGGTCTGCAGTACGAACAGCCCGTAGTGATTCGCCTGGAAGGCCCTGCCGAGTACCACCAGCGGCAGCAGGATCATCACCATCAGCGGTGGGTCGGCCAGGCCATGACCGATGTAGATGAGGATGGCTGCGGCGGCCAGGATTCCGAGGCTGGCCTGCAGGGCACGGATCAGGCTGCGTTCCAGGTCCATCTGCAACGTGGTGAACACCGCCAGCGTCAGCCAGTAGCCTCTCGGCAGCTGCGCCATATTCACAATCACACCGCCCAGCGCGCCGGCCAGCATGTAGGTCAGTGCGTGCACTCGCCACTGCCGGATCGGCGTCCGCCGAGCGTGCCGGCGCAGCACCCGCAGAATGCTCAGCAGTCGCGGCATGTACGGCCACATGCGAAGACCATGCATGCCGCGCAGGCCGAACGCCAGCAGTGTCACCCAGAGCCCTCCAAGCGCGAACAGAAAGGCAATTGCGTAGGGGTTGTTGAAGTCGGCAATGCCATGCTGTCCCTGGCCAAGGCACAGACAGATCGCCAGGCCTATTCCCAGCTTGCCCGCCTCGCTGCCGAAGCGCTGAAGCCAGGCCAGGAGCAGCCCGTAGAAGGCGAACAGTCCAAGGCTTATCAGCGGGTGGGTTGCGGACCAGTAGCCCAGGCCGGCGCTACCGGCCCCCAGCGCAATGAGCAGGAGCATGCGCAGCATGCCGAAGCGGTGCAGGGGGTTCGCCTTGGCCGCCTGGAAAGCCCCGACTGTCGCCCAGAGGAATCCAGGGTGGCCGCTGAACAAGCCTAGTAGAAGCGGTAAGGCGCAACCGAAACCGGCCACCATCGCAGCGCCCCAGGCAGGGCGCCCGGGGTGCCAACGGATGCTCTGTCGCAGCAGGCGTTTCATGGACGTCAGACCGGGCTGGAGCGGCCGGTCATTTCGCCGGCCATTTCGGTGGCGTAACTGTCGGTCATTCCGGCGATGAAATCGATCATGCGCAGGAATGACTGATACAGCGGAAGGCCGGGCGCGGGTGCGCTGCGGCCAAGCAGATCGAGAATGCGCTGATTCTTGAAAGAGGGATTGCCTCCGCGGTGCTGTTCCAGTGCTGCACCGCAGAAGGCGTTCAGGAGGATTTCTAGCGTTGTGTAGGCGCCGATCTCGTGCAACGTCTTGCGCTTGTCCTGGAATATCTTCTGACGGGCCATTGCTTTTGCCTGCACGACGCAGGCCTTGGCCGGGCCGTGCATGTGCTCGACCAGATCACCATGAAGCTCGCCTCGCAGCAGGTTGTGCTGCTGCTCGACGAACGCTGTGGCGGCGGCGTTGGTCAGGTGCTCGATCGCCTTGCCGCGCAGAATCGCCAACTTGCGCCGTCGCGAATCGCGTGGCCCCAGCTGGCGATAGGTTTCTGGGATGTCATCGCCCACCAGCCCAAGCAGCAGCGCTTCCACCTCGGCATAGTCGAGCAGCTCCATCTCCAGGCCGTCTTCCAGGTCGATCAGCCCATAACAGATGTCGTCGGCTGCCTCCATTAGATAAACAAGGGGATGGCGAGCCCAGCGTTGATCGGCAACCTTGGGCAGGTCTAGCTTCTGCGCGATCTGTTCCAGCAGTGACAACTCGTTCTGATAGCAACCGAACTTGTGCTTCTTGTAGCCGAGCGCCTCGGCGTGACGTGATGTCCATGGGTACTTCAGGTAGGTGCCCAGGGTGGCGTAAGTCAGGCGGGTGCCACCGTCGAACTGGTGATATTCCAACTGGGTGAGTACGCGAAAGCCCTGTGCGTTGCCCTCGAAATTGAGGAAGTCGGCTCGCTGCGAATCCGTCATCTCGTCAAGCCAGCCGCGTCCGGCAGCCTGCTGGAACCAGCAGCGAATGGCGTCTTCACCGGAGTGACCGAACGGTGGGTTGCCTATGTCGTGGGCCAGGCAGGCGGATTGAACGATCATCCCGAGATCGGCGGGGCTGCACCATTCTGGCAGCTCATCGCGCAACACCTCGCCGACACGCATGCCGAGAGACCGCCCGACGCAGCTTACCTCCAGCGAGTGGGTCAGGCGTGTATGGATATGGTCGTTGCTTGAAACGGGGTGTACCTGGGTCTTGCGCCCGAGGCGGCGGAACGCGCCGGAAAATATGACTCTATCGTGGTCCTTGTGAAAAGGACTTCGGCCCAGTTCCTCTGTGCTGTGAACGGACTTTCCAAGCCGTTCACGGTTAAGCAGCGTATGCCAATCCAAAAGGGGCTATCTCCTTGTAGCAACCGCCAGTGGTCTGGCATGCCGAGCAGCACGAGCCGGCTGCCTTAAAGGCGCATTCCATGACTTGTTATCGGTGCGCGGACACGAGCGTACAGCAGTTCTCGTCTGCAGGACCATATGGTGGCCATGCGACGTTTGCCGGAGCTAATGGCGCAGCTTGCGAATGAGCGGATAGAACGTGATGCCCAGGCGTGCGAGCTTGCCGACTTTACCCAGGCGCGGGCCGAAGAGGGCGAGCGCAGCGGTCACCGCCAACATCAGGGGGCCTTTGGTGTCGCGACCGGAAGAGGCGCCGCGGCTGCTCACGATCTGCTTGATGCGCCGCACGGGATGGGCAAGGGGCTGCCCGTGATAGAGGATCTGCTGACGATGCATCTCCATGCGCAGCCGAACCAGATCCTTGCGCATGGCCAGGTCGCTGGATGTGCTCAGAGGAAGGGTCATGGCAGTAAACGCTCCTGATTGCGGGCCAGCTCTTCGACCGTTGCCTGGAAGGGGGAAGCGCACGCCTTGGCAAGCTTGATGGCTCGGCTGATACAGATCGCCATTGCCACCGCATAAATCGCACAAAGAACGAAAATGGCCGCGATGGGATTGCTCTCCCAGAACGCGATGACGATAGCTGCTGAAAGCCCCACCAGAATCAGCAGGCCCAGGATCAGGCTGATACTTGCCAGAAGAAACAGCTTGAATACGCGGCTGCGCTCTTCCTGGAGCTCTATTCCAATCAGCTCCAGATGCCCTTGAAGAAGGCCGACAACCGCGCCGCCCATTTTTTTCAGGGACGGTGCGGGTGCTTCATCGGAATATTTTGCTTCCATTGGCCTGCTTTCCTCCTTCAGCGGCGCATGATCATGCCAAGAAGAAAGCCGGCGCCCGCAGCAATACCAATGGACTGCCAGGGGTGCGTTTGAACGTATTCTTCCGTGCACTGAATGGCTGCTTCACTCTGATCACGCAGCGTGTTTTCCTGCTCCTTCAACATTTCCCGGGCACGACTCATGTTGGCAGTAATTTTCCCGCGCAATTCTTCGGTCTGGCTTCCGGCGGTGTCCTGGGTGTGTTTGAGCAGGCGCTCGGTATCTGCGATAAGCGTGTGGAATTCTTCGATCAGTGCGTTCTGTGCAGCCTGAAGGTTGCGGCGGTGAGCTGATTTGTCGATCAGCGAGCCGGTAGAGCCAGCGGTTGCGTCAGGGATAGGGGTGTTATCACTGGTGCTGAAAGTGGATTCGGTAGACATCTGCTTGCTCCTTGGTGAAGTCATGGGAATGGTGACGGTACTTCAAGTTCGAGCATGACGGTGACGCAAGGTTCCCGCTTCGTTTTGAATGAAGCAGCGGAAAGCTGCGGTTACGGTGAGAAGTGAAATGACTCGGGTTTGTTTTGAGCGTGCAGTGAACCTCAGAAACGCCTGCGGTGATCCTACCCTTTAATTGCACAGCACTTTTATCACAGGCGGAATTGATAAAGCCTGTAATACGCAACCTTCCTGAAAAGAAAAACCCGCCGAAGCGGGTCTTTCTGACTACTGCATCGAGATGCGGTAGGCCGCTATTACATCAGCGGGATGGTGTAGCTGACGATCAGACGGTTCTCATTAACATCGCGGTTGTTGGTGCTGCGATATGTACCGTTACGCCATTTAACACCGAGATTCTTCAAGGCGCCTTCTTGGAATACGTAGCTGATATCGGTGTCGCGCTCCCACTCTTTACCACCGTTGGAGCCGTCAGCTCTATCGAAGCCATCACCGGTGACGTAGCGGGTCATCAGGCTCAGGCCGGGAATGCCGATGGAGGCAAAGTTGAAGTCGTAGCGGGCCTGCCATGATTTTTCATCAGCTTTGGCAAAGTCCGGACCAATCATTACATAGTTCACCAGATAAGGATCGGACCAGCCGCCGACGAAGGCGAAGCCGGTATCACCATTCATTTCCTGATAGCCCAAGCCAAAGCTATGGCCGCTGACCGAGTAGGTGACCATTGCGCCCAAGGCCTTGTTGTCGACATTAGAAGAACCATCGTCTGTCGAGCGGGCATAGCGCAGATCGGTTTTCAGCGACTGCTTCTCACCAAGCGGTAGAACATGAATCAGATTGAAAGAGTGCTGCTTGTAAGCTTCTTCAAGATTGCTGTAGTAATAGGCACCGGTAAGGTTGTCCATCAACTTGTAAGTAGCACCAGCAAAAATGAAATCATCAATGCTACCGCCGCCTAATGAAGCACCGTTCAGAAGTGCTGTCAGGTCATCATAGTTCGAGTCGTTACGCTGGTTAACTTCCGTTATGTAACCCGCATCTAATGTCAATCCTTCAACTTCATTGGAGACGATCTGTCCGCCTTTGAAGGTTTGTGGGAGCAGGCGAGAGTCACTGCGGTGAAGAGCCATGTTCTTTGGCTCAAGCGTGCCAACTTTCAGAATTGTCTTGGAGATTTTTACTTTGGCAGTTAGGCCAAGCTGGGAATAATCATCGGGTGCAGACCCATCATTATCGACCGGCAGTAAGGCTGTTCCGGTGCGGTCAGGGCTGGAGTCGAGTTTTACCCCCAACAGACCCAGAGCATCGACGCCGAAGCCGACAGTGCCTTCGGTGAATCCTGACTCAACTCGTAGCAGGAAGCCCTGAGCCCACTCTTCTGCCTTGCTCTTTGCAGTACTAGCGTCATCGCGGAAATCACGGTTCATGTAGAAGTTACGCAGCTCCAGGCCAGCCTTTGTATCTTCGATAAAAGCAGCTTGAGCCATGGAAGGAATGGCTAGGGTTGCTCCCAGAGTGGCCAGGGCCACGCCCCGGGCGATTGGGGTCTTGAGCATTTCTTGTTCTCCTCGTTGGATGATGCTCTGAAGGTCGCTCTTGCGGCGATATGCAATAAAACATTTCATCATTGTTTCAGCCTTTAGACCTTAGTCTTTAGGGCTGGGGCGTCAAGGTCAGGAGTCGTTTGTTCGATAGTCTCGTTAGGCTACAAAACGTCTTACCACTTCCGGCCCGCCGGATTATTGTTCTGGTGGGCAGCCGAATCCTAACGGTTTGATGGCCACTAGTCGAATGCCGAAGTCAAACTCTTGTTTGAGTGAGGGTGGTGTCTCGTTTTTTGACCTGCACCGAACGTGGTGGGCCAGCCGACTGCCAATTGCTCGGTAATCAACCTGCTAGAATCAGTCGCTCGACAAATCCTTCGACGGGCCGCCGTGATGCTTCCTGAATGCCAGCTGTTTGGAACCCTGGGCTGTCACCTGTGTGAGCAGGCTGAAGCGGTCGTGATGCCGCTGGTGGAGCACGGGCTGCTGGTGGAGCTGCTGGACGTGGCGGACAGGGTGGAATGGGTCGAGGATTACGGCCTGCGTATTCCCGTACTGCGTCGGGTGGATACGGGGGCGGAGTTGGATTGGCCGTTTGAAGTTGAGCAGGTTGTCCGCTTTCTTGAATGATTGAAGAGCGGCAAAATGTCGCCAGGCCAAAACAGAAAAACCGGCTGCAAGAGCCGGTTTTAGATACATCAGATAGCACGCCAAAAAGCGCTGATATCGGGAAATGGTCGGAGCGACTGGATTCGAACCAGCGACCTTCTCGTCCCGAACGAGACGCGCTACCAAGCTGCGCTACGCTCCGAAGATGGCGCGCATTCTACAGAAAAAGTTTTGCTGCACAAGACGTTATGCAGGATTTTTTTGATCGGGGAGCCTGTCCTGGACGAATGTCATGAGTCCTGGGCCGCCTCGTTCGAGGTGGCTCAGGGAGTGATGTCATAACTCTCGTACGGTGCGCACTTGGTCCTTGTTTACTTTTCCAGGCTTGCCGTCGAGCTGTTCATACTCGTAGAAGCCGGACTCATCGTCGAAGTCGGGCCGATCGAGGGTCTGTATTTCTCGGCCGTCGTTTAGCGTGATCACGCTTGGGTTGGCGCAGCCGGCGAGCATGCCGAAGCCCAGCGCAAGAACCAGAGTCACGAAGTAGCGTTGGCGCATGAGGCTATTCCTTCTGAAATGTGGTTACTTCATCGGACGGAACGTTCTGAGATGAAGTTCCCAACGCAAGCTCCGCCGCCGCAAGCAGTTCCGGGGTGTTTAGATTGGCAAGGCGAATGTCGTCTTCGGCGACCCGAACGGCATGCGCTCCGAGCTTCAGTAGAAGCCGCTGCGGGCTGCGCTCGCCGGCCAGCCAATGAGCTTCGACCTCTGGTGTCAACGAGGTCGGGATGATGCTGAATAACGGCTCCCACTGCTGTCCGCGGCGCAGCATGACCGGTTTGCCTGGTGCTGCGATTGCGGCGGAGCAAAGTGATCGAAGCAGCTGTTGGTCGATCAACGGCGTATCGCAGGGTAGCAGCAGCAGCCATTGGCCGCGCGCCGCTGCCAGACCGGCTCGTACACCTGCGAGGGGGCCGGGATAATCTTCGCTGGCGTCATGCACCAGTCGATCCGCGTAGATCGCATAACGCGATCGGTTGCGGTTGCAGGAAATAAGCAGGTCTTCCGTCAGGGGGCGTACCAGATCGTGCAGCCAGGCGATCAGCGGACGCCCGCGCCATTCGATCAGGCCTTTGTCCCGTCCACCCATGCGCTGCCCGCGACCGCCGGCGAGCAGCAGAATCGAACAGGATGGCAGTCTCAAGTCGGGCACGCTTCGGGTCCGAGTGGGTTGAGGGCTGATCCGGCATGACAAGCCGCTCGCCGAGTGAGTTGCGCCGGCTGTAGGGGCGTCTGGGGCGAGTTGAGCATGCTCGATAACAGTCCGCAAGCCCGGGCGCTAAACCAACCGAAAAAGCTGTTGTCTATTTCCACCATCCGCTTGTTCCTGAGTAGCGGATGCCGCCTGCTTATTTGGCTGACATACAAGGAGAACAACACCATGCAGGAGAGAAACGTTTGGGTTGACTATGCCAAGGCGATAGGGATCATCCTCGTTGTGTACGGGCATGTCGCGCGAGGGGTATTCAACGCGGGGCTGCCGATGGATGAGGCAGAGTTCGTGCTGGTGGATAGCATCATCTACAGCTTCCACATGCCGCTGTTCTTCTTTCTGTCCGGGTTGTTCTTCTTTGACTCGCTGCAGAAGCGGGGCAGGGGCGGGTTGATCATCAACAAGATCGATACGATCGCGTATCCGTTTATCGTCTGGTCCCTGCTGCAGGGTTTGTTCGAAGTCGCGCTCTCGAACTACACCAATGGCCAGGTGACTTTGGTCGAGGTTTTCTCACTGCTGTGGATGCCTCGGGCGCAGTTCTGGTTTTTGTATGCGCTGTTCCTGGTGTTCGTGGTTTGCACCTTTCTTTATGCGAAGGCAGATCGCCGGTTCTTCCTGCCGTTTGTAGTGCTGTTTGGTGTGTTGTTCGTTTTCCAGCAGGACCTGACCATCAACAACATGACGCGCTTCATCTTGGGCAATACAGTGTTTTTTGCGTTGGGTGTCTGGTTCAACGAAGTCAAGGCTTTCTTTCTGGCGCGATATTCTTCGCTCACGCTAGTCTTCGGAGCCATGTTCATAGCTGGGCAGTATCTGTTTCACGTGACGTTTGGCATGAATTACACCGATGGTGGTTTGCCGGTCTTGGCCTTGGCCACTGTCTCCATTTTCTTCATGGTCGCGCTGTCGATGTGGCTTGGGCAGTACCGGGTCGACTGGTTGCTGTTCATCGGCGCTTCGTCGATGACCATCTACCTGATGCATATCCTGGCGGGCAGTGGTGTACGCGTGATACTCAGTAAGTTCATGGGGATCGATTCGATTACGGTCCATTTGTTGATCGGTACGCTGATCGGTACCGCCGCCCCGTTGGTGGCGCAGCTGATCATTAATCGGTACCGACTGCACTTCCTGCTTGCTCCGCCGAAGCGAATTTCGGCATCGCACTTCCGTATGCGCAAAGCCCTTGCGTAATAGAACTCCGGGCCGCTCGGCATCATCGCCGAGCGGTCCATGGCAGTCTTGGCTTAGTCAACCGCAGCTGACGCGTTCGATCTTCATGTTTGCGTCGGTATTGATGTTGAGCCTTCGTGGATCGTATTCCAGGGTAACGATATCGTCGGGGCGCAGGATCCGTGCTCTTTCCGCATTGGAAAGTTGCCTCGCTTGCACAAGGACTTCAGGGGTCGCCGTTCTACCCACAAAGTGCTGTACCGCATCGGAATTGCAGTGCCCCTGCCTCTGAGTCGGCGTATCAACGCCCGATGGTTGCGTGACGCTCTTGCACGCGGCCAATAGCAGCACAGCGGTGGCGATGATCAGCGCATTGCGATTGGGTCGGAACATGACATCTCCTTTCACTTCTGGGTTTGGGAGCGCGACTATTATGAATAGTGCCGATACGGACGTGACCTGAAGTATGCGGGCCTGCGGGTGTTCTGCCGGTACGGCCAGACGGGAACCGAAGCGCTGTTATTGCGTCTGATGGCGTTGTGCAATCCAGCAGTCAACGAAAACAAGGAGTGACCACGATGTTCAATTCCCCACTGCTCAAGCGTATCGCGGCGATGCTCGCTGCCCTGCATCTGCTATTAGTGGCTCAGATCCCATTGGCGCAAGCGGCCATGATCGGTACGCCGGAAGTCGTTACGGAACAACAGCAGCAGGTGGATCGGCAGCAACTGCTGACCATGCTGGACGATCAGGACGTGCAGAAAAAGCTCGAATCGATGGGCGTTGAGCGTGACCAGGTCGAGAAGCGCATTAATAGCCTGACTGCGGCCGAACTGGCGCAATTCAATCAGCAGCTTGATCAGGCGCCTGCTGGTGCCGGCGTCGTCGGCGTGATCGTTCTGTTCCTAGTCATCTTCATCATCACTGACATGCTTTGCGCGACCAACATCTTCAATTTCGTCAATTGCATCAACCGTTGAGTCGACTGCTGCTGGTACTTCTGTTGGCCGGACTGGTCGGAGGCTGTGCATCGTCGAGAATATCCCTCGACGATGCGGACCTTCCGTCTGCGGCCGAGCTGACCGAAGTGCCGTTCTACCCGCAGGAAGCCTATCAGTGCGGGCCGGCTGCGCTGGCGACCATGCTGGCGCAGCGGGGCGTTCCTGCTGATCCGGATGTGCTAGTGGATCAGGTGTACATCCCGGGGCGAAGGGGCAGTCTTCAAGTGGAAATGGTCGCCGCAGCGCGGACGGCGGGGCTTCTGGTCTATCCGCTGCGCTCGCGCCTGGAGGACGTGCTGGCGGAAGTGGCGGCCGGCAATCCAGTTCTGGTTCTGCAGAACCTGGCGTTCGATCGTTGGCCGCAATGGCATTTCGCCGTTGTGGTGGGTTACGACCTTGTCGAACAACGGCTCGTGTTGCGCTCTGGTACCACCGAGCGTTGGATCGCCTCCTTTCGCGACTTCGAACGCACCTGGTCCAAGGCCGAGCGGTGGGCGGTCGTGACGCTTAACCCGGATCAGCTTCCGGCGACGGCACGAGAAACCGTCTGGTTGCGTAGTGCAAGTGATCTCGAGGAGGTTGGGCAAGTACGCCCGGCGAGAGTCGCCTATGAGGCGGCGGTTGCTCGTTGGAAATCTTCGCTCGGGTTATTTGCGCTGGCCAACAGTCAGTACGCGGCCGGGCAGAAGGAGATGGCGGAACGGTCGTTGCGGGATAGCATTGCTACGGACCCAGGCTTCGCCATTGGCTGGTTCAATCTTTCGCATGTGCTGGCCGAGCGCGGATGCCATGTCGGTGCGCAGCAGGCGCGGTCCTGCGCTAAGCGTCTGGCGCCAGACGACCCTCGTTTCGATGCGCCGCTACCGGCAGTCACGCGGGAGTCGGCAGCATCGTGCCAGCCGGCGCCGCCGTGCGGTGCTCGCTAGGTATCATCAGAAGCCCAGTCTGTCGCGCAGGCTGTAATAAAGAGCTCCAAGTGCGCTGAGTGGCGCCTGGAAGCGTTGCCCGCCAGGAAATGGATAGTGGGGGAGGCTGGCGAATGCATCGAATCGCTCAGCCTGGCCGCTCAATGCTTCGGCGATGACCTTCCCGGCAACATGGGTGTAAGTGACACCATGCCCGCTGCAACCCTGCGAATAATAGATATTGTTGCCCAGGCGGCCAACCTGAGGCAGTCGGGAGAGCGTGAGCAGGAAGTTGCCGGTCCACGCGTAGTCGATTTTCACTTTGGCCAGCTGCGGGAACGTCTTGAGCATTTTGGGGTGGATAATCGATTCGATGTCAGCAGGGTCTCGAGCTCCGTAGACGACCCCCCCGCCATAGATTAGGCGCTTGTCGGCCGAGAGGCGGTAGTAATCGAGCAGGTAGTTGCAGTCTTCCACGCAGTAGTCCTGAGGGAGGAGGCTGCGCGCCAGTTCCTCATCGAGTGGCTCAGTGGCAATCACCTGGGTTCCGCAGGGCATGGACTTGGCGGCTAGCTCCGGTATCAGATCGCCCAGATAAGCGTTGCCGGCGACCACCACGAATTTTGCACGGACATTGCCTGTGGGGGTGTGTATCAAAGGCTGTTCGCCTCGCTCAATTCGTACGGCGGGGGAGTTTTCGTATACGACGCCGCCTAACGATTCGACGGCAGCGGCTTCGCCGAGCGCCAGATTAAGCGGATGGATATGGCCGCCTTGCTTGTCGAGCATGCCGCCGATGTACCGATCACTGGCTACGACCCGCTTGATGCCCTGCTCATCGAGCAGCTCCAGCTGGTGGTAGCCATATCGTTCCCACAGTGCCTTCTGTGCTTCGAGGTGATGCATCTGTTTCTGGCTTAACGCCGCAAACACGCCGCCGTCCTTCAGATCGCACTGGATGTTGTAGCGTGCGACCCGCTCGCGGATGATCCTGCCGCCCTCGAAGGCCATTTGACCGATCAATTTGGCTGCCGAGCTATCGACGCTTCGTTCGATGCTGTCGAGGTCGCGGCTGTAGCTGTTGACGATTTGCCCACCGTTGCGGCCAGAGGCGCCAAAACCGACCTTCGCCGCTTCCAGCACAGTTACGCTGAAGCCCTTTTCGAGCAGGAACAGGGCGGTAGAAAGCCCGGTATACCCGGCGCCGATGACACATACATCCGTTTGCTTCGCCTCTTGCAGTGCCGGGCGCTCCTTGGTCATGTTTGCGGTAGCGGCGTAGTAAGAGGGCGGGTATGGGGTGTTCGGCATATTGGAATCTCTGTTCTGAATCTTTTACGCATGCTAGCGCTTAGCCGCACGACCCGCTAGTGACTGAGCGCTGATAGGGGCTTTTTCAAATTTTCCAAATATCAGTGAGTTAGCTGAAAAAACCGCTTGACCTTTTTTTTCGAGTCTTTAGAATGCGCCCCCATCGAAGGCACATAGCTCAGTTGGTTAGAGCACCACCTTGACATGGTGGGGGTCGTTGGTTCGAATCCAATTGTGCCTACCAATTCGATAAAAGGGTCGCGCAAGCGACCCTTTTTTTTGGTTCGCTTGTCAGGATCTCGGCATTCTGAAAGTATCGCCAGTCGTGTTTTCCAGTGACTTCGGTCCGGTCGAGAGTAAGCCTTTAGGCTCCTGCCACTGTGCGGCGGGAATGCTCACCGGGTCGCTTTCCTGGCTCATCCCAACCCATGTGGCCTTTGGTACGGGTCACCACTAGGAGAGGAGGCGCCATGCCCACTATTACTCTTCCCGATGGCAGTCAGCGTTCGTTCGATCACCCGGTTACCGTGGCTGAGGTGGCTCAGTCTATTGGTGCTGGTCTGGCCAAGGCGACGCTCGCCGGTAAAGTCGACGGTAGATTGGTCGATGCCTGTGATCTGATCGACGCGGATGCTTCCTTGCAGATCATTACGCCTAAGGATGCGGAGGGGCTGGATATCATTCGCCACTCCTGTGCGCACCTGATCGGTCATGCAGTAAAACAGCTGTATCCGACTGCGCGCATGGTTATTGGGCCGGTCATCGAAGAAGGCTTTTATTACGATATCGCCTATGAGCGGCCCTTTACGCCTGATGATGTCGCGGCTATCGAGCAGCGGATGCGTGAGCTGATCGAGCGTGATTACGATGTCGTCAAGAAGATGACTCCGCGCGCCGAAGTCGTCGAGGTCTTCAAGTCCCGAGGCGAGGATTACAAGCTGCGTTTGATCGAGGATATGCCCGACGAGCAGGCGATGGGTTTGTACTACCACGAAGAATATGTCGACATGTGCCGAGGCCCGCATGTGCCGAATACCCGTTTCCTCAAGGCATTCAAGCTGACCCGCATTTCCGGGGCCTACTGGCGTGGTGACTCAAAGAACGAACAGCTGCAGCGCATCTATGGCACCGCCTGGGCCGACAAAAAGCAGCTGGCCGCTTACATCCAGCGCATAGAGGAGGCCGAGAAGCGCGATCATCGTCGCATCGGCAAGCAGCTCGACCTCTTTCATACGCAAGAGGAAGCGCCGGGTATGGTCTTCTGGCATCCGGCCGGCTGGACCCTGTACCAGAACCTCGAGCAGTACATGCGTCAGGTGCAGCGCGAGAACGGCTATCAGGAGGTGCGTACGCCGCAGGTGGTCGATCGTATCCTGTGGGAAAAGTCTGGGCATTGGTCCAACTACGCCGAGAACATGTTCACCACCTCGTCGGAGAATCGCGATTATGCGGTGAAGCCGATGAACTGCCCGTGTCATGTGCAGATCTTCAACCAAGGCCTGAAGTCCTATCGTGATTTGCCTCTGCGCATGGCTGAGTTCGGCGCCTGCCACCGTAACGAGCCTTCCGGCGCGCTACACGGCATCATGCGTGTGCGCGGCTTCACTCAGGATGATGCGCACATCTTTTGCACCGAAGAGCAGGTGAAGAAGGAGGCTGCCGACTTCATCAAGTTGACGCTCAAGGTCTATGCCGATTTCGGTTTCAGCGACATCGCCATGAAGCTCTCCACTCGTCCAGCCAAGCGTGTCGGCTCCGATGAGTTGTGGGATCGTGCAGAGGGTGCGCTGGCCGAGGCGCTCAGCGAGTCCGGGCTGGCATGGGAATATCAGCCGGGCGAAGGAGCATTCTACGGACCGAAGATCGAGTTCACCTTGCGTGATTGCCTAGGGCGTAATTGGCAATGCGGCACCCTGCAGTACGATCCGAATCTGCCTGAGCGCCTGGATGCCAGCTTCGTCGCTGAAGATAATAGCCGCCAGCGGCCGGTGATGCTGCACCGTGCCATTCTCGGTTCGTTCGAGCGTTTCATCGGTATGCTCATCGAACACTACGCTGGCGCATTCCCTGCTTGGCTCGCTCCGACTCAGGCGGTGATCATGAATATCACCGACAAGCAGGCTGCGTTTGCCATGGAAGTCGAGAAAAGCCTTGTCCAAAGCGGATTCCGTGCCAAGTGTGACTTGAGAAACGAAAAGATCGGCTTTAAAATCCGCGAGCATACTTTGCTCAAGACTCCTTATCTCTTGGTTATCGGGGATCGGGAGGTTGAGACTCGATCCGTTGCTGTGCGCACCCGTGAAGGCGTCGATTTGGGCTCCATGCCCCTCGATCAATTCGCGCAGCAGTTGGCACAGGCGGTTTCCCGGCGTGGTCGCCAAGAATTGGAGTAATGACTATTAAGCGTGAAATGAGACAGGATAAACGAACTGCACCCAAGGCCCCGATCAACGAGAATATCTCGGCTCGTGAGGTCCGTTTGATTGGCGCTGATGGCGAGCAGATTGGCATCGTCTCGATTGATGAAGCGCTGCAGGTTGCAGAAGAGGCCAAACTGGATCTGGTTGAGATCTCTGCCGATGCGAATCCTCCGGTGTGCCGGATCATGGATTACGGCAAGCACCTTTTCGAGAAGAAGAAGCAGGTCGCTGCGGCGAAGAAGAACCAGAAGCAGGTTCAGGTCAAAGAAGTAAAGTTTCGTCCAGGGACGGAGGAGGGGGACTACCAGGTCAAGCTACGTAACCTGGTGCGTTTCCTGAGTGACGGGGACAGGGCCAAGGTATCCTTGCGATTCCGCGGTCGTGAGATGGCTCATCAGGAGCTGGGGATGGAACTGTTGAAGCGGGTCGAGACAGATCTCGCTGAATACGGTTCGGTCGAGCAGCATCCGAAGATGGAAGGACGCCAGCTGATCATGGTCATCGCTCCCAAGAAGAAAAAGTAACCTCCAGGGCACTGGCAGGCCTTGCGGTTATTTGTAATCACCCACAATGTGGAGTACCGAACATGCCAAAGATGAAAACCAAAAGTGGTGCTGCGAAGCGCTTCAAGAAGACTGCTAACGGCTTCAAGCACAAGCACGCTTTCAAGAGCCACATCCTGACCAAGATGACCACCAAGCGTAAGCGTCAGCTGCGCGGTTGCTCGCAAGTGCATCCGTCCGACGTCGCAAAAGTGGAGCGCATGCTGCGCGTTCGTTGATCCGGTCAAGACTCAGAGGAATAACTCATGGCTCGTGTTAAGCGTGGCGTCGTTGCCCGTCGCCGTCACAAGAAAATTCTGAAACTCGCAAAAGGCTACTACGGTGCGCGTTCTCGCGTATTCCGCGTTGCCAAGCAGGCGGTAATCAAGGCAGGCCAGTACGCCTACCGTGACCGCCGTCAGCGCAAGCGTCAGTTCCGCGCTCTGTGGATCGCCCGTATCAACGCCGGTGCTCGTGTCAACGGTCTGTCCTACAGCCGTTTGATCGCCGGTCTGAAGAAGGCGGCCATCGAGATCGATCGCAAGGTTCTGGCCGATCTGGCAGTGAACGAAAAAGCAGCCTTTGCTGCGATTGTCGAGAAAGCCAAAGCTTCTCTGGCTTAAGCCCCGGCAATCACGGATCTTCGGATTCGTTGTAAGTCATCGATAGGGGAAGAGCCTTGTGCTCTTCCCCTATTTCGTATCTGGAAGGGGCTTTTGCAAAAGTGCGCTTGGCGACAGCCTGCATGAGGCGTCTAGCCAGTGCGGTTCTGCAAGAACCTCTGGAGGTTATGTACATGGAAAATCTGGATGCACTGGTCTCGCAAGCGCTAGAGGCCGTGCAACGAAGCGAAGACATCGGTGCCCTTGAGCAGGTCCGTGTTCAGTACCTTGGCAAGAAGGGCGAGCTGACTCAGCTGATGCAAACGCTGGGTAAGCTGTCTGCCGAAGAGCGTCCGCAGGCCGGCGCGTTGATCAACGCTGCCAAGAATCAGGTGCAGGATGTGCTCAATGCTCGCAAGGCCGATCTGGAACAGGCTGAGCTAGAAGCCAAGCTGGCGGCTGAGCGAATCGATGTAACCTTGCCGGGCCGCGGTGAGGCGTCCGGCGGGTTGCATCCGGTGACCCGTACGCTGGAGCGGGTCGAACAGTTCTTCAGCCATATCGGCTACAGCGTTGCGGAGGGCCCAGAGGTTGAAGACGACTATCACAACTTCGAAGCGCTGAATATTCCGGGGCATCATCCCGCGCGGGCGATGCACGACACTTTCTACTTCAATGCCAACATGTTGCTGCGCACACACACTTCGCCCGTGCAGGTGCGCACCATGGAATCTTGTCAGCCACCGATTCGAATCGTATGCCCAGGCCGCGTCTATCGCTGCGACTCGGATATCACCCACTCGCCGATGTTTCATCAGGTCGAAGGTCTGCTGGTCGACGAAGGTGTCAGCTTCGCGGACCTCAAGGGAACTATTGAGGAGTTCCTCCGTGTGTTCTTTGAGAAGCCACTTGGCGTGCGCTTCCGTCCATCGTTCTTCCCTTTCACCGAGCCGTCTGCGGAAGTCGACATGCAGTGCGTGATGTGTAGCGGCAAGGGTTGTCGTGTCTGCAAGCAGACCGGCTGGCTTGAGGTCATGGGTTGCGGCATGGTGCATCCAAACGTATTGCGGATGTCGGGAATCGATCCGGAGCGCTATTCCGGTTTCGCCTTTGGCATGGGCGTCGAGCGCCTCGCCATGCTGCGTTACGGCGTCAATGATTTGCGCCTGTTCTTCGACAATGACCTGCGGTTCCTTGCGCAATTTCGCTAGTGCCGCCGCCCGTCAACGCATATTTAGGAGAACAGGATGAAATTCAGTGAACAGTGGCTGCGGAGCTGGGTCAATCCGCAGGTTTCGCGTGAAGAGTTGGTTGCCCGCCTGTCCATGGTTGGGCTTGAAGTCGATGCCGTGACGCCGGTTGCCGGCAGCTTCAGTGGCGTGGTCGTCGGCGAGGTGCTGGAAACAGCGCAGCACCCTGATGCCGACAAGCTCAGAGTTTGCCAGGTCAGCAACGGCAAGGAGACTTTCCAGGTGGTGTGCGGCGCGCCAAACGTGCGCGCTGGACTGAAGATTCCTTTCGCCATGATCGGGGCCCAGTTGCCGGGTGACTTCAAGATCAAAAAGGCCAAGCTGCGTGGCGTTGAATCCAGCGGCATGCTGTGTTCTGAAACCGAGCTGCAGATAGGCAGCGACGACAGCGGTCTGATGGAGCTGGCAGCTGGTGCGCCGGTTGGCGCCGATCTGCGCGAATACCTTGATCTAGACGATGTAAGCATCGAAATTGGTCTGACGCCGAACCGCGGCGATTGTCTGTCGCTCGCCGGTTTGGCTCGAGAGGTCGGAGCGATCTACGGAGCTGAAGTGCGTTCTGTGGATTTTGCTGCGGCTAAGGTTGTGCACCAAGACGTACGTCCGGTAGAGGTTCTAGCCCCGAAGGCATGCCCACGCTATCTCGGACGGGTAATCCGCAATGTCGACCTGTCGCGTCCGGCGCCCCTCTGGATGGTAGAGCGCCTGCGTCGCTCCGATATTCGCAGCATCGATGCGGTTGTCGACGTCACTAACTACGTGATGCTTGAGCTGGGTCAGCCGTTGCACGCATTCGATCTCGATGAGATCAAGGGCGGCATTCGGGTCCGTATGGCAGACGAAGGCGAAAAGCTGGTTCTGCTGGATGGCCAGGAGATCGTCTTACGCAGCGATACGTTGGTTATCGCCGACCATGAGCGACCGCTTGCTATCGCCGGGGTCATGGGGGGGGAGCACAGCGGTGTGAGCGCCTCCACTCGCAGCATCTTTCTCGAAAGTGCGTTCTTCGACACCATTGCGTTGGCAGGCAAGGCGCGCTCATACGGCCTGCATACGGATGCCTCGCATCGCTTCGAGCGTGGCGTCGACTCGCAGCTTCCACGTCGTGCAATGGAGCGGGCGACCAATTTGCTCCTCGAAATCGTTGGTGGAGAGGCGGGCCCGATCGTCGAGGCGGTCAGCGAAGGTGATCTGCCAAACATTGCCCCGGTAACCCTACGTGCCGAGCGCATCAACCAGATGTTGGGGTTGGAGCTGGACCATGGCGAAGTAGTGCGCTTGCTGACCTCGCTGGGGCTCACCGTTGCACAGGAGGCTGAGGGGCGTTGGCAGGTTTCCGTTCCGAGTCATCGATTCGACATCAGCCTGGAAGTCGATCTGATCGAGGAGCTGGGACGCCTGTACGGCTATGACCGTCTACCCGTACGTTACCCGCAGGCCCGTCTCGCGCCCGTTGCGAAGCCCGAAGTGCGTGCGGAACTGCCATTGCTGCGGCGTTTGTTGGTGGCGCGTGGTTATCAAGAAGCGATTACCTATAGCTTCATCGATCCCAAGCTGTTCGAGCTGTTCAGCCCTGGCGTGAAACCGTTGGAGCTGGCCAACCCGATTTCGGCAGATATGGCTGCAATGCGCGCATCGCTCTGGCCAGGGTTGGTCAAGGCATTGCAGTACAACCTCAATCGACAGCAGTCGCGCGTTCGCCTGTTCGAGGCGGGGCTGCGATTTGTTGGTCAGCTGCCCGGGCTCGAGCAGGACGCCATGTTGGCAGGTGTGGTGACGGGTAGTCGTGAGCCCGAGGGTTGGGCGAATACCAGCGAAACGGTGGACTTTTTCGACGTCAAGGCAGATGTCGAAGCATTGCTCGCGTTTGCCGGCAACGCTGGCGCCTATCGTTTCGTGCCAGGTGAGCATCCAGCATTGCACCCAGGCCAAACCGCTCGGGTCGAACGTGATGGGCAGTTGGTCGGATTTGTTGGCAGTTTGCACCCCGAACTGGCGAGCACGTTGGGTATCGATCAGCCGGTCTATCTATTTGAGCTCAAGCTTGCCGAGATAGCCGAAGGGCGTATGCCGTCCTTCGCCGAGCTTTCGCGCTTCCCGGAAGTCCGTCGGGACCTTGCGGTTCTGGTCGGGCGCGAGGTGATGGCTCAGGACATACTGGACTGCATTCGCGTCGTCGCGGGCGCGAATCTGACCGACCTCAAGCTATTTGACGTCTATCAGGGAAAAGGTATTGATCCTCTTAGCAAAAGTGTGGCAGTCGGCTTGACCTGGCAGCACCCTTCGCGCACTCTAAACGACGATGAGGTGAACGAAACGATGCAGAAGATCCTCACCTCCTTGGAAGAAAGGTTCAATGCCACGTTAAGGAAATAGCGTATGGGGGCTCTGACGAAAGCTGAAATGGCGGAACGTCTATATGAAGAGCTGGGCTTGAATAAGCGCGAGGCCAAGGAACTGGTCGAGCTGTTTTTCGAGGAGATTCGTCAGGCGCTCGAGCACAATGAACAGGTCAAGCTATCCGGTTTCGGCAATTTCGACCTGCGCGACAAGCGACAGCGCCCAGGACGTAATCCTAAAACTGGAGAGGAAATTCCTATCACGGCACGTCGTGTTGTAACGTTCCGTCCAGGGCAGAAGCTCAAAGCCAGGGTCGAAGCATATGCTGGAACCAAGTCATAACGACGAACTCCCGACGATACCGGGCAAACGTTACTTCACTATCGGAGAGGTCAGCGAGCTCTGCGCGGTGAAGCCTCATGTTTTGCGTTATTGGGAGCAGGAATTTCCCCAGCTCAACCCGGTGAAGCGCCGTGGTAACCGACGTTACTACCAGCGTCAGGACGTCCTGATGATTCGTCAGATTCGTTCGCTTCTCTACGAGCAGGGCTTCACGATCGGAGGAGCCCGCCAGCGTATGTCAGGCGAGGAAGCCCGAGAAGACACGACGCAGTACAAGCAACTGATCCGTCAGATGATCTCGGAGTTGGAAGAAGTGCTTCAGGTGCTGAGGAAGTAGTCGATCTGAATGGATTCGAGATCTGGCGGTGATTATGCTCAAAGGCAGTTGGAGAGGAAAAAATAGTCCTCACGCTGTTGAGTTCGGAGCGACCAAAAAAAATCCAATCACCGCTAGGTGATTGGATTTTTATGTGTTTTGGTCGGGACGGAGTGATTCGAACACTCGACCCCTTGCACCCCATGCAAGTGCGCTACCAGGCTGCGCTACGCCCCGACGGTCGCTATCAGCACTGCTGAAAGCGGAAGGAACTATACATTAAGCATCTGAAAATGTGAAAGTTTTTTCAGGCCATATCGACATCAATTCATATGGCTTGAAAGTATGCTGGTGCACGGCCCGGCTTCCAATCCGGCGAAATCGTTCCTGCGCACGATCACTGAAAATCCCGGCTGCGCACATCAAGCCCGGTGAGCAGGGGCGTGAGGTCGCTCAAGCGGCCGGCGATCAGATGTCGTACGCCGCTGGCTGACTCCAGGTGGCCATCCACGCGAAGCAGTTGCGACTGGATCAAGGGCCGCCTCTGGCGCTCGGCCAGGTCGCGCCAGACCACCACGTTGACCATGCCGAACTCGTCCTCCAGGGTGACGAAGATGACACCGCTGGCGGTCTGTGGGCGTTGCCGGCCGATCACCAGGCCGGCGACGCTGACCGGCCGGCCATGCTCGATAGTGGCCAGTTCCCGCGAGCTTCGGCAGCGCCGGGCTTTCAATTCTTCCCGCAGCAAGGCCAGGGGATGCGGTCCCAGCGTCGTGCCAAGGGTCGCGTAGTCGTTGAAAAGGTCTTCGCTCACCGAAGGCAGTGGCAGGTTGATGGAGGTTTCCTCCGGTGCGGGCAGGCTGGCGAACAGCGGCAGCTGCGGTTCGATCCCGGCGACTGCCCAGCGTGCTCGATGTCGATGGCCGGCCAGGCCGCGCAGGGCGCCGGCATCGGCGAGCTGCTCACGCGCACGCGGTTCGAGCTCGGCGCGCAGGCACAGGTCATGGATGTCCGTGAATGGCTGGCGTAGGCGTGCGGCTTCGATGCGCTGGGCATCGGTTTCCCGAAAGCCGCGCACCATGCGTAGCCCCAGGCGGATGGCCGGTTGTGCCTGGCGGCATGGCTCGAGGCTGCAATCCCAGCCGCTGTGGCGGACGTCCACCGGGCGGATTTCCAGCCCGTGGCGGCGGGCGTCCTGGAGAATCTGGTCGGGGTTGTAGAAGCCCATCGGCCAGCTGTTGATCAGCGCGCAGGCAAATGCCGCCGGTTCGTGGCACTTCAGCCAGCTGCTGGCATAGGTGAGCAGCGCGAAACTCGCCGCGTGCGATTCTGGAAAACCGTAGCTGCCGAAGCCTTTGATTTGCTCGAAGATCCTCGCGATGAAGTCGGGCTGGTAGCCTTTGGCGCGCATTCGCTCGGTCAGACGCACGCGGTGGGGTTCCAGGCTGCCGTGACGCTTCCAGGCGGCCATGGCACGGCGCAGCTTGTCGGCCTCGTCTGGAGTGTATTCGGCCGCCACGATCGCCAATTCCATCACCTGTTCCTGAAAAAGGGGCACGCCAAGGGTGCGTGCGAACACCGGTTTCAGTTCTTCGGACGGGTAATCCACCTCTTCTTCCTTGTTACGTCGGCGCAGGTAGGGATGCACCATGTCGCCCTGGATCGGTCCGGGGCGGACGATGGCGACCTGGATGACCAGGTCGTAGAAGGTCTTCGGGCGCAGGCGTGGCAGCATGGCCATCTGTGCACGTGATTCGATCTGGAACACGCCGATCGTATCGGCCCGACTGATCATCTCGTAGGTGGGCTTGTCCTCCGCGGGCAGCGTGGCGAGGGTCCAGCGCGTGCCGCGATAGTGTTCGATCAGGTCGAAACAGCGACGTATCGCGCTGAGCATGCCCAGTGCCAGCACGTCGACCTTGAGCAGACCGACCGCATCGAGGTCGTCTTTGTCCCACTGGATCACCGTGCGGTCGGCCATGCTGGCATTCTCGATCGGCACCAGGGTGTCGAGCGGCTGCTCGGAGATCACGAAGCCGCCAGGGTGCTGGGACAGGTGACGGGGGAAGCCGATAAGCGCATCGGTCAGCACCAGGACCCGGCGCAGAACCGGATTGTCCGGGTCGAAGCCGGCCTCGCGCAGTCGCGAGTCGTCGGGTATGTGCTCACTCCAGCGTCCACAGCAGCCGGCCAGGGCGTTGATCTGGTCCGGCGGCAGGCCCAGCGCCTTGGCGACATCCCGCAGGGCGCCGGTGGCGCGGTAGCTGCTGGCGACGGCGGTGAGGGCGGCGCGATTACGCCCGTAGCGTTGAAAGACGTACTGGATGACCTCCTCGCGGCGGTCGTGCTCGAAATCCACGTCGATATCGGGTGGCTCGTTGCGCTCGCGGGAGAGGAAACGCTCGAACAACAGTTTGCTGCGTACCGGGTCGAGTTCGGTGATGCCCAGTACGAAGCAGACGCTCGAGTTGGCCGCCGAGCCGCGACCCTGGCAGAGAATGCCCCGCTCGCGGGCAAAGCGGACGATGTCATGCACGGTCAGGAAATAGCTTTCGTAATGCAGGTCGCCGATCAGCTCCAGTTCATGTTCGAGCTGCGCGCGGGCCTTTTGCGGGATGCCGTCCGGCCAGCGCCAGCGTGCGCCATCCTCGACCAGCTTGCGCAACCATGAGGTGGTGTCATGTCCAGGCGGGACCAGTTCGTGGGGGTAGTGATATTTCAGCTGGTCGAGCTGGAAATGACAGCGCTGGCTGATGCGAAGGGTTTCGCTGAGCAGTGCGGCTGGATAGAGCTGGGCCAGCTCCTCGCGCGACCGCAGGTGGCGTTCGCCATTGGGGAAGAGGTGGCATCCGGCCTCGGCGACCGGCAGATGGTGGCGGATGGCGGTCATGCAGTCCTGCAATGCCCGGCGGCCGCGGGCGTGCATGTGCACGTCGCCACAGGCCACGGCGGGTATGCCCAGGCGTGAGGCCTGGGTCAGGGATTGCCGCAGCTGCAGCGCGTCGTCCGGCCCTCGATGCAGTTCGATGCCGAGCCACAGCCGCTCGCGAAAACGTTCGAGCAGCCATCGACCGTCGGTGTCGGCGCCGGCGTGACCGGGCAGCCAGATCGCCAGCAGCCCCTCTAGCGACTCCTCGCTCAGGTCTTTGCGCAGCGCCTGGTAACGACCTTTTTCGGCCCTTCGGCGGGCACGGGTGATCAGCTGGCACAAGGCCTGGTAGCCGGTCAGGTTTTCCACCAGCAAGACCAGTTTGGGCCCGCCCTCGATCTGCACCTCGCTGCCGATGATCAGCGGCAGACCGGTGTCCTTCGAGGCCTGCCAGGCGCGCACGATACCGGCCAGGCTGCATTCGTCGGTGATCGCCAAGGCGTCATAGCCCTGGCGCTTGGCGCGCTCGAAGAGTTCGCGCGCGCTGGATGCACCCCGCTGGAAGCTGAAGTTGGACAGGCAGTGCAGCTCGGCATATTCGGCGTTCATGCGAACCAGCCGTGCAGCAGCAGGGGCCCGCCGGTAAGGGCGCGAAACGCCCAGCCCTGTTGGCCGGTAGTGGTTTGCACCCGATAGTAGTCGCGTCGCGCGTCGGCACCATCCCACCAGCCGGACTCGATGCGCTCGGGGCCAGCCAGGGTAAGCAGACCTTCTTCGCGCAAGGGCTGCGGGGTGCTCAGCAGCCAGCCGGGGCGCAACCCCACGTGAGGCAATGGTTCGGTGTGGGCGAGGCTGCTTTCCCGCCAGGCGCATTCCGGGCGGTGGTCCGCTCGTGCGCTCAGCGAGACCACGGCATCGTCGCCCAGTCGGGCACGGAGGCGCTCGCGCAGCTGCTCCCAAGGCGCATTCTGCTGCGGGCGCTCGTCGAACAAGGCCTGGTGGGCCGGCGTGAAGGCTGGCAGATCACGTGCCAGCAGACGCACGGCCAGGACGGGGGCCGGCAGTTGCAGGTGCTCGAGGCGACCACGGGTCAGTTCGAACAGCATGGCGGGCTCGCGTTCGGTACTGAGCAGGCCGACCGGCACCTCGCTGTCGGGCAGGGTGCGATGTTCCAGGTACAGACTGAAACGCTGGACGCCGCTGTCCCGCCCGGCAAGAAAGGCGGCCAGGTCAGCGGTCAGTCTGCGCAATGGAAACAGCAGAGCCTGATGGGACTCGACCTCGAAACTCAGTTCGATGCGGGTGTCGAAGATATCCGGCGGGCGGTAGAACTCCAGAGGTAGCGGCCGATGCCCGAGCAGGGTGTCGAGCTGGACCAGCACTTCGGCCGGAAAGCGTCTGGCCAGGCTGTCGCGCGGCAAGGCGAGCAGTTGATGAAGATGGCGCAGGCCCATGCGTACCAGCGATGTGCTGACTTCGCGGGGCAGGCCGAGGCGCTCGATCGGCAGTACCCCGAGCACCTGATGCAGCGTGGCCGTATCGGTCACGGCCAGCCCGTCATGGGCATTGGCGAGGACGCGCGCGGCCGCCGGGTTGGGCGCCAGAGTGATGCGGTGGCGGAAGCCCAGGGCTGTGAGTTCCTCGCGCAGACGCTTCTCGAATCGTGGCCAGGGGCCGAACAGGCCGAGGCTGGAATGCACCTCCAGCAGCAGACAGCGCGGGTAGTGCAGGCTGACCTGGGCGCTGTAGCCGTAACCCCAGGCCGCCAGGAACTGCTGCCAGCGTTCGATCATCAGCGAGTCGTAATCGGCGGTGGCGAAGTCGTGGGTCAATGCCTGGGCTGCGACCAGCGATTGCCCTGGCTTGAGGCCGAGCTTGCGGGCGGCCGCGTTGACGGCCTGCAGCACGCGGCGCTGCGGCGGGCCGGCGAGCAGAACCAGTGGCGCGGCATCGTCGCGGTGGCGCAGGATGCCATCCATGGCCAGTTGCGGCAGCAGAATGCAGGCCCAGAGCATCGTCACACCTATTGCCAAGCGCTGGCCGGTAGCGATCGGGCCGGAGCCAGGCCACCGCGGCACTTGATGACCCGCAGCTGCACCGGTTGTGCCTCGAGGGTCAGGCGCAATGCCGCAGGCGACGGATTTTCCGCTTCGCGCAGCGGGCGATAGGCAAAGGCCAGGGTCTGGCCGGTTTCGGCGGCTATCTGCAGTCGCCGCAGAGCGCGGTCATCGGCCTGTCGCGGCCAGCACAGCACGGCGGCGCAACTGCCGGAGCGCAGGCACTGTTCGGCGCTCCACAAGGCATCGCGGTCCTTGGCCTGGACGATGACCAGATGGCGCAGATCCACGCCAGCCGCAAGCCAGGCCTGGGGGCAGGGGCGATGGGGTGGGGCGACCAGCACGACACGTTCACCGGCGCGGGTCAGCCTGGCGAGGGTCGGCCACAGCAGGCGCAGTTCGCCGATACCGGGGGCTGCGAAAAGGATCTCGCTGAGCGCCGAATCCGGCCAGCCGCCAGCGGGCAGGAGCGCATCCAGCATGGCATGCCCGGTCGGTTGGGTGGCCTTAGGGGATGCAACGGCCTGGCCACGCCAGATGCGACGTGCATCCAGCAGGCGGTCTAGGGCGACCACGGAAGACATGAAAGAAACATCCGAAATTACTGTATATAGATACAGTATTAGTCTGTCGTGCACTGCTGGTCAAGCTGACCCGGATAGGCGCGCGCATCCGGCGATCTGGCGGCAGGGCGTGCCCCGCTATTCGATGGGAACTGACATGACCTAGGTATCAATAGCGTTGCTTGTGCTTGGAAAATCAGTGCATTAGCATTCGCGCCCGGGTTGCGGCGGCCGAGGCGTCGCACCGCTGTTTCCCGGTCATATTTGATATAGAAGCCCGGTTCGCCCGCGATCCGGGCTTTTTCTTTGCTGTGTGGGGCGCATCATGGGCTCTGCTTCGACGAAGCTGAACGAGGGAAATACCGTGCGTGAGCGCCTGCTGGCTGCGGAAAAGGTGAAGTCGATCGAGTGGCATGGCGATCGCCTGAGCCTGCTCGATCAGCGCAAGCTGCCGACCGAAGAGGTCTGGCACAGCTGCGATTCTGCCGCTGCGGTCGCTGACGCCATTCGCAACATGGTCGTGCGCGGCGCGCCTGCCATCGGCATCAGTGCGGCCTATGCGCTGGTCCTGGCTGCCCGTACGCGCATGGCGGCCGGTGGTGATTGGCGGCAGGCGCTGGAGGAAGATGTCGCGCTCCTTGCCGCATCGCGTCCCACGGCGGTCAATCTGTTCTGGGCGCTGAATCAGATGCGCGAACGTCTCGAACGCCTCAAGCCAGGCGAGGATCCTTGCGCGGCGCTGGAGGCCCAGGCCATCTCGATACATGAGAGCGATCGCGAGGCCAATCTGGCCATGGCGCAGTTCGGTGTCGACCTCATTCGTCGCCATCAGGGCAATCCGCAGAACCTGCTTACTCACTGCAACACCGGTGCCCTGGCGACCGGCGGTTTCGGCACCGCGCTCGGTGTCATCCGCGCGGCGCATCTCGACGGGCTGGTGGAGCGCGTCTACGTGGACGAAACCCGCCCCTGGCTGCAGGGTTCTCGCCTGACCGCCTGGGAGCTGCTGGGCGATGGCGTGCCGGCTACGCTGAACGTCGATTCGGCGGCCGCCCATCTGATGAAGTCGCGCGGTATTTCCTGGGTGATCGTCGGGGCGGATCGCATCACTGCCAACGGCGATGTGGCGAACAAGATCGGCACCTACCAGCTTGCGGTGCTGGCGATGCACCACGGCGTGCGTTTCATGGTGGTGGCGCCGAGCTCATCTATCGACATGACGCTGGTAAGCGGCGACGAGATTCCCCTCGAGGAGCGTGCCGGCAGCGAGCTGCTCGAGGTCAATGGCCAGCGTTTCGCAGCTGATGTCGAGGCATTCAATCCAGTGTTCGATGTAACACCGGCTGATCTCATTGATGTCATCGTCACCGAGAAAGGGGTGGTCGAGCGCCCGACCGCGGCGAAGATGGCCGATTTGATGAGCCGCAAACGCTTGCATTGAACCTGAATCGATCGGCCCGCGAGCGGGCCATGCAGACAAGCCGCAGCCGTGCGCAAGGCTCAGCTTATGGCCGCCGTCTGTGTTACCATCCCGCGCTTATCGCAGGACCCTGCTGACTATAAGGAACCAGGCTTCCATGGGCGAACTGGCCAAAGAAATCCTCCCGGTCAATATCGAAGACGAGCTCAAGCAGTCCTACCTTGATTACGCCATGAGCGTGATCATCGGCCGTGCGCTGCCGGACGCGCGCGATGGCCTGAAACCGGTGCACCGTCGCGTGCTCTACGCCATGAGCGAGCTGGGCAACGACTGGAACAAGCCGTACAAGAAATCCGCCCGTGTGGTCGGTGACGTGATCGGTAAGTACCACCCGCACGGCGACTCCGCGGTGTACGACACCATCGTGCGTATGGCGCAGCCGTTCTCGCTGCGCTACATGCTGGTCGACGGTCAAGGCAACTTCGGTTCGGTCGATGGCGACAGTGCCGCGGCCATGCGTTACACCGAAGTGCGCATGGCCAAGCTGGCGCACGAGCTGCTGGCCGACCTGGACAAGGAAACCGTCGACTGGGTGCCCAACTATGATGGCACCGAGCAGATTCCGGCAGTCATGCCGACCAAGATCCCCAACCTGCTGGTCAACGGTTCCAGCGGTATCGCGGTCGGTATGGCGACCAACATCCCGCCGCACAACCTGGGCGAAGTCATCGACGGCTGCCTGGCGCTGATCGACAACGCCGATATCACCATCGATGAGCTGATGCAGTTCATTCCCGGCCCCGATTTCCCCACCGCGGGCATCATCAACGGCCGCGCCGGCATCATCGAGGCCTATCGCACCGGTCGTGGCCGCATTTATATCCGTGCGCGCGCCGATATCGAGGACATCGACAAGGTCGGCGGCCGTCAGCAGATTGTCATCACCGAGCTGCCGTATCAGCTGAACAAGGCGCGGCTGATCGAGAAGATCGCCGAGCTGGTGAAAGAGAAGAAGATCGAAGGCATCACCGAGCTGCGTGACGAGTCCGACAAGGACGGCATGCGTGTGGTCATCGAGCTGCGTCGTGGCGAAGTGCCGGAGGTGATCCTCAACAACCTCTATGCCCAGACCCAGCTGCAGAGCGTATTCGGCATCAACGTGGTGGCGCTGGTCGATGGCCAGCCGCGCACACTGAACCTCAAGGAACTGCTGGAAGCCTTCGTCCGGCACCGCCGCGAAGTCGTCACCCGGCGTACCGTGTACGAATTGCGCAAGGCGCGCGAGCGCGGGCACATCCTCGAAGGTCAGGCGGTCGCGCTGTCCAACATCGATCCGGTGATCGCCCTGATCAAGGCTTCGCCGACGCCGGCCGAAGCCAAGGATGCGCTGATCTCCACTGCCTGGGAGTCGAGCGCGGTCGAGGCGATGGTCGAGCGCGCCGGGGCAGACGCCTGCCGTCCGGAGAATCTGGACCCGCAATACGGTCTGCGCGACGGCAAGTATTTCCTCTCGCCGGAGCAGGCCCAGGCGATCCTCGACCTGCGTCTGCACCGCCTGACCGGTCTCGAGCACGAGAAGCTGCTCGCCGAGTACCAGGAAATCCTCACCCAGATCGGTGAGCTGATCCGCATCCTGACCAATCCGGTGCGGCTGATGGAAGTCATCCGCGAGGAGCTCGAGGGCGTGAAGCGCGACTTCGGCGATGCGCGGCGCACCGAGATCCTCGAGTCCCGTCTCGACCTGACTCTGGCCGACCTGATCACCGAAGAAGAGCGCGTCGTCACCATTTCCCATGGTGGTTATGCCAAATCCCAGCCGCTGGCCGCCTATCAGGCGCAGCGCCGCGGCGGCCGTGGCAAGGCCGCGACCGGGGTGAAGGAAGAGGACTACGTCGAGCATCTGCTGGTCGCCAACAGCCATACCACGCTGTTGCTGTTCTCCAGCAAGGGCAAGGTGTATTGGCTGAAGACCTATGAGATTCCCGAGGCCTCGCGCACTTCGCGTGGGCGTCCGCTGGTGAACCTGCTGCCGCTGGACGAGGGCGAGCGCATCACCGCCATGCTTCAGGTCGATCTCGAGGCCCTGCGCAAGCAGGCTGCCGAGGGTGACGAGGAGCTGGACGACGCCGAAGGTCTGGTGATCGAGCATGACGACGTCGACGATGTCGAGGGCGACGACGACAGCGATGAGAAGGACGAACCCACCGGTGCCTACATCTTCATGGCGACGGCCAAGGGGACGGTCAAGAAGACACCGCTGGTGCAGTTCAGTCGGCCTCGTACCTCCGGTCTCATCGCACTGAAGCTGGAGGAGGGCGACACCCTGATCGCCGCCGCCGTGACCGATGGTGCCCAGGAAGTGATGATGTTCTCCGACGGCGGCAAGGTCATCCGCTTCAAGGAAAGCAAGGTTCGCATCATGGGCCGCAATGCTCGCGGTGTACGTGGCATGCGTCTGCCGGAAGGGCAGCGGATCATCTCGATGCTGATTCCGGAGCCCGGCGCGCAGATCCTAACCGCCTCGGTGCGCGGTTATGGCAAGCGCACGGCGATGGAAGAGTTCCCGCGCCGCGGTCGTGGTGGCCAGGGCGTCATCGCCATGGTGACCAACGAGCGCAACGGTCCGCTGGTCGGTGCCGTACAGGTGCTCGAGGGCGAGGAGATCATGCTGATCTCCGACCAGGGCACGCTCGTGCGGACCCGCGTCGACGAAGTCTCCTCGCTGGGTCGCAACACCCAGGGCGTCACGCTGATCAAGCTGAGCAAAGGCGAACACCTGGTCGGTCTGGAGCGCGTGCAGGAACCATCCGAGGAAGAGGTGCTGGAAGACATCGAGGCACTGCTGGATGACGATGCCCTGGAGAAGGAGATGCCGGTCGTCAGTACCGAGCCGAGTGAAGACGAGTTGCTAGGCGGTGGCGGCGACGTGTCGCCGGACGTGGTGCCGACCGACGACGAAGACTGATTGGCGATAACGCCATCCGTTAGAAAGCAGCACACCGGGCAGACGGTAGCGAGGCGGTCGGTAAACGAAGCCGGCCGTCGAGCCCGGGATTCAATATCGAGCAAGAGCGAGAGAACAGCAGTGAGCAAACGCGCCTTTAACTTCTGTGCCGGTCCGGCTGCGCTTCCCGAAGCCGTCCTTCAGCGCGCCCAGGCGGAGCTTCTCGACTGGCATGGCAAGGGCCTGTCGGTCATGGAAATGAGCCATCGCAGCGACGATTACACTGCCATCGCCGAAAAGGCGGAGCAGGATCTGCGCGATCTGCTGGCGATTCCGTCGAACTACAAGGTGCTGTTCCTGCAGGGCGGGGCCAGCCAGCAGTTCGCCGAGATTCCGCTGAACCTGCTGCCCGAGGGTGGCGTGGCCGATTATGTCGATACCGGCATCTGGTCGCGCAAGGCGATCGAGGAGGCCCGTCGTTTCGGGCACGTGAACGTCGCGGCGACTGCCAAGCCTTACGACTACTTCGCGATTCCCGGACAGAACGACTGGCAGCTGAGCGATGGCGCGGCCTATCTGCACTACGCCAGCAACGAGACCATCGGCGGCCTGCAGTTCGATTGGGTGCCGGAGCTGGGCGATACCCCGCTGGTCGTCGACATGTCGTCGGACATCCTCTCGCGGCCGATTGATGTATCGAAGTTCGGCCTGATCTATGCCGGAGCACAGAAGAATATTGGCCCGTCCGGGCTGGTGGTGGTCATCGTCCGTGAGGAGCTGCTCGGCCACGCACGCTCCACCTGCCCGACCATGCTCGATTACAAGATCGCCGCCGACAATGGCTCGATGTACAACACCCCGGCGACCTTCTCCTGGTATCTCTCGGGGCTGGTTTTCGAGTGGCTGAAGGAGCAGGGCGGCGTCGAGGCAATGGAAAAGCGCAATCGCGCGAAGAAGGACATGCTCTACGGCGCCATCGATGCCAGCGATTTCTACACCAACCCGATCGCCGTCAACGCGCGCTCGTGGATGAACGTGCCGTTCCGCCTGGCCGATGAGCGCCTGGACAAGGCCTTCCTGGCTGGTGCCGACGCGCGTGGCCTGCTGAACCTGAAAGGTCATCGCTCCGTGGGCGGCATGCGCGCCTCGATCTACAACGCTGTCGGCCTGGATGCGGTCGAGGCGCTGGTGGCCTACATGGCCGAGTTCGAGAAGGAGCACGGCTGATGAGCGACGCCGATCAGCTGAAGGCGCTGCGGGTTCGAATCGACAGTCTCGACGAGCGCATTCTCGAGCTGATCAGCGAGCGCGCCCGCTGCGCCCAGGAAGTGGCCCGGGTCAAGACCGCTGCGCTGGCCGAGGGCGAGTCGGCGGTGTTCTACCGCCCGGAACGCGAAGCCTGGGTGCTCAAGCACATCATGGAACTCAATCGTGGGCCGCTCGACAATGAAGAGATGGCCCGCCTGTTCCGCGAGATCATGTCCTCCTGCCTGGCGCTCGAGCAGCCGCTGCGCGTGGCCTATCTGGGGCCGGAAGGGACGTTCTCTCAAGCCGCCGCGCTCAAGCATTTCGGCCATGCGGTGATCAGCACCCCGATGGCGGCGATCGATGAGGTGTTCCGCGAAGTGGTCGCCGGTGCGGTGAACTTTGGCGTGGTGCCGGTGGAGAACTCCACCGAAGGCGCGGTCAACCACACACTCGACAGCTTTCTCGAGCACGACATCGTTATCTGTGGCGAGGTGGAGCTGCGCATCCACCATCATCTGCTGGTGGGCGAAACCACCAAGACCGATCGCATCACGCGCATCTATTCCCATGCTCAATCGCTGGCGCAGTGTCGCAAGTGGCTCGATGCGCATTATCCGAACGTCGAGCGGGTGGCGGTTTCCAGCAATGCGGATGCGGCCAAGCGGGTCAAGAGCGAGTGGAACTCGGCCGCCATTGCCGGCGACATGGCGGCCCAGCTGTACGGCCTGACCAAGCTGGCGGAGAAGATCGAAGACCGCCCGGACAACTCCACCCGCTTCCTCATCATCGGTAACCAGGAAGTGCCGCCGACCGGCGATGACAAGACGTCGATCATTGTCTCGATGCGCAACAAGCCGGGTGCGCTGCACGAGCTGCTGGTGCCGTTCCACACCAATGGCATCGACCTTACCCGGATCGAGACGCGGCCGTCGCGCAGCGGCAAGTGGACCTATGTGTTCTTCATCGACTTCCTCGGCCACCACCAGGATCCGCTGATCAAGGACGTGCTGGAGAAGATTGGCCAGGAAGCCGTGGCGCTGAAGGTGCTGGGTTCCTACCCCAAGGCAGTACTTTAATTGCGGCTCCGGGCTTCAGGAACAGGCGGCAGGCGACAGGCTTGTGCCTGCCGCCTGAGCCTGCAGCCTGAGGCCTAACCAATGAGTTGTGATTTCCTTGCCCTGGCGCAGCCGGGCGTGCAGAAGCTGTCGCCTTACGTACCAGGCAAGCCGGTCGATGAGCTGGCGCGCGAGTTGAATCTGGATCCCGCCGGGATCGTCAAGCTGGCCAGCAATGAGAACCCTCTGGGGCCCAGCCCGAAGGCTCTGGCAGCGATCCAGGCCGAGCTTTCCGAGCTGACCCGCTACCCCGACGGTAACGGCTTCGCGCTCAAGCAGCGCCTTGCCCAGCGTTATTCGGTGGGTGTTCACCAGGTCACGCTAGGCAATGGTTCCAACGACATCCTCGAGCTGGTCGCCCGTGCCTATCTGGCGCCGGGGCTCAACGCCGTGTTCAGCGAACATGCCTTCGCCGTCTATCCGATCGCGACCCAGGCTGTCGGCGCCGAGGGGCGCGCTGTCGCGGCGAAGAACTGGGGGCACGATCTCGACGCGATGGCCGATGCCATCGACGAGAACACCCGGGTCGTCTTTGTCGCCAATCCCAACAACCCCACCGGGACCTGGTTCGATGCCGCTGCGTTGGGTGCTTTCCTCGCGCGCGTGCCAGCCCATGTACTGGTGGTGCTGGACGAGGCCTATATCGAATACGCCGAAGGTCAGGAGCTGCCTGATGGGCTGGCCTTCCTCGCCGACTATCCCAATCTGCTGGTTTCGCGCACTTTCTCCAAGGCCTATGGCCTGGCGGCCCTGCGCGTCGGCTACGCCATCAGCTCGCCGGTGATCGCCGACGTGTTGAACCGTGTTCGCCAGCCCTTCAACGTGAACAGTCTGGCGCTGGCCGCCGCCTGCGCGGCGCTGGATGACGTCGATTATCTGGCCGCCAGTCGCAAGGCGAACGATGCAGGGATGGCTCAGCTGGAGCGTGGCTTCCGCCAGTTGGGGTTGGAGTGGATTCCCTCGCGGGGCAATTTCATTGCGGTGGATTTTGCCCGCGATGCTGCACCGATCAATCAGGCACTCTTGCGCGAGGGCGTGATCGTGCGTCCCGTCGCCGGGTACGGAATGCCGACATTCCTGCGGGTTTCCATCGGTACCGAGCGTGAGAACGCGCGCTTTCTGGGCGTGCTGGCGCAGGTGCTGCAACAGTGAGCCCAGCCCCCGTGGAAAAAAGTGCGACACCTGTCATTGATCGTCTGGTGGTGATCGGGCTCGGGTTGATTGGCGGTTCGTTTGCCAAGGGGCTGCGTGAGTCCGGCCTTTGCCGCGAGGTGGTCGGCTTCGATCTGGACGCCCGCTCGCGTGAACTGGCGGTCGAGCTGGGCGTCGTGGATCGTTGTGCAGACACGCTGGCCGAAGCCTGCCGTGACGCCGACGTTATTCAGCTCGCCACGCCCATCCTCGCCCTGGAACGACTGCTTGGCGAGCTGGCGAAGCTCGACCTGGGCTCCGCCGTGATCACCGATGTCGGCAGCGCCAAGGGCAATGTGGTGCGCTGCGCGCGTAACGTGTTCGGCGAGATGCCGTCGCGTTTCGTTCCCGGCCATCCCATCGCCGGATCGGAGCTCAGTGGTGTCACGGCGGCCAAGAGCACGCTGTTCCGCCGCCACAAGGTCATACTGACTCCGCTGAAGAACACCGATCCGCAGGCGCTTGCGCTGGTGACCAGGCTTTGGGCGGCGCTCGGTGCCGATGTCGAGCACATGGACGTGGCGCACCACGACGAGGTGCTGGCCGCCACTAGTCACCTGCCGCACCTGTTGGCCTTCGGTCTGGTTGATTCGCTCGCCAAGCGCCATGAGAATCTCGAGATCTTCCGTTACGCGGCGGGTGGATTTCGTGATTTCACCCGTATTGCCGGTAGCGACCCGGTGATGTGGCACGACATCTTCCTCGCCAATCGCGAGGCGGTGCTGCATACCCTGGATGATTTTCGTGCCGACCTCGACGCCCTGCGCGCCGCGGTCGATGAAGGAGACGGGCACAGGTTGTTGGGCGTGTTCACGCGCGCCCGGGCTGCCCGGGAACATTTCAGCAAAATACTGGCTCGCCGAGCCTATGTGGACGTTATGCATTCCAATGACCTCGTTTTCCTCGCCAATCCTGGCGGCAGCCTGACCGGCCATCTGCGTGTCCCAGGCGACAAATCCATTTCGCATCGTTCGATCATGCTGGGTTCCCTGGCGGAAGGGACCACCGAAGTTGAGGGTTTTCTCGAAGGTGAAGACGCCCTCGCCACGATTCAGGCGTTCCGTGACATGGGTGTGGTCATCGAAGGCCCGCAGCAGGGGCGGGTGACCGTCCATGGCGTTGGCCTGCATGGTCTGAAGCCGCCGCCTGGCCCGATCTATCTGGGTAACTCTGGCACCTCCATGCGCCTGTTGTCCGGCTTGCTCGCGGCGCAGCCGTTTGATACCACCCTTACCGGCGATGCCTCGCTGTCCAAGCGCCCGATGAATCGCGTCGCCAAGCCGCTGCGCGAGATGGGCGCGGTCATCGAGACGGCTGCCGAAGGTCGTCCGCCGCTGACCATTCGTGGCGGCCAGCGTCTGTCCGGTATGCACTACGACATGCCGATGGCCAGCGCACAGGTCAAATCCTGTCTGCTGCTGGCCGGCCTGTATGCGGCCGACCAGACCTCCGTGACCGAGCCTGCACCGACGCGTGATCACACCGAGCGGATGCTGCGCGGTTTCGGCTACCCGGTAACGGTCGAAGGACGCACCGCGATCGTCGAGCCGGGGCACAAGCTGCGTGGCACCCATATCGAGGTGCCGGCGGATATCTCCTCGGCGGCCTTCTTCATGGTCGCGGCCAGCATCGCGGCGGGCTCCGAGATCGTACTCGAGCACGTGGGGATCAACCCGACCCGCACCGGTGTGATCGACATCCTCAAGCTGATGGGTGGCGATATCGTCCTGGAAAATCTTCGCGAGGTGGGCGGCGAGCCAGTCGCTGATATTCGCGTTCGTGGTGCGCAGCTCAAGGGCATCGACATTCCCGAGGATCTGGTGCCGCTGGCCATCGACGAGTTCCCCGTGCTCTTCGTTGCCGCGGCATGTGCCCAGGGACGTACGACCCTACGCGGTGCCGAGGAGCTGCGCGTCAAGGAGTCGGATCGTATCCAGGTTATGGCTGACGGCCTGCAGACGCTGGGTATCAAGGCGGAACCGACACCCGATGGCATCGTCATCGAGGGTGGCATGATCGGTTCCGGTGAAGTCTGGGCGCACGGTGATCATCGTATCGCCATGTCGTTCAGCGTCGCTGCGCTGCGCGCCAGCGGTCCGATCCGCATCCACGATTGCGCGAACGTGGCGACCTCGTTCCCCAATTTCCTGGATCTGGCTCAGCGGGCCGGGATGCAGGTTCAGGCGGAGGGCGCCTCATGATCAAGCCGGTACCAGTCATCACCATCGACGGGCCCAGCGGCTCGGGCAAGGGAACCGTCGCCGCGTTGCTCGCCGGCAAGCTCGGCTGGAATTTCCTCGATTCCGGCGCCCTGTACCGTTTGCTGGCCTTCGCTGCGCGCAATCATGGTGTCGACTTGACCAACGAGGAATCCCTGAAGGTGCTTGCCGAGCATCTGGATGTGCAGTTCGGCGCTGCCCGCGATGGGCACGGTATGATCATCATCCTCGAAGGCGAGGAAGTCACCGAGGCCATTCGCAACGAGAGCGTCGGTGCAGGCGCTTCGCAGGTCGCGGCATTGCCGGTGGTTCGGACTGCGCTGTTGCAGCGACAGAAAGCCTTTCGCGAGGCACCCGGCCTGGTCGCTGACGGACGCGACATGGGAACCGTCGTGTTCCCCGATGCGCCACTGAAGATATTCCTTACCGCCAGCGCTGAAGAGCGTGCCCGCAGACGCTACTTGCAGTTGAAGGCGCGCGGTGATGATGTTAATCTCGCGAGTCTTCTTGAGGAGATCCGGGAGCGCGACGAGCGCGATACCCAGCGAGCGGTAGCGCCACTGAAGCCGGCAGACGATGCCATTCAGTTGGATTCCACTACACTCTCTATCGAAGAAGTGCTGCAAAGGATTCTGAGCGAAGTCGCCGATCGCGACTTGGCTGGATGATCGGAACGCCGAAAGGCGGCCAAACGGACTTCGAAGTCAGCGCAGCCAGTAGGTTGCGCTCCTCGAGCCGTTAACAAGGAGGCATGTGGGAGACCAGATCCAGTCCCGCAGGCCTTTTTTTATATGAATGAACCCACATTGTCTGGAATGTGGAGATTGGGCGGATCCTCGCCCGAAAACAGCAGGAATCAACATGAGCGAAAGCTTCGCAGAACTTTTTGAAGAAAGCCTTAAATCCCTCGACATGCAGCCGGGCGCCATCATCACCGGCATCGTGGTCGACATCGACGGTGACTGGGTCACCGTGCATGCCGGCCTCAAGTCCGAGGGCGTCATCCCGGTCGAGCAGTTCTACAACGAGCAGGGCGAGCTGACCATCAAGGTGGGTGACGAGGTCCACGTTGCTCTGGACGCGGTTGAAGATGGCTTTGGCGAAACCAAGCTGTCCCGTGAAAAGGCCAAGCGCGCGGAATCCTGGATTGTTCTGGAAGCGGCTTTCGCTGCAGAAGAAGTGGTCAAGGGCGTCATCAACGGCAAGGTCAAAGGTGGCTTCACCGTCGACGTCAACGGCATCCGCGCGTTCCTGCCGGGTTCGCTGGTCGATGTCCGCCCTGTGCGCGACACCACTCACCTGGAAGGCAAAGAGCTCGAGTTCAAGGTCATCAAGCTGGACCAGAAGCGCAACAACGTTGTCGTTTCCCGTCGCAGCGTGCTGGAAGCCGAGAATAGCGCCGAGCGCGAAGCTCTGCTGGAATCTCTGCAGGAAGGCCAGCAGGTCAAGGGTATCGTCAAGAACCTCACCGACTACGGTGCGTTCGTTGACCTGGGCGGCGTCGATGGTCTGCTGCACATCACCGACATGGCCTGGAAGCGCATCAAGCATCCGTCCGAGATCGTCAACGTTGGCGACGAGATCGATGTCAAGGTGCTGAAGTTCGACCGCGAGCGCAACCGCGTATCGCTGGGCCTGAAGCAACTGGGCGAAGACCCATGGGTTGCCATCAAGGCTCGTTACCCGGAAGGCACCCGCGTGCAGGCCCGCGTCACCAACCTGACCGACTACGGCTGCTTCGCCGAGCTGGAAGAGGGCGTGGAAGGTCTGGTGCACGTTTCCGAAATGGACTGGACCAACAAGAACATCCACCCGTCGAAGGTCGTTCAGGTCGGCGACGAAGTGGAAGTCATGGTTCTGGACATCGACGAAGAGCGTCGTCGTATTTCCCTGGGCATCAAGCAGTGCAAATCCAACCCGTGGGAAGATTTCTCCAGCCAGTTCAACAAGGGCGACCGTATCTCCGGCACCATCAAGTCGATCACCGATTTCGGTATCTTCATCGGTCTGGATGGCGGCATCGATGGTCTGGTTCACCTGTCCGACATCTCCTGGAACGAGCCGGGTGAAGAAGCCGTTCGCCGCTTCAAGAAGGGCGACGAGCTGGACACCGTCATCCTGTCGGTCGATCCGGAGCGTGAGCGTATCTCCCTGGGCATCAAGCAGCTGGAAGACGATCCGTTCTCCAACTACGCCGCCGTCAATGACAAGGGCAGCATCGTTCGCGGTACCGTGAAAGAAGTTGACGCCAAAGGCGCCATCATCGATCTGGGCAACGATATCGAAGCGACCCTGAAGGCGTCCGAAATCAGCCGTGACCGTGTTGAAGATGCGCGCAACGTGCTGAAGGAAGGCGACGAAGTCGAAGCCAAGATCATCAGCATCGACCGCAAGTCCCGCGTGATCAGCCTGTCCATCAAGTCCAAAGACGTCGAAGACGAGAAGGACGCGATGAAAGAGCTGCGCACCAAGCAGGAAGTTGAAAGCACCGGCCCGACCACCATTGGTGATCTGATCCGTGCTCAGATGGAAAACCAGAACTAAGTTCGGGTTCTTCATGAAAAAGGGCGACTTCGGTCGCCCTTTTTTGTGCCCGCGGTTCTGGCGTAGTGAAGCCTCCGGCGCTGCGAGGGCTGTCAGCCCCTGGCCTTTTCCACAGCGAGCGCCTGGTTGACCGCGAGCCAGCCGTCCACTGCTTGTTCCCCTGCATCATCGAAGGCGCGTTGCAGCAGTCTGACCTGTTCCCGTCGCAGTGCTTGCTCGAGCTTCGCTCCCTCGGCGGTGAAGCGCAGCATGCGTTTTCGCTTGTCGTCCTCCGCCGTGAGGCTTTCCACCAGATGCATTTCGATCAGCTGGCGCAACGGTGTGTTCAGCGCCTGCTTGGTAACGCCCAGGTAGCTCAGCAGTTCCTTGACGCTCAGGTCGGGATAGCTGGCGATAAAGAACAGGATGCGGTGGTGCACGCGGGACAGGCCGCGACGGGCCAGCATCTCGTCAGGCTTTGCCGTGAAAGCCTGATAGCCGAGAAAGAAGCTTTCCATTATCTGGCGCTGCACGGCGCTTTTTTTTAGGTCAGGCATATTGACGTATTTATTATGAGAGGCGTAATTTCGGTCAAGAAGTTTGACTTATTTTGCAACGCCTCGCACCTGGTATGGAAATGGCCTTCTCCGAACGCATTACTCGCCTGAAAAGCTCCCTTATTCGTGAAATTCTCGCTGCAGCCCAGCGTCCTGAAGTGATGTCCTTTGCCGGTGGGTTGCCGGCTGAGGCGATGTTGCCTGCAGTGGATTGGACCGAACTACCTGCAAGCATGGGGCAGTACGGGATGAGCGAAGGCGAGCCTGCACTTCGCGAAGCGATCGCCGCCCAGGCCCGGGCCTTGGGCGTGCCTTGTGAGGCCAGCCAGGTGCTGATCGTCAGCGGGTCGCAGCAGACGCTGGATCTCGCCTCGAAACTGTTCATCGACGCAGGCACCGAGGTTCTGGTCGAGGCGCCGACTTACCTTGCCGCGCTGCAATCGTTCCAGCTGTTCGGCGCTCAGTGCCTGGCCGTTCCACAACAGGCTGATGGACCGGACCTCGCTGCATTGCGTGCCACCCTGGAGCAGCACGCGCCGGCTTTCGCTTACCTGATTCCGACTTTCCAGAATCCTTCTGCGGTGCGTTACAGCGAAGCCAAACGTGAGGCGGTTGCCGGTTTGCTGGACGAGTTCGGAGTGACCTTGCTGGAGGACGAGCCGTACCGTGAGCTGGTGTTCGATCAGGGTAGCGCCAGGCCCATCGTGTCGCGCCTCAAGCGGGCCAGCTGGATATATACAGGCACGGTTTCCAAGACACTGCTGCCCGGCCTGCGGGTTGGTTACCTGATCGCGTCTGCGGACCTGTTTCCTTATCTGCTGCGCCTGAAGCAGTCGGCCGACCTGCATAGCAATCGGGTCGGGCAGTGGCAGGCCCTGCAATGGCTGGGCAGCGATCGTTACCTGGCGCATCTCGAACAGTTGCGCGAGTTCTACCGAGTCCGCCGCGATGCCATGCAGGCGGCACTGGACGAGCACTTCCGTGATCTGGCGACCTGGGAGCTGCCGCAGGGCGGGCTGTTCTTCTGGTTGACCCTCAAGCAGCCGCTGGACACGCGGACGCTGCTCAATCAGGCGCTGGCCGAAGACGTCGTGTTCATGCCCGGCGAGCCCTTCTTCGTCGACCCGGATGCGAATCCCGGTTACCTGCGGCTGAACTTCAGCCATGTCGCGGCCGAGCGCATGGGCGAGGGGCTGCGCAGGTTGGCGCAGGTCATTCGCGACGCCGGTGCGCTGGAAGCTGCGTGAGGAGTAATTGCTGACCCGCGCCGCGGGTCGATCGGGAGGGGAGACCATGTTGAAAGTCTATGGCGATTACCGGTCAGGTAATTGCTACAAGATCAAGCTGATGCTGCACCTGCTGAGCCAGCCGTACGAGTGGGTTCCGATTAACATCCTTCGAGGCGAGACGCGCTCGGAGGATTTCCTCAAGAAGAATCCGAACGGCAAGATCCCAGTGCTGGAGCTTGAGGATGGCTCCTGTCTATGGGAGTCCAACGCCATCCTGAATTACCTGGCAGAGGGTAGCGAGTTCCTGCCAACCGATCCGCGCCTGCGCACCCAGGTGCTGCAGTGGCAGTTCTTCGAGCAGTACAGCCACGAGCCGTTCATCGCCGTGGCGCGGTACATCAAGGTCTATCTGGGTATGCCAGAGGAGCGACGCGAGGAATACGAGGCCAAGCAACTCGACGGCTATCACGCACTCAACGTGATGGAGCAGCAGCTGCTGCGCACGCCTTACCTGGTGGGAGACCACTATTCGATCGCCGACGTTGCGCTCTACGCGTACACCCATGTCGCGGAAGAAGGCGGCTTTGATCTGGGCGGATATCCTGCGATTCGGCAATGGCTGCAGCGCGTTGCGAGCCATCCACGGCATGTCGGCATGTACGATTGACTGAAGACAGAGCAGGGCCGTGAAGGCCCTGTCTCTTTATTGCGTCACTTCACCAGCCCGAGAAACTCGCTGCGAGTAGCGGCATTGTCGCGGAATTGGCCCAGCATCACCGAGGTGACCATGGACGAGTTCTGCTTCTCGACGCCGCGCATCATCATGCACATGTGCTGGGCCTCGATGACCACGGCAACGCCGGAGGCTCCGGTGACCTGCTGCATCGCTTCGGCGATCTCGCGGGTCAGGTTTTCCTGAATCTGCAGCCTGCGCGCGTACATCTCGACAATCCGCGCGACCTTCGACAGGCCGAGCACTTTGCCATTGGGCAGATACGCGACATGCGCCTTGCCGATGAATGGCAGCATGTGATGTTCGCAAAGTGAATACAACTCGATGTTCTTGACCAGCACCATCTCGCTGTTATCGGAGCTGAACAGTGCGCCGTTGGTCACTTCCTCCAGCGTCTGCTGGTAGCCCTTGCACAGGTACTGCATGGCTTTGGCAGCGCGCTTGGGCGTGTCGAGCAGGCCTTCGCGGTTAACGTCCTCGCCAAGCTGGCCAAGGATCGCGGTGTAGTGTTGTTCCAGGGACATTGAGCTACCTGTCGGGTACATAGCGAAGGCGAAGGGTAGGGTGCGCCCGCCCCGCTGGCAAGTGTGCCGCGTAGTCGGGTGACTGATCTGCACGCTTTATTCGTCGCGGCCTTCGAGCATGGTGCGCTTGAGCATCACGTAAAGTGCCCCAGTCCCACCGTGGCGCGGCAGGCAGGACGTAAAGCCCAGCACTTGTGGGTGCTGGCGAAGCCAGGTGTTGACGTGACTCTTGAGCAGGGGACGTTTGCCGTCGAGTCTGGCCGCCTTGCCATGCGTCACGCGCACGCAACGAACCTCGAGCTTCGTGGCTTCGGCTATGAAATCCCAGAGCTGTTCGCGGGCTTTCTCCACGCTCATGCCATGCAGGTCCAGGCTGCCTTCGAACGGGATCTGGCCCGCCTTCAGTTTGCGCAACTGGCTGTCCTGAACGCCATCTCGAGCCCAGTACAGCTCATCCTCTGCGCCAACGTCTATGACGAACTGGTCGGAAAGGCCGTCGACTCGATTCGTTTCATTGTTGGTCGTGGCATTGCTGCGACGAGTCGCAATTTGCTCGCGGTTGCTGCGCGCTTTACCTGTTTCAGCACGGTCGTGCTTGATCGGCCTGACTCCGCGGACCGCCGATTGGAAAAGAGAGAAGTCGTCGTCTTGCATGGAGCCTCCGAACCGAGCGATGCAAGTCAGCGCTTCAGCGCGTCGACATTCGGAACGCAAACGGCGAAATTGTCCGCAAGGATCGTCATTTCGATGCGGTGGACCTGGTCGGCATCGATGCTGCCATCGCCCATCGGTAGGTCACGCGTGGCGCAGGCACCGTCAACCAAGGTGCAGCGATAGCCATAGTCCTTTGCCGCCCGTACTGTGGTACTCACGCTTGAGTGAGTCATGAATCCACACACGATCAGATCGAGCCGGCCGAGCCTCTGCAGCAGTTCGTGCAGCTCGGTGCCGGAGAACGCATTGGGCAGTCGTTTGGCCACGATGGACTCGCCGGGCTGGGGCGCGGCTTCGGGCATGATCTGCCCACGAAAGCCCTGCGGATCGAACAGGCCGCCGCTAATGCCCAGGTGGTGAACATGGACGATCGGAGCGCCGGCCTCCCTTGCGGCCGCCAGCAGGCGAGTAATCTCCGGCAATGCCCGGTTCAGGGCTGGCAGGGCGAGCACGCCGCTGCGGTACTCCTCCTGTACGTCGATGACCAGCACGGTGGCGTTTGTCAGCGCCGCCGGATTATAGCTGCGGCCACTGAGCTGGAGCATGGTCTGTGGCTTGGTCATTGTCGACTCCTTGTACTGTGAGGGGGGTGATTGTGGCGCCAGAATCGCCGGTTGTGAACCGCCTGCGCCGTGTTTCGCTGGCCTCGCGCCGAACGAGACGATACATGCGCGTCGATTGCCGAGGCGCGGTACATCTTCACGTGGGCAGGCAGAGTAATGCGCACCGGCCGTGTGCGCATGAAACGAATCGCGCATTTACAAATGTGCAGGTTTGGGTATCGGCACTACGCAGGCGATCGCGCACGTGGTTGGCATTTCCGGTTGCCTGTTAAACTCGCGTCCTTTTACAGGAGATTCGCTCTTGACCGCTTCGCTTTCCCGCTTGCGCACCCTGCGCGACTACATCCGCTGGGCCGTCAGTCGATTCCAGGCGGAGCAACTGTTCTTCGGTCACGGCACTGACAACGCATGGGACGATGCGCGTCAGCTGGTTCTGGGTGCACTTCATCTGCCGTGGGAGATGTCTGACAGCTATCTGGACTGTCGCCTGGAAGCGGATGAGTGCGAACACCTACAGAACTTGCTGCGTCGGCGGATCGATGACCGCGTGCCGACTGCCTATCTGTTGCAACAGGCGTGGTTTTGCGGACTGCCGTTCTTCGTGGATGAGCGCGTGCTGATTCCACGATCCCCCATTGGCGAACTCATCGAGCATCGCTTCGAGCCATGGTTGCCCAAGACGCCTGCGCGGATACTCGACCTGTGTACAGGATCGGGGTGCATCGGCATCGCCTGCGCCTATGAATTTCTCGAGGCAGAGGTGGTTCTCGCTGATCTGTCGTTTGATGCGCTGGAAGTGGCGAACCGCAACATTGAGCAGCATGGCCTCGAAGATAGGGTTTATACCGTTCAGAGCGACGGGTTCGACGGTCTGCCCAAGCAGCGCTTCGATCTGATTGTCTCGAATCCTCCCTATGTCGATGCCGAAGACTTCGCCGACATGCCAGCTGAGTTCCAGCATGAACCTGCGCTCGGCTTGGCTTGTGGGGAAGATGGTTTGGATCTGGTGCGCCGTATGCTCGCTGAGGCCGCCGACCACCTGACCGATGACGGCGTGCTTATCGTGGAGGTCGGCAACAGCCAGGTTCATGTCCAGGCGCTGTATCCCGAAGTGGATTTCACCTGGCTGGAATTCGCTCGTGGCGGGCATGGCGTGTTTCTGCTGGCAGCCCAGCAATGCCGCGAGCATCAGGCGCTGTTTCGAGCACGATTGAATCGCAGCTGATCGTCCGTAGGAGCGGAGCCCGCAGAGCAGTACGTCCGACAAGGCGGTGAAAACACGTCTCGCGCTGAGCATTTGCTTGTGTAAGTGGTCTGCTCAGTAAGGCGTCTGATTCTGGTGCGGTCTGCGTTCATCATGCGCGCCCGCCGGGTCGACGCAGTGCGCAATCCGCGCTCACCGGACACCTGCATTCAAGCGAGCGGATCATGCCTGGCATCACCGTCGAGCCCATCACATTCGCTTTGTTCGGCGCCCTGGGAGATCTGGCGCTGCGCAAGTTGTTTCCGGCGCTGTATCAGTTGGATCGCGCCGGTCTGTTGCACGCCGATACGCAAATAGTGGCGCTATCGCGCGAGAGCGCCGACCCGTCGGCGCACAAGTCGCGTATAGAACAGGCGCTGCGGGCGCGCATTCCAGCCAATGAAGTCGATGAGCGAGCATTCGAACGCTTCGGGCAGCGCTTGCGCTACCTGGGTATGGACTTTCGCCAGGGCGAGGGCTACAGGGTGCTGGCTGAGAGCGTACCGGCCGGCCAGCCGCTCATTGCCTATTTCGCAACGCCGGCTGCCGTTTATGGCGATATCTGCCGCTTCCTTGCCTCGGCCGGACTTGCCGAGCAGACGCGGGTCGTGCTGGAAAAGCCCATCGGGCATGACCTCGAGTCCTCGCGCACCGTCAACGACGCGGTGGCCGAGCACTTTCCCGAAAGCCGGATCTATCGAATCGACCATTATCTTGGCAAGGAAACCGTACAGAACCTGATCGCATTGCGATTTGCCAACAGTCTGTTCGAAACGCAGTGGGACCAACACCATATTTCCCATGTGGAGATCACGGTCGCCGAAACTGTTGGCATTGAGGGCCGCTGGGGATACTTCGATCAGGCCGGTCAGCTGCGCGACATGGTGCAGAACCACTTGCTACAGCTGCTCTGCCTGATTGCCATGGACCCGCCGAGCAATCTCACCGCTGACAGCATCCGTGACGAGAAAGTGAAGGTGCTCAAGGCGCTCGCGCCCATCACCGCCGAAGCGATTCATCAGCGAGTGGTGCGCGGACAGTATGCGGCCGGTAACGTTGGCGGCGAGAGGGTGCCGGGTTATCTGGACGAGGAGAATTCCAATGCCCAGAGCAGCACGGAAACCTTCGTCGCGTTGCGAGCAGACATCTGCAACTGGCGATGGTCCGGCGTGCCGTTCTACCTGCGTACCGGCAAGCGAATGGCGCAGAAGCTTTCGCAGATCGTCATCCACTTCAAGGAGCCGCCTTTTTATATCTTTGCGCCCGAACAGCGCTCGTTGATCAGCAATCGCCTGATCATTCGCCTGCAGCCAGACGAGGGTATATCTCTGCAGGTGATGACCAAGGAGCAGGGGCTCGACAAGGGAATGCACTTGCGCAGCGGCCCGCTGCAGTTGAATTTCTCTGAAACTTATAAGAGCGCGCGCATTCCCGACGCCTATGAGCGCTTGTTGCTCGAAGTCATGCAGGGCAACCAGAATCTGTTTGTGCGCAGGGACGAAATCGAATATGCCTGGCAATGGTGCGATCAGCTCATCGAAGGCTGGAGTCGGCTCGGTGCAGAGCTCAAGCTCTATCCAGCCGGATCCTGGGGGCCGGTCGCTTCGATAGCGCTCATTACACGTGATGGGAGGGCGTGGTATGGCGATCTCTGAGCTCGATTTACCCACCGGAGTGGTCGCTCACAGCTCGGCCGACGCGCAGCGGCAGGCCGAACTGATGGCCGACAGCGTGGCCAAGGCGCTGCGCTATGCGGTGCAGACACACGGCGTCGCAAGTCTGGTGGTATCCGGCGGGCGCAGCCCGGTTGCGTTCTTCGAGTCCCTGTCGCGGCGAGAGCTGGACTGGGCGAAGATTCAGGTCAGCCTGGCCGACGAGCGCTGGGTCTCGCCAACCGATCCGGCCAGCAACGAAGGCCTGCTGCGGCGCCACCTGCTGCAGAATGCCGCGAACGCCGCCCGGTTGATCGGTCTCTACCAGCCCGCCGACTCGCTCGAGCAGGCTGCGGGCCTCGCCACCGCGGCGCTCGACCAATTGCATCAGCCGATCGATGTGCTCGTGCTCGGCATGGGCGACGATGGCCATACCGCTTCGCTGTTCCCTGGCAGCGCCAACTTGGCACACGCCCTGCGGGAGGATTGTCCCGAGCGCTGTGTGGCTATGCAGGCGCCTGTCGCACCCGAGGCCCGCCTGACGATGACCTATCCTCTACTGGCCTGCGCCAGGATGCAGTGTCTGGCCATTCAAGGCAGCGAAAAGCTTGAAACCCTGCGTGTAGCGCTAAATGCCGACCCATTGCAGATGCCTATCCGGGCGTTCCTGCACGCTCCGCTCGAAATCTACTGGTGCCCATGAGGCCCGAGGATTCCTGCATGACCATGGACCAGAAGAATGCCCTGATCGAACAGATCTGCGTTGCGGCGCGGATTCTGCCGGTCATCACCATTGGCAGCGAAGAGCAGATCCTGCCGCTTGCCGATGCCTTGTCGGCGGGTGGCCTCCGTACCCTGGAGATCACCTTGCGCTCGCGTCATGGCCTGACCGCTATTCGACGGTTGCGCCAGGAGCGACCGGACCTCTGCATCGGCGCCGGAACCGTCCTGGACCGGCGCATGATGGACGAAGTGGAGGCGGCCGGTGCCCAGTTCATCGTCACGCCGGGCTCTACCCGCGACATTCTCGAGGCCGGGGTGAGATGCTCGGTACCATTGCTACCGGGCACGAGCAGCGCGTCCGACGTCATGGAAGGCTACGCGCTGGGTTATCGGCGCTTCAAACTGTTCCCGGCCGAGGTGTGTGGCGGTATCGCCGCGCTCAAGGCCCTCGGCGGACCCTTCGGGGATGTTCGGTTCTGCCCGACTGGCGGGGTGAGCGCTGCCAATGCCGCTCAGTACCTGGCGCTGACGAACGTCATGTGCGTCGGCGGCACCTGGATGATCGACAGCGCAACGCTGGAGCGCGGCGACTGGGCGGGCATCCAGCAGCGTACCGCGGAGGCCCTGGCCGCTCTGACCTAGTGAAAAATGGCGCCTCCGTCCAGCCGCCGCGAGGTGCGCAGCCGGCGCGATCCGCGTATGATTCGCGCCCTTTCAATCGGATTGCCACACCGGGAGGTGCCCAGATGACCGAGCACGAAGAAACCAAACCCCACATCACACATGGCGAGAAACTGCAGAAGGTTCTTGCCCGTCTGGGCGTCGCATCGCGTCGCGACGTCGAGAAGTGGGTCGTCGAGGGCCGCGTGAAGGTCAATGGCGCAGTGGCCACCCTTGGCCAGCGTGTCGATTCCCACGACGCCATTGCGGTCGATGGCCGTCTGCTCAAGCGGGACGAAGCCAGTCAGGTGGTTCGGCGTGTGTTGATCTACAACAAGCCCGACGGCGAGATTTGCACCCGCAACGACCCCGAAGGCCGCCCTACGGTGTTCGATCGTCTGCCACGACCTAAAGAGGGTCGTTGGATCAATATCGGCCGGCTCGACATCAACACGACGGGTCTGCTGCTGTTCACCACTGACGGTGAGCTGGCCAATCGTCTGATGCATCCCTCGTACGAAATGGACCGCGAATATGCAGTGCGTGTGCGTGGCGAGGTCGACGACGAGATGATCGAACGCTTGAAAACCGGTGTGATGCTGGAGGATGGCCCAGCGCGCTTCACCGATATCCAGGAAGCGCCTGGTGGCGAGGGCTTCAACCATTGGTATCACTGCGTGGTCATGGAAGGCCGCAACCGTGAGGTTCGTCGGCTTTGGGAGTCCCAGGGGCTGGTCGTCAGTCGGCTGAAGCGTGTTCGTTTCGGGCCAGTCTTCATGACGTCAGACCTGCCCATGGGGCGCTGGCGCGAGATGTCGCAAGCCGAGGTGGACATTCTCAGCGAGGAGGTCGGCCTCAAGCCGGTCGCGCTGCCGAGCATGAAAGCCAAGGCCAAGGAGAAAATCGACCGTATGCAGCGCAAGGTGGCCAAGCCAATGGGGCGGGGCGAGCGGCGGTCACGCGTCCTTCGTCCGGCCCATGAGGCCGACGCGCCTGTAGTGGAAAAACCGCGGGCGGCACAAGACGACAGAAGCGAGCGCAAGCCGCGGAGCAGCGACAAGCCTCGTGGAACCCCGGTCGCCGAGCGTCCGGGGGATAGCCGCAAGGGTGGCAAGCGCCGCGAAGGAAGCGGACCCTCATCTGGCCCGGCGAGGAAGCCGGCCGGAGAGGGTCAGCGGCCCGGGTTCGGCCGCGAGCGTAGCAAGCGTCCCTGATCGGCCTGCCACCAGCGCAGCGGATGACCGGCTGCGCTGCACGGATTCACTGCGCGTCCAGCGCCTGGCCGTTGATACCGGCGCTGTCCGGGCCCATCAGGTACAGATAGACCGGCATGATTTCTTCCGGCAACGGATTGACCAGTGGGTTCTCGCCCGGGTACGCCTTGGCACGCATGTCGGTCCGAGTAGCGCCCGGGTTGATGCTGTTGGCACGCACCGGCGCGGTATCGTTCAGCTCGTCGGCCAAGACCTGCATCAGTCCTTCCGTGGCGAACTTCGATACGGCGTAGGCACCCCAGTAGGCGCGGCCTCTGCGTCCGACGCTGCTGGAGGTGAAGATCACCGAGGCGTCCTTGGAGAGCTTGAGCAGCGGTAGCAGGGTGCTGGTCAGCATGAACATGGCATTTACGTTGATCTGCATGACTCGCATGAAATTGTCGCCGGACAACTGCTCGATTGGCGTGCGAGGGCCAACGATCGCCGCGTTGTGCAGCAATCCGTCCAGGTGTCCGAATTCCCCTTCGATCATGGCTGCCAGCTCGTCGTACTGATGCGGCAGGGCTGTCTCCAGATTGAAGGGGATGACAGCGGGGCGCGGATGGCCGGCTGCTTCGATTTCGTCGTACACCCGATTCAGATTGTCTTCATTCTTGCCCAGCAGCAGCACGGTTGCTCCGTGGGCCGCGTAGGCCTTGGCAGCCGCTTCGCCGATGCCACGGCCAGCGCCGGTGACCAGAATGATGCGCCCTGCGAGGAGGTCGGGGCGGGCGGAGTACTCGAACATCGTTTGCCTCGTAAATCGAAATTGATGGGTGCTCGGCAGCCGTTGCCGAGCGATAACTCTATGTCGGTGGCGCTATCGCTGCTTCAGCAGCTGCACAGGGCGCTGTCCAGGACCTGGCGCAGATCCAGCGGGTGATCCACCACTACGTCCGCGCCCCAGTTGCTCGGGTTGTCTTGTGGATGGATATAGCCATAGCGCACCGCGGCGGTCCTGCTGCCGGCCGCGCGGCCCGATTCGATGTCGCGCAGGTCATCGCCGACGAACAGCACCGTAGACGGGGCAAGGTCGAGCTGCTTGCACGCGAGGATCATCGGCTCGGGGTCGGGCTTGCTGTTGGCGACGTGGTCAGGACAGACCAGCACGGCAGAGCGGGACGCCAGGCCTAGCTGCTGCATGATCGGTTCGGCGAAACGCAGCGGCTTGTTGGTTACCACACCCCAGCGCAGGTTGGACCGCTCGATTTCGTCCAGTAGTTCCGCCATGCCGTCGTAGAGGCGGCTATGCACGGCGCAATGCTCCTGGTAGCGCGCAAGAAACTCCAGGCGCAATCCTTCGAACTCGTCCGACATGGGGTCCACGTCGAAGGCGCCGAGCACCATGGCTCTGGCGCCACCGGACACCACGTCACGAATCTGGTGATCCGGCACCGGCTCGAGACCGCGTGCAATCCGCATGGCCTGGGCCACGGCGATGAAATCGGGAGCGGTATCAAGCAGGGTACCGTCCATGTCGAACAGAACAGCGCGCAGGCGCATCAGGACTCCTTGACGGTCTGGACCATGTAGTTGACGTCGACGTCCGGTGACAGTTTGTAGTGCTTGGTCAGCGGATTGTAGGTAAGGCCGATGATGTCCTTCACGGCCAGGCCGGCATCACGGCTCCAGGCGCCGAGCTCGGAGGGGCGGATGAATTTCTTGAAATCATGTGTGCCGCGCGGAAGCAGCTGCAGCACATACTCCGCGCCGATGATGGCGAACGCATAGGCTTTCGGGTTGCGGTTGATGGTGGAGAAGAACACCTGGCCGCCCGGTTTGACCAGTGTGGCGCAGGCCCGGATGACTGAGGCCGGGTCCGGTACGTGTTCGAGCATCTCGAGACAGGTGACCACGTCGAATTGCTCCGGCGCCTCTGCGGCCATGGCTTCGGCGGTGATCTGCCGATAATCGATCTCGAGTCCGGACTCAAGAAGATGCAAACGGGCAACGGACAGAGGGGCTTCGCCCATGTCGATACCCGTGACTTCGGCCCCACGGTGCGCCATGGCCTCGCTGAGGATGCCGCCTCCGCATCCGATGTCGATGACCTTTTTACCTGCCAGCGAGATATGTTCGTCGATCCAATTCACGCGAAGCGGATTGATCTCGTGCAATGGTTTGAACTCGCTTTCACGATCCCACCAGCGATGGGCAAGGGCTTCGAATTTGGCGATTTCAGCGTGGTCGACATTGCTCATGGTCCGGTCCGTTAGAAGGCTTGTGGAAAAGTTCGAACTGCAAATGCGCATGTTGCCAGCTTCGGCTGGAAAGGTGGTGCAATTGCCGCCTGGATTCTTATGTCAGGTTGTCGCGTAGGTTGGCCTCTGGGGCCGTCCGAGGGCTTTAGCCATTGTTCGTACTTGCGATGCGTTCTCCCCAGCGACACGCCTCGGTGATTATCCGTTGTTCATCCATTCGGAGCAGTTGTCCTTTCTCGAGCAGCTGCTTGCCTCCGACCCATACGTGTTGGACCGTGTCTCTGCCGGTGGAATAGATAAGCTGGGATACTGGATCATATATCGGTTGCTGGCTCAGACCGGAAAGATCGAATGCAACGAGGTCTGCGAACTTACCGATCTCCAAAGAGCCGGTCTGGTCGTCTATACCCAGGGCTCGGGCGCCATTGAGGGTAGCCATGCGTAGCGCGCGATGGGCATCCAGAGCTGTCGCGGAGCCCGCGACAGCCTTCGCCAGCAAGGCCGCGGTGCGGGTTTCCCCGAGAAGGTCCAGGTCATTGTTGCTCGCAGCGCCATCGGTCCCCACTGCTACGTTGATTCCCGCCTCCCATAACCGCTCGATCGGGCAGAAACCGCTAGCGAGCTTGAGGTTGGATTCCGGGCAGTGGATGACACTGCAGTTGTGCTCGGTGAGCAGTGCAATATCGGACTCATCAACCTGAGTCATGTGCACGGCCTGAAAGCGAGGGCCGAGCAGCTGCAGCCTCGCGAGACGCGCCAGCGGGCGCTCGCCATGCTTGCGCAACGCTTCCTGAACTTCTTGCGCCGTTTCATGAATGTGCATGTGGATACCGGCGTCCATTTCCGCTACCAAGATCCGGATCGCCTCAAGCTTGTCGTCCGTAATCGAATAGGGGGCATGTGGCCCGAAGGCGATCGAAATGCGCGGGTGATGCTTGAGATCGTCGAATAGAGCTACACCGGTGCGTAGTGCTTGGTCTGCATCGCGTGCGCCCGGAACAGGGAAATCCAGTACGGGAATGGTTATCTGCGCGCGTACCCCATGCCTGTGTACAAGCTCGCTGATGACCTTGGGGTAAAAGTACATATCCGAAAAGCACGTGACCCCGCTTTTCAGCTGCTCGGCGATCGCAAGTTCGGTGCCGCATCGCACGAAGTCTTCATCGACCCAGCGTGACTCAGCCGGCCAAATATGCTCCCGCAGCCAGCGCTGCAGCGATAGGTCATCGGCGAGCCCTCGAAACAAGGTCATCGCAGCGTGACCATGTGCATTGATGAGGCCGGGGGCGAGCAGCATACCTTGGAGATGTCGGATCTCATTCGCCCCGTATTTGAGTGCTTCGGCTTCGGGAGCGATAAGTACAATGCGCCCATCTCGAATGCCGAGCCCGTGCTCCCTAAGCACGACCCCTGCAGGTTCTACCGGAACGAGCCACGTAGGTAATAGAAGCAGGTCTAACGGTGTGTCACTTGGTTGGGGCATGGGAGGCCGTAGCTAGGGATGGATAAGATCGATAGTGTAATGGCAGGCCGCACTGGTTTGAAGAAAGCCACACGTATGAAGGATGGCTTGCTCGTCGGGCCATAGAATGTATGGCCGGTACTCCCTTGACGAACGAGAACCGAAATAAACGGTTGACGGCTGTTTTCAGGCCCCTATAATGCGCACCACTTCCGGCGCAGTCCTCAAGCAAAACCTATTGTAAATCAAAAGGTTAGCTAAATAAAAGGGTTGCATCGGTGGCGGATTCGAGTAGAATGCGCCGCGCTGACAGGGTGGCGGTTAAGCTTTGTTGGCGGCTTCGGTCGGGTCGATCGAAAGCGGTTGAAAGAGGTGGTTGACAGCGGTTCTGATCGCTGTATGATTCGCCTCCCGCTGACGAGAGATGCAGATTGATCGGGGCGGCAAGCGGTTGAGTAGAAAAGAAATTTTCGAAAAACAGCTTGACAGTAAGAAAGGCTGCTGTAGAATGCGCGGCCTCGGTTGAGACGAAAGGCTT